>Ga0209573_1000135_pt1 | contig 192838 bp, 202 predicted proteins | sample TNRBio252014_DNA_FD_185870 | JGI IMG/M metagenome (GOLD analysis project Ga0209573, IMG submission 185870) | Wastewater treatment Type I Accumulibacter community from EBPR Bioreactor in Madison, WI, USA - TNR Reactor_6/25/2014_ DNA (SPAdes)... | ecosystem: Engineered > Bioreactor > EBPR >...
CCGGTAAGATGGAACTGGTATCCGAGAAACGGGTACGGCTGGTAGGTGTCGATTTCCGAGAACCGCCCCAGGTCGGTCGCCGAGATCTGGATGAGGCCCTCGATTTCGAGGCGCTCCAAACCGACCAGGACCGTTCCCGCCAGCTTCACCCCTCCGGCACTGACTCGCAGCGTGTCGAATCCGGCACCGCCGGCGATCCGGCCTCCCCCGAGCGACGACGGCGAGTTCAGGAAGATCCAGTCGTTGTCGCCGCCGCCGTCGATGACGCCGATGGTGCTGACGAAGCGCACCGTGATGCTGTCGTTTCCAGCGCCACCGAACGCGGTGTCGAGGCCGCCGTTGACGAACAGGGTGTCCGCGCCGGCCTCGCCCAACAGGGAGTCGTCGCCGAGGCCACCATCGAGCGTATCGAGGCCGACTCCGCCCAGGAGTGTGTCGTTTCCCTGATCGCCGCTCAGGGTGTCGTTGCCGTCCCGGCCTTCGAGGCTGTCGTTTCCAGTACCGAACCCGCCCCAGAGCGTATCGTTCCCGCCACCGCCGCTCAGGGTGTCGTTGCCGAAGCCTCCGTCCAGGGAATCGTCGCCCAGGTCCCCGAACAAGGTGTCGTTCCCATCGTCTGCACGGAGGGTGTCGTTGCCGATGCCGCCGAGCAAATGGTCGTTGCCCCCACCTCCGATCAGGCTGTCATCGCCCACATCGCCATAGGCGATATCGATGCCGCTTCCGCCGGAAAACGTATCGTTGCCGCTGCCACCGAGGATAGTGGACACACCAGAACTGGAGTCGAAGTTCCCATTGTAGAGCGAGTCGTTGCCATCGCCGCCGTCGAGCGAGTTGTTGCCGTCGTTGCCACGGATCGTGTCGTTCCCGGCACCGCCCAGGATGGTATCGTTGCCTCCTCTGCCGCCGAGATCGTCGTTGCCGCCGCCACCGTCGATGAAATCAGCGTCGTCGCCGGGAAAGCTGCCCGGTGGCGTACGGTTCACAGTGCCGGACACGTCGCTCCCGGAAATCGTTTCGTCGGCGCCGGTTCCAATGAAGACGGCCATAGGCGTGCGTTCCCCCCAGGATGTTCATGCCGAGCAGAAGAGCGCTCCTACGCTCAATTTTCCGATCATACTCTTCCGCGAACAGGTGCTGTCGCGAGCATATTTGACAGCATACTCACATATTTCAGGGAGCATACACGGAATAGTATTGATTTGGAATGCTATTCTGATGTGGTTTCCCGTGAACGGCGAATTTGACTTTCCCGACCGGCCAAACGAACCGCAGCGGTTCGAGTGCGCTCGTCAGGCGACGCCGACCGTTCCGTGATCCGGCGATCGGCGAGGGACGCGAGCGTTGATCGGCGCGGCTCCGAAGCACATTGAGGCCCCGGGTGGCGTGCCCGCGGCTTGCCGGTTTTCGCGCCGGGCAAATCGGTGTAATCAACGGGCCATGCGCATTCTCTATCACCAGTGGCTTTCGCCGTTCTGTCGCAAGGTGCGGATCGTGCTGGCCGAAAAGCGCCTCGAGTTCGAACTCCGGCTGGAACCCGTCTGGGAACGCCGGGCGGAGTTCCTCGCCATCAATCCGGGCGGCGACGTCCCGGTGCTGCTGGACGACGGCGAGGCGGTGCTGCCCGACAGCCAGGCGATCGCCGAGTTTCTCGACGAGAGCCACCCGGAACCGCCGCTGATGCCGGGCACGCCGCGGGAGCGCGCCGAGGTGCGCCGGCTCATCGGCTGGTTCGACGGCAAGTTCAACGCCGAGGTGACGCAGAACCTGGTCGGCGAGAAGGTGATGAGCCGGCTGCTGCGGCTGGGTCAGCCCGACTCGGCGGCGATCAGGGCCGGCCACGGCCATCTGCGCGCCCACCTGGACTACATCTCCTGGCTGGTCGAGCGGCGGAACTGGCTGGGCGGCGACCGGATGACGCTGGCCGACATCACTGCCGCCGCCCACCTCTCCTGCGTCGACTACCTGGGCGACGTGCCGTGGGACGGCTTCGAGGAGGCGAAGACCTGGTATGCGCGCCTGAAGTCCCGGCCCAGCTTCCGCCCGATTCTCGCCGACGCCATTCCCGGCCTGCCCCCGGTCGCCGCCTACGCCGACCTGGATTTCTGAACTTCGGCCGGTCGGGCGGTGGGCGGGCTACCCGCCCTGGTCCATCTTCATCTTCTCCAGGTTCAACCGCGCCTGTTCGGCCGCCGGCGACTTCGGCGCCGTTGCCAGCAGTGCCGTCCAGTCGGCCCGGGCGCCGGCGTCGTCGCCCTGCAGCCGGCGCAGGATGCCGCGCTCCAGCAGCGCCTCCGGGTGGCCGGGATCGAGGGCGAGCGCCGCCGCCAGGTCGGCCGCGGCCCGATCATAGCCCCGCTGCCGGCGCAGCGCGCTCGCCCGGAACACATACGCGTCGGCCAGCTTGGAATCGAGGGCGATCGCCCGGTCCAGGTCGGTCGAGGCCTCGGCGAACCGCTGCTGCGCGGCGAGTGCGCGGGCGCGCAGCAGCAGCGGGCCCGGATCGCGCGGCGCCAGCGACATCGCCTCGCCGGCTGCGCGCTCCGCCCGCTCGGGCTGGTCAGCCGACAGCCAGGCGTGCGCCGCCTGCGCCCATAGCGAGGCGCGCAGGACCCCGTCGCCCGGGCGCGCCTCGCGTCGGTTGCCGAGCCCGTCCTTGCGGCGGGCGCTGGCGGCCAGCGCCTCCAGCCCCTCCGCCGCATCGACGAAGCGACCGAGCGCAAACGCCGCGGCCGCGGCGCAGTGGCCGGCCGGATCGCCACCCCCCTTCTTCCGCCACTCCAGCGCCGTCTCCCACGCCAGCTGCGAATCCACGTCGACCAGGGTCATGCACGCCCGGTAACGGGCCTCGGGCGACCCGTCGTCGTTGCGGGCGGCGGCGGCCGGCAGTGCCGACGTGACGGCAGTGATGGTGACCGCGGCGATCGCGGCTGCGAGTCTTCGGAGCATCGTCTCCCGCCTCCTGGATGAACGGCCGGCGTCGGCGTAAACTGGAGGATGCGGCGGGGATCGGCAAGGGTGGGCACGACGCCTGCCTGCCGGCCCGCCGTGGACGGCACGGAGCCGAGCCGCACCTTCGGCAATGTCGGGAGTGCCCGTGAACGAACCGTCGGCCCACCTGTTCTGCTTCGGCTACGGCTTCAGCGCCCGCGCGCTGGCCGCCCGCGTCCGGCCGCTCGGCTGGCGTGTGTCGGGGACGGCGCGCAGCGAGGCGAAGTGCCGATTGATGCGGGCGGACGGCATCGAGGCGTTTCCCTTCGAACGCGGCCGGCCGCTCGACGGTCCGGCGGCGACGCTGGCGCCGGTCACCCATCTCCTTTCTTCCGTGCCGCCGGACGCGGACGGCGATGCGGTGCTGGATGCGCACGAAGCCGCGATCGCCGGAGCACCGAACCTGTGCTGGATCGGCTACCTCTCCACCACGGGCGTTTACGGGGATACCGGCGGCGCGGTGGTGGACGAGGCCGCGCCGCTGCACCCGACCGTCGAGCGCAGCGTCCGCCGGGCGGCGGCCGAGCGGCGCTGGCTGGGGTTGTTCGAGCAAGACGGCCTGCCGGTGCACGTCTTCCGGCTGGCCGGCATCTACGGCGCCGGCCGCAGCACGCTGGATGCGGTGCGGCGTGGCGAGGCGCGGCGGATCGTCCGGCCCGGGCACCTGTTTTCGCGCATCCACGTGGACGACATCGCAGCGGTGCTGCAGGCCTCGATCGCCCGGCCGAACCCGGGGGCCGTCTACAACGTCTGCGACGACGAACCGGCGGAACCCGCGAGGGTCGTCGAGCACGTCTGTCGGCTGCTGGGGATCGAGCCGCCGCCGCCGGTCAGCTTCAAGGAGGCGGAACCGTCGATGTCTGCGATGGCGCGCAGCTTCTGGCAGGACAACCGCCGGGTGGACAACGGCCGCATCAAGCGCGAGCTGGGGGTGAGATTGGCCTATCCCACCTATCGCGAAGGCCTCGCCGCCCTCCTGGGAGGCGAAGGCCGATGAGACGCCTGTGGCTCCTGCTGCTGCTTGTTACGGGATTGGCCGGTCTCACGACTGCGCCGGTCGCGCAGGACGGCGGATCGGCCGCCACCGGTCGGACGGCGATGGTGATTGAAATCGACGGGCCGATCGGGCCGGCCACCTCGGATTACGTGCTGCGTGGCCTGGACAAGGCACAGATGGCGGGCGCGGCGGTGGTCATCCTCAGGATCGACACGCCGGGCGGCTTGGATACGTCGATGCGCGAGATCATTCGCGCCATCCTGGCCTCACCGGTCCCGGTGGTTTCCTACGTCGCGCCCAGCGGCGCGCGGGCGGCTTCGGCCGGCACCTACATCCTTTATGCCAGCCACGTGGCGGCGATGGCGCCGGGAACGAACCTCGGGGCGGCGACGCCAGTGCAGATCGGCGCGCCGGGTCTGCCCGGCGGTGAGGAACCGAAGCGGGACGAGGAACCGAAAGGGGACAAGCGCAAGCCGAAGAGTGGCGAAACGCCCGCGGGTCATCCGGGGTTGACCGAGAAGGCGACCAATGACGCCATCGCCTACATCCGCAGCCTTGCACAACTGCGCGGCCGCAACGTCGCCTGGGCGGAGAAGGCGGTGCGCGAGGCGGCGAGTCTTCCGGCGGAGGACGCGCTGAAGCAGAACGTCGTCGAGATCATCGCACCGGACCTGCCGACGCTGCTGCAGAAACTGGACGGACGCAAGGTAAGCTTGGCGAACCAGACCATTACCCTTGCGACCGCTGGCGCGGCGATCGTGACCTATGAGGCGGACTGGCGGACGAAGCTGCTCGCCATCATCACCAATCCGAACGTCGCCTCGCTGCTGATGCTGATCGGCGTCTACGGCCTGATCATCGAGTTCTATTCCCCCGGTCTGGTGGGGCCGGGGGTGCTGGGCGCAATCTGTCTGCTGCTGGCGCTCTACGCCTTCCACGTGCTGCCGGTGGATTACACCGGCGTGGCCCTGATCGTGCTGGGGATCGGGCTGATGGTGGCGGAAGCGTTCATCGGCGCCTTCGGGGTCGTCGGCCTGGGCGGCGTCGCCGCCTTCGTCATCGGCGCCGTGATGCTGATGAAGGAAACCGGCCCCGGCTTCACCGTTGCCTGGGAGCTGGTCGGCGGCGTGGCCCTGGCACTGGGTGGCCTGTTCCTGCTGCTGACGACCTTCGTCGTCCGGGCGCGCAACCGGCCCGTCGTGGCCGGCCGCGAAGAGATGGTCGGCAGTCCGGGCGGGGTGCTCGACTGGCAGGGCGGCGAAGGCAGCGTGCGCGTCCGCGGCGAGAGATGGCATGCGCGCGCATCCGTGCCGCTCGCCCGCGGCCAGCAGGTGCGGGTCACCGGCATCCACGGTCTGACGCTCGATGTCGAGCCGGACGAGACGCGGAGGGACTGACGATGGAATTTCTGCTCGGACAGGCCTGGATTGTCGCGGCCGTCATCGTGCTGATGGTGCTCGGGTCGTCGCTGCGCGTGCTGCGCGAGTACGAGCGCGCCGTCGTCTTCCTGCTCGGCCGCTTCTGGAAGGTGAAGGGGCCGGGGCTGATCCTGATCATCCCCGTCATCCAGCAGATGGTGCGCATGGACCTGCGCACGCGGGTCCTCGACGTGCCGCAGCAGGACGTGATCTCCCGGGACAACGTCTCGGTGAAGGTGAACGCGGTGATCTACTACCGGATCATCGACGCCGAGCGGGCGGTGATCCAGGTGGAGGACTTCGCGTCGGCCACCAGCCAGCTGGCGCAGACGACGCTCCGCTCGGTCCTGGGCCAGCACGAGCTGGACGAGATGCTGGCGGAGCGGGAGAAGCTGAACGCCGATATCCAGCGCATCCTGGACGAGCAGACGGAAGCCTGGGGGATCAAGGTCTCCAACGTCGAGCTCAAGCACGTGGACCTGGACGAGAGCATGATTCGGGCGATCGCCCGGCAGGCGGAGGCGGAGCGGGGACGGCGTGCCAAGATCATCGACGCCGAGGGCGAGCTGCAGGCGGCGAAGCGATTCATGGAGGCGGCCGAGATCCTGTCGGCGCAGCCGCAGGCGATCCAGCTCCGCTACCTCACGACGCTGCAGGGGATGAGCGCCGACCGAAGCTCGCTGGTGGTGTTCCCGCTGCCGATCGACCTGCTGAGCGGGCTGCTGCTTCGGGATCGGGACGCGAATACCGGGCCGTGAAATCACGGGCAGCGCCGGGGCAGAAGCGGCCGAAGCGCCGCGGCGCTTGCGTTGCCGGGCGCTGCCGCCCCATGTTCCGGGATCGCTGCCGCGACGCGTCTGCCGGCAGCGAGCGTTCGTCCGGGAGGAATCATGCGCGCAGAAACCGAAGCCATGGCCGAAGCCGTCACCCAGTCGCTCGACCGGCTGCGGAGGCATCTTTGACTATGACGCGGCCCAATCCCGTCTCGCCGAACTGAACGCGGTCGCCGAGGACCCGGCGTTCTGGAACGATCCCGCCCAGGCGCAGACGGTGATGCGTGAGCGCACCCGGCTGGAACAGCGGCTCGCGCGGATCGACACCCTGGACCGGGAACTGTCCGAGACCCTGGAGCTCATCGAGCTGGGCGAGGCGGAAGCGGACGAAGGCGTCGTCGTCGAGGCGGAAGCGGCTCTGGAGGCCATGCGCAAGACGGCGGCCCGCGCCGAGCTGGAAGCGCTGTTGTCGGGCGAAGCGGACGGCAACGACTGCTATCTGGAAGTCCACGCCGGGGCCGGCGGCACCGAGGCCCAGGACTGGGCGGAGATGCTGCTGCGCATGTACGCCCGTTGGGCCGAGCGTCGCCGGTTCAAGGTGGAGTGGATCGAAGAGAGCCCGGGCGAGGAAGCGGGGATCAAGTCGGCCACCATCCGCATCAACGGCAGCGATGCCTACGGCTGGATGAAGACGGAGAGCGGCGTGCACCGGCTGGTGCGCATCTCGCCGTTCGATTCCAGCGGCAGGCGGCACACCAGCTTCGCCTCGGTCGGCGCCTATCCGGTGATCGACGACTCCATCGACATCGAGATCCTGGACAAGGATCTGCGGATCGACACCTACCGGGCGTCCGGTGCCGGCGGCCAGCACGTCAACCGGACCGACAGCGCGGTGCGGATCACCCACCTGCCGACCGGCGTCGTCGTCGCCTGCCAGACCGACCGCTCCCAGCATCGCAACCGGGCGATGGCGATGGCGATGCTGAAGGCGCGGCTGTACGAGCTGGAGCTGCGCAAGCGGGAGGAGGCGACCAAGGCGCAGCACGACGCCAAGAGCGACATCGGTTGGGGCCACCAGATCCGCTCCTACGTGCTGCAGCCCTACCAGATGATCAAGGACCTGCGCACCGGGGTTGAAACGTCGGACACCCAGCGGGTGCTGGACGGCGACCTGGACGAATTCATGATGGCGGCGCTGGCGGGCAGCGACGAGTAGGGGATTGCGGCGCCGCCGTCGGCCAGGCCCGCACTGGCGCCTGCATCGGTGCCGTGCGGCCGCGGGTTGACGTGGGCGCCGCCGTTCCCGCACCGTGCCCATCGGAGCCGCGACAAGACCCCCTGGAGAGACCGAATGACCCGCCTGTCGGTGCCGAGGGACCGGATCCGCATCCTTCTGACCGAGAACATCCACCGGCGCGCGGCGGACGCGTTCGCCGCCGCCGGCTACACCTCGGTCGAGACCCTGCCGGGTGCGCCGGACGCTGACGAGCTGCGCCGGCTGCTCGCGGATACGCACATCCTCGGCATTCGCTCGCAGACGAAGCTCACGGCCGACGTGCTCGCCGCCGCCCCGAGGCTGTTCTGTGTCGGCTGCTTCTGCATCGGCACCAACCAGGTGGATGGCGAGGCGGCGAAACGCCGTGGCATCCCGGTGTTCAACGCGCCCTATTCCAATACCCGCTCGGTGGCGGAGCTGGTGCTGGGCGAGATCATCATGCTGTTTCGTCGCATTCCCGAGAAATCCAGCCTCGCGCACGCCGGCACCTGGCGCAAGACGGCCACCGGCGCGCACGAGGTGCGGGGGCGGACGCTGGGGATCGTGGGCTACGGCCACATCGGCTCGCAGCTCTCGATCCTGGCGGAAGCGCTCGGCATGCGGGTGCGCTTCTACGACATCGCCGACAAGCTCGCACTCGGCAACGCGGAAGCCTGCGGCTCGCTGGACGAGTTGCTGGGCGTGGCGGACGCGGTGAGCCTGCACGTCCCGGACACGACTGCCACGCGGGGGATGATTGGTGCCGCCGAGATCGCACGCATGCGCCCGGGTGCCATCCTGCTGAACGCCGCGCGCGGCAGCGTCGTCGACATCGAAGCCCTCGCCCAAGCCCTGCGCCGCGGTCATCTGTCGGGGGCGGCCGTCGATGTCTTCCCGCGCGAGCCGGCGGACGGCGGCGAGCCGCTGCAGACACCGCTACAGGGACTGCCCAACGTCATCCTGACGCCGCATGTGGGCGGTTCCACTGAAGAGGCGCAAGCCAACATCGGCAGCGAGGTGGCGGAGAAGCTGCTGAAGTATTCCGACAACGGCTCGACGCTGGGGGCGGTGAACTTCGTCGAGGTGGCGCTGCCGATGCAGCGCGGCGTCACCCGCTTCCTGCACATCCACCGCAACGTTCCGGGCGTGCTGATGAAGGTGAACGAGGTGTTCTCGTCCCGTGGCCTGAACATCGGCGCCCAGTACCTGCGCACCGATGCCGACGTCGGCTACATGGTCAGCGACATCGATGGCGCTTTGGAGGAGGGGCAGGGGATCCGCCGCGACCTGGAGGCGATCGACGGCACCATCCGGGTGCGCTTCCTGTACTGAGCGCCCGGGCCCGCTCGACCCGCGCATTCCTCGACGAGGCACCGTTGCGATCGACAGCGGCGGCCCGAAAGGGTTGCGGCGGCCAGTGGGGGGCTGGCCGCCGCAGGTCGGCTGTGTGCCGATCGGGGAAACCGGAGACCTTGGGGGGAGTCGCCGGCTTCTTCTCGTAGGAGGTCTATGGCCCATTTAAGTAACGGGCGATTATGGCTCGACTGTGTCGCACGAGTATCAATCAGCATTTTTTTTGCGGGAAAGATCCCCATCGCTTCTCGATCGGCGGCCAGTGCGCCGGCTCCTCCGGCCGGCGAGGGGTTGGTGGGGACGGCGACGGCCCGCGCGGGCCTACAGCCAGCGCTTGCGCCGCTTGTACGATTTCAGGTTCTTGAACGACTTGCGCTGCTCGCCGCCGCCGCCAAGGTAGAACTCCTTTACGTCCTCGTTGGCGGACAGCTCGGCGGCGGTACCATCGAGGACCACCTTGCCGTTCTCCATGATGTAGCCGTAGTCGGCAGCCTTGAGCGCCATGCGGGCGTTCTGCTCCACCAGCAGCATGGTAATTCCCAGCTCCCGGTTCAGCCGGCGGATGATGCCGAACACCTCGCCAACCAGCAGCGGCGACAGGCCCATCGACGGTTCGTCCAGCAGCATCATCTTCGGGCGCGCCATCAGCGCCCGGCCGATCGCCAGCATCTGCTGCTCGCCACCGGACAGATATCCGGCGAGGCTGGTCCGTTCCTTCAGGCGCGGGAAGTACTCGAACACCATGTCGATGTCGCGCCGGACTTCACCGTCGCGCCGGGTATAGGCGCCCAGCCGCAGGTTCTCCAGCGAGGTCATGTCCTCGACGATCCGCCGGCCTTCCATGACCTGGAAGACCCCCCGGCGGACAATCGCCTCCGGGGCGAGGCGATCGACCCGCTCGCCGGCGAAGGTGACCTCGCCGCGGGTTACCTCGCCGTCCTCCGTCTTCAGCAGGCCCGAGATCGCCTTCAGGGTCGTGGACTTGCCGGCGCCGTTCGCCCCCAGCAGCGCCACCAGCGCGCCCTGCGGCACCTCCAGCGAGACGCCGCGGAGCACCAGGATGACGTCGTCGTACACCACCTCGATGTTATTCACCGTCAGCAGCGGCGGTGCCGGCGGTGCTGACGGCAGAGGCTGGAGGGCGGTCATCGCCCGCCCCCCATCGCGTCCGTCCTCACCAGCCCAGCCATTCCGGCCGGCGGGGCATCTCGATGTCCAGCACCTGCTTCATGCCGATGGTGCCGTCGGCGATCAGCGACGCCACGTCGGCGTCCGCCGGCGGGTCGGCCTTGACGATCGCCTGGTAGACCAGCACCTGGGTGATGCCGCGGTGATCGTCGGGCGTCCACGTCCCCTTCGGGCACGCACCCTCCAGGCCGGCGGGTGTCCAGTCCTTCTTCTGGTACATGCCCTTCTTGATGTTCGGCCCGGTGATGCCGCCGTTCTTGTCCGCCCACTCCATCGCTTCCTTCATGAAGTAGTAGGAGCAGATTCCGCGGACGTACTGCACCGGCTTGTAGGTGGTCTTCGGATCGGCGGCGAGCGCGATGTCGTGCACCAGCTTCATCCCTGGCACGTCGGCAGTCCACGGCTGTGCGCCCATCGGCCAGACGACGCCGTCCGCCGCCTTGCCGGCCACCTTCATCACCGTCTCGTCGAAGCCCCAGATATTGGAGAGGAACTGCACGTCGACTCCGACGGTGGCGCACGAGCGCAGCATCGAGATGTTAGATTCGGCGCTGTTGGCGAGGAAGGCGTAGTTGGCACCGGACTGCTTCAGGCTCAGGCACTGCGCTTTGAAGTCGCCGGGGGCGAGCGAATACTGGATCGCCGGCAGCACGGTGAAGCCGATCTCCTTGGCGTACTCCTCGCCCGCCTTCTTCGGCGCGTTCGGATAGGGGTGGTTGTCGCCCATGTGCACGTACTTGGGTGCGCCCTGGCCACCCTTCGCCTGCCAGTCGGACTTCGCCCACTGCAGCATCGCCCGGATGCTGTCGGAATAGGACGGGCCCATGATGAAGTTGTATGGGGTGGGCTTTTTCGTCTCCTTCCCCTTGCCCGTCGGATCGGTGAGGTGCGCCGAGTAGGAAGCGGAGAAGCACGGGATCTCGTCCTCGGCGACGAAACCCACCAGCGCTTCAGTGTCCGCCGTGCCCCAACCCTGCAGTGCCACCATCCCATCCTGCTTCCACTGCTTGTAGGTGGCAATCGCGCGCGGCACCTCGTAGGAATAGTCGAAGGTCTGCAGGTTGACTTGCTTGCCGTTGACGCCGCCGTGTGCGTTCACCCACTTCGCCGCGTCGATCTTCGCCTGGCTGTAGGGGGTGCTGATCTGCGCCGTCCGCCCGGTGAAGTCCACGAGGTTGCCGACCAGCGGGTCGGCCGCATCCGCGACGCCGATCCCCCCTGCCGCCACCAGCACGCCCGCAATCGCCAGCCCTGCACACTTGCTCATCGGATCGTCTCCCGTTTCTGCTCTAACCGCGTTCCCCTCGTGCCCCCGCGTCCTCTTTCGACCGGCCGTTTGCCGGGGCTTGCCGCCGGTGTTCCTCCAGACCTCTCAGTATGAGAATGGATAAAGCCGCCAATACGCCTTGATGAGCTGCCAACGGTGCGCCAGCCCGTCCGGCTCGAAGATCAAGAACAGGACGATCGCAACCCCGATCGACGCCTGCTTGAGGAACGCGAGACCCTGGGTGATCGCCGGGACGTTCCCCCACTCGGTCTGCTGCAGCAGTCCCACGATGCCGCCCATCGCTTCGGGCAGCAGCACCATGAACGCCGTGCCCATCAGCGTGCCCGAGATCGAACCCAGCCCGCCGATGATGATCATCGCCAGGAACTGGATCGACAGCAGCAGGTCGAACCCTTCGACGGAAACATACTGCAGGTAGTGCGCGTAGAGCGCCCCACCCATGCCGGCAAAAAACGAGGAGATGCCGAATGACAGGATCCGGTACTTGGTGAGGTTGATGCCCATCACCTCCGCCGACAGGTAGTGGTCGCGCACCGCCACCAGGGCCCGACCGTCCCGAGTGCGCATCAGATTGGTAGCGGCGAGATAGAGGATCACCAGCCAGGCGAGCACCACGTAGTAGTATTGCCGGTCGCCGGAGAGCTCCCAGCCGAACAGCGAGAAGGGGGCGGCGAGCGCGCCCGCCGTGCCGCCGGTGAACCACTCGGCGCGGGAGAAGAAGTCCTGCAGGATGAATTGCGATGCGAGCGTGGCGATCGCCAGGTACAGGCCCTTGATGCGCGCCGCCGGGATGCCGAACACCATGCCGACGGCCGTCGTCAGCACGCCCGCCAGCGGCATCGCCAGGATCACCGGGATGCCGAAGCTGTTGTTCAGCCACGCGGACGCGAACGCGCCGAAGCCGAAGAAGGCGGAGTGGCCGAGGGAGATCTGGCCGGTGAAGCCCACCAGGATGTTCAGGCCCAGGGCGGCGATGCCGAGGTAGCCGATCTGGATCAGCAGCGCGATCCAGTAGTCCGTCAGCGGCTCGACGCCGGCGAAACTGAGTGGTGCCGCGATCAGCAGACCGATGCCCAGCAGCGTCGCCCAGCGGGAGACGGGCGTGGGGAACAGGGTCGTATCGGCGGCGTAGCTGGTCCGGAAGTCGCCGCAGCGCATCTGTCCCGTGGTCGCCATCGCCGTTCTTCCCCTCCCGCGCTTACAGGCGCTCGATCTTCTCGGTGCCGAACAGCCCGTACGGCTTCACCATCAGGATGATCACCAGCACGTAGAACGGGGCGATGCTGTAAAGGTTGCCGACGTTCAGCCACTGGCCGTCCACGTATTCGGCTAGGTTCTCCAGCAGGCCGATGATCAGCCCGCCCACGATCGCACCCACGATCGAATCCAGGCCGCCCACGATCACCGCCGGGAATACCTTGATGCCGAACAGCGACAGCGCCGAGGACACGCCGTTGACGATGCCGAAGACGACGCCGGCCAGCGCCGAGACCATCGCCGAGATCGCCCAGGAGAGCGCGAACATCCGCTGCACCGAGATGCCCAGGCTCTGCGCCACCTGCTGATTGAACGCCGTCGCCCGCATGGCGAGCCCGAGGCGCGAGTATTTGAAGAACACGGCGAAGCTGCCCATGATCGCTACCGAGACGACCAGGCTCAGCAGATAGGCGGGCTGCACGTTCAGCCCGAAGACGCTGACGTTCTCGGACGCGAACACCGGCGGAAACGCCTGCACGGTCGCCCCGAAGATCCACTTCATGATCGCCTGGAAGAAGATCGACAGCCCGATGGTGACCATGATCACCGAGATGATCGGCTCGCCGATCATCGGCCGAAGGGCGACGATCTGCAGGATGATGCCGAACGCCATCATGAAGGCGAGCGTGATTAGAAATCCCGCCCAGAAGGGAAGCTGGAAATCGGTGAGCAGCCACCAGCACACCCAGGCGCCGATCAGCAGGAACTCGCCCTGCGCGAAGTTCACCACCTGCGAGGCCTTGTAGATCAGGGTGAAGCACATGGCGACGACGCCGTAGAGCGTGCCCAGGATCAGGCCGTTGACGATCAGCTGCCCCAGCAGTTCCCAGTTCATCCCGCCCCCTCTATTCAGCCGCCTGCCGGCGTTCGCCCGGTCCTGCGCCCACGCTCGCCACGTCCAGGTCGGTGAGGATCCGCGACTTGGTGCCGTCCTGGAAGGTGATCCAGGTATCCACGTGGACGCTTCCCCGGTCGCCGTAGATCGCCTCGATGATCTCGGCGTAGCGCTCGTTGATGACGCCGCGGCGCACCTTGCGGGTGCGCGTGAGCTCGCCGTCGTCCGGGTCCAGCTCCTTGTAGAGCAACAGGAACTTGCGGATGCGCTGCGCCTCGGGAAGGGTGGCGTTGACCCGGTCGACCTCTTCGCCGATCAGGCCCAGCACCTCGGGCCGGCCGGCGAGATTGGTGTAATTGGTGAACGCGATCCGCCGCTGTTCCGCCCACTTCGAGACGATGGTGAACCGGATGCAGACGATCGCCGCCAGCCAGGGGCGCTCGTGCCCGAGTATGACCGCCTCGGCGATGTAGGGGGAGAACTTCAGCTTGTTCTCGATGAACATCGGCGAGAACCGGGCGCCGGTGGACGTGGTGGCAATGTCCTTGATCCGGTCGATCACCACTAGGTGGCCGTTCTCCTGCTTGAAGTAGCCGGCGTCGCCGGTGTGCATCCAGCCGTCGCGCACGTCGGCGCTCGTTGCTTCCTCGTTGCGGTAGTAGCCGGTGAACATGCCGCCGGTGCGGGCCACGATCTCGCCGACGCCGTTCTCGTCCGGATTGTCGATGCGCACCTGCGAGTTGTCGAAGGGTGTGCCGACGGTGTCGAAGTCCACCTCGTCCGGGGCGTGCACGGTGTAGGCCCCGCCCATCTCCGTCTGGCCGTAGAGCTGGCGCAGCGGCACGCCCATCGACAGGAAGAAGCGGAAGGTCTCCGGACCCAGCGCCGCACCCGCCGTCGCCGCCGATTTCAGCCGCGAGAAGCCCAGTCGATCGCGGAGCGCGCGGAACAGGATCACTTCAGCCAGCGTCGAGTGCCGCCCCGCGTCGAGCGCCTGCCCGCCGAGCCGCATGCCGAGCTCGTACAGGCGCTGCTTCAGCGGTGTCGAATCCATCATCCGCGAACGCACGTCGGCGGCGATGCTCTCCCAGACCCGCGGCGCCAGCAGCACGAACGACGGCCCGATCTCGCGCAGATCGGCCATCATCGTCTCCGGCTCCTCGACGAAGTTGACGGTTACCCGCGCGATCAGCGCCTGGGCCACCGCATAGACCTGTTCCATCACCCACGGCAGCGGCAGCACCGAGACGTAGTTGTCGCCCGGGTGCTTTGGATCGCGCCGCAGGTAGGCGGCGGCGTGGGCCAGGAACGCGCCCGCCTGCAGCATCGCCAGCTTCGGGCGCGCGGTGGTGCCGGACGTGGTGCAGAGGATGGCCACGTCCTCGCCCTTGCCCGCCGCCACTTCCCGGTCGTAGAGGCCGGGATCGGCTGCGTCGGTCTCGGCGCCCCGGCGCAGCAGGTCGGCCAGGTCCACCAGCCGCGGGTCCCGGTACTTCCGCATCCCGCGCGGATCGCAGTAGACGATGTGGCGGACGCAGGGTGCCTCGCTCAGCAGGTCGAGCAGCTTGTCCACCTGCTCCTCGTCCTCGGCGACGACGATCCGCGCGTCCGCGTATCGCAGCAGCCAGGACACCTCGTCGCCGATCGAGTCCTGGTACACCCCCAGCGAGAGGGCGCCCACCGCGTGCGCCGCGATCTCGCCCCACACCCATTCCGGACGGTTGGTGCCGATCAACGCCACGACGTTGCCGCGCCCGACGCCGAGGCTCCGCATCCCGAGCGCCATATGCCGCACCCGGCGCTCGTACTCCGCCCAGGTGAACGCGTTCCAGATGCCGAACTCCTTCTCCCGCAGGGCGATGCCCTGCGGATGGGAGCGCGCGTTCAGCGCCAGCAGCTTCGGGAACGTGTCGTGCACGCCCACGTCGGCGAAATCGCCAGGGGCCGCCTCCGCTACCGCCACGACACCACCTTGCCGCCCGCCGTGCCGGTGCGGGTCGGAGCGGCCCCTGCGGGCGGCGGTGGTGCGTCTTCTTCCTCGCCCAGGTAAGCCTTGCGCACCTGCGGGTCGTCGATCACATCCTGCGGGGCGCCCTCAGCAATCTTCTTGCCGAAGTCCAGCACGATGACCCGGTGCGAGATGTCCATCACCACGCCGATGTCGTGCTCGATCATGATCACCGTCATCCCCCACTCCTCGTTCAGGTCGAGGATGTAGCGGGCCATGTCCTCCTTCTCTTCCAGGTTCATGCCCGCCATCGGCTCGTCCAGGAGGATCAGGCGCGGCCTGAGTGCGATGGCGCGTGCGAGTTCGACCCGCTTGCGCAGGCCGTAGGCGAGCGTGCCCGCCACCGCCTTGCGGATGTGGGAGATCTCCAGGAAGTCGATGATTTCCTCGACCTGCCTGCGGTGCGCCAGCTCCTCCTTCTGCGCCCCGCCCAGCCAGTACACGGCGCCGGTGAGAAAGTTGCTGCGCAGCAGGTGGTGCCGGCCGACCATGATGTTGTCGAGTACCGACATGTGGTTGAACAGCGCCAGGTTCTGGAAGGTGCGGCCGATTCCCAGGTGCGCCCGGGCGTTCGTCTTCAGCCCGGTGATGTTCTCGCCCTCGAACAGGATCTGCCCGTCCGAGGGCGTGTACCGGCCGGAGATGCAGTTGAGCATCGAAGTCTTGCCGGCCCCGTTGGGGCCGATGAGCGAGAACAGTTCACCCTTGCCCACGGCGAAGTTGACGCGGTTGAGCGCGCGCACGCCGCGGAAGCTCAGGGACACGTCTCGCACTTCGAGAATCGGGTTCTCACCCGTCACGACGTTGCAGCCTCCCATCAACCCCATGCCTTTGTGGCACTTTTCGCTGCGGTGCCGACCCTGCGGGCCGATCTCCCGATCGCCGGCGTCCCGCACGCGGCAAGAGACGGCAACTCAGCCCTTATAATTCGCTTCGATTGAAAATGCCATTGCGTGATGCAAACCGTTGCTCATCCGGCGGAGAAACTTGGCCCGCCTGCGGGCCGCGATCGTGTCCAGTTCTCCTGTAACGAAACTGAAATGACGATTCGTGCCGGCTCTGTGCAAACCGGCTCGTCGTATGTCTGGCGTTGGAATGCCTCAAACGGTAACTTGTTGTGGGGGCGGTCGCAGGCAATGGGCGCCGGAGTGATAGAAGCGTTCAGTGATACCAATTCCATTCAGCGCCAGCTCCAGGAGATCCACGGTGCGCTGAAGTCCGAGCTGCCGGAAATCGGTCGCATCGCCGTCGCCATCTACGATGAGCAAACGGACCTGCTGAAGACGTTCGTGCACTCCACCGACGGCGAGCCGCCCTTCAGCCACTATGAGGCCAGGCTCGCGGATGTTCCGTCCCTGACGGCGCTCGCCCGGTCGACGGAGGTGCGCATCATCGGCCGCCTGAAGGGGGACGGGGATCATCCGAGCTGGCACGTGACGCGCCTGGTGGAGACCGGCTACCGGTCGAGCTATACGGCGCCGTTCTACGATCACGGCCGCTTCTTCGGCTTCCTTTTCTTCGATTCACACATCCAGGACTACTTCTGCCCGTCCGCAATCCGTCACCTCTCGATCTATTCGCACCTGATTTCGCTGCTGATCATCAACGAGGTGTCGCGGGTGAGCGCGCTGCGCTCGGCGATCGACGTGGCGCGCAAGATCACGCATACGCGCAGCGAGGAGACCGGCGCGCACCTGGACCGGATGGCGCGCTATTCGCGGCTGATCGCCAAGACACTCGCCGATCGCAGCCCGAAGGACGAGATCGACGACGAATTCGTCGAGTTCGTCTTTCTCTACGCACCGCTGCATGACGTGGGCAAGATCGCCATCCCGGACCGCATCCTGCTGAAGCCGGGCAGGCTCTCGAGCGACGAGTTCGAAATCATGAAGCGCCACGTGGATGCAGGCATGACGATCGTCGAGAGCATCGCCAGCGGCTTCAACGTCGGCAGCGGCCTGCACGTGGAGACCCTGCGCAACATCGTCCGCTATCACCACGAAGCCTACGACGGCAGCGGCTACCTCACCGGCCGCCGTGGCTCCGACATCCCCCTGGAAGCGCGGATCGTCACCGTCGCCGACGTGTTCGACGCGCTGACGACGCGGCGCTGCTACAAGAGCGCATGGTCGAACGAGCAGGCCTTCGCGCTCCTGACCGACTTCGCCGGCACCCGCTTCGATCCGGACTGCGTCGCCGCCCTGTGTGCCCGTCGCGCCGACGTGGGCGCCATTCAAGCCCAGTTCGCGAGCAACAACATGTTCCATGAAGCCTACACGGAAGACCTGTAGAGCCGCCGGCCGCCGGCGGGTGTCCCCCGTCTCTTTGTCCAGCCGCAGACCAATGGCTGCATCATCCACCGCTCCCGACGATGGTCGCGGGGCAGGGCGCCCGGACTTCGCAGCGGTTCCACCCGGCCGCAAACGGCCTTAGGTTGGCCGCGGCCTTGGGGAGGGGACGAGGATGTTTGCCGCTTCGGCTCTGTCGTGCGTGCGCGGCGAACGCGCGGTGTTCGCCCGCCTGTCGTTCACCGTCGGCCCCGGCGGCGCGCTGGTGTTGGTGGGCGCCAACGGTGCCGGCAAGTCGAGCCTGCTGCGGCTGATGGCCGGGCTGCTGAAGCCGGCGGCGGGACGGCTGACGTGGGATGGCGCCGACATCGCCCTCGATGCGGAGGCGCACCGGCGGCGCCTGCGCTACGTCGGACACGCGGATGCGATCAAGGCGGCGCTGAGCGTGGAGGAAAACCTGCGGACCTGGGCAGTGCTGTGGGGCGGGCCGGACGGCACGCCGCCGCGCATCGCCGCCGCCCTCGACGCCTTCGGCATCGGCCGGCTGCGCGACGTTCCCGGCCGCTACCTCTCGGCCGGCCAGCGCCGCCGCCTGGCGCTCGCCCGCCTGCTGGTCGCCCCCGCCCGCCTGTGGCTGCTGGACGAGCCGCGCACGGCGCTGGATGCGGACGCCATGGACCGCCTCGACCGGGTGGTGGCCCGCCACCGGCAGCAGGGCGGCCTGGTGGTGATGGCGCTGCACGGCGGCGAGCGGCCGCCGGGTGCGACCGTCCTCGACCTGAGCGAGGCGGCGCGCGCCGCCCGCGGCTGGCTGCCCCACGACGACGCATCCTGTCCTCCCGGGGATCCGGAGGGCTTCGGGCCGGCGCCGGACCGGCCATGCTGAGCGGCGTCCTCGAACTCGTGCGCCGGGACGTGCGCCTCGCCGTCCGCCAGGGGATGGACAGCCTGATGGCGGTGGTCTTCTTCATCCTTGCCTGCGTGCTGTTCCCGCTGGGCGTCGGCCCGGAGCCGCAGACGCTGGCGCGCATCGCGTCCGGCATCCTCTGCGTCGCAGCATTGCTGGCGGCGATGCTGTCGCTGGAACGGCTGTTCCAGGCCGATTACGAGGACGGCACGCTGGAACAGGTGGCTCTGACGCCGCTGCCGCTGGAGGCGGTGGTGCTGGCCAAGGTGGCGGCGCACTGGCTGGTCACCGGCCTGCCGCTGATCGCGGCGTCGCCGATCCTCGCGATCCTGCTGCAGCTGGACGCGGTCGCCTACCCGGCGCTGCTGGCGGCGCTGGCACTGACCACGCCGACGCTGAGCTTGATCGGTGCCGTGGGCGCGGCCCTGGTGCTGGGGGCGCGGCGGGGTGGCGTCCTGCTGGCGCTTCTCGTGCTGCCACTTTATATTCCGGAGTTGATTTTCGCAGTGGCGGCGATCGACGCTGCCGGTTTCGGCTTCCCGGTTCGCCCGCACCTGCTGCTGCTGGCCGGCCTCCTGCTGGTGGCGGTGGTGCTGGTGCCGTGGACGGCAGCCGCTGCGTTGCGGCAGGCGCTGGCGTGAGCGACTGTGGCCGGTGCCGGGCTGGACAGCGGCAGGTACCGCACTTCATAACAGCCGACGGGCACGCTCGGCGCTTTTGACGACGGGGCTGCCTGCCGGTGGCACGGCTCTTCGGAGAGTGATGCACAGATTCGCCAACCCCACCCGCTTCATGCGTCTCAGCGGCCGGCTGGTGCCGTGGTTCGCGGCCGCGACGGTGCTGCTGGCCTTGGCCGGCCTGTATCTGTCGCTGATCGCCTCGCCGCCCGACTATCAGCAGGGCGAGAGCGTGCGGATCATGTACGTGCACGTGCCGGCCGCCTGGATGGCGCTGTTCTGCTACACCGGCATGGCGATCGCCTCGGCCGTGGGCCTGATCTGGCGGCATCCGGTGGCGGAGATGACGGCGAAGGCGACGGCGCCGATCGGTGCGTGTTTCACCTTCCTGGCGCTGGTCACCGGCTCGCTGTGGGGCAAGCCGATGTGGGGCACCTGGTGGGTGTGGGACGCCCGGCTGACGTCGGTCCTGGTGCTGTTCTTCCTCTATCTCGGCTACATGGCGCTGGAGAACGCCTTCGACGATCCGGCCCGCGGCACCCGGGCGGCCGGCATCCTGGCGCTGGTCGGCTTCGTCAACGTGCCGATCATCAAGTTCTCGGTCGATTGGTGGAACACCCTGCACCAGCCGGCGAGCGTCGTCCGCATCGACGGCCCGACCATCCATCCCAGCATGCTGGCGCCGCTGCTGGTGATGGTTGCCGCCTTCACCTGCTACTATCTGTGGGTGGTGCTGGTGCGGGTGCGCGGCGAGATCCTGGCCGCGCGCATCCGCGGCCTGCGGCTGCGGCAGGTCCACGGCTGACGGTGCGGACGCTCCGGGCAGGCAGGGGCGCCGGCGGGTCGCGGGGAAGGATCGACCGAGCATGGAGGTGCTGGTGAGCTTCGTGGAGATGGGCGGCTACGGCGGCTACGTCTGGCCGGCCTTCGGCCTGACCCTCGTGGTGCTTTTGGCCCTGCTCGTTGTCAGCCTGCGGGCGCTGCGCGCGCGCGAGGCGACGCTGCAGACGCTGCAGGAGCAGGACGAGGAGAACGGCACGCGCCTCCGGCGGAGGGTGCGGGCGTGAAGCCGAAGCACAAGCGTCTCGTCTTCGTCGGCCTCGGCCTCGGCCTGCTGGCGGTCGCCGCTGCGCTGGTCCTGAGCGCGCTGGAGGACACGGTCGTCTTCTTCCAGAGCCCGACGCAGGTGGCCTCTCAGCAGATTCCGCCCGATCAGCGTCTGCGGGTGGGAGGGCTGGTGGAGGAGGGAAGCGTGCAGAAGGGCACCGGCCCGCAGGTGCGCTTCGTCGTCACCGATCTCGCCCACTCGGTGCCCGTGACCTACAACGGCATCCTGCCGGACCTGTTCCGGGAGGGGCAGGGGATCGTCGTCGAAGGGCGCATCCGCAACGGCGTGCTGGTCGCCGACCAGGTGCTGGCCAAGCACGACGAGAAGTACATGCCGCCCGAGGTGGCGGACGCACTCAAGCAGTCGGGCCAGTGGCAGCACATGAAGGAGAGCATGACGCAGGCGGGCCAGATCCCGGCGGGGAGCGGCAAGTGATCGTCGAGATCGGCCACTTCGCGCTGATCCTGGCGCTGGTCGTCGCCTGCGTGCAGGGAACGCTGCCGATGCTGGGCGCGCAGCGTGGCAACGCCGCCTGGATGGGGCTGGCCGACAGCGGGGCCCTGGCGCAGTTCCTGCTGGTCGCCGTCGCCTTCGGCGCGCTGATGCACGCCTACGTCGTCTCCGACTTTTCGGTGCTGAACGTCGCGACCAATTCCCATTCGGCGAAGCCGCTGCTCTACAAGATCGCCGGCACCTGGGGAAACCACGAAGGCTCGATGCTGCTGTGGGTGCTGATCCTCACCATCTTCGGCGGTGCGGTGGCCGCGTTCGGCGGCAACCTGCCGCCGGGGCTGCGGGCGCGGGCACTGGCGGTGCAGGCGTGGATCGCCATCGGCTTCTATCTCTTCATCCTGCTCACCTCCAATCCGTTCGAGCGCCTGGACCCGCCGCCGATCGACGGGCGGGGGCTGAACCCGCTGCTGCAGGACCCGGGTCTCGCGTTCCATCCGCCGTTCCTGTACCTGGGCTACGTCGGCTTCTCGATGGCGTTCTCGTTCGCCGTGGCAGCACTGATCGAGGGCCGGGTGGACGCCGGCTGGGCGCGCTGGGTCCGGCCGTGGACGCTCGCCGCCTGGACCTTCCTCACCTGCGGCATCGCGCTCGGCTCCTGGTGGGCCTACTACGAACTGGGCTGGGGCGGCTGGTGGTTCTGGGACCCGGTGGAGAACGCCTCGCTGCTGCCGTGGCTGTCGGGCACGGCGCTGCTGCACTCGGCGATCGTGGTCGAGAAGCGGGATGCGCTGAAGGGCTGGACGGTGTTCCTCGCCATCGTCACCTTCTCGATGAGCCTGCTGGGCACCTTCCTCGTGCGCTCGGGCGTACTGACTTCGGTGCATGCGTTCGCCGTCGATCCGGCACGCGGCGTCTTCATCCTGGCATTGCTGGTGATCGTCATCGGTGGCTCGTTCGCGCTGTTCGCCTGGCGCGGCCCGCAGCTGCCGCCGGGCGGCCTGTTCCGGCCGATCTCCCGCGAGGGGGGACTGCTGCTCAACAACCTGCTGCTGAGTACGGCGGCGGCGGCGGTCCTCCTGGGCACGCTGTATCCGCTGCTGCTGGAGGCGACCGGCGGCGGCAAGGTTTCGGTCGGCCCGCCGTTCTTCAACGCCGTGTTCGTCCCGCTGATGGTGCCGCTGGTCATCGCCATGGCGATCGGCCCGATGCTGCCGTGGAAGCGGGGCGACCTGGGCAGCGCGCTCGCTCGCCTGTGGGCGGCGGCACTCGCCGCGGTGGCGGCGGCGGTCCTGGCCTGGGCGCTCTACGACGCGCGCAGCCTCGCCGGCCTGTTCGGAATGGCACTCGCCGGCTGGCTGGTGGCCGGCACGCTCACCGAACTCGCCCGGCGCATCGGCCTGTTCGCGGTGCCGCTGCGGGTCAGCCTGGGCCGGCTCGCCGGCCTGCCGCGCGCCGCCTGGGGGATGACGCTGGCGCACGCCGGCCTGGGGATCGTGATCGCCGGCATGACCGCGTCCTCGGTGTGGAAGCAGGAGCGCATCCAGGTGATGGTCCCCGACCAGCAGGTGACGCTGGCCGGCTACGTCGTCACCTTCACCGGCGCCGAGGAGGTGGCGGGGCCCAACTACGAGGCGCTCCGCGGCACCTTCGCCGTGACCACCGGCGACGGCCGGCCGGTGACGACGCTGGTGGCCGAGAAGCGGTACTATCCGGTGGAAGGCCAGGACACGACGGAAGCGGCGATCCGCTCCACCGTCGCCGGCGACCTGTACGCGGTGATCGGCGAGCCGCAGGGCACCGACGGCGGCTTCGTCACCCGGCTGTACTTCGAGCCGCTGGTCCCCTGGCTGTGGGGCGGCGTGGGATTGATGGTGCTGGGCGGCCTCGTGAGCCTCAGTGACCGCCGGCACCGGGTGGGTGCGCCGGCGCGGGCGCGCGCCACCGAGGCGGTCGCCGATGCCGGGGGCGCCAGTGCCGGGGGCGCCAGTGCCGGGGGCGCGGTATGAGCGCGCTCGCCCGCCGCGGTCTGTCCGCCCGCCTGCCCTACCTGCTGCCGCTGGCGCTGTTCCTGGTTCTCGCCGCCTATTTCTGGATCGGACTGGGAAAGGACCCGCACCAAATTCCCTCGCCGCTGATCGACCAGCCGGTGGCCTCCTTCGCGCTGGCGCCGATCGAGGGGCGAACCCGGGGCTTTACCTCCGAGGACCTGATCGGCCGGGTCTCCCTGGTCAACGTCTTCGGCTCCTGGTGCGTCGCCTGCCAGATCGAGCATCCGTTCCTGCTGCGGCTGAAGCGCGAGAACGTGATCCCGATCCACGGCATCGACTGGCGGGAGAAGGACCGGCAGGCGGGACCCGCCTGGCTCGCCCGCCACGGCGATCCGTACACGCTGGTGGGCGACGACCCCGACAGCCGTGCGGCCATCGCCTTCGGGGTCACCGGCGCGCCGGAGACGTTCATCGTCGATGCGAAGGGCATCATCCGCTACAAGCACGTGGGTCCGATCACGCCGGAGAACTGGGAGCAGACACTGCTGCCGATCGTCCGCCGGCTGCAGGCGGGCGGATGAGGCGCGCGCTCGTGACCGCGCTGCTGGCCGCGGCCGTGTCGCTGGCCGCGCTGCCGGCGCCGGCGGTGCAGCCGGACGAGGTGCTGGCCGACCCGGCGCTGGAGGCGCGTGCGCGGGAGATCGGCCGGGAGCTGCGCTGCCTCGTCTGCCAGAACGAATCGATCGACGAATCCAACGCCGAGCTGGCCCGCGACCTGCGGCTGCTGGTGCGCGAGCGCCTGCAGGCGGGCGACAGCGACCGGCAGGTGACGGACTATGTCGTCTCGCGCTACGGCGACTTCGTGCTGTTGCGGCCGCCGGTGAAGCCGTCCACCTGGGCGCTGTGGTTCGGCCCCGCGGTGATCTTCGCCGCGGGTCTGCTGGCACTCGCGCTCTACTACCGGCGCCGGCGAAGGCAACCATCGGCGGCGGCCGAGCCGCTGAACGCCGATGAGCAGCGGCGTCTCGACCGGCTGTTGGAGGAGGCGAAGGAGTGACGTCCTTGCTCATCGCAGGCGCGGTGCTGACGCTGCTGACCCTGGCGCTGCTGCTGTCGCCGCTGGTCCGCCGTCGGCGTTCCCCGGCACCGGAACGCGCCCGCTTCGACCTTGCGGTCTACCGGGATCAGCTCGACGAGGTGGAGCGGGACCTGCGCCGCGGCCTGCTGGATGCGGCGGAAGCGGAAGCGGCGCGCCTGGAGGTGAAGCGGCGGATGCTGGCCGCCGCCGATCCCACGGCCGGCGCCGGCGGTGGTCCGGGCGACCGACCGCGGCGCAGCGGTGCCCTGGCGCTGGCGCTGGCGCTGCTGCTGCCGGCGATCGCCGCCGGCTTCTATGGCTGGCTCGGGGCACCCGGCAGCCCCGACCGGCCGCTGGCCGAACGGCGCAGCGAACAGACGGCGGCCGGTGCTGGTGCCGGCGCTGGCGTCGGCGGGAGGCAGGCGGCGACGCTGCAGCAGGCCGTCGAGCAGCTGGCGAAGCGGCTGGAGGCCAATCCCGGCGACGCGGGTGGCTGGTACCTGCTGGGCCGGGCGTATCTGTCGATGCAGCGGCCGGCCGACGCGGTGACCGCACTCGGCCGGGCGATGGCGCTCGCGCCGGACGAACTCGATGTGGTGGCGGCCTACGCGGAAGCCCGGCTGGCAGCGTCCGGCGGGCGCATCGACGACGAGGTGCGGGACGCGCTGCACCGTATGCTGACGCTGGACCCGGCCAGCCCGCAGGCCCGCTTCCTGCTGGCACTCGACCGGGCGCAGCAGGGCGACCTGCCGGCGGCGATGCAGGGCTGGGTCGATCTCGCCGCCCTGGCACCGCCGGACGCCCCGTGGCTGCCGACGGTGCAGCAGCACCTGCGCCGCGCGGCGGAGACCTCCGGCATCGATCCCGCCAGCATCCGTCCCTCGGCCGAGGCCCTGGCGCTCGCCGACCGGCTGCGGGCCGCCGAACGCGCCGAAGCCGGCACCGGAGCGGGCGCGGCGGGGGCGGGGAGCGGCACGGGATCGGCGCCGGGTTCCCCGGGCACCGAGGCCCCGCCCGGCCCCGGTGCGGCGGACATGGCCGCGGCGGCGCAGATGAGCCCGCAGGAGCGCACACAGATGGTCCGCGGCATGGTCGACAGGCTCGCTGCGCGGCTGCAGGAGAACCCCGACGACCTGGACGGCTGGCGCCGGCTGGCCCGCGCCTACGACGTCCTGGGCGAGGCGGAGAAGGCGGCGGACGCACGCCGACGGATCGCTGCGCTGGAAGGCCGCTGAACCGGCGCTCCCTCCTTACGGGCTCCGTCAGCCGTTCGGGAATTCCCCGGCGAACGTGCGGCCTGCTGAACCGGCAGCCTCCCCGTTGCCGTCGTTGTCGTTCTCCAGTAACGGCTTCGCCGCGTGCGGCAGGTCGTCATATTCGGGTTGCCACAGGCGGACCCGGTTGCGCCCGGCGCGCTTCGCCGAGTACATGGCCCGGTCGGCGCGCTCGATCGAGGCGGCGATCGGCCGGTCGGCCAGCAGCGGCGCTATGCCGATCGACGCCGTCACCCGGACGGTCGACTCGTCGTCGAGGCGGATCTCCAGTTCGGCGAGGCCTCGCCGCAGGCGATCGACGATCGGCACCGCCTTCTCCGGTTCCGTGTTCGGCAGCATCAGCACGAACTCCTCGCCGCCGTATCGGCACACCTGATCGTAGCGGCGCAGATTGTGCACCAGGTAGGCGGAGACCGCTTCCAGCACCGTATCGCCGGCGCGGTGGCCGAAGGTGTCGTTGATGCGCTTGAAGTGGTCCAGGTCCACCATGCAGACGCTGCAGGTCAGCCCGGTGCGCTGCACCCGGCGATGCTCCTCGCGCAGCCGTGGCAGCATCGCATACCGGGTGGCGATCCCGGTCAGCGGATCGGTGTGACGGAGCAGGTCCCAGAGTTCCTTGACCAGCGCCTCCAGGCTGCGATCCAGGTTGCCGATGCTGTCCGCGAATGCTCGGTACTCGTCCGGCTGGATCGGCCGGCCATCGGCTACGGCCGCACAGAGCCCGCGCGCCCGCGTGCGCACATCCTGATAGCGCTCGACGGCGGCGATGTAGTCCGGGTGGCGGCGAATGAATTCGTTGTTCTCGTCGGCCAGCCACAGGCCCAGCTCCGTGCCGGCATGGGGGCCTTCCCGCAGATCGGCCGCTTCGGGCGGCGTGCGGCAGACCAGGAGGGTGTGGATGCGCTGGATCCACGCCCCGTGCGCCTGCAGTGCCGGGGCCAGCCGGCGCACGATCTTCTCCGCGTCGTTCAGTCCGAAGGACGGGACCGGGCTTTCACGGGTGGTGGGGCCGGATGCCTCGTCTTTCACCATGCCTTTTCTGTCCTGCCGTCGCGTCAGAGGCGAACCCCCGCCTTGTTAATGGCTTTTAGTCGCGCGGAAAAGCCACCAAAAAAATGCGCATCGGCCGTTCCGCATGCCGAGGGCGCCCGGGAATGAAACATTCGTGGCAGGGGAATCCCGGCGCTTGCCTTTTCCGGCCGGTCTCTCCATTAAACACGCTCGCGGGTGCGGAGCGTGTGCGATCGAGCGCAGACGACCGACCCCCGGCAGCGCGATCCGAAACGGTCGGCGGCAGGCAGTGGTGGCGGACTCCGATCCGTGGCTCGTCACCCTTCTTCCAGCTGTGCGATCAGAAGGGAGGGATGAGCAACATGGCCAGCTTCAGAACCATCGATGACCTCGACGTGAACGGCAAGCGCGTTCTCGTCCGCGTCGACTTCAACGTACCGATGAAAGACGGCAAGGTCACCGATTCCACGCGCATCGACCGCACCGTCCCGTCGCTCGAGGAGCTGGCGGGGAAGGGGGCGAAGGTCATCATCCTCAGCCACCTGGGCCGGCCGAAGGGCAAGAAGAACCTGGAATTCACCCAGAAGCCGGTGGCCGATGCCCTGGCAGCGGCCCTGGGCAAGCCGGTGGCGTTCGCGCCCGACTGCATCGGTCCCGAGGCGAAGGCGGTCGTGGACGCGCTGAAGCCGGGTGAGTTCGCGATGCTCGAGAACGTCCGCTTCTACGCCGAGGAAGAGAAGAACGACCTGGACTTCGCCAAGAAGCTGGCGGAGATGGGCGACATCCTGATCTCGGATGCATTCTCCTGCTCGCACCGGGCGCATGCGTCGGTCGAGGCACTGGCGAAGCTGATCCCGTCGGCGGCCGGCCGGCTGATGCAGGCGGAAGTGGAGGCCCTGTCGGCGGCACTGGAAGCGCCGGCGCATCCGGCGGCGGCCCTGGTGGGCGGCGCCAAGATCTCCACCAAGCTCGACGTGCTGGGCAATCTCACCGAGAAGGTCGACCAGGTCATCATCGGCGGCGCGATGGCCAACACCTTCCTCGCCGCGCAAGGCAAGGACGTGGGCAAGTCCCTGTGCGAGCACGAGATGCTCGACAGCGCCCGGGCGATCCTCGAGAAGGCGAAGAAGAACGGCTGCGAGATCGTCCTGCCGACCGATGCCGTCGTTGCGGGCGAGTTCAAGGCGGGTGCGCCGTCCTCGGCGGTTTCGGTCGACGCGGTTCCCTCCGACAAGATGATCCTGGACGTGGGTCCGGACTCCATCGTCTCCCTGTCGCAGCGGCTGGCCGGCCTGAAGACCCTGATGTGGAACGGTCCGCTGGGTGCGTTCGAGGTCACGCCGTTCGACGCCGGCACCAATGCGGTTGCGCAGGAAGCCGCCCGTCTGACCAAGGCCGGCAAGCTGATGAGCGTCGCCGGCGGCGGTGATACGGTGGCGGCGCTGGCACACGCCGGCGTCGAGGACGCGTTCTCCTACGTCTCGACGGCGGGGGGCGCCTTCCTCGAATGGCTCGAGGGCAAGGAACTGCCGGGCGTCGAAGTGCTGCGCAAGTAGGCCCGATCGGATCGCGTGCGGACCCCCGTCGCCGATCACCGCCCCGGCGGGCTGCGACCCTCTCCCGCCGGGAGAGGGTTCGGCCGGCGCCGGGGGGACTTGCCTCCGCCGTCCCGCATCGCCACACTCTCGGCATGACCGAAAAGCGGGCCGGCGGGCCGTCGGTGCAAAAGATACCGGATGGGGACAACCGCACGCGGCTGGTCTGTCCCGACTGCGGCTACATCGAGTACGACAATCCGAAGATCGTCGTCGGCGCCGTCTGCTGGTGGCAGCACACCATCCTCCTGTGCAAGCGGGCGATCGCGCCCGCCCGCGGCCTGTGGACGATCCCTGCCGGCTTCATGGAGCTGGGCGAGACGACGGCCCAGGGGGCGGCGCGCGAGGTGTGGGAGGAAGCGCAGGCCCGTGTCGTCGTCGAGGACCTGCTGGGCATCTACGAGATTCCGCACATCAGCCAGGTCAACGTCATCTACCGGGCGCCGATGACCGGCCCCGAGTTCGCGCCCGGCCCGGAGAGCGAGGCGGTGGAGCTGTTCGCCTGGGACCGGATTCCGTGGGACGACCTGGCGTTTCCCTCGGTGCGCTGGTCGTTGGAGCGGTTCCGCAACGGCGACGGCCCGTCCGTCCACGCCGCGGCGGCCCCGGCACCCCTGCGCTCGGCGCTGCGCTGACAGATGCGCTCGGCGCTGCGCTGAGGCGTTCGGCGCTGCGCCGACCGGCGGGTGCGTGCCCGTTGACCGGCTGTTAACCGCTGCCGTGGCAGGCTTCGGCCCATGATCCGATCGACTTCCGCAGTGGACTTCACGGCACCGGTCGCCCCCGGCGAAGGCCGTGCCGGCTATGCGACCGCCCGCGACGTGGAGAGGCGGGCACGCAGCACCCGCTACGGGCAGGATGCACAGACCCGCCTGGCACTCGACCGGCTCGACCGCCTGCTGGCTTCGGGCGTGCCCCTGAACCGCGACGTTCCTCCCGGCTACTACCTGGACGTCCAGGCCTGAGCCGGGCGCCGGGTGGATCACTTCAGCCCGCTGCCTCGCGCTCCAAAGTCCCTTCCACCGCATGAACGCTCACCGGCTGCATCCGGCCGCGCACCGGCAGCGATCCCATCGGCCGGAAGACGAACCCATCTCCCGCCGCCCGCACCGTCTGCTCGCTGGCGAGCACGTAGGTGCCGAACTGCTTGTTGAGTTGCTCCAGGCGGGCGGCGATGTTGACCTCGTCGCCGTAGACGGTGAACAGTAGCCGCTCGGGCGTGCCGACCGCACCGGCGGCCAGCGGGCCGGTGTTGATCCCGCAGCGGGTCTTCAGCCGGATGTCGTCGCCGAAGCGGCGCTCGGCCAGCACCTCCTGGATGCCGAGCGCCGTCCGCAACGCGTTCGCCGCATGCTCCGGATCGGGCCTCGCGGTGTTGAAGCCGATCATCATCGCATCGCCGTGATAGGCGGTGATCACGCCGCCGTGCCGGTCGATGACCTCGGCCACCACGCCGAAGTACGCGTTCAGCAAGGGGACCACCGCCAGCGGATCCAGGTGCTCCGAGAGCGACGAGAAACCCTCGATATCGGTGAACAGGATGCTGGCCGTCCGCACCTCTCCGTGCCCGGGTTCGATCGGCCGGTCGGCGGCGGCGAGCCGGCTCGCCACTTCCGGGGCGACGAAGCGGGTCAGGTCGCGGGCCAGCGTGGCGTCGGTCACCGCGTGCATCAGCAGACGCCGCGCGCGGACGATCGCGACCGCGAGCACTGCCGTGACCACCAGGATGGCGATGATCTTGTCCACCTCGGCACCGATGAGGATGCGATTGGAGGTGAGGTAGAGGGTGTAGTCGCGGGTCACCCGCGACGTCAGCGACGGTTCCGCCAGGGCGAGCGCCACCAGGATCGCCCAGCCGGCGGCGGCGCTCACCCCCGCCACCACAACGTATGTCGGATCGAAGCGCAGTGTGCGCAGCGCGATGAACAGGAACACGTACAGCAGGGTCGGTGCCTTCAGGTAGAAGGCCGCCGGTTGCAGATACTGGATGTGGTAGGAGTAGATCAGCAGCATCAGCAGGCCGATGTCGACGATCACCGATCCGGCGAGGAACCAGGTGGCGATGATGCGGCGATAGGCCAGCAGCAGCCGGACGACGGTGAAGCCGAGGTAGGCGGCCAGTAGCCAGGGCAGCGGCTGGAACGCCGTCTGGTCCACCGGCTTGCGCGCCAGCGTGTAGAGGGTGAAGAAGAACAGGACCAGCGCCAGCTGCGCCCAGCCGATCAGGATTTCCGCCTGCACCTGCTGGCGGGCGATCGCCTGGCGGATGCGCAGCGGCGGCTGCCGGTCCACGGGGCGGCCGAAGACGAAGGCGGCGAGCGAGCTCCACATGCTGAACGGGTCCGGGACGGCGACGGGGCTTGGGCTCGCATGGTGCGCGATCGCGCGGCGGGAAACCAGTGTGCCCGGGCACACACGGCTGCGCGACCACCCGCAGGTCCGTCGTCGCCTCAGTGCAACCGTGCCGGCGGTTCAGTCTTCCAGGTCGAGCAGGCTGCGGGCATAGGCGCGGGCCTCGAAGGCGCGCATGTCGTCCATGCCCTCGCCGACGCCGATGGCGTAGACCGGCAGCCCGAACTTCTCCGCCAGAGCCACCACCACGCCCCCCTTGGCGGAGCCGTCCAGCTTGGTGACGACGAGGCCGGTGACGTTCACCATCTCGCGGAACACGTCCACCTGGGCATGCGCGTTCTGCCCCACCGTCGCGTCGAGGACGAGGATGCAGTCGTGCGGCGCCTGCTCGTCCACCTTCTTCAGCACGCGGGCCATCTTCTGCAGCTCGGCCATCAGGTGCGCCTTGTTGTGCAGGCGACCGGCGGTGTCGATCAGCAGCACGTGGCAGCCCCGGGCCTTCGCCTCCTGATAGGCCTCGAAGGCGAGGCTCGCCGCATCACTGCCTTCGGCGCGCGCAATGACCGGGCAGCCGATCCGCTCGCCCCAGATCTGCAGTTGCTCGATCGCGGCGGCGCGGAACGTATCGCCGGCCGCCAGCATCACGTCCAATCCCACCGAGCGGAACATCCGCGCCAGCTTGGCGATGGTCGTGGTCTTGCCGCTGCCGTTGACGCCGCAGACCAGGACGACGTGCGGGCGGTGCGCCTCGTGAATGGCGATGGTCTGCGCCGCCGGCGCCAGCACCTTCGCCACCTCGTCTGCGAGCACGGTGCGCACCTCCTCGGACGTCACCTCCTGGCCGAAGCGGGCGTCCGCCAGCGCCCGGGTCAGCCGCGAGGCGGTCGGAAGCCCCAGGTCGGCGGTGATCAGCAGCTCCTCCAGGTCCTCCAGCGCGTCGTCGTCCAGCTTGCGGCGGTTGAACATGTCGCCGATGCCGGTGGTGAGCTTCGCCGACGAGCGGCCGAGGCCGCGGCGCAGCCGGCCCAGCCAGCCGACCGTCTCCCCGGCCTGCTCGGCCTCGGCGCGGACCTCGCGCGCCCGGCGCTCGATCCATTCCTTCTGCGCCGCAGCCAGATCGCGCGGCGGCGCCTCCGGGGCCGTTTCGCCCGGCAACGGCGGCGCCGGCTGCGCCTCGGGAACAGACTGCGCCTCGGCCTGCGGTTCCGGCTTCGGCTTCAGTGCGGGCGGTGCCCCCGGTTCGGCTGGTGGCGGGTCCTTCAGGGCGGCTTCGTCGCCGCGGGCGAACACCCGGCCGAACCAGCCGCGCTTCTCCGCCGGCTTTTCTCCGGGCTTCTCGGCCATCTCGTCGCTCACTTACGTCCTCTCCCCACACAGCCGTTCGCCGTCGGCCCCGGTGAAGCGAACGCGGGCGAGCGAGCCCGGTTCGCCTTCGAAGGCGAGTGCCACCGGCGCGTAGGACGGGCAGCGGCCGGCGCGGGGTTCCTCCACCAGGACCTCCGCCACCGCGCCGACGCGCCCGGCGAGGAATCGGGCGCGGGCCCGATCGCCCGCTGCCCGCAGCCGGGCGGCCCGCTCCTGGCGCACCGGTCCCGGCAGCTGCGGCATGCGGGCGGCGGGCGTGCCCGGGCGGGCGGAGTAGGGGAAGACGTGCAGCCAGGTCAGTCCCAGCCCGTCCACCGCCGCCAGGGTGTTCTCGAACATCGTCTCGCTCTCGGTGGGGAAGCCCGCGATCAGGTCGGCGCCGAAGACGATGTCGGGGCGGGCGGCGCGTGCGCGCGCGACCACCGCGAACGCGGTGGCACCCAGGTGGCGGCGGCGCATCCGCTTCAGCACCAGGTCGTCCATCGCCTGCAGGCTCAGGTGCCAATGGCCCATCAGCCGCGGCTCCCGGGCCAGCACGTCGTAGAGTCCGTCGTCGACCGCTGCCGGATCGAGGGTGGAGAGCCGCAGCCGTGGGAGTTCGGGAACTTCGGCCAGCACCGTCGCCACCAACCCGCCGAGGCCGGTCGGTGCGGCAGTCTCCCCGGCAAGGTCGGCGCCCCACGAGCAGATGTCCACCCCGGTCAGCACGATCTCCCGGTAGCCGTTCTCGACCAGGGTGCGCACGCGCGCCGTGACCCGCTCGGGCGGCACGCTGCGGTTGGGCCCGCGCGCGAACGGGATGATGCAGAACGTGCAGCGGTGGTCGCAGCCCTGCTGGATCTCGACGAAGGCGCGTGCCCGGCCCTCGAAGCCGTCGATCAGGTGTGCCGCCGTCTCCCGCACGGCCATGATGTCGGAGACGACGATCCGCTCGCCGTGCCGGGCCAGATGCGCGCGCTCCAGCTTCTCGGCGTTGCCCAGAACCCGGTCCACCTCCGGCATCGCCGCAAAGGCCTCCGGGTCGAGCTGGGCGGCGCAGCCGGTGACGATGATCGGGCGTTCGGGGTGCCGGCGACGCAGCCGGCGGATCGTCTGCCGGGCCTGGCGCACCGCCTCGGTGGTCACGGCACAGGTGTTGACGACGATCGCGTCAACCCCGGCGGCCTCGGCCTCGCGGCGGATCACCTCGGATTCGAAGGCATTCAGTCGGCAGCCGAGGGTGACGACATTCGTGCCGGACATCGGGGATCGTCCGTCAGCCGGCGAGCGAGGGGTCGAGAACGCCGGTGAACGCGGTCGCCACCGGGCCGGTCATCAGCACGTGGTCATCGCGCAGCCAGTCGATGCGCAGCTCGCCGCCGTCGAGGAGCACGGTCGCCGTCCGTTCGGCCAGCCCGCGACGGGCTGCGGCTGCGACCGCCGCACACGCCCCGGTGCCGCACGCCTGGGTGATGCCCACGCCCCGCTCCCAGACGCGCATGCGCAGCCGGTCGCGCGCCAGCACGCGAACCGCTTCCACGTTGCTGCGCTCCGGAAACAGCGGGTGCGTCTCCACCTGCGGTCCGAACACGTCGAGTGCGACGGCATCCACGTCATCGACGAAGAACACCGCATGCGGGTTGCCCACGTTCACCGCCACCGGATCCTTCAGCGGTCCGACGCCGATCCCCAGGTGCAGCGTATCGGCCGGCTCCGAGAGCGGGATGTCGCGCCAGTCGAAGCTGATCCGGCCCAGATCGACGCTCACCAGCCCGTCTTCGGCGGCCTCGGCGTCGAGCAGGCCGGCGGCGGTCTCGATCACCGTGTGCCTGTGGCCCTTCTCGCGCATCAGCAGGGCAGCCACGCACCGGGCGGCGTTGCCGCACGCGGCCACCTCGCCGCCGTCGGCGTTGCGGATGCGCATGAACGCATCCGCAAGTCCGTTCCGCGGCGGCTCGATGACGATCAGCGTGTCGCAGCCGACGCCCGTCCGCCGATGGGCGAGTGCGCGCACCTGTGCCGCCCGGGGCGCGAAGGGCTGCGCGCGCCCGTCGACGACGACGAAGTCGTTGCCGAGGCCGTGCATCTTGACGAACGGGATCGGTTCCATGGCCCGCCTAATATGGCGAACGGGCGGCACAAGTCCATGTCGGCGATGCACCTGCCGACGACGGCGAGCTCGGCGAGCGCCTCAGCGGTTCTCCCGGCTCGGGTAGAGTTCGGTCAGCCGGGCGATCAGGAACGCCACGTACATCACTCCCATCACCTGCTGGATGATGACGATGCTGCGTGCGAGCCGGGTGGCCGGGGTGATCTCGCCGAAGCCGGTGGAGGTGAGCACCGTGAAACTGAAGTAGATGAAGTCGGCCCAGTCCATTGGATGGTTGTCTTCCCCCGGAGTGAAGTTGAAGTTTCCGGAGTTGATATTCTCAATGAACAGGTAAACGTCGGAAAACAGGAACGCCAGCAGGATGTAGATGGCGACGGCGCCGAACAGCTTGTCCGCCGTCACCCGGGAGAAGTCCATCACGTATCGCAGCAGCGTCAGCATGACGCCCGCGAGGAACAGCTGCGCCGAGAGCAGGCCCGCCTGCCGGAACCAGAAGCTGCCGGTGAAGATGCTCGCGCACACGAAGACGAAGTAGGCCACACCCAAGCCCACGTTCAGCGTGAGTGCCCAGCCCCGCGACCGGATCGACCAGACGACACCGGACAGCAGTACCACGTAGGCGCCGAACAGGGCGAGGCGGCCGATCCGGAAATCGTAGGCGATCGGCAGCAGCAGGAAGAACAGCAGGAGACCGGCGACCAGGACCGCGCAGCGCCGATGGTGCGAGGCGATGGCGTAGTTCCGCAACCGGGAAGAGACCGTCTCCGATGTGTGCCGCGGTTGCTGCATTGCCGGATGCGCTACGCTCGTCGGTGAAGCCGGGCTTCATGCAGGCGGCGCATGTGTCGCCGGCTCCCTCCTTGCGTTTGGTAACACGAAGTCCCTCGGTGTCCCACTGCCTTCGTATCGTCAACGGGGCAGGCCACGGACCCGCGCGACGGTACGGTGGTCACCCGCGCACGAAGTACGCCACCGTCAGCACCGTGCCGACGGTGGTGACGAACGTGCGGGCCGCATTCGCCGGCAGGACGTTGCCGATCTTGCCGCCGACGAAGCCGCCGACCAGCCCGCCGGACATCATGATCAGCGCGTGCGGCCAGCTGACCACGCCGGCGGCGACGAAGACGACGATGGCGATGCCGTTGCACAGGGTCGTGAACAGGTTCTTCAGCGCGTTCATCGAGCGGATGTCGGTCAGACCCAGCAGCGTCAGGCCGGCCAGCGTCACCATGCCCATGCCGGCGCCGAAGAACCCGCCGTAAATGCCGATCAGCGCCTGGAAGACATGACCCGCGATGCGCACGCCGCGCCGCTCGTGATGGATGTCCGCCTGCTTCATCTTGCGCACCAGCCAGGGGCCGGCGGCGAACAGCACGGTTGCGACCAGCAGCAGCCAGGGGACGCAGGCGCGGAAGCGGGCGTCGCCCAGCCACAGCACCAGCCAGGCGCCGAAGGCGCCGCCGATCACCCCCAGGACCAGGAACGAGGCGAGCAGGTGCCGGGCCGGCGCCAGGTGCCGGCGCATGGCGAGGAAGGCGGCGAAGCTCGACGGCGCCAGCGCCACGGTGTTGGATGCGTTGGCGGCGACCGGACCCAGGCCGGCCATCATCATCGCCGGGAAGGTGAAGAAGGTGGCTCCGCCGGCGATGGCGTTGATGCCACCGCCGAGAAAGCCGGCACCGACGAGGAGGGCAACGGTCTGCAGGTCCATCGGCGGATCGGGCTGGTCCAGCGCTCGGGCGTCCGGCGCATTCCGCCGGCCGACCTCTTAGAGCGCACCCCGCCCGTCGCTGGCAAGGGGGCAGCGCCGCGGCAGCTGCCCGTCCGTGGTATTCCCGGGATCCAGGACCCGCCCGGCCGGCCCCGACCCGTCGGCTGCTTTCCAGGCGGCGGTGGTCCCCTCCGCCGTCGTCCCCTCCGCCATCGTCCCCCCGGCCGTCGTCCCCCCGGCCGTCGTCCCCCCGGCCGTCGTCCCGTCAGCCGCTGCTGCGGGTGGGCGTCAAATCGCCGAGCCCGAGTGGCTGCGTTCGCCGCCAGCCGTGACCTGCTCGGACCACGTGTCGCTCTCGGCGATCGCCTTCACCATCTCGCGCACGTGCCGGCTGACCGCCGGATTGCTGAGACGGGCGAAGAAGTTGAGGAAACGTCGGGCCTCGTTCGCCTCTTCGTCGCTGTCCGGATCGGCGTCCTCGTCCTCGTCGTCCGGCGCACATTCCGGTTCGGCGAAGAACCAGTCGATATTGACCTCGAAGACTTGGGCGAGGTGGTAGAGGTGGGACGGTGCGATCCTGCTCTCGCCGCCCTCCAGCCGCTCGACGGTGCCGTCGCGCAGGCCGAGGATCATGTCGAGGAGGGACGGGTTGAGCCCCAGCGCCCGCCGGCGCGCGCTGATCCGGGCGGCAACCCGGCGGTCGATCGGATCGGCGGCGAAGAGCTTGGTGCGGGGATGCCCGGTGTGGGCATTCGGGTGATGATGCTGGTCCGCCACGGCCGGCATGTTGGTCGCCTCTGCTAATCTGTTCGAAAGAAGGGTAACCGCTTCGTTAACCGCGCGCTGTGACGGGCCTCGCACGTAGCCAGGAAAAAACGACCTCCCTCTGCTTGACTTGGTTGCGGCCGGCTCATAAAGTCCCGGGTTCTTGCGAAAGCTTGATTGTGGCGGAGCCAGATTGCGACCGGATGCGCACTGGCTCTTTTTGTTGACGGCGGCAGGACCGGGGACGGCAGAGCGTGTTCGAAGGCCTGAGCGAGCGACTGGGCGGCATCTTCGACCGGCTCCGCAAGCGTGGCGCGCTGACCGAAGGGGACGTGGCCGAGGCGATGCGCGAGATCCGCGTGGCGCTGCTGGAGGCCGACGTCGCGCTGCCGGTGGTCAAGGACTTCGTCGCCGGCGTGCGTTCGCGTGCCGTGGGCCAGGAGGTGCTGCGCAGCGTCACTCCCGGCCAGATGGTGGTGAAGATCGTCCACGATCACCTGGTCGATCTTCTGAGCGGTAGCGAGGCGGACGAGAAGCTGCGTACCGGCGAGGGGTCCGGCATCAACCTGGCGGGCGCGCCGCCGGTGGCCGTACTGCTGGTGGGTCTGCAGGGCTCCGGCAAGACCACGACCGCCGGCAAGCTGGCGGTCCGCCTGCGCAAGCGCGACAAGCGCCGGGTGCTGATGGCTTCCCTCGACGTCTACCGCCCCGCCGCCCAGCAGCAGCTGGCGGTGCTCGGCAAGCAGACGGAAACGCCGGTGCTCGACATCGTCGCCGGCCAGCAGCCGGAGGCGATCGCCCGGCGGGCGATGGAGACGGCGCGCCGCCAGGGCTACGACGTGGTGATCCTGGATACCGCCGGCCGGCTCACCGTCGACGAGACGATGATGGCGGAGGCCGCTGCGGTGAAGGCAGCGACGTCGCCGGTGGAGACGCTGCTGGTCGCCGACGCGCTGACCGGCCAGGACGCGGTGCAGCTGGCGCGTGCGTTCCACGAGCAGGTGGGGATCACCGGCCTGGTGCTGACCCGGGTGGACGGCGACGGGCGCGGCGGTGCGGCCCTGTCCATGCGCGCCGTGACCGGCTGCCCGATCCGGCTGATGGGCGTGGGCGAGAAGCTGGACGCGTTGGAGACCTTCCAGCCGGAGCGCATCGCCGGCCGCATCCTGGGCATGGGCGACGTGGTCGGCCTGGTCGAGCGGGCGGCGGAAGTCATCGAGCGGGAGGACGCCGAGAAGCTGGCGCAGAAGCTGGCGAAGGGCGAATTCAGCCTGGAGGACATGGCCGCCCAGTTCAAGCAGCTGCGCAAGATGGGCGATCTGAAGGGACTGCTCGGCCTGCTGCCGGGCATCGGCAAGATCAAGCAGCAGATCGACGACGCCAAGATCGACGATCGCATGATCGCGCGCCAGGAGGCGATCATCCTGTCGATGACGCTGGCCGAGCGGCGCAATCCGAAGATTCTGAATGCGTCCCGCCGCCGGCGGATCGCCGCCGGTTCCGGCACCACGGTGCAGGACGTCAACCGTCTGCTGAAGCAGCACCAGCAGATGGCGGAGATGATGAAGAAGGTGGGGAAGATGGGCAAGCGCGGCCTGTTCGGCGGCGGTGGCCTGCCGCCGGGGATGCTGCCGCCCGGCATGCTGCCGCCGGGGTCGCTGCCGCCGCGCTAGGTGCGGAGTTGTCGGGGCGGCGTTCGGATTTTGGAAACACGAGGAAGGAACGGATCGGACCACGATGAGTGTGAGAATTCGCCTGTCACGGGGTGGCGCCAAGAAGCGCCCGTTCTATCGGATCGTCGTCGCCGACTCGCGCAGCCCGCGCGACGGCCGCTTCATCGAGGTGCTGGGCACCTACAACCCGATGCTGAAATCGGATCATCCGGATCGAATGATCCTGAAGGCCGAGCGCGTCCAGCACTGGCTGCAGCACGGGGCCACGGCCAGCGACCGGGTGGCACGCATGTGCGCCGCCGCCGGGCTGATGCCGCCGCCGGAGCGCAGCGATCAGACCAAGAAGTCGCAGCCGAAGGCGAAGGCGCAGGAGCGGATGAAGGCTGCCGAAGAGGCTGCCGCCAAGGCGGCCGAACAGGCCGCCGGCTGAGCCTGCCCGGGGAGATGCTGCGGACATGCCGCCGGTTCAGGGCCATGGCGACGTTCACGGGGGCCGCATCTGCGTCGGCCGGATCGTGGGCGCCCATGGCCTGAGGGGCGAGCTCTCGGTCCACAGCTTCACCGCCGAAGCCGACGACATCGCCGCCTACGGCCCGGTCTCGGTCGAGCCGGGCGGCCGGCGGCTGACGCTGCGCGTCGTCGGCCGCAAGAAACTGGGCCTGATCGTCCGCGCCGAGGGCGTGGCCGACCGGACAGCCGCCGAAGCGCTGCGCGGCTGTGAGCTGTTCGTGGCCCGGGCGGCGCTGCCGCCGCCGGACGAGGACGAGTTCTATCACGCCGACCTGATCGGGCTTGCTGCCGTCGCCGAAGGGCCGGAGGGCGAGGCACGGGAAGCCAGCCCACTGGGCCGGGTGACCGCGGTACACGAGTTCGGCGCCGGGCCGGTGCTGGAGATCGCGCTGCCGGGCGGCGAGCCAGGGGACGGGATGCCTGAAGGCGGGAAGCAGGCGGGCGGGCGGACGGTGCTGGTGCCGTTCACCCGCGCTGCGGTGCCGGTGGTGGACGTCGCGGGCGGTCTGCTGCGCATCGCGGCCCTGCCGGGGCTGCTGGAAACCGAAGCCGAGGGCGCCGGTGAATCCGAGCCCGGGGCTCGGCCCGGGACCGGCGCCGGGCTCGAGCGAGGTGCCACGGAATTCCGGGCGGGGCGGCCATGATGATGATGGACCCGCAGCCCTGGACTGCCCGCGTGCTCACCCTGTTTCCGGAGATGTTCCCGGGTCCGCTGGCCGCGTCCCTGGCCGGCCAGGCCCTTGCCGCCGGCGTCTGGCGGTTGGAGACGATGGACATTCGCGACTTCGCGCGCGATAAACACGCATCCGTGGACGACGCACCGTTCGGCGGCGGGCCGGGTATGGTGATGCGGCCGGACGTGGTCGACGCCGCGATCGAGGCGGCGCTGGCCCGGGAGCCGGCGCTGCCGCTGATCCTGCTGTCGCCGCGCGGCCGACCGTTCGACCAGGGCCGTGCCCGGCAGCTGGCGGCGGGTCCGGGAATGGTGCTGCTGTGCGGCCGCTACGAGGGCATCGACGAGCGGGTGCTCGACGCCCGGCGGCCGGAGGAAATCAGCCTCGGCGACTTCGTCCTGTCCGGCGGCGAGCCGGCGGCGATCGCGCTGATCGATGCCTGCGTGCGGCTGCTGCCCGGGGTGATGGGCTGCGCCGGGTCGCTGGCGGAGGAAAGTTTCGAGCGGGGCCTGCTGGAGTACCCGCATTACACGAGGCCGCGCACCTGGCAGGGGCGCGAGGTCCCGGAGGTTTTGCTGTCCGGCCACCACGGGCGCGTCGCCGCTTGGCGGCGGGCCGAGGCGGAGCGGATCACGCGCGAGCGGCGGCCGGACCTTTGGGCCCGCCATCTTGCGGGACGAGCCGAGGCCGGTGGGGCGCTGTGCGGCGCCGCGGCGGAACACGCTGTTGATGACGAGGACCACGAGAGATGACGATCATCGAGGAACTGGAGCAGGAGCAGATCGCCAGGCTGACGGCCGCGGGAACGCCGCCGTGGTTCGCGCCGGGCGATACGCTGAAGGTCAAGGTGAAGGTGGTCGAGGGCTCGCGCGAGCGGGTGCAGGCGTTCGAGGGCGTGTGCATCGCCCGCCGCAACCGCGGCCTGCACTCCTCGTTCACCGTCCGCAAGATCTCCTACGGCGAGGGGGTGGAGAGGGTGTTCCCGCTGTACTCGCCCTCGATCGCCGGCATCGAGGTGATCCGCCGCGGCGACGTGCGCCGGGCGAAGCTCTATTACCTGCGCACACGGCGCGGCAAGAGTGCCCGTATCTCCGAGAAGACCGACGGCTACGTCGCCAAGGTCACGGCAGCGGAGCGGGAAGCCGCCGCGCAGGAGAAGCAGGCGTCGCGCGAGCGGACCGCGGCGGCCGCTGCCGAGGCCGAGAGCGCCTGAGGAAGGCCTCGGGGCCGGGAGGAGAATGACGTGGCGAAGCCGCGGACGCTGTTCGACAAGATCTGGGACAGTCACCTGGTGGACGTGCAGGAGGACGGCACCTGCCTAGTCTACATCGACCGCCATCTGGTGCACGAGGTGACCAGCCCGCAGGCGTTCGAGGGCCTGCGCATGGCCGGCCGCACGGTGCGGCGCCCGGGCGCCACGCTCGCCGTCGCCGATCACAACGTGCCCACCACCGACCGCACCCGCGGCATCGCCGACGAGGAGTCGCGGATCCAGGTGGACACGCTGGCCCGCAACTGCGCCGAGTTCGGCGTCACCTACTTCTCGATGGACGACCGCCGACAGGGGATCGTCCACATCATCGGCCCCGAGCAGGGGTTCACCCAGCCCGGCATGACGATCGTCTGCGGTGATTCCCATACCGCCACGCACGGCGCCTTCGGCGCGCTCGCCTTCGGCATCGGCACGTCGGAAGTGGAGCACGTGCTGGCGACGCAGACGCTGCTGCAGAGCCCGGCGAAGAACATGCGCGTCGCGGTGGACGGGGCTCTGCCGCTGGGCGTCGGCGCCAAGGACCTGATCCTGGCGGTGATCGGCACCATCGGCACCGCCGGCGGCACCGGCCACGTGATCGAGTACGCCGGCGAGGCGATCCGGTCTCTCGGCATGGAAGGACGGATGACCGTCTGCAACATGACGATCGAGGCGGGTGCCCGCGCCGGCCTGATCGCGCCCGATGAGACCACGTTCCGCTACCTGAAGGGCCGGCCGATGGTGCCCTCGGGCGACGCCTGGGAGCAGGCGGTCGCCTACTGGCGCACCCTGCCTTCGGACGAGGGTGCCGCCTACGACAAGGACGTGCGCATCGACGCCGCGGCCATCGCGCCGCTGGTCACCTGGGGCACCAGCCCCGAGGACGTGCTGCCGATCACCGGTGCGGTGCCCGATCCGGCGGCGGTGGCGAACGAGAGCAAGCGCCGGGCGATGCAGCGCTCGCTGCAGTACATGGGCCTGGAGCCGGGCGTCCGGCTGCTGGACGTGCGCATCGACCGGGTGTTCATCGGATCGTGCACCAACGGCCGCATCGAGGACCTGCGGGAGGCCGCCGCGGTGGCCCGCGGCCGGACGGTGGCGGACGGGGTGGGGGCGATGGTCGTTCCCGGCTCCGGTCTGGTGAAGGCGCAGGCGGAGGCGGAGGGCCTGGACCGGATCTTCCGCGAGGCTGGCTTCGAGTGGCGGGAACCCGGCTGCTCCATGTGCCTCGCCATGAACGCCGACCGGCTGGAGCCGGGCGAGCGCTGCGCATCCACCTCCAACCGCAACTTCGAAGGTCGCCAGGGCCGTGGCGGGCGCACCCACCTGATGAGCCCGGCGATGGCCGCCGCCGCCGCCATCACCGGCCGCCTGACCGACGTGCGCGACCTCGTCAACTGAGGGGCGAATCCCTCGCGCAGGAGCAGTCCATGCAACCCTTCACCACACTGACCGGCACGGCTGCGCCGCTGCCGATGATCAACGTCGATACCGACATGATCATCCCGAAACAGTTCCTGAAGACGATCAAGCGCTCGGGCCTCGGCACGAGCCTGTTCTTCGAGATGCGCTACGATGACAGCGGCGCGGATATCCCCACGTTCGTGCTCAATCGGCCGCAGTACAAAAACGCGAAGATCCTGATCGCCGGAGAAAATTTCGGTTGTGGCAGCTCGCGCGAGCACGCTCCTTGGGCGATCTTGGATTTCGGCATCCGCTGCGTTATTGCGCCCAGCTTCGCGGATATTTTCTACAATAACTGTTTCAAGAACGGTATTCTACCGGTGGTTCTGCCCCAGTCCGAGGTGGACGGGTTGATGATGCTGGCGGAGCGCGGGGCCAATGCCACGTTCACCGTCGATCTGGAGCAGCAGACGATCGCCACGCCCGACGGCGGGCGGATCGCCTTCGCGATCGATCCGTTCCGCAAGGCGTGCCTGCTGGGTGGCCTCGACGACATCGGGCTGACCTTGCAGAAGGTGGACAGGATCGCGTCGTATGAAGCGCGGCAACGGGCCGAACGGCCCTGGCTCTGAATCTGAACCGAGCCGGGTCCGACGAACGGTGGAGGGGGAGGAAATGTCCGACAAGAAGCGCCTGCTGATCCTCGCCGGTGACGGGATCGGCCCGGAAGTGATGATGCAGGTGATGCGCGTGGTCGAATGGCTGGAGCGCCGTCGCGCCGTCGCCTTCGACATTGAGGAAGGCTTGGTCGGCGGCGCCGCCATCGATGCGGACGGCGTGCCGATTTCCGAGGCGACGATGGCCCGGGCGATGGCCGCGGATGCGGTGATGCTGGGAGCCGTCGGCGGGCCCAGGTGGGACGCGCTGCCGTTCGAGCAGAAGCCGGAGCGGGGCCTGCTGCGGCTGCGCAAGGACATGCAGCTGTTCGCCAACCTGCGCCCGGCCACGGTGTTCGATGCGCTGGTGGATGCGTCGCCGCTGAAGCCGGAAATCGTGCGCGGGCTCGACATCCTGATCGTCCGCGAGCTCACCGGCGGCGTCTACTTCGGCGAGCCGCGCGGGATCGAGACGCTGCCCGACGGCTCCCGCCGCGGCGTCAACACGCAAGTCTACGCCACGGAGGAAATCCGCCGCATCGCCCGCGTCGCCTTCGAGCTCGCCGGCAAGCGGCAGGGCCGCGTCTGCTCGGCCGAGAAGTCGAACGTGATGGAATCCGGTGTGCTCTGGCGCGAGGAGGTGCAGGCGGTGCACGACGCCGAGTTCCCGGGCGTCGAGCTCAGCCACATGTACGCCGACAACTGCGCCATGCAGCTGATCCGCGATCCGAAGCAGTTCGACGTCATCGTCACCGACAACCTGTTCGGCGACCTGCTGTCGGACGAGGCGGCGATGCTCACCGGCTCGCTCGGCATGCTGCCGTCTGCCTCGCTGGGGGCCGCCGACGAAGCCGGCCGCAGGCGCGCCCTGTACGAGCCGGTGCACGGCTCCGCACCCGACATCGCCGGCCGTGGCATCGCCAACCCGCTGGCGACCATGCTCAGCTTCGCCATGTGCCTGCGCTATTCGCTCGATCTCGCCGAGGAGGCGACACTGATCGAGGCCGCGGTGCGCGCCGTGCTCGACGGCGGCCTGCGCACCGCCGACATCATGCAGCCGGGCAAGGCGCGGGTGTCCACCGCGGTGATGGGCGAATCGATCGTCCGCGAACTGGAGAAGCTCGGCAACGAGTAACTGTTCGGGCGCGGATGCGCCTATGGAACCGGCGTTGCCAGCAGGTCGAAGCGGATCGCGACGTCGTGGCCGACCACCTGCGGGCTCGCCCACTGGCCCTGACCCACGCCGTAGTCGATGCGGTTGATGGTCAGCTCGCCGGCCGCCCGCGTGCCGGCAGGGGTCGCCTGCAGCGAGAACGGCAGCACGACGGGTCGGCTGACACCGCGGATGGTCAGCGTCGCCTCCGCCCCGTAGCGGTCGCCGCCCAGCGCCCGGAAGCCGGTCGTCTCGAACCGGCCCTGCGGAAACCGCTCGACGTTGAACCAGTCGGCACTGCGCACCGCCTCGTCGCGCGGCCCGTTGCCGGTCCCGGCGCTCGCCATGTCGATGACCACCACCACCTTGCTCCGGGCGAGGTCGGCGGCATCGAAGCGGATGTCGGCGGTGAATTGCCGGAAGCGGCCCTCGAACGGGCTGCCGGCTTGCGTCCCGACAAAGCCCAGCCGGCTCTGCGTCGGATCGATCCGCCACTCCGCCGCCGTGGCCGGCCGGGCGCCGGCGAAGGCGATCGCGACCAGTGCGGATGCGAGGGAAACAGCGGTGCGTCGTCTCATGGCCGTTTCCTGTCCAGATCCGTGACCGTTCCCCGGCGGAGCGGCAGCATGCGCACCAGCGTATCGTCCCGCAGCACGAAGTGGTGCTTCAGCGCGCCTGCGACGTGCAGGGCCAGCAGCGCCGCCATGCCGATCGCCAGCCACTCGTGCACCTCCTTCAGCGCGTCCTCGACCGGCTTCCTGTCCTCGAGCGTCGACAGGACCGGCAGGTGCGGCAGCGGGACGATACCGTACAGCACCGTCGGGATCTTCCACACCGAGGCCGAGACCATCATCCAGCCGGAGAACGGCAGCGCCAGCATCAGCACGTAGAATCCCAGATGCGTGCCCCTCGCCAGCGCCCGTTCCCAGGGCCGCAGGGTGCCCGGCAGCGGCGGCGGCGGGTTGGCCAGCCGCCAGCCCAGCCGCAGCAGGCTCAGTGCGAGCACGGTGATGCCGACCGACTTGTGCCACTGGTAGAGTTCGAACTGCAGGCTGCTGCCCGGTGCGAGCCGCACCATGATCACGCCCAGCACCAGCAGACCCAGGATCGCGAGTGCGATCGCCCAGTGCAGCGCGATCGCCACGTGACCGTAGCGCTCCGACGTATTGCGCAGGAGAAGCGGCTTCGGCTCTTGCATCATCTCTGCTATTCCCTGCGGCCGACTGCCGTATCCGGCCGGCCCGCAGCCGGCCTCGCTCTGCGCAATAGATGGCACCGGGGAGGGGCCGTGCACACGCTCATCGTCGAGCTCGTCGTCAATCCGGGCATCGGGTCCGCGGCGGGGGACGAAGATCCGGGACGCCCGGCGCTGCGTAAGCCGGGGCAGCGCCGTCCGAAGCGTGCGTACTCCCCGGCACCCTGATCTCCCTTCCGAACGACGCGAGACGCCCATGCCGATGAACCTGCCCCTCGACGACGCACCGCCCCACGGGGTTGCCGCGCCGCCGGTGCAGGCCTCGGGCGAGGCGCAGCGGCTCCGCCGTCGTCGATGGGCGTTCGCGCTGCTGGTGGGCGGCAGCATCGCCCTGCTGACGGCGGCGATGGCGACGGTGATGCTGGGCGGCGGGCTGAGCGTGATCGAACTCGTCATGCTGGCGCTGTTCGCGGCCAACCTGCCGTGGATCGTGCTCGGGTTCTGGAACGCCGCCATCGGCTTCCGGCTGCTGCGGTTCTGCGCCGATCCGCTCGCCCGCATCCTGCCGCTGGCGTCGCCGGCCCGTCCCGCCGGGCAGGCGGGCGCGCCGTCTGGCGGGCAGGCGGGCGGGCGGGTGGCGCTGGTGATGCCGATCCACGACGAGGACCCGGATCTGGTGTTCCGCACGCTGCGGGCGACGTTGGCCAGCCTGGACGGCACCGGGCGCAGCCACGGCTTCGATGTCTTCGTCCTCAGCGACACCCGCGACGAGGTGGTGGCCTTCCGCGAACAGGCGCTGTTCGCGGACTGGCAGGCGGAAGACCCGCGCCCCGCCCGCCTGCGCTACCGTCGCCGCGCCGACAATGCGCACTTCAAGACCGGCAACCTGCGCGACTTCTGCGACCGTTGGGGCGCAGACTACGAGCACATGATCGTGCTGGACGCCGACAGCGTCATGTCCGGGTCGGCGATCCTGCGGCTGGTCGACCTGATGGCGGCCAACCCGCGGCTGGGAATCCTGCAGACGCTGATCGTCGGTCTGCCGTCCACCAGCGCCTTTGCGCGCATCTTCCAGTTCGGCATGCGCCACGGCATGCGGGCGTATACCATGGGCAGCATCTGGTGGCAGGGTGACGCCGGGCCCTACTGGGGGCACAACGCCATCATCCGCCTGCGGCCGTTCATCGACCGCTGCCGGCTGCCCGACGTGCCGGGCGGCCCGCCGCTGGGCGGTGTCGTGCTCAGCCACGACCAGCTGGAGGCGGTACTGATGCGCAAGGCCGGCTACCAGGTGCGGGTGCTGCCGGTCGAGGACGGCAGTTTCGAGGCCAACCCGCCGACCCTGCTGGACTTCGGCAAGCGGGACCTGCGCTGGTGCCTGGGCAACATGCAGTACCTGCGGCTGCTGGGCCTCGCCGACGGCCACCGGCTGGGCCGGGTGCAGCTGGTCCTGGCGATCCTGATGTACACCTCGGCGCCGTGCTGGCTCGCCCTGGTGCTGCTGGGCCTGGCGCAGCTGCTGCTGGCGGCGGCGGGCGTGCCGGCCGTCACCCTGCTGGCCGAGCCCGCCCGGCTGCCCGGCCCGGACACGCTGCAGGCGATCGGCCTCGGCCTGTTCGCGGCCGTCGTCGGCCTCACCTTCGCGCCCAAGCTGTTCGGTCTGGCGCATGCCCTGAGCGATCCCGTCCAGCGGCGGCGCTGGGGCGGCGGCGGCCGGCTGCTGGGCGGCGGAGCCCTGGAATTCATCTTGTCCTGCCTGATGGCGCCGGTGGTGGGTACGGCACAGACCATCTTCGTCGGCGGCCTGCTGTGTGGCCGGCAACTGACGTGGCGGGCGCAGCGCCGGGCCGACCGCAGCGTCGGCTGGGGCGAGGCCGCAGCCCGGCTGTGGCCGCAGACGCTGTTCGGTGCCGCGTTCGCGCTCACCCTCGCCGTGATGGCGCCGGCACTGCTGGTCTGGGCGACGCCGTTCGTGGGCGGCCTGCTGCTGGCGATTCCGTTTGCGGTGGTCACCCCCAGCCCCGCGGTCGGCCGTTGGCTCGCCGCCCGGGGCTGGTGCGCCACGCCGGAGGAACGCTCGCCGCCGCCGGAAGTGCGGGCGGTCTGCCCGTGGCTGCCGAAGGATGCCGCCGCGGGTGCGCCGCAGGGCGAGGTCGCCGCGGCGGAAGCGGCGGCGGAGTAGGGGAGCCGTGTCCGGCTGGCGGTGGTGGGAGGAACTCACCAGCGACGAGGTCGCCGGCCTCGACCGCGACCGGGCGCTGGCCGTCCTGCCGGTCGCTGCGATCGAGCAGCACGGCCCGCACCTGCCGCTCGGCACCGACGCCATCCTGTGCGATGCCATCCTGTCGGCGGCGCTCGACCGCCTGCCGGAGAACGCACTATCCGAACGCGGGCCGCTGGTGTTGCGCCTGCCGACGCAGCGGATCGGCCACAGCCCGGAGCATACCCGGTTCGCCGGCACCCTGTCGGTCGCGGCCCGGACGCTGCTGGCGGCGTGGGTGGAGATCGGCGCCTCGCTGGCGGCGGCCGGTCTGCGGCGCCTGGTGCTGTTCAACACCCACGGCGGCCAGGGGGCGTTGGTCGATCTCGCGGCCCAGGAGCTGCGCCGCCGGCACGGGATGCTGGTGGTCCGCTGCAGTTACTGGCGCTTCGGCGTCCCCGACGGCTGGCTTTCGGAGCGGGAACAACGCTATGGCCTGCACGGCGGCCAGCTGGAGACGGCGCTCATGCTGCACATCGCACCCGGCCTCGTCCGCCGTGACCGCATCGCCGATTTCCGCTCCGCCGCCGAAGCATGGGAGGCGGCGCACCCGGGCCTGGAGGTGGAGGGGCGCACGGCGATCGGCTGGATGGCGGGGGACCTGCATCCGCAGGGGGTCACGGGCGATGCGGCGGCGGCGACGGCGGAGCTGGGCCGGCGGCTGCTGGAGCACTACGCCGGCTGCCTCTCCGTCGTGCTGACGGCCGCATCGGGTGTGGAGCTGCCGCAGTCCGGGGGCTGAGGCCTCCGCGCGCCCCGCTTTACCCGTCAACCCGCAGCCGCGGAGCGGCCGGGGTTGTCCACGGGCGGACCCACCGTCGGGCTTTCGCCGATCCAGGCGTCCAGATCCGCCAGGGCGCGCCGGGCGAGCGCCTGCTTGCGCGCCGCACCCCGCAGCCGCCCGCGGCCCTCGTCGCCCGGCATCGGCGGGAACAGCCCGAAGTTGACGTTCATCGGCTGGAACGTCTCCGCCTCGGCACCGCCGGTGATGTGGCGGAGCAGGGCGCCGGCGGCGGTGGTGCCGGGCGGCGGCACCGGCTGCCGGCCTAGTCGCTCGGCGGCGGCGAACAGTCCGGCCAGCAGGCCGATCGCCGCACTCTCCACGTAGCCCTCGCAGCCGGTGATCTGGCCTGCGAGCCGGATCGCCGGCGCGGCCTTCAGCCGCAGCGTGCCGTCGAGCAGCTTCGGGCTGTTGACGAAGGTGTTGCGGTGCAGGCCACCCAGCCGGGCGAACTCGGCGCTCTCCAGCCCGGGAATGGTGCGGAACAGGCGCACCTGCTCCGCGTGCTTCAGCTTCGTCTGGAACCCCACCATGTTGTAGAGGCTGCCGAGCGCATTGTCCTGGCGAAGCTGGACCACGGCGTAGGGGCGGCGGTTGTCGTCGTGCGGGTTGCGCAGGCCCACCGGCTTCATCGGCCCGAAGGCCAGCGTCTGCACGCCGCGCTCGGCCATCACCTCGATCGGCAGGCAGCCCTCGAAGTAGGGCGTGTCCCGCTCCCAGTCCTTGAACGCGGTCTTCTCGCCGTCCAGCAGCCCGGCGATGAACGCCTCGTACTGCTCCTTGCTCAGCGGGCAGTTGACGTAGTCCCGGCCGCCGCCCTTGTCCCAGCGGGACTGGTACCAGGCCTGGTCGAAATCGATGCTGTCCCGATGCACGATCGGCGCGATCGCATCGAAGAAAGCGAGCGCATCCTCGCCGGTGAGCGTGCGGAGCGCGTCCGCCAGCGACGGCGAGGTCAGCGGCCCGGTGGCGACGATGACGCTGTCCCAGTCCGGCGGCGGCAGGCCGGCCAGCTCCTCGCGGACGATCGAGACCAGCGGCTCGGCGGCCAGCGCGTCCTCGACGCCGCGACTGAAGCCGATCCGGTCCACCGCGAGCGCACTGCCGGCCGGAACCCGGTGCGCATCGGCGGACGCAAGGATCAGCGAGCCGAATGCGCGCATCTCCGCGTGCAGCAGGCCCACCGCGCTCGCTTCGGCCTCGTCCGAGCGGAAGGAGTTGGAACAGACGAGTTCGGCCAGCTGAGCCGTCTGATGCGCCGGCGTGGTGCGGCGCGGCCGCATCTCGTGCAGGATCACCGGCACACCGGCGCGCGCCAGTTGCCAGGCCGCCTCGCAGCCGGCCAGCCCGCCGCCGATCACATGCACCGGTTCAAGCGCGTCATCACCCATCGCCCCGCCGACGTAAGCCGCGGGCACCTCCATTGCAAGCCACGGATCGGGTTGACCCGGTCGCCGAGGCGAATTCAGTCCGCCAGGTGTCGGCCGCGGGTGCTTCCCGAGGCGGTCGGCACGCTGTCGAGGGTGCGGGCCGCGTCCTCGGTGGTCGGCGTCCGCCGGACCAGCTGTTCGACGCCGCTGCGGATGGCCGAGCCGGGCGACAGCCATCCGATGCCGTAGACCGTCACCTTGGCGAACAGCGGAAAGGCGGAGGGATCATCGAGGCTGACCCGTGCCACCTGGCTGCGGTCGCGCGGCTGGAAGATCTTGCGGAACTCTTCCGGCAGCTGCTCCGCCACCGGCAGCACCTCGGCCACCCGGCCGGTGGACTGGATGAAGCCGTCGGTCAGGTTCACCCGATCCCCGGCCGCGACCGAATACAGTGTCCCCGTCTCCAGGTAGGCGAGCACGTAGCGCTCCGGCGGGTAGAGCAGCATCAGCGGCTCGCCCAGGGTCAGCACCGAGCCGGGGCGGGCGATGTGCAGCCCGATCATGCCGTCGCCCGGCGCCTTCACCAGGCCGTCGCCGTAGGCCCGGTTGAGTGTCGCCAGTGCCTGCATGGCGTCCGCGAGGGCGGCGTCGACGGCGGCGAGGCCCGCCTCGGCGACGCGGGCCTCCGCATGCAGCTCCGCCACCCGCTCGCTGGCGACGAACCGCTCCGCCAGCGCCTGCGACCAGATGGCGAGCGAGACGTGGCCGCCGGTGCGCACGTCGCGGATCTGCTCCAGCGCCCGATCGGCTTCCAGCGAACGCTCGCGGGCGATCGGCAGCACCGCCTGGGAGATGCGTACCCGGCGCTCGATCTCCGCCCGCTTGGTCAGCAGCTCGGCGTTGCGCGCCGTCAGCGTCGCGATGTCGAGCACCCGGTCCACCGAGCTCACGCGCGCCAGCGGATCGCCCCGGCGCACCATCGCCCCCGGCGTCACCGAGATCTCCTCCACCTCGGCTGCGAACGGCACGCCGATGGAGACCAGCTCGGCGACCACCAGGCCCTTCGCCTCCAGACGCAGGAACGGCCCGATCACCAGGTCGCCCAGCCAGACGAAGAAGCCGAACAGCAGCAGGATGTAGATCCAGCGGCCGGCTTGGGGTCGGACGCTGCGGGGCTCGTTGTCCAGGCGGTCGGGCCGCCGCTTGTCTCGCAGCCGCCGGATCAATACCAGGGCGCCTTCGCGGCCACGTGGCGGGGGACGAAGCCGTCCCGGTAGGAGCGGTCGAAGATCCACTCCTGGGCATAGGCGACCAGCCGGATCGCCCGCATGCCGAACGCGTTGAACGGCCCGAACAGCGGTGCGTACGGCAGCAGCGCCCAGCGGCCGGGGCGATCGACCAGGATCAGCGCGCACAGCGCCGCCACGCCGTCGAGCAGCACGTAGCAGAGGCTCACCAGCACGAGGACGGCCGGTGCCGCGGCGCCGAAGGTGGCGATCAGCCAGGCCAGGTACAGCGGGAAGGCGAGCGTCAGGCCGACGTGGCTGAACAGGAACTCGAACTGATGGAAGATCTCGCCCCAGCCGCCCCGCAGATCGCGGGGGTCGATGCTGTAGCGATGCTTGCGCAGCCGCAGGCGCAGCGCGTCCCGCTCCCAGCGCAGCCGCTGCCGGAGCATGCCGGCGAAGGTGGACGGGACGTCGGTCAGGCACCAGGACCGCTCGGCGAATCGGATCGCCCATCCGCCGTTGCGCAGCCGCAGGGTCAGGTCCAGGTCCTCGCCGGGACCCACGTCCAGGCCGCCCACGGCGTCGAGTGCGCGGCGTCGGATGCAGCTCAGCGCGCCGGATGCGCAGCTGACCTGGCCGAAGTGGTCGAGCAGGCGCCGGCCGAGCGACGTGCTCAGCATGTATTCCAACCCCTGCAGCCCGCCGGCGACGCCGTGGGTGTCGTTGCGGGCGCCGATGTTGGCGCACGTGGCCCCGACGCGGGGATCGTCGAACGGCCGGATCAGCTCCTCGATCGCGTCCCGGTCGAAGGTGCAGTCGCAGTCGGTGATGACCACCAGGTCGCCCCGGGCCCGGCCGATGCCCAGGTTCAGCGCGCTGGATTTGCCGCAGCGCCGGCTGGTGGAGAGGGCGGAATCGAGCAGTCCCTCGCGGCGCAGCTGCCGCAGCACGCGGCCCATGCCGTCGGTGGAGCCGTCGTCGACGCAGATGATCTGCAGCCGGCGATGGGTCTGCTCGCGCAGCGAGGTGACGCAGCGACGGATGGTGGCCGCCTCGTTGTGGCCGGCAATGACGACGCTCACCAGGGAGTCCGGCCGGCTCGCTCCCGAGGCGCCGCGCCGGCGCAGCGGTTCACCCAGGACCAGCGCCAGGAACGCCAGCGTGTAGCGCGGCAGGTCGAGCAGCAGCACGAACCAGAGCATGGCGAACAGGGTCGTCCCGTCCAGCCGGTCGAGCAGCAGCGTCGGATCGAGCGCGTTCACGCCGCCCTCACCGGACGGGGACGGGGGGAGGCACCCCGTCCGACAGCAGCTCCGCCGGCGGGATGGCGCGGATCTCGACGCCCAGGTCGAGGGCCAGGGCATCGGCGAGCCGCGTCAGCAGACGGGAGCGGGGCACGTCCACCAGGGCTGCGTCCGTCTCCGGCAGAACGATCAGCATTCCTTCCGCGGCCTCGATCATGAAGTCCGTCTCGCGCAGTTCGTTGCGCACGATCTCCACCGCCTGGCGCTTCGCGTCCGTCACCGCGCGCGGGCCGACGCTGACCTGCAGCTCGGCGGCGCGGGTGAACGCCAGCCGCAGGACGGTGGCGGGACGGCCATAGCGCGACTGGATCTGCATCCAGTGCCGGGCGAGCGTGTGGAAGATGTGTGCCTCGGCGGGACCGCCGCTGCGCAGCGTACGCAGATCGCCGCTGAGCAACCGGCGCTTCGCCATGTCGGTCAGCGCGTAGGCGTACCAGTCGCGGGTCGGCAGCGCTTCGCCCGGATGCCGCACTCCGCAGTCCACGCACACGAAGCCGACCGCCGGCTCCATGTCCACGTGCCCGCAGCCGCGGCAGACGGTGACTTTCCCCGGGCGGTCGTAGTCGACGCCGAAATGCCGCAGCGTCCGCCGGCATTTCGGACAGACGAGCGCGTTGTCCTGGCGGAACTGCCGCTCGGCTGCCTGATGGGCGCAGCGGAAGTGATGCACCAGGGATTCCTCGAACACGTCGGCGGAATGGCAGACGGTGCACTGCTCCCGGACGTTCAGCCGGGACGAACCGCAATTGCCGCAGACGTGCAGGCGGTCGAAGAACCCGCGTTCGAACCAGCCGTCTTCGGCGAGGCGCTCGGCGAGTGCCGCGGTCTCGTCCAGCAGCCCCGCCGCGGGAAGACGGACCAACTCCGGCGCGTTGCCGTCGTAGACCGGTTGCAGCCGGCCGCCCCGGCTGTAGGCACGGGCCAGCAGTGCGGTCTCCGGGTCGTCGGCGTCGACGACCGGGGCGGGCAGGGTGTACAGCCGTGCCAGAATGGCCAGCAGGCCCTCGACCGCGTCGCGCATCGCCGGGATGCTCGCCGAGCCCAGGCCGCCCACGTCGGCGATCCACAGCCGGCTGCCGGAAACATCGGCGACCGGCGCCTGCCACCCCCGGCGCCGCCGCAGCACCGCCTCCGCCCGTGCTGCGCCGACGGCATCCGTCACCAGCAGGGCGTCGAAGGGGTGGTCCGTGTCGTGGACGAAGATGCACGGCCATTCGCCGGCCGGCGGACGGTGGATCTCGCCCAGCAGCAGCAGTCGCGGCAGGTCCAGTTCCGACGCGATCCGGTGAACCGGCATGCGGGACAGGGGTGTCGGGGCGTTCATCGGTCAGGTGGACGCGGGATGCGACGCGGGCATGGAAACGCCTCGGGGCAAGAAGGGCGATCGCATGGTCCCGCCAAGAGCCCGCACAACTGGATGAACAGGCGACGCCAACTGCTCGTGAATACCCTTTATGGGGAAAATTGTCAAACTGCCCGTTGCGGCTGGCGACGGAGCGGGGGCGTTCGACCGCTAGAGCGCGGTTTGATCAGATCGAACCGATCTGATCAAACGGTCGTGCTCTAACTGTTTGATTTTTAGAGCAATATCCGATCAAGCGATTCCGCCTGATCGGATATTGCTCTAGGTGCGCCAGAAGGTCCGCGTCATCGGGATGACCACGGTGAGGATTTCCAGACGGCCGAACAGCATCTCCACCGTCAACAGCCACTTCGCCGGATCGGGCAGCGGAGCGAAGGTGCAGCAGGGACCGATGATGGGACCCACTCCCGGGCCGACGCCGCCCAGTGCCGTGGCGGACGCACTCAGGCTCGTCTCGAACGTCAGGCCGCAGAAGGCGAGCGCGAGGGCGAAGACGGTGAAGGTGGTCAGGTAGACGAAGAAGTAGAGGGTGACGCCGGAGCGCACCGCATCGGCGACCGGGCTTCCGCCATAGGTCAGCACGAACATGCCGTGCGGATAGATCTGCCGGTGGGCCTGGGCGCGCAGGGCGCTGACCAGGATGCACAGACGGAACATCTTGATGCCGCCCGCCGTCGAGCCGGTGCAGCCGCCCAGCAACATCAGGACGAGCAGCAACACGGCCGGGTAGGCACCCCACTGGTGGTAGTCGTGGGAGGTGAAGCCGGTGGTGGAAATGATCGAGACGACATTGAACGAGGCCTCGCGCAGCGCGTCGAGCATCGGTGCGTCGTTTGAGAGGCGCCAGAGGAACAGGCTGGCGATGGAGCCACCGATGATGCCCAGGAACAGGCGGACCTGCGGATCACCGAACAGCACGTTCGGTCCCCGGCGGATCGCCTCGATGTGCAGGACGAACGGCATGGCGCTGAGCAGCATGATCCCGGTCGCCGTCCATTCGATCGCCGGGCTCTTGAACCAGCCGAGCCCCGAGTCGTGCGACGAGAATCCACCGGTGGCGACGGCCGCCATGGCGTGGCCGATGGCATCGAAGCTGCTCATCCCCTCGAGTCGGAAGGCGACGGCTCCCAGCACCGTGATCGCGAGGTACACCAGCCCGATCTTGGCGACCACGTCGATCATGCGGGGAACGAACTTGCCCGCCTGCGCCGAGAGGTCGAGGACGAACAGCTGCAAGCCGCCGATGCGCAGGAACGGCAGCACCAGGACGGCCAAGGTCACCACGCCGAAGCCGCCGAACCAGATCAGCAGGAATCGCCACAGCAACAGGCCGGTGGGGGCGCCGTCGAGACCGACGATGACGGTGGAGCCGGTGGCGGTGATGCCCGACATCGTCTCGAACAGGGCGTCGGTGTAGGACAGGCGGAAGCTGGAGAAGACGAACGGCAGGGCTCCGAAGGCGACGACGGCGATCCAGGTCGACGGCACCGCGAGCATCACCTCGCGAATGCCCATGGCGTAGCGGTGACGGTGGAAGGCGAGGGCCGTGCTGAGCCCGGCGAACAGGGTGATCGCCGAGCAGGTGACGAAGACCCGGTAGTCGTCGTTGCCGTCGAACACGTCGACCAGCGCCGGGATCAGCATCGCCCCGCCCAGGAAGCAGATGATGACGCCGACGAAGAAGAACACCGGCGCGATGTCGATCGCCGACGTCTTCATCGCGCGTCTTTCGGAACGAGCCAGCGCCATGATGCCTGCAACCGTAGGACGGCCGGCATGCTAACGCAAAACCGGGGCAGCGCCAGCGGCGATCGTGCGGCGTCGGGGCGCCGGGGCGGCGGGCGAGGGCGCCGGGCGGGCGCCGTCAGTCGAGCGGGGTGACCCGGGGGCCGGTGTCGCCCTCGTAGACCACCCGGTAGCGCCCTTCGGCGCAGCGTACGATCCAGGCCGGACGATCCGGCTGCGTCTGTGCCACGTCGGCCACCGGCGCCTGCGGCTCCCGACAGCCGTAGCCGCGAATCCGCACCGCGGCCGCCAGCACGTCGGCTTCGGGCACCGCCTCGGGTGGGGCATCGGCGGTCGGCGGCCCGGCCGCCAGTGCCTCCGTACCGGTCAGCAGCAGCAGTGCCAGCAGCAGCGTTTTCATCGGCCCTCTCCGTTCGGTGCCGGGGGCATTGCCTCCGATCCGGCGCTTGGACAATATCGCGGCGCGGGCGGTCCGCAAGATCGTGGCGCGGCCGGTTCGCATGCGATTGCACGACAGGAGGTCAGGGGATGGAGACGATCGAGATCGGCACGACCGGGATCACTGCGTCCCGGATCGGGCTCGGCGCCTGGGCCATCGGCGGCTGGATGTGGGGCGGGGTGGACGAGGCGGACGCGATCGCGACGATCCACGCCGCCCTCGACCGCGGCGTGACGCTGATCGACACCGCCCCGATCTATGGCTTCGGCCGGTCGGAGGAGATCGTCGGCCGGGCGTTGTCGGACGGCGGTCGCCGCCAGCGGGCGATCATCGCCAGCAAGTGCGGGCTCGAAAAGAGTGCCGAAAAATTGCCCTTCCGGAACTGCAGCGCGAGGCGGATCGAAGCCGAGGTGGAAGACAGCCTGCGCCGGCTCGGCACCGACGTCATCGACCTCTATCAGGTGCACTGGCCGGACCTGGAGACGCCGTTCGAGGAAACGGCGCGGGCGATGGACCGGCTGTTGCGCGCCGGCAAGATTCGCGCCATCGGTGTCAGCAACCATTCCCCTGCTCAGATGGCGGCGTTTGCCGAAACGGCCCCGCTGCACACCGCCCAGCCCCCCTACAACCTGTTCGAGCGGGGAGTCGAGGCGGACGTGCTGCCTTGGTGCCGGGAGCACGGCGTCGTCACGCTGGTCTACGGCGCCATCTGCCGCGGCCTGCTGTCCGGGCGGATGTCCCCCGCCACCACCTTCGTCGGTGACGACCTGCGGCAGTGGGATCCGAAGTTCCGCGAACCGCACTACAGCGGCTATCTGCGCGCGGTCGAGCGGCTCGACGCCCTTGCCCGCGAGCGCTTCGGCCGGCGGGTGGTGCACCTGGCGCTCCGCTGGCTGCTCGACCAGCCGGGGGTCGGGATCGCGCTGTGGGGCGCCCGCAGGCCGGAGCAGCTGGAGCCGCTTGCCGGCATCGACGGTTGGAGCCTGGATGCCGCCGCGATGGCGGAGATCGACCGCATCCTCACCGAGAGCGTTCCCGAACCGATCGGCCCGGAGTTCATGGCCCCGCCGGAACGGCGCCCCAGCCCGCCCGCGGCCGGATAGCACGCCCCGGATAGCACGCCCCGGATAGCCTGCCCGGGACCTCGGCGGCGCCCGGCGGACCCGGGGCGCCGCCCTGCTCGGGCCAGCCTTCTCAGACCAGCTTTCTCAGACCATCGTTCTCAGGCCACCTTCAGGCGCACGTCGATGTTGCCGCGGGTGGCGTGGGAATAGGGGCAGACCACGTGCGCCTTGGCGACCAGGTCCTCGGCCTTGGCGCGATCGAGGCCGGGCAGCTTGATCGCCAGGTCCACGTCGATGCCGAAGCCGGTGCCGTCGTCCCGCGGGCCGATGCCGACGGTGGCGGTGACGCTGGCATCCGCCGGAACGGCCACCTTCTCCTTGCCGGCGACGAACTTGAGTGCGCCCAGGAAACAGGCGGAATAGCCGCAGGCGAACAGTTGCTCGGGGTTGGTTCCGGCGCCGCCGGCACCCCCCAGCTCCTTCGGCGTGCTCAGCTTGACGTCGAGCGTGCCGTCGGCGGTCCGCGCGCTGCCGTCGCGTCCGCCGGTGGCAGTCGCAGTGGTGGTATAGGCGATCTTCATCGTGGGGTTCTCCTCCTCCCGTTTTACGCGCGCGACCCACGACCCGGCGGAGCCGACGCGCGAATAATTCGCAATCCTAGCGCACTTCGTCCGGCGGGGGCAGGGGCAACCGACCGGGCGGAGGTGTCGCTTGGGAAGGCGCTCACCGAAACGCGACCGAAGGTGCGCCCGCGGGCGTGGGGTCAGCCGGGTGGCCGCGCCGCCAGATCGGTCATCAGCGCCGAGGCGAGCAGGCCGAGCATGCCGAAACCCGGAATGGCGAGGAGCAGATAGAGGACGGCTGCGATCGTCGAGCGGCCGCGCGATGCGCCGTTCAGCCGGCGATAGGCGCCCCAGCCGGCGACGAACCAGGTCGCCAGCAGCGCGCCGGTGAGGATGATCGGAGTCACGGACAGGATGGGCGCCGAAATCTCCCCCCGATACAGGGCGATATCGCCGGTTTTCATGAGGTTGCGGATATACTCGTGGAGATTGGGGTCCACCAGTTTCAGGACGCTCTGGCAGATCCGGCCGCCGAAGACGATGATGAAGCCGAAGATGGCCGAATAGTACAACTGGATCGGCAGGTAGTCGGTGAGCGTGGCGCGCCCGCCGACGATCCGCCACGCCAGCACCAGGGCGAGCGCGTACAGCACCACTTCCGCGGCGATGAACGCCACGTCGCCCGCCATTACGGTCAGGTCGTACGGCGGAATCGACCAGATCAGCAGCTTGCCGAGGGCGAGAAACCCGAAGGCGCGGCCGATGGTGAGCGTGCCTTCGTCGCGGCGTTGCGCCACGAAGCGCTTGGGGCCGGTGACGAGGCTCAGCAGGTCCTGGACGAAGACGACCGGATAGCTCCACAGGCCGGCGAGGGACGCGGGTGAAGGCCTCCCCGGAGCGGCGTCCGCGCCGGACGGGGAGGCTAGCGAGGGTTTGCGAAGGCGTCCCCCGTGGTGCCCCCGCCGGCACCCTCGACGGTGCTCCCGATGGCACGCTCGATGGCGAGCGCCAGCCGCTCGAACACCGCCTCCTGCTCGCCCGCCGGCATCGTGTTCAGCGGCCGTTCCGGCGGGTTTACCGCCTGGAACCGGGCGAGGCTCGGGTGGCGGGCGAATCGGGACGCGCCCACGATCACCGGCAGGATGCGCACCCCCTTCGCCGCGGCGGCTGTCAGCAGCGGCGGCAGCTCGTTCTCGTCGATGAAGTCCGAGGCGAAGAAATCGGCGCTGATCAGCAGCACCGCCACCTGCGCCCGCTCCAGCGCCTCGCCGATCTCCTGCTTCCAGTCGTCGCCGGGCTGGAGATGGGTGTCGTCCCACACCTCCAGGTCGCCCTGGCGGACCAGCGGCTTCAGATGCCGCCGCAGCCGTTCCAGCCACGCCGCATCCGCGTGGCTGTAGCTGATGAAGATCCGGGTACCGGACGGTGGCTGAGCGGACATGGGGCTCCCCGATCGACGCCCGCAGGCGGGATGCCGCCCATCCTAGCCGCCGCAGCGATGCCTGCACAGGCGGGTGTGCAGTGTGAGGGGGGGCAGGGCGGACGCGGCTTCCGCCGGGTCCGTCCTGCGTCAACCTCCTCTACGGCCTGCCGAGCAGGCGATCGTAGTCGGCGTGGCTGCCGATCCAGAACCAGAGGAGACCATCCGGGACCTCGACGGCCAGGGCCCGGTAGTGCCGACCGACCCGTGCCGACCAGTAGCGGCCGACTTTCTTCAGGTGCAGGGAGGGGTGGCGGGGATCGGCCTTCAGAAGATCGAAACAGCCGTCGGCGAACTGTTGCACCGGCGCCGGAGCACCGGTGGCGGGAGGGCGGCGTAGGCGCGCCAGAACGCCGGACCGGCGTAGTGGTTCACAGCTTCGTCGTGTACCCCGCCGCGTGCGCCGCCAGCGCCTGATCCGCGAGCGCGTCGAGACGCCCCGCGGACGCGTCCGCCTCGAACGCACGATCCCACGCGGCTGCGTCGAACTCGGCGAACCACCGGCGGAAATCCGCCAGTTCCGCAGCCGTCAGTTCGGTCACCATGTGCTCCAGGGTCTCCACCTTGCTCATGTTCACCCTGCGTCCCGTGGTCCGATGCGCCCCCAATCTGCCACGAAAGGACCGCGCCCGCCATCCGGTCGTCGCCAAGGCGGACGCGGCTTTCGCCGGGTCCGCCCTACGGCGGCGGTCATGGGTCGTAGGGTGCACCGAGTGAAGCGACGTGCACCGACCACCGCCTAGGGACGATCGGCAGCGGTGCGTGCCCACGGAGTAGGGCGGGAATAGCGCAGCGTATTCCGCCGGATGGTGTCCGTGTGGCAGATGGATCGCCGAACCGAAGCGACCCAAGAACCGGATGGGCGAAGCATTCGGTGGAATACGCCTGCGGCTATTCCGCTCTTACGGGCTGGCCGGGTCGGGAGGACTCAATCCCTTGAGTTCCCTGGAAACTTGTTCATTCGGGATGACCCTGTTTCTCCATCTTCACGAACTCGCTTTCGACCAAGAGCCGAGAAAGTCCACGCGACGGCAGACCAAGCTTAAAGATGATAATATCCCAGAAATAAAGTTGCAGAAGCCTCTCTTGATATGAGCGCAGAATCGAGAATTGTCCATTGTGGAGAAGCTGGTGCCGCATGAAGGACAACTCAGAGAATAGCAAATTGTTGTCAACGTATTGGGGAGTTTTTCCGTAGGCAGCCGCCAGTTGTGCCCTTATGGCCTGCGTCTTTCCAGCCAACACCTCAAGAGCAACCCAGTAAGAGGCAAATCTAAATGACTCATCGTCTTGATCCAGTGCTTGACTCAAGAAACTGCATGCTCTCTGTAACGTGGCGCGAAAGGGGGGTTGTTGAACTCCTAGACGAACAATAAGCTTGTTGGCAAGTTTTGAGTCGAGTATTCCCATATTGTCTGCATACATAGGTAATCTAAAAATCCGCCCCGAAAAGCTAATTTTACTTTCATCAAAAAAATCAAACTCGGCAGCCTTCGTATAGAAGTACATTTTTCCCATAAATGCAGATAGGAACGCCTGCAAGAAGGCAATACTTTCTTCTGTACCATGCTTGCCTTCTACCGAATTGAACGGGGAGGCTATCATAGAATATTGTCCAGATGGCAGTGAGACTACCCTTTCATACACGCAGAGCCGCTGCTCCGCGAGCGTGGGAGTCATTATAGTCTGCATGATCGCGTTATCTTGCACAGATAGGATCGCAAACAAGGCGGGACGAGCATTCGGAAACCAATCAGAACTACATGGAATTGAATTAGTAAAATTGAAAAGATCTCCGCTTAAACATCCAAGACAGCTAAATATTTTCGCGCGGTAGCAGTCATATTTGGTGTCCACTTCATAAAAACGTTCTCTCACACTAGACAAGAAACGCGTGTCATTTGCACTCATTTATAGGCGTGCCTATTCTGTACGACGGATGAGATTGTAGGCGCACGTTATTCACGATTCACCTCAGATCCCTCACGCCCGCTTCCGCTTCTTCGCCTTCGCCAGGTACGGCGCGAGATACTGCCCGGTGATGCTCTCCGGCGCCGCTGCCACCTCCTCCGGTGTGCCGGCCGCGACCAGGCGGCCGCCGCCGTCGCCGCCTTCGGGGCCGAGGTCGATGATCCAGTCGGCGGTCTTGATCACTTCCAGGTTGTGCTCGATGACGATCACCGTGTTGCCGGGCTCGACGAGTGCGTGCAGGACTTCGAGGAGCTTGCGCACGTCCTCGAAGTGCAGGCCCGTCGTGGGTTCGTCGAGGATGTAGACGGTGCGCCCGGTGGCGCGGCGGCTGAGTTCCTTGGCGAGCTTCACCCGCTGCGCCTCGCCGCCGGAGAGCGTCGTCGCCTGCTGGCCCAGGTGGATGTAGCCGAGGCCGACCCGCTGCAGCGTCACCAGCTTGTCGCGGATGGCGGGGACCGCCTTGAAGAACTCGGCCGCTTCCTCGACCGTCATGTCGAGGACATCGGCGATCGAGCGGCCGCGGAACATCACTTCGAGCGTCTCGCGGTTGTAGCGCTTGCCCTTGCAGACGTCGCACTGCACGTAGACGTCGGGCAGGAAGTGCATCTCGATCTTGATCACCCCGTCGCCCTGGCAGGCCTCGCAGCGCCCGCCCTTGACATTGAAGGAGAAGCGGCCGGGCTTGTAGCCGCGCTCCTTCGCTTCCGGGAGGCCCGCGAACCAGTCGCGGATCGGCGTGAAACAGCCGGTATAGGTGGCGGGGTTGGAGCGGGGCGTGCGGCCGATCGGCGACTGGTCGATGTCCACCACCTTGTCGATCCGCTCGATGCCGTCGATCCGCTCGTGCTCGCCCGCGTGCTCGCGCGCCCCGTTCAGCCGCCGCGCGAGCGCCTTGTACAGGGTCTCGATCACCAGCGACGACTTGCCGCCGCCCGAGACGCCGGTCACGCATGTGAAGGTGCCGAGCGGGAAGGCGACGGTGAGGTCCTTGAGGTTGTTGGCGCGCGCGCCCACCACGGTGAGCGCGGCGGGATTGGCGGCGAGGCGCCGGCCCGGCGGGCGGGGGATCTGGCGCAGGCCTGCCAGGTACTGGCCGGTCAGGCTCTCCGGGCTCGCCATCACCTGCTCCGGCGTGCCGCGTGCGACCACCTGGCCGCCGCGCACGCCGGCACCTGGGCCCATGTCGATCAGGTAGTCGGCATGCCGGATCGCGTCCTCGTCGTGCTCGACGACGATCACCGTGTTGCCGATGTCGCGCAGCCGCATCAGGGCCGCCAGCAGCCGGTCGTTGTCCCGCTGGTGCAGGCCGATCGAGGGCTCGTCGAGGACGTAGAGCACGCCGGTGAGCCCGGAGCCGATCTGCGAGGCGAGCCGGATGCGCTGGCTCTCGCCGCCCGAGAGCGTGCCCGACGAGCGCCCCAGCGTCAGGTAGCCGAGGCCGACGTTGGCGAGGAAGCCGAGGCGCTCGTTGATCTCGCGCAGGATGCGGCGCGCGATCTCCTGCTGCTGCGGCGCGAGCGTCGCCTGCAGGCCCGCGAACCAGCCGGCGGCGGCTTCGATCGACATCTCCGTCGCCCGGCTGATGTCGAGCCCCGCCACCTTCACCGCGAGCGCTTCCGGCTTCAGGCGCTTGCCGGCGCAGGTCTCGCAGCGGCTGACGGTCTGGAAGCGGGAAATCTCGTCGCGGATCCAGGCGGAGTCCGTCTCCTTCCAGCGCCGCTCCAGGTTGGGGATGACGCCCTCGAACGGCTTGGTCACCTGGTAGTCGCGCACCCCGTCCTGGTAGCGGAAGGTGATCGCGGCACTGCCGGAGCCGAACAGGATGGCCTCGCGTACCTTTTCGGGCAGCTCGCGGAAGGGGGTGCGCAGCTCGAAGCCCAGGTGGGCGGCCAGCGCCTGCAGCGTCTGGCGGTAGTACTGGGACGTGCTGTTGGCCCAGGGTGCCACGGCGCCATCGTCCAGCGACAGCCGGTCGTCGGGGACCACCAGTTCGGCATCGAAGAACATCTCGGTGCCGAGCCCGTCGCAGGCGGGACACGCGCCGAACGGGTTGTTGAACGAGAACAGCCTGGGCTCGATCTCGTCGATGGTGAAGCCGGAGACGGGGCAGGCGAACTTGGCCGAAAACGTGGTGCGCTCGCCGGTATCGGCGTCGTCCACGAAGACGAGGCCGTCGGCGAGGTCGAGCGCGGTCTCCAGGCTCTCGGCGAGGCGCTGGTTGACGCCGGGGCGGACCACGAGGCGGTCGACCACAACGTCGATGTCGTGCTTCTTCTTCTTGTCGAGTGCGGGGACCTGGTCGATCTCGTGCAGGCTGCCGTCCACCTTCACCCGCTGGAAGCCGCGCTTCTGCAGGTCCGCCAGCTCCTTCCGGTACTCGCCCTTGCGTCCGCGCACCACGGGCGCCAGCAGCAGCAGCCGGCGGCCCTCGGGCATCGCCAGCGTCCGGTCCACCATCTGGCTCACCGTCTGGCTTTCGATCGGCAGGCCCGTCGCGGGCGAGTGCGGGACGCCGACGCGCGCCCACAGCAGGCGCATGTAGTCGTAGATCTCGGTGACGGTGCCGACGGTGGAGCGGGGGTTCTTCGACGTCGTCTTCTGCTCGATGGAGATCGCCGGCGACAGGCCCTCGATCGAATCCACGTCCGGCTTCTGCATCAGCTCCAGGAACTGCCGGGCGTAGGCGGAGAGCGATTCGACGTAGCGGCGCTGGCCCTCGGCGTAGATGGTGTCGAAGGCGAGTGACGACTTGCCGGAGCCGGACAGCCCGGTGATCACCGTCAGCCGGTCGCGGGGAATCTCGACGTCGACGTTGCGCAGGTTGTGCTCGCGCGCGCCGCGGATGACGATCTTGTCCAGTGCCATGGTTCCGGGCCTGTCCCCGTGCCTGTCTCGTCCCCCGCCGCGGCGCTCTCCCGACCGGGGAGGACGGCCGGAGGAGGGGAAGATACCGCTGCCGCCGGCCCTGCGATAGCGGTGATGTTTCGCTTGTGTTCGCCGGTCGGAGCCGCCGCCGGTGGGCCTGCGGACGCCCTCGAAGATCATTCGCTGTGGCTGCTGGTACGCATTTGGTTGTAGTGTCTCCGGCTTGCGAGCGTCCGTTGTTTTCACCGGGAGGGATTGCGGCACGGACGGAGGCTGTCGCGGGGATTCGGTCTGGAAGAACCTGCGGGCATCCGGGCGGCTGCGCTGAAACACATGGCAGGATCGGTCAACAAGGTCATTCTCGTCGGCAACCTCGGGCGCGACCCGGAGGTGCGCAACACCCAGGACGGGCGGAAGATCGTCAGCCTGTCGGTCGCGACCTCCGAGAACTGGAAGGACCGGGGCTCGGGCGAACGCCGCGAGCGCACGGAATGGCACCGAGTGGTGATCTTCAACGAGCGCTTGGGCGAGATCGCCGAGCGCTACCTGCGCAAGGGCTCCAAGGTCTACCTGGAAGGTGCCCTGCAGACGCGCAAGTGGCAGGACCAGTCGGGCCAGGAAAAGTACACGACCGAAGTCGTGCTGCAGCAGTTCCGCGGCGAGCTCACCCTGCTCGACGGCCGCGGCGAAGGCGGCGGCGGCGGTTATGGCGGGGGTGGGGGCGGAGGCGGCGGCTACGACGAGCCGGCCTACGACAGCGGGCCCGCGTCGCGCCCGGCCGCCGGCGGCCGTGGCGGCCGCGGCGAGCCGTCCAGCCCGCCCCCCGACTTCGACGACGAGATTCCGTTCTAACTCCATCCGAGTTGACCCGGTGAAGGTTCGGTCCTGCGGCTCAGGGCGCCGCAATGGGAGGTCTTGCGGTCCATGAACCTGATGGCCGACGTGATCCTGCCCGCCGGGCGGTCAGCGGTCGAGCTGTCCCTGTTCCTGCTGCTGCCGGTCATGGTGGTGATGCTCACCCTGATGCGGCTGCTGGAAGCCTGGGGGGTGCTCGACCGGGTGGTGACGCGGCTGGCCCCCCTGCTCAGGCCCTTCGGCCTGACCGGGCTCGGCGTGTTTGCGGCGCTGCAGATCACGCTCGTCAGCTTCGCCGCCCCGGTGGCCACGCTCGCGATCATGGAGAAGCGGGGCACGTCCGACCGGCATCTGGCGGCCACCTTCGCCATGGTGCTGGCGATGGCGCAGGCGAACGCGGTGTTTCCGATGGTGGCGATGGGTCTTCGGCCGGTTCCGGTGATCCTGCTGTCGCTGGTGGGCGGGCTGGTGGCGGCTGCGATGAGCTATCATGTCTTCGGCCGGCGCCTGTCCACCGAGGAGCATCTGGTGGACGACAACCCGGCGCATGCGGCGGAGCCTCGCGGTGTCCTGGACGTCATCAACCACGCCGGCGCCGAGGCGTTTCGCATCGCCATCGGGTCGATCCCCCTGCTCGTGCTGTCGCTGGTGGTGGTGTACGGGGCCCAGCGTGCGGGGGTGGTGGACGTGCTGACCGTTGCCCTCGGGCCATCGCTGGCGGCGGCCGGTGTGGATCCGATGCTGATCCTGCCGGCGTTCACCAAGATCTTCGCCGGTGGCACCGCGATGATGGGCGTGGTCGGCGATCTGCTGCAGCAGGGGCAGCTGCAGCCGCAGCTGGTCAACGCCGCTGCCGGTTTTCTCATCAACCCGCTGGATTTTCCGGGGGTAGCGATCCTGATGACCGCGGGGCGGCGGGTGGCGCAGGTCTGGAAGCCCGCCGCAGCCGGCGCGGCGGTGGGCATCCTGCTGCGCACCGCCGGACACATCCTGCTGGCCTGACCTGACCTGACCTGACTGGCACCGGCGGATCGTGCGGCTGTCCGCATCCGGGATCGGCGGTCAAGCGCGCCTGTGCGCCCGGGCCTTGCCAGACGGCGCAGTTCTTTATTAAGAATAGTCTAAATCAACTGATAGAGGAGAGACGAATATGCTCCGTCAACTTATTGCGGCCGCAGCCGTGGTCGGCGTTCTGGCTGCCGCGGTCCCGGCTTCGGCCGACGACGACGACCCGCTGTTCGTCAACCTGACGACCAGCGAAGCCCACCGCGCCGACATGGCGATGGCGTTCTCCAAGGCGATGATGGGTCGCGGCCACCCGCTGACCATCTGGCTGAACGACCGCGGCGTGCTGCTGGCGGCAAAGGAACAGGCCGGGCAGTACGGCGAGCAGCAGAAGTTGCTGGGCGCGCTGATCGCCGGCGGAGCGACGGTGATCGTCTGCCCGATGTGCATGAAGCACTACGGGGTGAAGGACACCGATCTGATCGACGGTGCGAAGGTGGGCAATCCCGAGCTGACCAGCAGCCTGCTGTTCAAGGACGACACCCAGACCCTGAGCTGGTAGCACCCGGACGCTGCCAGCCGTGCCGGGCGGGGCGGGAGACCGTTCTGCTCCGCCCGGTGCGGCGCCAAACGGGCGCCGGGTGGGATGCGTCAGTTGAAGAACGCGTCGATGTCGTCCTGCGAAATCTTGTGCTGATCCAGCTGCGGGCCGCACAGCAGGTGCGACTCGTCGTCGGCGGCCTTCTCCTCCACCTGCGTGTCCTCGGCCGCCTCGTCGATCGCCCGGTCGCCGCCGAGCACGGCGATCATCCGCTCCACCCGCTCCTCGACGAACTTCAGCGCGTTGACCACCTTGGTGATGCGCTGGCCGGTGATGTCCTGGAAGTTGCAGGACTCGAAGATGCGGGTCACCTGCTCGCCGATCTCGTCGATGCCGGCGGTTTCCTCGACACTGGCCTGGTTCCGCAGGCCGGTCAGCAGCTCGTCGATGCGCTCGCTGGCGGCGAGGATGCATTCGGTGGCAGTCTCGGTGGCGGTCACGACCGCGTCCAGCTCGTCGGTGGCGGTCGCCAGATGCGAGGGCGGCTTGCCCATTTCGCGCAAGGCGGCAATCTCCCGCTTTGTCTGGGTGATCGCCGCGTGCAGCGCCTCCACTTCCTGACGCAGTTCCGAGTCGGTATCCCTGCTGCCGGGGAAGACGGACGCTTCCGCCGGTGCGCCCGGCAGCAAGCCGGGGCCGCTATCGGCGCAGGCGCGGGGTGCGGTGCCGCCGCCTTGGAGCAGGTTCCGCACTTCCTGCAGCGCGTCCATCACCTCGCGGTGTCGCTCCTCCGCGACGGTGTCGTCGTGGAGAGGAAAGGGACCTTCGTCATCGTGCCGGACGCCTAAGGCGGCTCGACGAAGTTCTGCCGTGAACTTGCGCTGCTGCGAACTCTCGATCATGGCGGGCATCTTCGCTTCGAAGTGGCGGCTAAGGCTCACCGGTTCTAGCGCAGCCGGGGTTAACGCCCGGTGAATCCCCGCAAACATGCAGGGTTCCCATGCGTTCCGCTCGAATTGTGCAGTCGCACTCCCCATGCTACTGTCCGCGTTCTCGTTGCGATTTCGTGTCACTGACGCCAGGTCCGCCGGATGTCCACGCCGCCCGCCGTTCCGCCGGGGTCCGACCTCGGCCTCGTCGGCATCGAGGAGGAGATGAAGCGCTCCTACCTCGACTATGCGATGAGCGTGATCGTGGCACGCGCGCTGCCGGATGTGCGCGACGGGCTGAAGCCGGTGCATCGGCGCATCATCTTCGCCATGCACGAGAGCGGCTATACCCACGACAAGCCGTTCCGCAAGTCGGCGCGCATCGTCGGCGACGTCATGGGCAAGTATCACCCGCACGGCGACCAGTCGATCTACGACGCGCTGGTGCGCATGGCCCAGGACTTCGCCATGCGGCTGCCGCTGATCGAAGGCCAGGGCAACTTCGGCTCGATGGACGGCGACCGGCCGGCGGCGATGCGCTACACGGAAGCGCGGCTGGCGCGCTCCGGGCATGCGCTGATCGACGACATCGACAAGGATACCGTCGACTTCCAGTCCAACTACGACGATTCCGCCCGCGAGCCGGTGGTGCTGCCGGCGCGCTTCCCCAACGTGCTGGTCAACGGCGCCGGCGGCATCGCCGTCGGCATGGCGACCAACATCCCGCCCCACAACCTGGGCGAGGTGATCGACGCCTGCTGCGCGCTGATCGACGATCCCGAGCTCACCGTTCTCGACCTGATCGAGCGGCACGTGCCGGGGCCGGACTTCCCCACCGGCGCCATCATCCTCGGGCGTCAGGGGATCCGTGCCGCCTATCAGACCGGGCGCGGCTCGCTGGTGATGCGGGCCTGCGCGCGCGTCGAGGAGATCCGCAAGGACCGCCAGGCGATCATCGTCGAGGAAGTTCCCTACCAGGTGAACAAGGCGCGGATGGTCGAGATCATCGCCGACGGGGTGCGCGACAAGCGCATCGAGGGCGTAGCCGACCTGCGCGACGAGAGCGATCGGGAGGGCATCCGCGTCGTCATCGAGCTGAAGCGCGACGCCGAGCCGGACGTGGTGCTCAACCAGCTCTGGCGGTTCACGCCGATGCAGTCGTCGTTCGGCATCAGCATGCTGGCACTCGACGGCCGCCGGCCGCGGACGATGACCCTGAAGGAGATGCTGTGCGCCTTCCTCGCCTTCCGCGAGGAGGTGATCCGCCGGCGCAGCATCTTCCTGCTCGGCAAGGCGCGGGAGCGGGCGCATGTCCTCGCCGGCCTTGCGGTCGCCGTCGCCAACATCGACGAGATCGTCGCCACCATCCGCCGCTCCCCCGATCCGCCCAGCGCCCGGGAGGCACTGATGGGTCGCGACTGGCCGGTGGAGGACGTGGGCCCGCTGCTGGCGCTGGTCGAGGAGGTCGGGCAGCCGGGGCCGGAGGCGGGCTTCTACCGGCTGTCGGAAGCGCAGGCGCGCGCCATCCTGGAGTTGCGGCTGCAGCGGCTGACCGGCCTGGAGCGGGCGAAGATCGGCGACGACCTGCGGCTGCTGGCGAGGAGGATCGCCGGCTACCTGGCGATTCTGGGATCGCGGGCACGGCTGCTGGAGGTGCTGCGCGGCGAACTGGTGGAGATCAAGGAAAAGTTCGGGACCCCGCGGCGCACCCGCCTGGAGGACGACGAGGCGATTGCCGATCTCGAGGACCTGATCCAGCGTGAGGACATGGTGGTCACCGTCACCCACGGCGGCTACGTCAAGCGGGTGCCGCTCAGCACCTATCGCGCGCAGCGCCGGGGCGGCCGCGGCCGCGCCGGCATGGCCACCCGCGAGGAGGACTTCGTCGGCCAGGTGTTCGTCGTCAACACGCACACGCCGGTGCTCTTCTTCTCCTCCACCGGCATGGTCTACAAGCTGAAGGTCTACCAGCTGCCGGTGGGCGCGCCGCAGGCGCGCGGCAAGGCGATGATCAACCTGCTGCCGCTCAAGGCGGGCGAGACGATCACCACCCTGATGCCGCTGCCGGAGGACGAGAGCCGCTGGGGCGAGCTCACCGTCGTCTTCGCGACGGCGTCCGGCAACGTCCGGCGCAACGCGCTCAGCGACTTCACCAGCGTCATGGCCAACGGCAAGATCGCGATGAAGCTGGACGAGGGCGACCGGCTGGTGCGGGTGCGCACCTTCACCGACGCCGACGACATCCTGCTGTTCACCCGGCGCGGCCAGTGCATCCGGTTCTCGGTCAGCGAGGTGCGCGTGTTCACCGGCCGGACGTCCACCGGCGTGCGCGGCATCAAGCTGGGTTCCGACGACGCGGTGATCAGCATGAGCGGCCTGCGCCACGTCGAGGCGGACGCGTCCCGCCGGGAGGAATACCTGCGCGCGGTCAACGCGAGGCGGCGGCTCGCCGGCAGCGACTACACCGACCGGGACGAAGACCGGAGGCGGGACGAGGAACTGGCGGGCAAGCTGGAGCTGCCCGAGTTCCGGGAGATGGCGGACAACGAGGAATTCCTGCTGACGGTGGCGGAGGACGGCTTCGGCAAGCGGACGTCGTCCTTCGAATACCGGATCACCGGCCGGGACGGCAGCGGCGTCGCAGCACTGGATCTCAGCCGGGCGGCGGGAACCTCGACGGCGGTGGCGGCCTTCCCGCTGCTGCCCAACGACCAGATCGTCATGGTCACCGATGCCGGCCAGCTGATCCGCTGCCCGGTGGGCGACATCAGCATCAACGGCCGGACGACGCGCGGCGTCAAGCTGTTCAATACCGCCGACGGCGAGCGGGTGGTCTCGGTCTCGCGCATCCGCGACGTGGAGGAGAACGCCGGCAGCGGCGAGGGCCGGGCGAGCGAGAACGGCGACGAGTCGGACGGCGCCCCCGGTCCATCGGCGACCGAACCGGAGGTGCCGGATCCGGAGGCGAGCGGGGACGGCGGGCCGGGCGAGGAGTGAGGAGCCGGGTTCGGAGAGGGTCGGATCGCGTGCGCCCGGAGGCGGGGCGGGCGGAGGCGGGGGACGGGCGTGGGCGGGAGCGGAACGAAAACGGGGGAGGGACCAAATGGACAACCAGCCGGCGGGGACGCAGCCCCGCTGCGAACGGAAATGCGGGAGGAGTGAGTAAGACATGTCGCAGCCGCGCGTCGGGATCTATCCCGGCACCTTCGACCCGGTCACCAACGGCCATGTCGACATCATCGGGCGTGCCACCCGGGTCGTCGATCGTCTGGTGATCGCGGTCGCCGCCAACCCGGGCAAGGGGCCGCTGTTCAGCCTGCAGGAGCGGGTGGAGATGCTGCACGAGCAGCTGGCGCTGATGCGCAACGGCGACGGCACCCGCATCGAGGTCCGGCCCTTCGACAAGCTGCTGATGCACTTCGTCGAGGACGTGGGGGCGACGCTCATCCTGCGCGGCCTGCGCGCCGTCTCCGATTTCGAGTACGAGTTCCAGATGGCGGGTATGAACACGAGGCTCAACCCGCACGTCGAGACGGTCTTCCTGATGGCGTCCGAGCGCCAGCAGTTCATCGCCTCCCGCTTCGTCAAGGAGGTGGCCCGGCTGGGCGGCGACGTCGCCCCCTTCGTGCCGCCGGAGGTGGCGAAGCGCACGGCAAAGAAGCTGGCGCAGCAGGACCGCCGCTTCGCCTGAGGCGACAATCGCGCATCGGCGGCGGTTGACCCGGGACCGCCGCCACCGATATCGTCTGCACCGCAAGCACCGGGGTGTCGCACGCTGCCGAACTGCAGCGGCAACCCGACACCCGCGAACGAGCCCGTAGCTCAGCGGTAGAGCATCTGACTTTTAATCAGAGGGTCCTGGGTTCGAACCCCAGCGGGCTCACCAAACCGGAATAATCAAACTGGCCGGGAAACGCTCAGCATCCCGGCGTCGGACGAATGAGCGGGTTTGCCCATGCCTGGGGCGGGTCTCCGGTGCATTCGCGCATGAAGCGAATGTAAACGGCACTGATCACCCCCATATACGCTTCCATGAACAAGCTCGACATCGACACGCCCGCGGTGGAAGCGGTGAAACCGCGCAGGTGCCTCAAGTGCGGGAGCACGTTCGATAGCGTGTGGAAAGGGCATCGGATCTGCAACCGATGCAAGAGCACGAGTGCGTGGCGGGAAGGGGTGCCCACCCACTCCCATGGGATGCATGGACGCTGACCGGCCCCCGCCGGCGCCGCTTTGCGCCTGCGTGGGGGCGGGCGTGAAGCAGTGACCTACTGCGTGGGCGTCATCCTTGACGAGGGAATGATCTTCGCGTCGGACTCGCGCACCCATGCCGAAGTCGACGACTTCGCCAAGTTCTGCAAGATGACGGTGTTCGAGCGTCTGGGCGATCGGGTGATCGTCCTGCTGAGCTCGGGCAATCTGGCCGGCACCCAGGCGGTCATCAGCGTGCTGAAGCAGCGTGGCGACGCCGGGGCGAGCGCTCCCACCCTGTGGACGGCGCAGACGATGTTCGATGTGGCCACCCTCGTGGCGGATGCGATGCGCGACATCGAGCGCCGCGACGGCCAGTATCTGGCGGAGGGTGCGATCCGGTTCAACGCCTCGTTCATCGTCGGCGGCCAGATCGGCAGCGAGGTGCCGCGGCTGTTCCGGATCTATGCCGAGGGCAACTTCATCGAGGCCGGGCGGGAGACGCCGTTCCTGCAGACCGGCGAGACGAAGTACGGCAAGCCGATCATCGATCGCGTGATCACCCCGTCGACCTCGATCGCCGATGCGGCGAAGTGTGTGCTCGTCTCGTTCGATTCGACGATGCGCAGCAACCTGTCGGTCGGCATGCCGATCGATCTGCTCTGCTACCAGCGTGACAGCCTCGCCGTCCGCATGCGCCGGCGGTTCGAGGACGGGGACGTCTATTTCGCCCAGCTCAGCCAGCAATGGAGCGAAGGCGTGCGATGCGTTTTCAGCCGACTGTTGCCGCCGGACTGGCCGGGCTGAGCCGACACCCTCCGTATCAGCGTCGTTCGAGGAACCCCATGTACCTTCGAGTAGGCTACGAGCTCATTTACGACTGTCCGCAGCCGACGCCGATGATCCTGACGCTGAACGTGCACTACACGCGCGTCTCCGATCTCGTCGTCCCCGACCATCTGATGAGCGATCCGTCGGTGACGCTCTCCGGCTACCGCGACGGCTTCGGCAACTGGTGTACCCGGATTGTCGCGCCGCAGGGGCGCATCCGTCTGTTCTCAAATGCGGTCGTCCGCGACAGCGGCCAGCCGGACGTGATCGTCCCCGACGTGCTGCAGCACCTCGTCCAGGACCTGCCGGAGGAGACGCTCGTCTATCTCCTGGGCAGCCGCTATTGCGAGACCGATCGCCTGTCGGAGACCGCCTGGTCGCTGTTCGCGTCGACGCCGCTGGGCTGGCCGCGGGTGCAGGCCGTCTGCGATTTCGTCCACCGGCACATCGTCTTCGGCTATGAGCACGCGCGGGCGACGAAGACGGCGATGGAGGTGTTCAACGAGCGCACCGGCGTCTGCCGCGACTATGCGCACCTGGCGATCGCCTTCTGTCGCTGCCTCAACATCCCGGCGCGCTATTGCACCGGCTACCTGGGCGACATCGGCGTGCCCCTGTCCGCCGACCCGATGGACTTCTCCGCCTGGTTCGAGGTCTTCCTCGGAGGGCGCTGGTACACCTTCGACGCGCGCAACAACATTCCACGCATCGGCCGGGTGTTGATCGCCCGCGGGCGGGACGCATCCGACGTGGCGATCAGCAGCACCTTCGGGCCGAACACGCTGGCGGGATTTACCGTCTGGACCGACGAGGTGGACGCGCCTCAGTTCGGCAGCGCGGGTTCGCTCCGCCAATAGGCGGCTGCGAGCCGCTCGGCCCAGCCGGCACACGCCGAAGCCGTCGTCAGCAGGTCCTGGCGGATCTCGATCAGCACGTGCGGCACGCCCCGCTGCTCACCGTGCACCGGCAGCGTGTAGTCGGTGCTTTCATCGACATCGTAGGGCTGGTTGTGGCCGACGACGACCCCGGCATCCCGGGCGATGGCGTCGATCAGGAGCAGCGCCAGGCGCGGATCACGCCCGTAGGAAAAGCCCACGTGCCAGGGGCGCGGGCGGCCGTTCAGTTCGGGCGTGAAGCTGTGGACGCTGAGCAACCGGCTTCCCCGTCCCGCGGCCGAACGGTGGTCGAGCACCGCGGCGATGGCGCGATGGTAGGGGTGGAACAGCGCCGCGGCGCGGCGCGTGCGCTCGGCCGCGTCGATCGCCCGGTTGCCGGGCACGACGACGCCGGCGCTCACCGGCGCGATCGACTCCTCGCTCGTGAGCGGCCGGTTGCAGTCGATGACCAGGCGCGAATAGCCGCTTGCCGCCCGTGGGGCATTCAGGTGCTGCGCGAGCAGGCGTGCAACCTCGCCGGCGCCCGGATCCCAGGCGACGTGGCTGGCAAGCTCGGCGGGACCGAGGCCGAGGCCGGACAGGCGGTGCGGAACCCGGTTCGACGCATGATCGCAGACGACGACGGCGCTGCCGGTGCCCCGCGGGTTGACGACCTCCCAAGCGGGCGGCTCGTCGGGGAGGAGTAGCGGATCATCCATCTGTGTCATGCAAACAGGCCCGGCAAGGCGATTTCCCCCAGCACGGCGACATAGTGACACACGGCGGCGGCCAGCACGAAACCGTGCCAGATGGGTTGCTGGTAGGGAAGCTGTTCCCAGAGATGAAACAAGACGCCGAGGCTGTAGAGAAGCCCCCCCGCCACGAGCAGGATGATCGCCGGCACTGATACCGCTGCGTAGAGGGGCTTGATCGCCACCAGGATGGTCCAGCCGAGAAACAGGTACAGCACCACCGACAATCGCTCGAACCGGTAGGGCCAGAGCAGCTTCATCGCCGCGCCGAAGCCAGCGACCGCCCAGACATACACCAGCAGCCACCGGCTCCAGGAGCCGTCGAGCCTGAACAGAAAGGGTGTGTAGGTGCCGGCGATCATCACGAAGATGGCAGCATGGTCGAGCCGGCGGAGCAGGCCCCTGCCGCACGTGTCGCCGGCGCCGTTGTAGAGGGCCGAGCAGATCAGCATCGTCAGCAGCCCGATACTGTAGACGAGCAGGCTCAGGCTCGGCGCCAGCCTTCCCTGCGGGATTACCACCGCCATCAGGACGGCGACGCCGAGGACGCCGGCCCCGATCGCGAGCCCGTTCACCCAGAGATCAACCTGCCGCTCGCCCCGGTTGAGCGGGCGGGGCATCGGTCTTTCAGTCATGCGATGCCTGTCGCTGCTGACCTGCGAACGCAGATTACACCACGACGGGGCCCGGTCGGAACCGGTCGGGCGATATTGGACGCGGGCGCGGCATCGGGCGGCCACCTGTCCGGTGACGGGGCGATGACAGGCCGCTGCCGGCCGCTTAGCATGCTGGCCTGCGCCCCGCCGCTGCGACGGGGAATGCGTGGCAGGAAGGGGAGGGACGTGTGGCGGGCGGAATTCTCTCGGGCTTGCGGATCGTCGAGGGCTCGGCGTTCGTCGCCATGCCGCTGGGTGGCATGACGCTGGCGCAGATGGGCGCCGACGTGATCCGCTTCGATCCGATCGAGGGCGGGCTCGACTACACCCGCTGGCCGGTGACGCTGGACGGCAGCCAAAGCCTCTTCTGGGCCGGGTTCAACAAGGGCAAGCGCTCGATCGCGGTGGACTTCCGCAAGCCGGAAGGCCAGGAGCTGATCAGCCGCCTGATCTGCGCGCCGGGCGAATCCTGCGGCCTGTTTCTCACCAACTTTCCGGCCCGTGGCTGGCTCGACTACGAGACGCTGAAGAAGCTGCGGGACGACCTGATCATGGTCAACCTGGTCGGCCGGCGCGACGGTGGCTCGGAGGTGGACTACACCGTCAACCCGCAGACCGGCCTGCCATTCGTTACCGGGCCCACCGCCTTCCCGCGCCCGGTCAACCACCTGCTGCCGGCGTGGGACTGCATCGCCGGCCAGATGGCGGTGGTGGGGCTGCTGGCGGCGGAGCGGCACCGGCGGCTGACCGGCGAGGGGCAACTGGTGCGCCTGGCGCTGAAGGACGTGGCGCTGGCGATGCTGGGCAACCTGGGCAAGATCGCGGAAGTGATGGTCAACGACGGCGACCGGCCGAAGGACGGCAACTATCTCTACGGCGCCTTCGGTCGCGATTTCGGCTCCCTGGACGGCAAGCGGCTGATGGTGGTGGGGCTGACACGCAACCAGTGGCAGAGCCTGGTCGCCGCCACCGGGCTCGGCGAGGAGCTGGACGGGCTGGCCAGGCGCCTGCATCTGGACTTCTCCCGCGAAGGCGACCGTTTCCGGGCGCGCCGCGAGATCGCCCGCATCGTCGAGCCGTGGTTCGCCACCCGCATGCTGGCGGAAATCCGCCGCGTCTTCGACATGCATGGAGTGACCTGGGCGCCCTACCGGTCGGTGCGGGAGACGATCGAGCACGACCCGGACTGCTCCCTGGACAACCCGATGTTCGCGATGGTCGACCAGCCGGGAATCGGCGCCTACCTGATGCCGGGCTCGCCGCTGGACTTCGGTGCGCTCGACCGGCTGCCGGTGGTCCGCGCGCCGGTGCTCGGCGAGCATACCGACGAGGTGCTGCTCGATGTGCTGGGCCTGAGCGAGGCGGAACTGGGCAGGCTCTACGACCGGCGCATCGTCGCCGGCCCGGCTTCGGACTGAGCCCGCCCGTCGGCGCGGGGCGGGAGCGGGCGAACGTGAGCGGGAGGAACGAGCGATGAGCGGGCGCGACCGGAAGGACCAGTCGCCGAACAGCGAACCCGCGGGCGAGATCCTGTTCGAGATCCGCCGCCTGGGCAACGTCCTGCGGGTGGCCGCGCTCGATCCGGTCAGCAACATCGAAGTGGTCGTTTCCGGCCCCGCCGCCGGCGGCGAGGCACCGTTGCGGCAGCTGGCGCGAAACAAACTGTCCCGGGCGCTGCAGCAGCGGACCGGCGGCGGCCGGCAGTAAGCACGGCTCGGGGGCGGGCCTTTTTCCCTTGACAGCAACCGGGGCGGCAGCGACACCTTGCAGCCGGCGAAACACAAGCCGGCGTGAGACGGGGCAAAAAAGCCCTGCCAGGCAATATCCGGATCTCCATCGGAGCGACGCGGCGCGCGGCCGGGTCCGTTCGGCGGCGTGCCCCCGGCGTATGCACCGAGGGCGTGCAGCCCAGGGCGGGGGCGGCGGCGGGGAAGATCGGGAGGAGTGGATGCGGTAGAAGCCGCCTACCCTGGCGAACGAAGCAACACGCCGGTCCGGCAGCCGTCCGCTGCCGCTCCGGAACGCCCGCGGGTGAACGGATCGTGGAATACTTTCTGCAGCAGTTGATCAACGGCCTGACGCTCGGCGCCATCTACGGGCTGATCGCGATCGGCTATACGATGGTCTACGGCATCATCGGCATGATCAATTTCGCGCACGGCGAGATCTACATGATCGGCGCCTTCATCGCGATGATCACCTTCCTGGTGCTGGGCATGGTCGGCATCACCTGGGTGCCGCTGGCGCTGCTGCTGGTGCTGGTGATCTCGATGGCGTTCACCGCCGTCTACGGCTGGTCGCTGGAGCGCATCGCCTACCGGCCGCTGCGCGGCGCGCCGCGCCTGGCGCCGCTGATCTCGGCGATCGGCATGTCGATCTTCCTGCAGAACTACGTGCAGATCGTCCAGGGACCGCGCACCAAGTCGTTGCCGCCGGTCCTGCCGGGCGGCTTCACCCTGCTCGACAGCGGCGGCTTCGCCGTCCGCCTCAGCTACGTGGACGTGGTCATCATCCTGGTGACGCTGGCGCTGATGGTGGGCTTTTCGCTGCTCATCGGCCGCACACCCATGGGCCGGGCGCAGCGCGCCTGCGAGCAGGACATGAAGATGGCCTCGCTCATCGGCATCGACGTCAACCGCACCATCTCGACGACGTTCGTCATCGGCGCCTCGCTGGCCGCCGTGGCCGGGATGATGGCGCTGTTCAAGTACGGCGTGATCGACTTCGCCATCGGCTTCCTCGCCGGCATCAAGGCGTTCACCGCCGCGGTGCTGGGGGGCATCGGCTCGCTGCCGGGCGCGGTGCTGGGCGGGCTCCTGATCGGCCTGATCGAGGTCTTCTGGTCCGCCTACTTCACCATCGAGTACAAGGACGTGGCCGCCTTCACCATCCTCGTCGTGGTGCTGATCTTCCGGCCGACGGGGCTGCTGGGCCGCCCCGAGATCGAGAAGGTCTGAGCGGTGGACAGGGCCGCGTCACCCGCTTCTGCCGCGGCGGAGACGCCGGGACTCCTGGGCCAGGCGCTGCGTGAGGCCATCGCTGCCGGCTTCGTGATGGTGCTTCTGGGCATTCCTCTGCTCGGGTTCAAGACGATCCAGCTGCCGCACGGCCTGGAGCTGGACACCCGCTGGCCGTGGGTTGCGATTGCCGCCGCCGTCGTCGCCGCCGGCCGGTTCGTGCTTGCCCTCCACCATGCGCGCCGCGCCCGCATGCGGGAAAGGGTGAGGGAGCGTGCGGCGGCGAACGCACTCGGCGGCGAGCAAGCATCGGGCAGGCACGATCTGGGCGAGACGGTCAGCCGGCTCGGCCGCTACCTCGGGCCGCTGGGCGTCGCCGTCGCGGTGGCGCTGCCGCTGATGCCGTTCACCGACCGCTACGTCCTCGACATCGGCATCCTGGTGCTCACCTACGTCATGCTGGGCTGGGGGCTCAACATCGTCGTCGGCCTCGCCGGCCTGCTCGACCTGGGCTACGTCGCCTTCTACGCCGTCGGCGCCTACAGCTACGCACTCCTGTCGATGCACCTGGGCTGGAGCTTCTGGCTGTGCCTGCCGCTGGCGGGCGTGCTCGCGGCCTCGTTCGGACTGATGCTGGGCTTTCCGGTGCTGCGGCTGCGCGGCGACTATCTCGCCATCGTCACGCTCGGCTTCGGCGAGATGATCCGGGTCATCCTGATCAACTGGCAGAGCCTGACCAACGGGCCGAACGGCATCACCGGCATCGCCCGGCCGTCGTTCTTCGGCATCCCGTTCACGCCCACCCCGGGCGACGGGGAACCGAGCTTCCATACCCTGTTCGGCTTCGACTTCTCGCCGCTCCACCGGATCTATTTCCTCTATTATCTGATCTTGGGCCTGGCGCTGTTGACCAACGCGTTCACGCTGCGCATCCGCAAGCTGCCGATCGGCCGCGCCTGGGAGGCGCTGCGGGAGGACGAGATCGCCTGCCGCTCGCTGGGGATCAACCCGACCAACACCAAGCTCACCGCGTTTGCGATCGGGGCGATGTTCGGCGGCTTCGCCGGCTCGTTCTTCGCCACCCGTCAGGGCTTCATCAGTCCGGAGAGCTTCACCTTCATCGAGTCGGCGATCATCCTCGCGATCGTCGTCCTCGGCGGCATGGGCAGCCAGATCGGCGTCGTCATTGCCGCGATCGTGTTGATCGGCGGCCCGGAGCTGGTGCGCGAGCTGGCGGAGTTCCGGATGGTGGCGTTTGGCGGACTGATGGTGCTGATCATGATCTGGCGGCCGCGCGGCCTGCTGGCGCACCGGGAGCCGACGGTCCGGCTGGATCGCCCGCGGCCGCCTTCGACCTCGGGCCCTGCGCCGGCGCCGGCGGCGGCCGAGTGAGCGAAGCGCCGATGAGCCCGCAACCGACCCCCCTGGCAACCCAACAGGCGGCGCCGCCGCTGCTCGACGTCGAGCACCTGAGCATGCGCTTCGGCGGGCTGATCGCCGTCAACGACGTCTCGTTCGTGGCCCGGTCGAGGGCGATCACCGCCATCATCGGCCCCAACGGCGCGGGCAAGACCACCGTCTTCAACTGCCTCACCGGCTTCTACAAGCCCACCGTCGGCCGACTGACGCTCAGTCATCCCGAGAAGGGGCCGATGCTGCTGGAGCAGATGGACGGCTTCCGAATTCCGCAGCAGGCAGGCGTGGCGCGCACCTTCCAGAACATCCGGCTGTTCGCGGCGATGTCGGTGCTGGAGAACCTGATCGTCGCCCAGCACAACCGGATGATGCGGGCGTCGGCGTTTTCGGTCGCGGGCCTGCTGGGGCTGCGCAGCTACCGCAAGGCGGAGCGCGAGGCCGTCGCCTTTGCCGAGTACTGGCTGGAGCGGGTGGGGCTGGTGGACCGGGCAGACTGGACCGCCTCCAGCCTGCCGTACGGCGACCAGCGCCGGCTGGAGATCGCGCGCGCCATGTGTATCCGCCCGGTGCTGCTGTGCCTGGACGAGCCGGCCGCCGGGCTCAATCCGAAGGAGACGGCGTCGCTCAACCAGCTCCTGCGCTCGATCCGCGACGAACACCAGATCGGCATCCTGCTGATCGAGCACGACATGAGTGTGGTGATGGAAATCTCCGACCACATCGTCGTCCTCGACTACGGCCGCAAGATCGCCGAGGGCACGCCGGCCCAGGTGCGCGCCGATCCGGCCGTCATCCGCGCCTACCTGGGCGAGGAGGAGGACGAGGCACTGCCGCCGGAAGTGCTGAAGGACCTGCAGCAGTCGGACGACGGCGGCAGCACCGGCCGGCTGCCCGCGCCGGGGCGGGAGGAACGCTGAACATGCTGCGGGTGGACGGCGTGCACACATTCTACGGCAGCATCGAGGCGCTGCGTGGAGTCGACCTGGAGGTCCGCGCCGGCGAGATCGTCACCCTGATCGGTGCCAACGGTGCCGGTAAGTCGACCCTGCTGATGACCATCTGCGGCCAGCCGCAAGCGAGCCGGGGCCGCATCGTCTTCGAAGGCGACGACATCACCCGCACCCCCACCCACCGCATCATCGCCAAGGGGATCGCCCAGTCGCCGGAGGGGCGGCGGATCTTTCCGCGGATGACGGTGATGGAAAACCTGATGATGGGGGCGACCACCGCCCCGCCGAGCCATTTCGACGAGGACCTGGAGCGGGTGCTGGCGCTGTTCCCGCGGCTGCGGGAACGGGCCGACCAGCGGGGCGGCACGCTGTCCGGAGGCGAGCAGCAGATGCTGGCGATCGCGCGCGCGCTGATGAGCCGGCCGCGGCTGCTGCTGCTGGACGAGCCTTCGCTCGGTCTGGCGCCGATGGTGGTCAAGCAGATCTTCGAAGTCATCCGCGACATCAACGTCCGGGAGAACGTCACGGTGTTTCTGGTCGAGCAGAACGCCTATCACGCACTGAAGCTGGCGCACCGAGCCTACGTCCTGGTCAACGGCCGCGTCAGCATGGAAGGCTCCGGCCGGCAATTGCTGGCTGATCCGGAGATTCGCGCCGCCTACCTGGAAGGTGGTCACTGAGCGACGCGTCCGGCGGCGGGCGGCTGCGGCGGGCGGGGGAGGGGAGGCGGAATGATCGATTCGGTGCTCGGTGGTTCCGTCGGCGGGTTCCTGGGCGTCACCGTGGTGATGACCGGCTTTGCCGCCTACATGACCGGTCAGGCGCTGGGCGCCGGCTGGAAGCCGTTCTGGCAACTGCTGGCCTATTGCGCGCTGCTGGGCGCCGCCGCCCGATTCCTCGAGTTCGCCCTCGTCGGCGGCGAACTGTTCTCCCCGTCCGGATACGTGGCGGGAACCATCGTGCTCACCGCGATCGGTGCGTTCGCCTTCCGGCTCAGCCGGGCGCGCAAGATGGTGAACCAGTATCCCTGGCTCTATCGCCGGCACGGACTGTTCGGCTGGCGGCCGCTGGTCGCCGACCACGACCGCGGCTAAACCGCAAATGCTTTGACATGCGGGGCGAATTCGCCAACACCAGTATGTGGAGCGGGGGGATTGGAGCAGCGGCCGCCCGCCGCGCGACCGGCGGCAACAGGTCCTTGCAACCGTTCTGGGTGGACTTCAGAGGAGATCATCGATGAAGCAGATTGCAGCGGTTTTCCTTACCGCGGCGGTGCTGGCCGGATTCGGCCTGTCGCCGGCGCAAGCCGACATTCCCATCGCGGTCGTCGGGCCGATGACCGGCAGCGAGGCGAGCTTCGGCGAGCAGATGAAGAACGGCGCGCAGATGGCCGTCGCCGACCTCAACGCTGCCGGTGGCGTGCTCGGTCAGAAGCTGGTGCTGGAAGTCGGCGACGACGCGTGCGATCCGAAGCAGGCGGTGGCGGTGGCCAACCAGGTGGCCGGCAAGGGTGTCAAGCTGGTGGCGGGCCACTATTGCTCGAGTTCGTCGATCCCGGCATCCGACGTCTACCAGGACTCGAACATCATCCAGATCTCGCCGGCATCGACCAATCCGAAGCTGACCGACGCCGGCAAGGCCAACGTGCTGCGGGTGTGCGGTCGCGACGACCAGCAGGGCATCATCGCCGGCAATTTCCTCGCCGACAACTATGCCAGCAAGAAGATCGCCATCGTCGACGACAAGACCACCTACGGCAAGGGCTTGGCCGACGAGACCCGCAAGCAGCTCAACGCCCGCGGCGTCAAGGAGACGCTGAACGAAACGATCACCAAGGGCGAGAAGGACTACTCGGCGCTGGTCAGCAAGCTGAAGCAGGCGGGCATCGAGGTGCTCTACTTCGGCGGCTACCACACGGAAGCCGGCCTGATCACGCGGCAGATGCGCGAGCAGGGGATGAACACCCAGCTGGTATCGGGCGACGCCATGGTCAGCACCGAGTACTGGGCGATCACAGGCGACCAGGGCCAGGGCACACTGTTCACCTTCGGCCTCGACGCGACCAAGGATCCGGCGAATGCCAAGATCGTCCAGAAGTTCGTCGATCAGGGCATGAAGCCGGAGGGTTACACGCTCTACACCTACGCGGCGGTGCAGGCCTGGGCGCAGGCGGCGGAGATGGCCAAGTCGACCGATACCGCGAAGGTGCTGCCGGCGTTGAAGTCGACGACCTTCAAGACGGTGCTCGGCCCGATCACCTTCGACGCCAAGGGCGACGTCAAGGAGCCGACCTATGTCGTCTACGTCTGGAAGGACGGCAAGTTCGACTATCTGAAATAGGTGCGGGCCGCAGCTGGCCCGAACAGACAGCGACGCCCGGCAGCTCAGGCGGCCGGGCGTCGAATGCTTTCCGACAGGCAGCGAGGCAAAGCAAGCAGTCCATCACCGGCGCCATTCTCGGCGCATATTGCCGCGGACACCCGATCGGGCGGCAGCGGGTGCCACGGCCACCGTATGATGCGCTGCGCGAGAGGGGATCAGGCGCCGGAACCGGTGGGAACGATGCCCCGAAATCCACCGGCGGCGGAGCGACCCGAACCCTGTCAGGCGCGAACCTTGCTTCCCCGTTCCCGCTCCTGCGCCTTGCGGCCGAGCCCGATCCGCTTGGCGAAATCGGAACGCTGCCGGGCGTAGTTCGGTGCCACCATCGGATAGTCCGGCGGCAAATTCCACTTCGCCCGGTACTCCTCGGGCGTCATGTTGTAGGTGGTGCGAAGGTGGCGCTTCAACATCTTCAGCTTCTTGCCGTCCTCGAGGCAGATGATGTAATCGGGGGTGACCGATTTGCGCACCGAGGTGGCGGGCTTGGGCATCTCCGCCGGTGCCTCCACCGGCTGGACGTCCAGCGTGTTCAACGAATTGAACACACTCTGAATGATCTCGGAGATTTGGGAGGTCGCGACCTGATTGTTGCTTAGGTACGCGGCGACCACGTCTACCGCCATCCTCAACACCTCGTCCCGCGATACTTCGTCGTTGTTGCCGTCGCTCATGAGAATTCGACCTGATTGCAATAAGGCATCGTTAGTCTTTTTTTGTAGCACGCGGCATGGACGCGTTGTCAATCGATAAATGGAAAGGTGCAGTATTCATTCCCGTATCGGGCGCCGCCGACAATAAAAAGTCTGCTGCTTGCTGCCGGTCGGGTATTGCAGCCGTCGCCCAGGATGGCCGCACACGCAGTTCGTGCGGGATGCGGCCCGGAAGCACCCGAAAAGCGTCCCGGCAAGGCCGAGGATTCTGCAACCGGCGGCGGTTCGTCGTCGGTTGCGGCTAAGAGATGTGCCGCTCTGGCTTCCTCGTGCGAGATATGGTACAGAGGCCAGCCTTCATAGGGCAGATTCTCGAACAGATTCGGCGTTTGGGCGATGGACATCGAGCCGATCGGACTGGCCAGCGACCATGCCGGCTTCGAACTCAAGCAGACGCTGAAGGCGGAGCTGGACGCGATGGGCCGCAGATTTGTCGATCTCGGTCCCGGCGGACCTGCGTCCGTCGACTATCCGGACTTCGGCTACGCGATGGCACACGCGCTGCGCGAAGGGAGGGTGCGCCGCGGCGTGCTGGTCTGTGGCAGCGGCATCGGCATCAGCATCGCCGCCAACCGCTATCCGGAGGTGCGCGCGGCGCTCGTTCACGACGCGCTCTCGGCGCGACTGGCGAGAGAGCACAACGATGCCAATGTCATCTGCTTCGGCGGCCGGATGATCGGTGCCGAAGTGGCGCGCGATTGTCTGCGCGTCTTCCTGGAGACCCCATTCGAAGGCGGCCGGCACTGCCGGCGCATCGACAAACTGTCCAACCCCTTGTGAGCTTGCAACGGGAGCCATCGATGTCCTTTGCACTGCAGACGGCGGAGCGTGATCTGCACGATCGCTTCTTTTCCGCCTCCCTGGACGAGACCGATCCGGAGGTGGCGGCGGCGATCCGTCAGGAGCTGCATCGCCAGCACGACCACATCGAACTGATCGCCTCGGAGAACATCGTCTCCCGCGCCGTCCTCGAGGCGCAAGGCTCGGTAATGACCAACAAGTACGCCGAAGGCTATCCGGGCAAGCGCTACTACGGCGGTTGCGAGCATGTGGACGTGGCCGAAGCACTCGCCATCGAGCGGGCGAAGAAGTTGTTCCGCTGCAGCTACGCCAACGTCCAGCCCCACTCCGGCTCGCAGGCCAACGGCGCCGTCTTTCTGGCGCTGATGAAGCCGGGCGAGACCCTGCTGGGCATGTCGCTCGCCGCCGGCGGCCACCTGACCCACGGCGCGCCGCCGTCGATCTCCGGGAAATGGCTGAACGCGGTGCAGTACGGCGTCCGTCGCGAGGACGCGCTGATCGATTTCGACGAGGTGGCGCGGCTGGCGAGGGAACACCGGCCGAGGATCATCGTCGCCGGCGGCTCCGCCTATCCGCGCATCATCGACTTCGCCCGCTTCCGCGCCATCGCCGACGAAGTCGGCGCCTACTTCATGGTGGACATGGCGCACTTCGCCGGCCTGGTGGCGGCGGGCATCTACCCCAACCCGTTCCCGCACGCGCATGTGGTGACGACGACGACGCACAAGACGCTGCGCGGCCCCCGCGGCGGCATGATCCTCAGCCAGGACGAAGATCTGGGGAAGAAGCTCAACTCCGCCATCTTCCCGGGCCTGCAGGGCGGACCGCTGATGCACGTCATCGCGGCGAAGGCGGTGGCGTTCGGCGAGGCGCTGCGGCCGGAGTTCCGGCGCTATGCGGAGACCGTGGTCGAGAACGCCAAGGTGCTGGCGGCGACCCTGCAGCAGCGCGGCCTCGACATCGTCTCCGGCGGCACGGACTCGCACCTGATGCTGGTCGACTTGCGGCCGAAGCGGCTGACCGGCAAGGCGGCGGAGGAAACCCTGGGCCGCGCCCACCTGACCTGCAACAAGAACGGCATCCCGTTCGACCCGGAGAAGCCCACGATCACCTCGGGTGTCCGGCTCGGCACGCCGGCGGGCACCACCCGCGGGTTCGGTCCCGCCGAGTTCCGCAAGGTGGGCGAGCTGATCGCCGACGTGCTCGACGGTTCCGCGGCCAGTCCGCAGGACAACAGCCGGGCGGAGGCGGCGGCGCGGGAGCAGGTGGCGGCGCTGTGCGCGCGCTTCCCGGTCTATGCCGGAAGCTGAGACGACGGGCGGGTGCCGTCGCCCGCGAGAGGGGGAACAGGATTGATGCGGTGTCCATTCTGCGGTCACGACGACACCCAGGTGAAGGACTCCCGGCCGACCGAGGATCACTCGGCGATCCGCAGGCGGCGCTACTGCCCGGCCTGCGGCGCCCGCTGGACCACCTTCGAGCGGGTGCACCTGCGGGAGTTGACGGTGGTGAAGAAGAACGGCGAACGCGCGCCGTTCGATCGCGACAAGCTGTTCCGCTCGCTGCGCATCGCGCTGCGCAAGCGCCCCGTCGACGACGAACGGATCGAACGCATCGTCAATTCCATCCAGCGCCGGCTGGAGACACTGGGCGAATCCGAGATCCCCTCGAAGGTGATCGGCGAGATGGCGATGGACCAGCTCTCGCAGCTGGACCAGGTGGCCTACGTGCGCTTCGCCTCGGTCTACCGCAACTTCCGCGAGGCCAAGGACTTCGAGGAGTTCGTCGAGAGCATCGCCGACCGCTGAATGCCCTTGCCCGGCTGTCCAGCCGTCATTGCGGGCCGGAGGCGAAGCAATCCACCGCCGGGGTTCGGGCAGCGCCCGACCGTGGATCGCCACGGCCGCCTTCGCGCCCCCGCGATAACGTGAAAACGCGCCCTCGCGATGACGTGACATCGCGCCCTCGCGATGACGTGACATGTCCATGACTGATCCCGCCGACGCCGCGTTCATGCGCGCAGCGCTCACGCTGGCGGCGCGGGGACTGGGGCGCGTCTGGCCGAACCCGGCGGTGGGCTGCGTACTGGTGCGTGACGGCGTCGTCGTCGGCCGCGGCTGGACGCAGCCCGGCGGCCGGCCGCACGCCGAGACGGAAGCACTCGCCCGCGCCGGGGCGGCGGCGCGCGGGGCCACGGCTTTCGTTACGCTCGAACCCTGCGATCACCAGGGCGTCACCGGACCGTGCAGCGCCGCGCTGATCGAGGTCGGCGTCGCCCGCGTCGTGGTCGGAGCACACGACCCGGACCCCCGCGTCGACGGCCGGGGGATCGCCCGGCTGCGGGCGGCGGGCATCGCCGTGACGGACGGCGTCTGCGCCCGCGAGGCGGCGGCGCTGAACGAGGGGTTCTTTCTGCGCATCACCCGCGGCCGGCCGCTGATCACGCTCAAGCTCGCCACCTCGCTGGACGGCCGCATCGCGACGGCGAGCGGCGACAGCAAGTGGATCACCGGCGAGCGCGCCCGGGCCGAGGCGCACCTGCTGCGCGCCCGGCACGACGCGGTGCTGGTGGGCTCCGGTACCGTGCTCGCCGACGATCCGGATCTCACCTGCCGGCTGCCCGGCATGGCCGACCGCTCGCCGGTGCGGGTCGTTGCGGACGGCCGGCTGCGAATGGGCCTCGATGCGAACCTGGTGCGCACCGCGCGCGCCGTGCCGACCTGGGTGCTGACCGCCGCGGGTGTCGGCGACGGGGCGAAGCGGACGTCGCTGGCGGCCGCCGGCGTCGAGGTGCTGGAGGTGGCGTGTGGTGCCGACGGCCGGCTTGCGCCGGAAGCGATGGCCGCAGCCTTGGCGGCGCGTGGCCTCACCCGGGTGATGCTCGAAGGCGGCGGCGAACTCGCGGCGGCGTTCGTCCGCGCCGGCGCGATCGACCACGTCGCCTGGTTCCACGCCCCGAAGCTGCTGGGCGGCGATGCTGTGGCGGCGTTGAGTGCGCTCGGCCTGCAGCGCGTGGCAGATGCGCCGGTCTTGCGCTTGCATCGAGTGGAGACGATCGGCGAAGACAGCATCAGCCACCTCTCGCGACAAACCTGAGGCCAAGGATCCCCATGTTCACCGGCATCATCACCGACCTGGGGCGCGTGCGCGCGGTGCGCCCTGCGGGCGATACCCGCTTCGAGATCGAGACAGCGTATGACGACGCCAGCATCCCGATCGGTGCCTCGATCGCCTGCTCCGGCGTCTGCCTGACCGTCATCGACAAGCAGCCGGGCTGGTTCGCGATCACCGCCTCGGGCGAGACCCTGTCGCGGACGACGCTGGGCGACTGGCGCGAGGGCACGGCCGTCAACCTGGAGCGCTCGCTGAAGATCGGCGACGAACTGGGCGGCCACCTGGTCTCCGGCCACGTGGACGGGGTGGGGCAGGTGGTCTCGATCACGCCGGAGGGGGACAGCTGGCGGTTCGTCTTCGCCGCACCCCCGAGCGTCGGCCGCTTCGTCGCCGAGAAGGGCTCGATCGCCATCGACGGCATCTCGCTCACCGTCAACGAGGTGGCCGACCAGGGCGCGTTGGGAACCCGCTTCGGGGTCAACATCATTCCGCACACCTGGGCCGTCACCAACCTGGGGCGGGTCCGCGAGGGGGATCGGGTGAACCTGGAAATCGACCTGCTCGCGCGATATGTTGCCCGCCTTCTGGAGCACGGGTGACGGATTGGATCGACCGGCGCAACTGTCGAGCATCGAGGAGATCATCGAGGACGCCCGCAACGGGCGGATGTTCATCCTCATCGACGACGAGAACCGCGAGAACGAAGGCGATCTGGTGATTCCGGCGCAGATGGCGACGCCGGCTGCCATCAACTTCATGGCCCGCTACGGCCGCGGCCTGATCTGCCTGGCGCTCAGCCGGCGGCGGGTGGCGGACCTGAAGCTGCCGCTGATGCCGCAGCGCAACACGTCGCGCCACCAGACGGCATTCACGATCTCGATCGAGGCCCGCGAGGGCGTGACCACGGGGATTTCGGCCTCCGACCGGGCGCGCACCATCGCGGTCGCCATCGACACCACCAAGGGGCCGGACGATCTGGTCTCGCCCGGCCACGTCTTCCCGCTGGAGGCGCGCGACGGCGGCGTCCTCGTGCGCGCCGGCCATACCGAGGCGGCGGTGGACGTGGCGCGGCTCGCCGGCCTCAACCCGTCCGGCGTGATCTGCGAGATCATGAACGACGACGGGACGATGGCCCGCACGCCGGACCTGATCCGCTTCGCCCAGTTCCACGGCCTGAAGATCGCCACCATCGCCGACCTGATCGCCTATCGGCTGCGCTGCGACCGGATCGTCGAGCGCATTCTGGATACGGAGATCGACAGCCTCTACGGCGGGTCGTTCCGGCTGCTGGTCTACGCCAACCGCATCGCCTACGTCGAGCACGTGGCCCTGGTGACGGGCGATATCGCCGCCGACGGACCGATCCTGGTGCGGATGCACGCCGTCAACCTGCTGGACGACTTCCTTGGCGACCGTCACGACGGCAAGGCGGGCGAGCTGCACGCGGCGATGCGGATGATCGCCGCCGAGGGGCGGGGCATCATCGTGCTGATCCGCGAGTACGCGCCCGGCATGCTTTCCGACCGGCTGCGGGCGCGGATGGAGGACCGGGCCGAGAGCGGCGCGCAGCTGCGCGACTACGGCGTCGGCGCGCAGATCCTGCTGGACCTGGGCGTCAAGGAAATGATTCTCGTCTCGAACACCCGGCGGACGATCATCGGCCTTGAAGGCTACGGGCTCTCGGTCGTAGGACAGCGGCCGATCTCCGAACCATCCGTCGAGCCATGAGCACGTCCCCGCGCATCCTTGTCTTCGAAGCCCGATTCTACGAGGACCTCGCCGACCAGCTGGCTGCCGGCGCGTGTGCGGTTCTGCAAGCCGCCGGCGCGGTCATCGAGCGGCACCCGGTGCCCGGCTGCTTCGAGCTGCCGACGGCGGTCAGGCTCGCGCTGGGCGACCATCCCGCGCCGCTTCCCTTCGAGGGCGTGGTGGCGCTCGGTTGCGTCATTCGTGGCGAGACCGACCACTACGACCACATCTGCCGCGAGGTGAGCCGGGCGTTGATGGACCTGTCGGTGAGCTTCCGGCTGCCGCTGGGCTTCGGCGTGCTGACCTGCCCCAGCTATGCGCTGGCCAAGGTGCGGGCTGCCGTCGACGGCAAGAACAAGGGGGCGGAGGCGGCGAAGGCCTGCCTCGAGATGATCGCGCTCGGGCACCGTCTGCGCACGGGCGGGCGATGAGCGCTCCGGCGCAAACCAGTTTCCGACAGCGGCGCAGTGCTACCCGACTGGCCGCCGTGCAGGCCCTGTACGCGCTCGAGGTCTCGGGCGGCGCCGTCGGTCCGGTGCTGGCCGAGGTGGCGCAGCGGCGCTGGATACCGGCCGAGAAGGCGGCGAACGCGGCGGCGGTAGACCCTGCCTTCCTGCATCTGCTGGTGGAAGGCGTGGTGGCACGCCGCGCCGAATTCGATGCCGCCATCGACGCCGCCCTGGCGCACGGGTGGACGACCGGGCGCCTGGAGATCCTGCTGCTGGCGATCCTGCGCGCCGGTGCCTTCGAGCTGGCCCAGCAGCCGCACACGCCGATTAAGGTGGTGATCAACGAGTACGTGGAGATCGCGCATGCCTTCTTCGCCGGCCGCGAACCGAGCCTGGTGAACGCGGTCCTCGACCGGCTGGCCGCGCGCCTGCGGGATGCGCCGCCGGACGAGGAGGGGGCGTTCGACCCCGGCCCCGATGGCGGCACGGGCGGCGCTCCCGATGGCGGTATGGGTGGCGGCACGGGTGGCGGGAGCTGACGAGTTCCAGCTGATCGCCCGGCACTTCGCCCCGCTCGCGGCGGGCGAGCCGGGGGCGCTGGGTCTGCTCGACGATGCGGCCGTTCTGGCGATGCCGCCCGGCCGGGCGTTGGTCGTTACCACCGACCTGCTGGTGGAAGGCGTGCACTTCCGCGCCGACGATCCGCCAGAGTCACTTGGCATCAAGGTGCTCGCGGTCAATCTCTCCGATCTTGCGGCGATGGGAGCGGAGCCGCGCGCCTACGTGCTGGTGACGGCGCTGCCGCTTGCCTGGGAGGAGGAGCGGCGGCAGGAGTTCCTCGCCGGTCTCACCGCCGGACTCGAAGCGCTGCAGGCCCGGGCGGGCCTCGCGCTGGTGGGCGGCGATACGGTCGCCACCCCCGGGCCGCTGACGCTGGGCGTCACCGCCTTCGGCAGCGTCGAGCCGGGCCGGGAGCTGCGGCGCCGGGGGGCGCGGCCCGGCGACCGGGTGTTCGTCTCCGGCTGCATCGGCGACGGGGCGCTGGGTCTCCGGGTACTGGACGGCCGGCTGCGGGTACTGCCCGCGGCACTCGCGGCAGCGGCGGTCGACCGCTACCGGCGGCCTCAGCCACGGCTGACGCTGGGCCTTGGGCTGGTGGGGTTGGCGAGCGCGTGTGCGGATGTCTCCGACGGCCTGATCGCCGATCTCGGGCACATCTGCAGCGCCTCAGGGGTTTCGGCCGATATCGCCGCCGCCGAAGTGCCGCTGTCGGCGGCCGGCCGCACCGCCGTGGCTGCCGATTCCACTCTTCTGGGGCTGCTGCTGACCGGCGGCGACGACTACGAACTGGTGTTCACCGCCCCGGCGGAGCGCTCGGAGGCCGTCCGCGCCGCCGCCGCCACGGCGGGGGTGCCGGTCGCCGCGATCGGCGTCGTGCGGGACGAGGGGGCGGAAGCGGCTCACAACCAGCCGGTTCGGCTGCTGGGGGCCGACGGTAGGCCGCTGGACGTGGGATCGGGCGGCTTCCGGCATTTCTGAAGGCGGGCCGGCGCAACCCACGCGACCGGACGATGCGGCGAACCATGCTGCGCTGCAGCACTGAATGGTTGCGCAGCCGTTGCGCATCTGGCATGGTCGGCCGGTTCAAGTTCCATACGGCGACGCGGCGCTCTCCGGGAGGAAGGGGTTGATTGGGTCGATCCCGCAGGCGCGTCTTTACCAAAAAAAGGGGCCAACCATGTCGATCGTCTATGTATTTACAATCCTATGCGGCCTAGCCGCATTGGCCTACGGCGCCATGACCAGCCGTGCCGTCCTCAGCGCCAGCACCGGCAATGATCGCATGCGGGAGATATCCGCGGCGGTCCAGGAGGGTGCGGCTGCCTATCTCAACCGTCAGTACACGACGATCGGCATCGTCGGCCTCGTCGTCGCCGTGATCCTGTTCGTCACCTTCGACTGGAAGGTGGCCGTCGGCTACCTGATCGGGGCATGCCTGTCCGGAGCGGCCGGCTACGTCGGCATGAACGTCTCCGTCCGCGCCAATGTCCGCGTCGCCGACGGCGCTCGCCAGGGTCTGGCCCGCGGCCTCGATATCGCGTTCAAGGCGGGTGCGGTCACCGGAATGCTGGTGGCTGGGCTGGCACTGCTCGCCGTCTCCGTCTACTACTTCATGCTGCGGGGCGTGGGCGCATCCGGCCGCGAGCTGGTCGACCCGCTGGTGGCCCTGGGCTTCGGCGCCTCGCTGATCTCCATCTTCGCCCGTCTGGGCGGCGGCATCTTCACCAAGGGTGCGGACGTCGGCGCCGACCTGGTCGGCAAGGTGGAAGCGGGCATCCCCGAGGACGACCCGCGCAATCCGGCGGTGATCGCCGACAACGTGGGCGACAACGTCGGCGACTGCGCCGGCATGGCCGCCGACCTGTTCGAAACCTACGTCGTGACCATCGTGGCGACGATGGTGCTGGCCTCGATCTTCTTCCTCAATACGCCGCACATGGCGGGCATGATGGCCTATCCGCTCGCCATCGGCGCCGTCTGCGTCCTGACCTCGATCGCGTCCACCTACTTCGTCAAGCTCGGCTCGAGCAACAGCATCATGGGCGCGCTGTACAAGGGCTTCATCGCGTGCGCGGTGATGTCGGCGGTGGCGCTGCTGCCGATCACCGCCTGGGTGATCGGGCTCGGCACCGAGTTCACCGTCGCCGACCGCACGTTCACCGGCTGGAGCCTGTTTTTCTGCGGCATCATCGGGCTCGTGGTCACCGGCCTGATCATCTGGGTCACCGAGTACTACACCGGCACCAACTACCGTCCGGTCAAGCTGATCGCTGACTCGTCGCGTACCGGCCACGCCACCAACATCATCCAGGGCCTGGCGATTTCGATGGAAGCGACGGCGGTGCCGGCGCTGATCATCTGCGGCGCGATCATCGCCACCTACAGCCTCGCCGGGCTGTTCGGCATCGCGATCGCGGTCACCGCGATGCTGGCCGTCGCCGGCATGGTGGTGGCACTCGACGCCTACGGACCGGTCACCGACAACGCCGGCGGCATCGCCGAGATGGCGGACATGGACGAAAACGTGCGCAAGACGACGGATGCGCTGGACGCCGTCGGCAACACCACCAAGGCGGTGACCAAGGGCTACGCCATCGGCTCCGCCGGTCTGGGTGCCCTGGTGCTGTTCGCCGCCTACACGCAGGACCTCACCTTCTTCCAGGGGGACCCGGTCCGGTATCCGTACTTCGCCAACCTCAACGTCGACTTCTCCCTCTCCAATCCGTTCGTGGTCGTGGGGCTGCTGATCGGCGGCCTGCTGCCGTACCTGTTCGGCGCCATGGGCATGATGGCGGTGGGTCGGGCGGCCGGCGCGGTGGTGGTCGAGGTCCGTCGTCAGTTCAAGGAGATCAAGGGCATCATGGAAGGCGAGGCGAAGCCGGAGTACGGCCGCTGCGTCGACATGCTGACCAAGGCGGCGATCCGGGAGATGATCATCCCGTCGCTGTTCCCGGTGCTGGCGCCGATCGTCCTCTACATCGTCGTGCTGATGATCGCCGACAAGTCGGCGGCGTTCGCGGCGGTGGGTGCGATGCTGCTGGGCGTGATCGTCACCGGCCTGTTCGTCGCCGTCTCGATGACGGCGGGCGGCGGTGCCTGGGACAACGCCAAAAAGTACATCGAGGACGGCCACCACGGCGGCAAGGGATCGGACGCCCACAAGGCGGCGGTCACCGGCGACACGGTGGGTGATCCGTACAAGGACACGGCGGGCCCGGCCGTCAACCCGATGATCAAGATCACCAACATCGTGGCCCTGCTGCTGCTGGCGATGCTGGCCCACTGATCCTCGCAGAACCCGGGCGGGCCTCCCCCGCCCGGCACGACGAGAGCCCCGCCACCGGAAACGTGGCGGGGCTTTTCGTTTCCGGTTCCCCCGGCGGAGCGGGCGTCCGGAAGCGGGCGGTTCGGCCCGCCTCCCGGCCGCGGTGGTCGGAACAGGGCGGTCATATCCCGAGCGGTGCGAAGATCTCCTGCGGCTGCTCGATGCCCTTCAGGAGGTGGCGACCGAGGGACTCCACCGGTTCGTCGACACACGCCGCGAAATCGGTGGAGAGCAGGACCGGCCGGGCGAGTGCCTTGGTCATGTTCTGCAGGCGGGCCGAGCGGTTGACCGCCGATCCCATCACCGTGAACGTCAGGCGATCCAGGGTGCCGATGTTGCCGTAGACGACTTCTCCGACATGCAGGCCGACGCCGAAGCGGATCTCCGGAAGTCCGGTCCGGGTGCGCCGCTTGTTGACGGTGGCGATGCCGTTCAGCGCATCGTGCGCGGCCTCCAGGGCAGCCCGGCACGCCGGACGGCGATCGCCCTCGGTCGAGATCGGAAAGACGACCAGGATCGCATCGCCGATGAAATGCAGGATCTCTCCCCCCTGTGGGGTTACCGCAGCGCCGACGAACTCGAAGTAGTCGTTGAGCGTCGCCAGCAGCTGTGCCCACGGCAGAGTTTCCGTCAGCGCGGTGAAATCGCGCAGGTCGCTGAACCAGATGGCCGCGTCGATGACGTCTCCCGCGCCGCGACGAATGAGCCCCTGCAGGACGCGCCGACCGGCACGCGCACCGACGTAGGTATCGAGCAGCGCCAGTGCGGCGCGATGCTCGACGAAGATTTCGATCGGCAGGGCCAGCAATTCGGTCAGCACCCGGAACTTGGCGATATCGAGCTCGGCGAAGCCGCCGGCACGATCGGTGGCGATGCACAAGGCATTCAACTGGCCGGTCGAGAATTCCAGGGGAAAGGCGACGTAGTCGGTGCCGCCGCGCGCGGCGAGAAACTGCAGCGACGGATGGTCCACCTTGGTATCCAGACGGTCCAGTCGACATCGGACCATCTCACCTTCCTGGTGGACCCGCTGCGTCGGACTTCCGCCGTAGGTCACCGTGTCGCGGAAACTGTGCCCCATCATCTTTTCGCCGACCTGACGCGTGTCGCGATCCCAGGTGAGGTGCCAGGCCGCGAACCTGGGATGGATGGTGCGGACGTCCAAGCCGACGCGCCAGACGGGCGCCCCCGCCTCGAGCAGCCTGTCGCAGAGGGTTTCGATGAATTCAGCCGGCCTCTGGATGTGTCGGCTCTCGCCGATCACCCAGGCCAGGACCGAAGCCAGGCTCCAGCCGATCTCGATGCTGAAGAGGGCGTCGAGGTAAGTCAGATCAGCCGGTCGGGCGCGAGATCCCGAAGGCTGCACGCGGCTCTTCGACGTTCGCTCCATCGGACCGGATTTCTCGATGCCTAAAAGGGATCGCCCCGGCTTTGCGCCGGGGCGAAGGGTCGGTTCGTGGTGAGCGGGATCAAAGCGCGCGCATGAACGCCACCAGATCCTTCTTCTCGTCGCCGCTGAGCTGGGTGCCGAGGACGATGTTGAAGAACTCGACCGTGTCGTCGAGCGTCAGCAGCCGGCCGTCGTGCAGATAGGTCGGCGAATCCTTGATGCCGCGCAGCGGGAAGGTCTTGATCGGGCCATCGGCGCTGGCCATCCGGCCGTTGATCATCTGCGGCTTGAAGAAGCGCTCGACCTGGAGGTTGTGCATCAGGTTGTCGGTGTAGTAGGGCGGCACGTGGCACGTGGCGCACTGGCCCTTGCCGAAGAACACCGCTTCGCCCCGCTTCTCGGCCTCGTTGGCCTTGGCGGGATCCAGCCGGCCGAAGAGGTCGAGCTTGGGGGCCGGCGGGAAGTCGAGAAGCGCCTCGAACTCGGCCATGAAGTGAACCTGGCTGCCGCGCTCCAGGATGTTGACGCCCTTCTTGGTGGCGATCACCGGGTCGCCGTCGAAGTAGGCGGCGCGCTGCTCGAACTCGGTGAAGTCCTCGACGGTCTTCAGCGCGCGCTGCGAGCCGAACAGCCGCTGGATGTTCACCCCGCGCAGCGGCGGCGTGTCGATGCGGTGCCGGAACTCCTGCGGACGGATGTCGCCGACCAGATGCGTCGCGGCGTTGGTGTGGCCGTTGACGTGGCAGTCGAAGCAGGTGACGCCCCGGCTCGGCAGCGCCGAACGCCGGTCGTCCGTCTGATTGAACTGCTGCTGCGGGAACGGTGTCACCAGCAGCCGCACCCCTTCGATCTGCTTCGGATTGAGAATGCCGTTGAACAGCTCGAAGTAGTTCATGATCGTGACGAGCTGCCCCTTCGAGACGTCGCCGAGATCGGGGCGGGTCGTGAGATAGATCGGCGGCGGAAACTCCGGGATCAGGTGGTCGGGCAGGTCGTAATCCAGATCGAAACGGGTGAGATCCCGGCCTTCCTGCTTCTTGATCTCCTCGATATGGAATTTCGGAAACACCATGCCGCCTTCCGGATGATTGGGGTGCGGCAGCGGCAGAAAGCCCTTTGGAAACACGCCCTTCTCGCGGATGTCGTCGGGCGTCATCTTCGCCAGCGCGTCCCAGCTCGTCCCCGCCGGCAGCTTGACCCGAACCCCTTCCTGAACCGGCTTGCCGCGCGACATGGTCACCCCGGCTGCCGGTCGATTGCCGAGGTCGTAGCGCTGCTCCAGGAGCTGCTGGTGCCGCTGCGCGACCTCCGGCTTCGCCGCCTTCATGCGGTCCATGACCTTCGAGAAGTCTTCGGTCAGCGCGACGGGTGCGTAGCTGGTGGGGTGGTCGGCCTTTGCACCTGCGGTGGTCAGGCCGGTGGCCAGGGTCACAGCCAGACCCACCTGCCTGAAAAGTGCCATTGAGCGAGTCATCGATGTACTCCTCCCGTTCTCTCCCGTGAGTCTAAACTCGCTCGATGGGTCGGGCTAAGTCATTTTTCCAGATGAGACAATTGAGTGAGTCGATGATTCGCCAATTCGATGATGCGAATGTCCTCAATTGGGCCGTCCGAATCAGCGCAGGGCGAGTTGCGCAGATCAAGGGCCATGCGGCATCCGCACGGTTGCGGCCGGCCCGCCTTGTCGCCAAGATGCGGCCCGGTCCAAGATGCGCGATCATTCCGGGAGGGTTCGAGCATGAGCAAGTCGCTGCTGCATCTGGTGTTTGGCGGCGAGGTCGCCGACCCGCGCGGGACGGACTTCATCGAGCCGAAAAACCTTCACTTGGTGGGCATCTACCCGAGCTACGCCGAAGCGTTCAAGGCGTGGCGCGGCGCCAGCCAGCGTCACGTGGACAACGCCAAGATGAAGTACGTGGTCGTCCACCTGCACCGGATGCTCGATCCGGCGGAAATGCACGGCGAGCCACCGATCGAGGAGGAATGAGCGGCGGGAGGGGGCTCCCGCCGCCCTTTGGAGCCCGGGTGCGCAGGCTCAGCAGCCGAAAGCACCGGCACAGTCGTCGGGCCTGTTGTGGTCGATGCGGGCGTCGGTGGCCGTCACGGATCCGCCCGGCAGCGTCATGATCCCACCCCCCGCCGGCGAGGGGCCGGATGCGCGGTTGTGCTGGATTTCCGCCTGGTCGAGGGTGAGGGTCCCGGCGCCTGTGACCAGGATGCCGCCGCCCCGGGTCAACGCCACGTTGCGGACGACGGAGACGTCCCGCAGCAGGACGCGCCCGTCAGCGAAAATGCCGCCGCCCTGGCCGGAGTTCGACGGCAGGCTGGGGTCGCCTCCGGCGCTGCTGTTGCGGGCGATGGTGCTGCCGATCACCGTCAGTCTGCCCCCCGACGTCGCGAGCCCGCCGCCGGACGATGCGGCGCGAAACCCTTCCACCAGATTGCCGGTGACGACGCTGTCGCGCAGGGTGACGACGCCGCCTCTGTTGTAGAGACCTCCGCCCTGTCCCAGGAACACCGGCGGCGGGGATTGGGGCACGACGACGTCGGCCGTGCTGGTCGGCGCTTCCATCGACGGTTCCATGGACGGCTCCGGGGCGTTGAAGTATGAACGGGCGGTGTTGCCGTAAAGCCGACTGTCCACGACGACGAGCCTGCCTTCGTTGTAGATGCCGGCGCCGAGCGCGGTGCCGGCACCGCCGGTGATGCGGTTGCCGATGACGACGACGTCGCGCAGGGTCATCGTGCCGCCGGCCAGATTGGCGATCCCGGCCCCGCCGCCCTTCAGGCGCCGGGTGCCCCGGGTCACGCTGTGCTCGTTGTCGGTGATGATGCTGTCGAAGAGAACGACGGTGCAGCCGGCGTTGCGTACGCCGGCGCCGTAGTCGGGAAGGTCGTTGTCGAAATCCGACTCGGTGCGGCCGCCGCTGATGCCCACGCCGCTGATCCGTATGTCCGCCGCGGAGGTGCAGTCCAGTCGCAGGGCGGGCGCCCAGGTGGAACGATCGGTGTCGCTCTCGCCGGCGTCGATCAGCGTGCGCGTCGGACCCTCGCCTTCGATCCGCAGCGCCTTTCCGGCGATGGCGAGCGCACCCTCGAACCGCCCCCTGCCGATGCGAATGAGATCGCCGGCCGCGGCGGCGTCGATTGCCGGTTGGATGGCCTTGTAGGCGCAGCCCTCCGGGCAGACCCGCAACGTGGCGCCCCATGCCGGCTGTGCCGCCAGGATCGAGACGATCAGAACCACACCCCTCGCGCGCCATGGGCGCGCGTGCCCGAACGTCCGCGTCATGTACCCCTCCTGTGTCCCCATCTCGGATCTGCTCGAGCGCCGATCCCCGCACGCCGGGATCCGGAAACCACCCGGACCGACGCTCCGGAATTAACGCATTGCGCTCATAGTATAGATGGAAAATCCCTCATTGCGACCCATATCGCCGGCCGGCGGCGGCCGCGCTTGGCGCTGCCGGGGGGCGGCAGGCCGGCGTTCGGGGAACGGCGGTCGGGGGGGATCAGATCCGGTCGGCGGCGCTGCCGTCCGGTGCCATCGGCGGGGAGGTTCCCGGTGCCGGCATCAGCAGGGCTGCGAGACGGGCGAAGACAGCGTCGAACATGGCGGGCGTCAGCCGGCCGGTGTTGGTGTTCTGACGCGAGCAGTGGTAGCTGTCGGCGAGCAGCGGACCGTTCGGCAGGTAGTGCAGGGCACCGTGCGCGAAGCTGAAGCGGCCGGGCGCGGTGCCGAGCGCCGCCAGCACCGCCCGGTGGGCGATCGCTCCCAGCGCCAGGATCGCCCGCAGGCCCGGCATGGCGGCGATCTCGGCATGCAGATGGCTGCCGCAGGTGCGCACCTCGTCGGGCAGGGGCCGGTTGCCGGGCGGCACGCAGCGCACCGCGTTGGTGATCCGGCAGCCGACCAGCCGCAGGCCGTCGTCCGCCTCCCGCCCGTAACCGCCGATGGCGAAGCCGTGACGGATCAGGGTGGCGTAGAGCAGGTCGCCGGCAAAGTCGCCGGTGAACGGCCGCCCCGTCCGGTTGGCGCCCCGCAGTCCCGGCGCCAGTCCCACGATCAGCAGCGACGCGTCGATCTCGCCGAACGAGGGCACCGGTGCGTTGTGCCAGCCCGGATGCAGGCCGCGGTTGTCGGCTCGGAACGCCGCCAGGCGCGGGCAGCGCGCGCACTCGGCGGCGGGCGCGTCCGGCGTGGCGGCGCCTTGCGCCGCCGCGTGCGCGGCGACGGGATCGGGAGTGGGGGCGGTCATCGCCGCTGCCGGTCGCGGGCGACCGTCGTCAGGCGTTCTGGAACACCCCGATGGGCGGATGCGCCGAGGCCGGTGTCCGCTCCTCGCGGCCGCCTTCCCGGTTCTGCGTCATCCGGGCGATCAACGGTTGCAGTTCCTGGAGTTCGACGAAGTTGTCGGCCTGCCGGCGGAGTTCGTCGGCCACCATCGGCGGCTGCGATCGGATGGTGCTGACGACCGTCACCCGCACGCCACGGCGCTGCACCGCCTCGACGAGCCGGCGAAAGTCGCCGTCGCCGGAGAACAACACCGCGTGATCCAGGTGCTCGGCCATCTCCATGACGTCGATCGCCAGCTCGATGTCCATGTTGCCCTTGATCTTGCGGCGGCCGGATGCGTCGGTGAATTCCTTCGTCGGCTTCGTCACCATCGCATAGCCGTTGTAGTCGAGCCAGTCGATAAGCGGCCGAATCGGTGAATACTCCTGGTCCTCGATCAATGCAGTATAGTAAAAAGCCCGGATCAAGTGCCCCTTGGAGGCGAAGAGTTCGAGAAGACGCTTATAGTCGATGTCGAAGTTCAAAGCCCGCGCCGCAGCGTACAAATTTGAGCCATCGATGAACAAGGCGATGCGCTCCTGGGGATAAAACACCATTTATGGAACCCTCGGTTACGAGACGCTCCCGGTCCGCTTGTGGGGAGAACGGGATTTTCGCGCGCGATGTGCGCAATGCAAACATCCTAAGTAGGGCCGTGGAGAATTCGTCGCAAGAGGATTACCGATGCGGAATGGGGCAGCAGACGTGTTTTTGGGCATCGGGGGCAATCTGGCATGCGACCGCCTGGGGCCGCCGAGGGCGGTGATGGATGCAGCGGTGGCGGCGCTGGGAGCGGCGGGCATCGCCGTGCGCCGCCGCTCCCGCTGGTACCGGTCCGCCCCGGTGCCGGCGTCGTCGCAGCCACCGTTCGTCAACGGGGTGCTGCAGGTGGAGACGGCGCTGACGCCGGCGGCGCTGATGGCGGCGCTGCACGGGTTGGAGGCCCGCTTCGGCCGGGTGCGCAGCGCGCCGAACGCTGCCCGAATCCTCGATCTGGACCTGTTGGCCTATGGTTCGGTTCTGGCCGCGGAGCCGGGCGGGCTGCAGCTGCCGCACCCCCGCCTGCACCTGCGGACGTTCGTGCTGCTGCCGCTGGCCGAGGTGGCGCCCGGCTGGCGGCATCCCCGCCTGGGCCTCACCGCGGGCGAACTGCTGGCGGCGCTGCCGCCGGAGGTGGCGGCGGGCCAGGAGGCGGAACCGCTGCCGCCGGACACGCCGGCGGGCGGCGACCGGCCCACGGACAGGTGGCCCACGGATAGGTGAAGGGGAGGGGCGGACGGCAGGGGTGCCGGGAAGCGTCCGCCACGCACCTTGCCAGGGCACCCGGTAAAGACCTAAGTTAAGGAGGAGACTTCCGGAAAGCAGGATGGAGCGGGCTGAATGGCGCGGGTGACGGTCGAAGACTGCGTGCTAAGGGTAACCAACCGGTTCGAGCTGGTGATGCTGGCGGCGCAGCGGGCGCGCAACCTGGGGGCCGGAACCCCGCTGACGGTGGACCGGGACGACGACAAGAACCCCGTCGTCGCGCTGCGCGAGATCGCCGAAGGCACGGTGGAACTGAAGGATCTGGAGAACGGCCTGATCCGCGGCCTGCAGAAGGTGGTCGAGGCGGACGAGCCGGAAAGCGACGAACTCGACGTGCTGGGCATGCAGCAGCTGACCCTGCCGGAAGAGGAAGCGGCGTTTGCGGAGGAATTGAACGAGGACCAGCTGCGACTGGAAGGTGAGGACGGGGTCGAGATCGGCGAGGACGACGATCTGCCGATGGACGATCGGCAATCGCCGGACGATTGATTCACCGGCCTGAGCCGAGAGGCTCCTGCCGCCGCGGCGGTCGTGGCTCCGACACGCCGGCGCTCCGCCCGGGCGCGGCGGAGGTGACCGGCGGCGGCCGACGGGGACAACGATGATCCGACAGTTCGAGCTGGTGGAACGGGTCAAGGCCTACGATCCGCTGGCCGACGAGGAAGCTCTGAATCGCGGCTACGTGTTCGCGATGAAGGCGCACGGCTCGCAGACGCGGGCCAACGGCGACCCGTACTTCTCCCATCCGCTGGAAGTCGCCGGCATCCTCACCCGATACCGGCTGGACACGGCGTCGATCGTCACCGCCCTGCTGCACGACACGGTGGAGGACACCGGCGCCACCATCGACGACATCAAGATCCTGTTCGGCGACGAGGTGGCGCGCCTGGTGGACGGCGTCACCAAGCTGAACCGGATCGAGCTGCAGTCGGAGAAATCGCGGCAGGCGGAGAACTTCCGCAAGCTGGTCCTCGCCATGTCCGAGGACATCCGGGTGCTGCTGGTGAAGCTGGCCGACCGGCTGCACAACATGCGCACGCTGAAGTACCTGCGCGACCATGAGAAGCGCCGCCGGATCGCCAGCGAGACGATGGACATCTATGCGCCGCTCGCCGAGCGCATGGGCATGCAGGAGATGAAGAACGAGCTGGAGGACCTGGCGTTCGGCGAGATCAACACCCACGCCCGGGACTCGATCGCGGCCCGGCTGCGCTTCCTGCGCGAGCACGGCGGCGAACTGGTGCCGCGGATCATCGAGCAACTGCGCCAGACGCTGCTGCACGACGGGCTGGTGGCCGAGATCGTCGGCCGCGAGAAGACGGCGTACTCCATCTGGCAGAAGATGCAGCGCAACAACCTCAACTTCGAGCAGTTGTGCGACATCATGGCGTTCCGCGTCATCGTGCCGACGCGCGAGGACTGCTACCGTGGGCTGGGTATCGTGCACGGTGCCTATCCGGTCATCCCCGGCCGGTTCAAGGACTACATCTCGACGCCGAAGCCGAACGGCTACCAGTCGCTGCACACCGGGGTGTTCGGGCCCGAACGGCAGCGGATCGAGATCCAGATCCGCACCCGCGAGATGCACGAGATCGCGGAATATGGCGTTGCCGCCCACTGGCACTACAAGCAGGGGATCACCCAGACCAACGGCCGGCAGTACCGCTGGCTGCGGGAACTGCTGGAAATCCTCGAGCACACCGGCGGCGCCGAGGAGTTCCTCGAGCACACCAAGCTTGAGATGTTCCAGGACGAGGTGTTCTGCTTCACGCCGAAGGGAGACCTGATCAACCTTCCGACCGGCGCGACGCCGGTGGATTTCGCCTACGCCGTGCATTCGGCGATCGGCGACAAGTGCGTGGGCGCCAAGATCAACGGCCGGCTGATGCCGTTGCGCACCGTGCTGCAGAACGGCGATCAGGTCGAGATCATCACCTCGAAGGCGCAGACGCCGTCGCCCACCTGGGAGCGGTTCGTCGTCACCGGCAAGGCGCGGGCGCGCATCCGCCGCTTCATCCGTTCGAAGGAGCGGGAGCAGTACCTGGAGCTGGGGCGCTCGATCCTGGATCGCGCCTTCGGCGAGGAGGGCTACGAGTGCTCGGACAAGGCGCTCGACGGGGTGGTGAAGAACTTCAAGCAGGCGACCCCGGACGACCTCTGCGCCCAGGTAGGCGCCGGCAACATCACCGCCCGCGCCGTGGTCGAGGCGGTGCTGCCGGGGATTCGCAAGAAGCGCAGCTTCGTCGAGAAGGTGGTGCCGCTGGCGCGGCCGAAGCCGAAGAAGCCGCTGGGCAAGGGCGGCGGCATCCCGATCCAGGGGCTCATCCCCGGCATGGCGCTGCACTTCGCCGGCTGCTGCCACCCGTTGCCGGGCGACCGGATCGTCGGCGTCGTCACCACCGGCAAAGGGGTGACCATCCACACCATCGACTGCGAGACGCTGGAGGAGTTCGCCGACCAGCCGGAGCGCTGGATCGACGTCTCCTGGGAGGTGGGCGACGGTGAGGGCTCGATGCACGTCGGCCGGGTTCAGGTCACGGTGCTGAACGAGCCGGGCAGCCTGGGTAGCCTGACGACGGTGATCGCGCGCAACGACGGCAACATCACCAACCTGAAGATCACCAACCGCTCGATGCAGTTCTTCGACATCCTGGTCGACATCGAAGTGCGCGACGTGGCGCATCTCACCGACATCATCGCCGCGCTCCGCGCCACCCCCGCGGTCAACTCCGCCGACCGCGCCCGCCGCTAGGGGGGCTATCGCCCCGCATCGAACGTCGCCCGCCCGGCGGGCGCCGGCATAGGCCCGCCCGGCGGGCGCCGGCATAGGCCCGCCCGGCGGGCGCCGGCTGTGGTGCACCCGACGTTACGCGGGGCGGGAACCTTGCACGCGGCTGCTCGTTGAAACCGGATGAGGCGGAGTGCGCATTCTCGCGTCTTGATGGTGTGCGCAAAACGCAGGGATATCGTGCGCCTGCTGAATTGCGCCACACGAGGAAATACGTTTACGTGTATTCCGCGCTTGCTACTTATATATGACGAGGGCATTGGCTCCGCACACTAAACGCGTAGATAGCAATTTTCGGTGCATATGTCGTCCGTCGAGTTGTAGAAGATGCCGGATAGCCGTACGGGCGCGGTTCCGGGGGGATGTTGCGATGCCGCTCTACATCCTGGTGCTTCACACCGATCCGGTCGCCTCGGAACGGGTTGCGCAGCTGCTGGAGGATACCGACCACCACCCGGTCGTCGTCAGCAGCGGCATCGAAGCGCACGACGCGCTGACCTTCGCGCGCTTCGATGCACTGATGATCGATGTGGATTCTTCGGTCTGGGACCCGCTGCCGTTCCACGACCTGCGCCCGGGGCCGGCGTCCGACCGGCTGGGCGTGCCGGTGATCGGCATGAGCGTGGAGACGGAGCCGGATGTGGACCCGGATGCCGCATCCTTCGTCGATCTGTGGTTGCGCAAGCCGCTCGACCCGAACGAAGTGCAGGCGGCGATGAACTGGGTGGCTCACTTCGCCGCCGCACCGGGTTATCCGTCCGCCGCCTGTGCGGAGTAGCGCCGGCGGCGATCGGGCACGGCGGCGCGCCCGCAACCGGCATGCCGGCGTCGCGGGCATTCCGGTTTGACTCATCCCCCCCTCCCACGTAACCTACCCGATACGGGGTAGAGCCAGGGGGGGTGGTGATGGGCGAAGATCTGCTGGTTCGCCACTGTCGACTGGCCACTGACGATCTGGACGAGGGTTACAGCGCCGTGCAGGCGCAGTGGGAGAAGCACTGCTACTCCTCCTTCCGCGGACCCTACGCGCTCCGCTGGCACCAATTCGACCTGCAGGGCGTGGGCCTGAGCTACGTCACCATGGGCTACTCGGCACATGTGTCCTGTCAGCCGAGGATCGACTGCTTCCGACTGCTGATGCCGGAGGCGGGCCGCATCGGCCACCGGGTGAACGGCTGCGAGGCGGAGGCGACGCCGGCACACGCGGTCGTCCACGGCCCCGGGCAGGAGCTGGAGCTCGAGATCAGCCCGAACCGCCTGCTGTTTCTGACCTTGACGGGAGAGATCGTCCGCCGCGCCGCGGAAAAGCGCTATGGCTCGGCCGCTCCATTGAGCGCCCTTCCGCCCCAGTTGCCGCTCGACGCTCCTGCCGCCGCGACGCTTCGCTCGCTGATCCAGTGGACGGCGCGGGAAGCCGACCGTCCGGACAGTGTCCTCCAGCACTCGGCGCCGTCGCGCCTGCACCTGCAGTCCACCATGGTCTCGCTGTTTCTCGACTGTCTCGACTGGGCACGGCCCGAGCTTCCGCGCGGGCGCGAGCATGTGGCCGAAGCCCGCATCCGCCGCATCGAAGACTGGATGGACGCGCACCTCGCCGACGATGTGGGCATCGAGGACTTCGCCGCCTGCGTCGGGCTCAGCGTGCGCGCGGTGCAGGTGGGATTTCGCCGCCTGCGCAACTGCACGCCGACGCAGGCGTTCATTCGCCGGCGCCTGCAGCGGGTCCGCCGTTTGCTGGAAGATCCCGCTCCGCAGACGTCGGTGACGAAGGCGGCCACCGAGTGCGGCTTCGTCCAGCTGGGTCGCTTTGCCGCCCGCTATCGGGACGCGTTCGGCGAGACCCCGCGTGAGACGCTCGCCCGGGCTCGCCGTCGCACTTGACGTCCGAGCCTGTCCCGTGCTTTGAGCGTAGGGCATGCAACCCTCGGTTCGCCGACGCGTGAGACGCTGCCGGAGCGCTGCCGGGCGGGCGGCGCCGGCGGTGCTGGCTGCAGTCCTGGCCGTGCTGGCGCCTGCGAGCGTCCGGGCGGGCAACAGCACCGGCCCGACCCGCACCCAGACCTATCACCCGGGCGAACCGCACACCGGCCAGCCCGGCGGCGCGCCGGGGCGGACGACCGGGAAGACCGGCACCCAGTCGCCCTTCGGCCTGCCCCCCGGGTCCGGCAGCGGACCGATCGCCGGCGGCCCGCTGCCGTCCCCGTACGACCAGCTCAGCTACGTCCCGCCCCAGTGCATTCCGCTGCTGCAGACCGACTGGCGGGAGTTCGAGTACTGCATGCTGATGACGATCGAAAACCAGCCGAACCGCCTGCCGTCCCTGGCGTCCGGCACGGTCGAGACCTGGGGACGCTCGTCCACCTCCTACAACTGCTATGCGTACGCCGCCGACCGCCGGCATCCGGGCCCGTGGGTCGGCCCGCGGTTCAACGGCCGCCCGCATCCGGGAGACGTGGCGATCCGCAGTCCGCAGGAGCTGTTCGACTTCTTCACCCGTCAGGGATGGACGGCGGTGCCGTACACCGCCGCGCCACCGCCCCCCGGCGAGGAACGGGTGGTGCTCTACGCACGGTCCGGCGGCTACTACGAGCACGCGGCCCTGGTCACGGCGCAGGGTGTGTTCGCCAAGATGGGCGAATTGGGCGTCTTCCGCTTTTCCAGCGTCGATCAGATGGTCGGCCCGGCGTTCGGCGTGCCGACCAAGATGTTCTCCAAGCGGTTTCCCTGATCGTCGGCGATCCCGCGGACGGGAACCCGGCCGCCGGCCCCGAAGGTGCGGCCTTGACTCTCCGGCCCGCATGGCAAATACCGCAGACATGACCCCGCACCTGCGCCTCGGCGTCAACATCGATCACGTCGCGACCATCCGGAACGCCCGCGGCGGCGGCCACCCGGATCCGGTACGCGCCGCGGAGTTGGCGGTGCGTGCCGGCGCCGACGGCATCACGGCGCACCTGCGCGAGGATCGCCGCCACATTTCCGACGACGACATCACCCGCCTCAGCCACGATGTCGCCGCGCCGCTCAACCTGGAGATGGCGGCGACGGACGAGATGCTGGCGATCGCGCTGCGGCATCGGCCGCACGCCGTCTGCCTGGTGCCGGAGCGCCGGGAGGAGCGGACCACCGAGGGCGGGCTGGACGCGGCGGGCGGGATCGCGATCCTGCGGCCGTTCGTGCGCACGCTGGCCGAGGCGGGGCCGCGGGTCACCTTGTTCATCGAGCCCTCGATTGCCCAGGTGGAAGCGGCGGCGGCGCTCGGCGCGGCGGCGGTCGAACTGCACACCGGCCGCTGGTGCCATGCGGCAGGGAACCCGGCGGCGAACGCGGAGCGGGCGGCCGAACTGGCGCGGATCCGTGCGGCCGCGGCGCGCGCCCAGGCGCTGGGCATCGAGTGCCACGCCGGCCACGGCCTGAACTACGACAACGTCGGCCCGATCGCCGCCGTACCGCAGATCGTCGAGCTGAACATCGGCCACTTCCTGATCGGCGAGGCGATCTTCCTCGGCCTCGACGAGAGCATCGCCCGCATGCGGGCGAAGATGGACGAGGGCCGGCGGCAGGCCGGTTGAGCGGCGGCCGATGCCCGGCCGGGTCGTGTCGGATCGGCGGATGGCAGGCAGGAGCGGGGCAGGGCGATGATCCTCGGCGTGGGCACCGACCTTCTCGACATCCGTCGGCTGGAGAAGACGCTGGACCGCTGGGGCCAGCGCTTCTGCGAGCGGGTCTACACCGAACGCGAACGGCTGCGCTGCGACGACCACATCAACCGCGCCGCCCGCTACGCCCAACGCTATGCGGCGAAGGAGGCGTGCGCCAAGGCGCTGGGCACCGGCTTCCGCGACGGCGTGGCGTGGCGCGACATGGAGGTGGACAACCTCGCTTCCGGCAAGCCGTTCCTGCGGCTCGGCGGCGGCGCCGCCCGAAGGCTGGCCCAGCTCACCCCCACCGGTCACACGGCGTCGGTGGAGCTGTCGCTCACCGACGAGTATCCCTTCGCGCACGCCATCGTGGTGATCTCGGCCGAGCCGTTCTGAGGGGCGAAGCTTCGCCCGGCGTGGCGGGAGGCACGGCGGCAGTTGCGATCGCGGCGACGGGGGCCGATACTCCGGACGTCGGGACGCCGATCGCACCCGTGCCGGGAAGCAGCCCCGAACCCAGGGAAGACCCATGCAGGCAATGGTCCTGGAAGCGCCGAACCGGCCCCTCTCGGTTCGGAAACTCCCGGATCCGGTCCCGGGGCCGGGGCAGGTGCTTGTGCGCGTGGGCGCCTGCGCCGTCTGCCGCACCGATCTGCACGTCTGCGACGGCGAGCTCGCAGACCCGAAGCTGCCGCTCGTTCCGGGGCACGAGATCGTCGGGTGCATCGAGGCGGTCGGGCCAGGCGTCGAGAGCCTGATCCCGGGTGAGAGAGTGGGCATCCCCTGGCTCGGATGGACCTGCGGCGTGTGCCGCTACTGTCGGTCAGGGCAGGAGAACCTGTGCCCGCGCGCGGTCTTCACCGGCTATCAGCGCGATGGCGGCTATGCCGACTACGCCCTCGCCGACGCACGCTACTGCTTCCACATCCACGGCGAGTATACGGATGCGCAAGCCGCTCCTCTGCTCTGCGCGGGGCTGATCGGCCACCGCTGCCTGCGCGCGGCCGGCAGTGCCGAGCGCCTCGGGCTGTATGGTTTCGGGGCAGCCGCGCACATCGTGGCGCAGGTCGCCCTGTTCCAGGGGCGAAGCGTTTATGCCTTCACACGACCCGGCGACCGGCCGGCGCAGGCCTTCGCCCGCCGCCTCGGCGCCGCGTGGGCGGGTGGCGCCGACGAGGCGCCGCCGGAGGAGCTGGACGCCGCGATCATCTTCGCGCCGGTCGGGGCGCTGGTCCCGGCGGCGCTCGGCGTCATCCGCCCGGGCGGCGTCGTCGTCTGCGGCGGAATCCACATGAGCGACATCCCGGCGTTTCCGTACGAATTGCTGTGGCACGAGCGAAAACTGGTCTCGGTCGCCAATCTCACCCGGGTCGACGCCGAGGAGTTCCTGTCGCTGGCGCCGCAGGTGCCGGTGCGGACCGAGATCGAGACCTTGGCGCTCAGCCAGGCCAACGAGGCCCTGCTCCGGCTCCGGGAGGGCCGGGTCACGGGCGCGCTCGTGCTGATCCCCGGCGGCTGATTCCCGGCGGTTGATTGCCGCATCAGGGCAAGAGGATACCTGCGAAATGTCACGGCAGACGATCAATCTGGACGCCCGGCTCCATCGCTACCTGCTGGACACCTCGGTGCGGGAAAGTGCCGTTCTGGCCAGGCTCCGCGAAGAGACGGCGGGACTGCCGGAAGCCGGGATGCAGATTTCGCCCGAACAGGGGCAGCTGCTGGCACTGCTCGTGCGGCTGTGCGGTGCGTCGAGGGTGCTGGAGATCGGGACCTTTACCGGGTACAGCACGCTGGTCATGGCCCAGAGCCTGCCGCCGGGCGGCCGCCTCGTCGCCTGCGACGTCTCCCGGGAATGGACCGACGTCGGCCGGAGGTACTGGCAGGAGGCCGGCGTCGGCGATCGCATCGAGCTGCGCCTCGCGCCCGCCCTGGACACACTGGCGGTTTTGCGCGCCGAAGGCCGGGTTTTCGACCTCGCCTTCATCGATGCGGACAAGGAAAACTACATCGCCTACTACGAGCAGGTGCTGGAACTGCTGCGGCCGGGGGGACTCCTCTGCGTCGACAATACCTTGTGGGGCGGACGGGTCGCCGATCCGGCGGCGAGCGACCCGGTCACCCGGGCGATCCGGGCCTTCAACGAGCGGATTTTCCACGACCGGCGTGTCCATCCGAGCCTACTGCCGATCGGAGACGGGCTGACGCTGGCACTCAAGCTTCCGGAACCGGGCGCCGCCGACTGACTCCCGGGAAAAGCGGTGCGGCACCTTCAGGGTCTTCCCGTCGAATTGCCCCGGAACCGGCGCGGCGCTGCCCGAATGCGACGATGCCTTGACAGCGGCGGGGTTGGGGTGGCTTGATCGGGTCGTACCTGCGGGTGCCGCCTTCCGCCCTTTCCCATGTCGACCACGAGACTATCGAAGCCCGGAATGACGACAAGCAAAGCGCACGGGTTGTTCGAACTCGTCAAGACGATCGTCTATGCGGTCCTCATCGCGATCGTTGTCCGGACGTTTCTGTTCGAGCCGTTCAGCATTCCGTCCGGCTCGATGATCCCGACGCTGCTGGTCGGCGACTACCTGTTCGTCTCCAAGTATTCCTACGGCTACAGCCGCTATTCGCTGCCGCTGTCGCTGCCGCTGATCGACGGGCGGATCTGGGCGACGCCGCCGGAACGGGGCGACGTGGTCGTCTTCAAGCTGCCGACCGACAATTCCACCGACTACATCAAGCGCGTCATCGGCCTGCCCGGCGACCGCGTCCAGCTGAAGGGCGGCATCGTCCACATCAACGGCGAGCCGGTGAAACGCGAGCCCATCGGTCCTGCGCCGCGCAACGGCAGCGGCCTGGGGATGCCCGCCCAGCGTTACATCGAGACCCTGCCGAACGGCCGGCGGCACCTGATCCAGGAGCTGTCCGACGGCCATCCCCTGGACAACACCGGCGTCTACACCGTGCCGGACAACCATTACTTCCTGCTCGGCGACAACCGTGACAGCTCGCGCGACAGCCGCTTCCTCAACGAAGTCGGCTACGTGCCGTTCGAGAACCTGATCGGCCGGGCGGAGCGGATCTTCTTCTCCGTCGACGGCAGCGCGCTCAGCGTCTGGGAGTGGTACCGGACGGTGCGGTTCGGCCGGTTGTTCCAGAGCATCGAATGACGGCCGAGCGCCCCGGAAATTCGCAGCGCCTGCTCGATCTGCAGCACCGTCTCGGATACCGGTTCCGCTCGCCGCGCCTGCTCGAGGAAGCGCTGACCCATTCCAGCTACCAGGGGGACTGTGGCAGCCGCCGCCATTCCAACGAGCGGCTGGAGTTCCTGGGCGACCGGGTCCTGGGCCTGGTGATCGCCGACCTGCTGGTCCGCCGCTTTCCCGGCGAGGAGGTGGGCGCGCTCGCCCGCCGGCATGCCGCCCTGGTGCGGCGCGAGGCGCTGGTGGAGATCGCTGCCGAGCTGCAGCTGGCCGCCTGCCTGCGCATGTCGCGTGGCGAGGAGGATGCGGGCGGCCGGCGCAACCCCGGCCTGGTGTCGGATGCCTGCGAGGCGGTGATCGCCGCAGTCTACCTGGACGGGAGCTTCACGGCGGCGCAGCCGGTGGTCGAGACCCTGTGGCAGGGCCTGGTGGAGCGGGATGCCTCGCCGCCGAAGGACGCCAAGACGCTGCTGCAGGAATGGGCGCAGGGGCTGGGTCGGGCGCTGCCGCAATACCGGGAGGTGGACCGGACCGGCCCGCCGCACGCGCCGATCTTCCAGGTGGAGGTCAGCGTCGAGGGGCTGCCGCCGGTGGTGGCCAGTGGCGCCTCGAAGCGCACCGCCGAGCGGGCGGCGGCGGAGGCGATGCTGCTGACCGTAAGCCGGAGCGGGGCCTCCGACGGACCCTCGAAACGCTGCAGTCGCGACGCCGGGCGGTCGCACGGGTCGAATGACGGCTGATTCCGGGGTTGGCGCAGCGGCGGGCGGCACGGCGCCGGGCGAGGCTCACCGGTGCGGCTTCGTAGCCGTGCTGGGCGCCCCCAACGTCGGCAAGTCGACGCTCGTCAACCGGCTGGTCGGCACCAAGGTCAGCATCGTCTCGCCGAAGGTGCAGACCACCCGTTCGCGCGTCATCGGCATCGCGCTGCTGGGGGCCAGCCAGGTGCTGCTGGTCGACACACCCGGCCTGTTCGAGCCGCGCCGTCGCCTGGACCGGGCGATGGTCGCCGCCGCCTGGGACGGGGCGGGTGGGGCGGACGCGGTGCTGCTGCTGGTCGACGCGGTCCGTGGCCCGGGTGACGGTGTGGACCGGGTGGCCCGCTTCCTGCGCGGCCGGCGCCGGCCGGGAATCGCCGTGCTCAACAAGGTGGACCGGGCGGAGAAGCCGAAACTGCTGGCCTACGCCGCGGCGCTGCAGGCCAGCGAGGCGTTCGCGCGCATCTTCATGATCTCGGCGCTCACCGGCGACGGGGTGGTGGAGCTCTCCCGCCATCTGGCCGAGGTGGTGCCGCCGGGTCCCTGGCTGTATCCGGAGGACCAGGTCTCCGACATGCCGTCGCGGATGCTGGCGGCGGAGATCACGCGCGAGAAGCTGTTCTGGCAGTTGCGCCAGGAACTCCCGTACGCGATCGCGGTCGAGACCGAGACCTGGACCGAACAGCGGGACGGCAGCCTGCGCCTGGAGCAGACCATCTGGGTGGAGCGCGAGGCGCAGCGGGCGATCGTGCTGGGCCACGGCGGCCAGCAGATCAAGCGCATCGGCCAGCAGGCCCGGGAGGAGATGGGCCGCGCCTTCGAGAAGCGCGTGCACCTGTTCCTCTACGTCAAGGTGCGGGCCGGCTGGACCGACGACCCCCGATTCTACCACCTGCACGGCCTGACGTTTCCGCGCGGGTGACCCGCCCCCACGGCGCCCACCCGGGACGGATGGCGGCCGGGCAAGCGCCTCAGACGGCGACCGCTTGTCCGTTCAGGGAGCGGACGGCATCGCTCAGCGCCGCGTCCTCGGACTCGAACGGGCGCTCGGCATCGGTGAGCGGCAGGCCGTTCTCGTCGATCTGGCGCCAGACCCAGTAATTGCCGGTGTTCGCGGTCTGCACCCGGGCGTAAAGTCGGCGGAAGAAGCCGCGACGGCAGGGGTGCGGTTCGGTGATCATGATGTCGTGGACGCCCACGGCGGTCTCATCCTTCCTGTCAGGCACGCGAGGTGCGCAATCAGTTTACGGCAGAGTGTAATCGACGGCGGCCGACGGGCACAAGGCAGAGTGTGCATAAGAGCTATGCAGCGCAGAATCGTGCAAGAAATTTGTGCATTTCCCCGCCCGGGATTTGCACACAGTAGCGGCAGCATTCCCGGCATCGCCGGTCGGCGCCGGCCGGCGGCCGTCTGAGCGGGTGACGGGAATGGAGTGGATCGAGATCGGCATCGTGCTGTCGGCTCGCCGACTGGGCGAGAGCGGGGCGGTGGTCTCGCTGCTGACCGAGGGCCACGGCCGGCATGGCGGACTGGTGGCCGGCGGTGGGGCGCGCGGGGCGCGGGCCGTGCTGCAGCCGGGAAACCGCGTCCAGGCCCGCTGGCGGGCGCGGCTGGCCGAACAGCTCGGCAGCTTCGCCTGCGAGCTGGTGCAGCCGCTGGCGCCCCGGGTGCTGGCCGATCGGGGCCGGCTGGCGGCGGTGAGTGCGGCGTGCGCGCTCGTCGAGACGGCGCTGCCGGAGCGCGAGCCTCTGCCGCGCCTGTTCGACGGCCTCGCGGCGCTGATCGAGGCGGCGGAAGCCGACGCCGATGCCGCAGCCCCCGCCGGCTGGCGCTCTGCCTACGTGCGCTTCGAGGTGGCGATGCTGGCGGAGCTGGGCTACGGCCTGGACCTGCGGCGCTGCACCGTGACCGGCGGCACCGATGATCTGGCCTACGTCTCGCCGCGCACCGGGCGTGCCGTCTCGACGCCGGCGGCCGGCGCCTGGGCCGACCGGCTGCTGGCGCTGCCTGCCTTCCTGCTCGATCCCGAAGCCGGCGCCGACGACGGGGCGTTCGCCGCCGGCCTCGTGCTCACCGGCCACTTCCTGCAGCGCCATGTCTTCGGCGAGCGGGGCCGCCCCCTGCCGCCGGCCCGGCAGCGGCTGCAGGCACTGTCGCACGGGGAGTCGCCGGTGTCGCCGGGCCCGTTGCGACAAGGCTCCTCGCGGGCGGGCTTGGCTCGGACACGGGAGCCGGCCGGGCGATGAGCACCCGACCTCCTGTCGCCCCACCGCCGCCGCCGGGATCGCCTGCCCCGGGCATCGAGGACGTTGCGCTGGCGGACGCGATCACCGAGCGCTACCTGACCTACGCCGTCTCGACCATTGTCGGCCGCTCGCTGCCGGACGCCCGCGACGGCCTGAAGCCGGTGCACCGCCGGCTGCTGTGGGCGATGCGCCAGCTCCGCCTCGACCCGGGCTCGGGCTTCAAGAAGTGCGCGCGCGTCGTGGGCGACGTCATCGGCCGCTACCACCCGCACGGCGACGTGGCCGTCTACGACGCCATGGTCCGCCTCGCGCAGGACTTCGCCGTCCGCTGGCCGCTGGTGGAAGGGCAGGGGAACTTCGGCAACATCGACGGCGACGGCGCGGCGGCCATGCGCTACACCGAGGCGCGGCTGACCGCCGTCGCCGAGGCCCTGCTGCAGGGGATCGACGAGGACGCGGTCGACTTTCGCGCCACCTACGACGGGGAAGACCAGGAGCCGGTGGTGCTGCCGGCCGCCGTCCCCAACCTGCTGGCCAATGGTGCCGTCGGCATCGCCGTCGGCATGGCGACCAGCATCCCGCCGCACAACGTGGGCGAAATCTGCGACGCCGCCCTGCACCTGATCGCGCACCCGGACGCCCCGATCGAGGAGCTGGTTGCCCGCCTGCCGGGGCCGGACTTCCCCACCGGCGGCGTGCTGGTGGAGGACCTGGCCACCCGCCTGGAGGTCTACCGCACCGGCCGCGGCGCGCTGCGCCTGCGCGCCCGCTGGAGCGTGCAGAAACTGCAGGACGGCACGACCGCCCTCGTCGTCACCGAGATCCCGTTCCAGGTGCAGAAGGCGAAGCTGATCGAGCGGCTGGCCGACCTGCTGGTCGAGCGCAAGCTCACCGGCCTCGCCGACGTGCGCGACGAGTCCACCGAGGAGGTGCGGATCGTCCTCGTGCCCCGCGGCCGGCCGGGCGACGGCGAGGCGCTGATGGCCGAGCTGTTCCGGCTCACCGACCTGGAGGTGCGTGTCCCGGTCAACCTGAATGTTCTCGCGGACGGCATGACGCCGAAGGTGCTCGACCTGCGCGAGCTGCTGCGCGCCTGGCTGGCGCACCGCCGCGAGGTGCTGCGCCGGCGCAGCCGCTTCCGGCTGGGGCGCATCGGCCAGCGCCTGGAACTGCTGGCCGGCTTCCTGATCGTGCACCTGAACCTGGACGAGGTGATCCGCATCGTCCGCGAGGAGGACGATCCCCGCGCTGCGCTCATGGCCCGCTTCGAGCTGACGGTGGTGCAGGCGGATGCGGTGCTCAACATGCGCCTGCGCCAGCTGCGCAAGCTGGAGGAGATCGAGTTGAAGCGCGAGCAGGCGGGCCTGCTGGCGGAGCGGGACGAACTCGAAGCGCTGCTCGCCGACGAGGGCCTCGCGTGGGCGAAGATCGCGGGCGAGGTGCGCGAGATCGGCGAGCAATTCGGCCCGCAGACGCCGCTGGGGCGCAGGCGGACGACGATCGCCGGCGCTCCGGGGGCGGTCGCCGCCTTCGTGGCGCCGCCGCAGCCCTCGCAGCCGATCACCGTGCTGTGCTCGGAGAAGGGCTGGCTGCGCGCCGTGGGCGAACATCTGGCCGACGCATCCGGCGTCCGTCACAAGGAGGGGGACGGGCCGCGCTTCCTGCTGCACGCGCGCACCTCGGACCGGCTGCTGATCTTCGCCGGCAACGGTCGGGCGTACACGCTGCCCTGTGACCGGCTGCCCGGCGGCCGCGGCTTCGGCGAGCCGCTGCGGCTGATCGTCGACCTGCCGCCGCCGCACGAGCCGCTGTCGATGCACATCGCCCGGCCCGACGGCCGGATGGTGGTGGCGTCGGACGCCGGGCGCGGCTTCCTGCTCGCCGAGGCGGACGCCCTCGGGGAGCGGCGCGCCGGCAAGGCGGTGCTGGTGCTGGGCGACGGCGAACGGGCGCTGCCGCTGCGCCCGGTGGCGGCCGACGACGATGCACTCGCGGTGGTCGGCACGAACCGCCGCCTGCTGGTCTTCCCGCTCGCCGACCTGCCGGCGATGGCGAAGGGCCGCGGCGTGCTGCTGCAGCGCTACCGGGACGCCCGGCTGGCCGACCTGCTGACCTTCCCGCTCACCCGCGGCCTGATCTGGCGCGGTGGCCGGGGCCTGCGCAGCGAGGCCGACCTGCGGCCCTACGTGGGCCGGCGCGGCCAAGTGGGGCACACCGTGCCGCGCGGCTTCCCGGCCAGCGGGCGGTTCGAAGGGTAAGCGCAGCAAGAGTTACGAGGACGGGGGACTCAGCCGGCGCTGGTGGTGCCGGCGATCGCCGCATCCGGCCACATCTCCTCCAGTGGCCGCCAGCCTTCGCTGCTGAATGCCTCGATCGGCCGGAAATTCGCCTTGTACGACATCTTGGCGCAGTTGTGGACCCAGAAGCCCAGGTAGACGAAGGGCAGGTCCAGGGCCTTGGCCCGGTCGATGAGCCACAGGATCATGAACGTGCCCAGGCTGCGCCGGTCGTGGCGGGCGTCGAAGAAGCTGTAGACGGCGGAGAAGCCGTCGGCCATCCGGTCGGTGAGACAGCCGCCCAGCAGCGTGCCGTCCGGGTGCCGCACCTCGCCGATCAGGGTTTCGACCGGCGTGTCCTCGACCAGCGTCTGGTAATCGCAGAAATCCATCCGCGCCATCTCGCCGCCGCCGTGGCGGGCCTGCTGGTAGGCGCGGAACAGCAGGAACTGCTCCTGCGTCGCCCGCGCCGGACGCTCGTGCACCACGAGGTCGGAGTTGCGGGTCCAGATGCGGCGATGGGTGCGCGTCGGCTGGAAATCCCGGGTCAGCACGCGCACCGCCGCGCACGCGGTGCAGCCGCGGCACACCGGCACGTAGGCGATGCCGTGGCTGCGCCGGAAGCCGGCGCGCGACAGGGCGTCGTGCAACGTGCCCACCTGGCGTCCGGCCAGCTCGGTGACCAGGCGTCGCTCGAAACGACCCGGAAGATACGGGCAGGGCAGCGGCGCGGTGACGAAAAAGAACCGTGCGCTCGGCATCAGCCGGTGTTTCATGGGCGCGTTCGACTTCCGAGCCGATGAGGGTGAGTAAAAGTATCACCTTTTGCGCCGGTTTTGAACGCACGCCTGATCCCGACCAAAAGTTTCCAGATTGCTAATGTTTTTCGCCGGTGCCGCGAAGCATGACGACCGAAAGCCGCCGGTTGCCGTGGGCTTCCGGTTCCTTCGGGAACAGCGGTTCGGTCGCTGCCCGGCCGACGACGCGGGACACCCGGGCTTCCGGCACACCGAACTGCAGCAGGGCGCGCCGCGCCGCGTTCGCCCGGTCCGCCGACAGCTCCCAGTTGGTGTAGGCGGCGTTGCCCTGATACCGGGTGGCGTCGGTGTGCCCGGAAATCGCGACATCCTGCGGCATGCGCTGCACCACGCGGGCGACCAGTTCGAGAACGCGCAGCGTGTGCGCGAACAGCTCCGCCTCGCCGCGCGGGAACATCGGCAGCCCTTCCTGATCCATGATCTGGATGCGCAGGCCCTCCGGCGTGTTCTCGATCAGCAGGCTTTTCGTCAGCCCCTTCAGTTCCGGCGACTCGGCGATCGCGTGGCGCAGTTGCGCCTCGGCCTCCTGGAACTGCTGTTCCTCGCGCTTGCGCAGCAGCTCCTCCGCGTCCTCCTCGGTCATCTCGCCGTCGTCCAAACCGTCCTGGGACTTGTCCTGACCGGGGATGGTGCTGGCGTTGACCGACTGCTCGGCAGGCATCATCGCCTTCGGCGCCGCCGTGGAATCGAAGACTCCGGTCTTGGCGACGGTCTTGCCGGCGAGAAGACCGCCGCCGCCGCTGGTCGATGCGGTGGTGGAGATCGGCGCGAAGTAGTCGGAAATGCCCTGCAGCTGCTCCTTGGTCGCCGCGTTCAGCAGCCACAGCAGCAGGAAGAAGGCCATCATCGCGGTGACGAAGTCGGCGTACGCCACCTTCCAGGCGCCGCCGTGGTGGCCGTGGCCACCCTTCTTGATCTTCTTGATGACGATCGTGCCCGTGCCTTTGCCGGCCATGGCGGCTACTCCCTACGACGGGATCTGCACCTGCTGCAGCGCTTCGTCTATCTCCTGGAACGAGGGGCGGACCGCGCCGGTGAGCGTCTTGCGGGCCATCTCGACGGAAATCTGCGGCGCATAGCCCTGGACGTGGGCGATGAGCGCCGTCTTCATGCATTGCAGGTAGGGCGCCTCGGCGGCATGGATGTTCTGCAGCGACTGCGAGATCGGCGCGATGAACCCGTAGGCCACCAGCACGCCGGTGAACGTGCCGACCAGCGCCGCGCCGATCAGGTGCCCCAGAACTTCCGGCGGCTCGGTGATCGAGCCCATGGTGTGGATGACGCCGAGCACGGCGGCGACGATGCCGAGCGCCGGCATGCCGTCCGCCACGCCCTGCAGCGCCGCAGGAACCGCATGGCCGTGGGTGTGGTGGGCCTCCAGCTCGGCATCGATGATTGCTTCCAGTTCATGTGCGTTGCTGCTGCCCAGCGTCAGCAGGCGCAGGTTGTCGCAGAAGAAGTGGACGGCGTGATGATCCTTGGCGAAGCCGGGATATGCCTGGAACAGCGGGCTTTCGTCCGGCTTGTCCACATGGCTTTCCAGCGCCAGGTCGCCCTTCGTCTTCGCCAGCTTGAAGACGGCGAACATCATCGACAGCAGCTCGATATAGCTCTGCTTCTTCAGCTTCGAACCCTTCATCAGCGTGCCGAACGATTTCAGCGTCCCCGTGATCACGTGCATCGGGTTGGCGATGACGAACGCACCGGCCGCCGCGCCGAAGATGATGATGAATTCGAAGGGCTGGAACAGCACGTCGAGGTGTCCGCCGGGGCCGAGGTAGCCACCGACGACGCAACCCAGGACGATCACCACGCCGACCAGAAACAGCATCGCAGCAATCCAATCTCGCTTGACTGGCGAAGCCGAACGGCATTTGGTAGCGCCCGTCCCCGTTCGGGCGGGACCGTCCGGCGCCCCTGCCGGCCGCCTCGGCCGGACACCCGAAACCTAGCAGGCTGTGGTTATCCAGGTGTTAATCCGCGCCGCTTTCCCCGCGCCGACCCTTCTCGTTCGTGCGTCTCCGCCCAAGGGCATCCGTCATGACCGCTGAACTTGCGCCGGGCGTGGACGGCAGGCTGTTCCGCGAGGCACTGGGGCGGTTCGCCTCCGGCGTCTGCGTGGTGACCACCGTCGACGGCGACGGCCGCCCGGCCGGCGTGACCATCAGCGCCTTCGCCTCACTGTCGCTGGATCCGCCGCTGGTGCTGTTCTGCATCGGCAAGCGCAGCGCCAACCTTTCCGCCTGGCTCACCGCGCCGTGCTTCTCGGTCAACGTGTTGGCCGAGGGCCAGCAGGCGATCTCGGAAGCGTTCGCCTCGCAGCGGGAGGACAAGTTCGCGGGTGTCGCGGGCGCGGTGGGCGGCAACGGCTGTTTCCGCGTCGCGGGCGCGCTGGCGACGCTGGAATGCCGGCGCACCCGGCTCTACGACGAAGGCGACCACCACATCGTCATAGGCCTGGTCGAACGGGCGCAGATCGACGCCGACGCGCCGCCGCTGCTGCGCTTCCGCGCCGCCTACCGGCAGCTGGACGACGGCGGGCAGCCATGAAGTACATCGTCCTGGAAGGGCCGGGCGGCGAGCTGCCGGTGCTGTTCCCGCGCGAACTGATGCACCGCTGGGTGGCGGAGCGATTCGCACCGATGCGGGTGGTGGCGGCCGGCTTCGTCGCCGACGGCCCGGACGGCCCCACCTGCCACGGCGTCAGCTCCGGCCTGAAGATCACCTCCCGCCCGGACCGCGACACCGCCCTGCTGCGCGAAGCGCTGCCGGAGATGGAGGAGGGCGACGGCTGGCGGTGAGGCTTGGCGGTGAGGCTGGCGGTGAGGGGAGGGCAGCAACGAGCCTCCCCTCGGCCCCCCTACGGCTGCTGCTGCAGCACCCGGCCCACCTTGGTGTTATCGTTGTAGATCAGGAAGGCGGCGACGTCGCGCTTCTCCGCTGCGGCCACCATGCCGACGCCGGGGGCGACGAAGCGGGCCTGGGTGTCCTCGACGGTGGCGGGGCCGATCGTGCCGGAGTAGTGCCAGCGCAGCAGCGCCGCGTTGTACGTGCCGGCGGGCACCGTCACCTGGTAGGCGCCGACGTAGGTCAGCGTCACGTTCAGTGAGCCCTGGTGCTCCAGGTCGGTCGGATCGCCCAGGTCGTAGACGTTGACCTGCATCGTCAGCTCCTTGGTGTCGCCGGCGTTCATGCCGGCGATCAGCAGCGGCTGCGGCGGGGTGTAGCGGGTGACCACCCCCTGGTCGGCGTCGTTCTCGGAGATGATGCTCAGGCTCTGGCCGGGCACCTCCTGCAGGATCACCGAGCGGTCGCCGATGGTGTAGCGCCACTCGTTGGCCTTGCCCGACATCTTCGCGATCACGTGCTGCTCGGTGTTGCCGGCGTTGGGGCCGCTGACCACCTGGTACAGCCGCGTGCCGGCGCTCAGCGTCGCGAGGCCGGCATCGATGGTAAACGCCGGCACGGGATTGCCGACCACGCCCGGGAGGTATTGCTGCGCCGCCGCCTGCATCTGCGCCGGCAGCGGGACGACCGCACCCGCGCCCTGCGCCGAAGCTGCGCCCGCCGCGCCCGCGATCCCGAAAGCGGCCAGCATGGCCCCGAACGTGGCGGAGCGAACCGTGATCTGTCCCGTTTGCATGACACTTCCCTCTGAGTGGTTTTCAACCAGGAGGCTGCGACGCTTAGCACGCCCGTTGCGCCTCCAAAACTGGAATTCCGGTCGCCGGTGCACCGGCCCGGAATCAGGGAGCGGCTTCGTCGCCGGGGATGAGATTCAGGGGGCTCGCACCCGCGCGCTGCAGGTCGTCCGCCGAGCCGGTCAGCGCGATGCCGCCGCCGCTCCGCCACAGGTCGGTGAAGTCCCGGTAGTGGGGCGACAGCGGGTGGCCGGACTGGCCGGCGGCGAGAACGAATCGGGAGCGGGCCAGGTCCGCCAGGTCGTAGACGCCGCGAAATCCGGCGCCGTGGACGGCGGCGAACGGCTGCGCCTCGTCCGAGGAGCGGAAGGCCGCCCGGTCCACCGTGTCGTTGCCGCCGCCGACCGCCGGGTGCAGGTTGGCGAGCCGGCCGATCAGCGGGATCCGGTCCCACAGCGGATGGGTGAGTGCGGCGCGGTGCAGCGTTCCCCAGCGCCAGTCCCCCGGCCGGCCACCGAGGCGGCGGCCCAGGTCGGCGAGCGCCGCGTCGAGCGCCGCTTCGATGCGCCCGGCGCAATCCTCGGTCGCGGGCGTCGTCACGTCGTCGCACCACGCGGGCCGCACGGTCAGCGCACGCTCGACCGAGAGCGGCCGGTCGTCCCACCATTCGGGGAAGGCCGGCCCCAGTTCGTCGGCGAACAGGGCACGCACCAGCGCGCGAAGCCAGGCGGCGAACAGCAGCGGCTCCGGGCGGTCGCGCGCCATCGTCCCGTCCCACTGGCGCAGCAGCGCCACGGCCTCGCTCCGCACGTCGCCGGCACCACCGCCGGGCGGAAGGGCGGCCAGCATCAGCGGCAGCAGCCGGCGGGCGACCAGCGAGACCGCGTCCATCTGCAGCGCAGCCGAGGCCGCCACCGTCTGCGGTCCGTCGTTCGCGAGACGGTCTTCGATCCGCCGCGCCCGGAAGCCCGCGTCCCACGCCCCCCGCAACGGCCACGGCCAGCTGGCCGGCGCCGGCCGGTTGTTGGCGTTGACCAGCCGGCCGGTCGGCGGATCGAGCGCCCGCGGCAGCCCGTCGAAAGGCACGAAGCCGGTCCAGTCGTCCGCCCCGGTCCAGCCCGGCCGGGGCAGCCAACCTCCGCCCGACGGCCGCAGCGGCACCAGGCCTGCGGCGATGGTGCCGATGCGGCCGGCGGTATCGGCGAACATCAGGTTCTGCTGCGGCGACGTCCCCAGCCGTGCGGCATCGAGAACGTCGGTGGCGCTGCCGGCGCGGTTCAGCCGCACCAGCCCGTCCGCCGTCCGGTCGTCATCGCGCAGGTAGGGTGCCGCCAGCGTCAGGGCGTACGCTCCGCCCGGCCCGTCGCGAACCTCCGGAACGCGGAAGCCCGGCAGGTCTGAGATGACCGGTCCGTGCCGGCTGCTGCGCACCCGGAGCCGCTCCGTCTCGGCACCGGCGACGGCGATCACTTCCTCGCGCACCTGGAAGGGGAGGGGACCGCCGGGGGCGTCGTAGCGCGACGGATCGTCCGCGTCGATCCGCTCGACGAACAGGTCCTCCACGTCGATGTCGGACGTGGTGATCCCCCAGGCGACGCGGCCGTTGTGGCCCAGCAGCAGCGCCGGGAAACCGGGCGACGTGGCGCCCGCGAGTTCGCCTTCGGGGGTGACGATGCGCACCAGGTACCAGGTGAGCGGCAGCGGGAAGCCCAGGTGCGGATCATTGGCGAGAATCGGCCGGCCGCTCCGGGTCCCCGATCCGGCCACCGCCCAGACGTTGGAGCCGCCGTGCGCGCGTCCCGGCGGCCCGGGCCACCCGGCCGCGAGGTGCTCGAACATCTCCTGCAGCGGCGCCAGCCCGCCGTGGATCGCTTCGACGGTGGTCGGCGTGTCGGGCGGCTCCTCCGGCCACAGGTCGGCGATCTGGTCTGCCGTCAGCCGGGCGGCGAGGCGGGCGCGCAGCAGCTCGCCGTGCCGGTCGCTCGACAGGCGCAACGCCATCAGCTTCAGCCAGACCAGCGAATCGGCGGGCGTCCAGGGCTCCGGCTTCGCACCCAGCAGCAGGAATTCGGGCGGCAGCGGCCGCAGCCGGTGGTGGCCGAGCCAGGCGTTGACGCCCGCCGCGTAGGCGTCGAAGAGGTGGCGGGTCGCGGGGTCGAGCCGGGGATACTGGGCCTCCGCCAGCCGGTAAAGGCCCAGCGTGCGCATCCAGCGGTCGGACGGCAGCGCCGCCGGCCCCAGCATCTCGGCCAGCCGCCCGGCCCCCAGCCGGCGCATCCCGTGCATCTGCCAGAACCGGTCGTCGGCGTGCGCCCAGCCGAGCGCGAACGCCCCGTCCTCCGGGCTTTCGGCGAAGATGTGCGGCACGCTCCAGCGGTCGCGCAGCACGGTGACCGGCGCCGCAAGTCCCTGCACGCGCCGCTCGCCGGTCACGGGCCAAGCGGACGCGGCGAGCCACAGGCCCACGGCGAGCGCCGCCAACAGCAGCATCGCGAGCCCGACGACGATCCAGGTCCGCAGGCGAAGCATGGCCGGAGTTGTGCCGTGCTGCCCTCGGCGGGGCAAGTGCCATCTCCATCCGGGGGCGGCACATCACCATGTGCGGCTTGGCGGCGGCGCGGCGAGCGTCCATAGTCCCCGCGGACTTCGCGCAGGAGGGATGAGCGCACCGCCATGTCGATGCTCGAACGCAGCTACCTGAGCCTGGGAACGCACGGCTTCCATCGCATCGTCTACAGCCAGTGGGGCAGCACCGGGAACGGCCGGGTGGCCGTCTGCGTGCATGGCCTGACCCGCAACGGCCACGATTTCGACCGGTTGGCCGAGGCGCTGCAGAGCGACTACCTCGTCGCCTGCCCGGACCTGCCGGGGCGCGGACGCAGCAACTGGCTGCCGGTTCCCGACGAGTACCGGCCGCCGGTCTACCTGGGCGACATGGCGGCGCTGATCGCCCGGCTCGACGTCGACGAAGTGGACTGGATCGGCACGTCGCTGGGCGGCCTGCTGGGGATGATGCTGGCTGCCCAGCCGAACAGCCCGATCCGCAAGTTGGTGATCAACGACATCGGCGCCTTCGTCGCCAAGGCGGCGCTGCAACGCATCTCCGGCTACGTCGGCACCGACCCGCTGTTTCCCGACCTCGCCACCCTGGAGGGCTACCTGCGGCAGGTGCACGCGCCCTTCGGCCCGCTGACCGACGAGCAGTGGCAGCATCTCGCCCGGCACAGCGCACGGCCGGACCCGCGCACCGGCGGCGTGCGCCTGCACTACGATCCCGGCCTCGCCGCCCCCTTCAAGGAGGGGTTCGACAACGACGTCGACCTGTGGGCGCTGTGGGAGGCGATCCGCGCCCCGGTGCTGATCCTGCGCGGTGCCGAGTCCGACATCCTGTCGCAGGCAACGGCGGAGGAGATGCTGACACGCGGGCCGCAGGCGGAGCTGATCGAGTTTCCCGGCATCGGACACGCACCGGTGCTGATGGACCCGGTGCAGATCGACGCCGTGCGCGAGTGGCTGCTGCGCTGAGCCCCCGGCCGCGCTGATCGCGGGGCCTGCGCCGCGCTCCCCACCGCCATTGCGAGCGGACGGCGAAGCGGTGCATGGCCGGGCTCCTGGCACGACCGCCGGGGACAACGCCCGGCCGTGGATTGCCGCGGGCACTGCCGACCTTCGCAAAGACAGGAAATCGTCACCGGGAAGGCGTTTGAGGGTTCGTTAACCACCCGGGCGTAGAGTGGGCGGCAGTCATTTTCAGGCGTTGGGATCAAGCGCATGACCGAAGCGGCTGCCACAACCCTGGTGCCGGTGACCGGTGCCGGCGAAGACAACAACACGTACGTGACCTTCCTGGTCGGCGGCCAGCGGTTCGGCGTGCCGGTGTTCCGGGTGCAGGACATCCTGGCGCCGGAGCGGATCTCACCGGTGCCGCTGGCGCCGGCGGCGGTGAAGGGTTCGATCAACCTGCGCGGCCGCATCGTCACCGTGGTCGACGTGCGCACCCGTCTGGGCCTCGCCGAGCGCGAGGAGGGGGCGACGGCGATGGGCGTCACCGTCGAGCAGCACAGCGAGCTGTACACGCTGCTGGTGGACAGGATCGGCGACATCGTCGATCTCCCGGCCAGCCATTACGAGGAGCGGCCTTCGACGCTGGAGCCGTCGATGCGCGAAACCACCACCGGCGTCTACCGCCTCGACGACGGCCTGGTGGTCGTCCTCGACATCGACCGCCTGCTCGACCTGAACTGACGCCTCGGACCCTCGGCCGCGGCGCGGGAAGGAGACGCGGCAGCGCAGGGAGCCTCGCCAGGGCCGCCCGTCGTCTCGACCACTGGATTGCCGCGGGCACGGCGTGCCCTCGCACTGACCGGGGGCCGTCGCGGCCAGCCGCGCGCGCCGCCGAGCCTCCCCACCGGAAGCGGTGGGTATCCTGGTTGGGGCTGTTGTCCTATCATCCCGGGTTGGCTTGGCCTCGCCGTGTCGGTGGTGAAGCGGCTCCGATGGAGCCGCCGGAAAAATGACGACAAACGACGACATTTGACGACATCGATGATGACAAATGACGACAGGATGACGACAGCTGTCGTCATTTTGGGCGAAGAAAAATCAACGGGTTACGGCGGAAATGACGACATTTGACGACATTTGACGACAGGTTCGCAGCCGCAGACCCGCAATGTAGCGCGACATTTAGTTTTGCCTCATGCGACACTTAGTTTTGCCTCAGGCTTCTCGTCCTAGCGGCCGGCACAGACATGCACACAGCGCATGCCGCCCCCTGTTAGCGGCCGTCGGTGACGACCAGCTCTGAGCGTCGGCCGGAGAGCCCCGATGCGGTTCCGATGTGCCATATTGTGTCGATTGGTTCGATCGCGAAGCGCGAGAAGGTGGCGCGCATGAGGGGGGTGTCGCTCACGGACAGGATGAAGTGGCCGCTGATGGCCGACAGAATGTCCGCAAGCCGGATAAAGTCATCGCGGGCAAAAAGGCCCTTTCCGTAGTGCGCCTCCGCCCCTTGGTAGGGTGGGTCCAAATAAAACAAGGTATCGGACCCATCCCACTGTGCGATGAACTTCTCCCATGTCAGACAGTCGATGTAGACCCCTTGCAGCCGATGCCGCACGTTTTGTAAGCGGCCCTGTAGTCTCGGCCAATAAAAGCCGATCCGGGAGCGGCAGTCACGGCCGAAGGTGCGGCCGATGACTTTGCCGCCCCAACCTGCAGACTGCAGATAGATGAGGCGAGCCGCGCGCTCGACGTCGGTGAGGAGGTCCGGGTCCAGCCGCGCTTGCCGTTCAAACTCCGCGGCTGAGGCAACCATGGTGGCACACTCACCGAAGAGTGCATCCGGATGCCGCTGGAGCATCCGAAACAGTGTGGCTACATCCCGAGAACAGTCGTTGATCGCCTCGACCCGAGATGGTTTCCGGCGACGGAAGAATACCCCGCCCATGCCGACGAACGGCTCGGCGTAGCAGGTGTGGGGGATGGCATCGATCCGCGCGGCCAAGCGGCGCGCCAGGTTGCGCTTGCCGCCGATCCATGGCACCAGCCCCGGCAGGGGCTCAACGTCGTGGGCATCCCGGGGTTGAGTGAGGGTTGGCACGTACGTCCTCCTGATCCGGCGCTCCGTGGCGCTCGGGCGGTGGGCTCGCAGGCCAATGGTTGAGGGCCCGGCAGCGCGGGCACTTGACGCAGATGGTCTCACGCTGCTGGCGTGCCAAGAGGCGATCGCATTTTCCACACCGTAAATCTCCCATTCATCACCTCGTCGTACCCTGAACCCGCCCCTGCAGGGGTGGCGGGACGGCCGCGGCGCGGCCGGTCGTGGTCGTGCGAGGTGGCATCTCGCGGTTCGGGGCGCGCCAACGCCCCGTCCCCCCCCCGCGCCTACGTGGCCGGAGCTGGTGGGGTCGAGGCGGCGATGCGGTCGATGAGGTCGGGCGGCAGGTCGGCTCGGATGGTGAGCTCCGGCAGCGTGTCTCCCACTACTGACGTCGATGCGATCGTCGTGCCGAGCTGTACGCCGAACAGAACGTCGACCGGCAGGCGGCCGGCAGCGAGTGCCACCACCGAACGGGGGACGAAGGCCACGATCGGGTCGTCCGACTGGGCAATGCGGATCTCCACCCGGAGATAGACCTCGCCGCCCTCCAGCACCTGCGCGTCGTCCGGATTGAACGTCTGGTATGTCACCTGCTCGATCACCGCGCCGTTGCGCGGGTCCAACGCGCCGGTGAGATTGAATAGGGCGACTGCCAGCTTCAGGTCGTCCAGCCCCAGTCGGATGTCCATGTATGCATCTCCTCAGGAAACAAGCAGCTCTGGTTCTTTCCAGCGCACCGTGCCGACGGCATTGTGATCGCAGCACAGCAGGGCGTAGTTCACCGGCGCCAGATGCTGCAGGCCGTGGCCGGTGTGGTTGAAGTCGATACCGATCGACTTCCAGTTGCTGCCGGTCGCTTCCGCATCGTCGCCAATGACCTCCACCTCCAGGTTTTCGATACCCCACAGCTTGTTGTGGCCTCGGACCCGGATCTTCGCCCTCGCGCTGGCGTTGCTGGTGGGGAAGTTAACCTTCACCTGGAACCGGTGCCGCCGGGTCGGGTGCGCCAGCCAGACCGGGCGCATGATCATGTTGCGGCGGTTCGCCGCTGTGCCGCTTCCCCAGCCGCGCATCTCGACCTCGCCGGCTGCGACGCCGTCGGTGCCGAAGAACACGTTCTCCCACCAAGTCGTCGGCGGCGAGGTGATCGGTATTCCGGTCGGCGCCGTCGCCATGTCAAACCAGACGGCCCAGGACTTGGCCAGCGCGAACTCCGTCCACGGCTTGACCGGGAAGGCTGCCGGGAAGTTGTTGCGGCCGTGGTCGTAGTTGTGCTGGTTCCGGAGATCGAGCAGCGGCGCCCAATCAGGCAGCGGCGCGAAGTGCAAGCCGTCGCCGCCATCTGCCGTCGCCCAGATCGACGTGGCATCGGAGCGGCTGTCAAATCGGCACGTGCTCTTGGCGCCTGAATGCGCCGTCGCGTACTTGCCTTCTACGATCACGCCGTTCCAGAGCATCATGCAGAACTGCATGCAATCGCGGTATTGGCGAAGTCTGATGTTGTGAGACGTCGCCGGCGGCCACGTCTTGCCCTGCCCGGTGCTCGACGGGATGAGCTCAGTTCCACCCGACCACGTGCCGTTGGCGCTGTCCCAATACGTCGCGCATTCGGTGATCATGAGCGGCTTGCTGACCCGCTCGCTGGCCGGCCAGTACGACATGCACCGCTCCTGGAATTTCCACAGGTGGTACATGGCGTTCAGCCGGTCGGCCGGCCCGACGTTCTCGTAGCTCTCGATCCGGGTGTGGACGCGGTGGTTGTGGGCGGTCATCGCGTCGTACCAGCGCAGGATCTCTCCGCCCCACGTATCGGCCAGCTGGGTCAGCGTCCAGATCTGCGCGGCGTTCTGTGCCGCATCCTCGGCGGCGGTCGGCCTGGCCGCGCACGGGAATGCGACGGTCGGCCCGACACACACCGCCGGGAACGGCGTGGTCCGGGCGCCGCTGGGCACATCGATCGCGTGCACCTGCTCATAAACAGCTCGCGCCGCGAGGACGTGGCGCTTCAGCGCCAGGGTCACGCCATCCGCAGACAGGCGCTCCCCAAGTCCGGTGCCGGCCGGGAAGTCCGTCGCCACCGTCTCACCGGCGCTGACGTTCGGGATCGCCGATCCGATGCTGAGGTTGTCCGGCTCGTTGGACGCGAGCACGATCCTAGTTGTCGGCACGTCTTCGAGCTTCAGGTGCGTGTTCCACTTGATGTTGCCGATCCACGCCGCGTGGCTGTACCACAGCGTCGGCAGGTCGGCCGCGGCCTGTGCTGCGAGAGTTCCGGCGGCGGTGCCGGGCTTCCCCGGCGCAACCAATGGGGACGTCTGCAGGATCATGGCCTGACCCGCCATCACCGGATGATTGATGGCGTCGGTCAGCCATCCCGGCGGGGTGAGGGTGGCGGTCGGATACGAGACCTGCGCACTCCAATCTTCGCGCGACCCGAGCCGCGGCATGCCCTGCAGGCGCAGATCGACGGCGTCCCGGTACTCCTCTTCGAGGTCGGAGGGCAGGGCCGCCGCGTTGTCGAAGTTGTGCGTGTCCCACCACGTGCCGACCAGCGGCACGGGCTCGCCCAGATCGGCGGACTGCGCGGCCGTCGTGCCGAGGATCGCCCAGAGCGGCGAGAGAATGCCCATCAGCCGCCGTCCACCAGATAGACGCTCGCGCCCGCCTGCTTGGAGAAGACGCGGCGACCCCGCTCTCCGGTGACGCCATCGGCCGCCGGGACGGCGACATAGCGGGCGCCGTCCTCCATCGTCCAGGCGGGGGCGACGATCCCCGACGGCGCCAGCGTCGGGGTGCCGAGGGTGCCCGTTGCGGTGGCGGTGGTGGTCGGGTGGATGGCGCGATTGACCAGCATCGCCGGGCCAACCCCGTTGAAAAAAAGGTGTGGCGGTTTGCCGAGCGGGCGCCAGCCGTTGAACCCGAGGTTGGCCGCCGAGCCCGCGTTATGGAACTTGGCCCGGTTTCCGGACACCGAGAGGTCCAGGTACTCGTTCAGGGCCAGCCAGAACTGGCGGATGTTGCCGGCGAAGTTCGCCGTCGTGCCGCTCGATCGACCGCCGATGCGGATATTCGTCGTGGTGAGCGACCATGATCCGTTGAGCGCCGGCGGGGTCGGCGTATATCCGCTGGACGCGAATGACTGCGCGACGCTATCCACGTAGACCTGCAGCACCGGCACGGTCAGGTCGAGCGCGATCATCAGGTGGTGCATCACCCCGTAGGACGGCAGCGGCGATGTCACGCGCTGCTCGACGACCGCAGCGCCACCAGCGCCCCGGATCCGCACAGCCAGGGATTTGACCGCCGGCGCCGAACCGAGAAAATACACCTCCATTGACGGCATTGACGCGGATCCGGTGAACACACTGAACACACAGTTGTCGCCGTCCGGCGCTGGGTTGGGCAGACTCACCCATGAGGAAAAGAGCAGCTTCTGGATGCCCGTGGTCGGCAGCCCGTTCGCCGCGATGGGCGCGTCGAAGAACGTCCCCGCGGTCGTCAGGTTGGTGAACAGGGCGCCGTCGGCCACGACGCCCTCGTCGGCTGGCGCCACCAGGACGGGCGTGCTCCGCATGTTTCGGACCACGGACTGCTTGAACTGGCTCGGAATGAACAGCACGTCGCACGCGCTGGTGGCGCGGACGATCCTGGATGGCAGAGGGACGTATCCCGTCGCCTGAACCGTCGTCTCGGAGTCGGCCGTCGCGCCAGCCTCGACGCCGGCGAGTTTCATCTGCTCGGTGGCGGTGTACCCCTTCTTCGTGGTGCCGTCGCCGACGTCATCAGCCGTGATGGTGACGTTCCCGGCAGACGGCGTCTGACCATTGACGGTCGTGACGAGGCCGGAACCGCCTGGTGCGTAGGCGAGCACCGCGGCCTTAAAGTTTGCGACCGACCACGAAAAGATCTCCGTCGACGTCCCGGCGGAAATATCGCCGCCAGACGGCTCCGGTGCGGCCCCCGGCAGCGTCGACCAATCGATCTGCTTCGGCGAGCCGCTCACTTGGTCCAGGATCACCAGCTTGTCGCCGGCCGCAGGCGTGCCCTTGACCGTGTATGATGCGAAGTCGGCGCGCAGCTGGAGTGCGTTCTCGACCAATCCGAGGCCGACCGCGCCGGGCGTGTGTGCGCCGGACGTGGCTGCGATGTGCGTCGCTGCCGTCGTCACCCCCGTCCGCAGGTCGGTGATCTCATCCAGCGCCGCCGCCCATCCGGTCGGCGATGGATACAGCGCCAGCGATGCCAGGGTCGACACGCCGTCGCCGAAGGCGAATTCGCCGGTATCTGTGTTCAGCAGCATTTCACCTGATGGGAACACCGTGGCGGCGGCGGCGGCCCAGTCCGCCGAAGTGCCGCGCCTGACCCGGATCGTCCTAGCCATCGAGCAGGCTCCCCCCGTCAATTTCCAATGTGTCGTCGGCTGCGTCGAGCAGGCTGCCGCCGTCGATCTCGGCCATGGCATGCAGCTCGACCAGCATGGCCACATCCACCGGCGCCAGGCCGACGACGGCCGTGCCCGTGGGGTTGGCGATCTGCGCGTCGCCGATGCGCGCCGGGTTGACCTGGGCGCCGGCCTCGATCCCGGTCAGCTTGTTCCGTTCGTCGGTGCTGATGCCCTTCGCGGCGGCGATCGCCGCCACGTCGACCGGCGCCAGGGCGACGACGGCGGTGCTGGTCGGGTCGGCGACCTGGCCGGAGCTGATGCGCGCCGGCAGGGCGGCGGCGGCGGCTGCTGCTGCTGCAGCGGCCACGTCGGCGGTCGACGCCTTGGCGTCGAGCGCTGCCCCCAGGCCGGCGACCCTGGCAATGCCGAAATCCTCTGCCGGCAGCCGGCCGACGGCGGCGCCCTGCAGCACCAGGATGTGGGTCGGCGCGGCCGCCTCGGGGGTCTCGGTGGCGACGTTCTTGGCCACGGCTAGCACACCTCCTCGGCCCGGATGATCAGCCGCCAGTTGCCGGCGGTGAGCGTGGAGGTCACACCGGTCGTCCCGTTCGGCAACTGCAGGCCGCCGGAGCCGATGCGGTATTTCACCGCCGCGGCGCCGGGGGTCAGCACCAGGCCAGCGTTCGAGGCGTTGCTGCCGGCGGGGTTGAACTCGACCTCGTCGCCGGAGCCGTGGCCGTGCTCCGCGCCCACGCACTTCAGCACCGGCCAGGTGCGGGTCGGCAGGCGGCTCAGGGAGTGCGAGAGCGTGTCGCCGGAGGCCGCCGTGATCGCCAGCTCGCCGCTGTCCCACAGCCAGCGGCCCTGCAGGGTACGGAAGATACTGCCGTCGCTGGCGATCACCGCCCGGCTGCCGGGGGTCAGGGTGCGGGTGGCGAGCCCGTCCAGCGTCTCGCTGCCGGCCGGATCGATGGTCACGTTGCCGCTGGCGGCATCGTTTATCACCCGCACCCACCAGCCGTTGGCGAGGGTGGCGGCTGCGGCCAGCGACAGCGTGCCGGCGGCGGTGAACCGCAGCGTCGTGCCCAGGTCGGCGGCGACGGCGGTGTAGTCTCCGCCCTTGACCTGGATCATCCCGCGCGGCCGGGCGAGGACGGCGATGGCCGCCGCCAGCTGGGCGTCGTTGCTCTTGTCCGGCGTGATCCCGGCCGCCTCGACGGTGCCGACGACCTCGCCGACCAGCATCTCCAGGATCCAGGCCGGCACCTCGGTGCCGTCCAGGCCGAGGGCGGCGTTCTCGTCCCGGAAGTAGCGGCGGGCGCCGCCGGCGGAGCGCGAGGGCTTGCTGGTGGCGCCGTCCAGGCTGGTGTCGTCGAGATGGTACGCCACGATCAGCTCCCGTAGTCGAAGACGAGGACGGCATGCGCGGCCGCCGCGCGGCGCAGCACGCATTCGAGTGCGGCCGAGCGGGCGATGCTGCCCAGCCGATCGCCGCAGCGGGACGAGCCGGCCCGGAACCGGGTCACCGCCGCAGTGGCGATGCGCACCCGCAGGGTGTGGGCGGCAATCGGCCCGCCGAGGCGGCCGGGCAGCCGGTGGCCACAGCGAAACCGCGGGCTGCGGGTGATGGTGACGGTAAAGCCGTAGGAGGCGGCGAGCGCCTGCAGGTCGGCGATCCGCTGGCCGCCCTGCCAGGTCAGCCGGGTCACCAGCTCGCGCCGCCGGTCCTGCTGGCTCGGCGCCAGGCCGGCGCAGGGGTCGGGCAGTCCGGCAAATCGCTCCCATTCGGGGAGCAGGGCGCGGGTGGTGCGCGGGTCCAGCTCGTCGAGGATCGCCAGCATGCGGGCGTGCAGCCGGTCCAGCCCGTCGGCGACCGCCGCCAGCACCCTGGTCAGCGTGGCGTCTTCGTCCCGGCGCCAGATGATGCCGCGCGGCAGCAGCGACTGCAGCGACCCCAGGAACCCGCCCTCGCCGGGGGTGACGAACGGCTGCGCCGGGACGTCGTCGACCCGGTCGCCGCCAGGCCCCAGGATCACCAGGGCGACGCCGTCGCCGTCGAGCAGGGTCTGCCCGTCGCCGTCGAGCAGAACGTGCAGCCTTTCGGCCATCAGCTCCCCCACGTGATGGTGCCCAGCACCGGCAGCTGGGTGCTGGTGCACACCAGGTCGGCGGTGGGGCTGGTGAGCGTGTGGTCGGTCTCGCCGGCGGCGCGGCTGATCGCTTCCCGCTCGCGGGACAGGCGCAGCACCCCGCCCGGCGCGCCCTCGCGGCGGATCAGGTCGCGCATCTCCGCCTCGATCGCGGCCCGGACGGCCGGCGTGTCCGGCGAGACGGCGATGGTGTAGTTGCGGGCGACGGCGGTGGGGATGCCGACGGTCACGTCCGCAGGCGCCGGCGCCCGGCCGGAGATCCATGCCAGCAGCGCCAGGCGGTCGGCTTCGATCGCGATACCGTCGGACGGGTAGACGTCGTCCATGGCGAAGCGGACGGTGACGGTGCCGGCGCCGTTCTCCAGCGGGAAGCACCAGGCGCGGGTGATCCCCGGGAAATCCAGCGCCCAGCGCACGTAGTCTTTGGCGTTGCCGCCGGCCGGCGGCGCCTGCACGCGCGCCTCCAGGCGGCCGCGCAGATCCTCGTCGCTCTCCTCGTCGGCGCCGCCGACCAGGCCGGCCGAGCCGACGACGGCGGCCGACAGCACCCCCGCCACCGGCGAAACCAGGGTCACCGGCGTGCCGGCACCGGCGTTGCCGGCCGCGCCGGCGGAAGCCGCCACCACCAGGACGGCACCGGTGCCGCCACTGCCGATCGGCGCGTCCGCGTCGACGATGTACTCCACCCCGTCCGCGCGGCGCATCCGGCTGTCCAGTGGGACGACGGCGCCGGCGGTGCCGCTCACCGTCACCGTGCCGCCGGCGAACGCGGCCGGCTTGCGGCTGACGCCCCACCAGGCGGCGGCGCGATCCAGGTATTCCCGCTCCGCCGACCATGGCCACGCCTGGCGCACCAGCCAGACGAGCCAGCCGAGAACGGTGTGGTGGACGTAGGAGATCACGCGGACCAGGACATCGAAGGGAGAGCGCGGCGTGCGGGTGTCGGCGCCCGGCAGGCGGCCCTCCACGTCGCCGCGGATCTCGGCCACGATCTCCGGCAGGGTCGGGATCGTCAGCGGCATCAGGCGCCCCCGTACGAGGCCGCGCGGCGCAGCGACTGCGCCTGCCAGTTGGCCTCCCACGGGCCGAACTGGCGGCGGCTGCCGTCCGGCATCACGAAGCCCACGTGCAGCAGCAGCCAGCCGGCGCGCGGGAAGCCGGCATCGACCTCGATCGAGGCGGCGATGCCCCCTTCGATGAACACCTGCAGCGCCTCGCGGGCATACTGCCGCGCCAGCACCAGGGTCTCGGGGAGCTGCTTGGCCCGCTCCAGCAGCCACAGCCGGCTGCCCAGGCGATCGGCCGGCAGCTCGCGGCCCATGATGCTGATCGGCAGGGCGTCGCCCCACCAGCCACGCCGGTCGGCCGGGTCGCCCGGCACCGCGTCGTCGTCCCCGGCGCGGGCGTCGGTGAACAGCGCCACCATGACGGCGGTCTCCAGGTCGTCGGCGGTCGCCAGCGTGGCCGAGGCGAACACCAGGTCCGCCTGCAGCGTCAGCGGGTCGAAGGCGAGGCGCAGGTCAGCCATCAGGGATGCTCCGGCGGCTGGGGCACGCTCTGCCCCTTGCTGCTGGTGCCGAGCGTCCAGGTGGCGCGGCCGTCGGGGAACCAGGTCTCGCCGTAGCCGCCGGCGTCCAGCTTCAGGCTCTGCTGGCCCACGATCTCAACCGTCTGCCCCTCGATCCTCAGCCGGCCGGTGGCGGCGATGGTGACGTCCATGGCGGCGGTGATCGCCACGCTCTCGGTGGCCTCAATGGTGACGGAGCGCGCCGCCGTGACCGTCACGTCGAACGGCGTGTCGATCTCAATCCCGGTCTCGGTCAGGCGGATGATCTGCTGGCGGTGATCGTGCAGGGCCGCGTCGCCGGCGGCGAGCTCGGGGCGGTGGCGCGGATCGGCGAGGACGATGACGACGGCGTTGTTGCGGGCGCCGCCGATCGAGGCGACGACGCCGCGGGCCCCGGGCAGCGGGAACGAGCTGAACCCATACGCCTGCAGGTGCTCCCGGCCGTCCAACACCTCGTCCTTCAGGCCCTCGACCTGTGCCCGGCCGCCGCTGGCGGCGGCAGCGCGCAGCACACAGCGGCCGACGATCAGGCGCGCCGTGCGGGCGATCTCTTCGAGGGCGCGGCTCACCAGCTGCCCCCGTCGCCGGCGAGCGGCTTGGCCTCGAACGCCCCCGGCGGCACCAGCGTCAGTTCGGTGGTGGTGTTCGCACCCAGCTGGTGGCGGACGGCACTGATCAGCATCTCCTGGTCGATGCGGCGCCAGACGACGCGCACCCGCTCGTTCGGGCGCCACAGCCGGCCGCCGGCCGTCTGCCGCCAGCCCTGGACGGTGACCGTCATCTTCTGCGACCGGCCGGCCCGGGTGCTGGCCTCCCAGCCGGCGCGCCCGGCGAGGCTGCCGTCGTCCGACTGGTCCTCGGCGACGAGGACGCGCGGGCGATACCGGCGCACGCCGGGGTCGCCGGCACTGCCGATGCCGTGCGCCGCCCGGTCGGCCGGCTCGTCGTCGGCGGCGTCCCTCTGGCCCTTGACCGTGTAGCTCGAAAACCGATCCTTCGAAGAGCGTTCGAAACGGATCGAGAGGACGTTCTCGCCGCGCCGCAGCTCCACGTCGGCGCGGCCCTTGCCGGCACGGGTCAGCACCAGGCCGCCGGCGCCGTCGGAGACGCACAGGGCCTGCCGGAACCTGCATGCGCGATCGATTGCCCGCCACGCCGTCTCGCCCTCCTCCAGCCGGAACACCGGAAACGGCGCGGCGCCGTCCAGCGACGTGTCCGTGCGCACGTTGATGCCGAACGGCTGCGCCAGTTCGAACACCTGTTCGCGCAGGCTCAGGCCCCGCCACTCGCCGGACGGGTGCACGGCGGAGCAGTCGACCAGGTCGCCGGCCGCGTCCCGGCCGGAGACGGTAATGCCGTGCGAGGTGGCGCTCTCCTCGATCTCGATCGTGTCCACATAGCCGCTGATCACCGTCTCTCCGCCCAGCTGCAGGGTGCAACGGGACTGCTCGCCGATCGGCGGCGTGCCGTCCCACGGGTCGGTCAGCTCCAGGCGGAAGCCGCCCGACATGTTCTCGATCGAGCGCTCGACGGTGCCGCCGGTCCAGCCGCCGTAGCGGACGCCGTCGACGGTGAGCAGCAGCTCGTGGGCGACGCTCTCGTTGGCGGTGCTGCCCGTCATCGGACCACCCCGCCCGCCGCGGAATTAAAAACGGAATATTTTTCCCCGAAAATGTAGTTCATCGGGCCACCCCGCGCGCCGACTGGGGCAGCGCCACCAGCTGCACCGGCTGGCCGCCGGGGACGAACAGGGGATGCCGGATGCGGTTGCGGGCGACCGTCTGCTCGGCCCGCTCCATCGCCGTCTTCGGGGTCGAACCGAAGGTGCGGTAGGCCACGACGATTGCGGGCTCGGTGGTGCGCGGCGTCACCGTGATCAGCCGCGGCAGCTCGGGCGCCGACTGGGCGACGGCGCGCACCAGGGAGGCGCGCACGCCGGCCAGCGCCCGGTAGACCTGCGGCGCTGCCGTCTCCTGCTCCCGGTCGAGGCGGTCGGCCAGCGCGTCGCGGGCGGCGATCGCATCCTCGTAGGTGGCGTGGTCGGCCCGGGCGGCGACGCGCGAGGCCTGCACCAGGGCGCCGCGGCGGACCATGCCGATGATGACGGCGCGGTTGATGGCCTGCTGCCGGCGGGCAGGCGTCGTCTCCCGGATCGGTGTGAGCGCCGGCGCCCAGTCGGCCAGCGGCAGCCATGCGCGCCAGTCGGGCAGCGTGGCCCCCTGCGCCGTCGACAGCAGGCCGCGCGCGTCGCCGGCGAGGCCGATCACCGTCTGCACCAGCGAGCCGGATCCTGCGACGTTGCCCACGTCCATCAGGCCGAAGATGCGCGAGCCCAGCGCCATCGGATCCCGCGCCAGGGCCATAGCGTCCCGGGTCGTGGCGCTGATGCCGCGGGCCCAGCGGGCGGCGGTCTGGCCGAGGGTGACCGCCTTGCCCAGCGTCGCCTTCGCCCGGTCGGCGAAGCTGGTGGTGGTCCCGGCCGCATCCTCGATCGCGTAGTCGGGCACCGTCCAGTCGAACTCCGCGCTCATGGCGGCCAGCTCGGCCTCGGCCGCGGCCAGCGCCGCATCGTCCATCGCCGAGGCGGCGTCGAAGGCGGCGGCCGGATAGCGCGGCTCGACCGTGGCGACGAAGCTGATGTCGTAGCCGACATAGCCGCCGGCCTTGGACGACCAGGTCTCGGTGTAGCCGTCGACGGCGACGGTCTGCTCGCCGCGCCAGGGGTGCACCAGCGTGCCCGGGCCGGCCCGGTCGAGTTCGGCCCGCAGGCTCCGCGCCTGCTCGATCACATCCTCGCCGACCAGGAATGCCTGCACCGGGAACCGGCCGCCCTTGCCGCCCATGTCTTCGGCGAACGGCTCGTCGCGGCCGATGTACTCGTGCGCACCCAGCCGCCTGCCGCCGGAGACTGCGCTCTCTGTTACCTGGAAGGTAACACCGCGAAACGACGCCGGACGGAGCTGATCACGCCAGGTCACGGCATCACCGCCATCGGCCCCAGTTCGACGCCGAGGCCCAGGCCGGGCGATGCCTTCATGCCGGTGACCTGGGTGCCGGCCGGCGCCCCGCCGAGGCGCACGTTGATGTCGCCGGCGAACCTCTGCGCTGCCGCAGCGGCCGCCGGCGCCGCCGACTGTGCCGCGTCGGCAGCCTGGCCGCCGATGCCCAGCACCCGGCCGACGGCACCCAGGGCGCCGGAGACGGCGTTGACCAGCGGCTGCACCGCCGAGACGATGGCGTCCCAGATGGCGGCGAGCGCGCCCTGCGCCCACGTCCAGGCGCCGACGAGGCCCTTCACGACGCTGTCCCAGTTGGCATAGAGCGCGTAGCCGGCGGCGCCCATGGCGGCCAGGCCGGCGAGCACCCAGCCGACCGGCGTCGCGAGCAGGGCGGTGCTCATCGCCACCACCGCGCCGCCCAGGCTCACCATGGCCGCGATCAGCGGCCCGGCGATGACGGCCGCCACCGCGCCCAGGATCGGCGTCCAGGAGCCGAAGAAGTCCTTCACCACCACCAGGCCGGAGACGACGCTGCGGCCCACCTGCAGCAGCTCGAGGAAGGCGAACTTGCCCTCGCGGAAGGCGGTGACCAGCCCGTCGCTGATGTCTTTCGCCCAGGCCTTCAGGGTGCCGTCCTTCGACATGGCATCGAAGGTGTCGAGCAGGCCCTTCGCCTCGCCCTTCAGGAAGTCGAAGATCCCGGCCTCGCCGATGGCCAACCCAAAGCGGGATCCTGCGTCCGAAAGGTTGGAGAGGATGCCGTCCCAGGTGCCGGACAGCTCCTTCATCGCGCCGCCGTACTTCTGGTTCCAAATCGCCTGCAGCGTCGACTGGATCATCTCCCGGTTGTTGGCGTCGACCACCTTGCGCTGCTGCTTGCCGGCGGCGTCGGTGTAGGTGTACGCGATCTTGCCGCCTTCCTTGGCGGACGTGATCCCGAACTCCTTCAGCCGCTCGTTCTCGCCGGTGACGGCGTCGGCAATAGCCTCCACCGCCGACTGCAGCGGCTTGCCCATGCCGGCCGCCGTATCACCCAGGGTCTGCAGCAAGCCCTTCGTCGGATCCAGGCCGTAGCTGCGCAGCTTCACGAACGCTTCCGCCACCTCGTCCAGCTCGTACGGCGTCTGGGTGGCGAAGCTGGACACCCAGTCCATCGCCGCCTTCGCCTTCTCCGACGATCCTTCGGTGACCTTCAGGACGGCTCCGAGGCGCTCGAACTGGGCGGAGACATCGACGACGCCGGTCTTGACCAGCGCCAGCACGCCGCCGCCGAGCAGGCCGCCGGCGGCTCCCATGACGGCCAGCCGCTGGCCGACCTGGGCGGCCGCAGCACCGACGCCGCGCATCTGCTGGCTGACGTTGGCGGCCGCAGCGCCGACCAGGCCGAAGCCGCCGGCGCCGGACATCCTGCCGGCGAACGCCTGCGCCTGGCGGGCGGCCGATGCCAGCGCCGGCGACATCCGGTCGACGGCTGAGAGGATCAGCTTGACGTTAAGATCGCTCACGCGCCCGCCTCATCTCTTCGAACACTTCAACCATGTCCTGGTGCCAGCGCAGCAGCTCCGCCGGCCCCATCGCCTTCACCTCGCTCGGCGTCAGCCCGCCGAGGAAGACGAGCTCGCGGGCGACGCGTCGGCAGGCGTCCGGACGGCACCCAGCAAGAAAGGGGTGAGCAGGCCCCACAGCGCCGCACCATCGGCCGGCGCCAGGCCCTGGATCACGTCCAGCGGCAGGCCGGAGAGGCGGGCGACGACGGTCTGCAGGTCGCCGGTGCGGATCGACAGGCCGGACGCGCCGATCGTCCAGCTCACGTCGGCGAAGTCGCCCCACACCGGATCGCGCAGATCCAGCTCGGCGAGCTCCTGGTTGGCGAAGCGGACGGGGCGGCTCAGGCGTTGCTTCATGCCACCTCCTCCATGCTCTCGGCGTGGAAGGCGACGTCGATCTCGCCCGAGCGGGCGTCGATCTCGCCGGTGCCGGTGAAGACGGCGTTGCGGAACACCAGCCGGTGCGTGCCCATGACGATCTGGATTTCCCGCTGGGTGATCCCCGTCAGATCGCTGAGCGAGACGTCGCCGGCGTACAGCACCTTGCCCGACACGCTCGGCACCTGCGGCTCCTCCGACAGCCCGGCGAGACGGCCGTCGGTGGTCATCATCGGCTCGCGCTTGCCGACGCCCGGGTTGATGGTGAAGTCGCCGGTGGCCCAGGCGGGCTTGCCGTCGATCATCATCTCCATGCGGCCGAAGACGGGGACTGCCATCGCTCAGCTCCTACAGCCGGAATTCGATCTGGGCGGCGAAGACGATCAGGCCGCCGACGAAGGTGACGGCCAGCTTGGCGTTCGCCCGGTTGCGGTCGGCCGGGTCGATCTCGACCAGGCTGTCCGCCTTGAAGGTCGGCATGTCGTGGCAGATGCCGGCCTCGATCAGGTCGCCGTAGGCGGCGACCAGCGTGCCGAAGATCCCCGACGGCGTGGCGATGTCGGTGCCGACGCCGAAGCGGTTGCCGTCCGGCGCCAGCTTGTGGCGGGGGTAGCGCTGCGCGATCTTGGCGCGGAAGTGGTAGCGCGACGTCTCCAGGCACCACAGGGTGGTGGCGTCCAGGTAGGACGGGTCGTCGATGTTCAGGCTGTTCTTCTGGTAGGTGGTGACGATCCGGTCGATCGCGACCGCGCCGTCGGCGTCCACCTTGTAGGTGCTGATGCCGTCGAACAGCAGCAGGTTGCGCTTCGTCTGGTCGAACCGGTCGGCCGGCGCCGGCGGCAGCACGCCCGGCAGCGGCACCGTCTGCATCGGCCGCGCCGGATCGCGCTTGCGCTCGTAGGCGCAGACGCCGCCCACCTGCGCCGCCCACTCGTCCGGCGGCGTCGGCGACTTGCCGGCGCCGATGATGGTCAGCAGCTTGTCGTTCTTCGCGTTGCCCAGCGTCGAGAGTGCCGAGAAGGTGCCCTTCGCCGCGGTGTACGCGTAGCAGCCCACCTGCTGCAGGGGGCCCCAGCGGCTCTCCATCTCGGTGCGCAGCGCCGTCAGGTTGGCCGCGTCCGTCCAGGGCGTGATCAGGTCGGTGTACCAGACGTCCGCCATCAGGGCGAGCGCCGGGGCGATGTCGGGGTTGCCGGTGCCGCCGGACAGGGCGGTGATGGTGGCGGTCAGGCCCAGCGGCGTGTACTCGCCGGCGTAGTAGTCGAGACGGAGGTCGATATCGTTGCCGCACTCGCCCTTGTGACGGGCGGTGATGTCCACCTGCGCCGCGACCGATCCGTTGACCGCCGCCGTCACCGGCAGGTCGGTCACCGCGTTGATCGCCGCCGCGACGGCGGTCGCCACCTGCGCCGGCGTGTTCTCGGCGGTCACCGCGACGCGCACCCGCTCGCCTCCGATGTAGAGGTTGAGCGTGCCGGCGGCCGTGGGATCGCCGCCGAACAGGATGTTGCCGGCCGCCTTGGCGCCGGCCACCAGGTCGTCGAGGGCGATCACCCACAGCTCGGTCCAGGCGTTGGCGGCGGCGATGCGGCGCGACGTGGAGTTGCCGCCGCGCAGCGCGCGCACCATCCGGTGCAGCTGCGAGCCGCGGCCGCCCAGGCCCTCCGCCTCTTCCGTCTCCACCACCTGATAGAGGCTGAGAGGCGTGGCAGAGCCGGTGGAGAGCCGCTGCGCGATCAGCAGCATCCGGCTGGGGATGCCGACGACGCCGCGGGTGGCGCGGCGGTTGGAGAACTCGATCAGGACCGCATTGGTGCGGATGTCGACCGGGATGGCGTCGAACTGGATCGTCATGCCGCACCCTTCGCCTTGCGCGTCGCCGGCGTGTCGGCGGGCGCCTCGACCACGTCGCCGTCACGCAGCAGCGACAGCCAGAAACCGCTGCGCGGCACCACCGCGCCCTCGGCCGGCAGCGGATCGCCGTCCGGCTGGCGCACCAGCAGGCCGGGGGCGGGGGTCACGAACATCGTCTCGCCCATCACCCCTCCACCGGGTCCGTCTCGGTCTCGCGGAGGCACCACTCCAGCGCCGCGACCACGCCACTGATGACTGGCTTGGCGTCGTCGTCGTATGCCTGCAGCGCTTTCGACAACATCTCCGCGACTTCGTGCTTCTCGCGCATCAAGCGGATGCTCCTTCCAGGGTGACGTCGGCCTGCGCGTCGGCGGCGGCGGCCGGCAGCGGCGCCACCACGTTGCCGTGCGGCGGAATGTCCCAGTCCAGGTGCAGGCGCAGGAAGTCGGCGGGCTCGGCGCCGGTCGCCGACGCCGGCACGGAAATCCACTGGGTCGACAGGTCGCAGGCATAGACCGACGCCTCGGCCAGCTGCGAGATGGACCGCACCTGCACCGGCGTCAGCGGCCCGATGTCCAGCCCCAGCCAGTCGCCGGCCAGGATGGCGCGCACGTCTTCGAGGACCTGCAGCGAGCCCGGCTCGCCGTCCACGCCCAGGCGGGCGGCGCGGTCGCCGCGGCGCGACTGGACACCGACGAACAGGGTGAAGATGCCGTCGTGCAGGTAGCCGGGGCCGGACGGCTCGGCTCGGCGCTCGCCGGCGAAGGCCACCCAGACGGCCGGGAACGACCGGACGGCGACCGCCAGATCGGCCAGCTCGCCGCCGTAGCTGGCAACGGTGCGCAGGTAGTAGCCCAGCGCGCCGGCCTCCGACGCCGACCGGATGCGATCCACGATCGCCTGCTCGATGACCCCGATCATCGCGACATGGCCCCCCGCAGATAGTCCTCGACGATGGCCTCGATCTCCCGGCCGTCGTCCACGGACAGGCCGAGGAACGGCCGCGCCGGGATCGCGTCCCGGCCGAACTGGTGCGTCGCCGCGTAGATCAGGTTCGATCCCACTTCGACGGAGGTTCGAGAGGCGTTCGACGTGATCGATGCCAGCAGGCGGCCGGTGTCCACCAGCGTCTGCCCGCCGCGCTTCGACGGCGTCCACCGCTTGCCGTCCGGCCCGTCGCCGTCCTCGAACCGCACGCGGGTCGAGGTTTCCAGGGCGCCGCCGATCTCGTCCATCAGCGGGAACAGGTTGCGGCCGGCGATGGCCAGGCCGGACAGCACGCGCTGCGCCGTGTCCAGCCCCTGCCATTCGACGCGGACGGCGGCGGCGCTCATCGGTCGGCCACCGTGATGCGGATCGAGCGCTCCCAGGCGATCGGATCGCCCTCGCCCGACGGGTGCGACAGGTTCAGCACGAAGGTGACGACGTAGCTGTTGCCGACCGCGCCGCCGCCGATCCAGGCGGCGGCGACCGCCCCGGAGCGGGAGACGTCGGCCAGCGTCAGGTCGGCCGGGGCTCGCACGGACGAGGCGACGATGGCGGCGGTGCCGAGGCCGGCGTGCGCCAGGTCGTCCGACCAGTCGTACTGGTAGCGGTCGGTCGCCGCCGGATCCTTCAGCCAGGCCTGGGCGGTGGCGACCATCAGAAGTCCGCCGTGCCGGCGGCGGAGAACAGGGGCGGCAGGCCGGACACGTAGACGGCGTCGCCGCCGCCGGTGGCGGGGCCGGAGGCCTCGATCGCGGCGCGGCCCTGCGCCAGGTCCTTCAGCCAGGTGCGGGCGCGGGCGGCCGCGTCCTTCACCAGCTCGGGCACGCCGGATACGTGCAGGCGCTCGCGCGCCAGCGCGCAGACCGCATCGGTGAGCATGGGGGGCACGGGCGAGACCGGCGTGCCGTAGCGCACGGCCAGATAGGTGTCCGCCTCCGCGGCGGCGGAGTGCAGCGCGGCGACGGCGACGACGGCATCGATCGCCCGGGAGGGCGGCGTGCTGCGGTCGGTGAGCTGCACCAGCTCGTCCTCGCCGAAGCGGCTCACCAGGTCGGAGAGCGTCGCGTAGGGCATGCGGTCGGCTCCTCTGTCGCGGATCACCCCGGGGGTGGGCCGGCCGGCGAGGGGATCACCGGCCGGCCCGTTTCACGCCCGGTGGGGTGACGGGCGGATCGGCTGCTACTTCCTGGGCTTCGTCGCCGCGGGCTCGTCGCCATCGTCGGCGGCCGCCGGCTGCTCGATCTCCCGCACCACCAGCATCGGCTCGGCGCGCAGCCGGGCGAGCTCGTCCGCGGTGAACGCGCCCTCCGGGTGCAGGGCGGTGCCGTGATGGGACACGCCGGCCCGACGGAAGCCGTCCCGCCTGGTGGTGATCTCGGTCATCCGTGGCATGGGCTTTGCCTCCTTCCTCGCCCCGGCTACGCGAGCCAGGGCGTCATCAGAGGGCGCGCAGTGCCGCGCCACACGTTGGTGGCGCCGGCGGCGTCCCGCTCGGCGTTCACGATCTCCAGCGCGCTGCCTTCCAGCGCCGGCGGGTAGACCAGCAGGTCCGGCACCAGGCCGAGCGGCTGGCCATGGTCGCCCTTCATGCCGGCGATGGCCGCCCGCGCGGTAGCGTAGTGGCTCGCATCCAGCGTCTGCTTGCTGCCCCACGCCACCTGCCAGAAGCCGAAGCCGACGTTGGCGCGGATGTGGACGCCGTACTCGATCTGGCGGCCGCGCTTCACCCACTCCATCGGCGTGAGCTGCTCGAACTGGCCGGCCTTGCGGAGCTGGTACAGCAGCGGCTTGACCAGGCCGCCGGTGGCGATCAGGAACCACGGGGCGCCGGATCCGCCGTCGGTGTTGGCCACGCTCTGCGCGGTGCCGGTGGCGTCCAAAACCGGGTGGTCGGTGTCGAAGAAGTACTGGCCGTCGTAGCACACGGTGCTGAAGCCGGCCTTCAGCAGGTCGTAGACCAGCTGGTTCGGGAAGGCCGCGACGGCGCGTCCCATCATCCGGAAGCGGGGCGCCAGCACGCCGATCTTGTCGTCGTCGATGGCGTTGGTATCGACGGCGACGGTGTCCTCGTAGTCCTGGTTGGTGATGGCGTAGTCGCCCAGCGACAGCGAGTGGACGACACGATCGCCGAGCCACTTGCGCAGGCCCGGGATCTCCTTCAGCCAGCCGTACTTCTCGTCTGGGCCGTCGGAGGGCACGAGTTGAGCCACCTGCGACCACTGATCCGGGGCCATGCCGAGGCCCTCGTTGAACAGCGCCTTGAAGCCGGTGTTCAGGCTGGTGAGGTTGGTCTGATTGAGCAGCATGCTGCCGGGCTCCCTAGATCAGGCCCATGCGGACCCAGACGCCCTGGGCGTCCACGTCCACGATCTTGCCGGCGGCCGAGCGCGTGGACGAGCCGTCGGTCTTGGCGACGGTCTGGTCGTCGGCGATGTAGCAGGTGTCGCCGATCTCGGCCTTGGTGATGGCGTCGCCGGACGCCGAGTTGGCGAAGCGGAAGACGCCGGCGCGAACGGTCACCGTCTTGGCGGCGGCACTGCCGGCGCTGTTGTCGACAGTCGCCTCCGCCCGGCCGACGGCGACCTGGCCGGTGGCGGCGGCGCCCTTGGTGGCGTCGCCGCTGGCGTTCAGCATCACGATGGCGCCAGCGAAAATCTTGATGCTGGCCGCGACAGGGTACTCGAACGTCCGCCCGTCGCGCTCCGGCGTGTTGCGGTCGGCGGTCAGCGCGGCCATCAGGCGGCCTCCTCGATCTCGGCGCGCGCGGAGAGGTAGGCCTCCTTCGAGAGGCCAAGCGCGGCGCGAACCGTCTCCTCGGCGGCGTCGAGGACACCTGCGGCGCGTGCCGGCTCACGGCCCAGGCGCTCGATCTCGCCGGCGGCGACGACGACCGGCTGGGCGGCGACGAAGACCTGAAAGCCCAGCAGGTCGGCCAGCGCGTAGGTGGTCGCCCACTCCTTCTGCGCCGGGGTCACCTTGCCCGCCTTCACGGCGGCGTCGACGGCGGCGGTCGCCTTCTCGCGCCGGCGCTCGTCTTCCAGCGCCTGCAGGCGGCCGGCGACCTGGGTGTACTCCTCGGCGGCGGGGCGCCGGGCGATGGCGGCCAGAACCTGGGCCGCGTCCACATCCTCGGCCAGGCCGAGAGCGCGGCGGACACCCGCAGCCTCCTCGGTGATGGCCGCGGCGCGGGCGAGGATGGTCTCGGCCGAGGCGTCTTCGGCCAGGCCGAGGGCGGCGGCAACGGGGGTGGTGTCGGTCACATCGGTGTCTCCCAGGTGGCCTCGGTCGGAGGCGATCTGCAGGCGGGCGCCGAACGCGGGGTTGTTGGTGAGGCCGGCGCGGAGGATCCGCCGGACGCGGTCGCCGGCCACGTCGAACACCGGCGACAGGAAGCGGTAGGACCGCGCCGCGAGCGCCGCCCGTCCTGCCTCCGTCCACTCGACGCGGGCCCAGACGAAGCCGTCCTCGCGCGCTTCCAGGTCGACGATCCAGCCCGCGGCGGGCGCGGCGGCACCGGTTTTCATCACCAGGTCCGTCTGGTGGTCGAAGTCGACCACCATCGTCGCCAGCTCCTTGCGGCTCTCGGCGATGACGGCCTCGGCGTCGTCGAGGCGGAAGTTCTTCCCCGGATAGCCCACGTCGCCGGTTGGCATCAGCCGGATCCAGGCCGGCGCGTCGGCCGGCAGGTCCTGCGAGAGCACGATCGATGCGATGAAGGCTGACACGGGCCGATCCCCTGCTCGGCGCGCCCGCCTGGGCGCGTTCGGGGCACTGTATGGAGCGGGGCGCCCGCACCGGTAGACCCAAGCAGTTGTTAGGTGGGGCTCGAATGGGGGCCGGCGGTGTTATCGATGGGGGCGGCAAACGATAATAGCGCCGTGCCCTGTTAACGACATCGATCGCGCCGCCCGGGAGGGCGGACAGGGGGCGCGCTATCTATAAGGTATGGGGCGCGGCGCGGGCGGCGGAGGCGGCCCGGCCGGCCGCCACGGCCGCCGGCACCGATGGTGGCCGCAAATACCCCCCATTCGAAGCGGTTTCGAAATAGGCTGGATGCGCAAGTCGGGGGTGGCCGAGGGGGTAGGTGCCCCCCCCCACCCCGCGCGCGCCAGCGGGCTTCTAATCGGCTCGGCTTGATCCTCGCTCGAAGGGCGCTATACCCAGCGTCACACAACAACAGACCACAAGGCGCCCATGCTTACCGGAACCCGGATGCGGCCAGCGGTGCTTGGCTTGCTGTTCTGCCTTGCTGTGGGCGGCGGGGCCTGCGCCGAGGACACCGTCGGTCAGGCAAGAGTGATCGATGGGGACACGATCGAGATCATGGGGGCGAAGATCCGGCTGGAGGGGATCGATGCCCCTGAACGCGCTCAGGCGTGCAGCAGCAACGGGGTGCCCTGGGCGTGCGGCGCAGCGTCGAGCGCGTGGCTGGCGGAGTTCCTAGCCGGCCGGGAGATTGCCTGCGTCGAGAAGGGCCGCGACCGCTATGGGCGGTTGCTGGCCACCTGTTTCGTCGGTGGGGAAAATCTCAACGACAGGATCGTCCGGGAGGGGTGGGCACTGGACTTCCGCCGCTACACGCACTCTTATGTCGAGGCGGAAGAAGAAGCCAAGCGCAAGGGGATGGGGGTATGGCGCGGGGAATTCGAGCTGCCGTGGGAGTGGCGGCGGCAGCATCATTGATTGCGACGGCAGCGTGGGCTCATCCCGGGGGGCTTGACGCCAAAGGGTGCCACAACAACCGGAAGACCGGGGAATACCACTGTCATCGTGCCCAGCCGCCGAGCGAGCCGGACAGGCAAAGGCGGCAACCCGAAATGCAGCGGCTTATTCCCGAAGACGGCGGCGGGTGCGCCTGTGGCTCGGGGCGTGTCTGCACGGGACCTCGCGGCGGGCGCTACTGCATCGGCCCGAGCGGCAACAAGCGTTACGGCCAATAGAGTTGCGGACGGCTAATCGATCCACGGCTTCGGCCTGATGCTTGCCGTGCAGCAGTCCGCTTTATCTGCCAGCGGCGCACACTCTCTCCTGCCCACAGAGATCGCTGTCGCACCGGCATGGACATGGAAGCTCACAGGCCCGTGAAAGACGAACGACTGACCTGAGGAGCAGTTTGGGACCGCTTCGCGCAGGATCTGCCGCAGATGCTCCTTGTCCATGCCGCCCCCGACTTCTGTAAGTAATTGGACGGACTCAGGATAATGGCGTTTCGCGAAATGTCGCATGACATCCGCGAGCGCTGCGTGCCGCATTCCCCGATTGCCCCCATTGCGCCGCCAGCATGCGCCAGTGGCACGTCAGGACGGAAAGAGGAGTTCAACCGGCAAGGCGGATCAGGCGGCGGACGGTCTCCAGCTCGACTGTCTTCGGCTCGCCTTCGGCGGGGTGCTGCGCGCCGGAATAGAGGATGGCGACCAAGGCGGCCTTTTTGGCGGGGGCGAGCGTCTGGTGGCTCTCGGCCAGATGCTCCTCGACCGCTTCCAGAGCGCGCTGCAGCAGTTCCTCGTCGAGCTTGCCGTGAGGCACAGCCCGCTGCGCCTCCAGGCGATCGACAGCGGTGCGCAGGTGCTCGGAGGCGGGGTCTCCGGAGGCGCGCATCGGACCTTCGTTGTATGCGAGCCAGTTCAAGTTGATGAGCGCTGCTTTTGCGAACTTTACGATCGCCATGAATGCAGGGGACGCTGAGCCCTTAAGATATCTTTCCCACTGCGTAAGTGAAACATCAGCGGCTACTGCCGCTTTCTTCTGAGATCCAAGGATGGATGACGCCTGCTTCAGGCGCATCCCAAGTCGGGCTAGCTCAGGCGCAGCCTCGCGCAAATCACCTTCTTCTTTGTTCTCTTCAGTCATCTAGACCCCCCCTCGTTGCTCGGGAGATCTCCGATCCCCAACAAAATGATGGCAGAAACCACCTTATAAGACGTTGACCACCATCATATACGGTGGTAGCGTGCTGGTCATGAACCATACCACGCGCGCATCCGTGGGCGATAGCCCTGGCGATGATTGGGCATGGCCCAAAGTCAAGGAGCGCATCGAAAGCTCCGGAACCACGCTGAGTGCGGTGGCACGTGCCATCAGCAGGTCGCCTTCGGCTGCGTGGCAGGTTAAGCGGAAGCCGATCCCGACGTTGCAATCTGCAATAGCCGCGGCAATTGGCGTGCCGCCGCAGATTATCTGGCCGTCGCGGTACGATCATCGCGGTCATCCCGTCAAGCGCAACCAATGGCTAGCCACGCAAGCTCATAAGGAGCGCCGCGCATGACGGCGCCAGTGGGCGCCCTACTCGGGGCGGCGCTTCGTAAGGTGCGGGGAGACCAAGCCATTCCTGTCATGGCCCAACGCCTTGGCGTGAACAAGAACACGCTGGGGAGCTATGAAAGAGGGCAGGCGACGCCGGATGTCAATTTCCTGGTTGGATTTGCCGCCGTTACCGGGGCATCGCTGGAACATCTAATAGACCTGCTCCTCCGGGAAGCCGGCGCGCCCATAACGTCTGCCCAACTGAAACATTTCGACGAGCGCGAGCTACCGACTGACGATGGCTGCGGCGACAGACATCAGGCGGTGCCAACGGCCACCCCACCCGGCGAGCTCCCAAGTGCGGTGGATGCCGTGCCAGAGCGCCTACGAGCCGTCCGGGGGGCGCTCGGAGAGACACAAAAGAGCATGTCGGCCCGCTTTGGTCTGGGCGAGGGGACATGGCAGGCACTGGAGATCCAGGAGCGACTGCCAAAAGGCGAGGTGCTCACTTCCCTTGTGGGGCTGGGGTTCAGCGCTCACTGGTTACTGACCGGCGAAGGCCCGATGTGGCGGGCCTTGCAGCCCCGTTGCCCCGAGGGCCGGTCCACGACACCGCCCCTGCCGGCAAGTGCGGTGGATGCCGCGCCGCAGCAGGCATCGGATGATGATCGTGCTCTGCTGAAAGAGTTACTGCATGCCCTCCTCCGGCGGCTGGAGGGCTGACGTGACAGCGCCCCATCCCGATCCGCTCGACGACGACCGCGCAGCCGCGCTGAACGCCTGGCGTTCGGTGGTGCTGGCGGCGCTGCCGTTCCTCTATGCGATCGTGTTCTTCTGGCTCGGCTGGCGCTGCGCCGAGATCTTCGGAGCCGCCGGATGATCGAGCGGCTGCCCGTCTGCTCGCTGGCCGGCCTCCCCGGCATGCCGACGACCGCCGCGGCGGCGCGGCGGCTGGCGGCGGCGGAGGGCTGGCGGGTCGACGGCGGCGCCGTCTGCGTCGCCGACCTGCCGGCGGAGACACGGGCGGCGATCGCGGCCCGCGAGGTCGCGTCGATCGGCGCCCAGGGCGCCGTCGCCGCCGGCCTGCGGCCGCTGTCGGAGACCGCCGAGCGGCGCGCCGCCGCCCGGCTCGCCATCGTCCAGGCGTGGCGGGCGTTCGCCGCCGCGGCGTTCCTGGCGCCGTCGGCCGCCGCCGATCCGTTTTCCCGCGCCTACAACCAGGGCGGCATTCCGGTCGAGGACTGGGTGCGGGCCGCCGTCGACCATGTCTGCGCCCGGTCGCTGCTGTCGTGGGCGCGGGCGAGCGCGCGCGACGGCTTCGCCGCGCTCGCCGGCCGCCACGGCGAACATCGCAAGGGCACCGGGACGCTGGATGCGGACGCCGAGATGCGGGCGCTGGCGATCGGGCTGCTGGCCGCCTCGCCGCACGTGGACGCCGCCCAGGTGCACCGGGCGCTGGAGGCGCGGTTCGCCGGCCGCGAGCTGCCGAGCCTGCGCTCGGTGCAGAGGTTCGTCGCCCGCTACCGGGCCGAAAACCCCGGCGTGCTGCTGTCGCTGGCCAACCCGGACGCGCACCGCTCCCGGCTGCGCGTCGCCTTCGGCTCGGCATCCGGCGACGTCCTCGGGATCAACTGCCTGTGGGAGCTGGACAGCACGCCCACCGACGTGGTGCTGGCCGACGGGCGCCGCTACGCGCTGATCGGCGTCATCGACGTCTGGTCGCGTCGGCTGCTGATCCATGTGGCCCCCACCTCCTCCGGGCTGGCGGTGACCACCGCCATCCGCCGGGCGATCCTCGCCTGGGGCGTGCCCGACCGGATCAAGACCGACAACGGCAAGGACTACGTCTCGCTGCACGTGGAGCGCGGGCTGGCCGACCTGCGGATCGAGCACGTGACCTGCCCGCCGTACACGCCGGAGGGCAAGCCGCACATCGAGCGCGTGCTCGGCACCCTGTCGCACCAGTTCCTGGAGCTGCTGCCCGGCTACGTCGGCCACTCGGTGGCCGACCAGCAGGCGATCCGGTCGCGGATTTCGTTCGCGCAGCGGCGCGAGCAGGAGGCGCCGGTGGAGGTGCAGCTCACCGCCGACGCGCTGCAGGCGAAGCTCGACGGCTGGTGCCGCGACGTCTACGGCCGCGCCCGCCACCGCTCCCTGGGGCAGTCGCCGTTCGAGCGGGCTGCGTCGTGGACCGGCCCGGTCCGCCGGGTCGCGGACGAGCGGGCGCTCGACGTGCTGCTGGCGCCGGCGCCGGACAACGGCGGCATCCGCCGGGTCGGCAAGAAGGGCATCGCGCTCGAGGGAACGCACTTCATCGCCGCCGAGCTGGGGCCGCTGGTGGGCGAGGACGTGATGGTCCGGCTCGACCCCGCCGACATGGGCTCGATCTGGGTGTTCGCCACCGACGGCCGGTTCGTCGCCAAGGCCTGCTGCCCACACCGGACCGGCATCGACCGGGCGGCGGTCGCGGCCGAGGCGAAGCACCGGCAGCGGGAGGCGGTGGCGGCGGCGCGCAAGGAGCTGAAGGCGGCGGCGAGGCGCATCCGGGTGGGCGAGATCGCTGACGAGCTGCTGGCCGCCGGCCGGCGCCGGGCCGGCCAGGTGGTCGCACTGCCACGCAAGGGCGAGACGCACACGACGCCGGCGCTGGACGCGGCGGCGGTCGCCGCGCGCGCCGACGACGCACCGGTGCCGGCGGCGCTGAGCGAGGCCGACCGGCGGGCGGCGGCGAAAGCCACCGGCCGGATCGAGCGGCGCCCGGCGGCGATGAACGACGTGGAGCGGGCCCGGGCAAATGGGGTGCGCGTCGACGCCCTCGAAGAGGCGCTCGGCCGCGGCGAGGCGATCGAGGACGCCGACGCCCGGTGGCTGGCGCTCTACCGGCAATCGAAGGAGTACCGGGCGCACGTGCGGCTGCGGCTGCTCGCCGCGACCGGCTGAGGGCTTTCGAATTCTCGGGCAGAACGCCCGAGGGGGTTGAAGGAGAGGGGAATGAACGAAGCTACCGGCACCGGCGGGCGCATCCTGCTGCTCGACAACGTGGTGCGGTTCACCGGCCTGATGGAGATGCTGACCGGGCGCGACCCGGACCTCCCAGGCTTCGGCGTGTTCGACGGGCCGGCCGGGTTCGGCAAGACATCGGCCAGCATCTACGCCGCCAACGTCTACCGGGCGTATTGCGTGCGGCTGGAGAGCTGCACGACGCAGCGGGGCTTCTGCCTCGCGGTCGGTCGCGAGCTGGGCATCCGCAGCCCGGAGCGGACGGTGGAGGGGATGATCCACCAGATCGCCGACCACCTGGCCGACCACCCGTCCCGGCCGCTGATCCTGGACGAAGCCGACCACCTGGCGCGGCGGGGGATCATCGAGCTGGTGCGCGACATCCACGACCGGGCGGCGCCGGCGGGGGCGACGATCGTGATGATCGGCGAGACCGCCTTCTACGAGGGGCTGCGGCGCTGGGAGCGGGTCCAGTCCCGGGTGCTGAAGCGGGTGATGGCGGAACCGATCTCGGCCGGCGACGTGGCACAGCTCGCCGGGCGCATCTGCCACGGGATCACGCTGGCCCCAGACCTGCTCGCCAACGTCGCCGAGAAGGCGCGCGGGTCGGCGCGCCGGGCGGTCGGCCGGCTGTACGCGGTGCGCGAGCGGGCGCTGACGCGGGGCTGCGAGGCCATCGGCCTCGCCGAGCTGGGGGAGGACGGCGATGCCGCGTAAGGCAGCAGCATCCCGGCCCGCAGACCGGAAGGCCCTGTCGAAGCCGGCGGGCCGGCAGGCGGCGTGGGCCGCCATGTACGAGCAGAGCGTCTTCACCGTGCGGGACATCGCGCGGGCGACGGACGTGCCCTATCGCACGGTCGCGACCTACGTCCAGTCGCTGATCACCGGCGGCATCCTGCAGATCTACGGCCAGCACGATACGGGCGGCACGCTCTATCTGCTGCCCGAGGAGATGCGCCGCCGCCATGGGGCCGCCGCGCCGCGGGTGAACCGGGACGGCGAGCCGGTGACCGCGGGCCTGGCCGCCGAGCAGATGTGGCGGACGATGAAGCGGCTGGGGCCCGGCTGGTCGCCGGACGAGCTGGCCGGGGCGGCGTCGACGGACCAGGTCGCCGTCTCCCGTGGCTACGCCCACGACTACGCCCACAAGCTGATGCGGGCGGGATACCTGCGCCTGCTGAACGAGCGCCGCCCGGTGCGCTACGTGTTCCTGCCGCATCGGGACAGCGGGCCGCTGCCGCCGCGCATCCAGACGCGGGGCCGGGTATTCGATCCGAACCTGGGCCGGGTGGTCTACCCGGCAGGAACCACCGATCGGGCCGCCGATCGGGCCACCGATCCGGTTTCCCACCAGGGCGCCGACCGGGCCGCACAGGTGGCGCCATGAAGCGCGGCCCGAAGCCGGGCAGCCGCTCGCCGGATGCCAACGCCGTCAAGGCGCAGCTGGCCTGGCGGCGAGAGCTGCCGGAGTGGGTGGCGGTGCTCGCCGCCGGCTGCGACCGGCACGGCCAGACGGCGATGGCGGAGCGGCTGGGCTATGCGCCCAGCGTCGTCAGCCAGGTGCTGTCGCGCAGCTACCGCGGCGACTACGGCGCCGTCGAACAGGCGGTGCGGGCGGCGCTGCTGGCGGAACGGGTGGCATGCCCGATCCTGGGCGACCTGGAGCTGGCCGCGTGCCTGGACAACCAGGACGCCGCATCGCGCGGCGTCCGCGGCTCGGAGCTGCGGATCCGGCTCGCCCGGGCCTGCCCGACCTGCACCAACAATCGCAAGAGGAGGAACGCCGATGCTGAGCGCTGACCTGCGCTCGCTCGCCGGCTGGGCGAGCGGCAAGCAGACACTGGACGACGTGCACCGGGGCCTGCTGGTGCAGCGGCTGGAAGCCGCGGCCGACCGGGCGGCGGCGATCGAGGCCGCGATCATCCCCGCGCAGGGCCGGGGTTTCCTCGGCGCCGATCCGAAGGTGGTGCCGATCGGCGCCGCCCGGACCGGCAAGGCGCCGCGCCCATGACCGCGCTGACGCGCGAGATCGCGCGCACCGTGCTGCACGCCGAGGTGCTGCTGCAGGAGGCCATCACCGAGGGCGGGTGCGACCAACGGGAGCTGTTGGAGCTGCAGCGGCACGCGGTGCGGGCGGAGAACGCCCTGGCGCTGGCCAGCGAGCACGCCGCCGCAGCACTGCGGGGGTGCGAGTGATGCCTGCACCGACGCTCGACCAGGAGGCCGCGGCGGCGGCCGACCTGCTGGTGGAAGCCTGCACGGCCGGCACCCGCCGGCAGGTGCTGCACAGGTTCGCGCAGCAGGCGCGGCTCGGCCGGGCGCTGGCCCTGCGGCAGGAGCTGCGCCGCGATCCCCCGCCGGCGGACGAGAGCGGCGAGGTGGCGCCATGATCGACATGGACGTGATCTGGCGGACCGTCGCCCAGTCGTGCGGCGTGCCGGAGCACCTGGTGCGCAGCGACGGAAAGCGGGCGACGGCCGCCCACAACGCCCGGCAGGTGGCGATGGCGCTGGCCCGGGAGCTGACGCCGCTGACGCTGCAGGAGATCAGCCGGCACTTCGGCCTGGACGCCAGCTCGGTCACCTGGGCCGTGCGCAAGGTGAACGAGCGGCGCGCTCTGCCGCAGTTCGCCAAGCAGCTGGACCGCATCACGCGCCAGCTCCGCCGGCTCGCCGAGGAACCCGCCGAGCAGCCCGCCGATGTGCCGGCCGGCGCGGCGCTGGCGGTTGTCGCCGGGGCGCCGGCCACCACGCCCGCCCCCACGCCGGTGCGCAGCATCGCGGCCGAGGCGGAGGCGGCGCGGATCATGGAGGCGATCGAGTACCTGGTGAGCTGGCAGCCGGACAGGCTGCGCAGCGTGCTGTCCCGGCTCTACGGCCGCGACCAGAAGACGGGGCGGCTCACCGCCGGCCCGGCGGGCGAGCACAAGACGGCGCCGTCGGTCGCAGCGACGGCGGGCGGGGCGGCGGCAGGCACGTCGCCGGCGACGGCCGTGACGTCGCCGGCCGGCGGCGGGCGGCGCAAGCGGGCCTGCCTGTCGTGCGGGGAGCCGTTCCAGTCGGCCGGGGCGCACAACCGGCTGTGCATCCGGTGCGTCCGCAGCGATGCCGCCGGCCTGCCGGCGCAGTTCGCGTGAGGGGGCACATGGGCGGGAAGACGAGCCCGCAGCACGGCTACGAGGTGGGCCTCGCCCACGGTAGCATCGGCGATGCCCCGATGATCTACCTGACGCTTTCGGAGCCGAGCGGGATGTCGCTGATGTCGCCGGCGCAGGCGCGCGCCATGGCGAAGCGGATCCGGAAGCGCTGCCCGAATATCAGCGACAAGCAGGCGTTGCTGGACCTCGCCTCCACGCTCGACGAGCTGGCAGCCGAGGTGGAAAGCGGCGCGTGGAGGTAATGGTGAAGGCGCTCACCGTCTGGCAGCCGTGGGCCGACCTGATCGTCCGCGGCCTGAAGCCGGTGGAGTTCCGCAACCGGCGGACCCACCACCGCGGCTGGCTGGCGATCCACGCCGGCCGGCACAGGGACCTGAAAACCGAGGCGCTCTACATGCGCGCGGTCTACCGGCTGGCGCCGTTCCTGGAGGCCGAACTGGGCAGCGTTCGGAAGTACCTCGAAGGCCTGCCGCGGGGCACCATCGTCGGCGCCGCCCGCCTGTTCGACTGCCAGCCGGCCGAAGCGCTGGGCGGGCTCTTGTCCCGCCGACCGTCCTGGGAGGCCACCTGCGGCGCCGGGCTGGAGTTCCCCGGCTACGGCTGGGTGCTGAAGGAGCCCGTCCTCGCCCCCTTCTGGCTGCTGGGCGTCGGCGGCCGTCAGTGCCTCTGGGACCTGCGGTGCGATCACGAAGAGCTCGTCGATGATTGGATCCTGGCGGCAGACGAGGATCGCGCCTGATGGCCTGCACCCGCGTCCCCATGCCGGGCGGTGGCTCGGCGATCGTCTGCTCGCGCGGCGGCCGCGGCAAGCGGCCCGGGAAGGCGCCCGCGCCGGCGCCGGCGCTGCCGCTCACCGGCGGCGGCGAGACCGAGCATCGCAGGCTCGAGCGACTGCTCGCCTGCGTCGAGCGGGAGGCCGGCAAGCGCCGGCGGTTCTACGCGCTCTGGGTCCAGCAGGGCCGGATGCTGCCGGAGACGGCGGCCCGCGGCGAGGAGGAGTGGGCGGACGTCCAGGCCTGCGTCGTCGCCGCCCTGACCGGCAAGCCGGGCGTGGCGCGGCACGAGATGGACCGGCGCATCGCCGTCGTCGCCCGCGAGATCGAGCGGCGCAAGCGCGCCTACCCGAACCTGATCGCCCGGGGCACGCTCTCGGTCAAGGCCGCCGAGCGCGATCTGCTGGAGATGGGCGAGGTGCTGACGTGGATGCAGGAGAGGAGGAACCAGGGATGATCGATGCCAGGGCGTTCTTGCTGCTGAACCGCGCTGTTGACCTGCTGGAGCGCATGGATCCGGAGCGCCGCGGCGATCGTCCCGCCGCAACGGATGAGGAATGCGACGTGCTGCACCGGGACCTGCACACCTTCGTTTACGAGGAATGGTGCCAGCGGCTGTCCACGCACCTCTGCGAGCTCTATGAGCCGAACGAAGTGCGCAAGTTCATGCACGCCCCGAACAAGCTGCTCGGTGGAGGGACCCCCTGCGATCTGATCGCGCAGGGCAGGGCGGAGGAGGTCTCCGCCGTCGTCCAGCGGCGGCTCGACTGCGTCTACCTGTGACCACCGGCCCTGTCTCCACCGGAAAGGAAACCCGATGACCACCTGGACCGAAATCGAGACCGCCGCCCGCAAGTACGCCGATGCCCGCCGCGACCTGGGCGAGCGGCTGCATGCCCTGGACGAGGACGTGGCAGCGGCGAAGAAGCGGCATTTGAAGGCCGTTCGAAGCCTCGCCGAAGCGGCCGCCGAGGAGAAGGGCCGACTGTCCGACCTGGTCGCCGGCGCGCCGGAGCTGTTCGACAAGCCGCGGACCCGCCTGCTGCACGGGGTGAAGTTCGGCTTCGTCAAGGCGCGCGGCAAGCTGGAGTGGGCGGACCCGGCACAGGTGATCCGCCTGATCCGCAAGTTCATCCCCGATCAGGCCGAGGCGCTGATCAAGGTCTCCGAGACGCCGCTGAAGACGGCGATCGCGCGGCTGGACGGCGCCACGCTGAAGAAGCTGGGCGTCTCGGTGATCGAGACCGGCGACGTGGTGGTGGTCGAGACCACCGACAGCGAGATCGACAAGCTGGTCGATGCGCTGCTGAAGGAGCCGGTGACGGCCGAGGCACAGGAGCACGCCGCGTGACCAGGACCGTGGCGGGTGGCGGGAAGGACAGCGGTTCGGGCGGCGGCGCGGCCGATCCGCGCCGCAAGGCCGAGCTGGCGGTGATCCACCTGGGCCGGAAGGCGCTGGCGCTGGACGAGGAGACCTACCGGGATTTCCTCGCGCAGACGGTGGGCAAGCGCTCGGCCGCGGATCTGTCGCCGGCGGAGCGCCAGCGGGTGATCGAGGCGATGCGGGCGCGGGGCTTCCGGCAGGAGAGCTGGGGCGGGCTCGGCGGGTCGGTGGCGAAGATCCTGCGCGGCGGCGGCACACGGCTGCGGCCGCACCAGGCGAAGGTGAAGGCGCTGTGGCGGGCACTGTGGAACCTGGGCGCCCTGCGGGACGGATCGGACGCGGCGCTGGATACCTGGATCCGCTCGCCGAAGGGCGCCGGCGTCGAGGCGCTGCGGTTCGCCGACGCCAAGGCCTGCAACATGGCCATCCAGGCGCTGCGCGACTGGTGCGCCCGCGAGGGTTTCGAGACGACGCCGGGGGAGCCGGGCGTCGCCTCCAAGCGGTCGCTGGCGCGCGCCATCTGGCGTCAGCTGGAGGGGCTCGGCCAGGTGCTCGTCCCGGGCCCCAACGGCCTGGACGGGTGGCTGAGGGGGGGCGGCATCAAGCCGCACAAGACCAGCCTGATGCTGCTGAGCCCGGACGAGCTGGACCACGCGATCGAAAAGCTGGGGGCCTGGCTGCGCCGCGCGCGCGGCGACGGCGGCCCTGGGCAAGGCGCGCAGGGCGGCAAGGAAGAGGGGAATGACGGGGATGACGATCGGTGATGTGGATGTGCCCGCCGGCTGCGTGCTGACGATCAGCGGCCCGCACCGCAAGGCGCCGCCGGACGACCGGTGGCAGGCCTGGGTGACGGCGATCGAGAATGGCGAGGGGCGCGTCGTCGCCTTCGCCGGCGGCGGCACGGCGGCGCAGGCGGCCGGCGACGCCATCACCCAGGCGCGGGCGGAGTGGCCTATGCCGGCAGCGGCGCAATGAGTAACGCACAGGTGGCGTTGCCGCTGCCCGGCGTGCTGGCGCTGATCCAGGAGGCGACCGACGAAGCGACCGCCTTGCGCATCGCCGACGCCTTCGGTGGCACCGTGGTGTGGGTGTCCGACCGGGATGGATCGGACACCCAGATGTCGCGCCTTGTCGGGGCCGATGCGGCGGCGCGCATCGCCCAGGCGGTGGGCGCCGGCGCGGTCCGGGTGCCCTCGGCCGCGGCGGTGCGGGCGGCGGCGCGCCGTCGGCGGGTGCTGCAGATGCGCCGGGACGGGATGAGCCTGCGGCGGATCGCGCGGGAGACCGGGCTGTCCACGGAGCGGGTCCGGCAGATCCTCCGTTCGGGTAGCTAACAACTGCTTGGGGCTACCGGCGGGTGGAGCGGGCCGACATGGTGGCGGCGTGACCCACCGGCGCCGTCGGAGACGCACGTGATCCCCTCCCGTCAGTTCCTCGACCACGTCATCCGCCCCACGCTGGCCGTGCTCGCCGAGATGGAGCCGCGCATGCGCTCGCCGGCCGCCGAGCGGCTGCTGCTGGGCACCGCGGTGGTGGAGAGCCGGCTGCAGGACCTGGTGCAGAAGGGCGGCGGCCCGGCCCTGTCCATGTTCCAGATCGAGCCGGCCACGTTCCAGTGGATGTGGCGCACGCACGTGCTGACCAGCGGCCGGCTGGGGATGACCATCGGCCGCTTCCTGTTCCAGGGCATCGCCCCCATCGACCAGCTCGCCGGCAACCAGCATCTCGCCTGCGCCATGGCGCGGCTGCGCTTCTGGCTGGCGCGCGACCCGCTGCCCGCCGCCGACGACATCGATGGCCTCGGCGGATACTGGAAGGAGCACTACAACACCCGGCTCGGCCGCGGCCGCGCGGAGGTCTGGGTGAAGGACTACGGACAATACTGCGCGGAGGCCTTCCGATGACGACGACGGCGGCAAAGCCCTGGTACGAGAGCCGCACCCTGTGGGGGGCGATCGTCACCGCGATCGCAATGATCGTGCAGGCCTCGGGGATCGAGGTTCCGGATGCCGAGCAGCAGCGGCTGATCGACCTGCTCACCCATCTCGGCGAGGGCTTCGGCCTGGTGCTGGTGATCTGGGGGCGGATCGCCGCCCGCAAGCGGCTCACCGTCTCCGGCGGCACCGGGATCGCGCTCGCCCTGGCGCTGGCATCGATGCTCGGTGCCTGCGACCCCAACCGGGACCAGCCGGTGACGGCACAGAGCCCGGCGCAGCAGGCCTACCTGGTGGACGAGCAGTACGCCCAGCGCGTCCAGCCGGCGATCCTGGCCTACGTCACCTCGCCTTCGGCCGATCCGACGGTCAAGGCGCGGCTGCAGAAGCTCGACGCTCGCGTCAACGCCGAGCTGGACCGGATGTGGCGGGACGTGGGCTCCCACGGCTGGGATGCCTCGGTCGCCGCGTCGGCCGCCGCCCGTGCGGTACTCGCCGAACTCGAAGCGTACTACGCGGCCAAGGCCTCAGGGCACCAAAAGGGAGCCACCCGATGAACGAGCAGGTCGTCCTGGGGATCCTCCAGGCGCTGAACGCGGCACTCACCGTCTTCGGACCGCAGGCGCGCAGCCTGGTCGCGCAGATGGTCGCCGAGCACCGGGATCCGACGCTGGACGAGATCCAGTCACTGCAGGCGGCGCGGCACGCGACCGCCGACCGCATCCGGGAGGCCTAGATGTCCGAGCACCAGAGCCAGCTGCTGCACCTGGCGATGCGCATCATCGCGCTGTGGCGCGAGCGCCCGGCCGGGGTGCGAACCCTGGAAATGGAAATGCGGGAGGACATTGCCGGCAACCACTCCGTCGATGTCGCCGCCATGAATGATGCGGTGGAGCGTCTGGATGCAATCCGCGACGCCGGCCCGTTCATCGCGCCGGTGGACCGCTCGCTGATTGCGGCCGACGTGCCGATCATCCGGGAAAAGCAGACGTGACGATCCCCCCCGAGCTGACCTGGGTCGTCGGCGTTGGAGTGTCGATCCTCGCGATCCTGATGGCGGCGGTGTGGAAGATCGTCGACGGCGGCGCCAAGCGGATGGAGCAGATGCTCTCTGCGCACACGGCGGCGGAAGCGCAGGACCTGTCCGACATCCGCTCGGCGACGGTCGCGATGCAGGCGATGGGCGCCGAGCTGGAGCAGCGCATCTCCCGCATCGAAGCCCACCGTGACCAGATCCCGACCGTGTCGATGGTGCATCAGCTGTCGATCGCGGTCACCCAGCTCGCCGGCAAGGTGGAGACCGTCGACGCGGCGAACACCGCCAAGATCGAGGCCATGCGGGTGATGGGCGATCGCCTGGAAATCGTCGTGCGCCGGATCGAGGACTTTCTCTCTTCCCGGAGCCGCTGACGTGAACAAGCCCTACCTGCAGGTCGTCACCGAAGATCGCCGCCTCGCGCTGCTGCGCCTGCTGGCCGAGGCGAGCGAGTACCGGGCCAATGACAGCGTGCTGACGAAGGCGCTATACGCGCTCGGTCACGACGCCGCCCGGGCGCAGGTGCTGGCCGACCTGCACTGGCTGGCACAGGTCGGGCTGGTCGACCTGGACGACGCCTTCCGCCCGGTCACGGTGGCCGTGCTGACGCAGCACGGCGGCGACGTGGCGGCGGGGCGGGCCTCGGTGCCGGGCGTGGCGCGCCCGACACCCGGCACCTGATCGTTCGAAGGGATTTCGAATGGCTCGACTGGGTGTCGTCGACCGACTGCCGAAGGACGTGCGCGAGCAGATCGGCGCACTCCGCCAGGCCGGCAGGACGATCGACGAGATCCTCGACCATCTCGAAGAGGCGCACGGCTACAAGCTCGTCCGCTCGACGCTGGGCCTGCACATCAAGAAGCTGGACGAGCTGGGCGCCCGGCTGCGCGAGAGCCAGGCGGCGGCGGATGCGCTGATGCGCCCTCTGGCCGACGCCGGCGAGGATCGGCTGATGCGGGCCCTGGTCGCCAGCATGCAGTCGCTGATGATGGACGTGCTGGCCAGCAAGGCCGGCGAGGATGTGGTGTTCGACGCCGAGGAGTTCATGTTCTTCGCGCGTGGGCTGAAGGACCTGGGCGCGGCGCGCAAGACCGACGCCGACCTGGTGCTGAAGATCGAGGAACAGGCGGCGAAGAAGGCCTCGAAGCTGGCGGCCGAGCGGGCCGAGAAGGCGATCGCCAGGCAGGGCGTGACGCTGTCGGCGGAGGCCCTGCAGGCGATCCGCCAGGACATCTACGGCATCGTCGGATGAGCAGCGCAGCCGTCCCGCTCTACCCCTACCAGCAGCAGTGGCTGCGGGACGGGAGCCGGTTCAAGATCGGCATGTTCGCGCGGCAGACCGGCAAGACCTTCACCAACACCCTGGAGACCGTCGACAGCACCTTCCAGGCGATGGTCGAGGGGCGCCGCGACCGCTGGGTGATCCTCTCCCGCGGCGAGCGGCAGGCCAAGGAGGCGATGGACGAAGGCGTCAAGCGGCACGCCAAGGCCTACAGCCTGGCCATGGAGGAGCTGTCCTACGATTTCCGGGGCGACAGCGGCACGTCCTACAAGGCCCTGGAGGTCGCCTTCCCCAACGGGTCCAGGATCACGGCGCTGCCGGCCAATCCCGATACGGCCCGGGGCTTCAGCTCGAACGTCCTGCTGGACGAGTTCGCGTTCCACAAGGATAGCCGGGCGATCTGGGCGGCGCTGTTCCCGGTGATCTCGGCCGGCTGGAAGCTGCGCGTCGTCTCCACCCCGAACGGCAAGGGGAACAAGTTCTACGAGCTGATGACGGCGGACGACAGCGTCTGGTCCCGTCACGTCGTCGACATCTACCAGGCCGTCGAGCAGGGCCTGCCGCGCAACGTCGACGAGCTGCGCCGCGGCCTGCAGGACGAGGACGCCTGGGCGCAGGAGTACGAGCTGAAGTGGCTCGACGAGGCGAGCGCCTGGCTGCCCTACGAGCTGATCTTCGCCTGTGAGGATGACCGGGCGGGGCGGCCCGAATTGTACGAGGGCGGGCCTTGCTACATCGGCAACGACATCGCCGCCGGCGGCGGCGATCTGTGGGTCGCGTGGGTGTGGGAGCAGGTCGGCGACGTCCTGTGGTGCCGGGAAATTGTCCCGCTGCGGCGGGAGAAGTTCGCCGTGCAGGACGCGGTGATGGACGATCTGTTTCAACGCTACCGGGTGATCCGGCTGGCGATGGACCAGACCGGCATGGGCGAAAAGCCGGTCGAGGACGCGAAGCGCCGGTACGGCAGCTCGCGGGTAGAAGGCGTGCAGTTTACCGGGCCGGCGAAGCTGGTCCTCGCGACCCAGGGCAAGACCGGGTTCGAGGACCGGAAGGTGCGGATCCCGGAAGGGCAACTGCCGCTGCGGGCCGACCTGCACTCGCTGGTGAAGATCGTGGGCCCGACCGGCAATGTGCGGTTTCTGGCGCCGCGCGAGGGCGGAAGCCACGCCGACAGGACCTGGGCGGCGTTTCTCGGCGTGCACGCGGCGGACACCGGTGGCGTCGAGTACGACTACGAGCCGGCGACCTCGGGGGGCGATCGGCATCATGGGGACGCGCGGCGGCCGGACCATTCGGACGACTGGCGCCGGCAGCGCGGCTCCGGCCTGCGCCGCCTGGAAGGGACATGGTGAGGAGCACGAGATGATGGATGCAGGCCAGAAGCTGACAGCCTACGCCGAGCGGATGGAACGGCTGCTCGACGAGCTGGACGCGTTGAAGGACGACCTGAAGGAGCTGAAGACGGAGATCAAGAGCGGCGGCTTCAATGCCCGCGCGCTCGCCAAGCTGGTCAGCATCCGCCGCAACAGCAAGACGGCCGAGGTCGAGGTCGGCCTGGTCAACGACCTGATCCTCTACGCGCACGCCACCGGGACGCCGCTCGATGTCGAGGAGCTGAGTGTCGTCGGCGACGACGACGCGGAGGGGTGACGTGAACGCCTGGTGCGGGACGTGCATGTTCTGGATGCCATCGGAGGGGGCCAGCCGCGCCGCGAACCTGATGTTTGGCCAGTGCCGGCGGTTTCCGCCTGCAATCATCCTGACGCCGGAGGGCGCCCGCGGCCGTTGGCCGTCGACGAACCGCGCCGACTGGTGCGGCGAGCACGCGATCCTCGTTGACACGCCGGCGACGGCGGAGGCCGGCTGATGCCGCTGCTCGGGCCGGACGGCAAACCGATCGAGGCGCGGCGGCTCCGGGAAGAGCACGCCACGCCGACCGTCGGTGGTGTGCGGCAGATCTACGGCGCCCACCCGTCCGCCAACCTGGATCCGCGGCGGCTGGCGGCGATCCTGCGCCAGGCCATTGAAGGCGACCCGATCGCCTATCTGGAGCTGGCCGAGGACATGGAGGAGAAGGACCTCCATTACCTCGGCGTGCTGAGCACCCGGAAGCGCCAGGTGGCGCAGCTCGAAATCACCGTCGATCCGGGCGGGGAGGACCAGCGGGCACTCGACCTGGCGGCGGAGGTCGAGGACTGGTTGACCCGGGACAGCCTGATCGAGGAGCTCGTCGACCTGCTCGATGCAATCGGCAAGGGCTTCTCCGTCTCGGAAATCGTCTGGGAAACCAGCGCCCGGGACTGGCGACCGCAAGCGCTGCTCTGGCGCGACCCCCGGTGGTTCCGGTTCTCGCGTGACGACGGCCACACGCTCCTGCTCCGCTCCGATACCGCCCCGGAGGGTGAGCCGATCGTCGCCTGCAAGTTTGTGACGCATGTCCACAAGGCGAAATCCGGCCTGCCGATCCGGGGCGGCCTGGCGCGCGCGGTGGCGTGGTACTGGATGTTCCGCAGCTTCGACGTGAAGTCGTGGGTGGCATTCGCCGAGGCGTTCGGACAGCCGCTGCGGGTCGGCAAGTACGGGGCCGGCGCGACGCCAGACGACAAGCGGGTGCTGTTGCGGGCCGTTTCGGAGATCGCCCGCGACGCGGCAGCCATCATCCCCGACAGCATGATGATCGAATTCGTGGAGGCCAAGCTGTCGGGCTCGCTTGAGCTCTACGAGAAGCTGGCGGACTGGATCGACCGGCAGGTCTCGAAGGCCGTTCTCGGGCAGACGACGACCACGGACGCCATATCCGGCGGCCACGCGGTGTCGAAGGAGCACAACGAGGTGCGGGCGGACATCGAGCGCGCCGACGCCCGCCAGGTGGCCGCGACGCTCAACCGCGACCTGGTGCGGCCGCTGATCGCGCTGAACTTCGGGCCGCAGAACGTCTATCCGCGCATCCGCATCGGCCGGCCGGAGGAGGTGGACGCAGCCAAGGTCGTCGAGGCGGTGGCGAAGCTGGTGCCGCTCGGCTTCCGGGTGGGGCAGACGCCACTGCGCGCGCTTCTCGCCCTACCGGCGCCGGACGAGGGGGATGAGGAGCTGCGAGCGCCGGCGGCACCGGCGGTGTCGATTTCCGAGGCCGCGAACGTGGCGGAGAAAATCGACCCGGCGGACAAGGCCGCGGATCCGGCCGACGCCCCGGCCGCTGAAGACGCTGCTGGCGACGAAGATCCGGAAGAGGCCCCGGCCGGGAAGAAGATGGCGTCGCGGCCAGCTCCGGCCGCGGAAGATGACCCCGTCGAACAGCTCCTCGCGAAGCTGGCCGGGAGCGGCGATCTGGCCGACGCGATGCAGCCGCTGACGGGCCCGCTGGCCAAGCTGGCAGCCGAGGCCGGCGACTACCAGACCTTCCTCGCGCGACTGGCCGAGCACTTGGCCTCCGCGGACGTGAGCAGGATGGCCGACCTGCTCGCGCGCACGATGTTCTTCGGCGCCGTCGCCGGCCGCGTCGGCGCGGAGATCGAGAAGCAATGATGACGGACGACGGGCTGCTTCCGATCACCGAAGAGTGGCTGTCGGAGGTCGGCTTCAAGTGGCACCAGATGGAAAGGCAGCCGAACAAGCACTGGCTGTTGTGGCTTGGGGGGGCCATGCCCTCCTGGTTCCTCGTCTCGTTTGAGGATATCGGGATAGAGCTTGCTCCCTCGACGGACGGCACGTGGTTCTGTTGGCTCAGGTCCGACGTTTCTCACCGTTACGGGCGGTTCATCCATATCCGACACCTGCAAACCAGAGCAGAGGTTGTGCGCCTGATAGAGGGGCTGACCGGGGCTCGCTGGGATCCGGCGAACAACCTCTATGGGTCGATGCACACTCCAGCCGCCGCCGATCGGTTGCGCGAAGAACATCGGCGGCTCGACTTGCAATTCCTGGCGGAGCCATGGTCGTCGTGGCACCGCACCGAATGCGATGCGGAACGGGGGCGGCCTCTGCTTGAGCACATGCAGGCGGCTGTAGAAGCAGGGAAGGCGAAATAGCCAGTGGCAACGGTTGAGCCGCGCGCCGTCCGGCCGGAGGAGGCTATCCGCTTCTTTCGGGACAAGGGGTACGCCATCGGTTTCGACTGGCGGGACGTCTGGCAGCACGAGCATGCCGTCGCGTTCACCGTTGCGAAGGCGATGTCGCTCGACGTGCTGGCCGACATCCGCACCGCCGTCGACATGGCGATCGCCGACGGCATAACCTTCCGCCAGTTCGAGCAGCATCTGGCACCGATCCTTCGGGCCCGGGGCTGGTGGGGACGCGCCGAGATGACGGACCCGCAGACCGGGGAGACGGTCACCGCCCAGCTCGGGTCCCGCCGGCGGCTTGGCATCATCTTCGACACCAACATCCGCACCGCGTACGCGGCAGGGCAGTGGGAGCGGATCCAGCGCCTGAAGGACCGGCGGCCGTGGCTGCGCTATGTGGCGGTGCTCGACGAGCGGACGCGGGACGATCATCGCCGCTGGCATGGCACCGTGCTGCCGGCGGACGATCCCTGGTGGACGACGCACTTCCCGCCGAACGGCTGGCGATGCCGCTGCTCGGTGCAGCAGCTCTCCGATCGCGACCTCTCTCGATACGGCTTCGATCCGTCTTCGAATGCGCCACCGGACGACCCGCGGCCGTGGTTCAACAAGCGCACCGGCCAGTTCGAGATGATCCCCGACGGCATCGACCCCGGCTTCGCCAGCAACCCGGGCCTGACGGATCGGCTGGCCGAGGCGGAGCGGCGGCTCGTCGAGAAGCGCGCGCTCGTCGTGGCGCCGGCGCGGCCGGCGGGCGGCGCCGATCCGGTGCGTGTTGCCCAGCTGAGCCGGGAGGCGCGGGCCTACGTGCTCGATCGCGGCCGGGAGACGGGGCTGGAGCACCTGGTTGCGATCGACGCCGAGAGTGGGCAGGTGCTGGGGAAGTTTTCGGGAGAGGCCGACGCGGTCAGACTGCCCGACGACCTGGACGCGCACTTGGCCGACCGCGGCCGGCGCATCGTCATCCACCACAATCATCCGATCCCCCGCGGTCTGAGCGAGGCAGACTTGCGGACGCTCGGCCACAGGCCCGGGCTCGCCACGGTGGCCGCCCATACCAACGAGGGCAGCGATCACGCGGCGACTTTTCTTCCGTCCTGGCGGGGCGACGCCGGGATGTGGACGGCGCGTCTGGTGGTGCCGTTGCGGGAAGCGGAGCACGGGACTTACTTTGCCCTGCGGGCAGCCATCCGATCCGGCGAGATCGACGCGGACGAGGCGGAGCTGCTGCATGCGCACGTCCGGTCGCTGGTCCTGGCGCGGATCGGCCTGATCAGGTACGATTACTCTCTCTCTGGAGAGATGGCGCGCCTCGTCGAAGTCAGGCGGGATGCGTTGGACAAGGTGATGGAAGGCGCCATGACGCATGTGCGCCGCTGGATCCCGGAGCGCTGATGGCCTGGACCATTGTCGAGGAACCCTCCCTGTATCAGCCGGTCGAGGTCTGGCACGAATTCCTCGCCCGGCTCGAACAGATGGATCAGGCGGACGACGGAGTAAGGCTGTCGGTCGATCATGCGCGATCGGTCGTCGCCCTGAAGTCAGAGGCGGAAGCCGAGGCCGTGCAGTGAGCTATGCGCCAGACGCATGCCGCGAGCCAAAGTTGACCGCGCGGCAGAGTTCACGCAGGATCTTTGGGGGCATTCGGTATCGTTTTGTTTCAATCACTTGCGGTGTCTCCGGCGCGAACGCGCGCGGTCACGCGCAGGACGGCGCACCTAATGAGAGCCGCCGCCGGCCAGCCGGAAACTGAGAGGTTTCAATATCTTAGCGGGCCATTGCGCCCGCAGACGGGCGCCGCACAACCGCGTTTTCCGCGACTTTAAGTGTCGCGCCCTACGGTTGCAGTGTTGCCGCGCCGCCCCGTAACCCTTTGATCTGTCCAATCAAATCCGACGAAATCCGACGAGGTCCGACGTTCCTGGTGAGGCAAGACTATGTGTCGTCTCACACGCAAGGCCGGCCGGCCAGCGCGCTCCGGACGCCGAATCGCCGCCGGCACGGCGAGCCCGCAGGCGCGGCGTTGCCGCCGGATGGCGTCCTGTTGCCACGCCAGACGAGCGGGGCGGTGTCCGCCGTCATCCGCTCCAGCTCGCCCACGTCAGCCATGATCTCCCGGCGTCACTTTCAACGGGAACCGGGCGAAGTCCGTCGGGGGCAGGCGGTGCTCCTCTGCGGGGCGGCAGTCTGGAGACCTGCCCACCTGGAGCGGCTGCTCGGCTCGACGAGGAGCGGCTGCTCGGCTCGACGAGCCCGTGCGGGTGAACCTGGAACCGAGGCCTGGCGGTGACCGTTTTCGTTTTGCCTTTGCCGCGCGGGACGGTATAAGCGTGCGCTTCGCGCAGGCACCCGTTCGTTTTTGGCGCGCCGCGGAGGTGAGATCAGATGGCCGTACCGAAGAAGAAGACGTCGCAATCGCGTCGCAACATGCGGCGTTCCCACTTGGCGCTCAAGGCGCCGGCGTATGTGGAGGACAAGACCTCCGGCGAACTGCGCCGCCCGCATCACATCGACCTCGCGACCGGCATGTACCGCGGCCGGCAGGTGCTCGAGCCGAAATAGCCGCTGCTGCCGTGACCGATGAGCAGCGGCGACAGCGGCAGCGCGCCCTGCAGCTGCGCATCCGGCAGGTCGCCTACATGCTTTGGGAAGCATCCGGCCGCGATCACGGCCGGGCTCTCGACTTTTGGTTGGCGGCCGAGCAGGAAGTCCTGTCCGAACCGTTCGACGATCCCGAGCAGCCACCGAAGGCCTCGGCCGAGACGCATGTCGAGGATGGGGTCTCCACGGAGTCGCCCGGCGAAGGAGAAGGCGCGGAAGGCTACGGACGTGAAGCGGACACTGCGCGCCGGTAAGGCTTCATGCCGGCGGCCGTGGATCAAGGTTCGCGAAGTTCGGCCGACTTCTGGTCCAGTGTCGCAGCCAGCTTCTCGGTTCCCCCGTTGCGCAGGATCTGATTGTACTCGGAACGCCGCACGGCGAGTTCGCTGATCGAGCGATCGAGCAAGACATCGACGATCCGCCATTCGCCCTGCTTCTCGGTCATCACATAGGTGATCGTCACTGGCGGCTGCCCGTCGGTTCGGATCAGCTTGGTGTCGACGAGAACGGTGTCTCGCGGCCCGGCTCGCTCTCCGGTCGTCTCGAAGCTTTCGCCCGTATAGCCGTTGAATCGGGCGGCGTAGGTGGTGATGCTCAGGTTGGTGAAGGCCTGCAGCACGCGTGCACGCTCCGCATCGGACGCGCCGGTCCAGTACGAGCCGGCGGCCGCTGCGATCATCCGCTCGAAATCGAAGCTTCGGTCGAGGACGGGTTGCAGCTGCTTGTATCGTCCGTCGATCCCGAGCGCGTTCGCCTGCTTCATCGTCGCGATCAGGCTGCTGTGCAGGCGTTCGATGACGTCGGCGGGAGGCGAGGCCGCGCCGAGTGCGGCGGGGCCAGCGGCCAGGGCGACGAGCAGGAGCAACAGGCGAAGGAAAGAAGACATGAATCGCGGCGCCGCATGCAATCGGTGAACAGGCCGCACACTAAGCAGCGGTGCTTCGCGAGGCAACGCCAGGAATCACCGGACGTGGTTCGCACGGTGGTTTGCACGGCCGTGCTGCACGGGGCCGGGTCGGCAAGGCTGGACACGATGACGGAAGGTTGATCGCGTCTCTATCGCGTCTCTGTTGAATTACCCGAGAAATGAACTAAGATACCTAGAGCTGAAAGTGCAGTGCCGTAGAGGGCTGCTGGTTGGAGCCGACGAAAGTGTGGCTCGCGTGGGCATGTCGCTTCTGAAGGAGGGTGATGCCGATGTTCGATTCCGATCTCCCAACCTCAACCACCTGATGGTGTGACGCGGCTGCCCGCGCTCACCAGGGTTTCGATTTGCACAGCGCTGTTCGTCGCGGTGCCCGGAGGGGACTGCAGATGATCGCAACGTGGCTTCAAGGGAGAAGATCATCCATGAGGACGTTGAGTGTTCCGTCGATCGATTCGGATCGCGGGCTCGCCCGGTACTACCGGGAAATCTGGGCCTTTCCGGTTCTGACGGCGGAAGAGGAATACATGTTTGCGGTGCGGTTGCGCGAACACGGCGACGTGGAGGCGGCGCACCGGCTGGTGACCAGCCATTTGCGGCTGGTCGCGAAGATCGCCGCCGGCTATCGCGGCTATGGTCTGCCGATGGCCGATTTGATCGCCGAAGGCAACATGGGCCTGATGAAGGCCGTGAAGAAATTCGAGCCGCAGCGCGGCTTCCGGCTGGCCACGTACGCCATGTGGTGGATACGCGCCGCCATCACCGAATATGTCCTGCGGTCGTGGTCCCTGGTGAAAATGGGCACGCTTGCGGCGCAGAAGAAGCTGTTCTTCAGCCTTGGCCGGATCAAGCGGCAACTGCGGATCCTGAGCGACGGGCCGATGAACGACGAGCAGGCGGAGCAGGTGGCGGAGGCGCTTTCCGTATCGACCCAGGACGTTATCGACATGGATCGCCGTCTCGGATCGCCCGACGTTTCCCTGAATGCGCCGCGCAATCGTGACGACGGCGAGAGCTCGGAGTTCATGGAAACCCTGGTCGACGAGGCGCCGGGTCCGGAAGTGCAGGCCGCCGAGGCGGAAGAGCAGGGGCTGCGTCAATCGATGCTGGTGCGGGCGTTGCAGACGCTGCCGGAGCGCGAGCGGCATATCCTGACGGAGCGGCAGCTGAAGGACGATCCGATGACGCTGGAGCAGCTGGGCACCGTCTATGGCATCAGCCGTGAGCGCGTCCGTCAGCTGGAAGTACGCGCCTTCGATCGATTGAAGAGGACGATGCAGCAGATGGCGCTTGCCGCGGCCGAACCCGCAGCGGCGTGAGCCTTGGGAATGGGATCGAAGCGGGGCGAGGCGACCTCGGGCGCCTCGCCCCCGTCGTTGCGGCCCGGGGCTCACTGCAGGGTGAAGAGCCCGTTTGCGAAGCGAAATTCCACCGGCCGGATCAGTGTCGCGGCGGCGACCTTGACGCTGTGCAGCTGGCCCTCCAGATTCCGGCTCCAGAATTCCAGGAAGCGACGGAGTGCGGGGAATTGCGGAGCCTGATCGAGATCCTGCCAAATGTAGTTCTGCAACAGGTTGGGATAGTCCGGCAGGCGGTAGGTGATCTCCGCCGTCGTCAGCCGGGACGACAGCAGACGGTTGCGAACCTCGGGCATGATCTAGCTCCTTTCTGATCCTTCCCGGAGAAGCGAGCGAGCCGGGAGTCCGGTGCCGATGTTCGGAGCGGTCGTCGTCCCACCAGCATCGTCACCGAACCGGTTCCCATGATGTGCGATCCTTCGGCATCCGGCCATCTCGCCTCCGGGGTCTCCATCCTCGGGTCTCCGCGCCACCGCACCCGCGTCGCGGCGGGTGCGCCGAGCGTCGACCGGGATCCATGTGCCGACATGCAAATGCGACACCAACTCCTTGCCGCCCATTGCCGGGAGTCTCGTCCATGATCTGTCTGGTGACCGATTTCGGACTTGCCGGCCCATACGTGGGGCAAATGAAGGTGGTGCTGTCGCGCGAGGCCCCGGACATTGGTGTCATCGACCTGTTGGCCGATGCTCCCGCCTTCGATCCACGGGCCAGCGCCTATCTGTTGGCCGCCTACGTGGACGTGTTTCCCGCCGGCAGCATCTTCCTGTGCGTTGTCGATCCCGGCGTCGGCAGCAGACGGCTGCCGTGCGTGGTGCGCGCCGATCGACGATGGTTCGTCGGTCCCGACAACGGCCTGTTCGAACTGATCATGCGGCGGGCGCGAACGACGCGCGCATGGCGAATCGACTGGCAACCCCACCGACTGTCATCGACCTTCCACGGCCGTGATCTTTTTGCCCCCGTGGCAGCACGACTGGCCCGCGGTGCGCCGCCGCCGGGATGCCCGATCGATGTGGACGACCTGCGGCATCCGAATTGGCCGGATGACCTAGCGCAGGTCGTCTACATCGACGGATACGGAAATGCGATCACCGGACTCCGCGCTGCGGCGCTGCCTGCGGACGCGGGCGTGACCCTACGCGGGACCCGATTGGGCCGGGCACGCACATATTCGGACTTACCCGAAGGTGCCGCGTTCTGCTACGAAAACGCCAACGGATTGTTGGAGATCGCGGTGAACCGTGGTCGTGCCGCCGATGTGCTGGGAGTGCGGGTAGGCACCCCGGTTACGGTGGCACTGTGAACCCGTTCACAGAAGCTCGGCCGGAGATGCTGTAAGTGCAGAGAGACCATGGACACTCTGTCGCCGGTTGACCCGGACCACGGGATCCGCAACTTGCTGTGGATGCCCCGCTGATGTTCTACGTCAAGTTCTGGGGAGTTCGGGGCAGCATCGCCTGTTCGTCCCCGAGGCACGTCAAGTATGGCGGCAACACCAGCTGCGTCGAGGTGGGGGTCGGTGCACACCGCTTCATCCTCGATGCCGGGACCGGCATCCGCGGGCTGAGCAAGGTGTTCAAGGAAGACGACGTTCGAACGATCGTGCTGCTGCTGAGCCATACCCATTGGGATCACATCACCGGCCTGCCGTTCTTCCGTCCGGCCTACGATCCCAACCGGCGGATGCACATCTTCGCCGGCCACCTGAAGAGCCAAGGGCTCAGCATTCAGCGGGTGCTCGACCAACAGATGAAGGAGCCGGTGTTTCCGGTCCCGCTCGACGCGATGAAGGCGATCGTGGAGTGCGAGGATTTCGATGCCGGTGACAGCTTCGAACTGTTCTCGGACGTCCGGTTGCGAACGGCGCCGCTCAACCATCCGAACGGAGCGACCGGCTACCGGATCGAGCATGCCGGTCGAGCCGCCTGCTATATCACCGACACCGAGCACGTTCCCGGTCTGCCGGATGAGAACATCCTCGGCCTCATCGCGGGAGCCGACCTGGTCATTTACGACAGCACATATACGGAAGACGAATTTCCTGGCCGCATCGGCTGGGGGCATTCCACGTGGGAGGAGGGAGTGCGCCTGTGCCGGATAGCCGGCGCGAAGCAACTGGCGATCTTTCACCACGAACCGGACCACGAGGACGACACGATGGACCGGATCGCCGAGGAAGCCGCTGCGCGATGGTCGGGGGCGGTCGTCACCCGGGAGTGCATGACCATCCGTCTCGACTGAACGGCGAGGCGTCGCCAGCACTGTTCGCGGATACAATTGAAACACGCGCAGGGCAGCGGCGAACATCGCGTGAAACACACTCCCGTCATTCTGGCGAGCGCATGCAGCGAGCGGCGAAGGATGACCAGGATGTCGTTGAACGATTGCCGGGATGTTCCCCTCTCCACAGACAACCACAGCGCACTCGAACGTTACCAGCGGGCCTGCGAACTTCTGCTCGGCTACTTCGGTAACCCGCTGGCTGTGATCGAAGCGGCACTGGCCGACGATCCCTCCTTCGTAAGTGGGCATTGCGTGCGGGCCGGGCTCTCGATCGTCGCCACCGAAAAGGTGGCGGAACCGATGCTTCGGGAGTCTGTCGAGGCGGCCGAAGCGCTGATGTCGGTCGCGAACGACCGGGAGCGCGGGCATATTGCGGCCGCGCGTGCCTGGCTCGACGGCGAGTTCGAGCGCGCGATTAAGCTTTACGGCGATGTGCTTTTTGACTGGCCGCGAGATACCCTCGCCCTGCAGCTTGCCCACCTTGGCGATTTTTATCTTGGCCATTCGGCGATGCTGCGCGATCGCATCGCCCGTGTCCTGCCGGACTGGAACGAATCGGTCCCTGGGTACGGGTATATTCTTGGAATGTACGCCTTCGGACTGGAGGAAACGGGCGACTACACCCGAGCGGAGGCGATGGGCAGGCGGGCGATGACCCTCAACCCGCGTGATCCATGGTCGGCGCATGCAGTGGCGCACGTCATGGAAATGCAGGGACGGCCCGCCGACGGCATCGAGTGGCTGACCTCCACGAGCCGGCACTGGAGCGTGGACAACGCCTTCGCCTACCACAACTGGTGGCACCTGGCTCTGTATCACCTGGACCAGGGCGAGTTCCCGCGTGTGCTGAAGCTTTATGATACCGTAATCCGGCCGCTCCGTTCTGCCGTCGTACTGGAGATGATCGATGCAACCTCGTTGTTGTGGCGGCTGCACCTGCTGGGCGTGGACGTCGGGGACCGCTGGGGTGAACTGGCGGAATGCTGGGAGGCGATCTGCGACGATGCCTACTATGCGTTCAACGACGTTCACGCGATGATGGCATTGGTAGCCGGTGATCGCGAGGCGGCGCGGCGCTACCTGCTGGATGTCCTGCAGCGCCGTGCCCTGGAAATCGGCAGCAACGGCATGATGACCCGCGAAGTGGGCCTTCCACTTTGCCGGGCTCTAGTGGCGTTCGGCCGCGGCGAGTGGGATGCGGCGCTCGACGGACTGCTGATGGTCCGTCCGATCGCACAGCGGATGGGCGGCAGCCACGCCCAGCGCGACGTCATCGCGCTCACCGCCATTGAAGCGGCGCTGAGGGCCGGCCGGAGTCGGGTAGCGCGGGCGTTGATCGCCGAGCGGCTGGATGCCAAACCTTGGAGTCCCGCCAACCGGCTGCTGTGCACGCGCGCATCAGCGGCACCCGTCGCCTCGGAGCGGGACGTACGGCGCGCCGCCGTCGACGTCAACGTCAACGTCAACGTTCGCGAAACGCCTCTTCCCGGAGTTTGAGCACAGGCTTGACCAGGTACTCCAGCACCGTCCGGTCGCCGGTCCGGATGTCGACCGTGGCCTGCATGCCGGACGCGATGCCGAGGCGTCCGTCCTCCTTGCCGAGGTATGAACGGTCGGTCTCGACGATCACTTCGAAGTAGGGGGTGCCGCTCTTGTCGGTGGATGCGTCGGGTGCGACCTGCCGGACCGTCCCCTGGAGACCGCCGTATCGGACGAAGTCGTAGGTTGATATCTTCACCAGCGCGGGCTGCCCGGCGTGCACGTAGCCCCGGTCGACCGGGTTGAGCTTAGCCTCGACGACCAGCCGCTCCCCGGTGGGTACGATATCCATGATCGGTTCGCCCGGGGAGACGACCCCGCCGATCGTGTTGTAGCGGAGCTTCTTGACGACGCCGTCGATGGGACTCTTGATCTCGGCACGCAGGCCCTGATCGGTCGCCTCGGAAAGCAGTTCCTGGACGCGGGCGATGGTCTGCTCCGTCTCGCCGAGTTCATCCTGCGCTTGGCGCTGGAAGCGGATTTCGGCTTCCTTGAGGCGCTGTGTCGATTCTGCGACGGCCGCGCGCGCCCGTGGCAGCGCCGGTAGAAGGCTCTGCAGTTCGCCTTCCAACTTTTCCGCCTCGGCCTGCAACTGGAGGTGCTCCATCCGTGCCGTCAGTCCATCCTGCAGCAGGGAGGCCGACATCTTGACCCGTTCTCGTACGAGCCCCAGGTTGGCCGCGGTCGACCTGCGCTTCGCCTCCAGCTCCTGAACCTCGAGCTCCCGCTGGCGGATTTGTTCCCGCAGTACGGCGAGATTGGACTCCAGCTCGCGGCGCCGCGCTGCAAACGCCTGCCGTTCAGATTCTGCCACGTTCGGCTGACGCGCAGCGGCCTCTGCCGGCAACGCCATCGAAGTGCTGCGGCTTTCGGCCAGCAGCCGGGCGCGGTGCAGCTGCGCTCCGTCCAGGCGGGCCAGCAACTCCTTTCGGTTGACGCCGGCCGTGGCCAGATCGAGGCGTACCAGAGGGTCGCCGGTGTGCACCACCGAACCTTCACTGACGAAAATGTGGTCGACGATGCCTCCCTCCAGGTGTTGGACGACCTTCACCTTGCCTTGGGGCACCACCTCACCCGCGGCGACGGCGACCTCCTCGAGGCGGGCGAAGTGCGCCCACACCAGCAGCCCGGTCACGAGCCCAACCACGGGCCAGGCGACCTGTCGCCAGCTCGGGAGCGGATGGTGGTCGAGCAGGTCGTCGAGCCGGCTCATCCTGCTGCCTCCCGTCGTCGCCGTGCGGCGGGTACGGCGATCGCAGCTTCGGCCGCAACGTGGCGGCCCCCGGTGGTGGCCGCATCCGTCGTCGGACCGCCTGCCTGTTCGATGATCTGCGTAAGCACCACATCTGCGGGTCCCACCCGCCAGATGCGGCCGGATTCCAGCTGCACGATCGTTCTGCACAGGCTCAGCAAGCCCATGCTGTGGGTGGCGATGATGATCGTCCGCTCTGATTGCAGCGTCATCAGCAACCCGCGCATCTCCAGTTCCGCGTCGCGGTCGAGATGACTGGTGGGTTCGTCCAGCAGCAGCAGCGGCGGGTCGCCCAGCAGCGCCCTTGCGATCACGAGGCGCTGTCGCTGGCCGGCTGAGAGCAGGCGCCCCGCTTCGCCTACGCTGGTGCCATACCCGTCCGGCAGGTCGATGATGAAGTCGTGCACGCCGGCGAGGGTGGCGGCGCGCACAATATCTTCGTCGCTTGCATCGGGACTGCGCAGGGCGACGTTATCGCGGATCGTGCCGGCAAAGAGCGTGCAGTCCTGTGGCACATACCCAATCCAGGGCACCAGGTCGGCACGAGCAAACTGGGTGACATCGGCCCCGTCCAACAGCACGCGACCGGCGCTCGGTCGGTAGAGGCCTTGAATCAGCTTCAGCAGGGTACTCTTGCCGGACCCGTTGCGGCCGACCAGGCCGTACGCACCCCCGGGTCCAATAGAGATCTCGATAGCGTCGATTGCTCGCCGCCCATTGACGTAGGTGAATTCCAATCGCTCGATTGTCACCGCTCCGCGCGGGCGCGGCAGACGTACCGGGCTCTCCTGGCGCTCGCGTTCGGCGGTGAACAACTGGCCCAGGCGACGCGCCGACTGGAAGAACCCCGCGTAGGCACGCCAATTGGCAACCAGTTGGTTGAACACCCCCAAGAGCCGACCGCTCAGCATGTTGCTTGCGATCAGGGCGCCGATACTCATCGTTTGGTGGATGATGGCGACGGCGCCGACAGCCGTCATGGCCACCGTCGTCAGCATCGTCAGCGTCGTGCCGATATTGCTGTAACCGTCGCCCGCCGATCCGCGACGCAGGGCACGGTCGATACAGTCGGCGTGTCGTGCCTCCCAGAGCGGTCGTAGTGCTCGTTCCAGGCCGAGTGCTTTTACCGTCGTTCGCCCCGCAAGCAGTTCGGTGAGCAGTTCGTCGCGGGCCAATCCGCTGTCCCGCTCGCCCTGGTGCGCGGCCAGCATTGATCGGCCCGAAAGAAGCGCGACGGTCAGAAACAGTGGCAATGCCAGAACAAGTACCCAGGCCACCGGCTCGGCGATGACGAAAACCAGTCCCAGAAACAACGCCGCGAACGGCAGGTCGCAGATCATGATAGCCGTGGCGCCGGAGAGCGTATTGCGGATCACATCGGCATCTCGGAACAAGGCTTGCCAGTGTGCCGCCGGCCGGCTCTCCAGGGTTGCCAGCGGCAGCGATACCAGCGTGTCGAAAAGTTGTCGGCCGACTGCGACATCGATGCGCACGGAGATGCGCTGCAGAATGCGGGCACGGCATTGGCGCAGTACCCAGTCGAAAACGAGCACGCAAGCGATGCCGAGGAGGAGTGCCTGCAGTGTCTCCAAGCCTGCGTGAAAGATCACCCGGTCGTAGACCTGCATGACGAAGACCGGCACGGCCAGGGCCAGCACGTTGACGAACAGGGAGAGGATGACGACCTCTCGGAAAGTCGGCCAGAGAGGTGCCATCAGCCGTCTCAGCCACCCCTTCGCCGCCAACTCTGCGATCATTGCATGACCCCCTAAACGGGGAAAGTCTACGCGGATTTGCGTTCGGTGCCTAGGGTATCGTATTGGCTTGGATCACCGCTCTTGCTCCCAGGCGTCCTGCACCGTTCGGAGGACGGCTGGAGGTCGATTGCCGGACTGTGGCGGTGTGGAGGTTGCTGGCATGCCATCTGGTCGCTGCCGAGCGATATTGCCGGCAGCAACCAAGTGCCGCGCTCAATCGTCAAAGAGATCGCGTGGTGTGAGTGAATACCGGGGGCCGATACCGTCCGCGCCATAGGTCCGGGTAGCACCACTTGCTGTCGCACGACGGTCAACGGAGACGTTCGCGACCGCCGACCGCCAGGGTATGTATTGCCTCGGCGGGTTCGCCCAAGCCGGCCGCGCGACGCTCGCGAACGTGCGGTGTCGGCGGAGGCTTGCTAACCCGCGGTGTCCGGCGGAATGGCGCGCGAGTACTCGCACATCGCCCGGATGTCGCGGGTATGCATGTTTCCGAAAGCCGGCGATGGCATAACCTGCAGCGGGCGACTCGGAACGTCTGGATCAAACCCTCTGCCGAATGGCCTTAAAGGGCTCCTGAAAGGTCATCCCCCCCGGCAGGCCGGTCCTGGATCGGGTGTCAGATCAGACGAGACGATGAATGGGCCGAACAGCGTACCGCCGCCGAGGTGGCCATCGGTACTGATCTTCTCCGTTTCGCGGGCAATGGGATTGCCTCCGGCGGCGAAGGGCGGGTTGGTATGGCAATCGTTGCGGCCCCCGATCGCATGCACGAGGTAGTTGCCGAGTCCGGCAAGCGTCCGATTTTTGCCCGCGGGATCGAGGGACACCGGCGCAGGTTCGAAGCCGCGCACGACCCGACTTGCCTCGCTGGGCGCCGTCGTTGGTCCCGCCGACTCGGTGGTTGTTGCGACCGGCATAGCGCCCGAGTCGTTTGCCCACGATGCAATTGGTGCCGCCATGCACGCAATAGTCGACATGATGGTGGCGGCCGCAATGGCGCGTATGAACCCTTTCCTCCCTTGGAGTGAAACGCCGATGTCACGGCATGAACGGGCTACTTGGAAGCAGCAGATCAGGCGGTTGCCGCTGGCGCCTGCGGCTGGAGGTCGAGTTCGACTTCCATCACGTCGTCGTCAGGAATTCGATGGGCCGTGAAGCCCAGGCGCTTGATCATTGTCAGCATTTTGCGGTTGTCGGCCAGCACCAGGCCGACGATGCGCGAGGTGCCTCGCGACTGCGAGTAGCGGATGATCTTCTCCATCAGCTTCAGGCCGAGCTTCTGCCCCTTCTGGTCGGAGCGGATCAGGATCGCATACTCGGTCTTGTCGTTGTGCAGGTCGGTAATGGTACGGACGACGCCCAGCGTTTCGGGACCCGAGCCATCCGGCTTCGGCGCAGTAGCGATGAACGCCATTTCCCGGTCGTAGTCGATTTGCGTCAGGCGAGCCATTTCGGAGTGAGGTAGACGGCGCACCAAGTGGAAGAATCGCAGTCTCAGATCGTCCGGATTGCACTTGGCAATGAACTCGTGATGAGCGGGCTCGTCTTCCGGGCGGATCGGCCGGATCGTCACGTTGACTCCGCTCGGTAGCTGGAATACTTCCTCCAATTCCTGGGGGTACGGTCGGATCGCCAGTCGGCGCTCCGAGGTTTCTGTCGCGGCGGCGATCAAAATTTGTCCGTCCGCGGCAAACACGCCCTGATCGTCGACGAAAAGCGGGTTGATCTCCAGCGCTGCGATTTCGGGGATATCGACGATCATCTGCGAAACCTTGACCAGGGTCAGGCAGAGAGCATCGATATCTGCAGGCGGGCAATCGCCGTATCCCTTCATCAAACGGTACACGCGGGTGCGAGACACCAGTTCGTGCGCGAGGCTCATGTTCAGCGGCGGGAGTGCTACGGCACGGTCGCCGATGACGTCTGCTGCACCGCCCCCGTGACCGAAGGCGATCACCGGGCCAAAAATCGGATCATCGAAGACGCGGATCATCACCTCGTGGGTGCCGGGCTTGCGGAGCATGCGCTCGACAGTGAACCCCTGCACCGCCGTCTGTGGCCGACGCCCCGCCGCATTCACCAGCATGCTATAGGCGGCCGATTTCACTTGTTCCGGGCTGTCCAGAAACATGTCGACGCCACCCTCCGGCTTGGGCGCGCCGCTGCGCGTTCCCAGTCGAAGCGCGACCGGAAACCCCATAGTCTGGGCGATAGCGGCCGCATCCTCTGGCGTACGGGCGATGCGTGCCTCGGCTGAAGGCACGCCGTACGCAGCCAGCATCGCTTTCGCCTCGCGGCCGGCGAGGAAGTTCCGACCGCCTGCCAGATACTCAGCGACCATCAACCGGGCCGCTGACGTGGATGGGGTGAACTCCGCCGGGATTGACACCGGCGTTTCCATCAGCATTTCCTGATTGCGGCGATACAGGAGCATGTGGACAAATGCGTCCACCGCTTGGTTCGGGGTGTCGTAGGTCGGGATCATCGCATTCGCGAACAGGTGCCGTGCCTCGGCGACGCGGCTGCCGCCCATCCAGCTCGTGAGCACCGCACCGCGGGTTTCCTTTTGTGCCTGGATCACGGCTTCGGCCGCTCGCGTGCTGGACACCGACGCGGTTGGCGCATGCAGGACCATTACCGCGTCGACACCAGCGTCGGCCAGGAGCGCCTTGACGGCGAGCCCGTAGTACTCGGGCGGTGCGGCCTCGTCGAAGTTGACCGGGTTGATCCGCGGCCGTCCGGCCGGCACCATCGCATTCAGTGTTGCCACCGTCTGCTCGCTGATTCGTGCCAGTCGGCCGCCACCCATCATCAATGCATCGACCGCCATCACCGCCATTCCCCGACCGTTGCTGAGGATGGCCAAGCGCTCCCCCCGCAGCAGCCTGGATCGAGCGAGGGTTTCGACGGCGGCGAACAGCTCGTTAAACCCGAACACGCGAAGCATTCCAGCGCGCCTTATGGCGGCGTCGTATACGTCGTCGGCGCCGTCTGCCAGCCTGTCACCGGACGAAGCGAGCTGGCCTTCAGTGGTGCGGCCCGACTTGATGACGAGAATGGGCTTGTTGCGGCTGGCACCACGCCCCGCAGACATAAAGCCGCGGCCGTTGTGGATCGACTCCACGTAAAGCAGGATGGCGCGGGTCATCGCGTCGTTGCCGAGGTAGTCGATCACGTCGCTGAAACAAATATCGGCCGTCTGGCCCAGCGACATGAAATGCGAGAACCCGATGTCCCGCTCGGCCGCCCAGTCGAGCACGGCGGTGCACACGGTCGAGGACTGGGAGACGAAAGCGACGCCGCCCGGTGCTGCCGGAATGTGGGCGGTGCTCGCGTTGAGCCCGATGCCGGGCACCATGATGCCCAGACAGTCGGGTCCGAGGATTCGCAGGCCAAAGCGGTTGGCTTCCCGGCGAAGGACGACGGTATCAGTCTGCGGGTGGTGTCCGTTCCCCTTACTTACTCCCGCTTCCTGGGATACCAGGACTGCGGCGCGCGTGCCGCGGCTTCCGAGGGAACGGATGTAGTCGAGAGACGCAAGCGGGGGCGAACAGATCACAGCCAAGTCGGGCGTAATCGGCAACTCGCCCACGTTCGGGTACGCCAGGACACCAGCGATCGCTCGTTCCGAAGCACTCACCGGCATGATAGGCCCTTCGAACCCGCCGTGCAGCAGGTTATGCATCACCACATGGCCGGGCGCCCCGTCACGATTGCTGGCGCCGACGACGGCGACGGAGCGAGGATAGAACATCTTGTCGAGATTGAGGATCGGCATCAGGAATAGACCGGCTCGTGTGTGTTCATGCTGCCTCGCAGCGCTCGGCTGCTTCCCGCCTGTCTTCTCCCATTCGCCCGGCTCAGCCCCTGCTCGTGCCGCCCAGGCTACGCCAAGTGATCTTGTTTTGTGTTGATGATACTCCGTGCTCGCGCAGGCGCAACTGCGAATGGTGCAATGCACAAACGCGACGACGCTAGGCGGCCCATCGCGGCCAGACGCCATTCACCTCGTCGGGCGGCAGGCCTTGGAGAAACATGCGGCATCGGTCGACGTACAGGCGGGACAAGTGGTCTCCGGGATGATGGACGAGCGCCTGCTCGAACGAAGCCAGAGCCGCGGCGAAGCGGCGGAGTCGGTAAAACTCTACTCCGGCTGCGTAGTGTTCCAGCACTTGATCCGGATTCGGAAATTGCAACTCCGGGTAATGGTCGACGACTTCGTGGACCAAAATCAGCTCGTCATGTCCCTTGGCGGCCACATAGTCCACTGGGCGCAGGCGGAATTTGCGGTGCAGGCGCCGGGCGGTCCTATCGCTGATGAGGATCGGCGCACGGTAGAGCTTGGTCACCTGCTGCAATTGCGTTGCCAGATTGACGCCGTCGCCGATCACCGTGTAATCCATCCGCTCCGGCGAACCGATGTTTCCGGATACGGCCATATCGGTATTGATGCCGATGCCGATGCCGATGCCGATGCGCACTACCGGCATTCCGAGTATGCTGCGCTCGCTGTTCCAGGCCGTCAGACGACGCATCATGGCGATTGCCGTCTCCACGGCCCGGTCGTCTTTGTCGCCGGTGCATGCCGGGACGCCGAAGGTCGCCATCAGCGCGTCGCCGATGAGCTTGTCGAGCACGCCGCGGCTGGCCTCCACGCAGGTCAGCATGTGCGTGAAGTACTGATTGAGCAGGCTGTGACACTGCCCTTCGGACCGAACTAGCGGCTTAAACCGCTGAAGTTGCGAATATCGGCAAACAGAATGGTGGCAAGCATGCTGCGGCCGCGCAGAATGCTGTTCCCTCGGCTCAGGACGCGGTCTACCACCTGCGGACCGAGGTAGCGACCGATCGCAGCCCGGGCTCTCTTTTCCGACGTAATGTCGTCAAGGACGATCATTGAACCGATACGGCGGCAACCCGCAGCAATCAGCGGCTGCACTGTGACATTCACTGACAATGGCCCGTCGGCCGCGTGCAGTCGGGCGTCCATGGTCACCTGTGGCCTGCCGGTGGCACTTACCCTGCGGCAGAGAAGGGGCAACCAAGAGTCGTCGCCGTCAAACAAGGTGTCACAGGCCTGGTTGGTCATCTGGGCGCTGTCGAGCCCAAGAAGTTTCCCCGCAGCGGCGTTCGACGCCACCACCATGCCGGTGCCATCGATAGTGATTACACCATTCGACATCGATTGGAGAATACATTGGTTATAGTTCTTCATATCTTCGACTCGATCGCTCAATTGAGTATTTTCTAGAGTGATCGCCACCTGTGCCGCGATGGCGCGGAGGCGCCGCTCATCCGATGCGCCGAAGCTGCCGCCGACTTTGTCCAGCACCTCCACGACACCGAGTGCGCGGCCGCGATGGCCGATGACCGGAACGCATAGGAGCGAGCCGTTGCGCGGCCTTCCATCCGGCACTCCTGCCGGATGGGGGGGCAGGTTAAGGTTTCCCCTGTCCAGAATACGTGGCCGGGAATGCCGCTGGAGTCGCTGATTCGGACTTCCGGCGCTCCTGGTCCGCCGTTCATGCGCGACCAGAGTTCAGTTCGTTCGGCATCGTGCAGGAACAGACGCGCACGCTTCGCATCGAGCAGATGCGCTGCATATCGCATTGCTGTGCCGAAGAGATCTTCACGGCTGATCCGCGGTGAGATATGCGTGGCCATTTCCAGGTATCGCTCGTCGCGTGCGCGCGCGTGTCGCATCGCTTCGAGCAGGCGAGCCAGCCTCAGCATGCCTGCGGCCTGATGAAGCATCACCTGCAGAAGGTCGAGGTCGCAGGCATCGAAGGTTGCATTGCGCTTGTTTATGCACTGCGCGACCCCGAGGCGTTCGCCGGTTGCCAGCGCCATGGGCGCACAGATCTCGTTGCGCGTGCGAACGCTCCAATCGATCCCAGAAAGGAAAACAGTCTCTATTGTGGGATCGTTGACTACCAGTCCGGTCCCAGTAATGAAAACATGCCCTGCGTTGATGGCATGGAGATCTCACGAAATTCCTTGCCGATGGACGAGCGGCCGCAAAGCTCGTCGGTGCGATCATCGTGGAAAAGAATCGCTCCCTGTTCGGCTCCGACTGCTGCCGTCGTCACTTCGATGAGCGAGGTTAGCATCGCGTCGAGGGTCTCATGTACGGAGAGGGAGGCGGTGACGTCCAACAGAACTTCAGCCTGATGCAGGCGCGCTTGCCAGTCCGTCTGTGGTAGCGTAGATGCTTCCGGAGTGGTGGAGCAGGGGAAGATGGTCGTCGCACGCATCGAGCGCTTTCGGTCAGAACTGGCCGAGCAGATTTTGGCGCGTATGCATTGATTATTCGTGAGCAGGCGAAAGGAGAACCGCGTCGAACATCACTGGTTCAAGTCCGCTTGCGAGTGGCCCGTTGCTGGCAACGCATCCGAGCATTAGAACCGTCACCGCGGAGGTGGGGGACCGAGGCCGAGCAGTGACAGAAGAGCAAGCTCAGACGTCCACATGCAGTGACGGAGTTGCGTCGCCGTGCATCGGCGTGTGCCGCCTCGACGGAGCGACGGGGCTGTGTGTCGGCTGCCTGCGCACGGGATCGGAGATCGGCGCCTGGAGGGAAGCCGGCGACGCTCTGCGACGGCTTATCCTGGATCGGATCCGTGCCCGCCGCAGTGCCGCCGTGCTTCCCATCGCGATCGAGTAGGGTGTTCCCTCAGGGACGGGGTGAGGTCGGCGGTACCTTAAGTCTTCTTGGCGCGACCCGCTGGCTTACGCGGTGCAGGCTTCCGGGTGGCGGGGGCCTCCGCAAGCGCTGCTTCCGCAGCCATCGATGCTGGCGGAGACGGGCTCGACACCGGCACGGATTCAGGGGCGGGTGCAGGGGTGAGGGCCGCCGCCGCGATCGCTGGTTCGCTTGCGGCCGGCGCTGAAGGTCCGGTCACCGGCATGTCGGTGTGTGCTGGGCTGCCAGGCATCATCTTTGAAGCGGCGGCCTGGAGCGTCGACATCACTTCGCTCTCCGCCTTCAGCCAATACTCCATCGCCATTCCGTGCTGGCGGCCAGCCGATTCCCACATCATGTAGGCAAGCTCGCGGACACGCGCCTGCATGTCCCTGGTCATTTCCTGCAGTGTGTTGGTCATGGTACGCGGCCCCGTAGACAATAACGAGAACGCCGACTAATCTAGCAAGGAGTTTCGCGCTTGCATCGGAAAAATGCGCGAGCGCATTGGGAAACAAAAAATGTCGGGACATACCGCAGGTCGATCGCGGTCGATATCGGAGAGAATCGATCTGGTCCTGCGCTGCACCTGTAGCCGATTGCGGAGCGACGAGGATCATGCCAGGCCATGACGCCGTAAAATGGCGCCAGATGGACGGGAAGGCGATTTCCTGCGATGAGAAGTTGAAGGTGCTGAACGAGAATTTGGCCGAACTTCGGCAGACCTGCCAGGACGCCTTCGAAGACGCACTGCTGATGGGATGCGACGAAGCCCAGGTGCGCGAGGTGTTTGCGAGCGTGGTGGACGCCCTGCTGAATCCTTACGACGGGGGAAACTGAACCGGTCCTGGGGCAGGGGTCAGGGGAACTGACAGCGCTCCATGCTGACTTCGGCGATTCCTCGCGTGCCCGCGACGATACTGAAGCGGTACTCCCGATCTCCATGCACCAGCGACGGATGGAGGGGCAAAGGCCCTACTGCCTCCGTCGCTTTGCCTCCCGGTCTCGTCAGTCGCACGGTCACTGGACGGGTGACGTCAAACCACGCCTCAGAATTTCCAGCATTGTCCCGCGCCGGTGTTCCGGTGATGCCGACGGTGACGGACCCATTGGCGAACGATGCGTGGGAACGCGTGCTACCCGACAACGGCGTCTGCACCTGCAGACGTTTGACCTGCAAGTTGGCGTCGCATTCCCTCTTGTTCTCAATTTGTTCCAGAATGAAACGCATCCGCTGTGCGGTCACCCCAGTGTCGATCTTGGTGCGAACCAGCTCGAAGAGGCCTTTGGTCTCGCCGGTGGCCACGTCCCGCTCGTAGCGTTGGCGCCACTCCTCGGCGCGGGCGCGTTCCGCGCTCACCTGCTCGCGTTGCGCCTGCAACTGTGCTTCGAGGTCAGTCGCCTTTTGGCTCGCCTCCGACAGTTGCTGCTCAAGCGAAGCTATGTTTCGGGCGGCAAGGCGGCTGCCCGTCTGATAGGCATAGGCACCAGCGGCGACGACGCAGGCGATGGCGAACAACCAACGGATGATCTTCCACCTGACCTCACGGCGCCTCCTCCGGCGGTTTTCCCGCAGCCCTAAGGACATCGATCCATCACCCCGCGTCGCCGGAAACTTTCCAGCGTCTGATTAGCCGGTCGGCACGGGAAAATAAAGGACACATGCCGTACCGCGGGGTCCGCTGGCGGACTCCAACCTACCGTGGCGGGGTCACTGTGCCTTGCGGTCGACCTTCGGCCAGTTCTGGCACCAGCTGTAGAAATCCTCGGCGGAAAGCGGGGTGCTGAAGTAGTATCCCTGCGCGAGGTCGCAGCCGCGTTGACGGATGAACCGGAGCTGCTCCTCGGTCTCCACCCCCTCGCCGATGACCCGAATGCCGAGCCGGTGGGCCATGGCGATGATGGCCTCGACCACGGTGGCGTCGCCCGGGTCACTGGAAACGTTGAGAATGAAGGACTTGTCGATCTTCACCGTGTCTACCGGCAGTTGCTTCAGATAGCTGAGGCAAGAATAACCGGTGCCGAAGTCGTCTAGCGCCAGCCGCACGCCGAGGCGATCGAGTGCCGCGAGTGCCGCCGCCGTATCCCCGATCTCGGTCATCAGGCAGCCTTCGGTGATTTCCAGCTCCAGGCAGTATGGAGGAAGGCTGTGTCGCTGTAGCGCCTGCGCCACCGCTTCCAGGAGCCCCTTGCCCCGCAGCTGTCGGGACGAGACGTTGACCGACAGTGACATGTGAGGCAGCCCCGCTTGGCGCCAGCCGGCGAGGAGGCGGCAGGACGCGTCGAGCAGCCAGCGGCCGATTGGTACGATGAGGCCCGTGTCCTCGGCCAGCGGCACGAAGCGATCTGGACCAATCTCTCCCAGTTCTGGATTATGCCAGCGCAATAGTGCCTCGGCGCCCACGAGTTGCCGAGATCGCACGTCTACGATCGGCTGGAAATGTAGTACGAATTCGCCCCTGTCCACCGCGTGCATCAGTTGCCCTTCGAGCCGCATACGATCAATGGCACGTTCGTTCAGTTCCGGCGTGAAGAACTGGTACGTGTTGCGGCCGTCTTCTTTGGCGCGGTACATCGCCGCGTCGGCGTGCTGAAGCAACGTTGCCGGATCGTCGCTGTCGTCCGGAAACACACTGACGCCGATCGAGGCTGTGACAAAAGCCTCGTTCCGGCCGAGGTCGAACGGATTGGAGAACACTGACAGGATCTTCTGGATGACCGGTTCCGCGTTGGCGCCGCTGCCCAGATTTGGGAGGATGACCGTAAACTCGTCGCCCCCAAGACGCGCGACGGTGTCTTCTTCCCGGACGCAGCTCCGCAGTCGCTCGGCCGCCAGCTTGAGAAGCTGATCACCGATTGCATGTCCCCATGTATCGTTGATCTTCTTGAATTGGTCGAGATCGACGAACAGCACGCCGCCCCGGTGGCGGTGCCTAACCGCGCTGATAACAGCACTGCGCAGGCGATCGAGCGCCAGGGTCCGGTTCGGGAGTCCCGTCAACTCGTCGAAGTTGGCCTGACGCTGCAGCGTCAATTCATAGGCCTTGCGCAGTGAGACGTCGGCCACGGTCGACTGCCGGGCCGGCAATCCCTTCCACATCACCTCCTGGGACTGGATCTCCAGCCATATAAACGCGCCGTCGCGGCGCACACCCTTGAACTCCCGCGGCTCTGTGCCGCCCTTGGCGATCGGCCCCCGCGCATCGCCGGGTGTTACGATCGGCCCACGGCGATGCGGGCCCTCCCCTCCGGCAAACAGCTGCCCCAGGTCCGACAATCCCAGGATGTCCTCCGGGCTGTCGTAACCGAAGATGCGCGCGTACGTCTGGTTGGCGAAGATGGGTACACCGTCCCGCTCGATGACGAAGCCCAGAACGGAACCTTCGACGAGGCTGCGGAATCGCTCTTCGCTTTCCCGCACCGCCTGCTCGATGCGCTTGCGTTCCGTAATGTCCAGCGAGACGGTCACTATTTGATTGGAACAGCCATCGTCGTTGCCAAGTGGTACCTTGTTTGTGAGCAGCACGCGTTCGCGACCGTTGCGGTCGGTTAGGCATTCCTCGATCTCGCCGCTCGGCCGGCCCTGTTCGAGGATCTGTCGCTCCAGTTCGCTGTGGATGCGTCGATATTCGCTCTGCAGGCCGAGGTCGCCTGCCACGGGCACCGGACGGCTCGCATCGATGTCGAAGAAGCTCTCGTGACCGGTGTTGAAGAAGACAATCCGCCCGTCTTTGTCCGTTGCGCGAATCAACGCTGGGACGGCGTTGACGACGCGTCGAAGGTGTTCCTCACGTAGTCGGATAGCTTCGGCATGCTGCCGCGCACGCTGTTCAAGTTCGCTTTCAAGATGGGATGCACGGCTCTGAAGAGATTTCTGGTGGTGCCATAGCGCAAGAAGATTGCGCGCCCGGGTGCAGAACTCGTGGCCATCGACGGGACTGAGAAGGAAGTCGCTGGCTCCTGCGTCCAAAGCCCGGTAGCGGTAGGCCCGATCCTCGTAGGCGGTAACGACGATGATCGGTACATCACGAAGGTTTGGCAGTTGACGGCAGCGAATGATGAATTGTTCGCCTGTCATCGACGGCATCACAAAGTCCGTGACGATAAGGTCCGGAGTGAGTCGGACCATCATGTCAAGCGCTTCCGTTGGAGAAGTGAAAGTGTGGACTACTGCGTCCGGCTGTGCTGCAAGGGCAAACCGGCCGAGGATCTTCAGGTTAATCGGCTGATCATCAACGATCACCACAACAGCCATGTTAAAACCCGCGTCCGGTGACAGCGCTGTTCGAAAGTGAGAGGAAGATAAGCGGCAAGCGCACCAAAGCGACGGAAACCTCGCCTCGACATTTCATTTGATGCAAGGTAATCCCTTCCTCCGGTCACCCTCAATAAGCTTCTGAAAAAGTTGCGGCAGGTCAGCGGCGCAGCGATGGCTGTGGGCTGCGTACCATCGTCGAGCACAATGCCAAATTTCCGATGCGCTCGGATGTGAACACGATTACTCGGAAACCGAGGCGCAACACCCCTGGTGCGGCGCAAGGTGGCGGGTCACCAAAGTGACACAATCTCTGCGAGATAAGCTTCCACCATTTGTGCCATAAATGAATATAATGTTTTCTCCGTCGTCGACGCAATAGTTGCGTAAATGTGCTGAGTGAGTAAAAAGGAGAGAAAAATGTCGTACTTCGCGTCTCAACCCGTCTACCCGATCGATTCCTTCTCCACGGGAGGCACATCCGACTATCGAACTGGCCAATCGCCATCCGCTAGCGATGCGATCGTTGCCCGGTACGATCTCGACCAACTTCCGTTGTCCGAAGTGGAGTTACTTCACGATCCGAATCGAGGGATCCTGTGGCAGTACATGCGGCCGAGCGGCCGGCCGAGCTTTACGCCTGGGCTGCTTCGCGACATGACGGCGGTCCTGGATGGTGTGGAGCGGGCATTTGCCGGAGCAGGGGCCGCGGCATGGACGGGGTTGGATTTTTTGGTCCTGGCGTCGCGAATGTCAGGCATATTCAATCTCGGCGGTGACCTTCCCCACTTCATGGAGTTGATCGAAAGGGGCGATCGGGAGAAGTTGAGCTGGTACGCTAGGGTATGCGCCAAAGGCCAGTTCCGAAGGGCAATCGGCCTTAATCTACCGATCTGCACCATCGCACTGGTTCAAGGAGACGCCCTGGGAGGCGGATTTGAGGCAGCGCTGGCGCACGACGTCATTATCGCCGAGCGCAGCGCCAGCTTTGGACTGCCCGAAGTATTGTTCAATCTGTTTCCGGGGATGGGTGCTTACAGCTTTCTTGCCCGGCGTCTGGATCCGATACGTGCAGAGAGGATGATTTTGGGAGGCCGCGTCTATTCCGCGATCGAGCTTCATGAGATGGGGGTGGTTGACCGCCTGGCCGACGACGGCGACGGAGTTGACGTCGTTCACGACTATGTACGTGAGTTCAACCGCGCCCCGGATGCCCGCCGGGCGCTGCTGAAGGCGCGCCGCATTGTAAATCCGGTTAGCCTTCGCGAATTGATCGAAATTGCCGACCTTTGGGTAGAGGCAGCGTTGCGCCTGCAGGTCTCCGACCTCCGGCGGATGCGACACCTCGCAAAGGCGCAGGATCGACGCTGGGGCAAGATTTCGCAAGGCCGCTAGTTTCACCACCGCACGTCAAGCTCGGGCAGGCGGGACGCCCTCAAGAGCACCGGCACCGGGCGGCACCAGAAAAGCGCCGACCCGGCTCCTGCCGAAGCCCATCGGTCAACCCGAAGTCGAACGTCGCAAGCGTGCTTCCCGGCCATCCAGTTCTCGGCGGAACCGCGCGAATTCCCTCTCAAGTTGGCGAACATCCGCCCGGCCGAAGCTCCGAAGTCGGTCCAGCGTCATGCCGTGCAGTTCCGCACACAGACGGGAAATTGCCTCCGCACCGACGTTCCCTGCGGTACCCCGCAACGCGTGGACAGCATCACGGAACGTCGCCGTATCGCCTGAGCGGACCGCGGCCTCTATGCGACCGATGAGGGCCTCAGCGTTGGCAGCGAACTCTTGCAGCACTTGCAGAACGAACTGGCTATCGGCAAATTGCGCCAGATTGTCGACGAACGACCAGTCGATGGCCGGCGATGCCTCAGCCTTGTAGCGCGGATGTGCCGAGATCCGCGTAACCCGTACTTCGTCCGCAGATGCCTGCGCCAGACTGCGCCCTGTGACCATGTGCGGCGCCCCGGCATGGAGATGCGAGGCACCCATCGGCTGTGATGAGGTCAGAGCCTGTCCCTTGGCGGCGTGCAGCCGGTCAAGGGTGTCGAGGAGGCGCCTTGGCTCCACCGGCTTTGTCAAGAACACGTCGATCCCGACCTCTTCTGAGGCTTGCCTCGTTGCCGCCGTGGCGTCCGCGGTAAGCGCCACGATCGGCAATCGCGGCTGATCGAGCGTTGCCATCCGGTGCAGCTTGACCACATCCAGACCGCTCATGCCCGGCATGTTCACATCGACGAGGAACACATCGAACGCGGCCGACTCCAACGCGTCGAGCGCATCCTCGCCGCTAGCGGCCAACTCGACCAAGTGTCCGGCATGCTCAAGAATCCGTCGGATGACCTTTTGATTGACCGCGTTGTCTTCCGCTACAAGGATTCGGAGGGTGCGGCGAAGCGGCGGGGCTTGCTTCCCCAGGCCGTCGCATTCCGTCGCCGGATGAGGTCCGCTGATCAGCACGCAGGCGGCGTGCAAGGCGTTCATCAACTCGTCTTGGGAGAAGCTCACGGACAATGTCGCCATGTACGGTCCCCCCTCGATTGCAGCATCGGCTGCGTAGTCCCGCACCGCGATGCAAGCGGGCTGAGGCGTTGGTAGCGTGGCCAGAACTTGGTCCACGGCCGCCAAAGACACCTCTCGCCCTCTGGAATCGATAATCAACGTTGGCACCGCACCACATTTTCCGCGGCACGCTTGCTCGATGTCGGTGAGGGAAGACACGGTATGCAATTCGATCGGCAGGTATTTCAGCGCCCCTCTCAGCCGCTCGGTCAAGTGCGGGTCGGCGGTTACCCCAATCACACGGTCAGGGAAAGCCGGCCGTTCTTCGCAGGCCGACATGGCTTCGAACGGCAGGTCGACGACGAAAGTGCTGCCCTTTCCCGCAGCGCTGTCGATGGTGATGCCGCCACCCATCAGGCGTACGAGGCTCTTGGTGATCGCGAGGCCCAGGCCCGTGCCCCCATACCGGCGGTTTACCGATTCGTCCGCCTGGGCAAATCGGTCGAAGATGCGCTCGTGGTGTTCAGGCGCGATGCCGATTCCGGTGTCCGATACCCGGAACCGAAGCTGGGGTCGGCTCTGCGTCGCGGTGGGGGGCAGCGCCACATCCAGGGAGACGCGCCCCACCTCTGTAAATTTGAGCGCATTGCCGATGAGATTCGTCAGGACCTGGCGCAATCGACGGCCGTCGCCCCGGATTCGGCATGGTACGTTTGCGGCCACATGGACGGTTAGCCTGAGTCCCTTTCGATGCGCCTGTGGTCGAAACATCGCGATCAGTTCCGCCAGCGTCTGATACAGATCGAGACTGGTGGGGGAAATGGTCTCCTGCTCCGCCTCGATGCGCGACAGGTCGAGAATATCGTCGATCAGCGACAGAAGTGCGCCGCCGGAGCTCCGAACCGTTTGTACCATCTCCTGCTGATCGCGGCCGAGCGGCGTGTCCCGTAGGAGTTCACTCATTCCGATGATGGCGTTGAGTGGTGTCCGCAACTCGTGGCTCATGCTGGCTAGGAAACGGCTTTTTGCCTGGTTCGCGGCTTCTGCCTGCGCTTTCGCCTCACGAAGCTTGCGGATCAGCGACGCGGCGTAGGCCGGCAGCAGGACGAGGGCCGCCAGCAACCCCAGGCCGAGTGACAGGTTCGCGCGCCAGAATTCCGTTGTGACGAGCACTAGCGAAAAGCCGCAAGCTGCCATGACGATGGAGTTTGCCAAATAGCTCAATCCATAGCGGAAGCCGTTGCCGAGGGTCACCCAGAGATAAATGGCATAGAAGGGGGCCGCTGACGCGCATCCGAAGTGCATGAATGCGGACGTCAGGGCGAAATCAGTGACCATACCTGTTATTCGGCGAGCCGGCGACGCTTTCGGCCACACGATGATCAAGCCGAGATATATGCAGGAAACAAGCAGATAACCACCAGCCAGCCATGCGGAAATCCGGACGGCCAGCTGCGTGTTGGCCAGGGCGCCCGTGGCGGCCAGATACGCAAAGAGAAGAAGAACGATAACGATCCTGATCGCGGCTTGCTCATGCTCGCTGTCGGGACGTCCGCGCAGGCGCTGCAGGACTCGCTCAACACAGTGGGGGAGTCGCTGTCGCGCGTGCTTCGGGAGGAGCGCGGTGCTCATCGATGCCCCAGCGGCCAGCACCATTCTGTGCCGGCGAGGGTCTGCGGCGTTCCGCACCTTTTCGTGCGAAAGGGAGTGCATTGCAGGAAATTGATTGTCGTCCGGTATTGCATCCCGCCCACCCCGCGCCAAACGGCGAACCGCGGCGCGCTCTCGTCTTACGCAGCTCCGCACGTTGACGGGGCAATCTGACCTTTTTGTGGCCCATACGGGGATTTGTTGCCGCCACGCGGAGCATCTCTTGCTACTCCCTCGCAAGGGATCACGCAAGTCTCCCGAGTGTTCCAGGAAAGGTGGCTCCGGAGGAGGGATTCGAACCCCCGACCCAGCGGTTAACAGCCGCTTGCTCTACCACTGAGCTACTCCGGAACATGTATGGAGGCGCGGACCGGATTTGAACCGGTGTACACGGCTTTGCAGGCCGCTGCGTAGCCACTCCGCCACCGCGCCGTGGCCAAAAAAGCGCACCCTCACGGGCCGGTACAATTCCAGCCCTGCGATTCTCGAAACATAGTGGGGCCCGCCGCGCGGGTCAAGCACGCCCCCGCGGCCAGCCAGGGCAATCGCATCCAAGGATGAGCGAACTGAGCGAGGAGGTCGAAGAGGAAGGGGGTATCCCAGCCGGCACGTTTGAGTTTGCCGCGCAGGGATCCCTTGGAAGGTTCGAGCTTGGCGAAATTGAGGGGGAGGCGGCGGAGGCGAACCAAGTTTTGAGGTCCGTCTGTCCTCGCGGTTTCGCGCCTGATCCTCGCCCATGATCACTTCGAGGACCCAGCGCAGCCTGTTCTCGATGCCCCAATGGCTGCGGACGGTGGCGTTGAAGCGTGCGGGATCAAAGGCTTGGCTGAGCATGTAATAGCGGGTCGGGGCGTGGGTTGCGCCGCCGGTTTCGCGGGTTGCGGTGATCATGCCGACGGCTTTGATGCCCGGCCAGGAGCGGCTGTCCTGCAGCCAAGCGATGTCGCCGCTGAAGCTGGCAGTGCGGAACTCGATGCGGCCATGTCCGGCGTTGGTGTCGCTGGCGCTGAGGACCGTCGTCTCGGGATCGTCGAGGAAGCGGTGGACATCGTCGAACAGCGTCGGCTGGTTGCGTTTTAGGGCCAAGGCATAGTCGATGATCCGGCTGACGATCTACCGCTGGTAGTTCAGCGTATCGGCAGTGACAGATCGTTCTGTTCAACGACAGCAATTCCAGCAGCTTCGGCACGGCGGCGGGCTCGCTCGACTTGTCGCCGACCGCGAGCTGAGCAAGGACCAGCTGCTGATCGGCCGCCCAGGTACTCACCAGATGCAGCGGCGAGGCGGCCGAGCCGCGGTCGGAGGAGCGCCGCGAGGTCTTCACATGTAGAGGTTTGGAGTTGATCGGACGGTTTGGGTTAGAGGCGGTGGGCTGAGGTGCGTCGGGATGGGGTGATCGCCCCATCCCGGCGCGCGGACGAAGGCGAACCGTCGATGACGCAGACGCAGAAAGTGATCAAGGCGAAGGTTGGGCTGTTGGAGCTGGCGAAGCAGCTCGGTAACGTCAGCCGGGCGTGCAAGATCCTGGGCTACAGCCGGGACAGTTTCTATCGGTTCAAGGATCTGTACGACAAGGGCGGCGAACTGGCGCTGCAGGAGATCAGCCGGCGGAAGCCGATCCCGAAGAACCGGGTGGAGCCGTCGATCGAGGCGGCAATGGTCAAGCTGGCGATCGAGCAGCCGGCCTGGGGTCGGCTCCGCGTCGCCAACGAACTGCGCCAGCGGGGGACGTCGATCTCGCCGTTCGGGGTGCGCGGCGTGTGGCAGCGGCACGACCTGGAAAACACCAAGAAGCGCCTGAAGGCGCTGGAGGCGAAGGTCGCCCAGGAGGGGCTGATCTTCACCGAGGCGCAACTCGCGGCATTGGAGAAGGCGAAGGCCGACAAGGAGGCCCACGGCGAGTTCGAGAGCGAATGCCCCGGCTATTGCGGCGCGCAGGATACCTTCTACGTCGGCACGCTGAAGGGCGTGGGCCGCATCTACCAGCAGACCTTCATCGACACTTATTCGAAGGTGGCGTTCGGCAAGCTGTACGATCGCAAGACGCCGATCACCGCCGCCGACCTGCTCAACGACCGGGTGGTGCCGTTCTTCGACGACCACAAGATCGCTCTCGGCCGCATCCTCACCGACCGCGGCACGGAATATTGTGGCACGCCGGAGCGGCACGAGTACGAACTCTACCTCGCGGTCGAGGACATCGATCACAGCCGAACCAAGGCGAAGAGCCCGCAGACCAACGGCATCTGCGAGCGCTTCCACAAGACGGTTCTGGACGAGTTCTACCGGGTGGCCTTCCGCAAGCGCATCGACGAGACGATCGGCCAGCTTCAGGCGGACCTGGATGCCTGGATGGAGGAATACAATCGATCGAGGCCGCACCAGGGAAGATGGTGCTACGGCAAGACGCCGATGCAGACCTTCCTTGACACCCTGCCGGTCGCCAAGGAGAAACTCATCCAGGCGCGATGACGTCGGACATTCCTACCCGTCGGACACCCACCACGACAGGTGACCGTCAGATCAAATACATACTCCTACAGTTTGAGAGCCGCCGAGCAGGATCGGCCGGATGTCGCCGCCCTGCGCCGCCGCTGGCGCGTCTGGCAACAATTCATGGACGGGACCGCGTTCGTCTTCCTCGACGAGACCAGCGCCACGACCAACATGGTCCGCCGCTACGGCTGGGGAGCCCGCGGCGAGCGCCTGGTCGATGCCGTGCCCCATGGCCACTGGCGGACCACGACCTTTGTCGCCGGACTGCGTAACGACGGCATCATCGCGCCTTGCGTGCTCGACGGGCCGATGACCGGCCGGGCGTTCCGCGCCTACGTCGAGCAGTTTCTCGCGCCGGCGCTGTCCCCGGGCGACGGGGTCGTCATGGATAACCTCGCCGCCCACAAAGTTGCCGGCGTCGGTGAGGCGATCGCCGCCGCGGGCGCCAGCATCCTCTACCTGCCACCTTACTCGCCGGACCTGAACCCCATCGAGCAGATGTTCGCCAAGCTGAAGGCGCTGCTCCGGCAAGCCGCCGCAAGGACCCGGGAGACGCTGTGGACCACCATCGGCGACCTGCTCGACGCCTTCACCCCGGCCGAGAGCCGCAACTACCTCACCAACTCCGGCTATGCGTTCGACTAACCCGAAACCGCTCTAGTGTTCCGATCGCGAAGTCCTTACGATCACGCGGGTAGGCGGCGGGTGATCGTGATGGGCAAGGCTGCGGTGGCGATCGGGTTGAGTGCGGCTGAGCGGCAGGAACTGGAGTCGTTGGCGC
>Ga0209573_1000136_pt1 | contig 192287 bp, 141 predicted proteins | sample TNRBio252014_DNA_FD_185870 | JGI IMG/M metagenome (GOLD analysis project Ga0209573, IMG submission 185870) | Wastewater treatment Type I Accumulibacter community from EBPR Bioreactor in Madison, WI, USA - TNR Reactor_6/25/2014_ DNA (SPAdes)... | ecosystem: Engineered > Bioreactor > EBPR >...
TACAACGCCCGAACAAAGAGAAAAAATTAAGTTTACATGCCCAATACTTCCGGTTGTTAAGGCTGATCCTCTAATGATCAAGCAGGTTTGGCAAAATCTCCTTTCGAACGCAATAAAATTCTCAAGGAAAGTTGAAGAGCCAACCGTTAAGATTGATTTTTACGAAAAAAATGACTCCTTTGTTTTCACAGTGGAAGACAATGGTGCCGGATTTAATATGAAGTATGCAGCTAAACTCTTCGGAGTTTTTCAACGACTGCACACTATTAAGGAATTTGAAGGAACCGGAGTTGGTCTGGCAATTGTCCAAAGAATTGTTCACCGTCATGGCGGCAAAGTGTGGGCTGAATCAGAGTTAAACGCAGGTGCAAAGTTTTATTTTACATTGAAAAAGGCAGAAACCGGAAAGTAATTACTACATGGAAGAAAACAATACCCCCGTTGAAATTTTAATTGTTGAAGACAATCCTAATGATGCCACCTTAATGCTGAGGGCACTAAGGAAAAATCATGTTTCGAACAACATAAAAATTTGTGAAGATGGAGAAGAGGCACTCAATTTCCTTTTTAGCAAAGGAGAGTTTGAGGGAGAATCAATACCCTCAACCCTTAAAGTAATTTTTCTCGATCTAAAACTCCCCAAAATTAACGGTTTGGAAGTATTAAAAGAGATCAGAGAAAATGAATCGACCCACAAAATGCCCGTGGTGGTGGTAACTTCATCAAAAGAAGACCCCGATATAAAAGCGGCTTACGAACTTGGGGTTAACAGCTATGTAGTAAAACCCGTCCAATTTGAAGATTTTGTTAAAGCCGTGGCGCAGGTGGGAATGTATTGGTTGCTTTTAAATGAACCTCCAAAATAGCCCGGAACTTTTGTAAGGATTAACAGAGATGAATGACACACACTATAAAATTCTAATAGTTGAAGACATGCCGACGGATGTCGAACTCACCAAAAGAGAGGTACAAAAAGTTCTCAGCAACTGCACCTACAGAGTTGTGCAAACCGAGGAGGATTTTTTAAAAGAGCTTACAGATTTTGCTCCCGATATTGTTTTATCCGACTATAACATGCCTTCGTTTGATGGGCTTACGGCAGTAAGACTCGCAAAGATACATTCACCTGTTACCCCCGTCATAATTGTTACCGGATCTGTGGATGAAGAGACAGCCGTGGAATGTATGAAATCAGGCGCTGCAAATTATGTTATAAAAGAGCAGATTATCAGATTGGGAACAGCGATAATCCGGGCCCTTGAGGACAGAAAACACAATATTGAACGACTTATAGCCCAAAATGCCCTCATTGAAAGTGAAGCCCGGTATAAATCTCTTTTTAACCTTTCACCGGTTGCAATAATTCTTCAAAATGCCGATGGAATTGTGATTGATGTGAACGAAACTTTTACTACGATCATGGGGTATTCCAGGGAAGAAATGGTTGGTAATTCCATCGCAAAGATCACACCTCCTGAAAAAATAGGACAAATCAACACTGATCTCGAGAGGATAAAACGAGGCGGAATTTTGAAGCAGGAAACCGCCGGGGTCAGAAATGACGGTGAGATTGTAAATGTGGAATTAATTGAATCCAATATTATCCTTCCCAATGGTGCCGATGGTATTATGACAATCATCGCCGACATCACAGCAAGAAAAAAATATGAACAGGAGTTGATAGTTGCAAAAGAAACCGCTGAGGAGATGAACCGGTTAAAAACGAGTTTCCTTGCCAATATGTGTCACGAACTCCGTACTCCGATGACAGGGATTATCGGCTATTCTGATCTTTTAAGCGAGGATGAATTTGCCCCAACCGTGGTCGAATATGCGCAGGTGATTCACAAAAGTGCAAAAAGATTGATGGATACTCTTAATCTTATCCTCGACCTGTCAAAAATTGAGGCTGATAAGCTTGAAATATCACAATTTGAATGTGATGCTTCCGAAATTGTTACTGAATCTTTTAATATTTTCCTCTCAGAGGCAAAAAGAAAAAATCTCACTTTTGAACTCATTAAACCACCTCATCGGGTACCCGCCATCATTGATGAGAGAGTTTTTAGCCACATTTGTATAAATTTGATTAATAACGCCGTGAAATTTACCACCTCAGGGGGTGTAAAGGTTGAACTTGGCGAGGTCTCAACAGATCAGGGAAAGAACCTGACTCTTAAAGTTCAAGATACCGGTATCGGAATTGCAAAACATAATCAAATGCTTATATTCGAAGAATTTAGACAAGTAAGTGAGGGAATTGGCAGGAATTTTGAAGGTACAGGCCTTGGCTTGACTGTTACAAAAAAGTTTGTCGAAAAATTGAAGGGAGAAATTTTGTTGGAAAGTGAACCGGGTGTTGGCACCACTTTTACTGTAATTATCCCAATTGCGCTTTATTCAACCAAAAAGGAGAATATCTGATCACTCCTTTGTTTTAATCCACCAATAAGTATATAGTAATAAAATGTACAGATTAATTGTTGTTATATTTATCCTTACCACTTCCCTGCTCTACTCACAAATCCCCGGGTTTGCAGGAGATAAATTGTTTGTTTACATGAATAATCAGGTATTCAGACAAGCCGGTCCCGGACCAACTTTCGAGTTGATCAATTTTGGTGACACATCCAAATCAGTTAATGCTCTTTTTTTCATAAATTCTACAACAGGTTATGCCTCAAGAGGTGGACGAATATTCAAAACCACCGATACAGGCAACACCTGGGCAGAAATATTAAACAGAAACAGTTCTGGAATGGCTGCTTCTGAAAATACAATATATATTTTTGGAGACAACAACCAACTTTACAGATCATTTAACGGCGGAAATTCTTTCGATTCCGTGACTGTAAACCTTCCGATAACAAACTATTCCTTTTTCAGTTTTCTTGGTATCTCAAAAGCCTCCAAAGTTTATCTTTATGCCCCCTATTTTAATCCTTTCCAGGGAGCGATCCATTATCTTAAGTCAACTGACTCTTGCAAAACATGGACTGAGATAACTTCACTCGGTGAAAAGGGTGCTTCCCATTTTGTGAATACAGACTTTGGTCATTTAAGCACTATGTCAAAAGTCTATACAACCACTAATGGCGGGGATTCATGGGTGATGAAACATGAGGAAGAGGGAACCTTAAGTCCCGCCGGATGGTTTGCCGATCCACAAACAGGGTATCAGGCAGTTTATAGCAATCCGAGAGTTATCCGAACCACTGATGGTGGCACAACATGGTCACAAGTATATAAAAATGGCAGTAATACAATTGCCGATATCAAAGCCGGTGGCAGTTGTGTGGTTGTCAAAGAAGAGGATTCAAATCTGTTGAGATATTCTTCCGACAAAGGTAACAGTTGGATCACGATCGATATGGCTACCGACATAAATGATTCAAAACCGCTGGAACCAACAGATTTTTCACTAAAAGGGAACTTCCCAAATCCTTTTAACAACTCAACCATGATTGGTTTTAATCTCCCTAAAGATGGTATCGTGAAGATGGTAATTTATGATTCAAGGGGGAGTGTCGTCGGACCACCTGTAACTATTGAAGGAAAATCAGGCTACAATTCGGTCAGGTTTGAGGCAAATAATCTTTCTTCCGGAGTATATTTTTATTCTCTGTTCTTCGAAGGTGAACAAAGTTATAAAGCCACAGGCAAGATGATATTATTAAAATAGAATTGTTTTGTTTAAAAGAAGAGGGCCCAAATTGAGCCCTCTTCAACATTTAAATAAACTTTTATTTGATCAGAAGCATCTTTTTGATCGATCGATGACTCCCCGATTCCAGTCTGTAGAAATAGACACCTGACGGAATCCCCGAAGCATCAAAGGCTATCTGATGTTTACCGGCTGACCTGTATTCATTAACAAGCTCACCCACCTCTTCCCCCATCATATTAAACACTTTTAATGAGACATTACCATCAACGGGCAGATCAAACCCAATCACTGTGGTGGGATTAAAGGGGTTTGGATAATTTTGATTTAGAGAAAAATTTGAAGGAATTTCAGAATCGGTTATATCTGTTGTTGGGTTTAATATCTCATTCATTGAGGTACCCGAAACAACAGGAGTTGGAAAATTTAGAATCTTACCAATTGTGGGAACAATATCAGGGATATATCTTTTGGTGTTTGTGTGTATCCCTTTTTTAACATCTGCACCAATTGCAAAAAGCATAATTCTTCTACAGCCAAAACATCCATCACCATGTCCCACAAATCCGGTTGACACTCCGTCAAGATGTCTTCCATGATCATTAGTGACCAGAATAGTTGTTTTGTCTTTGTAAACGGGATCGGCTTGAACAAAATTCCAAAGAAGATTTACAATACTGTCAGCAACCGCTATCGACCTTGTGTAGGCATCCCAATTCCCTTCATGTCCATAGTGGTCAACATCTGAAAAATAGAGAACTGAAAGTCTTGGGTGATGTGTCTGAAGTTTACTTTTGGCATTTTGCCAAACGGAAATGTCGCTGCTCCCCTGAAGAATATACCATGGCCAGTAAGCCGGTCCATAGTCGGGTCTAAAACTTTGCAACCAGGGGGAACCCAGATATTTCATGATGTACATCGCTTCGGTTGAATCCTGTTGATGTTCCTTCCTGAAATATTCCCAAAGTGTGGGGACGGTGGCATATTGTGTATTAAAACCGTTGTAAAAAGTATCTTTTGGAGTTGACCACGACCCACTCCAGATTGCAGGAACCCCCCTGCTGGTAACAGTAGCACCATTGTTGAAAAATGAATCGATTACTGCACCCTCAAGAGCCAGCCTTTTCATGTTTGGTGTATAAGTGCCGGCGGTGTCACCAAGCGTTTCAGAATACCGGGCGCCATCAATTATTACAAGTACCACATATTTATCGGGCATCTGGGCAAATAACCCGCCAACCAATATCAAACTTAACAACAGATACAATTTCAATCGAGTGATTTCTTTCTATATCAAAAGATTAAATATAATGAAATATCCTACGAGTTCATCACTCTGTTTTGGTGATTGATACTTTCCATGTGAACCGATTCAAGAAAATTTGAAACAAATTCGTAACTCAAACCGAGGTTTTTCCCAAGATTCATTCCCCGCTCAAGTATCTCGTTCCATCTGCTTGTTTGAAGGATTGTAAGTTTATTATCTTTTTTATACTCCCCAATACGCTCTGCCATGCTCATTCTTTTTGCAAGCAACTGCATAAGTTCGTCATCAATCTGATCTATCACTTCTCTATACTCATCAAGAACTGCCATAACAGGTTCAGAATCACTGGTTCTTTCTCTCCAAATCAGACTCTCGAGAATGGACTTCAATACTTCGGGTGTCACCTGCTGTTTTGCATCACTCCATGCATTGTCGGGATCACGATGACTTTCAATCATCAAACCGTCAAAATCGAGGTCAATTGCTTTTTGTGAAACTGATTGTATCAAGTCTCTCCTTCCCGAAATATGTGCAGGATCGCAGATCATCATTAAATCAGGATATCTTCTTCTCATTTCTATCGCTAAATGCCAGATCGGAGGATTTCTGTATTTATGTTTGCCATAAGTACTAAATCCCCTGTGAATCAGACCAATATTTGTGATTCCGGCAATCGAAATTCTTTCAACTGCCCCACTCCAAAGATCAATATCAGGGTTCATCGGATTTTTGATAAGTACAGGAACATCACTCCCTTTAAGCGCATTTGCAATCTCCTGAACACTCATTGGATTAACCACGGAACGGGCTCCGATCCATAAAATATCAACATCAAAATGAAGTGCATCCTCCACCTGTCTGGCAGTTGCAACCTCCACTGCCAATGGAATACCCGTGGCTTTTCTTGCATGTTGAAGCCATGGAAGTCCTTTGGTTCCCACTCCCTCAAAAGTGCCGGGTCGGGTTCTTGGTTTCCAAATCCCTGCCCGCATTACATCAACCATACCTGTGGCTGCGAGCCTGTTTGCGGTATCCATTACCTGTTCTTCTGTTTCTGCACTACAAGGTCCTGATATTATCAGGGGTCTCTTCTTCAACAACTGTTTCATCTCTATTTCCGTTGTCCTCTTTGGACGGTTTATCGCTACCAAAATCAAGTAAACAATATTTAAAACAAAAAACCCGAACATCAAGTTCGGGCGGTATTTATAAATCTCTTAAAATTATGAAATTTTTTACAAAAGCCACCCGCGACCGGTAAAGTAAAACCAGTAAAAATTAACTGTGGCGATTGTTGGGTTTTTCATTTTCATAACATTCAAATATAGATACTTCAGATTTATTATGCAAGAGAATAATTATTAAGTATTAGGTATCAGGTATTAGGTATTAGCATAGATTTATGGAGATATCCGCGAAAATCCGCCTAATCCGTTTAATCAGCGTGTATTTGCGTCCTCTAAAAATCCATCCGTGAAAATCTGTGTTAAATCCGTGTAATCCGTGGAACTATCCTCCCATTCCTATTCGCCGCCTTTACGTTCGAGGACTTTCCCGATTTGGTTCGCTTTTTTCATAAGGGCATGGAAAGCTTCATAATCCCCCGATTCCAACAGATTTTTCATATTCTGAAGTTGCAGGATATGTTCATCTATTACCTCTAACAGATTCTCTTTGTTTTGAGAAAAGATGGGCATCCAGGTATCGGGATTGCTTTTTGCAAGTCGAACGGTACTTTCAAATCCGGCTCCTGCCAACTGAAAAATCGATTCGATCTCCTTCTCTTTTTCGAGAACCGTAAGAGCGAGAGCAAAAGAAGTGATATGCGAAATGTGGCTGATATATGCAGCATGGATGTCGTGTTTCAGAGCATCCATGTAGATAATATTCATTCCAATGTTTTTATACATTTTTTCAACAAGTGAAAGCGCATCGGGGTCACTCTCTACCTTGTTGCAGATTACAGTTAACCGGTTGTTAAATCCTCCGGGAAGTGCAGCTGTGGGTCCACTCTTTTCGGTACCCCAAATCGGATGAGCCGCAACAAATCTTCCTCGATTTTTATTCATCGCAAGAGAATTTACTATCAATTCCTTGGTGGATCCAACATCGGTTACAACCTGTTTGTCAACAAATTTCATAACCTCTGCCAAAACCAAAACAGTTGCATCCACCGGAACCGCCACAATAACAAGATCAGAACTCCGTACAGCCTCTTCAAGTGGCAAAATTTTGTTCACAAGATTCAGGGCGAGAGCAGAGTCCTCATGATTTTTATTGGAATCCACTCCAATTACTGTGTCACAAAATCCGCTGTTTCGCAGGTCCAAAGCCATCGAACCACCAATCAGCCCCAACCCGATAATTGTTACTGTCATCTATCGGTTACTCTATAACTGTCCAAATTATCTCTAAATCTAACCAATAATGTCTTTTTTTACATAAGGCCTGAGGGCTTCAGGAACATCAAGTTTTCCGTCAGGTCTGAGATTATTCTCAAGAAGTGAAACCATCAACCGACTGGTTGCAAGTCCCGATCCATTAAGTGTGTGAATAAACTCAAGTTTTTTATCATCTGAACGGCGGTATTTTATGTTTGCTCTGCGAGCCTGAAAATCTTCAAAATTGCTGCATGATGAGGCTTCAAGCCATTTCTTTTCAGCAGGTGACCAGACTTCAATATCATAACACTTCGCTGCTGAAAAGCTTAAATCACCGGTACAAAGCATCAAAACTCTGTAAGGGATATTTAATGCTTTTAATATATCCTCAGCGTCATTCACTAATTTTTCGAGTTCATCATAAGAACCCTCGGGTTTGGCAAATTTCACCATTTCAACTTTGTTAAATTGATGAACTCTTAAAAATCCTTTGGTATCTTTACCATAAGAACCGGCTTCTCTTCTGAAACAGGGGGAATAACCACAATATTTTATCGGAAGTGAAGATTCTTCAAGAACATCGTTACGGTAAATATTTGTTATCGGAACCTCAGCCGTTGGTATCAGATACATCCCGTCTTTTTCACAGGTGTACATATCCTCTTCCATCTTGGGGATTTGACCAGTCCCTTTCATCGATTCACGATTTACGATAAACGGTGTCATCACTTCCTGATATCCGTGATGCTCCAAATGGAAATCGAGGAAAAAGTTGAAGAGTGCTCTTTCAAGAGTGGCTCCATCTCCCATATACAAAGGAAAACCGGAACCCGATATCTTTGTTCCACGCTCAAAATCGAGGATTTTCAGGTTTTTACCAATCTGGAGATGGTCGGGGGTGTCAGTTGGATCATCGAGATTATATCCTTCGGGAAGCCATCTTCTCACCTCAACATTATCGGCAGCCGATTTTCCAACAGGAACTGATGAATGAGGAAGATTTGGAATGTAAGCAAGGATATTGTTCAACTCTGCTTCAACATTAATCCGTTCATCATCATACTTCTTGATATCCTCTCCAACGCCTTTCATCTCTTCAATCAGGGCAGTGGCATCCTCTTTTGCCTTTTTAAGTTTGGCAACTTCATCACTTACTCTGTTTCGCTTCGATTTTAATTCATCGGCGATTACAAGAATTTCTCTCCTCTTTTTGTCGAGTTCGAGTACTTCATCAATTCTGCTTTTTTCGTTTTTGTTCTCAATTCCCTGTTTTACAACGACGGGATTTTCTCTTATAAATTTTAAGTCTAACATTTTATACCTGTTTTACGATTACATTCAAAATTTTATTTTTAACAAAGATCACCTTAATGATCTCTTTACCTTCAATGAATTTACCTGTTTTGTCATTTCCTTTTGCAGCTTCAAAAACAGTTTCCTGATCTGAATCAACGGGCATATCAACAGTGCCTCTCATTTTTCCGGAAATTTGCACAGCGATGGTTACAACATCCACAGTTAATGCTTCAGGATCAGGAACAAATTGATCGGGTTCCACAAAAAGTGATTTTTCCCTTCCCAGAATAGAAGCAATCTCTTCTGCAAGATGTGGCGCTAACGGGGCAAGCATCGAAGTAACTCTCGCCATTGTATATGACTGAAGTCCCGGTCTGCATGCAGCAAGATTTTTTCCAAGCTCATTGCTCAATTCCATCATCGAGGCAATTGCTGTGTTAAATTTCAGGTGTTCCATCTCGTGTTGATATTTTGCAAGAGTTTTGTTCACATATCTGTAAACCGATTTTTCCTCATTGCTCAATTCTGCAAGATCATATTTGGCTTCAGATTTATGTGACTTATACCATCCTGTGTAAGTATTCGCCATGTCAAAAAGTCTCTGGGCAAACCTTTCAGCACCTGTAATTCCTGAATCATTCCAGTCACCACCAAGTTCATAAGGTCCCATAAACATCAGGTAAAGCCGGAAAACATCAGAGCCATATTTGTCGATGTAAGGTTCAGGATTAACAACATTACCTTTTGATTTCGACATCTTGGCACCCTGATTGGTGATGGTTCCCTGATGTACAAGCCTCATGAATGGCTCAGGTGTTTTCACCAGACCAATATCCATCAAAAACTTGTGAACAAAGCGGGCATAAAGCAAATGCATCACCGAGTGTTCTCTTCCTCCGATATACATATCAACAGGTGACCATTTATCAGTAAGCGTCGTATCAATCATTCCGTCTTTAAATTTTGGATTGAGATAACGGAGATAATACCAGGAAGAATCCACAAAAGTATCCATAGTGTCGGGGTCTCTTTCAGCGGGACCACCACATTTTGGACATGTTGTGTTCATAAATCCAGCGTGTCGTCTCAGAGGAGAATCTCCTTGAAGTTTAAATTCCACATCGTAAGGAAGTGTAACAGGAAGAGAGTCTTCCGAAACAGGCACTTCGCCACAACTATTACAGTAAACCACGGGAATAGGTGTCCCCCAATATCTCTGACGGGATATCAGCCAGTCTCTTAATCTGTAATTAACTTTTGCACATCCATCCCCTGTTTTTTCAAGGTCCTTTATGATCGCTTCTTTTCCGGCAATTGAGTTTAATCCTGTAAATTTACCCGAATTAACCATAGTCCCTGCCTCAGTAAATGCTTCGGTCAGTTCATCTTCAAGATTTGTACCTTCCCGGAGGATCACTTTCCTTATCGGAAGATTAAACTTATTTGCAAATTCAAAATCTCTCTCATCATGCCCGGGAACAGCCATAACACAACCAGTTCCATAGGTCACAAGGACATAATCACCGATCCAAACAGGCACCGATTCACCATTAATTGGGTTTATCGCATACGATCCCGTGAATACACCCGATTTTTCTTTGGTTGTCGATTGTCTGTCGATGTCGGTCAAATATGCGGTTTGTTCAACATATTTTTCAACTGAAATTTTATATTGGGGTTTGGTAAGTTTTGCCACGAGTGGATGTTCAGGAGCAAGGGTTACATAAGTAACACCAAACAGAGTATCGGGTCTGGTGGTAAAAACTTTTATCACCTCGTCGCTTCCATCAACTTTAAACTCAACTTCGGCACCAACACTTCTGCCTATCCAGTTTCGTTGTTTGGTTTTTGTCTCTTCGGGCCAGTCAATAAGATCAAGATCTTCAAGAAGTCTGTCAGCATAAGCTGTGGTTTTGAAGAACCATTGTACAAGATTTTTTTGAATTACGGGACTTCCACATCTCTCACAGTTTCCATCTCCCAAAACCTGTTCATTAGCCAAAACAGTCTGGCACGAGGTACACCAGTTTACGGGTGATTTTTTGCGGTATGCAAGTCCTTTTTTATAAAGTTGGAGAAACAGCCACTGATTCCACTTATAATATTCAGGATCACATGTCATCAATTCACTGTTTGAATCATACATGCAACCGATTCTTTTAAGCTGGGCTCTGATATCTTTAATATTTTTTAGTGTGCTGTCCAGGGGGTGAACACCCGTCTTGATTGCGTAGTTTTCGGCAGGCAAACCAAATGCATCATAACCAAAAGGTTCATAAACATTATATCCCATCAATTTTCTGAATCGTGCCCATGTGTCGGCGGGACCATAATTATACCAGTGACCACAATGAAGTTTTGCCCCAGACGGATAAATAAACATGACTAAGGAGTAAAGTTTTTTGTCAGGATTATTCAGGTCGGTTTTATAAACTTCGTGATCTTCCCAATATTTTTGCCATTTTGGCTCAATTTCGCTTGCTTGATATTTCATTCTTATAAAGTCTTAATATTTTAAATATTTCAAACTTTAAAAATATGAATATTTGGTGAATTGGGAGGCTATTTAAGCAGCATAGCCTTTACGGTTTTGGTGTACTTGTTGCTGCTTTCGAGTGATTGGGCTTCACGGTGGAAGATGTATACTCCGGAAGGAAACTTCCCCCGGTCAAGTTTCAAGTAAATCCCTCTTCAATGCTCTTTCACTATGTCCATGTATTTTCCTTCTTTCAACAACAACCCATTGTTGTGTAAGGAAAATATTTCCGGATATCTCTTTTATAAATATTATATTATCACTATATTTGCATAATATCATTAAGATTGTTAGTATGCAAATCATATTCCTTCAACGAAAGATGAAATGGAAATAGTTGATTATATCAAAAAAACAACCGGACTGAATGTTGTTTCGCGAAATCTTCCTGATGAAGTGATAAAAGGATTGCCTCTTTACCTGAGTATCGGAACTTATCAGGAGCTTTATATTGAGAACAGGAGAGTCATACTTGATATCAGAAAATCTTTTCAAGGTATTACACCGGACCGTCTTGCAAAGCAAAAAGAACTGTTGGAAAAGTATTTTTCTGCTACCATTGTTTTTTGTTTTGAAGAGATTGAATCTTATCAACGGCAGAGGTTGATCCAAAAGCGGGTTCCCTTTATTTTGCCAAACAGACAAATGTTTATCCCCACTCTGTTATTAGACCTGAAAGAGTTCGGTACCGGCACAAAATCTCAAAGAGATAACCTGGGAGCAATCAGCCAGCTTTTAGTTCTTTATCATTTACAAAAGGAATCAATTGAGAATATTCCTCTCGGAGAAATTACAAAATTACTGCCCTGCTCGCCTATGAGCATAACCCGTGCCACGAGAGAATTGGTTGCATCCGGAATTTGCAGAATTGAAGGTTCGAAAACGAAGGTCATTAAATTCTCATCTGAAAAAAAAGAACTCTGGAATATCTCACTTCCTTTATTAAGTTCGCCTGTAAAAAGAAAAATCTACTTTGACGATCTTCCGGAACTTTCTCCTCGGATGATATCGGGAGAAGCTGCTTTGGGACATTATAGCAATCTGTCAAGCGGTGAAAATAATCAATCCGCCATATCCATAAAAAAATACCGTTTAATGAAGAAACTAAATACACTTCCCGAAATACATTTGCATGACGGGAGGTTTACTGTTGAAATTTGGAATTACGAACCCGGATTACTTTCCAACACAAATTTTGTGGACCCCCTGTCATTATATCTTGCCTTCAAAAATGATGAAGACGAAAGAATACAAATGTCATTGGAAGAAATGATTGGGAATATTATATGGTAAGAGGGCTTGATAAATTCAAAGCACATTTTAGTGATTATGATCATCATTATACAATTATCGGAGGAACAGCCTGTTTTTGGAATTTGCAGGCTGCCGGTCTTGGATTTAGAGCAACTCAAGATATAGATATTCTTATCATATTAGAGAATTATGATATTAAATTCAACCATCACCTTTGGAAGTTCTTTATCGATGGGAAATATTCCAGTCTTCAAAAAGAGGTGACAGAACAAAAGTTCTATCGGTTTTTGAACCCGGGAGATGATGAGTTCCCGAAACAAATCGAAATTCTGTGCCGAAAACCGGAGGCAATCAATCTGCCCGGCGGTCTGGCTGTGACAGCTATCGATCCCGAAGAATACTTTTCTCATTTATCCGCCATCATTCTTGATGATGACTATTACAATTTTACAATTGGAAATTCTTATACTTTAAACGGACTGCATATATCCGGGATTGAGGCATTAATTTGCTTAAAAGCATATGCTTATCTAAATCTAAGTAACAGAAAAGAAGAAGGTGAGAATATTGATGAAAAAAACATAAACAAACATAAAAGGGATGTTTTCCGCCTTGGCGCAGGATTAAAAACGACGGATATTATTTTACCTTCAAAAATTCGATCTGATTTGAAAATGTTCGTGCAAATAATGGAGAAAGAAAAGCCGGAGGTTGTGAATCTGCTTAAACTCATGGGAATAAACAATTTAACGAGAGATGATATCCTGTCGACCTTAAATAAAAGTTTTCGACTCTAAATATAGTCGGGTAATTCGTTGTTTTTTCGCCTATTTAATTAATTGAACTTTAACACTTTTTATTAAAGTCTTTTCCCCCGTTTTACGGGTGAAGTGAAATATGTAGGTACCGCTTGAAACGGCATGGTTTCCCAGGTTTATCTGTTCTGTTTGTGTCCCTTTCTCTTTTTGTGATGATTCATTATATATTCTCTGACCGAGGATGTCATATATCTCAAGTCGGAGAACCCCGGAATCAGCCAGGGTATATTGAACAGAAATCTGTCCATTGGTCGGGTTCGGTGATACCGTTACTATTAATGTTTTTTCTTGGTATGTTACCTCCTTTTCTTCTTCTATTGATACAGGGGTTCTTGTCCCTGCGTAGATGTAAATATGAGATAATATCTTGCATGTCTCAAAATACTCAACTCCTGAATTTATTTAATATGTGCCACTTTTACGGTCGTGACAAATGAACCTTTCTCCATGTCGGAAGAAACCCTGATCAAGTATGTACTGCTTGAAACATTAAGCGAACTGAAATCTAAATCTTCACTATGTTCACCCCTTACTCCAAAGGCAGATTTTGAATAAATTTCTTTCCCCATTATGTCAAACACTTCTATTCGAATAACTCCATCACTCGGCTGGATGTAGTTGATCTTAATATTTTTGTTGAAGGGATTAGGGGAAACAAACACGCTTAACTCTGAAGCAAGATCTGTGCTGTATTCATCTTCAATGCCAGTGGGTTTTCTTGTTCCTTTTATTATAAATGTGCTACCCTCAGGTTCAGAATTATCGTAGTAAGCATTCTCCAAAATACATATATCATCAGCATCATCACCTGTAACATTGCCTATCCTGCCACCAAAATTGAAAGAATAAAAACCCGGATCTGCGGGGGAATAGATTCTTGCCTTTTCATCCGGTATTGGGTTACCTCCAAGGAAAAGCCTCGAGCTCGTGTATGCGATATGAAAAATCAAATCATTAAAACCATCTGAGTTAACATCGCCCGGTGAGAACAATCCCGTCCATCCACTATTCTGAAGATTAAACCCTTCAACTGCATGTGTGTTGACTGGTTTGGAACCATTAAACAGTACGGCATTAAACCAATAGGGGAATATATCATCAAGTACATTCCATGTGACGATATCACCCTTCCCGTCTCCATTCATGTCCGGGACTGAATAAGTTGCCCAAGCTGCCTCAGCAAATTCATTTTTTATATCTGAATATTCTGTGAAACCGAAAGTTTGATCACCATAAAGGTATCTTCTTACAGTGGTAGGATTTCCTTGGGGGTTGTAAATCATAAACGATGGATCAGCCTTCCCATCTCCGTCTATGTCTGCAAAATGGATTTGTTCTGCTCGACCTGTCATTCCGTATCCATCCAATTGGATCGGTGGGGTGTAGGTATAAACCTCTTGCAACGGATTTGTGTAGGATGTCTTAAAAAAATACATCGTACCCGTGTGATCCCCACTCGAAGGGGGTATTGTGTAATATTGATGACATAGTATCAATTCTTCCCATCCGTCTCCGTCAATATCAGCGGGCCATTCCCGTCCCATCATCAGTATGTAAGATGCAGAAGTATCAGGGAACTGGAATTCAAAATCCGGAATTGTATCAAAATCCGGTCCACCATAATACACCTTGTACCAATGATCAGTTTCTCTTTGAGATTTTTGACCAATTATCAGGTCTCTGTAGCTGTCCCTGTTAACATCACAAGCGGTAACAGCATAAGCACCTGCCGGATGAAAGATCGAATATGCAGGAATAGAACTCAGTGGATTGCCACCATAGAAGAAATGGACAAATCCCCATTTTTTGTATTCCCCATTGGCACTGTCCTGCTCCACGAGTACAAAATCGTCATATCCATCATTGTTCTGGTCCCCAAGATATATAACTGATTGATCCCAGTGCCATGCCCGGCGGACAAAAACAACGGTGTCAAACTGGGCATAAACTTCACCAAATACAGCAAGTGTAAAGAATAAAGTAAAATACAATTGATGGTTAAAATATTTGTCTTTCATAGTTACTCCAATTAATATCATTTTAAACAAAAAAAACGGAGATTCACACAAAACCATTCCATCGGGCAGCGAACCGTCCGCGGGGGCAATGTGTCAATCTCCGTTCTTAATACGGGACTACTAAACACACAAACTATTTAAAGATTAACAATCGTCACCTAAGGCTAATTCACCGTCTATTGTTTATCTTATCGATATGGATCTTCCTTAAAATAAAAAATAAAGTTTCCCAAAAATAAATTACATTTAAAATATGATAATGTCGAGAGGTTGAAAAAATAAATTTTGAACAATTTGACACGAATTGGAAATAAATAAAAATTTATGACAAAAAAGAGAACAATCCTTGATTTGGAGCAAAAATCATTAATTCGAAGAGTTCCAATTTACAAAACAATTTAGAGTTACAGTTCGCTGGTCGAAAATTATCGAATTAGAGCATTTTAAGATTATGCAATCTCTTTATCTGAGTTAAATGCCACTAAACAATCAGGAGAGTCAAACAAAAAAACAGTCTAATAAAAAATTCATTTGACTTGAATACAAAAAAATGTATATTTGCACTTCAAATGTAAGCGCTTACATCGGGTCATAATGTAAGCGCTTACATAAGATAATTGATCACTTAATCATATTGGAGAACAGATGAAAACAGTTACTTTCTTTCTATTTTTTTTCACACTTCTGGCAGGTGTTTCATCTGCACAATTTGTGAATGGTCAGGCTGCTGAAGGAGTCCTTGGACAGCTCGACTATATTACCCCAACGAGCGGTGTTGCAATCAACAAATTTAACTGACCAAATGGTGTTTTATTTGACAGCAGAAACGGAAAAATCTGGGTTGCTGACAGAGGCAACCATAGAGTTCTTCGTTTTTCATCAACAAATGCCTACATCAATGGTGGTGATGCAGAACTTGTAATTGGTCAACCTGACTTCACAACCAACACTTCAGGTCTTTCTGCAACCAAAATGAACAACCCTATCTGTGTGGTTATCGATGGTAACGGAACCTTATGGGTGAGTGAATATGGTAATAACCGTGTTACAAGATGGGACGATCCTGATAACCTGGTTAATGGTGACACCGCTGATGGTGTTCTTGGTCAACCCGATTTTGTAACAAATTCAGCAGCTACCAGCCAAAATAAGTTCAGTGGCCCTGCAGGTATTTTTGTTGAAGCAAATGGTACTCTATGGGTGAGTAACTTTAATATTCACAGACTGCTTCGCTTCCAGAACGCAGCCACCCTGCCTAACGGCTCAAATGCCGACCTTGTGATTGGCCAACCTGATTTTGTTACCGGAACCGCCGGACTCTCAGCAACCAAAATGAACAACACAAATGGAGTTTATGTTGACTGGCTCGGAAACCTTTGGGTAAGTGAATATACCAACAGAAGAGTTCTAAAATTTAATAATGCCTCAACACTTGTTAATGGCGACACAGCAGATGTTGTATTAGGTCAGCCTGATTTTATCACAAATACTGCTAACACAACTCAAAATGGTATGGGTAATGTCAGATGGCTAACCGGCGACATCAATGGTAATCTTTATGTGGTTCAGGAATCAAACAACCGTATTTCAGTATTTCTTCAGGCGACTACCCTCGCAAATGGCGCAAATGCCGACTATGTAATTGGTCAGCCTGATTTTACCACAGGAACCGGACTTAATCCTCCAACACAAAATTCATTAAGAACCCCCAGAGGCGCTTCAGTTGACAACACAGGTAAAAAACTTTGGGTCACCGATTGGGCAAACAACCGCGTTTTAAGATATGACATCTCCTCTCTTGTTCCTGTTGAACTTTCTTCATTTTCTGCATCAGTGACCTTAAACAATGTTGAATTAAACTGGACAACAGCAACCGAAACTAATAACTTCGGTTTTTCGATTGAAAGAAGAAGTGAGGAATCTGAATTTGAAGAAATTGGTTTTGTAAAAGGAAATGGTACTTCCACACTGATAAATTCTTATTCATTTATCGATTCAAAACCATTGTCGGGAGTTGTTTATTATCGTCTAAAACAAATTGACCTTGACGGTTCAATAAACTATTCGAATGAAGTTTTAGCCGACAATACAGGTCTTATCGAAGGCTTCCGCCTTTTGGGAAACTATCCAAATCCGTTTAATCCATCAACCACAATTTCATTTACTCTTACTGAAAAAGAGAATGTAAGAGTTTTGGTCAGGGATATTCTTGGTAGTGAAGTGGTCGAAATTTTTAACGGCATCGCTTCTCCCGGAATCAACAGATTACAGTGGAATGGAACCAACTCGTTGGGTCAGACTGTTAACTCAGGAGTCTATTTTTATACTGTCGAAGTGAACAACAAAGTTTATTCCGGTAAAATGATCTTTAACAAATAGGCAACAAAATGAGAATATCAATAAAAGTTTTCCTGGTTACACTCCTTCTCTCTGGAAGTGGATACTTAAATGCGCAGGATTACCTCTTCTTCTCGGACAGCGACCTTCCAAATTATTACGATCCGAGCTACCTTCAGGTAACTGCTCCAAGTGAACTCCTGTCTGTAAACGGTGTGAAGTTCCCCGTGGTCACCGATACTTTTTATGCAGGTACCAACGGTCTGAAACTTCTTTACAAATCAGTTACCGGTGGTGATTGGGCAGCAGCAGTTGCAGCCCCCGGTTGGCCCGGAAGAGATGCCACACTTAAGGATTCCATTGTCTTTATGGTCTATTCCGCTGTGGCGGTTAATGCCTCTGATCTTCCATCAATCTTTGTGGAAGATCTTTCAAATCAAAGGTCAACTAAAATCCCGCTCGCTCGGTATAACCCGTTGGGAATTCCTGCGGGAACATGGACTAAACTCTGGCTCCCGCTTGACACACTAAAACGGAATCCGGGCAACTGTGACCTTACCAGAGTTAAAACAATTTTCTATTGCCAGTCAGTAGCTGATGGAATTTCTCGCACTCTCTTCCTTGATGATATAAAGATGACCGGCGGTGCTTCGATCCATGATTACAACTACATAGTTGTTCTTGGGTCTTCAACTTCCGCCGGCACGGGTGCAAATCCTCCCGATAGCGCTTATGTCAACAGGTTAAGAAAACATATAACAAGTCTTGATACTACATATAAAGTATTAAACCTTGCGGTTGGAGGATACACCTCTTATCATGTGATGCCAACCGGTTTTGTTCCACCGGGTGGAAGACCGACTCCAAGAATAACCAATAACATCAGTTATGCCCTGGAATACAATCCAAAAGCCATCTTCATTAATCTTCCGTCAAATGATGCGGCAAGTGGATATCCAATCATTGAACAGATCGCCAATTTTGATACTTTGGTGGCAGTGGCAACCAGGAATAATGTAAAACTTTGGATCACCACAACTCAGCCAAGGAATCTTTCAAATCAGTCACAACTTGATTTGTTAATAACAATGAAGGATTCTGTTTACTCCCGTTATGGTACTTATGCAGTCGATTTCTGGACAACCCTTGCACAACCAAATGGATTTATAGTTCCTGAATATAACTCGGGTGACGGCATCCATCTAAATAACGCGGGTCATCGGCTTATCTATGAAAGAGCGATAGAGGCTATCCTGCCGATGTTCATCCCGGTGGAATTAGTGAGTTTCATTGCCACGAGATCAAAATCGGATGTTGTTCTTCAATGGATTACGGGTACGGAAACAAACAGTTATGGATTTGAAGTGCAAAGAAGTTTAAACAAGACTGATTTTGAGACTATTGGATTTGTTGAAGGTGCCGGAACCACAGTTTCACAGTCAAGTTACAGTTATACCGACGGCTCTGCTCAAAAAGATGTAAGTTACTTTTATCGATTAAGGCAGATTGACTATGACGGTTCAAGTTCATATTCAAGTCTTGTTGAAGTGGAGGCAGAATCTCCCGTCGGGTTTTTTCTTTTTCAAAACTATCCCAATCCGTTTAATCCGGTAACAACGGTTTCATTCACTCTGAAAGAAGCCACAAAAGCTGAATTGAAACTTTATGATATGACGGGAAGAGAAATTATTGAGATATTTTCGGGTGATCTGTCACAGGGATATCACAAAATGCAAATTGATGGCTCAAAGCTGGCTTCAGGTGTATATACTTGCCGACTTGCAGCCGGAGAGTTTTCTTCATCTATAAAACTCACTCTCTTGAAGTAATAAACGGTTACACAAGAGTCTTTAAGGGGCCGGCTTTACCCAAACCGGTCCCTTTTTTATTTGCTCCTGTCTAATGAAGAAGATTCTCTGACCCTCAATTCAGGGTCTATTATTAGCTGTTTGGGTGTATCCTCAATCCTCTTTTCACTAATCATCTCCATTATCATTTCAAACGCCTTCTGCCCAAAAAGTGAAGTGTTGAGATACACAGAACTTAATGACGGTCTGGTCATCTGTGCAAACTCAATATCATCAAATCCACATATTTCAACATCTTCAGGTATTTTCATACCGTAACGGTGCATCCAGTTTAATGCGCCGAGTGCCATTGCATCGTTTGAGGCAAAAATAGCAGAAATATCTTTCCTCTTCAAAAACAATTCCTGAACAGCATTGTAGCCTGATATCTGTCGGAATGTGCCTTCAAGAATTTCGACATCAGTCTTTTTTATTCCAAATTTATGAACGGCGGAAAGAAACCCTTCTGTTCTCTCAATCGCATCGATGTTTCCTTCCTCCCCTTTTATCAAAGCGATTTTCCTGTTTCCCTGTGTTATCAGATGTTCTGTTGCCATAAAGGCACCGCTGTAATTATCCAATACCAGATCAACATGCTCCCGATATTTCACAAATCTGCTCAGAACGATGTTTGGCAGTTTAGGAAACCTTCGCGCCATTTCCTTTTTGATTCCCTCAATGTGATACATAAGGATTAACCCGTCAATTTTTGTGCTCAGCTTTTTCACTGTTGCAAAAAACTCTTCCGGTGAACCTTTTTGACCGGCGACAACAATATCATATCCTCTTGCCTCGGCAAGTGCTTGAATTGAATAAATGAATTCCGAAAAAAGATTGCCATATAACACAGGCAATATTATTCCAATTGTCTCCTGTTTTCCTCCACTAAGACCACGAGCTGAAGCACTTGGTGAAAAATTGAGCTTTTTTGCCACTTCAAGCACATGTGCCACTGTCCTATCCGTCACAAGTGAACTTTTGTTAAACACCCTTGACACCGTGGCAATCGAGACTTTGGCTATCCGCGCAACATCATAAATGGTTGATTCTTTTTCTTTTTTCATTCTTCATCATTTTTTCTGAAAGCGGTTACAATTTAATATTTTTTTTAGAATATTCATCTCCTTCATGAAAACCACCGATAAGGAAACTTCCGCTTCTAAACAAAAAAAAGCTGCCACCATTTCTGATGACAGCTTTAAATTTTTAACGATCTGAGTTATAAGTCAGAAGTCAAAATACTTTCTGAACAACTATTTGTTCATACAATCGCAGTGACCACATTCCATCGGAAGATTGTCAGATGTTTTGATGAATTCTGCAATTGAAGCAACTACATATTCCATCATTTCCTTTGTAAGTTCAGGATAGATTGGAATAGCAAATGAATCAGTTGCGGCACAGTTTGCGACAGGGTAGTCCTCATCTTTTAAATTGAGATGTGCAAAACACTCCTGGCGGTGGAATGGAACAGGATAATAGACTTCATTACCAATTCCTTTTTCAGTAAGGAATGCTCTCAATGCATTTCTTCTCTCAACACGGAGCACATACTGGTTATAGATGTGGTAATTTACCAATCCCGGACCTTCATAAACCGCTTTTGGAATAAGAACTTTGTTTTTGTCGTCAAATTTGATTCTGCCTGCTTCTTCAGCAAGACCCGCTTCAATCAGCAGTTTTGTGTAATAAGCAGCGTTTTCGCGTCTTTTTGCCGACCAGTCGTTCAAATGTGGAAGTTTTACAGAGAGAACTGCAGCCTGAATTGAATCCAAACGGAAGTTGCCACCAATTACTTTATGATAATATTTTGGTTTTCCACCATGAACTCTCATGATTCTGATCATGTCAATCAGTTCATCATCGTTGGTGACAACAAGACCACCATCACCAAAACAACCGAGGTTTTTACTTGGGAAAAATGAAAAACATCCGATATCACCGATATTTCCAACTTGTCTGCCATCTTTATACTGAACGGAGATTGCCTGGGCACCATCTTCGATCACACGAAGATTGTGTTTTTTTGCAATTGCCATAATCGGTTCCATGTCGGCTGACTGACCATAGAGATGTACCGGAATAATAGCTTTAGTTTTTGAAGTGATTTTTGCTTCAATCTGAGTTGGGTCGATATTAAAAGTTACAGGATCGGAATCAACCAATACCGGAACTGCATTTAATCTGGCAACAACTCCCGCAGTGGCAAAAAATGAATATGTTGGCATGATAACTTCATCATCTTTTCCAACACCAATTGCCATAAGCGCAAGCAGAAGAGCATCTGTTCCTGATGAAACACCCACGGCATATTTACTGCCGAGGAATTGAGCCATTTCTTCTTCCATTTTTTTAACGGCAGGTCCCATGATGTAAGCAGTTGATTCGGCAACACCGATAAGAGCAGCATCCAATTCATCTTTCATGGAAAGATACTGCGATTTAAGATCTAACAATGGTACTTTCATATTACTCTACTTCTTTCACTATATCATTTTCAAATTTATATTTTTTACCCGATTTTTCGCAGAAGGCTTCGCCGTTTTCATCAAATTTTAATCTGACGCCGGCTTCGCTCATCCATCCGATAATTCTTGCAGGATTTCCTACAACAAGTGCAAAGTCAGGAATGTCTTTAGTGACTACACTTCCCGCACCCACAAAAGCGAATCTACCGATTGTATTTCCACAAACGATTGTTGAATTTGCACCAAGTGATGCACCTTCTTTAACAAGGGTTTTCAGATAATATTTTGCACCTACCTGTGGATATTTGCTTCTTGGGTCGATGATATTTGTGAATACCATTGAAGGTCCACAAAAAACATAATCTTCAAGGGTTACACCTTCATAAACGGACACATTGTTTTGTATTTTAACAAAGTTACCGATGGTGACATTATTTCCAACATTTACATTCTGTCCAAGAATTACATTATTCCCAATTTTGGAACCGGACTGTACATGAGAAAAATGCCAGACTTTTGTGCCCGAACCAAGTTCAACACCATCATCGACAACTGCATATTGATTTACATAGGGGGGTTTATTTTCACTCATTCTGATAACCTTTCCTGGGCTTGTTCAAGAATTTTTAATACTTCGAGGGCGTGAACACCATCTGAAAATGGAGTTTTTCCTGTTAACACACACTCATAAAAATGTTTTTGTTCTTCAGCAAGAGGTGGTTTGTTTTCATATTGTACCACTTCAAACGACTGATCAAAGGCTTCAAGCTGTCCATCAACTTTCCTGAATCCTTTTTTGTAGAACTTAAGTTTATTGTCGGGAAGACTGTCTTCAAATACAAACATTCCTTCACTTCCGATAACCACAAGTCTCTGTTCCTTAAAAGGATGGAGCCAGCTCACAAAAATGTGTGCCGAGATATTATCGGGATAATTCAAAAATGTTACTGTTGAGTCTTCGATATTTGGTTGAATTACGGCAGAACCCTGAGCATGAACATTTATCGGGTTTGTGCCGATGATAAACTGGATAATCGCAATATCATGTGGAGCAAAACTCCATAGAGCATTCTCTTCGGAACGGATCTTGCCAAGATTGAGCCTGTTGCTGTAGATATATTGAAGATCACCCAACTCTTTTCCAACAGCATTTTTGATGTGCTTCACCGCTTCGTGATAAAGCAAAACATGACCAACCATCAATCTGAGGTTGTTTTTTTCTGCAATATGAACAAGATTTTCAGCTTCTTTTGAATAGAGTGTGATTGGTTTTTCAACTAATACATGTTTTCCGGCTTCAAGAAGGCTTTTTGCAACAAAATAGTGGGTCTGAGCAGGTGTGGCGACAATTGCTGTCGTTATTTCAGAATCATTAAGAATATCTTCGAGTGTATCAACAACTTTGATTTTATCAGAAATTGCCGAAACAGTAGCACGGGTTTTTAAGCCCGGATCATATACAACTATGTTTTCAGGGGGGAGCAGTGATGCGGCTGTTTTCAGGTGATTTTTACCCCAATTCCCAACCCCTAAAACTGCAAGTTTGATTTGATTAAAATCCATTTTTCTTCCGTTAATATATTTGGAATTCGTCCTGCGGAATTATTTTAATTCAGCTATTAAATTTAACATGTAGAAATCTATCTACAAAGATGAACCCTCGATTATTTTTGAGGCGTGTTCGTTTGGTCACAAGGTAGCGAAGGGGAAATTTTGGACCTCACCCCCGGCCCCTCTCCTAAAAGTAGAGGGGAGGATTACAATTAAAAATTAATCCGTTAAATCCGTCTCATCCGTGTTACTATTACAAAATCCTTCCGTGGAATCCGTGCTAAATCCGTGGAATCTGTGGAACTATACCTCACCCCCGGCCCCTCTCCTAAAAGTAGAGGGGAGGATTTAACTTTATATTTCATCCACATTATTGGATTACTGCATTATTGGATTATTGGATTCCAAAAAATCTCTACTTATTAAGGATCATTTTCCGGGTTTCACGGAAGCCATTCACATATAATGAATAGAAATATACTCCACTTGTGAGTTTACCGGCATCAAATTTCACTTCATAAGTTCCGGCAGGTTTATATTCATCCACAATTGTTGTGATCAGTCTTCCCAGAACATCATAAACAGCCAGCGTCACCTTTCCCGGTTCTTTCACAGAATATTGAAGTGTTGTAGAAGGATTAAATGGATTTGGAAAATTTTGACTTAATCCATAATCTGATGGTGTAAGGTCACTAAGACTTATTTCTTTAACTGATGTAAGTGTGTAGTCAAACTGGTAAAGTTCTTCCGGTTCAACGGTTCCATTACCATTTCCTGCAGGCACCTGATTTTGAAGTGTTCCGGCGTCCTGTGTCCCGTATTGAAGTACGGCGATGTAAAGCTTCGAAGGAGTATAACCAAACTCGTTTTGAATATTCACAAGTCCTTCAAGAGTTTGTCCTGACGCTTTTTCGGGATTTGAGGAAGCATCAAACCATGCGGTATAATTGTTGGTGCTCTCGTTTGCGAGGAATAATGACCATCCCGGGACAGTTCCACCCTTTGCCCACATTGCAGGGATTGGGTTTCTTAGGGAGTCGGTTATAAGGATAAAAACATCTTTCCCTTGAGTGGGAGCTGCCTGGGTTGCTACATACAGGTTGCCATTATTCCATCCCAGATAAAGATTTGCTCCGCTGTTTGATCCAACAGAAACAGCCTGTTGATCGAGCACACCATCGATGACAAAATTACTGCCCGTTCCACCGCCACCACCAAAGTTGATCTTAAAGTCTTGACCGTTATTGTTGTTCCATGAATTGTCGTTGTAGTGAATTACAAAGGCAACCCCGTTAACTTCCTGGGCACTGTTATTAAAAGGACCAATCTTGATTGTCAATAAACTGTCAGTTGATGGACCGGCAAAAGCCGTTTCAACTGCAGGACCTGTTCCGTTGAACAACACAGTTCCCGTGGGCCAATATACCTGATTTGGAGTGGTCCAGTTTGAACCTTGAGGATTTAAACCCCAATGGAGTTTTGCTCCCTGAACAGCTTTGGTTATGGTGACCGTTATTGTATCATTTTTTGTGGGTGCCGAAGGCATCCATGTTACAGTACTGACACCTGTTCCACCTCCTCCTCCGGGAGTGTAAGCGCCAACCCAGACATGTTGTATGGGAGTGGTTGCAACATTATTATTACTATCGACGGCTTCAACATAATAATCCACAAGTTTGTTTGAAATACCGGCGATGACAGCAGAATATTCTTTTGCTTTTACGAGTGGCATTGGATTGGTCATCGATATTTTTGTAACGCCCGGCATGTCTATTGTTGTCCATGCGCCAACCTCTGCACCACCGGCATAAGTTTCGTTCTGAACTGAAGACAGTGAGTTTTCACCATCAAGATCTTCACGATAATAAAGTTTTACAGATTTGAGTCCTTTTACATCGTAGGCGTAAGTCCAAACCTTAAAATCGGAAGGCTGCTGTTGGTTCCACTCGGTTGCACCGGGATTGTAAGGCTCTCTTTGTGGAATAAAGATTGTCGGTTTAGTATTGTCTGGCGCACCGGTGATAACGCTGTTTGCAAAATTTACTGCCTGATTGGCGCCACGAGTGGGATTTGAATCCCAGATTCCGCCGAGTGATCCATCCCAATACCAGTAATCGGAAGCTTCACTAACAAGCAGATACTTCCAGGCATTGTATGTGTTTGTTGCTCCCGGATTAACATTGTCTGCCATCGCAACATGGTTTTGCACAGCGGTTAAAACACCCCAACTGTTAATATCGGGACTGTAACCATCACTTCCCGGATCACCAAGCCATTTTTTGAACTCAGGATCACCATTATCGGCACCCGACCAGCTTCCCGATTCAATGTGAATTGGGGCATTTGGGTCAGGAGGGAACATTTCGAGGTAGTCTTCTATTGTTGTACAAACAAATCTTGAAGGATTTGCACTTAACCAGTTAACAAAATTTTGGAAGTTTGATCCGTAATATGAATCGGTTCCTCCACCGTAATTATCACCATCATGATGAAGAACAATCAGTACCGGTTTTGAGGGATCAGTGTTAAATTGTTCAAACTGACTCATCACAGATTCGTAGTTTAATGCCCCAAAACCCCCTCTGCCATCTTCGTTTCCAAGATAGCGGGAGGCTGGGATAGCTATGATATTCGATTTTTGTCCCGTTGCGGGATTAACATATTCAACATAATGTGGTCTGTGACCCCAGGCTGCCGAAATTCTTGTAGGAGCCCAGATATTCTGAAGCGCCAGCCAGTCATTTGGATTGGGATTAAGCACATCGGCTTTGTTTGGTTCATAGATGTTTCCACCCGTGTTGAAGGGATATCCTTGCGCTGCCCTGTCGAAATGGACATTATCCACCAGTACCCATTCGAGTCCTTCATCTGCAAGAGCAGGGATCATCCTGTCAACAAATGCGTTTTCAGGAGGAAAGATACCTTTTGAGTAGCCCCCCGGAAAATTTTGTGTAAATATCTGTTTGTGCCACTGAATCTGCATTCTGATATCTTTATAATCGATCAACCCCATAAGCGGGTGGAAATATCCAAAACCTACCATGTCCATTCTCGGATTGCCAAGAGAAGTGGTCTGATTTTTGATAAAATTCCAATTGGATTTCCAATTAAAAAAATTGCCGTTTCCGTTTGCTTCCAGGGCGTTCAGGTTCTCAATCAACGAACCGGTGAAACTGACTTGTGATCCAAAATGGGGCATGTTGGCACTGATACCTTTTTGAACGGCATTTTTGGGCCATGAAGTGTAGGGTCCTGTTCTCTGGTTATGAATGTCAGTTACCGAGAAGGGGAATCGCCCGTTTGCATCTGTTTGAACTACACTTTCGTAGGGCCAGTAAATCGGTTGATGCATATGCCAAAGGAAAGCGATGTAGATTGGCGGATTAACTTTTGTTTTGTTTACCTGATTTTGCTGTGAATATACATCAGCCAAAGAGAGCAACACTAACAAGATCAATATCGATATAAAGTTTGATTTTAGCATTATTTTTAACCTTTTGGTTCCAATCGGGTCGCTAAATGTTTGACCCGGAAAGAAATCTCTTTTTAGAGAGGAAATGACAATTCATAATTTTATTAATACAACCTTCAAATTACAAAAAAATAAAAAAAACGGATGTGATACTTTTTTCTTAATTTCGATTTGGAAAAATGTTTAAGTTTCCACTCTATGATATCATGAGAAATTAAAAAAACATAAGACGAGGATTAAAGCAATATGAAATTAAGGTTCATCCATTTTTCAGATTCGCATTTGGGGTTTGTTGACTACACTTCCGACGATTTTTCGGTTCAAAAAGCGCGGGAAGACGATGCCTACAAAACAGTAGCCGCAGTTATTGATCACGCAATCGAAACAAAACCCGATTTTGTGATCCACACCGGCGATTTTTTCCACCGTCCCTCGCCCTATAACAAAGCAATTATTGAAGCCGGGAAACAGTTTAAACGGCTTTCAGATGCAGGCATACCTTTTTATATGATCGCCGGAAACCACGACCTTCCAAAATCGGAAGATACCCGCGCAATTCATGAAATTTATGAAATGTTTCCGGGCTGTAAAATTTTTTATGACCAGAAATATTCCACGCTCGATTGTGGAAGTTTTATACTCCATGCACTTCCCCACATCAATTTCTCACAAAATCATCTTGATGAAATCAACAAGATTGCAGTAACCGACACCAAAAAACCGAATATTCTTTTGATGCACCTCTCGATGCCGGTCTCAATTTACAAAGAGGAAGAACCCGGTGGAGGCATTTTCCCTGTTGATAAACTGGCGATACTCAAAGAATTCAACTATGTTGCCCTTGGTCATTGGCACAGATTTAACCATCTGAATAAATATGGCAATGTCTGTTATTCAGGCTCAACTGAAAGAATCAACTCCGGTGAGGCAGACCATAACAAAGGCTTTGTGGAGGTAACCATAGATGACAATGAAACCACCATCAACTTTAAAAAATTGGAAACAAGAGAGTATCTTAACATAACAGTGGATGGATGTTCATCGAAAACAAAACAAAATATCCTTGATGAAATTAGTGCAATTACCGGAGGAAGAGATATCTCAGAGGCAATCGTGAGAGTTGTCTTAAAAAATGTGAAGGATACACGATACTACGAAATTATGCGAGATGATATTCACGAGATCACAGGTGATTGTCTGGTACTGAGGTTTAACAAAATTCTGGAGGGGCAAACTTCCGTTGAAGATCGTGATAACCAGGGTGGAGAATCGTTGGTCGACAGGCTCCTTGCCGATCTCAGGGCCGGGTTCCCCGATGAAGAGGAATTCAAAAAATTTGAGGAAATTACTAAAGAATTGTTTGAAGAAATTATAACACAGGATGGCGGAAATGATAATTAAAACTCTCTCTCTGAAAAATTTTAAACAATATCGTGATGAATTTATCACCTTCCCTGACGGGTTAACAGGTTTGGTGGGCAATAATGGAGCCGGAAAATCCACAATCTTTGATGCCATCACATTTGCCCTTTTTGGATCATCCACCGATGTTGCACTTCCTCTTCTTAAAAATGATAAAGCCGGTGTTAAAGACAAGGTTGAAGTAATTCTCGAGTTCATGGAAAGGGGTGAAAAGTATAAGGTTGTCAGAACTCTGGCAGGGAACAAAAACCTTACTGCATCTGCATCATTTTATAAATGGAACGAATTAACTCCCCCGGCTCACTACGAAAAAACGAGTGAACAGGTGATAAATGTGAGAAAAGATGTTCATAAAGTGATAAAAGTTGACAGAAAAAGTTTTATCAATTCCTTCTTCGCCAAACAAAAAGAAACCGCAGGATTAATCGCTGCCGGAGTAAAAGAACGCGAAATAGAGATCAGAAAAATGCTCGGATTCGACAGACTCGATAAACTCAGCAAAAAAGTTGGCGAAATTATCAAGGAAAAGAATGTTGTTGTTCAGACACTTTCTCAAAATCTCCTGTCAGATGAAGTTATGACATCACTGAATGAATCAAAAAAATTAAAATCAGAAGAGCTTGCAATCCTTGAATCTCAACTCAAAGTCAAATCAAAATTGGTATCTTCAAAACTTAAGGAAAAAGAAGATGCCCGCATGAATCTGGAAACTTTGAGAGCAATCGAAGAACAGTACACGGCATTTGAGATAATCATAACCGGGCTAAAAACATCGATTAAAAACTCAAACGAGATGATTAGCTCAACAAACCAGGAAATTGCAAATCTGATTCAGCTGCAGATTGAAGCCCGGGAACTTGCACCTGTTGTAGAACAATTGTCAAAACTCGATGCAGAATTGTCTGACCTGCAAAGTAAAAAAGAGAATAAATCACGCTATAACAGCATTCAAACCGGGAAATTAAAGCTGGAACAATCTCTCCTTGAATTTGACAAACAGCTCAAAGAAATCGAGAAATCAATTGATGCCAATTCCGGGGTGGAATCGTTGTTAACTGCTAATGAGCAACTAAAAACTGCTCTTGAAGAGAGCATAATGATCATCAACAGCAACATCAGTGATCTCGATAGAGAAATTGCCGGTTACAAGTCGCAACTTAAAGAGAAGGAAAAAAGACTTAAACATATTAATGGACTTGATGAGACTGCTCCCTGTCCAGAGTGTGAGAGAGAACTTGGTACACAAAAGCCATTACTTGTCAAAAAATATAACTCAGAAATCGGGGTTCTAAACGATCAAATTCAAAAGGTGTCAGGAAGACTCGCAGAACTTCAAGATTCACTGGCAAAAAAACAGAGTGATAAGAAAGGGATTGAATCCGGGAGAGAGACTCTAATAAACAGAAATTCGAAGTTGCAGACAGACATCGCACTCGGTAACAGTCTGAAAAAACAAATTGAATCAACAAAATCGGGCATCACTTCAGCAGTGCATGACCTCGATGCTGTTGGCAACCGTGATTTTGATCAGACACTGTATGATAAAGTTGTTGAACAACTTGAAGTCACAAAATCAGAAAACAACAGATACCAAAAAATGCTGGGAAAAGTTGGGACTCTTCCGTCAAAACAGCAAAAACTTGTAGAAATTCAAGCTGAACTTAATAGATTAAACAATGAGCTTGTTATCAAACAGAATGATCAATCAAATCTTGATTTTAACAAAGATTTGATCACTGTTGCTGAATCAAACTTCAGGATAAAAGATGCAGAACATCTTCAATCAGTAAATGAACACAACTCAACAAATGTTGAACTTAACTCTGTGCAGACGGAAATTAATTCAATCGAAACGAGAATTGGAGAAAATGAAGACCGAAAGAGTGATTATCAGGAAAAAGTAAATGAATTGGAACAATTCAAGCGATATAATGGAATGATAGACCTGTTTAAGATGAAGGTTATGTCAACTGCCTTACCGGGGATATCAGCCAAAGCCAACGAACTTTTTAAACAGATAACCGGAGACCGGTATGATAATCTCAAAATCGATCAGGAATCGTTTGAAATAATCGTTAATCGTGATGATAATGAAGTGCTCATTGAAACTCTTTCGGGCGGTGAAAAAGATCTGGCGGCTGTTTGCTTGAGAATTGCAATCAGTCAATACATTATACAAAATAATGGAGGAGGTAACCTTGGCTTCCTCGCACTCGATGAGGTTTTTGGCTCACAGGATGAAAACCGCAGAGGTGAATTGATGAACTCGCTTCACAAAATCTCAAAATTGTTTAATCAAGTCTTTATTGTCGCGCACAACAAAGATGTGGAAGAACAATTTCCGAATCGATTTATAATTTCAAAATCGGGTAATTATAGCAAAATAGAAACGCTGTTCGCTGTTTAATAAAAAATCCGCTCTAATTCTGCGGGATCATTGGTTTTTCCGAGGGCAAGGATAAGTTTTATTCTTGCCTTCTGTCCATTTAAATATTCTGCAAAAATAACGCCCGACTCCCTTAACCATTTCCCGGCTCCGGGGTAACTGTAGATGTCATCGGTTTCTCCCGCCGGGCAGCGCGATACCAAAACCACCGGAATCCCTTTCTCCAAAACATACTCGATTCCTTCAAAGACTGCCGGGGGAACATTCCCCACTCCCAACGCTTCCACCACTACACCATCAACTCCGGAATCAGCTGAATATCTAAAAAATTTATCATCCATTCCTGCATAACATTTAAGCAGATCAACATTTGAATTTATTTTGGATGTTCTGATGGTTTCAAGTCTCCGTGGAGCCCGATTTAGAATTACTCTCCCTCTGTCAACAAATCCGAGACTTCCAAAATCCAGCGAAGCAAAGGTTTCCTCATCTTCCGTATGGGTTTTTGTTACCTCACTTGCAGCGTTTATCTCACCATTCAGACATACCAAAACACCCATATCCCTGCTATTTGGATTAAGACATGTATAAATTGAGTCTATCAAATTTGGAGGACCATCCCAGTCAGGATCAGAACTGTTTCTCATCGATCCCGTTAACACAACAGGAATATGACATTCAAGATAGAGATCGAGGAAATACGCTGTCTCTTCGAGGGTGTCGGTGCCGTGTGTTATTATAATACCATCATATTCATTTTCATCGATCATTTGCTGGATGGTTAATGCCAGTTCAAACATCAACTCAGGTGTAATATGAGGACCCGGATATTTCCCAAAATCGTAGAAATCCACCTTTCCAAGAGATTTTAACTCCGGAATCATATCAATTATTTCACCCCCCGTCAAGTGAGGAACTGCGCCTCCGGTTTGTGAATCCACTTTCATCGAAATGGTACCACCGGTGAAAACTATCATGATTTTTTTCATATCTTACGGTCCGGAAATTATTTATATTGCAATGCAAATTACGGAAATTTGAATTGTTTAGTTGAATAATCGCCTGCCAAAGGCAGAACAAAGTACGGTATCGTACAGAGGTGTTAATATGTTACATGTAGTTGATGTTGAACTTACTCCCAATCCACACGCTATTAAATTTGTCTTAAATCAGAAATTGCTTCACTTTACATCGAGGCAATTCAGCACACCCGAAGATGCAGTAAATGATCCACTCGCAAACGGTATTTTTGCCCTCGAGGGAGTTGCATCTGTGTTTTATACCGATAAATTTATCACTGTTGAAAAAAAACAGGGTTACGATTGGGGAAAGATCCAAAGACCTTTTCTCACTTATCTAAGTAAATTTGATCAATCACTCATTCCTGAAGAAGCCACTCCCGAAGGAATGGATGAAAACACGAGTGAACTTCTTAAACAGATATCTGAAGTATTAAATAAAAAAGTTGTTCCCGCTCTTGCTTACGATGGTGGTGGTCTCGAAATTCTGGGACTTGATGGTTATTCTCTCAAGGTTCGCTATCAAGGAGCCTGCGGAAGCTGCCCAAGTGCACAAAGAGGAACCCTCTCGGCAATTGAAAGCCTGCTTAAAAGAGATGTACATCCCGCACTGGAAGTTATTCCGGACTAAATATTAATTATTAATTATTATTTTAGTTGTCCTGAATTAAGCGTCAGTGAGAAGTAAAAAAGTTAATGTTTGAATATAAAAAGTGATTTTTAAGTCATATATTAAAATTTACAGATAATCCCACCAAAGTTAAATCGATTTAAAATAAAAAAAGCTGCCCCATTTACGAGGCAGCTTTTGTTTTTTAAAGTATCTGCGATACTAAGATTAATACCTGATAATTAATAATTAATTAAAAGGTATATCTCACACCAAGTTGCATAGCCCAGCGGCTGTTGATGTCACTCGGAGCCCAAGGAACATTGGTAGTTGGGGCTGAGAATGAGTAAACAGGTTTTCCGCCGACACTTCTGTTGATCATTCTTACAACATTTGAAGTTGAGAATACTGATTCGTCGTATCCCCAATCGCTGTTCATAAGATTAAGTACATTCAAAATGTCGAGGGTTATCGTGAATTTCTGATTGAGAACTGTTGGGATATCCTGAGCGAGTCTTAAATCAAAGATGTCTCTCCATGGATTTCTTGCGCCGTTTCTTTCAGCAATAGTCCCTCTGTGGCTATTAAGATATTCATTATTCTGGATGTATGATTCAAGCTGTGAGTACATAGCAGCAGATGGTACAAAAGCACCACCGGTTACAGCACCAAGCTGATACGCTCCACTTGAAAGTTCAGCAGCGGTTGGGATGTAGAACAGATCGTTCTGATCAAAACCGTCGTTGTTCAAGTCACCATTAACTGTGAATGAGAATGGGGCACCACTCTGTCCGTTGTAGAACAATGAGATTGTGGTTGGTGCATTTGTAAAGAAATCGTGTGTCAATGATACTGAAGCAAAGAACCTGTTTTTGATCTCATAAAGTGAAGTAACAAGTTCAGGATTGTTTGGATCACCTTTAACAGGGTTGTATCTCATCTGAGAAACAGCCTGTGAAGAGGTTGTGCTGTTCATATCTTTTGCAATACCATGGGTATAACCAAAATTGATCGACAAACCTCTGGCAACATATCTCTGGAACTGAATTGCAAAGTTCATCTGATATCCCTCTGAAGTGTTTTTCAGTGAAAGGACATCTCTGAAGTTGTTGTTTTTATTGTCAGTTCCACCATAAACTGGTCTTCCAAGTTCTGAAGCGATTGTGGTTGGAGATGAATAATTTCTGATATTCAGCTTTTCATACATTACTTCATTAAGAGTTTTTGAATAGATTACTTCAAGTGATCCAACAAATTCCCAAGGGAGTTTTTGATCGTATGCAGCATTTATTCTGAACAACTGTGGAAATTTGAAGTTAGGATCAACCATATTGATTTCTGACTGAAGATTTGGTGCGCCTGTTCCGGGATCACCAACTTTAGGCTGAATTCTTGGGTTGATTGAGAATACTGTTCCGTTACCACCGGATAACTCTGCAGTAAGAAGTCCTGTGTTTGCGAAGTTGTTGGAAATCCAAACATAAGGAACTTTACCTGTAAAGATACCAAGACCACCTCTTAACTGGGCAGCTCTGTCTTCAGTAAGAGAAAGGTTAAAACCTGCTCTTGGTGAGAACAATAATTTTCCATCAGGAACACCACTGGTGCTGTAGCCTGAAAAATATTTAGAAACAGAATCGTTGGCAGCAGGAGTTTTAGGGAAAGTAGGGATGTCAACTCTAACACCAAATGTAAGTCTTAAAGCACCATTTACCTGCCATTCATCCTGAGCATAAAGACCAAACTGGTTTGCGCTGAAATCAGCGGAAGGTCTGTTGTCGTATGAATCGCCACTTCTTGCAAAAGCTCTCTGATATGATCCAACTTTTGAATTTTTGAAATCTTCAAAGCTGTTGAACACATAATATCCGTAGAATGAACGGATGAAGAGGTTCGAGAATGTGTAAAATTCGTTGTGTGTACCAAAAGTAAGGATATGATTACCAATATTCCATGTAAAGTTATTGGTAAATTCAATGATATCCTGGTCAAGTTTGTTTGCAGGTGAAAATCTGTCAGCACCGAGTGTGTAGGTAACTCCACCCTGTCTGATTTCGATTTCAGGTGATTCTGCAAATGGCAACTCTCTTTTGTCTCTGATTCTGGTATAACCAACAATCAACTCGTTCGACATGTTGTTACTGATTGTCGTGTTCCACTGGAGAACAGTCGAATTTGTAATTGAAGCGAGTCTGTAGGTATAAGAACCAAAAGTTAAATAGTTGTTTCTGTTTCTGTTTGCAAGAATGTCATCAGCCCCATCAACAAAGTTGTGTCTTAAAGTAAGACGGTTGTTTTCGTTGAGGTTAAAATCCAAACGGGCAAAAATCTTTGTTGAAGGTCTTTTAAGATCAACAGAACCGTAAGAACCGGCATCATACCCTTTACCACTCATAATAGTTGAGATCGAATCGCCATATGCACTGATTCCGGCTGCTCCGGTAGCAAGTGATGTGTTGGCATAAGGTCTGGTATAGTTGGTAAGTTCTGCACTTGCGAAGAAGAAGAGCCTGTCTTTAATTATCGGACCACCGATTCTTCCACCAATCTGATACTCGGTAAAGTCAGGATATGCGGTTTTAAGAGCATCCGGGCTTTTCCCTACAAATGATTGATTTCTTCCATAACCAAAGATCGAACCTGAAAATGTGTTGGTTCCCGATCTTGTGATTGCATTGATACCACCACCGGTGAAACCGGAAAGTTTAACATCATAAGGGGCAACCACTACCTGGAATTCCTGGATAGCGTCGAGGGAAATGGGGTTTGTTCCGGCCTGACCACCGGGTGTTCCCGAGGAGCCAAGACCAAAAAGATCGTTATACTGTGTACCATCGATCTGGATGTTGTTATATCTGCTCGATTTTCCGGCTGCTGATAGATCAGAACCTGAGAAAAGAGGGGAAAGTTTTGAGAAATCCGAGAACCTTCTGTTAATTGTAGGCAGATTTTCGATTGTCTCTGTGGCTACTGTTTGAGCCGAACCTGTTTTGGTCTCGGTCATTATCGGATCACTTTTTGCTAAAACCAAAACTTCTTCTGTTACTAATGAAGTTTCGACCATAACAAAGTCTAAACGAAGATTCTGACCCAATTCGAGATTAACGCCTTTTAATTCGACTGTTTTTTTTCCGGCATACGAAGCTATTACTTCATATGGTCCGCCGGGTTTTAAGCCGTATATATTATAGCTTCCATTCTCTCTTGCTGTGGTTCCATACACTGTTCCCGTAGGAAGATGTTTTGCACGGATCACAACACCCGGTAATGCAGCATTTTTGTCATCATTTACATTTCCAAATACAGTCGCAGTTGTAACTTGTGCGTTTAACTGTAATGAACCTATGACTAAAAACAATGCAGCTAATGAAAGTCTGTAAAATGACTTCATACCTTGCTCCTGATTGTTGTTTGATTGTTGATAAAATAAAAAATCAAGTTTTTAAAATTAAGGGTGGGAGTTTTAGGAATACTAAAACTTCGTGTTAAGAAATCGTTAAGTAAATTATTCACCGGATCGATGTCTTCTAATCTCGAAATAATGGGGTGTTTGTTAACAAAATGGGCAGTAAAAATTCTTACACAAATTTTTACCCTTCCATATGTAAAATTGCAAATATTTAGTGACCTAAAAAAACAGTTTTACAAAAAAAAAATGGCTGCTTTAAATTTTCATTTGTAGAAGCAATTGTTTTTGTTTCTATCCCCTATTCTGCTTCTTCGATACTCTGCTACTATTTCAAAAACATCATTTTTTCGGTTTTTACGAATAACGGGATCAAATTTTTGTCCCTGACCAACAAATTGTAAAAATATACACCTGATGCTATGTCTTTTAATGTTCCGATTGTTGCCGGCGAAAATTCCCTTTCATACTCTCCTTCTGGAAGCCACCCGTTTTGAAGCATTGTTACCAACTCACCATTAACATCATATACACGAAGGATTACTTCTGATTCTTCTGTTAAAGAGAATTTTATTTTAGTTGAAGGGTTAAAGGGGTTTGGGTAGTTTTGATATAGATATATCCTTTCATGCGTTGGGTTTTCTTCTTCTGCTGAAACACCCGTTATTACCACTGTTACACTGTCAAGTTTACTGACATTCCCTTGATTGTCCTTTGCAGTCAGTTTATAAATGTAACTGCCTGTTGGGTCTGCAAGTGAATCTGTGAATAGTGTATCGATTCCTGTGAATATTTTATTGTTATCATCAGGGATAAATAATGGGTCTCTGCTTCTGTAAAGTGAAAAAGAATTAAAGTCAGCTTCTGTACCTCCACGCCAATGAAGTTCCGATACTCTATCTGTACTCCCCTCTCCTTCTGGGAGAGGGGTTGGGGGTGAGGTCGCAAAAGTAAACCAAGGCTTTTTGGGTGGCAAATCCTTATACTCATAACTCTGTCCATAAGGTCCACCATACAGCCCAACATCACTCCTTGAACCATCCACATCGAGGATGTTTGGATCGCCTGCATTTATCAAAGGTGAAAACATTTGGAGCAAAAAATTGTTACTGTCCTGATTCTCAAACATTGGGTCGGCAGTGTAGTATATTGTTGTGTCGGGGTTAAAGCGAAACAGGTTATTAGATATTTGAGGGTTATTGTAAAACAAGTTGTAATTGATATCAGCATTAAATTCCGACTGTCCAACCTTAATCGCTGAAATCCAACTATCCTTGATGACATTATTCTTTATCGTAGCACCGGGATAAGGTTCAATTCCATATTCAAATCCTGATACTACATTGTTTATTATCTCACCCAACTCACAGTGCCATATACCGATCCATGCCAGACTTGATGATGTTGAAAGTAAGTTGTTGTAGGCATAAACTTCAGTTGCAAAAAAAAGATTACTGAAATCAAATCCATTTGAGCGTAATTCCAATAACCAATTGTTTCTAATCATTGCATAATCTGCACTAATTCCATACCCACATTTTTGAAATATGTTGTTTTGTACAATTATGATATCCAAGGAATGTGTAAAATCTAATTGTATGGCTTCTGTGCATCCATAAAAATAGCAATCTTCGATTTTACCAGTAACTTTACCTGTTCCCAATCCTGTAGAAAATTTTCCTATGAATTTCAAATTACTTATTGAACATTCAGTTACAGAATTGTAGTTATCGACAAGAACTAATCCACTGTGTTCAGTTGATCCCATTTGAGTCTTAAATGTAAGGTGTCTGATAGTCAAATGATCTTTCAAACTGAAGGCCCGAGTATAAATCGGATTTGGTGGGATTCCGGAAGAATATCCGGATATATCAATTATACAACTATCAACATCAACTCCCAAAATCGTCAAATATCTTCCTACTGAAATTGAAACCACCAATTCGGTGTAAACCCCTGTACCAATCATTATCGTATCTCCACTTAGACAAATATCAACAACCTTTTGGATTGAATCTGAAGCAGTTGCCCAGGTTGTGTAAGGATATGAAGGCGTTGCATTCCCTGCTTTAACATAATGAATTGTAGAATAACCGGGGATATTCAATAAGAGCATCAAGAGAGCTGAGAACAAGATAATTCTTTTTATGACTTTCCTGCGAAAGAGTATATTTCGATCTATATGGATGATTGACCTGGAGGCTGTCATTTAAGTATCACCCATTTTTTATTGATATTTATGTCGTTTACTTTAAGCGAATAAATATAGATTCCACTGGCAAGATTGCCTGAATCGATTGTTGTTCTGTGTCTGCCCATTGGCTTTTGTTCGTTCACCAACTGTTTTACCAATCTTCCGGTTATGTCATACAGTTTAATTGATACGAGTCCCTCTTTTGGAAGAGCATACTCAATTCCTGAAAAGCAGTAACCCGATCTTGTATTTGCTGAATCAGAATTTATAACAACAGTAGAAAGATTTGAGAAAAATCCGGCATAATCGCAATTAGTGTATGTATTGTTTGTAATAAGCGGTTTATCGTAGCCTGCTCCGTTTAACAGAAGTGCTGCATGACTGATGTTAGTGAAGTTGCATTTGTCAATGATTAAAGTATCAAATCCATTTGTTGCAGTTATTCCCGAGTATCCGTTTTTTATCTGGGCATGTTTTATTATTGCAGATGATCCGTTCCCAAGGTAAATTGAGTTCTGTTTTGTTTCATTTGGCTGAAGGAAATTTATTGTAACTTTGTTTGTCTCTGTTCCATTGATATAAATATCTCCTGCACAATAAACCGAGCTTGCAGAATCAAGGTTAAGCGTTGAACCGGGTTCAAGTGTCAGTACTCCTCCATCTTCTATTATCAGACTGTCGGTAAGAGTGTAGTTTCCTTCTATCTTAAGTCTCACTCCCGTAGGTACTTTAATTGTACCTTCTGATGATATTATCTCGCCGGAGGTTATTATTTCATCTGTTAAAAAAGTACCGGTGGAAGCCGATGTGGGGATAAGTCTGAATAATCTTCCATCGCCCTTACCTATGGGAATAATGGAAGTGAAGTCAAATCCTGAACTGTTGTTTTCAAATCTGAAGTCATTACCTCCTTCGATATCATAAAATCTCCAGTTTTTGTACCCGGTTGCTCTGATTCCCACATGCAGATTATTGTAAGTGGGCAGAAATACTTCCGAATCTGGTTCAGCTATATCCCAAGAGTTAATGTTTAAAAGAAAATAATAATCCCCTTTTAGAGGGCTTGTTTGTTTGGGCTTAAATTTAGTAAAACCGACATTAAAATAGTGTGTTCCCAAGGGATATTCGGGTAAATTGTCATCAAAAATTGTGAATTCAGAAATGCTGGCAGTATCCTTATATGGAAGAGGGTCGGAATCCTTATGATACGCAATACATGCATCATTTTTTGTGTATTGCAACTGTAGCAGATGCTTTCCCAAAGTACCTTTCAACCTTTTGCCAATCGATTTTATTGTATCGTATAAACCAAAATCATTTTCCCTGGGAACATTGTGTTGTATTAAATTCTGCCCAACCAATCCCTCTGCAAAGTATTCCCCCCAATCTGTGTACCATGACTTGTATGAGTAATATGTTTCATAAAATATTCCTTTACATCCATAAGCCAGCGCCTGAATTGTTTGTCCCAATACCTCGCTTCCTGTTGGTGTGCGATAGTAATGATAATCCGAATTCGTTGGATTAGGGTTACCAATCGAAGATAATCTTCTTGCACCAAATGTTTGAGCGGTATAGTAAAAATCGTCGTATTTTTCATTGACCTCCTGTAATCTTGTCCGGAGTTGGGAGTGTGTTAGAATAGTACCTGGATTGTTGTTAAAAACAGTATAGTACCAAAACATCATTTTCTTTGGATTAACAATGTTATTCCATGTCCTTATAACATTTAGACCTTCCTTTTCACCTGACCACTCAGGATAAATTTTTGTAAGCATAAATTTGTTATTAAACTGACTCATGCTGTTCATATAGGATTCAACTAACCTGTAGGGATGAAAACGATCATAGGCATGTGGTTCATCTAATGTGTAGAAGAATTTTATTTTGTTTTGGTAAAGACTGTTCACCTCTGTGGATGTCCAGATTTGGTTATAACTGCCCAAGCGACCCGGAATATCGTCATCTCCATGAATTTCCCAAATATTCCTATCCGTAACTTTCATATAATCAATGTACAATCCATCAAGTATCCCCAGATCCAGACCCTGAGGAATATCAACCTCATAAAATACTTTTGTAGTAGAATAATCCACTATACGATAACCAACATTTTGTGTGGGGAAATGACCCGATGCAGAATCTGGGTAAAAAACCGGAAGATTGTCAAGTACATAATCTAAATCAAAATTTTCATACTCAACATCATTTAATTCGTTTGAATAAATTAGTCGAGAAGCAAGCAGAGTTGTACATTGTGTGCCGTAATTATCGTTATATATTACTCTCACTTTTAGAGAACAAATAGGCATGTTTGTTTCCGGTTTGATACCAAGTTTCAGTCTGAAATTCACACGATATGGAATCGCCTCATTTGCCAATCGATGAGTCACTTTATAGTTGCGGTCTTGTTAAACAAAAGGTCCCCGAATTGCGAATATCTCCTGTTCTGTGCTGTTGGAATCAAGCCCTGAAAATACCTTTACACCTTTTACATTTCCATCAGAAAATTCATTTGTTATCAAACTGTTTCTTTCCATAACCAATGAATTAGAGTTAAAATCTCCTTTCCCTTCGGCTTCCCAGATATTGTAAATCGAGTGAGTCAGTATCTTTACCCAATCTACTTGTTGGAGGGATGCATCATCCTTAACCCACATTCCATTCATCGCAACTATGTTATTAAAAGATGAATTCGATAATGCCACCTGTTATCTTTCCAGACTTTCTTTACAGAGTCACTGTAATGAGCAATTGAATCTGAATGAATAATATAATGCATCACTGTCTGAAAGATTGTGTTGAAGCCTAATTTTACCAAATTTGTATCATCAAACTGATGGTAAGTAATTTCCGGATACTCACTTGAGGGTAAGTAAGTGCCAAAAAGTATCTCCTCGCGTTGCTGGGCGGAGGCAGAAGAAATGAAAACAATAGTGAGGATGATTATTGCAGTTAGTCTGGATATGAGACACATAGCAAAATTCCAATTAATAATTGATTAGAACTTTTTAGGGGAAAGTACCCCTAAATTGACAGAGGAACTTACTAAATTTTCCAATTAAAGTCAAGAGGTATTACAAGATTCTGAAAAATATAGTAGTAAAAAAGATAAAAGGATTAGTCTCAGAGTCTAAAACAAAGATGATCCGAGACTCAGCATTAAAGAAAAATAATATACAATTAATCAATATCCAACAGCAGCCCCACTCAATACTTGCCAAAGAGTTTGTTGATACCACGATGAAACTTGTGCATTCCTGCCACGGGTTCGGTGTACATCAGGATACATTTCCCTGAGACGACATGAATATCGGCTGCGACTCCATTTTCTGTTGCTTCTTTTGATCCGGAACCCTGCTGAAGCCATACGGAAGTGAACCCAAGTGATGCTGCCTCTTTCACAAGTAGTGCCGCCCTTTCCGGTTTTACACAAATTATCAGATTGGATGTTAACCCCGCTACAAGGTCGAGGGTTTTATAACATTTTACTCCCTCAACCATTTGTAATGAAGGATGAACAGGATATATTGTAAATCCCCGTGCCGTCAATTCTTTTAGTATGGCATTACCAAACTTTTTAACATCCGATGAAACTCCAACTAATGCAAAAGTTTTTTCACTAACCATTTTTTCTATTTGTTTATCCATTTTTATCCTCGTTTTAATAAATGAATCAGGTGGTAAACTTAATAAAACCTGAACATTTTTTACTAATTTAAATGACAGACAATCTATTTTTCTGACAGATGAAAGGAACCTGCACCCGATGCAGTGGTATGTCGATATTGTAACAGCTCACCCGATCATCACAGCCATGATTCAGTTTGCCATTTTGGGAACACTTGGGGATATGATCGCCGCATGGATAGTGAACAAAAAGTTCTTTCTGCCTTATAAACCCCTTGAACTTCTTTTAAAATTTGTCGAGTGGGCTTTTCTTGCTGTCTTGATTAAATATGCCTTTACGGGATATAAATTTTTTGTGGATGGACTTGTTACGACAGGACTGCTTCCTGAATTGGGAAGTTTTGGAACTGCTTTTGCGATTTCAACAGCAATGAATCTACAATTTGGACTGCTCCTGGTTCTGCTCCATCGTTTGCTTGATAATCTGATTGCCGGAAAGGTTAACTGGGCAAACATCAACAAAGGATTTTATTCCCTCATCTGGTTTTGGCTTCCTGCGCACACAATAACCTTTATGCTTCCAAAACCTTTTCAAATTGGACTTGCAGCACTTTGGTCGGTTTGTCTGGGTATAATTCTTGGATTCTACAACAAAAAGAAAGTGGAGAAAACATGATTTCATGTGCATTTTATGACAGCCCTGTGGGTACTCTTTATCTCGGTGCCGGAGAAAAAGGAATTGTGTTCATTGAATTCAAAAACGATTCAAAATTTGATGAACAAAAAACCAAACTCAAAAAAAGACTTAAAGATGAATTTTCCGAAAAGGAAACACCTTTGATCAAGGAGTTAAAAAAACAACTTGACGGCTATTTCTCAGGTAAAAGAAAAGATTTTGATCTGCCAATTCAAATGTCAGGAACTGAATTTCAAAAATCGGTTTGGAATCAACTACTCACGATTCCTTATGGTGAGACCAGATCATATAAACAGCAGGCTGAAATTATTGGAAACCCAAAGGCAGTTAGAGCAGTTGCAAATGCCAATGGTGACAATCTGATAAGCATCGTTATCCCTTGCCATCGTGTTATCGGTACCAATGGCTCTCTCACCGGATATGGTGGTGGACTCGACAATAAACAATGGTTACTCAATCACGAAAACAAATTCAATAAATAAGGTTTAAAGCAGTTATGAAGAGATTCCTCTCACTTTTTGTTGTAGTTGTATTTTTATTTCAACCCCTCCATTCCCAGTTCAATTTTAATGCCGACACAGTAAAAGCCGGAAAATATGATACGGGGAAGATGTGGACTTTCGAATTTCCACCTTTTGATTATCTCAAAGAAAAATATGGTTTTGAAGCCGCAAAGGAGTGGTTTGATGATGTACGCCTCTCAGCACTAAGAATCCCCGGTTGTTCCGCCTCCTTCGTTTCGGGAGACGGGTTGGTTATGACAAATAATCACTGCGCCAGAGGTGTGCAAAGACAGGTTCAAAAAGAGGGAGAAGAGCTCGCCAAAACAGGTTTTTATGCGACCACTCTCGAAGAGGAGAGAAAAATCCCAAACTATGTTGCAGAACAACTTGTGTATTTGAAGGATATCACTTCCGAAGTGCAACCCGAAATTGAAAAAGGGAAAGATGCTGCGGAAAAAGTATCAATTCGCGAAAAAGTAATGAAGGATTTAAAATCCAAATATGAAAAAGAAACAGGCTTAAAATGTGATGTCACCACTTATTTTAATGGCAGTCTCTTTTTTGTGCAGGGATTTAAGGTGTTTAAAGATGTAAGACTTGTTTTTCAGCCTGAAGAGGCGATCGGTTATTTTGGTGGCGATCCTGATAATTTTACATTCCCAAGATATAACCTCGACTGTACTTTTTATCGTGTTTATGGCGAAGATGGAAAACCGATAAAATCGGAACATTTTTATCAGTGGAGCAAAAACGGTGCTGCCGAAGGTGAACTGGTTTTTACGGTTGGAAACCCCGGTTCAACGAATCGTCTCAGAACTGTTGCACAACTTGAATATTTGAGGGATGTACAATACAGAAATCTTTCATTTATGATGAACAGCCTCTACAACAAACTTGAAGAGTTAAAATCTGTTAATCCAACAAGAGCAGATGAATATGAAAAACTCAGACTCGGTTTTTCAAATGGCTGGAAAAGCATCACCTCAACATACAAAGCCCTTCTCGATCCATATCTTCTTGCAAAAAAAATGGACTTTGAGAAAAAAGCAAAGGAGTTTGTGAACAACGATCCGGAACTTAAAGAAACCTATGGCGGTGTTTGGAAGAGTATTGAAATGACCCGCGCCGAACTTAAAGAGATTGATAAACAACTCGCAGCGTTCACCGCAAACAACACCTATTCAGCAAGATACTGGCTGATAGCAAATGAACTTGTCAGATATGCCAAACAGATGCAACTCCCCGAAGAAAAGAGAGATACGACTCTGAAATCAAAACGGTATCTCGAAATGAGAAACAATCTTTATCCTAAGAACTATGATCCCGTCCTTGAAGAAGCCAAGTTGATTATTAATCTTGACTATCTTGTTCTTAACCTGGGCAGTGATCATAAACTTGTTTCATCATTTTTTAACGGACTAAATTCGGAAGTGGCAGCAAAAAAACTGATTGCCACGACTCTATTTAAAGACAGAGAAACCGTCCTCGCAATGTTCGAAAAATCACCCGAAGAGATACTCTCTCTCGATGATCCTTTTGTAGAACACTTTGCCACAAACTGGGATTTGTTGGAAAAACTGAGAGAGCAACAAAGAGAAGTTATCAACACCGAAAATGTAACTTTTGGTTTAACGGGACAAATTCTTTACAAAATGTATGGAACCTCCATTTCACCCGATGCAAACAGAACTTTAAGAATAAGTGATGGCTTGATGGAGGGTTACAACTACAACGGTACAAAAGCTCCAGTCTTCACAACTTTTTATGGATTGTATGACAGATTTTTCTCTTTTGGTAAAAAATATCCGTTTGATTTGCCCGAAAGATGGGCAGAGATACCAAAAGACCTTGACCTCACAACACCATTCAATTTTGTTGCAACAAATGATATCGTTGGTGGAAATTCGGGAAGTCCTGTGATCAACAAAAATGCAGAGATTATCGGGCTGGCATTCGACGGAAATATCGAAAGTCTTCAAGGAAATTTTATCTATCTCCCCGATGTCAACAGAACAGTGGCAGTGGATTCCAGAGGAATGTATGAAGCAATCCGTAAGGTTTACAAAGCCACACGCCTCGCCGATGAACTTTGGAATGGGGGGATTAAGTGATTAACCGCAAAGGCCGCTAAGAACGCAAAGGGAGGGATTTAGGTTTAACCGCAAAGATCACGAAGAACGCAAATTTTAACTCCGACTTGTCGGAGGAGGGAATATAAAACCACAGAGCTCACAGAGCTCACAGAGGGAGATAATTAAAAATCTCCCTCAGTGGAATCTGTGTTAATCAGTGTAATCCGTGGAACTATTAAAAATCTCCCTCCGTGGAATCTGTGTTAATCTGTGATATCCGCGTAACTATCCCCCTCTACCGATTCAGCATTTTACTGACGGCAATCGGGACGATTACCACTCCTCACTCTAAAGGCTAAATAATCCCTGTTCTATCAAAAATTACTGCATTATTGGATTACTGCATTACTTTCTATACTTGGAAATGAACTCTTCAACTTCGGGGATTCCGCCCTGGAGGATCAGGTAGCCGTTACTCGGTTCGCGTTCGGTGATTTCACCGTTGACGGGGGTGAGCATGATCTTTTTAACCACTTCAAGGTCTTCACTTTGTCCAAGTGCCCATCCAAGTTTCATATAGGCAACTTCGGGGAGCATATTGGCACAAGGTACAACTCCAAGCTCCATCATATCCCTTCCCGTGTCATACACATACATCTGTACATAACCCCAGAGGGTCTGAACCGTCATATAAACAGCAACATTTTTTTCTTTGGCTCTTTTTAGTGCGGAATAAACGGGTTTGTTTACATGTCCAAGCCCTGTTCCTGCAATCACTATACCCCGATAACCATTGTCGATCATCGAGTCGATAATGTCGGGTTTCATGTTGGGATAATAATAAACAATTCCGACTTTTTCTTCAAAAGCAGTGTTGATGATTACATTGTTATCGCGTCTTCTTCGTTTATAATCCTGGCGAAGGGAAGTTATCTTTTCGCGACTTACCATCGCAATTGGAATATCACCAATGGTTCTAAAAGTTGACCGGTAACTTGAGTGCATTTTCCTCACCCTTGTGCCACGGTGGAGCAATCCATAATCGTCGGATGTGGGACCAAACATACAAACCAACACTTCGGCAATATCACTCTCAGCGGCAGTTTTTACACTGTGCATGAGGTTAAGTGCCGCATCGGAAGACGGTCGGTCACTTGATCTTTGTGAACCCACCATTACAATCGGGACGGGTGAGTTCTGCACCATAAATGAGAGAATTGCGGCGGTGTGGTGCATCGTGTCGGTGCCATGTCCAATTACAATTCCCTGCACACCTTTTTCAATCTCTTTACCAATCGCTTCTGCCGTCCCAATCCATTGTTCGGGACCCATGTTTTCGCTGAAGACTCCGTAAAGTTTTTCAGTTTCAAGGTTACATATATCAGCAAGTTCGGGAACGGAACCATAAAGTTCACCGGGTGAAAATGCAGGAATTACAGCGCCGGTTCTGTAATCAAGCCGGCTTGCAATGGTGCCTCCCGTACCGAGCAATTTCACTCTTGGTTTACGGGGATCGTAAGGGAATTCTTTTTCGGGAATTTTATAGTGGGCTTCTTTTCTTCCGGTAACTTTAATATCGAGTACTCTTGATGAAGCAATACCAATGTTATAACCCGAGACAAGTTTAATAACGATATGTTTGTCATCTGCGGTTTCTGATCGTGGAAGCACTCTACCTTTGTAGGTGCCGTCAGCAGTGAGAACTTCTATATCGCTCCAGATTAAAGCTGAAAATTTTTGAAGTGTAGTTAGCGCTTCGCCTCTGTAACCTTTATAATCATTATCAACAGCCATCTTACATTCCTCCCAAAATTTTATTCATCACTTTTTCGACTTCACTTCCACTTGCTCTAAACCTGAGTTGATCCATAATCATCCCCATCAGAATAGTATTGGTTCTCTCCGGTTTTCTAATGTTTAATGTTTTGAGTTTTTCGATACTCCTTATAACCACTTCTTTTATCTCTTCAGGTTTGGAGAGTGGTTGGACAATCTCTTCTACGGGTTTTCCGGAGACAAGTGATTCTCTTAAAATGAAGTAGAGGCAACTTTTTACAATTTTCCCTTCACTTAACAGCGTGAAAAGAGAATTGAAGATTTCAGGAGTAATCTGTTTAATCGGGAGATGTTCCTTTTTTAATCTTGCGGGGAATTCGATAAGAACTCTTGAGGCAAACCGGAGATCGATCTTCAATTCATCAATCGCTTTTTCAAACATTTTTGCAAAAGGTGACATTGCCAGCTTTTCAATATGCTCATTGGGAACACCAATTGAGCGGTATTTTGCCTCCCTCTCCCAGATTGGAACAGGCAAACCTTCTCTAATTTTCGCGATCCTTTCAGGAGTAATCTTTTTTGGTGGAAGGTCGGTATCGGGGTACATTCTGTCGGCACCCGGGAGGATTCTTTCAAATCCGTTTGTTCCGTCTCTCAGAGCCTGGCGGGTTTCGGAAGGGATTCCGATAGTGGCTTCTTTTGCCCTGATTATTATTTCGGCGGCACCCGATTTGGCATCCTGTTCATCTCCCCAAACAAGAACGATGGTGTCATCTTCAGATGCATTCACTGCCTTTTTTAGGGTGTTCCATTCGGAGGAAGCAATCGTCTCACTTGGACTGTCGCTGTGGATAATGTTGGGGAGTGTCGTCAAGCAGGAAATAACCCTTACGCGGTCGGAAATTTCTCTTGAGAAGTAGGTGTCTGTTTGTGTTTCCCATCTTAAAAGTCCCTTAAATCCTTTTAAGGAGACACATAAAACCTTCATCCCGGCAAGAATAGCACTGGTAATCGGTTGAAAACGGGTCTTTTTCAGCAGACGGGTGACATCGGTTGTTACCGTTGCAAATGTCTCTTTTGTTACACCTCTTCTGTTTAGTTCATCCCGCAGACGGAGTAAGTTCCACTGCCTCATCGCTTCATTATATGTGAGCAGTGGAATAAGGGGAATTCTTGGAACCCCCTTTATCTCAATTCTGGTTCCACCCGTTACACTAACATTCACATCCTGGCGGGCTGCGCCAATTCCTGTGCGAACTTTTCCAGTGCTTCTGGCAAGTCTTCTTAAAATCTCTGCCACTTCTGCCACTTCCTTTGGAGTTTTCATATCGGGACCCGTTACGGTCTCAACCAGGGGCATTCCGAGGCGGTCGGTCAGGTAGGTGCGTCTGTGTCCTATATCGCTAACTTCACGGCATGAATCTTCTTCTATCGAAAGCTGAATGACCTGAATAAATCTGTCTCTAAAGGGTACTCTTCCGTCGAGGCAAACAATTGCTGTCCGTTGAAATCCCGTTGGGATGCTTCCATCGAGATATTGTTTTCGTGCTATGTGAACTTCATCAACCATTGATGACCCGTAAAGCATACCAAGTCCAAAAGCTATGTCAAGGGCCTCATCGTTGATTTCAAATGGCGGGGTGTCATCCATTTCATAGGTGCAAACGGTTTCACGACTGATTCTGTAGATTATCTCTTTACGAGTTTTAAATTCCATCAGTGCGGTGCCGTCATACTCACCGAGTTCGGAGAGTGTTGGTCGCATGTGCCGAAGAATTTCAGCATTATACTGATCGCTGTACATCCCCGCAGGGCACCTGCAAAAAAGCTTCTTTGAAGTTAACAATTGTTGATGAATTTCGAGTCCTGATTTGAACCCGACCGTGCGGTAATCTTCTTCCCGCATCTCATTAAAAGGTTTAAATTTAAATTCCGGCATCGTTTTTCTGTCTCCCGAGTTGTCTTCCGTTCCGTATGAATCGACTATTTAGAATAATCAAGACTTTAAAATTACAGTTTTTATCAAAATAAAGAGAATAATCATCTCTTTATCAATAATATTTATTAGTTTTTAAAGATGCTTTTGCAAGATTACTTCAATAATAATGACCAAACTTTTTAGCTCTATTCTCAAAACCTTAATAATCTTCTTTTTTATTGTCTCGAATCTACCGGGACAAGCCGGACAGAACTATTCTATTACCAATTATAACATCGGTAGTGGACTTGAGTCCAACAGAATAAACGGATTAACACAAGACACTTCAGGCAGAATCTGGCTTGCAACAGGTGCCGGTGTTTCAGTTTATGATGCATTTAGCTGGGAAAACATTAATCTTCCGGATTCCAATAATTTTTCAGGCTACAAAGCGATCGTCACCGATGCACATGGCACAATCTGGGTGGCTCCCTTCTATTTGAGAAGCAAGTTATTTACCTTAAAGAACAATGTGTGGTCTGAGATTCCAAATCCTGATGTCACCGGCATTGGCAGTGAAACTGTTACCGGTTTTTCTGTTTTTTATCACAACAACTCCCCCGTGGTTGTACTCTCCACATTCTCAGACCTTTTCTTCATGGTTAAAGGTAAATGGACAAGACTAAACAACTCTAACTCCAAAATTCCAACATCCATCTACGGTATCACTGTTTATCGGGAACAAGTTTACCTCGCTACCAGCGAAGGAGTGACACAAATATCGTTTGAAGACGGTACAACCCCCTTGATTCAAAATGGTCTGTTTGGTGTGGATGAAAAGGTTTGGGCGGTCACCATAACTGAAGACAGCCCGGGGAAGCCCCGGTTCTTCCTCCTCTCAAGAACATGGTTCGCTGATGTTATTAACTCTTCGGTACAAAAATATTCCCTCCCTGCAAACATCGAATTTATGGCTCTGTTTTTGAATTTTTTTATTGTTGAAGATGCAGATAAAAAAATATACATGGGAAACAAGGTTATAAAATTTTGCTTCGACAGAAAATCGGAAAAGTTTGAGACTTTTGGTAAAAACAAAGGTTTTGCTTCCGAGGGGGGAACATTCGTCTTTTTAGATTCTGAACATAACATCTGGTTTGCGGACTATCGTGGTGTGGACAAAGTAACCTATCACCCTTTCACAAACTATTTTAAATCCTCCGGTATGCTCGAAGATGAGGTTACTGCAATCGTGGAATTTGAACCCGGAAATTTCATTTTTGGGCACAATTCCGGATTTACACTTTATAAGAACAGGATTTTTACTCCTGTAAATTTCCAACGAAATGACCGGAGTAGTGATATTGTTGCCAGAGTGCTCGATTTGGTGGTTGACGACGAGGGAAACATCTGGGCAGCCGCAGGTTTTTATGGATTAATTAAAATTTCACGCGATGGTTCATACACTGAAGTGGCAACCGTCAATGGTAGTGTAACTGCGTTGGCTTATTCAAAAGATTTTGGTCTGCTCGTAGCTTCAAGCAATGGTGTTTTTAGTTTTAATAACGGGAAACTCGAAGAATTTGACCCTAAAACAAAATTGAAAAATTTTCGGAAAATTTATATTTTTAACGACAAGGTTTATCTTACAAGTCAGTTGGGAATTTTCCAACTTTTGGATGGAAAAATCATCCCGTTGGTAAAAGACAAAAACCCTCTGGTCTCGAGTACTTTTTCACTTTTCCAGGAAGAAGACGGGTCTCTTCTTGTTGGAGCTGAAACAGGACTCTATTCATTTAAAGATGGTGAATTAACCAAATTTGTAAAAAATGGTTTCTCGATCAGCCGTAGTGTCTATTTTATCATAAAAAGCAAACAAAAAAATTACTGGTTTGGAACCATTGACGGACTCACAAGATGGGACGGCAGTTCAACAATTTATAATTATTCTGTGGATGACGGACTTTCCGGCTACGAGATGAATCGCTCAGCGGCAGTTATCGATGCAGAAAACAAACTCTGGATTGGAACCAATACGGGCCTGTCTTCATACTCAATTGGCATCGAAAGGAAGGCGATCCCATCCCCAAGACTGTTCCTGTCAACCATTGAAACAAACGCCGGAAACTTTTACGACCTTAACAAGGCAAACTATATTCCATACGATGAGAACACTCTGCAATTTACTGTCAGAGGAATCTCTTTCAGAAATGAAAACACAATAGAATATCGGATCAAACTGGAAGGATTCGATAAAGACTTTTACACCCTTAAACAGGCTCAACTCTACAGTATCAGATATCCAAATCTTCCTTCAGGTGAATACAAACTTGTGGTAATGGCAAAAAACAGACTGAGTGTCTGGAGTAATCCGGTATTTTCTGAAAGCATAATAATTGAAAAACCATTTTATCTAAAACTGTGGTTCATGTTTTTTGCGACAGTTATATTTATCATTTTATATCTTCTGGTTCATAAATTTCTGTTGACTCACAGGGAACAAGCAAGACTTGAAACAATGGTGAACAAAAGAACCAAAGAACTGGCCGAGTCGGAATTAAAATTAAAACATACATTAGACGGTCTTGAGGAAGAAGTTAAACAAAGAACACTGGAACTCGATAATCTTAACCGTACAAAAGACAAAATTTTCTCAATCATCTCTCACGATCTGAGAAGTCCTTTTATGTCAATTCTCGGATTCTCTGAAATACTTGAAGATGAACTTGATGAAATGGACAAAAAGGAAATAAGATCCACTGTCGAAAAAATTCTTGTCTCCTCACGAAATACAGTTTCTCTTGTGGATGGTCTGCTTGAATGGTCACGACTTCAAATTGGGGGATTGGTCCCCGAGCATAAAGATGTAAATGTGGCGAAAGTGATCCATGTTGTTTTAGAACTCTTCCATCCCCAGATTACGAAAAAAAATATAATTCTGAGTTCGCAGATCGAAGAAGATATCCATGTGTTTACAGATGAAAACATTGTTAAATCTGTAGTCAGTAACCTATTGAGCAATGCGATTAAGTTTACCAATCCCGAAGGAAACATTTTGGTTTCCGCGAATAAATCGGGAGAGGAAATAATTCTCATCGTCGAAGATTCGGGTATTGGTATGAACTCTGAAATGGTTGAAAAACTTTTTACTCTCACGGGAATAAAAAGCAGGAAAGGAACTGCCAATGAAAAAGGAACCGGACTTGGCATGAATATTACCCACGACCTGCTGAAAAAAACAGGTGGCGACATCAAAGTGGAAAGCTCCCCCGGAGAAGGGACCAAATTCACCGTCACATTCAGAAACAGCGACTAAGTTAAGCCTCTACATCCTGATTTAAGGGTTTTTACCAAATCAAAAACACCCGAATTCCCCGATTCATCCAGTTTTTTAATCACTGCACTTCCTACTATAACACCATCACAGAAGGGCGAAACCTGCCTGATGTTTTCAACGGTGGAAATTCCAAAACCAACAAGCATTTTGTTGTTTTTTATCAGGCTCCCGGTATTTTGAAGCGACTTTATCTCAGCATCTGAAAATGAATTCCTGACCCCTGTTGTACCTGAAACACTGACACAATAAACAAAACCGGAACTTTTTGAGTCGATTTCTTTAATTCTCGCCTCTCCCGATTGTGGTGTTGTCAAAAGAATCCTGTCCAATGATATTTCATCCGAAGGATAAAATGAATCATATTCTTCCAGGGGTATATCAGGAATTATCAATCCATCAATTCCACAGTCCACGGCATCAACTAAAAATCTATCAACACCATATCGAAAAACGGGATTTGCATATCCCATCAATATCAATGGTTTGTCTGTTTTCGCTCTGATCAACCGTGAAAACTCAAAAACAGTATCAAGATTCACTCCATTTTCTATCGCAACATGTGAAGACTTTTGTATCACAGCTCCGTCAGCAAGTGGATCACTAAACGGTATCCCAATCTCCAGCATATCCGCCCCCGCATCAAGCACACCCAATGCCAGCTCCACAAAGTTCTCCCTGTCCGGAAACCCCGCCGTCAAAAACACCGATAATACCTTTTCTTTTTTTTTATTTATCTCTTCAATCTTCTTATAAATCTTTAACATCTCTATCCCAAATTAATAATTCTAAAATCTCTCAAGTTCTAAAGTTCTGAGGTTCCGAAGTTCTGAGGTCCTGAAGTTCTGAGGTTCCGAAGTTCTGAGGTTCCGAAGTTCTGAGGTTCCGAAGTTCTGAGGTTCCGAAGTTCTGAGGTTCCGAAGTTCTGAGGTTCCGAAGTTCTGAGGTTCCGAAGTTCTGAGGTTCCGAAGTTCTGAAGTTCCGAAGTTCTGAGGTTCCGAAATTCTGAGGTTCCGAAGTTCTGAGGTTCTCAATTATGGTCCCCAAATCCTTATCCCCCCTGCCTGAAACATTAACCACAACAATTTGATCTTTTGTTGTCGCGGGCATCAGATAATTCAGGTATGCCAGAGCATGAGCCGTTTCCAGTGCGGGGATAATTCCTTCAAGTCTCGCAAGGAGGGAGGTGGCTTCAAGTGCTTCCTCATCCGTAACGGAGAAATATTCACATCTGTCGATGTCTTTTAAGTAGCTGTGTTCGGGTCCGGAACCGGGATAATCGAGTCCCGCTGAGATTGAATGTACTTCAGAAACCTGTCCGTCATCATCCTGCAAAAGATAACTCATCATCCCCTGAAAAATTCCGACTCTTCCAAGAGTGAGGGAGGCACAATGTTTACCCGATTCCAACCCCAATCCCGCAGCTTCAACTCCAATTAATCGAACTCCCTCGTTATTAATGAATGGATGGAATATCCCCATGGCATTACTTCCCCCGCCAACACAAGCAACGATAATATCGGGCAGTCTGCCCTCTTCTTTGAAAATCTGTTCTTTTGTCTCCACCCCGATAACCGATTGAAAATCTCTGACAATCATGGGATAAGGATGTGGACCAACCACCGAACCAATTATATAATGGGTATCTTTAACATTGGTTACCCAGTCGCGAATCGCCTCATTGGTGGCATCTTTAAGAGTCCTGCTCCCCGACTCCACAGGAACCACCTCGGCTCCGAGCAATTTCATCCGAAAAACATTTGGTGCCTGTCTTTTTATGTCCACCTCACCCATATAAACAACACACTTTAATCCAAACTTTGCACAAGCGGTTGCAACAGCAACACCATGTTGCCCGGCTCCTGTCTCTGCAATTATTCTGGTTTTGCCAAGCTTTTGCGCCATGAGAACCTGTCCCAAAACATTGTTTATCTTGTGTGCACCGGTATGGTTCAGGTCTTCTCTTTTAAGATAAATCCGGCCTCCTCCGAAGTGATTGGTAAGTCTTTGTGCATAAGTCAGGGGTGTGGGTCTGCAGTTATATTTTTGTTGAAGGTTTTGGAACTCCTCCCTGAATTTCGGGTCTTTTTTTACTTCTGTATAAAGCTCTTCCAATTCCCTTAGGGCAGGAACAAGGATTTCGGGAACGAATCTTCCTCCATAAATTCCAAATTTGCCGTTTTTGTCGGGCTGATTATACTCATTTTTGTTTAACATCATCAATTCCTCTTTTAATTTCGACAAGTGATCCAATCAGATCAAAAAAGTCTTTTACTTTGTTGTGGTCTTTAATTCCCGGTTCCTTTTCGAGTGATGAATTAACATCCACGGCAAAAGGACGAAGTGATGCAGCCACTTCTTTTATATTTTCTGTAGAGATTCCTCCCGATAGAAAATATTGTCCTTTTAATTTGCCGGGGATGACATTCCAGTCAAATCTCTCACCCGTTCCCCCATATAAATTATTGGAAAATGTATCAAACAGCGGGATTGAAGTCCCATAGTTGTCGATTTTCCCGTAGTCAAATCCGTCCATTATCCTGAATGCTTTAATTGTTTTGCATTTAACTTGAGCGGTATATTCGGGTGTCTCATCCCCGTGTAACTGCACAAAATCGAGCTCTAATTCTTTAACAATTTTGTTTACAACCTCAAGTTCTTCATTTACAAAAACTCCAACTGTTTTTGTCACGGGTTTAAGCATTTTTCTTATTTCGAGGGCTGCAGAAGGATAGATATACCTTTTACTTCCGCGGTAGAAAATGAAACCAAGAAATTCGGCACCTGCTGATTCACAAAAAATTGCATCCTCAGAATTGGTAATCCCACAAATTTTAACCCTCATCCCCTACACCATTCTTTCATCTCTCTTAGAGCCCCACCAATTGAAGCCGACCGAATAAAATGTTCCCCCACCAAAACGGCATCACAACCGGCATCCCGGACCCGTGCGATATCATCCTTGCAATTAATTCCACTCTCCGATACAAGCAGAATGTCATCGGGAAGTTGCCGTCTTATCACCTCTGTGGTTTTTAGATCGGTAATAAATGTTGTCAGATCACGATTGTTAACTCCAATCAGTTTGTTGAGCGAAAAGTCAATCTTGGAAATCTGATCAATCGCATGGAGTTCAAGCAATACATCCATCCCAAGCAGTTGAGCCGTTTTGGTCAACTTTCGAATTGACTCTTTTTCCAGTGCCTCACATATCAACAGGATCGCATCAGCTCCATTCTCCCTTGCCTGAAAAACCTGAGATTCATCAATTATAAAATCCTTCCGCAAGAGCGGTTTGTTTTTTATCAAAGCGATATCGTGAAGATGATCGATGCTCCCTTTAAAAAACTGTTCATCAGTAATAACGGAAATGGCATCAGCACCATTTTTAAAATATTCAACTGCGATGTCGAGGTGATCAAAGTTATCAATAAATATCCCTTTTGAAGGACTCGCTTTTTTCACCTCAGCAATAATCGAAATATCCCGGCTTTTTCTTATTGTATTGATGAGACTCAAAGTCGGCTTGTATAACAGGCTTGAATCATCATACTCCTTAACCCGGCGATTCTGCTTCAGTAGTGTAATTTCTTTCCGTTTCACTTCAAGAATTTGTTCAAGAATACTCATAAAGTCCCTTCTCCAAATTTGATAAGTTCCTGCAATTTATTAAATGCCTTTCCACTCAGGATGGATTCTTCCGCCAGCCCGCTGCATACTCTCAAATCTTCCGATATTCCGGCACAATACAAGGCAAGTGCGGAATTGGCGGCAACCACAAAAAACTTCCCGTCCCTCTCCGGATTTTTTAATAGATCATAAATCACCCCGGCATTATATTCGGGTGTATCACCAATGAGGTCGCCAATCGCCACGCCGGGGTAACCAAAATCAGCAGGATTAAGATTATACGATGTTGTCCCTGCCCCCTCTTTATATTCAAAAATCGCAGTTGTGGTATCAAGTGTCACCTCATCGCGACAATCACCTGTACAGATAAATAAAACTCTTCTCATCTTTAGATATGCAGCAGCGTCCGCCATCAGACCCGCTGATTTGTTGTTATACACCCCAACCAACTGATTTTTGGTGCCGGCGGGGTTGGTAAGGGGTCCCAGCAGATTAAAAACCGTTTTCATCCCCAGTTCTTTTCTTACAACGGAAGCATATTTCATCGCAGGGTGATAATATGGAGCAAACAAAAATCCTATCCCTGTTTCATCAATTGCCCTCCCCGTTTCAAAAGGTGAAAGATTAATCTTTACTCCAAGTTGTGTTAATACATCTGCACTGCCCGATCTGCTGGAGATCGATTTATTGCCATGTTTTGCCACTCCAATTCCTGCACCCGCAACCACAAAAGCCGCAGCGGTTGAAATGTTTATTGTCCCCGAATCATCGCCCCCCGTTCCACATACATCTATCAAGTCACTCCTTTTTGTTTCAACTTTTATACTCTTTTCTCTCATTGCACTTGCAAATCCGGCTATCTCGGCAGCAGTTTCACCTTTTCCCTTCAGAGCAATCAAAATTGCTGCAAGCTGGGAGTTGTTCACCTCGCCACTCATTATCATGTCCATCACATAAAATGCCTCCTCAAATGAAAGGTGGTCTCTGTCGAGCATTTTTTCAATAAATGTCTTCATTTTGATTCAATCCAGTTTTTCATAAGTTGTGTCCCGGCTTCTGTAAGTATCGATTCTGGATGAAATTGTATCCCCTCCACTCCGTTTTCTCTGTGCCTTATTCCCATTATTATACCATCTTCCGACCTCGCCGTCACTTTAAGACCCTTGGGAAGTGAACCTTCATCAATAATTAATGAATGATATCTTGTTGCGATAAAATTCTGAGCCACCCCATTAAATATTCCCTCCCCGGAATGAGATATTTCCGAGGTTTTTCCGTGCATCAAAACAGGTGCGTGCACAATATCGGCTCCAAATTGAAGACCAATTGCCTGATGACCAAGACAAACTCCAAGAATGGGAATTTTCCCGCAAAACTCATCAATCACATTCAGGGTAATCCCGGAGTTTTCAGGTCTGCCCGGTCCGGGAGATATAAGTATCCTGTCAGGATCAATCTTTTTAATCTCTTCCGTGGTTATTTCATCGTTCCTTTTAACAATCACATTCTGGGTGAATTTACCCACAAGCTGTACCAGATTGTAAGTGAACGAATCGTAATTGTCAATTACCAGAATTTTCATCTATTACCTCTGCGTGTTCAAGTGCGTTTCTTAATACTGCTGATTTATTTTTAATCTCTTTTGCTTCGAGTCTGGGTTGACTGTCTGCAACAATCCCTGCTCCTGCCTGCCAGTGGATTAAATTATCCTTGGCAAACAATGTCCTTATGGCGATACAAACATCTAGATTCCCCGAAAAATCGATATACCCAACTGCCCCCGCATAAACATTCCTCTTGAGTTTTTCATATTCACAAATCAATTCCATTGCTCTTATTTTGGGGGCACCGGTAACTGTTCCGGCAGGGAAACACGATTTTAAGGCATCAATACAGTCGAGATCGTCCCTGAGTTTCCCCTCAACTCTGGAAACTATATGCATCACATGGGAAAAACGGTGAATCTTCATCTTTTCTTTAAGTCGAACCGTTCCAAACTCTGACACCCTGCCTACATCGTTCCTCCCCAAATCAACAAGCATTACATGTTCAGCAATTTCTTTTGGGTCATTTACCAAATCCATTTCAAGCTTTTGATCCTCTTCGGGGGTTGAGCCCCTTCTTCTTGTCCCGGCAATCGGCATTACCTCCACAATTCCATTCTGAACTTTAACAAGGTTTTCGGGGGAAGTGCCTATGATTGTAAGACCCGTTTCAAATTCCAGAAAATACATATAAGGAGATGGATTTATTATCCTCAATGCCCTGTAAACATTAAAAAGATCACCTTCATATTTTGTTGTAAATCTTTTTGAAAGAACAATCTGAAACACATCCCCATCCACAATGTTCTTTTTGCTTAGTTCTACCAGTTCACAAAATACTTCATCTGAGATGTTTTCGCGAACATCCCGATCAAACTTAAAATCCGATTCAAAATGGAGAGGAGCGGAGAGTTTTGCTCTCAATTCTTTAATTTTTTGTTTAGCTTCACGATATAAAACTTCAAGATCAACCCCCTCAGTCACAGCAACATTTGTAATTATGATCACTTGATGTTTATAGTGATCAAATGCCAAAACTGTATCATATACCCCCAAAATTGAATCATATTGATCATCAACCGAAGAATCAAATTTTAACTTCTTCTCAATAAGTGATATGTTTTCATAAGCAAGATAGCCCACCGTTCCCCCTGTGAATGAAGGAAGTTCTTCAAGAGTGGGGTGGTTTCTGGTATGAAGCTCCTCCTTCAGGTAATCAAAAATATTCTGTTCCTGTGTTTCTTCACATTCACTGTCGGAAATCTTAAGACTCAAACCTCTATTTGAGATTATCTTAATGGGGTCTATTCCGATAAATGAATATCTGCCCAGACTCTCTTTCCCCTCAACCGTTTCGAGAAGAAAACTTTGTTTCCCCTCTTTTCTCAATTTTAAATATGCGATTACGGGAGTAAATAAATCCGCCGTAATTTTTTCATACACGGGGATATAATCATATTTTTTTGCCAGGCTTATAAACTGTTCAAATTTCATTTATTACTCATTAATTGATTGTGTAAACATAAAAAAAGCCCTTCTCGGTGAAAGAAGGGCTTTTAGTTGTATAAAACTCTTTAAAAGGACATATCACCGGGTTCTCATTGGGGGGAGTGCCACCACCAATTTGCCCGGACGGGGATCGTGTTTATGGATAACTTCTTGTATGTACTTTTCAAATTCATGATTCCAAGATAGTTTTATTTTTCAATTCAATGCAAGAGGAAAATTATTTGACCTTGGGGGATGATATTTTCAAATAAAAAAAAACTGCCCCCATTTCTGATGACAGCTTTTAGAAACAGGTTTATTGCTGTGGTGTCTCCTGACCAGATCATGTGATAAATAGGTTCTCCCCATTTTAATCTCGGGCAAAAGGGGAAAAAGACCATTTTATTGTTTGTTTTTATCTTTAAAGTGAAATAGTTGATTTTATTTGATGAATAACCTTTTTTCGGTTTTGACGAATAACGGGATCAAATTTCTCTCCCTAACCAACAAATTATAAAAATATACACCTGATGCAATATCTTTTATCGTTCCAATTGTTGCCGGGGAAAATTCTCTCTCATACTCTCCTGCGGGGAGCCACCCGTTTTGAAGCATGGTGACTAATGCACCATTTACATCATATACTCGTAGAATTACCTCAGATTCTTCTGTTAAAGAGAATTTTATCTTTGTTGAAGGGTTAAACGGGTTTGGGTAGTTTTGGTAAAGATATATCCTTTCAGTCGTTAGGCTTTCTTCTTCAGCAGAAATTCCGGTTAATACAACTGTTACACTGTCAAGTTTACTGACATTCCCTTGATTGTCTTTTGCAGTCAGTTTATAACTGTAACTTCCTGTCGGGTCTGTGAGTGAATCTGTTAATAATGTATCAATACCTGAATAAATTATGTTGTTATCACTTGGGATAAACTGAGGGTCTCTACTTCTGTAAAGTGAAAATGAATTAAAGTCAGCTTCTGTACCTCCCTGCCAATGAAGTTCTACGACTCTATTTGTGCTCCCCTCGCCTTTTAGGAGAGGGGTCGGGGGTGAGGTCGCAAGAGTAAACTTTGGTTTCTTTGGAGGTAAATCTTTGTATGCATAACTCTGCCCGTAAGGTCCGCCATATAAACCAACATCACTCCTTGAACCGTCAATATCAAGAATATTTGGGTCACCGGCATCTATCAAAGGTGAAAACATCTGAAGCAGATAGTTGTTGCTGTCTTGATTTTCGAACATTGGGTCACTTGTGTAATATATTGTAGTGTCGGGGTCATAGAGTGCTGTATTGTTGGTAAGCGATCCGTTGTTGTAAAAACTGTTGTAGTTGATAACTGCTGTATCGAGAGCATATCGCGTATAAATCGCTGTTTCTCTTGAGTCCATTATAATATTGTTAACCACGCGTGTTCCGGGTAGCATGGCGATACCCCGTGCAAAGTTAATTATAATATTATTCTCAATTGAATTCGGTACCTGATTTACACCGACATCGTAACTACGACCATGCATAAAATTGTTCTTTACATTATTAAACCAACCAAATAAAGTATTAAAACTTACTGCATAAGCAAACATATCAATAAATGTATTACCAATTATGTTTGAATAGTCAGCTTGAACTCCAACAGTTACTCTTGTAAAAAGATTGTTGGAGATTAACATAGGTTGTGAATTGGTATATTCGGGACCAACGATTGCACCACTACTAGCATAAAAATAACAATTCTCTACAGAACCAGAAGTGTTCAATAATGCTATTGCCTCTCTAAAAATCCCAAAAAAATTAACATTTTTGATATTAACTGTATTATGATTGAAAGTTGATCCCAATGTATAGATGGCGATATGCTCGGTTGTACCTAAGCGTGTTTTAAAAGTCAAGTTTTCAATGTTCAAATTATCCTTAAATCTGAAAACTTTTAACAAAGGTTCAAGTGGAAACCCTGAGACATCAATGATACAACTGTCAACATCAACACCAAAAATGGTGAGGTCTCTTCCAAAATGATCGGAATTAACAATTTGTGGATATACACCGGTACCTATCAGTATGGTATCTCCACTTAGACAAATATCAACAACCTTTTGGATTGAATCCGAGGCAGTTGCCCAAGTTAGGTATGGAGGGACCGGAGTAATATTTCCTGCTTTGACATAACGGATTGTTGAGTAGCCGGGAATGCTCATTAAGAGAAAGAGAAGGAGTGAGTACAAAATGGGCTTTGTTGTGATTCTCATTTCAGAATGATCAATTTCATTTTTAAACATCATATTTTTTGGTTATTCAACTTAATGAAAAATCATGGGATTTTTGATAGAAGCTACGAGCATGCCACACCGCCAAGATAGTGCCATATGGCGAGTGGAAGAGCCAAAAATAAAGTAATTATTAATTTTCATTTTTAATGATCTCAATATATTGTTTAACAAGAAATTTAGATAACCCGGTAACCAAAGAAATATGTTCAGGATCGGGATTATTTTTGTAGACGGTATTAACTCTGTGATAATCTTTGAGATATCTATCGACAGCACGCTGCGAGTGATTAACCTCCTTAGCAGTTTTAGCCGGATCTTTTTTCTCAGAAATAATCTTTCTTACGATAATGTTTTTGTGAGAGATAGAAGAACCCATATCATGAAGAACACCGGTATGAGGTAATACACATTGGTTGGCCTGTTCATACTGAATCCTGATGTTAGAGACATAACTTGGGTGTCTGTGCAGGATTATAGATACATCCCTGGTGGAGAGCACCCCGCCTTGCTCGTATGCTTGTCTGAACAATCTTGCAATAGCATTAGATGCAACCACCGATGTAAGCACCCCATTAGTGAGTTGTTCAACATCTTCTGGAGTTATTAGATCAAGTTTAACAGGGACGAACTTCCTATTCGGGGAATCACCTCTGGTTCTTTTGTCAAGAGCCATCCAGATGAGTTGGCCCGGTTTAAGAGTATTGATCTCAGGACAAGTGTTATCGAAGAGTTCGATAATCATCTGAGCCATTTTCTCACTAAGCACGGGACCAAATACCCGGGGAAGTTCTCTTTGGAAGAAGTTCATAATAGCAGGTTTCAGGAATCGTGCTTTAGCAGATTCATACCGCTTAACGGATTCAGCAGTTCTAATCACAGGTACCTCCGTGAGGAGAGGTGGTGAAGGCTTTTTTTTTGAGAAAGGAATCCAGTTCAAGTCTTCTGTGAGAAGCTAACTCATTGTTTTTATACAGGTTAAAGTATTCCTCAACCAATCGGGCAGAAATTTTAACAAGGAAAGCCACGGTATGGATATCATATCCTTCCTGTACCAAGGTAATGACCCTCTTAAACTTGTCAACATAGTTTTGGACGGAGGAGACAGAGTGAAAGGCATCTCTTGAGATATCAGAGTATTCCTTCCCGTGAAGCCAGAGTTTTACAATCATAGCCCTGTGAGATATGGTTCTCCCCATGTCGTGAACAGTAGAACGGAGAGGAACAATGATGCCTCTACTACGGAGATCAGCCAGGTCTCTACTGATTGTTCTCATGCCGCAGTTGAAGAGACGGTAAGCGAGGTCTTCGGCGCCAAGAAGTCCATCCTGCATGAAAGCTTCATTGGCTACTCTCTGGATTCTATGTTGTCGGAGGGCAATCACACCGGAGTTCTCTCTGATCTGCAGGTCTTCCTCAGGTTTATCCATGGTGAGGGTAACGGTGATCATTTTACATTCCGCGAGAGAAAGGGAGGGAGAATTATCAACTGACAAAACGGTGAAGAGCATCTGTCCCGGAAGAAGAGAGCCGTTGGATGAGAGAAAAGGAGAATAGATGCTAAACATAAGATCAATGATAGCATTGGCCTCGAAGGGAGAGCAGTTAAGACCGCTGATGAGTTCGTTTTGAAATTGAGATTCAAGATTCTTCTGAGAGAGTCTAAGAAAAGTCTGGAGGGAAGTATTATTGATCATATGAGACTCGGGGAAACAAGTTAGAAAAATCCCGGTGTACTCAGCTCGGGCTACGCCCTCCCTGAGTACACCAATGGAAATTGTTGGTACAATAATAACTATAACTTTCCACTTGTTGCCATATGGCACAACTATAGGCGAATTCATCAATATCACATCTTTCTTTTACACTATTCATTTTGCAGACGGCAATCGAGACAATTACCACTCCTCACCCTTACGGTTAAAATCCGCGTTTATCCGCCTAATACGCTTCATCCGCGTTCTATTAAAAATCCGTGACTTCGTGACTTCGTGACTCTGTGACTATAAAAAAAGGGTAACTTCAGTTGGCATTGCCAAACCTTAGTTACCCTGATTAATTCTATCAGAAGTCTCTCAATTCACTCGAGTTTCTCGAGTCACTCAAGTACTATTTAATAAGCGTCAACTTCTTTGTTGCTTTGAAACTGCCGGCTTCTATCTGATAAAGATAAACACCGCTTGAAAGGTTCGAAGCATCAAATGATACATTAAACGATCCTGCCTGATGGTAACCATTTACTAAAGTTGCAACTTCTTTTCCAAGAATGTTGAATACTTTAACAGTAACAACACCTGCTTCGGGAATGCTGTAGCGGATAGTTGTTGACGGATTAAATGGATTTGGGAAGTTCTGTGAAAGCTGGTAGTTAGTAACCACAGAGACATCTTTTGCATCGGATGGTGCATCGTTTTCGAGTCTGACATTCACAAAAGGATTAAAGTTATTTGTGCTAACAACTGCAGTTGCAACAACTGCATTCATGTAATCTGCTCTATCGGGAACAACTGTATATTCACCGGGAGCAACTCCATCAAGAACAAAATTGCCGTTTTTATCAGTCATTGCAAAGGAAACAACTGCATTCATATCATCTACTGCATAAACAAATGATCCTGAAGCAGCTTCACCAATACCGGCAACAACTTTACCCGAGATCCAACCCCAACCACTGTCAGGTCTTGCAATCACTGTAAAATTGATTCCGTTGATCAAACTTGTTTCATCAACAACCACTGAATCTGCATCTCTTCTTCTTTGAGCCTGAGCTCCATCATAACGGAAATATGTTGGTTTGAAATTACCTTGTGGTTTTACAAAAAGGATATATTCACCGGGATTCAAGTTTGCAAATGAATATACACCAAGTGAATCGGTGTGAACCGCATAACATTTTTGCCCAAATGAGGTACCTTCAACTCTGAAAGCTGATACATATCCCATAACAGGAGCACCAAGTGTGTCGGCAACAACTCCACTTATACCATTTGCATAAACAGGAAGAGGATCCATAACAAAATCGATTCCTGTAACATTTCCTGTGATTGCTACTTTGTCTGCATCAGCAATAACTCTTTTGTTATTGTAAAATTCAGGGAAGTAGGCAAATCCGGGAACTCTTGCATAAATAATCACAGTGTCATTTTCTTTAACATTTACGCTGTAGTTGCCAAGACTGTCAGTATGGGTTCTTTTTACCATATAGTGGTAGTTGTTAGCCCTTACTTTATAAACGAATATCTCCGCTCTTTGAGCTGCACCAAGATCGTTGGTAACATTTCCGGTAAGTGTAAAACTTGCAGGTGGAACAAATGTGGCGAGATCAATTGCCAATGAAAGTGAATCTCCTTCGTTAACAACTACAGGTGTGGCTGCTTCGAGGGATGTTACATTGTCATAATATTCAAAGAAGTAGCCAAATTTGCTCGTTTGAACAAAATATGTACCTGTTTGAACTGTCATTGAAAAGAAACCGGCTGTATTTGTTTTTGCTGATCTTACATACGGAGAAGTCTGTGAAAATGCTTTAACAAAAACATCTTTTAATGGTTGTCCTGCTGCATCAACTACAGTTCCGGTGATTTTTGCATAAACAGGCGGTGGTGGAGGCGGAGTCAGTGTGATTTCAACAGTGTTTGAAGGATCACTTGTAACTCCGTTGCTGTAAGCAACAACATAATATTGATAGGTTGCTCCGGGCACGACTCTCATGTCATTAAATCTTTTATCTCTAAGGTTTGAAACAGCAAGAATAAATTCTGTGCTGTCGGCATGTTTTTTAAACACCTTAAAACGGATAAATGACATTGGAGACGGGGTTGCATATGTCCATTCGAGCTTGACATATTTTCCATGGAAAGTACTGCCTTCAGTGGCTATCAGATCAGTCGGTGGCTGAAGCTGAGCGAACACCGGCAGTGTTGTCATCATGAAGATTGCAAGTAGCATAAATGAGAATTTCTGCCTCATTTGGCCTCCTTGATTAAATTGTGAAAAAAATATAAATTGTATTCCATATTGTTCGACAACGGATTGTTAACCCTGGTTTAATCGCTTAAAAAAATTCTTTCGTCAAGAACTGAAAATTACACTATTTCAAAATCTCAATTCAGTGATATATTCAACAAATCTTTTCGAATTGAACAATAATCGATTGTTTTTTCGACAAAACCCCTCTTTTCCTCGATGAATTTTTTATTTAACGAATATCTATTGGGTTACGAATTTTTTATATGTATCGGCTACAATAGAAAAAAGCTGCCCGAGGGCAGCTTTATAAAGTAAGATAATATTTATTCAGAACTGGATTATTTTCAGAAATTCTGGAGTTCAGTCCTTGTACTTGGCGATTCCAAAGTACTCAGGTACTTACTTCCCCACCACCATCTTGATAGCAGATGAGTAATTGCCTGATTCCAGTCTGAAAAAATAAACTCCTGACGAGAGATCTTTTGCATTAAACCTGACTTCATGATTCCCGGCTGACATATCACCATTTAACAGAGTTGTCACCTCCTTGCCCAAAACATCATAAACAACTCCCTTTGTGTATCCTGAAACAGGTAAAGAAAAACGGATAACAGTTTCAGGGTTAAATGGATTGGGGTAGTTCTGTGAAAGGGAAAAATGTTCAGGGAGAATTTCGGTTTCATCTTCGACCGACACTGTACCGTAGGTTACACCGTTTATTATCGCACCATAACAACTTGAAAAAAATGTACCAGTTATACCAAGTCCCTGAGTTAGAGTTGGTGGTTCGGTGTCAGGGAAGTCCGAACACCATATTGTATCCGGCATCGAAACACAATCAAAAAGTTTGTATTTGAGAATGGAACCTGCAAGAGAGCTAAAATATGAACCGGTATCTTTTAAACCCCAAAATCCCGAAGTAGAATCTGATGGGAGAAAAAACCAGATTTCGCCTTTTTGCGCCTTGAGGTTAAGCCACTCATACTCCTTATCAATCCACCGATTGTATCTTACCACCACACCATCGTCCCGTTTACGCAGATACCATGGATCATCATCAGGAATATTTGGATCGTATCGGACTTCACGAATAAAATATCTGTTGCCATTTGGCATTATCGTATCGCCTGTTATATGGATAGCATAGCCGTCCGTTCCAAGAAAGGAATATTGCCACCTGTCACCCACATGCATTGGGAAGTAATCATTGGTATCAAGTTGCGCAAATGTGCAACTCGAAAATAGAAATAAATAAACTATTCCACTTAAGATTTTCATTGCTATTTTCCTTAATTAAGATTGGTTAAGTCCATAATATTGGACTTAATTTTCCAATTTATAATTAAAATAAATTGTGTTATAATATATCTATCTGAGTCAAAAATTTAGTACCCTTTTTAAGTCCTATACAATTTTAACAACGAAATTTTATACCTCCATATCGTTCCTTCAGTGAAACTATAAAAGCTGCCCGAGGGCAACTTGATAAAGTAATATAAAATTTATTCAGAACAAGATTATTTTCGGAAAGCCTGAACCGCAGAAATATTTAGGGCCCGGTGTCTGGTCAAGAAGAATAACTCAAGAACACCGCCTCGTTTATCTCGTTTCACAAACCAAGGTAAACTTCCTTCAGTTCAGGTATCATTATTGAGAAGCAGAAGTTAATCTATCCCTAAATAGATATTGGTCATTTTACAATTCTTAATACTAAACGAATTGTCTCGATTCATTGGGAAATTTATTCCCGATTTTAAGCGTAGTGTGAGGAGTGGTAATCGTCCCGATTGCCGTCTGCAAAATGAAATGGCGTTAGGGATTATGCCTCGAATTTTAATTATAGATTAAAATTCAGTAAATTAATTTATCAAACTTGGATATTTATGAAGACCATAAAAGTGTATGTTGACACATCAATTATTGGAGGCATATTTGATTCAGAATTTGCAACGGCAACAAAAATATTTTTTGACCAGGTAACTGAAGGTCGATTCCATCTCGTAATCTCTGCACTTGTTGAGGAAGAATTGTTAGCTGCCCCTGATAAAGTAAAAGAGTTTTTTGATGAAATCTATAAACAAGCTCTGATTATTGAAGTAAATGAAGATGCCATTCAATTGAGAGAATATTATTTAAAGGCAAATATTGTAACAAAAAAAAGTTCTAATGATGCTTTGCATGTTGCACTTGCAACAGTTAATAATTGCCCTATAATTGTGAGTTGGAATTTCAAACATATAGTCCATTTTGAGAAAATTCCGTTGTATAACTCTATAAATTTAATTAATGGTTATCAACCCATAGCTATATATTCGCCATTGGAGGTACTCAGATATGAATAAAACATTTGATTGCGTTGAGATGAAAAGAAAAGGTGCTAAACTTTTGCAAAAGAAACTGGCAGGTTTGACTTTGGAAGAAGAGTTAAAGTTTTGGGTAGAAAAGACTAATGAACTCAAGCAAGCTCAAAAACGAAGTCGGTTAAACAAAGAAGAAAAAGACTGATTTCTTTATAGAACGCGTATCCCGCAAATTATAGGCGGAAGAGTGAGGAGTGGTTGTCGTCCCGATTGCCATCTGCAACACAATTAACCGTTAGAGAAAGATGTTGAAATTGGTAAATTCGCCTGGACGAATGACATGTTCATAGAAAAATGTGCCCCCCATAATCAATAAACCCGCCTGCGGGATTACAAATTAGTAGCACCCCGATTGCCGTCTGCAAGACGAAATGACGCAGGAGCAGTCTGCAGAAGACACCCCGTTGAGAGAAACAAAACCAATTCCCCCACCCACCCAAATAAAATAATTTACTCCTACGAACAATTTTCATATTTTTAGTATCCGGTTTTAACAGATTATCATCATTATCAAATAAAAAGAGATAAACATGGAAAACGAATTCAATCAGGAAGAAGAAGTCCTGCAGGAAGAACTTTCTTTTAGTGACAAAATTGTGGGTGTGGTTACAAACCCGGCATCGATTTTTGGATCGATTGCAAAATTTGAACTTAAAACCACCGATTGGCTTTTGCCGATTGTGATTGTGCTTGCCGGCGCAGTCATTTTTACACTTCTAAAGTTTGTTGATCCCGAAGTTAAAAGTGCTATGTGGGAAAAACAAAAAGCTCAGACCATTGAGCAGTTGAAAAAAGAGAACAAAAGCGCCGAAGAAATTAAACAGGTTGAAGATATGATGGAAACTCAAAAAGAAATGATGAGTGGACCTCTTGGTTATGTTTTCACCGGACTGCCAATTTTCATCGGTGGGTTCATAATGTTTTTTATTGCGGCAGGGATTTATCTGCTTTTTGCCAAACTCTTTTTACAATCTCCGATAACATATAAAGGGATGATGATTGCTTATGCTCTCCCCGCATTAGTGCCGCTTGGAGGAATGGTTATAACCACCATTCTCACGATGCTCATGTCAAAAATGATTGCTGATACCTCAGTTGCATCATTATTGGGATATGAATCGGGGCCACTTAAGAGTGTTCTTGCTATACTCGACCCAATTAAACTTTGGAGCTGTTACCTTACCGGAGTTGGAATGGCGAAAATTTCCAATTCAGATAACATTAACAAATATGTGATCTATTCAATCTCGATGTTGGTCGCTTTTTATCTGATTATCGCACTTTTGGGCGTAATTTTTCCCGGATTACAAAGTTTTGGGGTATAAATGGATCAGGTTGCATCTTTAATTCAGGCAATGCTCGCGCCGGGGATAATGATCTCCGCCTGCGGTCTTCTGATACTCGGGATGAACAACAAATATTCGCTTGTTGTTAACCGGATCAGAACCCTGAATGAAGAAAAAAGGAAATTTGCAAAAACTGCCGATACAAAAGAGTTCGAGTATTTTGATGAAATGAGATTAAAAAGCATCTCGATGCAATTGCAATCTCTTTATCAAAGACTTTATCTTGTAAAAAATGCAGTGGTTTGTTATTCAGCCGGAGTGGCAGCTTTTGTTGTCACATCGATTTGGATCGGGCTTGGATTGATAATGACCAAAACAGAATTTATCAATTTTGGCATTCTATCGTTGATCTTTTTTGTAATCGGTATGATCATCGTGCTTGCCGGGGTCATCTTTGCTGCACGCGAATCAGTCAAAGGATTCCAAATTGTTGGGTTTGAACTGAAAGCCGATGAGTGATCAATTCAACAATGAGGATATGCTCTCCCCGGGGAACATCCTTAAACTCTACTCCATGGGTGCTTTTCCCATGGCTGAGAACAAAGATGACCCTGAGGTAAACTGGTATAAACCCAACAAACGGGCGATAATTCCACTTGATAACTATAACATCCCCAGATCGCTCAAAAAAGAGCTCAGATCGGGGAGGTTCGACATCAGAATCAATGATGATTTTGACAGGGTTATCGACGGATGTGCAGACCGTGAAGAAACATGGATTAACGGAAGTCTCAAAGATGCCTACAGGCGACTTTTTGAACTCGGTTACCTGTTTACCTATGAAGTGTTCAGAGGTGATGATCTTATTGGAGGGCTGTATGGAATTAATATCGGTGGTGCATTTTTTGGAGAATCGATGTTTACAAAAAAAAGCCAGGGCTCGAAAATAGCTCTGGCTTTTTTAATTGAAAGACTTGTTAAAAGAGGGTTTGTTCTGCTTGATGTTCAGCTCTTAAATCCACATCTGGAGTTATTTGGTGCTGTCGAGATTTCCGAAGATGAATATAATAATCTTCTTGTCTCGGCTCTAACCACCGCAGTAACATTTAATTAGCAGACAGCTATCTGCCGTGTCTTTTCATTATTTCGACCCACTCTTCGGGTGACAACACTTCCGACTCATCAATTAACATCACCGGAATATCGTTTTCGATTCTGTAACGCCTGCGTGTTTCTTTATCTGTTGAGACAAGAAAATTTCCATCGAGAACCAAATCCGCTTTGGTTTCGGGACAACACATTATACTGAGTAATTCTTCTGATATCATTTTAACTCCTTAAATTCCTTTATTCTTCCTAACGATTCCGCCCAATAAAAAAGTTCAGTTGCCGCCTCTTTTTCCAATGCAGAAATGTTTGGAGTTGAGAGGAGAACAACAAGTTTATCGATTAATTGTGCATAATAACCGGGGAAATTTTTCTTCAAAAAAACTGCGTCATCTGTTTTCCCGTTTGCCCATGCAAATGTTAATGCCTCATAAAATGTGTCGTAATCCTCAACATCACCGGGGCGGGTTACAGGAGCAGATGCACATCCGGCATATAAAAAGAGGACAATTAACGGGATAAAAAAGAGACGGCGGTTCATAACTTTAAAAATTTGACTCCCAAAGTTATCGAACCGCCCGTTATAATAAAAATCAGAAAATATATGTGAGTGTCACTTTATATGAATCTGAAAAGAAAGGAGGTGCTGTTTCAAATGGCCAGTTCATTTTATCTTTTCTCAGTTCGTAGGCACCATAAGAGAGTGCATTCTTCAGGAGAAAATAGACAACAGGAGCCGCGCCGGGGGAAGCTTTGGTTACATGAGAAATGAACCCGTCAATTAGTCCCTGTCCAATCTCTTCTATTATCGAACTGCCTGCCCAATACCAGAACATGTGTTTAGGGAAAATAATTGATCTTTGGTATCCTGCACCAATTTCAAGTGATTCTTTTACTCTGAACTTTAATCCGCCTTCGAATCTGTTACCAAATCTTACCGATTCGTTAAATTGATCCATTATCTCTTTTGCCTGAGCGGTGGTGTTTTGAGTTTCGGTTGTAATATATGCCCACTGCCAGCCACGACTGTGATAGGGAATGATCTTTACATCACCGGCTGTCCAGGCAATCCCGGAAGAACCTTCCATACCAAATTTCCATGCAGTTGTTTGTATTTCATTTCCGTCTGTAGTTGTTCCAAGGTTATAAGCGTATCTTCCAAAAAAGAGCCCGGCCTCTTTCTCAAATCCGGGTCCCCATAAATTTGTTGTTGTATGGGAATATCCAAGTTTGCCTTCAATAAAACCCGTTTTTGCAAGTTTTCCCTGCAATCCAAAATAAGAATTATCAGACATTCCATAAGAAAGCGACATGTAAGGGTTTTTGTGATTCCATCCCAGATCGAGATCAAAGTCACTCCAATCCCAATCGTCATTTTGTGCAAAAACACTAACTGGTGCCAAGAATGTAATTAAAAGTAAGAGTTTAAGTTTCATGATTATTTTTTCTCCAATGATAAAATACCGGATGCAAATTTATACAAAAGAACAACGAAAGATGCAAAATACTGACAATCGATTTTATTTTGTGACAAGCGGTGATTAATATTGTCTGTTCAAAATCAAACGGGTTATGAAATCAATGACAATTACCGAAAAAAAAAATCGACTCGGGTTATTTAGTCTTTTTTGCCGGTATTAAATCTCCTGATTTTATATGAACATCTGTTTGCGGAAAAGGGATCTCAATACCATTTTCTCTGAGTACTTTTTCTATTTCCACTCTGAGATCACTTTGAATCTGTAACCATGAGTTAAAATTTTCAGTCCAGCACCTTAGTTCGAAAAGGAGAGCACTGTCGGCGAAATCTTTAAAAAATACTGATGGTGCCGGGTTCAGAAGAATTTCTTCATTCCCTTTAGTACAGTCATGAAGAAGTTTTATAACTTTTTGTACATCTGAGCCGTAGGCGACACCCACCTTTATCTCCAATCTTTTTTGGTGATCGGAGAATGTCCAATTTATCAGTTTATTAGAAATCAGGTTCCCGTTTGGCACAATCACTTCCGCACCCTCCCAGGTTTTGATTACACTCGATCTGATCCCGATTTTACGGATGACGCCGGAAAGTTCTTCCACTTCAACTGCATCTCCAATTTGAACGGGTCTCTCAAAAATCAGAATTATCCCTGAAATAAAATTCCTTACAATGTCTTGCAGTCCAAAACCGATACCAACACCAAGTGCACCGGCGAGAAGTGAAAAGCTGTTCAGATCAAGCCCTGAACTCATAATCGCAAATACAATCCCAAAACCTGTTATTGCATACAATGTCATTGAAGATACTGCCCCTGCAACTCCTCTTTTTAAGTTCATTCGAACAAGTATATCCGTCTCAAGGATAAATCTAATCGACCGTGCAATAGTGACAGCGAACCAGATTGAGAAGAAAAAGAGCACCACAGTGCCGATGTTCAAGGAGAAGGTGCCTACCGTTATATTATTACCAAAAAGTTCTTCAAGGAAATTCCCCAAAATGATTAAGAGTCCAAAACTCCTTAAAACGGAAGAAACAGCAAGGATGTAAAATAAAATTTTAATGATCTTGTGGATTTTCTGCTTCACCAATTCAGAATGGTCTCTGATAATATTTGACCTCTTTGCAAAATCAGTTTGTAACAGAACCAATAATATACCTTCAATCATTTGAGCGAGGATATACAATGTTGAGAGACCAAAAAGACTGCTTAGAACGCCATCTACAATCGTAAGACTTAACATCACATAACCAAAAACATCGGCGATAAAAGCTAAAGCAAAAAGAATCGTAAGTAGATTTATTGTTTTTATTACAATTGGGGTATATTGATTTGTCCCCTTTTTAATCCCTTTATCAAGCTTTATATAGTTAAACATTATCAAAGATAAAATAATGATGACCGTTAAAAACATTCTTTCAAGTGAGGTGCCACTCCCCATGGTAACTTTAAATTGTTGCAAAACCACCAAAAAAGAGATGTAATAGAGAGATTTTTTATAGGCAGGGTCAACTAATTTGGCGAATATCCTTACCATCGGGATAAGAGCCAGTATTTTGATAATATTTAAAAATATCCTTGGGATATCTTGAGATGAAAAAAGTATCTGGATGAATATCAGGAAGGCTATTGTGGAAACCGGGACTCCAAACATCAACATTATTCTATTCAGTCGTGAGTCATCTACAGATAGTGTTCTGCTATATTTTATTGTATAAATAAGGAAAAGGACCAATAAAAATGAGTAAATAAGTGAGACCGGAAAACTGCCTGCATTTTTAAGATACAACAATGTTGCTGCGTTGATGAATGAATCTGCAATACCCAAAAGGGGCTGGAATAGAGTGCCGGCTCCTTCTGCCCAGAATTCAAGCTCCCAAAACGCAGGAGCGTTTTTGTTGAGCAATTCCCTTTTCCCTGAAATGTATTGTTCTTCCACTTTCCGGGACATCAATTCCGACTGAACATCCTGGTCGGCAAGTGAATTTTGAAGCACTAAAAGACGACCGATCTCACTCTCAATCTTTGAAATGGCTTTTTCAATTTCCCTGATTAACGACCGTGTTTTTTGTTTGAGTTCAAATGGTGCAGTGGCATTTACAGATGTAGTGTCTGTTGCCTTCCAGACAATCAATGCCTCTTGTAATAACTTCTTTTCAGAGAGGAGAAATTCCGTCCTGTCGGCAACTTCATCATTCCACTTCGAAATCTCAGACTTTTGCCGATCCCACAAACGGAAAAACTCGAATAATGTTTCAGGATATTCTTTTTTTAAGTCAAGTTTGTCGGTAAGAGCATAAAGTTGATTGAAGTTATTTTTAATTACCGGTACACGGTCTTTAAGTTCTACATATTTGCCTGATGTGGCAATCGATTCAACAATGGATTTGAGCTGGATACTTTGAGATGTGTAAAATTTGGGGATTTCATCCACTTTATAATATTCAACTTTGGCTTCTTTATTTTCTTCTTTTAAAGAATCGCTTTGGCCAATAATATTAAAATTAAATGAAATTACTGCCAGTATGGCAAACAACAATTGTTGGAAAAATCTTTTCATAAAATCTTTTTGTCCTCCGGACTAAATAATATCTTTGTCTGCGTAAAGCAATTGTATCTTTTGTTCACTTCCTTTTCGAAAGTTGATGCTAAAAACCACTTTCAACAATAATTACAATTTTTTAGAGGTACCCACTTTGTTCGACTTGTAATCAAACTCCGAACCCATGGCACTGTGAGGGATTAAATACATAGCCATGAGTATCACTAATGCCGCAATTCCAATCCAATATCGAGCTTTTTTGATACTGAATACCCAGGCAGCAAGCCAAAAAAGGAATGCAAACAACAGTTTGTTGTCTGTGAGATCCCATCCAAAAGGGATACCTGCCCAAAACACACCAAACGCATATTTTTGAACGATGGGCCCCAGTATCAGTCCACCAATAAACAAAACTATTGTTGTAATAAGAGCGTATTTTGTGAAGGATTTATGTTTGAGAAATGCGTAAAATCCGGTAAGATTCGACATAAACATCCCGGCAAACATAAAAAAGACATGTATCAAAACGATCCAAAGCGGAACATGCCCTTTAAATCTTATAACAACTGTCTCGTGTCCTGTGATTTGGGTTGTCTCGCCTGATTTGTTTTTCACAACAATGGAATATTCAAGTTTCCCGGCCGGTGGTTGTTTGGGAAGTGAAGCCGACAGAGTGGAGTCACTTCTTTGAAACGGTACTTCGGTATAATCTTTGTCAAACTGAAATCGTCTGTATACCAGTGTTGCTGAATAATTTGGATCCGAAATTGGCAGCACCACAGGGCAGTTACTGTCGTCACCATGTGATCGTGGCAGTTTAACCTTATATTCCTTCCCATCAAGGGTGAAATTGATCTTTTTGTCGTAAGTGGGTCCTGTTACCCGTTGGTAATATCCCGTGGCGAGAGTTAGAACACCCGCGATCACCCACCAAACCCAAATTCTGCTTTTCTTCTCTGTCATTTTTTCTACAATTTCTTTTTGAAAATCACCTCTTCAAAATTACGGAAAATTCTAACTGTACTCTAAAGGATAATTCTTCGTGGCATTTCATTATGGTAATTACCTTGCAATTCTCTGCCTGTTCTGTGTTTTTGAACTCCACCCCATTGTTTGAAAAAAAAAGGTACTTTGTAACCCTGGCAAATATCACGCAGCCGCAAGACCCATTCCTCTTTCATCGGTCTGGCATTTGGTCCTGATTCACCCCCAACTATTACCCAATCGATACCTGAAAGATCAATTGAGGAAATTTCTCCTAAAAGTGGTTCGATCGACAAAAATTTAATCTTCGCACTCGATTTTTGAAGAAATTCCACTCTTTTTACAAATGTCTGGGATTCGACACTGACACCCATCCAAATATTATTTGCCCAGGGCAACTTGTCATTTAATTCCAATAGGCGCTTATGTCGCTTCGTCAATACTTGAAAAGTATGTTGTTTGGCAGAAACCATTATCTGAAAAACTTCCTGAATATACTCCAGTGGGACATTCTCATGGAATAAGTCACTCATGGAGTTAACAAATATCATTCTTGGAGTTTTCCATTTAAGTGGTATTTGAAGTGCGTCAGGCTGCAGGGTTAATTCAAATCCATTTTTGTAATTCTTCTGATTCATTAACTGGAGTCGCCGAGCCATTTTTTCTGCATAACAATGTTTACAACCGGGACTTACCTTGTCACAACCTGTGACAGGATTCCAGGTTGCATTTGTCCACTCGATACTACTCTTATCTGCCATGTTTCACTTCCAATAAATGTTTTGCTATTTTGATTGCTGCCGTTGACCCTTTTTCGTTTGAGGCGGCGAAACATAGTGCGAAGATAGGGATTTTTTTGTCATTTTTCAAGATCAAAGGACTTGGTGCTACATCAATAAATATTCCCTTTAATCTTGAATTATAGTAGTTGATAAGATCTTTCTCATTGATAGCTTTTTTGAGGAAAGTCTCTTCATCTCCAAATAGATTCTCGGTAGTGTATTCATTGTAAAATTTTTCGAACCAATCTTCTTCACCAAAAACTCTATTGAGTTTTTGTTTGTTTGATTCAGTCAGTTTGCCCTCTTTTTGTAATTGTCGCATAAATCCCACTGCATGCGGAACTAAGATCCAGAGATCCACGATCCTTGTTTCTGCTATATTCTTCAATAGATCAAATTCAACATCCATTCCGTAAGGATCAAGAAATACAACAGCTCTGTCCTTATTAAAATTCAAAGTTGAAAGAATCTCTAACAATTTCCTCTTCCCATCGCCTTGATAGATATTAATTCTATCTTTGCCCCATGGGTAAACGGATTTCAACTCTTCGAGTTTATCACATCTTGATTTTTCCAGTTCAATGAAATGATAATAATGAAATGGATCGGGGATGTCAAGCGCAATTTTTGCACTTCCCGGATGAGTCGTTTCAACCTCAAACAAAGTACCCTCAAAGGATTCTTCGAATATTAATTCGCCCTTCCCTGCAAAAACATCAATGTATGTGTCTTAAAATGCCTTGCTTTTTCATTTGCACTAAATATTTGTCGATATGCAATCAAATAATCTTTGAGTGCCTTTAATTTCTTCAATGTCCAATTTCCACCAAATCGATCTTCCATTTATAACTCCCGAATTATGTTTGCGCTAATTCTATCCTCAACTGATAGGACAAAAATCTCAAATTACTGTTCGATAAAAATATTGGTTTCAATCTCAAATTCAAAACGAATATAAAAATTTTGGACTTGAGATCAACGAAGACCAAATAAATTTTTCCAAATCAATTAAAGGAATTTGTAAACTTAATCTCAATCTGTTAACTTTTTAACCGGATAAAAGTTGTAGTTACATATTTTTAGCATTCAAATAAACAATGCGAGAGAGGTTACCCATAAATCAAAAAGAAAGATTAATTTAAACCGTTGTTTAAGAGATTTTTTGCATAGCCCATATTTAGAGGTATTCGATGGAAACCGACGGTGTTTCAAAATTCCTTGGCAGTTATAAATTTAAACGCACGGGATTGTTTTTGGGGATTTTGGCGTTTATTCTGTTTATTTCTCTCTCCTCCATGCCACATGAAGCGAAATTTTGCGCAGCTATTGCAATTTTGATGTCGATATGGTGGGTTACTGAGGCTGTTCCACTTGCAGTTACATCATTGGTTCCTCTTGTTCTGTTTCCTCTCTCGGGGGTGATAAGCGGGAAGGATGCTGCTGCAGCTTATACAAACTCGACTATTTTCCTCTTCCTTGGCGGGTTTATCATTGCCCTTGCAATGGAAAAATGGAACCTCCATAAAAGAATCGCTCTTGGACTTGTATCAAGGTTTGGCAAAAGTCCCTCAACAATTGTCCTCTCATTTATGATTGCCGGTGGAGCCCTTTCGATGTGGATTTCGAATACCGCCACCGCTGTTATGCTTCTGCCCATCGGACTTGCAATCGTTTCAAAAATGGAAGAGGAACATGGAAGTGCCGCCACTTCAAACTTTTCCAAAGCACTGATGTTATCAATTGCATACGCAGCCTCAATCGGAGGAGTCGCAACCTACATCGGCACGCCACCCAATCTTGTGTTCCAAAGAATTTATACTCAAACCTTTCCAAACGCACCCACTGTTGGCTTTGGTCAGTGGATAATCTATTTCCTTCCACTTGCCATTGTTCTAACCGTTTTTGTCTGGTGGCTCCTCACAAAAGTGATATTCAAAAGTGATGACAAGTTTCAAATAGATCGTTCGGTAATGAAAAAGGAGTATGCTGAACTCGGTAAAATAAAATACGAAGAGAAAACCATTCTCACAGTTTTTGCTTCAACTGCTCTTCTATGGATTTTCAGGGAGGACATAAAGGCGGGTTTTGTGATGATCCCCGGATGGTCAAATCTTTTCCCATCAGCATCCTTCATCGATGACGGAACGGTCTCAATTTTTGCAGCTCTGCTTCTCTTCATTCTTCCGGCAAAAAAGGCAGTGGAAGAGAAAGGGACAATAATTGATGCATGGATCATCAGAGATATACCCTGGGATGTGATTTTATTATTTGGTGGCGGGTTTGCACTCGCAGAAGGATTTGTTAAAAGTGGACTGTCAACCCAAATCGGCAAAAGTTTCGATTTTGCTCAGGGTATGCCAATAATTGTTGTAATATTTGCCATTTGTATGATAGTTACATTCCTTACTGAACTAACTTCAAATACAGCAACAGCTCAGATTTTCCTCCCAATCCTGGCAGCATTTGCCATCGAATGGAATGTTGATCCTCTTCTCCTCATGCTTCCGGCCACGCTCTCGGCCTCCATGGCATTTATGATGCCCGTCGCCACTCCCCCAAATGCCATCGTTTTTGGCTCTCGTAAACTCCAAATCGCCGACATGGCAAAAACCGGCTTTATCATCAACATTTTTGGAGCGATAGTGATTACGCTGTTGGTGTATTTTGTTGTTTAGAGATTCGGAACTTCAGAACTCCAGAATCTCAGAGATTTAGTACTCCGGAACCTCAGAGATTCGGAACTTGAGGACTGGAGAGGGAAGAGTAAGTAATTAATTTTTTGATAATTTCATAGAAAAGAGGAACAAGAAAATGATTAATCACTTTAGTGACTTAAAAATTTGGATATCAGCGAAATCTATTTATCTTGAAATCTTTAAGATGTTTGATTCCTATAAGGACTACTTTTTCCGCAGCCAAATATTACGGGCAACATTATCTATTTCAAATAACATTGCAGAGGGCTTCGGCAGGAGATCAAAGAAAGAATTCATTCAGTTTCTGATGATTTCTAAAGGCTCTTGTAATGAAGTTGAGTCAATGCTTTTGATTGCTAAAGACCTGGGAGAATTTAAAAATTATGATATCGATAAACTGATAATCGATCTCAGAAATAATCACAATAGTATTGGTGCTTTGGTACATTCTTTGCAACAACAACTCGACTCAAAACAAAAAAAGCAATAAGATTACACCTCAATTTACCAGGGTTCTGAAGTTCCGAGATTCTGAAGCTCTGAAGTTCCGAGGTTCTGAAGCTCTGAAGTTCTAAAACAGTGTATATATGAACGGCGCAAGAGGGCTGCCTTTGGCGAAGACGAGCAAAGCACCGATAAAGATAATCAAGATGACGATGGGCATAAGCCACCACTTTTTGTTTTCTTTTAGGAAAGAAAGATATTGGGAGATGATTTTGATTTTGCTCATTTTAAGTTCCTAATGCATTTTTTCATAATCAATTTTACGGTCGGATTTCTTAATCCAATATGATGCAGCTTTTTTTGAAAATTTGAGGTCAAGGAATTCCTTCCCGACCAATTTGGCAATGAAACCAATTGGTGCAACTACCAGATAAAATATTATGGTGAAGATAATTTTTGATACAAACCACCCCAAAATCAAGGCAAATGTCATCCAAATTTTATAGATTCCTTTTATTTGCCCGGGAGCAAAGAATGAAACAAGTATCAGAACGATTCCCACTGCCCCGGTGTAGATTCCGGTCATTTTGTACGATGAAACGAAATACAACAGCAGTCCAGCAATTAGGATTACCAGCCCGAGAGTTACTCCCCCCTTGTGTAATGCCATTGGTGAAAGATCAAGTTCCTGCACCTCTTTTTTAATATCTTTAATCAAGCTCATAAATCTCCTGCCATTTAATATCATCGTGAAAAACGGGTTGTTGCTCTTTGTAAAGAATAAAATTTTCCAGGATCAATACATCAATTTCTGTACGCATAAAACATTTATAAGCATCCAGTGGCGACTCAACAATCGGTTCCCCGCGTACATTAAAACTGGTATTAACAATTACAGGACAGCCTGTTTTTTCATAAAATTTGTTGATCAGATCATAATACCTTTTGTTGTCATCGGGATGAACTGTCTGAATCCTTGCCGAATAATCTACATGTGTAACAGCGGGAATATCTGATCTGAGAATATTCAACAGATCAATCCCCCACAGTTTTTCTTCATCCGAAGTCATTTTTCTTTGTTTGTCTTTATGAACATCTGCCACTAAAAGCATATATGGACTTTCACAATCTATATCGAACCATTCATGAACTTTGTCATACATTACAGAAGGTGCAAAAGGCCTGAAACTCTCCCGGTATTTAATTTTCAGATTCATTTTCTTTTGCATTTCCGGGTTTCTTGCGTCACCAATGATCGAGCGATTGCCCAAAGCTCGTGGTCCATATTCCATTCTTCCGTGAAACCACCCGATAATCTTACCATCGTTTAACAGATCCGATGCGTTGTCGAGGAGCAACTCCGTCTCAAATTTTTGAGCTGGAAGGTTATATTTTTTCAGAAATTCTTCAATTTGCTCCGATTTATAAGCGGGACCAAGCGAAGAGCCTTTTTGCATATCCCTTTCCCCCTTTATTGGAGCAGGATTTCCAAAATGGTGGTAGTGGACAACAAGTGCTGCTCCAAGAGCTCCACCCGCATCACCTGCAGCAGGTTGAATCCAGAGATCATCAAATATCTTTTCACGAAGAAGTATCCCATTTGCCACACAATTAAGCGCCACACCTCCGGCAAGACAGAGATTTTTCAGTCCGGTTTCTTTCCTGATATGGCGTGCCATCCGCAGGACAATCTCTTCTGTCACCTCCTGCACACTGCGAGCCAAATCCATTTCCCGTTGAGTGAGGTTTGATTCCGGTTCACGGGCGGTACCATCAAATAACTCTGAAAATTTCGAATTGGTCATCTTTAGTCCCGTGTTGTAATCGAAATAATCCATGTTCATCTTAAATGAACCATCTTCTTTTAGATCGATCAACTTATCCAGGATTCTATCCACATACTTGGGCGTTCCATAAGGAGCCAATCCCATCACTTTATACTCACCTGAATTCACCTTAAATCCTGCATGATATGTAAATGCCGAATACAACAATCCAAGTGAGTGGGGAAAGTTGATTTCACCGAGAATTTTAACAGAATTCCCCTTTCCGATTCCATAGGATGCGGTGGTGTATTCACCAACTCCATCGATTGTCAGAAATGCAGCTTCATCAAATTTTGAAGGGAAAAAGGCACTTCCGGCGTGTGACTCATGATGTTCAGGAAACAGGATTTTACCACCAAAACCGGTTTCTTTTTCAATCAAATCGGGAATCCACAGTTTTTGTTTTAACCAGAGTGGAATCGCCATCATAAACGAGTTTAGTCCACGCCCCGGGTAACTTAAATATGTCTCGAGCAGCCTGTTAAATTTCAGGAATGGTTTATCGTAAAACGCAATTGCTTCAAGCTGTGATATATCAATGCCTGCCTCCTTTAAACAGTATTTAACTGCATTTGTGGGGAAACCATGATCATGTTTTTTTCGTGTGAAGCGTTCTTCCTGTGCCGCGGCGATTATCTCGCCATCTTTTATGATTGCCGCTGCCGAGTCATGGTAAAATGCTGAGATTCCAAGTATATACATATTTTTCAGTTGTCAATTAATTGATGGTAATAGTTACACAGATTACACTGATTTTCACGGATTTCACGGAAAAGAATGAAGATATTTTAACTACCTTTTCTTTCATTGTCGAACACTTTTCTTTTAACTGTTGCCTTTTTGCCAAAATTCAATATTAATCCAACTTCATATTCTGAAGACCTAAGATAATGTATAAGTTGAGCTTCATGTTCCTCACTAATTGAAGAACAAGCTTTTAACTCCAGGATCACCAGGTCGTTCACGACAATATCGGCACAGTAGATTCCAACTTTGACCCCATCATAATAGACATCAATTGGGTATTGTTGAACTACATCTAAATTAGCCCTTTTCAATTCAATTACTAACGCATTTTCATAAACTTTTTCCAAAAAGCCAAACCCAAGTTTTGAATGGACTCTGTAAAACGCTCCAATTATCTGTTCCGTCAATACTTCATAATACATATTTCCTCCGTGAAATCTGTTTAAATTTCATCCGTGTCTTCCGTGATAATCCGTGAAATCCGCGTAACTATCCATCCGTGAAAATCCGTGTCAAATCCGTGAAATCCGTGGAACCATCCTTCAACTTAACTTGTGCAATACTTCCTCGAGTATGTTGTCTGCTAACTTACTCGCCTCGGCAATCAACACACTGCATTCTTTTTTCATTTCAGCAATATACTCTTCATCTTTGATGTCTTTGAGGTTAATAAGTACATTTAGCACTCCTCCTTGAACGCCGGTAAGTGCCATGCGGGCACCCACAGTGACATCGGTGATTGAGTTGGGATTTCCATGCTGTTTCACTGTTTCGCAGATTTTGATCGCTTCATAACTCAGTTTGGCTGTCATCAGAGGAACCTGCACAGCTTTTTTGAGCCCCATTTGCATTGCAGAAATTCTTGCCGATTTTTCGTCTGATGTCGTTTGAGGAAGACGCATTGCTTCCATATATTCGTTAAATGCATTTGAATCGTAATCGATGTTTTTAATCAGTTTATCTTTGATTTCCTGAGCTTTTGTCGATAAATCATCGAGCATCTCATCAGTTTCACCTGTAGCTTTTTTGTATGCAGTTAAATTAACAACCATCGAAGCCAGGGCCGCACCAATAGCTCCTGCCATTGCAGCCACTGATCCACCACCGGGAGCAGGGGATTCGCGCGAAACCTCATCCGCAAAACCTGTAACCGTAAGAGCTGAAAGAGCTTTTTCATCAAATTTGGGCAAACCAAGCACTCTCTCCTCAATCTTAAACGGTGATACATCATTTAATCCGAGGGATTGAACTGCCGTTTTAAGAACATCCATCACAGGAATTCCAACAGGTCTTTCCTGTCTTTTTAGATAAAAAACACCACTTTCATAAAGTGCTCTGAAGGGTACCATCCCAACAATTTCACTCCCTGTAACTGCAATTCCTCTTGAATCTGCAAGTTTTTTTGCTTCTTCATAAACGAGGTGCATCGGGGTGGATTTATAGTCGGTAAGATTTATTGAAATCTGTGCTCTGTCATACTCGGGTACCATCCAGCCAATCGCTTTACAATTTTTGAATTTTCCGGGAATTTTAACCGATTCACCCTCAGGTTTTTTAGGATCAATACCATTAAGTTCCAACAATTCAAAAAGATCAAATCCAAGTCGTTCCTTGCAGTGGATTGCGGTTTCTTCAATCGATTGCCCTACAAAACCGTCAATTCCTGAGGGATAACTCCCCTCTTTATATTTTAAAATTGTTGGTCTTTTATAATAAAATGCTCCACCCCCACCCGATCTCGCCGACCTTCCCTTTTCACGCAGCTCAAAAGCAATGTCGGTGGCGGCTTTAACTTCGCGTGTATTCAGGTTAACATTATATGCAATCAAAAACTCCCTGACCCCCATAACGGTTCCGCCGGCTTTTGCATTAAATGAAAGAGGTCCATAATCGGGTTCCCATTCAGGTTTTTTCATTTTCTTCTCAAGGGCTTCATATTCTCCCTGACGAATGATGGCGAGGTTTTTCCTTTTGGGGTTTTCCTGCGAAAGTTCATACAAATAAACAGGAATCCCAAGTTCTTTACCAACCCTCTTTGCCACTTCGTGTGAAAGTTTAATCGCTTCTTCAGTGGTGATTCCACTTACAGGAATAAAAGGACACACATCCGTAGCACCCATTCTCGGGTGTGAACCGGTGTGTTTTGACATGTCAATCAACTCCGATGCCCTTTTTATCGACTGAAATGCAGCTTCCGCAACGGCTTCTGGAGTGCCTATGAAAGTCACAACTGTTCGGTTCATTTCAAATCCGGGATCAACATTTAATAATTTTACACCGTCAACTGCCTCGATGGCATCGGTAATCTGTTTTATTGTTTCAGGGTTTTGTCCTTCAGAAAAATTTGGTACACATTCCAGTATTCGATCTTCCATTTTAATATCCTCGTATTTCAAAAAATGCAATTTTTAAATTTAGTGAATTGGCAGGGATATTATTTAGGAGAGATGTAAATTGGGTATCGACATTAAAATAATTTTATAAGAGCCGCAAATGACAGACAGACGAAATTTTATCAAAAGTGCACTTGGCATTTCAGCATTAATGGTAGTGGAATCTTTCACTTCTCCCATTCAAAAACTTATTGGTCCTGAAAATAAACACACTAATCTTGTAAGAAAAATTCGTGGCAGAGTTATGTCAGAAGGGAAACCCGTAAGTGGTGTGGTAGTATCCGACGGAGTTTCAGTAGTGCAATCCGGAATAGATGGATATTATGAATTTGATTCGCTTGTTGGACAAAAATTTGTTTATATCTCAAATCCAGCCGGTTATGAGATCGATACAAATGCAACAGGCACTGCCCGGTTTTATAAAAGGACAGGGGGAAGCACATCCGACCTTGATATGGGCTTCAACCTGAAACCTTCAGGTGATGACTCACAACATTCGTTCCTGCTGCTTGCCGATCCCCAGGTTTTGGACATGGAAGATGTAACTCTTTTTAACAATGAAACTGTTCCTGATGTGGCTGAATTTGTTTACGACAAAAAAAATATTTTTGGTGTCGCTTGTGGTGATATTGTTTTCAACGATTTAAAACTTTTCCCCGAGTATGAAAAAAGTGTAAAACGAATGGGAATCCCTTTTTACCAGGTGGTGGGGAATCATGATACAGACCATTCAGCAAAAACCAATGAAAAATCTGTTGAAACTTTTACGGAGTTTTTTGGACCCCACTATTATTCCTTCAACAAAGGAGAAATTCATTATGTAGTGCTTAATGATGTCTTTTGGACCGGCGATTATATCGGTTATCTTGATCAACCTCAAATAGATTGGCTTAAAAAGGACCTCTCATTTGTTGAAAAAGGGAAAACAGTTGTGATTTTTACTCACATTCCTCCTTACAACACTCAACATATCCGTGAAAATTCAGGGGATCCCAAAAAACATGTTATTGTCAGCAATCGAAAAATGATTTATGACATGCTAAAACCGTTTAAATCTTATATCATCACCGGACACATGCACGAAAGTGAATATATTGAAGAGGAGGGTGTTGAGATACATGTATGTGGAGCAGTTTGTGGTGCCTGGTGGACTGCCCCTACCTGTTTTGATGGAACTCCAAAAGGGTATGGCTTTTATGAAGTAAACGGAAATGATATCAATTGGAAATATAAATCAACCGGCAGAGCGTTAAGCCATCAGATGTCGCTTCAAAAAACGGGTAGCGAGGTTATGGCTAATGTTTGGGGGTATGATAAATATTGTAAAGTCAACTGGTATCAGGATGGAGTGGCAAAGGGTCAGATGGAAAAGAGAAGAGGAAAAGACCCCGAGACAATCAAACTTTTTGAAGGTGATAAAAAACCAAAAAAACATACATGGGTTGAGCCCGGAACCAACGATCATCTGTTTTATGCAAAACCTTCATCCGGTGCAAAAATGATAGTGGTTGAATTTGTAAATCGCTGGGGCGAAAAATTTACTGAGAGGTTTACCCTTTAATACTTTAAAAGCCGGAAGTGGGAATCAGTGATTTTCCACTCCCGGCTGCACTTTAAGCTAAAACTTCACTATTTTTTTTGATATTATTAATATAATCTGCTGAAACAAGCGCGGCAATGGTTCCATCTGCGACCGCAGTGGTAACCTGTCTGAACCTCTTAACAATCGAATCACCGGCAGCAAAAACCCCGGGGATATTTGTTTCCATATTCGAATTTACAATTATCTCTTTATTGGGATTTAGTGCAATTATCCCCTCCAAAGATTCGGTGTTTGGTACATAACCAATAAAGATAAAAACACCATCTATCTTCATTTCAGTAAGATCTCCCGACGGAATATGCTCAAGCTTAACACTTCGCAGTTTTTCATCACCCATAAATTGAGTGATTTTTGTTTCCATTATGAAATTGATCTTCTCATTCTTTTTTGCTTCATCAATATAATGTTCAAAAGCCTGAAAATGGTCAAATTGATGCACAATAGTAACTTTTGAGGCATATTTTGTTAACGAAACTGCTTCCTCAAGGGCTGCATTTCCGCCGCCGACAACTATAATTTCTTTATCCTGAAAGAAATCACCATCGCAGGTGGCACAGTAAGAGATACCCTTTCCCTTAAACTCAACCTCGCCCGGGGCACCAATCATTCTCGATTTTCCACCGGTGGCAATAATCACAGAATGAGCAGTGAATGTTTCTTTGTTATTTATTTCAACCGACTTAATTTCACCTTCGAGTTGCAGTGAAGTCACTTTCAGGTTTGAGCGAATTTTACACCCGAAACTCATTGCCTGCTGCTTCATTGTGCGCGCAAGTTCATAACCACTGATATGTTCCACTCCGGGATAGTTGGCAACCTCATGTGTGAGAACCAACTGACCGCCTACTGTCCCTTCGTTCAGTATCAGGGTTGAGACTTTTGCGCGAGAGAGATAAATCCCTGCGGTGAGCCCTGCAGCTCCGGCACCAATTATTATTGAATCAAAATGATTGTCCATTTTATTTCCCGAACTGCTCATCAAGAATTGAGGTTATCTGATCTCTCGACTGTATGCTGCTGGTTGCTTTTACGACTTTACCATTTTTATAATAAACGGTGAATGGAAGTCCGGCAAAGTTTCTGCATTCTTCCAGGTCCCTTATCACTTTTGCATCGGAGGAATCAAATGGCATATCCGCAAACTTGATGTTTGTGTATTCACTTTCAAGTTCTTCCATAACATCGTAAACGGGGATACACATTGGTCCCATTCTACCGCAGCATACCATCACATTTTCATTATTCTCTACTACTGATTTATGATCTTCTAAAGACTCTATATGAGTTAAGTTTGTTCTAAGTGACATATTTTCTCCAAAATTAAGAATTAATTGTTTTAATACTAATATGATGTGAGAAAATGAATTTGGATTCAGAACTACTTCATCAACACCAATTTCCGGCTTGCAGTAAAACTTTTTCCTGTAACATCGATCGAATTCAACCGATAAACATATACTCCAGATGTTAATCCATATTTTGTTGCATCAAGTGTCATTGAATGACTGCCTGCATCCATTGCTCCTGATTGGAGTATTGCCACTTCTTCTCCCTGCATGTTGTAAAGCTTAAGACTTACACTTCCTGCTTGTGGAAGATTAAACCGGATAACTGTTTCAGGGTTAAATGGATTTGGATAATTCTGTTCAAGAGCAAACGCTGATGGGATTTTAGTGTCCATCTCAATAATATTACTGTATTCAAACTTTCCATCATTATCCAACTGTTTGAGGCGATATGAAATTTTTCCGGTTGAAGATACAGGGTCGGAAAAGTTGTAATATTTGGGTGAGTTTGAGGTTCCGTGTCCCTCAATAAATGAAATTTTTTGCCAGTCTGTTGTGGTGGTTTTTCTCTCCACTTCGAAGCCGTAGTTATCCACTTCTGTTGCGGTTTGCCACGAGAGTTGAACTGCATTGCTTAGATATTTTGCAGAAAATGAAACAAGTTCCACAGGAAGAGCGGGATCAGATGGATCGGAGAGTGCAGCAAAACCATGAATTGCTTCACCTGCAATATCAAAAAAATTCCCGCCGACTAAAATTCTTGAGTGGTCATAATCGATTGCTATTGCATTTACAGAATGGCTCGCATTTGGATTCCACGAGGCAAGTCCTCCATCTGATTTGTTAATTGAGCCAATATAGTTCCTTGTCACTCCGGCAATTGTTGTAAAAGCTCCTCCCAGATATACCTGTGTTTCGCTCAGAGCAATTGCTTCAACACTCTCGTTTGCGCCCGGATTCCAGGATGTCGCAGTTCCATCTGAAGAATTTAAAGCTGCAATGTAATTTCTGGACTGTCCACCGATTGTTGTAAAATTCCCACCGGCATAAATAGTTGTTCCATCTACAGCAATGGAATAAACAAAATGGTTTGCATTTGGATTAAACGAATTTGCGAGTCCATCTGAGATATTTAATGATGCAATGTAATTTCTTGTCTGTCCACCAATACTGGAAAATACACCCCCCACATAAACTTGACTTCCTGATATATTAATTGAATATACCGCATTGTTGGCGTTTGGATTCCAATCGGTTAGACTCAAGTCTGCAATATTATAAGCTGCAAGTCTGTTTCGTGTCTGCCCGCTGATTGTCGTAAAATTCCCTCCGGCATATAATTTTCCATCATTTACATGCAGACATCTCACAGATAAATTTGGTGATGGGTCCCAACCTGTAGCCAACCCGGTAGTAACATCGAGAGCTGCCAAATAATTACGAGGTTGACCACCAATATTCGAAAAACTTCCCCCCACAAATACATTAGTACCACTTGTTGCTAATGAGTAAATAATTCCGTCATTGTCAGGGTACCAGTTGGTTGCTTCCCCGGTTAATGCATTCAAAGCTGCAATTCTATTTCTTAAAACACCCCCAATTGAATTAAAATTGCCCCCCGCATAAAGATTTGTTCCATCAACCGCAAGAGATAAAACTGCAACTTCAGCGTGTGCTGTCCATGAAGTAAGATTTCCGGTAGCCACATTCACAGCCGCTACTCTAAGTCTGGTTTGACCTGCAAAATTCTGAAACCAGCCACCCAGATATGCAATTCCGCCAGAAAACACAATGTTTTCAACCACTCCATCAGGATTTGGAGTCCAACCTGTTATTGCTCCGGTAGTAGCATCAAATGTTGCTAAATTAATTCGTGGCGTGCCGGCAATATTATCAAAATATCCGCTTACATAAAGTGTGTTCCCTTCCACCTCCAACATTTCAACACTGTTATCAGGATTTGGGTCCCAAGAAGTGGTGGCCCCTGTAGTTGCATCAATTGCGGCTAATTTATTTCGATCCAGACCACCCATTGTTAAAAAATATCCACCGACATATATGGTGTTTCCACTAAGCGCCATGGATCTAACCGTTGAGCCGGAGTTAGGATCCCAACCTAAAACAGCACCCGTGGATTTGTCAACCGCTCCTACATAGTTTCTGGGGACGCCCCCAAGTGTACGAAAACCTCCACAAAGAAAAACTGTCCCTCCACTAACAACAATTTTATTAACCGAAGCCCCGGCATTTGGATTCCATGAAGTTGGAACACCCGTTGTCGGATCCAGTGCAGCTATCTTCCCCCTTGCTAAACCCCCGATGTTGCTAAAATTCCCCGCAACATAGAGCACACCATCAACCAATTCGAGGTCATAGACTGTGTTGTTTGGTGCCGGGTTAAAATTGGGATCAACCGTTCCATCAGAATTAATGTGAGCAAGGTTGTTTCTGACCAGACCTCCAACTTTGGTAAAATTGCCCCCGATATACCAACCCCCGCTTCCATCAGAAATTACGCTGTTTACAGCATTATTCACCCTGGGCATCGAGGTGTTTAGTTCACCGGTGGAAATACTTAACTCGGTTCCCTGCCCCGTATATCTGCCAACATAATCGAAATTTCCACCAATGTAGATAGTGTTACCTGTTTGAACGATGGCATTTACAATTCCATCCGTCATCCAAATGTTTGGATCATGGGTTTGAGAATAGGTTAAATTTGAAAAAGATATAAAAAGGGCTACCGCTACAATAATTTTCATCTGCTGCTCTTCTGTTTTATTATTAAAATTCAGAAAGATTTACAACATTTAATTGCTAAACCGGAAAAGTGCGTAACATTTCAGGGCAATTCGCAGTTGTGGAATCTTATTTAGTAAATATCAATTGGATTTGGTATGAAAATACCGGACGAAAAAGATATGAAGGGATTTTAGAGCAGGTTTGCTTTGGGGAGTTTAATAATAACGGAAAGCCGGTAGTTGAATATGCAGGTGCTATGCCTGCTTAAATTCGTACCTCAGTCCTAACCTGGAAGAATGGCTTACACGACTTTCCGGATTATTATTAATTATAATCTCTAAAAAGAATTACCTCCAGGACTAATGAAAAAAAATTGTTAACTAAACCTCACAAAACCTGATTCCAATTTAGCACTAATTTTAATGTCAGTCAAGTATTATCCCAAAAGATTATTAATATATTCTGATTTTGTGATTTAAAAGGCATAACACGGGTCGTTTTGGGGAAGTTGCAATAATAAAAAGGCAGGACTGTCTAAACAGTTTCGAGGAGAAACCTGAGTCCTGCCTGTATTGATCTCCGCAGTTAATCCGGCGGATAAAAAATATTACAAATTAAAATACATCTTGAATTCGAACGGATGAGGCATGGTGCCAATCGCTGAAATCTCTTCGTGTTTAATTTTCATCCACTGTTTAATCAGTTGATCAGTGAAAACTCCACCGCGTTTTAGAAATTCATTATCCAGTTCAAGAGCATCAAGAGCTTCATCGAGGTTTCTTGGAAGGAAACTCAATTTATCGCGGTTTTTATCACTCATGTCAAGTTTTTCTGATGGACCAAAACCTTCGGTTTCAGGGTCAATTTTATTAACCACGCCATCAATGCCGGCGAGAAGTATTGCACTTAAACAGAGGTATGGGTTTGCAGTAGCATCAGGAGGTCTGTATTCAAACCTCGTCTCATCGGGATTGTTGATATATTTTGGAATCCTGATTGCAGATGCCCTGTTACCCTGTCCATAAGTGAGAACTACGGGTGCTTCAAATCCGGGCACAAGTCTTTTATATGAGTTTGTTGAAGGGTTCGTGAATGCAGAGAGAGCTGCGCCATGTTTCAGGATACCACCCATAAAATATCTTGCCTGATCATTCAGATTGGCATATTTCCCTTTTTCATAAAATGCATTTTTCCCATTTTTTGTGAGATAAAGATGAACATGCATTCCATTACCCGCCTGCTGATACATCGGTTTTGGCATAAATGTTATGAACAGGTTCTCTCTCCGTGCATAATTCATCAAAACATATTTTGATGTTACGATATTATCCGCTGTGGTGAGCAGATCGGAAAAATATGTTTCAATCTCCTGCTGACCTCTCTCACCTACTTCATGGTGGTGATATTTTACATCAACACCCACCTGATTTAACAGGCGACAAGCTTCGTCTCTGAAATCATCATAAACATCAAATGGATTTGCAGCGTGATATGCATTTTTGTGGAATTCTTCAGCGTGTTCAAGTTCATAATATGATGAGGCGGTTCTTGTGTCATATTTAACTTTGGAGAAGATATAAAATTCAAACTCGGGACCCCACATCGATTTGTCCGCATCGGTATATTCCTGAAGTAATTTTTCCACTTTTTTCGCCATATATCTTCCATCCTGTGGGAATGGAGATCTTTTTTCATCAGTAAGGTGAACTGTGGAATAAAAACTGAGTGTTGGGGCATCCCTGAAAAGGTCGATAACAGCAGTTGACAGATCTGGAATCTGAACCATGTCGCTGTTTTCAACTTTTGAGAATCCGTAACTTGAAGCGTCGAAACCAACTCCCTCAGACATTAATTTTTCCAATATCCCTTTCCTTACTGGAAGTGAAATATGATGGAGTCTGCCGGTAAGATCGATACTTTTAAGGTCGATAACCTGTATTCCCTTCTCTTCAATGAGCCGGTTACAGTGATTTAATAAATTAGTATTCATTTTGATCTCAATTTTCTTTATTTAGTATGTAAACTTAAATCATTTTTACACAAGATAAAAACAGCAATTTACCTTAATAATTAAGGTTGTTTGTCTCTTTACAAGACTTTTGATTGATCATTACCTTAATATGTAAAAAATTTTAGCACTTTAACCTTAATTACTTAAATTTATTAGGCTAAAAAAATATTTCAGAATATCCAATATTTTTACATATTAAATGAATAAAATATGTGGTAAATTTAGGAAACATAATTCCGGAACCATTAAATCCATATCCGGTGCTTTCACCAGCTTAATTGAGACCTAAATGTTTAAACATCTCGCTTTTATCGGTTCACTGATCCTGTTTGTTGCCTTTGCAGCTGTGATAGCTGTTAACAAACATGCAGAGCAGAAAATCGTAAAGTCGCATCTTATGGCATTAAATGATTCAACAAAAAACAACAAATCCGAAGACCAGATGAAAGATAAAACAGTTAAAACTGAAGCTGAATGGAAAAAAATCCTCACAGATGAACAATATTACATTATGCGTGAAAAAGGAACGGAACGCCCTTATACCGGAAAATTTTGGGATCACAAAGAAACCGGTACCTACAAATGTGCGGGATGTGGTGAAGTTTTGTTTGAATCGATAACAAAATTTGACGCTCACTGCGGCTGGCCAAGTTTTTACGCCCCTGGTGATTCAAGTGCAATTGCCGAATCTTCTGACTATTCCCATGGAATGGTGCGCACAGAAGTAACTTGCAATAAATGTGGTGCTCATTTGGGACATGTGTTCAACGATGGACCAAAACCGACCGGCCTTCGTTATTGTATCAATTCCGCTTCTCTTACTTTTGAGAAAAAATGATATAAACGATTCAAGTTTAATTCGTTAATTCTCATTAAATTGGAGATTGAAATATTTAGAAAATAAAACATGTACAAACTATTTCTTCCCTTTCTCCTCTTTGCCCTTGCACAGGCTCAAAATCAGGAAATCACAATGATGTCACCAATTGAATTGAGACACAAACTTCACGCAAATCCTGAACTTATGTTCGAGGAATTCGAAACAACCCGGCTATTAAAGCAAAATATTGAAAAAATTCCGGGAGTTGTTATTCACACTCCAACCCCGACCGGGCTTGTGATAGAATATACTGTGAATTCAGGCGACTACCTCCTTTTTAGAGCCGACATTGATGCACTTCCAGTTGTTGAGGAAACCGGGATTCCGTTTGCCTCTGCAAATGGAAAAATGCACGCTTGCGGACATGATGTCCACACTGCAATCCTCTATCAATTCTTGAAAGAAGTGGTTAACGATAAAGTTAAACAGAACCTGATTTTTGTTTTCCAGCCGGCTGAAGAAGGGGGTGGCGGAGCCGATATCCTTATAAAAACGGGTCTTCTTGATAAATTCAAAATCACAAAAGCTTTTGCCTTACATGTAAACGACGATTTTGACGCTGGTGTAATAGCATCCACCAAAGGCACTCTCTTTGCAGCTTCGAATGCAATTGGCATCAATTTCACCGGGAAGCAGTCGCATGTTGCATTTCCGCAGAACGGAATAAACGCATTTGACGGGTTGATGTTATTCCTCCAAAAAGCCAAGGCGACGGTTAATTCTTCAGGTAAAAAAATCCTTTTTGGTTATGGAAAAATCACTTCCGGAATCGCAAGAAATATCGTTCCCCCAACAGCCAGATTTGATGGCTCTTTGAGAGCTTTAAAAATCGAAGACTTTAAATGGTTCCTCGACGAACTTTTTAGAATCGGTATCGAAGTTGAAAACGAGACTAAAGTAAAATGTGAAGTTGTTCACGACAACAACCCTTATGTAGAAGTTACCGTAAACGATAAACTGTATGATGATTTAAAACCTGCGCTCGAAAAAGACTTTAAGTTTATCGACTGTGGAAGCAGGTTCACAGGTGAGGACTTTGGCTTTTTTAGCAAAAAATACCCCTCCTTCATGTTTTGGCTTGGCACTTCAAAAGGTGAGAGATTTGGATTGCACACTCCCCAATTCCTGCCCGGCGACGATATCATTGCTCTCGGAGCAAGGGCATTTCGTATCATCCTTAATCAACAAACCGAAGAAAATCCGTAACGGGTATTCAAATGAAAACCCTCACTATAAAAATATTCTTTCTTCTCCTATTCTCGTCCTCCCTCTTCGCACAGGATGTTTGGAAAGATCTGGAGAAAAAAATTGTAACGCTCCATGACTCTGACAAAATTGACCTTTACCTCGAATTTACCTGGAAGAACAGAGGAGATCACCCCCAGCTCTCCATAAAAGCGGGGAAACTGGCTCTCCGGACCATAGAACAAAACGAATTTTTTACAAAAAAACCTCTCGCTTTAAATTATCTTGGCGTGATTTACCGAAATCTTGGTGACTATAAAGAAGCCCTGTCATTCTTTTCAAGAGGACTTGAAGCTGCAAAAAAGTATGACGACAAAACTCAACTCGCCCATGCCTACAATAATCTCGGAAGTCTCCACCGGCTTATGGGTAACGGCTCTCTTGCAATTGAACAAACCTTTAAAGGTCTTAAAATATTTGAAGAGTTAAAAGACTCTGCCGGGATGGCTTTTTGTGCCCTTAACCTCGGGGTGCTCTACAGCAACCAGAAAAATTATAAACGGGCTATCGAATACCTGCAAAGAGTTATCGATATAAGAAAAAGAATTGGTGACAAACCGGGGGAACTTACTGCTCAAGTGCGGATTGCTGAAGTATATTTTGAACTCGCAGACTATGAAAAGGCGTATTCAATTTATCTCTACACCCTCGACGAACATAAAAAGCGAAACGAAGAAATTGGAATGGCGTTCGCCTACGGAGGTTTATCAACGATCTTTTTCGCAAGAGGCGATTTTAATGAAGCTTTGAATTATCGGCTAAAATCACTTGAGATTAACAGTAAAATCAATCAAAATGTGGCGATTATTTCAGACTATTGCCAGATAGCACTTATCCAGGCAAGATTAAACAACTTCCCATCGGGTAAAAACTACCTCGACAAAGCTGTTGCTCTTGCAAAAACCATTAAGTCGTTCTACTTCTCTTTTACTGTATATAATGCCGCATCAGAGTTTTACGGTTTGCAAAGCGATTTCAAAAATGCATTTAACTATAGCCAACTTGCATCGCAGATGAAAGACTCAATCAGAGCCCTCGAGGGTCTCGAAAAAAGTGCACAAATTGAAGCTGTTTACAAAAATGAGCAAACCGAACGGGAAGCAGAACTTGCCCAGATTCAACTCGCAAACAAGGAACAGGAAACAACCTATCTCTACCTTATTATCCTTGTGGTTGCCGGGCTTTTTATTTTTGTTTTTTATGCCTACCGTCAAAAACGGAAATTGAACCACGAATTGAGAGAGATCAACCAGTTTAAAGATAAACTTTTTAGAGTTATTGCCCACGATCTCAAAAATCCTTTTTTTGTTGTTCTCGGATACTCTGAAATGCTTCTCGACGATTTTGATACACTTACTGATCAAGAAAAACTTAACTTCATTAACAATATCAAACATGTGACACTAAATAATTATCAACTTTTGGAGAACCTGCTTGAATGGTCGCAATCAAATCTTAAAATCATTCAACCAAAATTTGAGGTTATAAATCTTTCGACCATATCACAAAAAGCCATCGACTTGTTAAAACATTCTGCAAAAATGAAAATGATTACGATGACTATGGATGTGCCAAAAGAATTAACGATGAATACAGATCAGAATCTGATCTATTCAATTTTGCGGAATCTTCTTGGCAACTCCTTAAAATTTACAAACAGAGAAGGCAATGTTTCTTTAAAATGGTTCGAAAACCACGATTCCGTTCATCTCGAAGTTGAAGATAATGGAATTGGCATGAACCCCCTTATCCTCGAAAAAATTCTTGAAAATAAAAACATCAACCGCACAAAAGGAACTGAGGGTGAGGGAGGTTCGGGCATCGGGCTTTCTCTGGTTTACGAATTTGTGCATAAATTGGGTGGCGACATCGCAATTTCTTCCTCCGAAGGAAAAGGAACAAAATTTTCAATTATTTTCCCAAAAATTGCATAATTTCAAATTAGTGTTACAAATTTTTTGAAAGGAACATCATGAATTATGGTTTGATTGGCGCATCCGGTAAAATGGGTCAGGAGATCATCAAATATTTCTCCGAACAGGGACACACTGCTGTCTTCACTCTTGATCTTGATGGTATGAGACAGGATGGAATTCCGGAAATATTGCTCGATTTTTCGCAACCCCAGGTTTTTGATACCGTTTTATATTATGTCGAAAAATTTAATTGCCCTTTGGTCTCCGGAACCACCGGACTCTCTTCGGAACAGATTAATCTCCTGAAAAAACTTGGAGATAAAATCCCGGTCGTTCAAAGTTTTAGTTATTCCAAAGGCATTCAGGTTCTGCTTAAATGTGCCGAAATACTCTCTTCAGACCTTCCCGATTGGGATACTGCTATCTCAGAGATGCATCACCGGCACAAAAAAGACCAACCTTCGGGCACTGCACTAATGATAAAAGATGCCTTAAAAAAGGAAGTACCGATTACCTCCCAGCGGCTGGGTCATATCCCCGGTGATCACACCGTCTTTTTCGCAGGAAGTGGCGAAGTGTTATCATTAACCCATTCAGCAACTGACAGAAGATTCCTCGCCGAAGGCATCCTCCAGGCTTGTAAATTTATCCTCGCAAAACAATCCGGCTTCCACACATACAAAGATGTCGTCTTTGGGGGGTGAAGAAGCAATTGATAAAACAGATACCTGCAACTGATTCAGATTTCTCCGAAATCATCAGAAACAACAATTATTATATCGACAAAACCCGATATATTCCTTATTTTGAGGAATCTCAGAGGAAGTTTGCGGTTTTTCTTCGTCCCAGAAGATTCGGAAAATCTCTGTTTTTATCAACACTTCACTATTATTATGGTATCGAACATAAAAATTCATTTCAGGAATTGTTTGGTAGCTATTTCATCGGAGATCCCAAGAATACCACAACAACCGCAAACTCTTATTACATTTTAAGATTTGATTTTAGTGGAATTTACACTCAGAACAAAGATACTCTCCAAAAAGATTTTACTGCCCGGGTTTTTGCCGGAATTAGCTCTTTCCTCGATCGTTACGGTTTAAATTCTGATAAATTGGCAAAAGATAAAATTGACTCCACCTCCGGACATTCTTCTTTAGAAAGCTTTTTCCGATTATTGAGCGAAGACAATTTTAAGGGCAGGATATTTATTTTGATCGATGAATACGACTACTTTACAAATGAGCTTTTCTCTTTTGATCTTGAATTTTTTAAAGATATTGTCACAAGAAACGGTTGGGTAAGAAAATTTTATGAGACAATAAAAATCTATGTTGGTGCCGGATATGTCAGTCGTTTCTTTGCTACCGGTGTAACTCCTGTAACTCTTGATGCCATGACAAGTGGTTTTAATATAACCAGGAATCTTACATTCCAAAGTGAACTGCACGAAATGATGGGGTTTACTGAAGCTGAGGTTCTGGAGATGATCAACGGTACATTTGAAGAGCCTGAGAGCCTGAACATAGATCAAATAATTTTAGATATTCGAGCATGGTATAATGGCAGTCGATTTTCAGATGAGGGTGCTCAAAAATTGTATAACCCACAAATGATGTGTTATTTTTTGGACAGCTTGAAGCGGACGGGCAAATATCCAAATCCAATGGCTGATATTACCGTTGCCTCTGACTACGCAAAAATATCTAGAATAATGGACTTGATTCCGGGTAGAATATCTTCGGAAATTATTGATGAAGTGCTTGAAAATGAAAGTATCAGGGAAGGACTCACTCTTCAGTTCAATTTTGAATTAAATATTTCTAAAGTGGATTTGGTTTCTCTTCTCTTTTATAATGGATTGCTCACGATTGAATCTGTTCGTGCAAACACCTACACTTACATCGTCCCCAATTATGTAATAAAACAATTGTATTGGGCTTTTTTCAGGAGCAAGTTGTCTCAAAAATTAGACTTCGAATACTCGAATCCTGTTGTAACCGATCTCGTGGCACAGATGGGAGAAGAAGGAAAAATCGATTTATTGATCGAATGTGTGAACAACATATTCAAAAAGTTATCAAACCGCGATTTGATAAACTACAAAGAGATCGATTTAAAGCTCCTCTTTGTATCTGTACTTTCCATGAGTCCGGAATACATATTATATTCAGAGTTTGAATCAGACAGGAAATACACTGATCTGTTTGTCCTTCGAAATTCCGAATACAATCTGAAATATCAGTACCTTTTTGAATTTAAGTTTATAAAAGATGAAACCGAAGATAAATTTGAAAAGGTGAAAGAAACAGGACTAAAACAACTTTCCGATTACATCAAAACAGAAAAAATATCATCCATCGACTCCCTTAAGGCATACCTGATAATCTATAGCGGCAAGAAACAAGGAAGATTTTTTGAGGTGGGGTGATTTCAAACGATGGAATAATATCAACTGACAAACTTGCCAAACTCGTTTAAAATAAGAAACGCCCCGGCTAAGGGCGTTGGCCCTAAGATGCTATCTTAGGGGGGGTAAAATAAAGTTGTTGTCAGGTTGTAATCTCTTTAAAGTCGCTTATCTCTTTCAAGGTGTGTTGCCTTCTCCCAAGAGAAAGTACACCCTTCACGCCAACATATCCTGACTTTTTTATATGAGCTCTGTACGCAATTTCATACTCATCCGCATTCAAATGAACTTTTGCATTAACTATTTCTGAGTCAACTAACAAAGCCAGCATAACCTCTCCTTCTCTTCTTCCATCTTTACCTTCATTTCCATTCAAGCTCTCGACTGTTCCCACAAAGGTATCGGAGGATGGAGCCTTTTCAGGATATAAGCGTTGTTTAAATTCATCAATTTTTACCTTGTACTCATAATGAAATTTTACCGAAGCCGGAGGAAATTTTGATGCGATACTCTTCAATTTTTTGTTGAAATTAGGACTATACCTGAATCGCAATTCAAAAGGTACTTCTGTTACTGATGGGAAAAAATTAGAAAGCGCATCACACAGATTATAAGAAAGTTCTGGTGAACTCGACTGTTGTTGTTTTTCTAACAGTTCATCAAGTTTATTTGATGTTATCGCATTTGTCAAAGAATATGATGTTGAATTTATCAATTCAAACACACTTCTTCCAAATGGTTTTATTTTCTCTTCTCCAAAAAGATTTTCACTCGTAAATTCATCCGCACTTAAAGGATATGATATGTTAAGAATAAAACTCCCTTCCTCGGTATGGCGAAACCTCGCCTTTTTCAGAAGTTCATTAGATTCATTTCTATATAATCTTGGGTGAAACAATGCAGGATTGATTATTGAACTCCCGGCCGCCAATAACATCTGCTTGGCTGCTTCGATGGAATCAACAGCATCTTGAAAAGAAATCGAATTTATCCGATTTTCGTTTGAATAGTATCTTAGACTAATCAAATCATCATTGAGTGTCCTGATCTCATTTATAACTTGAAATCGGTTCTTTTTCGTAAATCCAGTCAATTTATCGAGAGCCAATGATACTTGGTTAACAAAGTCAGGATTTTCATTATCAGTTGGAAAGACCAACTGTTTATAATCTTTGTCGGGACTATTCAAAACAAACAAGCCGTCTTGAATTGCAGCATCGATCAGTGTCCAACCAATTGCTAATGCGTAATCTCTTAGTTCAATAGGTTTTAAATCCAAGTTTGTCATTAACTATACCTCATATTTTGGCACATCATTCTTCGCGATTCTAATGCAAAGCGATATAAGATTTTCAGGTGTAAGTAAATTCTCTTTTGGCAATTTTATTGTAACCATTGATTTATTATCTGTTGCCGGAGCATCATAAAGAGAAACCCAATAAGCAGCTTTTTTCAAAATAAGCTCCTCTGGGGAACATTTAAGCCAGTCATCTGAATTTTTCGGCAATAATAAGACAACTAGTATTCTGCGGGGGTGTCCACTAAAATCTCGTAACTTATCGTATAGTTCAACAGAATTTAATTGATATCTAATATTAGAATTGTTATCCACGGAAAAATTGTAAGTCGATTTTAACTGAATTCTCAGAGGAACATCCGTAATGTAGGTTCCCGGGATCTTATCAAAAAACTCAACTGTTGCATCGGTTCCATAATTGTCACTGTGCCGATTGTTACTATAACAATTTAGTCCCGCTTTCGAGGCAACAGCGTGAAGATAAGCGTATCCAAGTTCAGATTCAATATTATTTGTTGAAAGAGGCATAAAATTAACTATATGTTACACAAATTTTTTCGAGTCCTACAAACTTACTAATATTTTTTCAAAACCTTATGGTTTTCTGATATTTTTGACCATTCTTCATTTCCCCTTTCGATATCAACTGTAATTTCCTATCTTTGCCTTCCGCTTTTAGTCGAATATTATCTTCTTTTTAACAAGAATTGGAATTGTATGCCCAAAATTAAAGTAGCTGTCCTTGGTGCCACGGGAAGTGTGGGACAAAAATTTATTCAACTTCTTGAAGATCATCCTTATTTTGAATTGTGTGAACTTGGAGCTTCCGACCGCTCTGCGGGGAAGAAATATAAGGATGCAGTTAACTGGTTTATGACTTCACCAATTCCCGAAGGGATTGGGGATCTGATAGTAAAAAACTGCGAACCTCCGTTTGAAAGCAGAATCGTATTCTCGGGACTTGACTCTTCTGTTGCAGGAGAAATTGAAGAAAATTTTGCAAAAGCAGGCTATATCGTTGTATCAAATTCAAGGAATCACAGATTTGATCCTGATGTACCACTACTAATCCCAGAAGTTAATGGCGATCACCTTCAACTGCTGTCAATTCAAAAATACAGCGGAGCAATAGTAACAAATCCAAATTGTTCAACGATTGGTATGGTGATGGCATTAAAACCACTTTTTGATAATTTTGGACTGGAATCCGTAAATGTGGTGACTATGCAGGCTCTTTCGGGGGCGGGTTATCCCGGTGTTTCGGGACTTGATTCCACCGACAATATAATCCCTTTTATCAGTGGTGAAGAAGAAAAGTTGGAGACAGAACCACTTAAAATACTGGGGAAATTTAACGGTTCAGGAATTGATCACACGGATATCAGGATCAGTGCATCCACAAACAGGGTACCTGTTCTTGACGGACACACCGAATCCATTCAGGCAAAGTTAAAAAGTAAAGCCACTAAAGAAGATATTTTAAAAGTATGGAAGGAATTTTCAGCTGAGCCTCAAGCGTTGATGCTTCCGTTCGCTCCAATTAAACCAATCCACTATTTTACTGAAGACAGATATCCTCAACCCCGTTTACACCGTAACATTGATAAAGGAATGGCAACCTCGGTGGGAAGACTTCGCGAATGTAATATTTTTGATTACAAGTTTACGGTCTTATCCCATAACACTGTAAGAGGTGCTGCAGGTGGTGCAATACTTTGTGCTGAATTGATGGTGAAAAAGGGTTTGATTTAACCTTTTTGTTAGAAAATAAAAAAGTGCCGAAGATTTTTCTCCGGCACTTTTACATTTAAAGGGTTCCGATTGGCTAAAGTATGGTTTACTTTTTTAAGATTTCTCTCAACACTCGCTTGGTCTCATCGGGGAAGTCGCTTTTAAGCATCCACTCGGCATAACTTTTTTCATCTTTCACCCGTTTACCCTGATGTTTGCCAAAATTGTAAACAACATCGTTTTTGTCATTGTAAACAAGTTTTCCTGCGATATCAGCTTTACGAACAGACCCACTTCCGGTGAATTTTATGATATCTTCAAGAGTGGGACCAATATCTGAATATTTTTCAGTCTGGGCAATAAAAACTTCCTTTGTGGCAGTGATGTCGGCTTCGGCTGTGTGGGCATTAGAGATCGATTTATTGCAATAAAATCGATAAGCAGTTGCCAGATTTCTTGGCTCACCCGGATTGCCGGGGGCTCTTGGTTCTTTTTTTGTATAGATTTGATACGGGTCGATGGTAAGTATTCCCGAAGCCGGAAATTCGATTCCGATTCTCTTAAATTCCATCCTGATAAGAGGGAGGTCGTAGTTAATTATATTATACCCCGAGAGATCACACCCATCAAATATTTTTAACAGTGATGGAGCAAGTTCTTTAAATGTCATCTGATTAGCCACCATCAAGTCACTGATACCGTGAATTTTACTCGCTTCTTTTGGAATCGCCCTCTCCGGGTTTACCAAAAGAGTCAAAATTTCTTCTTTCCCGTCAGGGAACAGCTTTAGAAGTGAAATCTCGACAATTTTCTCTTTTTCAACATCAATTCCTGTTGTTTCCAGGTCAAAAAATACAATCGGACGGTTTAATTTAAGCTTCATAATCTGATCTCTGACAATTTTTGTTTTCAAAGATTCATATTATTGATTTTATCGCACACTTCCAAGATTTTTCGGAAATTTTTTAATCCCAATCAAAAGGCTACCCGTCTTTTTATTCGAGTAGCCATTAAATTGGATGCTATTTTCATACAGTTGCGGCAACTTCTTCAAGAGTTGGATAATCGGTATATCCTCTTTCGCCACCACCGTAAAAGGTTTCATGTCCAAGGAGTTGATTAAGAGGAGCGTCCACTCTAAATCTCTCCGGCAGATCGGGATTTGCTATAAAAGGGACACCAAATGAGACCATGTCTGCATCACCTGAAGCAATCACGGCATTCGCTTTTTCCTTTGTGTAACCTGCATTGATTATAATATTTCCATCATACATCGGTCTAAAAACTTTTGCAACTCCATTTTTGAAGATATGATATTGCTGTTGGTCTTCGTTTGGTGTTGGACCTTCCAATAGATGCAGATAAGCAAGATTAAACTTACTGAGATTTTTAATCACATAACCATACGATTCAGCAGGATTTAAATCCAACATTCCACCGTTAAATCCCGCGGGCGAAAGGCGAATTCCCACTCTATCTGATCCGATTGCCTTCACAACAGCTTCCACCACTTCAAGTGCAAATCTTCCTCTGTTTTCAACGCTTCCGCCATATTTATCATCTCTTCTGTTGCTGTTTGAGTTGATAAACTGATCAACAAGATATCCGTTTGCTCCATGAATCTCAACTCCATCAAACCCTGCTTCCATAGCCAAAAGAGCTGCTTTTGCATAGTCATTCACTACACCCGGAATTTCTTCGAGTTCAAGCGCTCTTGGAGTTTCAAGATCAAGCATCCCCTTGTGTGTAAATTGTTTTCCCGGGAATCCAACGGCTGAAGGAGCCACCGGAAGTTCCCCATTGTGAAAGACAGAATGTGACTGCCTTCCAACATGCCAGATCTGTGCAAATATCTTTCCACCCTCTGCATGAACTGCATCTGTTACAATCTTCCATGCCTTTGCATGTTCCGGGGTGTTTATACCCGGTGTCCAGGGATAACCAATTCCTTGTTCGGATATCTGGGTACCTTCCGTGATGATTAATCCTGCTGATGCTCTCTGCGCATAATACTTCGCAGTCAATTCGGTAGCAAATGTCTCCGGTGCACGACTTCTTGTCATGGGAGCCATCACGATTCTGTTTTTAAGGTCAATATTTCCGATTTTAATGCCTGTAAAAAGATTCTTTTCCATTGTTTTTTCCTAAAATAAAAAATTAACTGCAACAATATATGTTATAACATATTATGTTGCAACATTAATTTTAATACCCTTTAAAATAATAGAAACTTTAGCGATTGTTTAAGCGACTATCGGCTAAAATCCTAAACCATCTATCCGGAGCCACCCTTTGCCGAATGAACATAAACCCATATCAGGCATTAATCGTGTTTGATTACTCGCTTCTATCGTTTGAGAAAATGTACCTGATATCACACCACTCCCGTAAAATGAAAATTTCATTATGAATTTCAAAAATAAATACTCATTTTAATCACTGTATTTAATAATTATTTATCGAGATTATAATGAAAAAGTTTTTACTCCTTTTTGCATTCATTTCTTTCGCAATACTTCCTCAAATCTGGCAAGGACAAACGCTGAATCCCCCCTACAGGTTAAACGATGTTGACTTCCAAACCGATGTTGGTATGGCTGTTGGTGAGGGTGGTGCCGTATTTATGAAAAATTCCTATCTACAACCCTGGACACTGTTTCGCACCGGTTCACCATCCGATTGGCTAAATGCTATCGACATGCATGGAATTGACGTCTGGATGGTAGGAGAAAACGGAATGGTTTTACGATGGGACTTCAGTTCCCAGGTTTGGACTCAGAGACAGCTAAACACCTCCGAAAATCTGCAGGATGTGCTTTTTGTCAGCCCTGAGATTGGATATATTGTTGGATTTGGAAGCACAGTCTTCAAAACAACTGATGCAGGTCAGACCTGGGTAAAAACCAATTTTAACCTCAATAACTACGGTATAACTTCAATTGCCGTCGCAACAGATTTAATCGGAATATTGGGATCAACAGCACCTTCGGCTACAGAAAGTCAGGTATTGATAACCACAAATGGCGGTTTAGGCTATTTCCCGATCACTGTTCCCTATGTAGGAGGTATTTATCATGTGTCGGCCCCCTCTGCCCAGGTGTTGTACGCTGCCGGTGAGTTTGGTCTGCTAAAATCCACTAATGGCGGGGTATCCTGGCTTAATTTAACACCAAATCTCCCCGGTTACGCTTATCCCGGTGATATGTTTTTTTATGACAATCTTAAAGGAGTGGTGGTCTTAAACAGTGGTATCATCTACAAAACTTCCAATGGAGGTCTATCCTGGGATAGTGAAACAATTTTTGATGTAGGAACAGGCACTGCCCTTGGTATGTTTACCAATGACCTCGAAAACATCAGTGTTGTCGGTTATGGAGCTAAACAGGCATGGACCCGCTACCCGCCGATTGAACTAACTCTCGATAGTGTATCAGTGTTTGCCGGTGACACAGTTAAAATCCCACTTCGAGTTTCAAAGGTCCCGGCAGGTTATCATGGATTTTCTGCTCAGATATACCTGAATAACTTTTCACCCAAACTTCAGTTTATCGGCGTAAAACCGGAGGCAGGAACCTTGATGGGAGCCCATAACTGGAGCTTTTATACAAATCAAACCGCTGAGAACCTGCGATTTATATCATACGGATCTGAACCATTCAGCACAAACGGAATACTCTGTTATCTGCAATTTAAAGCCACACCTCCCGATCCAACAAAAAGAGATTCAGTGTTTATTCGGTTCGATTCGGCATATTTTAACACAAACAATTATCCCGTGATCACCAACAAAGGGAAGGTGATGATCAAAACCCGATTTCCCGGTGATGTTGATCTTAACGGGGTAGTGCAAGCGTTTGATGCCTCCATGGTTCTTCGTTATCTCGTTGGTGCCATTACGCTTGATCCTGAACAATTGGGAAATGCCGAAGTTACAAACAATACTACAATAACCGCAGCTGATGCTTCCACAATTGCACAGTATGTCGCCGGACTCATTCCTTCCCTGCCATGGGGCAATTTCCCTGATGCGATGGGAACGCCACAAATGGTTGATGTTAACTATCAGCCGGGACAGGTAATTGAAGTGCCTGTTTACTTGAATGAGGCTGATAATATTTACACTCTTGAGGGTAAAATCTCTTATGATGTTTCAGCTTTTCAATTTGAGGGATTACAATTTAACTCTCAATTTTCAGGTGCCATGAGGGAGATTAACCCCGTTGATGGAGAAGTTAATTTCGCAATTGCCGCTCTTCAGGAGACTAATTTGTCACCCAATCAGCCTGTTATGAAACTTCGCCTGTCGTATCTGGGCAGTCTTAATGGTAACACAAGTACAGTTAGCCTTTCAAAATTAAGACTAAACGAAGGTACAGAATTGATCAATGCTGCTCAATCGCAGATTTTGATAATAACTGATGTGAAAGAGAACCTTCAAATTCCGATTGAATATGGACTTGACCAAAACTTCCCAAATCCGTTTAATCCAAGTACAATTGTTCGATTTGCCATCCCCGAGGCAGGATATGTCAGCCTTAATCTTTACGACCTTCAGGGTGAGGTTATCGCCGAACTTCACAGTGGCGACCTGGCTGCAGGTTACCATTATATCACAGTGGATGCAACAAAACTAAAACTTTCCTCCGGAGTGTATCTTTACAAATTGACTTCAAATAACTTCACAGCCACTAAAAAGCTTGTTTTAATGAAGTAATTGATTCGTAAATGAAACTAAATTAACATTTCACACGGATGAAATGGATTTGCCGGATAATAAATACTCCGCTATCCCGCTTCATCCGTGAATTTTATTGTATAATTGCATAACAACAATTGCAATTTTTAAGACCTTGAAAACAAAGCTATCTGCCCCCCCTTTGCGTTCTTCGCGTCCTTTGCGGTTTAACATTACTTCGAGGTCGTCATAGACAATACTCCCGGACACAAACAGGTCAAAAAATGGTTTAAAGCACAAGAATGGAAACCGTTCAGTTTTCAAGAAAATGTATGGACTTCCTTCTGCGAGGGGAAAAGTGGACTTATCCACACCTCAACAGGTACAGGTAAAACATACGCAGCACTTCTTGGGCTTCTGATTGAAGAAATCAACTCACCCGACTATCGCAAAAATCTGAAAAAATTTCAGGCAGCACTTGATCCTCAAGAATCAAAAAAGCAATCGAGGAGAAAAGCTCCCGACACTTCGCCTCCAATAAAAATGTTATGGATTACTCCACTTCGGGCACTTGCCAATGATACACTCCGTTCATTAAAAACTGCTGTTGATGAACTTTGTCCCTGGTTTTCAGTTGAATTAAGAACGGGTGATTCTTCTCAATCCACACGAAAACGGCAGGCAGAAAAACTTCCCACAATCTTTATAACCACCCCTGAATCACTTTCATTAATGATCTCATACCCCGGATTTGAAGAGAGGTTCAGATCCCTTAAAGTTGTTGTAGTTGATGAATGGCACGAACTTATTGGGTCAAAAAGGGGTGTTTTAACAGAACTTGGCCTTGCAAGAATCAGAACAGTGACTGAAGATATCCGCCTTTGGGGAGTTTCAGCGACGCTTGGCAATACAAAAAAAGCTCTTGAAGTTTTGCTTGGTCGGTGGTCTGAAGAAGCTGTAATGATCGGCTCGGGGAAGGGGAAAAACATTGAAATAGTTACACTGCTCCCTGAAATAATCGAACGGTTTCCGTGGGCAGGGCATCTTGGAATAACGATGCTTAATCCCGTGATTGATATAATCGAAAGTTCAAATTCGACACTGCTGTTCACAAACACACGATATCAGGCTGAAATTTGGTATCACAAAATTCTTGATGAAAAAATAGAGTGGGCGGGAATACTTGGTCTGCATCACGGGTCAATGGACAAAGAAAGCAGAACCGCAGTGGAACAGCTTCTCTCGAAGGGGAAAATGAAATGTGTGGTCTGTACTTCAAGCCTTGATCTTGGAGTTGATTTTTCACCTGTTGATACTGTAATCCAGATTGGGAGTCCAAAAGGCATCGCACGATTGATGCAGAGAGCAGGAAGGTCGGGACACCAGCCGGGAGCAAAAAGCAGGCTTTATTGTGTCCCAACAAATTCTTTTGAACTCGTCGAATTTTCAGCCGCCCGTTCGGGCATCGAAAAAGGGAAAATTGAGCCAAGAACCCCGATCGAAAAACCGCTTGATGTGCTCGCTCAACATATCGTAACAGTGGCTACGGGTGAGGGATTCAGGAGCGATGACCTCTTTGAGGAGGTAAAAACCACCCATTCTTTCCGCAACCTTTCTGAACAAGAGTGGGAATGGACAATGGAATTTGTGATAAAAGGGGGAAAAGCCCTTAAAGCCTATCCGGAATATTCCAAAATCAGAAGTGAAGAGGGATTTTATGTAGTGGAAAATGAGACACTACGACGAAGACACAGGATGTCGATTGGAACAATCACCTCCGAAACTGAAGTGGTTGTAAAATTTATGAATGGTGGAAGTCTTGGCACCCTTGAAGAAAATTTTGTCTCCCGCCTGAAACCCGGCGACTCATTCATCTTCTCGGGAAGGGTGTTAGAATACCACAAACTTGTTGATATGGTGCTTTATGTTAAAAAATCTGATAAAAAGAATGGACCCGTCCCACAATGGGGTGGGGGAAGAATGCCCCTGTCAACAGAACTCGCCGACGAAGTAAGGATCAAACTTAGAGAGTTTCAAACAGCAGGCAACCCGGGGATTGAAATGTCTGCGATTTCACCTCTGTTGGATTTACAACAAAAATGGTCGGTCATTCCAATGGAGGATGAACTTTTAATCGAAAAAAAGAAAACCACCGAAGGTTTTCACCTTTTTATATATCCATTTGAAGGAAAGTTGGTGCATGAGGGACTTTCTGCACTTTTGGCATACCGACTCTCTCAAATCCAATCGGCTACTTTTTCGATCTCTACCAATGACTACGGATTTGAAATCCTTTCCACTCAGGAATATGAACTTGATAATGAACAACTTGAATGGCTTTTTGCAAAAGAAAATATCGTTGAGGATGTTCTGGAAGTTACCAACTCAACGGAGATGGCTCAAAGAAAATTCAGAGATATTGCTCGAATTGCCGGACTCGTTTTCCAGGGTTACCCCGGTAGCAGTAAAAAACCGAAACAACTTCAAGCATCGGGCGCTCTGTTATTTGAGGTATTAAGCAAATATGACCCCGGCAATCTACTGATAAAACAAGCAGAAATGGAAGTTCTGGAAACACAATTAGAGGTCAGCCGCCTTATGGATGCCATGAAAAGAATGAGAGAGAGCAGGAAATCGATAATTGATGTCCCCTTTATAACCCCAATGGCTTTCCCTTTAATGGTAAACAGAATGAGGGAAAAGCTGACGAGCGAAAAACTGTCCGACAGGATTGCCAAACTGATTGCAAATCTTGAAAATGCAGCTGAAAAAGAGGATTTTTCTTAAATTACATCTATGATTAATGATCTCCCGCAAATCAAGATTAAAGACTCAACCTTTATCGCTCTTCCTCAAAAAGCCTTTTTCTGGGTAGAGGAGTTTACCCTCCTTCTTTCAGATATCCATTTTGGTAAAACAGCAACATTTCGGGCAGCAGGAATCGCCATTCCCGAAGGTTCAACCACAGATGATCTGAAAAGACTATCAGATGCAGTTGAATTAACCAATGCAAAAAAGATAATTTTCCTGGGTGATCTCATCCACCACAGAACAGGGAAAACCCGACTGATCACCGAACAACTCAAAAACTGGATAGAGGAGCGACCCGATAAGGAATTTATTCTAATCACAGGAAATCATGATAAAAGCTCGGATGGAATTTCTGAAATTCCACAAATTAAGGTTGTTGATGAACTTATCATCAGGAACAAATTCCTCCTCCGTCATCATCCTGAATCGCAAAAAGGCTTTTTTGTAATTTGTGGACACCTTCATCCTGCTGTCCGATTAAGAGGAACGGGGCACGATTCGCTCCGCCTCGCATGTACCCATTTTTCGAAGAATATGGCGGTGCTTCAAGCCTTCGGCTCTTTCACCGGCACCTCGATTATTCGCCCCGAACCAGGCGACACAGTATTCATGGCACACGATGGAGAAGTTTTTTCGATTAAGTATTAAAACCCCAATTCCTCCCAACCTTCTGTCCATCACCATTCAATCCCTATAATTCCTTATATTTGTGCATCAAAACAAGGAAATTTCGAGTAAATGTTGTCAGAAAACTTCAAATCTAAAAAAGTATTTATCGCAGGTTACAAAGGGATGGTTGGTTCAGCGATCACACGGAGTCTGCAATCTAACGGATATACAAACTTACTACTTGCTGATAAAAGCGATGTCGATCTTATGCGACAGGAGAGTGTTGAATCGTATATGGCAACACGGAAACCTGATATGATGATTATTGCTGCTGCAAAGGTTGGGGGAATTCTCGCCAATAACACATATAGAGCCGAATTTCTTTACAACAACCTGATGATTGAAGCAAATCTGATCCATGCCGCTTACGAGAATGGTCTTTCGAAAGTGGTTTTCCTGGGAAGTTCGTGCATTTACCCCAAACTCGCGCCCCAGCCGTTAAAGGAAGAGTCACTCCTCTCGGGCTACCTCGAATATACAAATGAACCCTATGCCATCGCAAAAATTACAGGCATTAAGTTGTGCGAAAGCTACTACAAACAATATGGCTCAAACTTCTTTTCAATGATGCCGACCAACCTGTATGGTTACTTCGACAATTTTGACCTCAACACCTCCCATGTTCTTCCTGCTCTAATGAGGAAATTTGACACTGCGGTGAAAGAGGGAAATGATACCGTTCTGCTTTGGGGAACAGGTACACCAAAACGAGAATTTATGTTTGTGGATGATCTTGCCGATGCAATCAGATTTTCACTTGAAAACATCGATGCAAAAGATCTTTATGAAAACGGAATAACCCATCTGAATGTTGGAACGGGCGAAGACCTTATGATCTCGGAACTTGCAACCTTAATTGCACAAATCACTGGATTTAAAGGAAAAATTGAATACGACACCACCAAACCAGACGGCACACCCCGTAAAATCATGGATGTTTCGCGTATCAATAACCTCGGTTGGAAACACAAAACCTCCCTTGAAGAAGGAATTAAGCTTACCTATGAATGGTATAAGAGCAAATATTAATTATTAATTATCAGGTATTAGAACAGGTATTAAGTATTAATTATTAGGTATTAGAACAGGTATTAAGTATTAATTATTAGGTATTATTTTGGGGGATTCGTCCCCCAAAAATCTGCGTTAATCCGTCTAATCCGCGTGTATCTCCCGAAGGGATGCCTTCGGCATGCAGTCCCTTTTAAAACCCCATCCGTGGAATCTGTGTTAAATCCGTGGAATCCGTGGAACTATTCCCCCTCCTCTGCGTAACTCCGTTTAATCTGCGTGTATCGACGTCCCTTTTAAAAACCCATCCGTGGAATCTGTGTTAAATCCGTGGAATCCGTGGAACTATTCCCCCTCCTCTGCGTAACTCCGTTTAATCCGCGTGTATCGACGTCCCTTTTAAAAACCCATCCGTGAAAATCTGTGTCAAATCCGTGGAATCCGTGGAACTATCCCCTCAAGTTCAGTACACTTTACAGCTTCAGCAACAGCTCACGGGTTACAAAAACTTCCGTCAGAAGTTCAGTTAAGATTTCCTGTGTAATCCTGTTAAAATCATCTTCAACGGGGATAACACCCACCCCTCCAATGTCAACTGATGCAGGAGATAACAGTATCCTCTCTGTGCCCTCTGCAAAATAACGGGCGGGGCGATGTTTCTCTCTCAAAAATACAACAACTCTAAACTCTTCTCCTTCTGTCCATGCAAGAATGTTCATCAAAGGTTCTTCATCAAGATGTTTAAGATCTGAATATCGATTAAAAATCGAATAAAATTCCTTTTCAACCGCCATTTCATTTGTCCCCTCCAAAAACACCATCTTCCTAATCCCATCATCAACCATAGTGACTTCAACCCCATCCGTCAAGCGGGAATTTACTGCATATCTTCTCTTAAGGGTGACAAAATCATTTTCAACAGTCATAAATTTCCGCGTTCCTGCCTGAAAATGGAAATGATCCGGGGCGGAGGCTCCACACATGGGACCATTATAAAATACTGTAAATTCGCCATCCAGATCATTGGCAAGTTTTAACATTTCGCCAAAATTTCCTGTTATCTGCTGCGGAAGATGTTCAATTTTTGGGATTGTAAAATGTTCAGGGAAAATTGGAAAGGGGTTCACCAAAATTCGATAACCGTTTTTATACTCAAGTCTCTCTTGTGCTGCCGGCAGACTCGCTTCACAAAGAAAACATTTCCTCTCCTTAATACTTTTAGGATCAACCTTGGCAGAGGTTGAGGTCATCCTTCCGGGATTGAACTGAACTTTCAAAGAAAATCCGTCATACTTAAATTCGTGGGTGATTACAGTTGCGAGACTTCCGTAACCGTTTATACACCAGTCCCAGTTTTTAATTTGTCTGTCAAGAAGTTCTTTTGCGAGAGTTGAGTATTTTTTCATATTCTGTCTGATAGTGGATATTTTTCAATTACAATCTGTAAATTTACCCAAAATTATAGATATCTTTGCATTTTGATAATCTTTCAATTGGATAAAATGAACGAAATAAAAGCTGTTGTCTTCGATCTTGGTATGGTTCTCATCCCCTTTAATTACGATTTTGCTCTAAACAGACTCAATTTGATAAAACCCGGTTCAGGTGAAAAGGTGATGGAGTTTGTCCGGGAAAACTATCATTATTTTAGAGCTTTTGAAGCAGGTAAACTCACCACAGAAGAGTTTATTCCAATGTTGATGAAAGCCGGTGAGGTTGAAGATTTGTTGAGTATCGACGAATTCTGTTTTATCTATTCAGAGATTTTTTCGATCAATTATGATGTTGCAGAACTGTTGAGCAGGTTAAAACAAAATTACAGACTTTTCCTGCTTTCGAATACAAACCCCGTCCACAGAAAATACGGATATGAGAACTTTAAGTTCTTTCGCCACTTCGAAAAGCTGTTCTATTCGGATGAAGTGGGCAATGTAAAACCCGCACCGGAAATATATCAAGCAGTTGAAAAATATTCAGGTTTAAAACCCGAAGAACATCTTTTTATTGATGACATTTTTGAGTATGCCGAAGGAGCGAGAAACTGCGGCTGGAAAGCTATTCAATTTTTTACATACGACCAGCTCCTTAAAGAGTTGCGTGTTATGGGTTTTCTTCTCTGAACACGATGAAAAAAGATATTCACGAAGGGACACCATGGTCACTATGAAGGTTTTAAGCCTGTAACAATTTCCCAGCCAACATCTGAGAAAAACGGTTTTAGGTACTTCCCTGTCCATGAATCGGGATTTTCGACAATCTCTTCAGGAGTACCTGTGCACACAATGTAACCCCCTTTTTCACCCGCTTCGGGACCAAGATCAATTACATGATCGGCACATTTAATAACATCAAGATTGTGTTCAATAAGTAGCACTGAATTGCCATTTTTTATCAGAATATCAAAACATTTTAGAAGTTTTGCGATATCATCGAAGTGAAGTCCAGTTGTTGGTTCATCAAAGATAAAAAGTGTTTTTTTGTGCTCTTTTCTTTGTGCAAGATGTAAAGCAAGTTTGATTCTTTGCGCTTCACCACCTGAAAGTGTATTCCCCGGTTGACCAAGTTTCATATAATCCAATCCAACATCAGAAAGCACTTGTAAAATCTTAGTAATTTTTGGGTAGCCGTCAAAATGTTGAACAGCTTCTTCCACGGTCATGTTTAACACTTCCACAAGATTTTTCCCCCTCAGAGTAATATCCCGCACTTCCTTTTTATAACGGGTGCCTTTACATTCTTCACATTCAAGGAAAATATCCGCCAGGAATTGCATTTCCACCCTGATATATCCCTCACCCTGACACGATTCACACCTGCCACCGGGGATATTAAATGAAAAGTAACCGGGTGAAAATCCTTTTTGTTTTGCCTGATGTGTTGAAGAAAATGCTTCTCTGATATGTTCAAATGCCTTTACATAACTTGCCGGATTTGAGCGGGGCGATTTCCCGATTGGAGATTGATCAACAATCTCAATCGAATCCAAATATACTTCACCTGTAATCGAATCACACTTCCCGGGATTTGAGACTGCTCCACCGAGATTTTTTGCGATGTTTCCATAAATCACATCGTGGACAAGTGTGCTTTTCCCCGAACCGCTGACACCTGTAACCACAACAAATTTTCCAAGCGGAATTTCAACATCTATATTTTTTAAATTGTTTTCTCTCGCACCCTTAACGATAATTGAACGGGACTTATCGGTATTTCGCATAGCGGGTAATGGGATACTCTTTGCACCCGAGAGGTAAGCTCCTGTCAATGATTTTGGATTTTCCAAAATCTCTTTATATGTCCCCTGAGCAGTTATTTCGCCCCCCTGATGCCCGGCTTTTGGTCCCATATCCACAATTACATCGGCACTTGCCATCATTTCAGGGTCATGTTCAACAACCAACACAGAATTTCCGATGTCCCTGAGGTTTTTCAGAATCTTTATCAGCCTCGAATTGTCACGGGGATGCAGTCCAATCGATGGTTCATCAAGAACATAAAGTGTCCCCACCAATGCCGAACCGAGTGCCGTTGCCAGATTTATTCTTTGCGCTTCACCTCCCGACAGGGTGGAGCTAATTCTGTCCATCGTTAAATATCCGAGACCCACATCAAACAAAAATGTAAGTCGTTTGATAATCTCTTTGAGAATTCGTTCGGCTATCTGATTTTCATAATCGGTTAATTTGACATTACTAAAAAATTCAAGTGATTTTTCCAAAGGCATTACCACAACATCGTGGATCGATTTTCCGGCAATTTTCACCTGCAAAGCTTCTCTTCTAAGTCTTGTCCCTTTGCATGCAGTGCAACTTGTATATCCCCTGTATCGTGCAAGAAATATCCTGGTCTGCATCTTATAATTTTCATCTTCGAGGGAGTCAAAAAACTTCTGAAGACCCGTAAACTCCGTTGTCTCATTAATTATCATATTTACATGATCTTCACTGAGGTAACGGAAGGGTTCATTGACGGGTATGCCCGTTTTTTTGGCTGATGCTATCAATTCTCTTGTGTAATGGCTGTATTTTGGGCTTTTCCAAGCTGCAATTGCACCATTTACAATCGACATGTTATCGTTTGGAACCACCAGACTCATATCAATGCCATACATTTTTGAGAATCCCTGACAAACGGGACATGCACCAAAAGGATTGTTAAAAGAAAAAAACCGTGGCTCGGGTTCCTCATATCGGACTCCACAACACTCATAAAACTGATTAAAATCGTAAATGTTTGTGGATGGAATATCGGCAGTTGATGATTTTGACTTTTTACTCGTTGATGCCGGCTCAGCTTTCGCCTTATCAATCTGTTCTATCACACGAATTCTTTGTTCCCCTTCTTTAAAACACATTTCGAGTGAGTCCGAGAGTCTCTCTCTCATCTCCCCTTTTTTGATCTTAAACCGTTCGGCAATAATGGTAATGTCTTTTTTCTCTTCGGGTAACTGAGGTTCATCACCCAATTCATGCATCTCGCCGTTATAAAATACTCTGAAAAAACCTCTTTTTTTAATCAGATCAATCTCTTCGGAGATACTTCTGCCTTCATGATTTCGAAGTGGAAATCCAAGATACCACTTTCCTCCCTCATCCTGTGATTCGAGGAAATCGCACACAGTTCCTGTGGAGGCTTTTTTAACTTCTTTGCCACAAATAAAACATTCAGTTCTGCCAATTCTGGCAAATAGAAGGCGAAGATAGTCATAAACTTCAGTGGTGGTTCCCACCGTGGAGCGGGTATTTTTTGAGATGGTCTTTTGTTCAATCGAGACAGCGGGACTAATGCCCGTTATCAAATCCACATCAGGTTTATTGATCCGTTCAAGGAATTGCCGTGCATACGACGAAAGTGATTCCACATATCGGCGTTGCCCTTCGGCATAAATTGTATCAAATACAAGGGAAGATTTTCCCGAACCGCTCACACCTGTGAACACCACAAGTTTCCCTGCCGGAATCTCAAGATCGATGTTTTTCAGGTTGTGTTCCCGTGCACCTTTTACAACAATATTCCTGACTTTCTCTACATGCTTCTTCATATTAATCTGTGTTAAATAAATAAAACTGCGACTTTAAATTTACTTATAAATCACAATAAGTTGATGGTAAAATTGGGTGAGGGATTGAGGGGGGATTTTAAGATTAACCGCCAAGGTCGCAAAGGACGCAAAGGGAGGGATGGGATAAACCGCCAAGGTCGCAAAGGACGCAAAGGAGAAATTGCATTTAGGACCTCACCCCCGGCCCCTCTCCTAAAATGAGAGGGGAAGATTAAGTTTAGAAATCCTCCCAAATCTTTGAACACGTTTTCACGATGGAAAAAGATGATCACGATGAGCCTCACCTAAAAATTCATCCGCGAAAATCCGCCAAAATCTCCCAAAGGGATGCCTTCGGCACGTTTCATCCGGGTTCTATTAAAAAAACTCCTCCGCGTTCATCTGTTTAATCTGCGTGTATCTCCCAACGGGATGCCTTCGGCATGCAGTCCCCTATCTTAACCAATTGCATTTTCTTATTTTAGGAGACATCTTTTTTCAAATTTCAGGACCGGATGCCCGAATACGAATATATCCCCGATCTCAGTGAGGCAAACTCAGGAGTTATCTCCTCAAATGACTCCGAATTTCCTCCACTTCTTGCAGAGATTGATAATCCTCCTGCCAGACTTTGGTATATGGGCGACATTTCTTCCCTGACTATTCAGCCTTGCATCGCAATAGTGGGCACACGAACCCCAACAGAATTTGGAATGGAAATGGCCTTTACTGCCGGAGAAGTGTTGGCAAGGGCAGGATTTACCATTGTAAGTGGACTCGCTCTTGGGTGCGATACAGCAGCTCATCAGGGATGTCTCAGCGGTCGTGGCAGAACAGTTGCATTTCTCGCGAACGGACTCCATACCATTTATCCCCCCTCAAATTCCGGACTCGCTGCCGAAATGATCCTCTCCTCAGGATGTATAATCTCAGAATATCCTCCTCGAACAAAACTTCACCCCGCCCATTTCAAAAACCGTAATCGTCTGCAAAGCGGTTCTTCCATTGTTACCATTGTAATCGAATCCGACCTCAAAAGTGGTACCATGTACACCGCAAAATTTGCCCAATCCCAGGGCAGAAAACTCCTCGTCCTCAACCACCCCCAGGACAAACTCTCCCCCATGTCCGAAGGCAACAAAAAACTCCTCGACGAAGGATATGCAATCCCCTTCATCCCTGAAGATATTGAGAGACTGGGGGAGATGGTGGGTTAGAGCCCAAACATTTTCCCATTTGATCAAGCTCAAATTTCACTTTAAAGTCCCACCAAAAATTAAGTGATCCCCTACTGTTTATTCCATCCATAAAATGCTAACTATAATATGTAGCCTAACTATCCATTCAAAATTAGCTTTGTAATTCTCTTTTAATTAACAAACCTGACAATTATTGCAATATTATGATATCTGAGCATGAAATTCTTAATGTTTTCGCCCAAAATGTCGTCTTCTTTCGGCATAGACTGAAAATCTCACAAGAAGAACTGGCTTTCAGAGCGGGTGTCCACAGAACATATGTTGGCATGATCGAACGTGCAGAAAAAAACATCACTCTTGTTAACATTGAAAAGTTTGCAAAAGCTCTTCAAGTGACTATATCTGAGCTTGTGGAAAAAGTACCAGGAAGAGAACAGTAGAATGAAGAAACCCACTGCCTAATAGAGTGGGTTAAAATGATTGAGAATGATTAAGCATCAGATGAATGAATCGCAAGAAATGGTTATGAATAAGATTAAAGTTGAAGTTACAAATGATCATGATAGTGTAAGTGAACCATTTCAGGTTTATGAACAATTGTTTGATGACATACGAAAGGTTCCATTCCCACCCCCTCTAAGTCCAAAATTTAAATTTATTGATTTGTTTGCCGGCATAGGTGGAATCCGATTGGCATTCCAAAACATTGGTGGTGAATGTGTTTTCAGTTCAGAGTGGGACCGGTTTTCACAATTCACTTATAAGGAAAACTTTGGTGAAATTCCACACGGTGATATTACAAAAATTCCAGAGGATTCCATCCCCGAACATGATATTCTAACAGCCGGGTTTCCGTGTCAGCCATTTTCGATCGCCGGAGTTTCAAAAAAGAACAGTCTCGGAAGAAGTCATGGTTTTCTCGATGAAACTCAAGGCACATTGTTTTTTGACATCGCCAGAATTTTGCAGGCCAAAAGACCAAAAGCATTCCTTTTGGAGAATGTTAAAAATCTTGTTAGCCATGATAAAAAGCGAACATTTCAAGTTATTTTAAACACTCTCACCGAGCTCAATTATTCTGTGTTTTATAGAGTTATGGATGGAAAACACTTTGTACCTCAGCATAGAGAGAGGATTATGATAGTGGGGTTTAACAGAGATTATTATCAGGAGGTAAATAGCTTTGAATTTCCACTTCTCCCCGTAGCAAATAAGAAGTTGGGGGAAATCCTGGACAAGGAGCCAGACCCAAAGTATACTTTGTCCGACAAACTTTGGAATTATCTCCAGGATTATGCCGACAAACATAAATTAAAAGGTAACGGCTTCGGTTTTGGTATTGCTGATTTGAATGGCATATCGAGAACTCTTAGCGCGAGGTATTACAAGGATGGGTCAGAGATATTGATCCCTCAACCCCGGAGTAATCCCAGAAGATTAACTCCACGGGAATGTGCCAGATTGCAAGGATTTCCGGATGAATTTTTAATCCCGGTTTCAGATAATCAGGCATACAAACAGTTTGGTAATTCGGTTGTTATGCCCCTTATTCAGGCAGTCGCCCAACAAATTATAAAGTATTTATAGAGAATATATTATGAATGAGACAACTTCCAAAGCAATTAAATGCACAATTGAAAGTGAAAAAACGTTCTGTCGCTACATAACTGCTAATGATACGGGAGTAAATGGTGCCCATCAAGCAGGGTTTTATATGCCGAAAAGTGCTTGGCCACTGTTCTTTACCGAACCCGGGACCAGAGGGTCAAACAAAGACACATATATCTCAATTTTATGGCAGGATGATTATCAAACTGAGAGTCGATTTATTTATTACGGTAACGGTACAAGGAATGAATACAGATTAACGCGATTTGGAAAAGATTTCCCTTTTCTTTCTGATGACCGGGTTGGAGATTTATTGGTAATCTGTCAAATGATTGATAACGAATACAAAGCATTTGTCATTTCGGGGGATGATGATATAGAGGAATTTTATAATGCTTTTGGTATTTCAAGTACGGAGACAAACAAATTAATTCCAAAAATGGAAACCAGGTCTCCAACCGAAGAATTAGCAAATCTGTTTGATTCATACATAAAAGGTCTCAGGGTTAATTTTCCTTTCACAGGCGAAGTGGCTCATACTGCGCAATCATTTTATAATCGGGTTTTTTCGGTTACTGACAGTGCGATTATCGAAAATCCGGACGATATTATTCTTTCCTGGTTATCCGCTGAGTATGATTTATTCCGACAAATAGAAGTCAACTGTTACTCAACTCGATTATCATCTCCATTTGCATCCGTTCAAGAATTAGTTGAATTTGCCAACACAGTTTTAAACCGCAGAAAGAGTAGAGCAGGCAAATCTCTTGAACATCATCTCTCGAAAATATTTGACATCCATAACATCCGTTATTGTGCACAATGTACAACTGAAGGTAATAGCAAACCCGATTTTATTTTCCCGGCGATAGAGTTATACAGGAACTCTTTAACAGGGAGCAATAACATTGCCTTCCTGGCTGCTAAGACCACATGTAAAGACAGATGGCGCCAGATTCTGGGTGAGGCAGAAAAAATTCCCGTAAAACATTTGTTTACTCTACAACAGGGGATCTCGGCGAATCAATTGGAAGAAATGGAACGATCAAAAGTGCGATTAGTGGTTCCCCAAAAGTATGTAAAGTGTTTTCCTAAACAATATCATGATAAAATCTGGAGTCTTTCCAAGTTCATTGCCTATTTGCGTGAAAAGGTTAATTAATCAGGTTTTATGATGTTCCGTTGGATTTCGATATAATGTTAAGAAATTTGTTGTCGGTCTAAACATGGACATTTGGAATCCTGAAAAAAGAAGCTCATGTATGAGCAAAATAAAGGGAGCAAATACACTCCCGGAAAAAACATTAAGATCTGCCCTCCACAGAGCCGGTTTTAGATTTCGAATTAATGTCAAAAATCTACCGGGGAAACCAGATATAGTACTTAAGAAGTACAATATGGTGATTTTTGTGCACGGCTGTTTTTGGCATCATCATGAAGGCTGCTCAAACGCAAATTTCCCTAAATCAAATAGTGAGTTTTGGCGCAAAAAAATTCTGAAAACTGTTGAGCGCGATTCTGCAAAAAACGAAAGACTTCGCGAAATTGGATGGGATGTCCTGGTGATTTGGGAATGTGACATTGAAAAGAATCTGGACATGGTTCTGGAGGCAATTGTTCAAAGATCAAAAATAAATGCAAAATAGAAGAGTAGAGATATGAAACTTTGGGATAGAGATCAAACAATGGTTGCGTTAAACATTTATTGCAAAATTCCCTTCAACCTGGTGTCTTCTAAACACCCTGAAATCGTACAGATAGCAAAAATATTAGATAGATCCCCCAATTCAGTAAAAATGAAAATTGGCAACTTTGGAAGTTTCGATGAGAATCTTAAGCGTAAAGGTATCGTTGGTCTTGTCAATACCAGTAAACTCGATCGAGAAGTATGGGATGAGTTCAACAATAATTGGGAAGAACTCGCCTACGAGAGTGAACTACTTGTTGCCAAGTTCCTTGGGCATTCTGCGTATATCTTGGAAATTCCTGATATCATGGAATTTCGGGAGGGTCGTGAGAAAGCCTCGATCATTAAAACGCGAGTTAATCAAAATTTCTTCAGGAGTACTATCCTTGCCTCCTATCACAATAGGTGCTGTATCACTGGACTGAATATCCCAAAACTTTTAGTCGCAAGTCACATAATTCCTTGGAGTAAAAGCGAAAAGGATAGGATGGACCCTCGGAATGGTCTATGTTTGAATGCATTGCATGACAAAGCTTTTGATAAAGGACTAATCACGATTACACCTGAGTTCAAAATTCTTGTATCTTCCCATTTGTTGGATGTTAAACCTGAAGACATCTTTGAAAAGTTCTTTCATGATCTTAATGGTGGGAAAATGATCCTGCCAGATCGGTTTGTTCCACGTAAAGAGTTCTTGGAATACCATAACAAAGAGATATTCATCCAGTAAACCAATTACCTGATCAGACTTTCTCGCTCTGGTCACCCCCCACCAATTTTCCGGTTTAAATATTTCAATTTTTCCGGTTATCTTTCGACATTCTATTACAAATAATGGAAAAAGATTGATGAACACTTTTGAAGAAATGGACTCGATGGCATTTAGAGCTGACAGGACTGTGAATGTAATCCTTGTTACCAATTCTCATGGCGAGCAGACTATAATATATGAGTACAATCGTGAAGGACTCTATTATAAATTGTTCTTCTCACTCCAGAAATTATTAGATTATTTTGTGTTTGATAGTGAAGAAAGTTTCGACATTGAGCTTTATTCTGACACAAAAGTTTACCAATATCTAACTAAAAAGTTTACTTTTGGACTTGTTCGGTGACATTACAATAATTTGATGTCAAACTTCTATCTTCTCCCCTCTCCCAATGGAACAAAAAACATTTTCAAAAGTGTAACTACTTCAAAAAACAACCATTTACTTAAAGGAATAAGATACATGAAAGTCAAATCAAACTTTTTTTCGACTACAATTCCATTATTTATTTTTGCAGCTCTCTTCTCTGCGAATATTTTTGCTCAGGCACTTGTTACGCCCAATGATATTGACATACACAATGTGAAACTTGGAATGTCTCTGAACGGTGTTACCACTATCCTCGGTAAACCTGAATCCAAATCGAATGAGGTATTGGGACTTCAATGGAAATATGTGAAACCGGCAATAAATATCTATTTCGATAAAAAGGGAAAAGTTACCCTGATAAGTTCCAAGGATCCTAATGTAAAAATCGATGTAAACGGAAAAACTTTCAAAGTCTCTGACAGTATTTCTGATGTTAAAAAAATCCTCGGTGAACCTTACCAGGAAGATAAGATTGGTGATTCCTTAGAGCTCTATTATATCGATCAGGGCCTAACCGTTACTATATATAAAGGTAAAGTATCAAATGTTATGCTGACTGAATGACTTCTCAGAGGTCATTCAATTCCTGCTCATAAGGTTTAAAATAATTAATGATCCTGATCTGACTTTTTGATAATTTTGTTATGTTGAATGTAGAACTTTGCATTTCCAAACGAAAATGCTAAATGTATCAATATCATTAAAAACCAAGTAATCCGGAAAATCGAAAGTACCCAGATGTCAACTCAACCAATTCCCGACAATTCCCCCTCCATGCTCCCAACAATGATAATTCCCCAAATAACTAAAATTGAAGCGATTACGGTAAATCTTCCGTTTGTGACTCCATTTTCGATCAGTTCATATACATGGACTTGCAAAGAGGCGCTATTGATTAAGATTTCGGCAGGTGAGTTGTCGGGGTGGGGGGAGTGTGTTGCCGATCCTGATCCGTTTTACAGCCCCGAAACCACCGTTTCATGTCATCACATCATTAAAGAGTTCATTCTTCCCGTTCTGAAACCGGGAATGGACTTCCCGGAGTTTGAAAAAGAGATGAAACATATTCGCGGTAATATGATGGCAAAAGCAGCAGTGGAGAATGCCTTACTCGATCTTATCGCAAAAATAGAGGGTGTGCCACTTTACAAAATGTTTGGATTTGAACCTAAAAAAATAATGTCCGGGATTAGCATCGGTATCAAAGGAAGTATTGATGAACTTCTCACAGCCGTTCAGGATGCCATCGACAAAAAATATCACCGCGTAAAAATGAAGATAAAAAAGGGGAAGGATATCGAGTGGGTGGAAGCTGTGCGGAACAGTTACCCGACACTTCAATTGATGGTGGATGCCAACGGTGATTATACAATCGATGATGCAAAACACCTTGCGAAACTTGATAAATATGGACTGACCATGATCGAGCAGCCCCTTTCATACAGCGATATCTATTTCCATTCAAAACTTCAAAAATCGATTGAAACTCCACTTTGTCTCGATGAGTCGATACATTCCCTTGATGATGCAATCACTGCGGTGGAACTTGGTTCATGCAGAATTGTAAACATCAAAGAAGGCAGAGTGGGCGGAATGGCAGAAGCAGTGAGAATTGCGGAATATTGCCATAAAAATGGTATCCCCGTCTGGTCAGGTGGAATGGATGAAACCGGAATAGGTCGGGCGTTTAACATCCATCTTCAGACTGCTCCCGCATTTACAATCCCCGGCGACACTTCGGAAACAAAGTTGTATTTTAAGGAGGATATCGTAACTCCACCCGTAACCCTGGATCAGGATGGGTATATCTCAATTCCTGAAGGCTCCGGGATCGGTGTAAAAGTTGAAGAAGATATGGTTAAGAAGTTTGAGATGAAAAGGGAAGAGTTGGTTTAGGGGACGCAGATTAGACATGCTGAATGCATCCCTTTGGGAGATTTTCGTGAAGGTTTTTTTTGCCCATTCACCGAAGTTCCGAGGTTTCGCAGTTCTGCGTTTCTCAAGTCTATGAGTTCCCGGGGAATCTCTTAATAATCATTATATTTCTTTCCTGATTCAGAGAAATTTATGAGCCGAAAAATGAAAAAGCGAATACCATCAAAATCATCGAATTATGCAAGTCTTATTGAAGAAAACGCGTATTATGTTGATAAAACATCATATATACAGACACTTGAATCGATTAGTGATAAATACATATTTTTCCTTCGCCCCCGCAGATTTGGGAAATCGCTTCATCTCTCAATGCTGGAATTCTACTACGGTATCCAACACAAGGACAGATTCGGAGATTTGTTTGGTGAATATTTCATTGGTCAACCAGAGAATATAACCCCACTGAGGAATAGTTACTACATCCTTAAATTCAATTTTAGTGCTATAAATACTCAAATTGAAAACGAAATCATCCAGAAGTTTGATGCTGAGGTTGAGAGAGGCATTCAGGATTTTACTTCGGCATACCCGATATTTTCAGAAGAAACTGTTAACTCTGTTCTTCAAGTAAAAGGAAATGTTGAGATGTTTAAAAAGTTCTTCTCAATGTTCTTACAAACTGTCCCGGATGGTAAAATATATTTGCTTATTGATGAATATGACCATTTCACTAATGAGTTATTCGCTTTTAATACCGACCACTTTAGGGAAATTGTTTCAAGGAACGGTTGGGTTCGAAAATTCTATGAAACGATCAAGATATATATGGGTGAAGGAATAATTGACCGTTTTTTTGCCACAGGTGTAACACCTGTAACTCTGGACAGCATGACAAGTGGGTTTAATGTTGCAAAAAATATAACACTTGAACCTGAGTTCCATAATATGGCAGGTTTTACAGAGTCTGAATTGCGGGGAATGTTGCAAAACACAATTTACAAAGAAGGTAAATTTGATCTCGATGTAGTTATCTCAGATATGCGTTCGTGGTACAATGGGAGTAAATTTTCACCGGATGTATCCGATAGATTATACAATCCCCAAATGGTTATCTCATTTCTTTCGTCATTTGGCAGCAATTTCACATACCCCCGAGAAATGGCAGATATCAATGTAACTTCTGATTATAAAAAAATAGCAAATATAATCGCACCATTATCTCACGATGACTCTGACAATATTATCTCGGAAGTATTGAATACAGACAGAATAGCAGAAAGATTGACAATACAATACAACTTCGAACTTCCATATACAAAAACTGAAGCTGTATCATTGCTTTTCTACAACGGTTTACTTACTATAGAAAATGCTGTTGTAAGTATGTATAACTATGTAATTCCAAATTATGTAATGAAGCAGATGTACTGGGAGTTTTTCAGGTATAAGTTTACCATGGAGAAAGAACTTCGGTACGATAACACAAAAATCGACAGATCGATAATGCAGATGTTCACCGAGGGGAAGATAGATATGCTGGTTGAGTATGTCCATTCAATCTTAAAAAATCTTTCGAATCGTGACTTGCAGAAGTTCAGCGAAAAGAACATCAAAATGATCTTTATGACTCTTCTGATGGGAAACAATGCTTATTTTGTAAAGAGTGAACGAGAAAATAACGAAGGATATGCCGACCTTTTGTTAATTCCCACCCAGCTTAATCCCGGAAAAGATAATTTTCTCCTGGAGCTCAAATACCTAAAAAAAAGCAACAAAGGGAACCTTGAGGTTGAGAAATCCAAAGCAGTCGAACAGGTGAGAAAATACAAAACCGAACTTGAAGCCGAGGGGATTATCTGTAAGACCTATGCAATAGTGTTTGTTGGTAAGAGTGAGTATGCTTTTGAAGAATTATAAACTTTAACTAAAGTATTTCCTGGTTGTTTATTAGCAGATAGACTTGGATGAAATTCACTTGCATTTCAATATTTAAATTGGAAAAGATATGAAACACTTATTTATTTTTATAATTTCCCTGCTTTTTGTGGGGAAAGTTGAGGCACAGAAAATCTATTCTGTTAACTATTCAAGTCAGGCGGATGTGAAGGTTTATGTTGTTGACTATGAAAGCCAGGCTGATCTGAAGGTGTATAAAGTGAAGTATGAAAGCCAGGCGGGAAAAAATGACGGGAAATGGTACTTCGTAAAATATGAAAGTCAAGCGGATGTGAAGATTTATTTTGTGGATTACGAAAGCCAGGCAGGCTGGAAAAACAACGAGAAAAAACACCTGATGTATTAATTCAATTATGTAACTATAACCTCCTTTAATCACGGGAAGTAACCGCTTATAACAATAGATTCGCAAAGTTTTGGTGATTGAATTCCAATTGTTTAGATTTGTGTATCTGATTGTCGTTTTTATCAAGTTACTTGCTACGACACTAAATAAGAGCTAAAGGCCCAACCCGCCTTGAGCGGGTTTTTTGGTTTTTAGATATTACTGAGGTAATTGTTTACTAAAGGGTTTATTACAGGTTTGGTCGTGATTTGTGCGTATTGCAAACGACCTTAAATAAGTTGCTAAAAAGTACCCCGAATACCCCCTCTCCACTTTTTCGCATAATAATTTCAAATCAATAATTGAATTTTTCCAAAAAAATCAAAAGGAATAATTATGTCCAAAGAATATTTTTTCACATCTGAATCTGTTTCCGAAGGTCATCCCGATAAAGTGGCAGACCAAATTTCTGATGCTGTTCTGGATGCATGCCTGACACATGACCCAAATTCCCGTGTTGCTTGCGAAACGCTTGTCGGCAAAAATCTGGTGGTTTTGGCAGGTGAGATATCTTCCAAACACAAACCAAATTACGAGGAGATTGTGAGAACAACTCTGAAGAAAATCGGTTACTCAAAAGATTTCCCCGGGATTGACCCCGAATCCTGCACTGTCCTTATTAATATAGCCAAACAGGCTTCCGAGATTTCTCAAGGTGTTGACCGCGGGAATGACAAATTTGGTGCCGGCGACCAGGGTATGATGTTTGGATATGCAACCAATGAGACAGAGGAATATTTGCCTGTTACTTTGGCACTGTCTCACAGAATATTAAAAGAACTTGCACGGCTAAGACATGAGAATGTAGTTGAGTGGCTTCTTCCGGATGCAAAATCACAAGTTACTGTGAAATATGTTGATGACAAACCTGCTTATATTGATACCATTGTTGTTTCAACTCAACACTTAAAATCAATCAATCAGCAACAAATCAAGGAGTTTATCAAAAAACATGTCATCGAGAATGGTGATATAATTCCTCAAAATCTTCTGAAACAGGATTACACACTTCATGTAAATCCCACGGGAGATTTTACTGATGGAGGCCCGATAACAGATGTTGGATTAACCGGTCGTAAAATAATAGTGGATACCTATGGTGGCGCAGCTCCTCATGGTGGTGGCGCATTCTCCGGGAAAGATTACACAAAGGTGGATCGTTCGGCTGCCTACATCACTCGTTACGCTGCCAAAAATGTTGTAGCTGCCGGTTTGGCTGACAGATGCACCATTCAGGTGTCGTATGCGATTGGGGTTACCGAGCCAATTTCGATAATGGTTGACACACATGGAACGGGTAAATATGATGACGACAAAATCTCCCGGGCTGTGAAAAAAGTGTTCGATTTCAGTCCAAAAGGAATAATCGACACACTTCAACTAAAAAGACCCGTCTATTCAAAAACCGCTTCCTACGGGCATTTTGGCAGAACCGATGTCGATTTCACCTGGGAAAAAACGGACAAAATTGGTGAATTACGGGATTTGTTGTATAAATAGGTTAATGTTACATTCCCCAAATCCCTAATCCCCCCTTTAAAATGAAAAAGAAGAAGCCCCTCACGGAACTTCTTCTTTTCATCTTTTCGATTAAACTGTTTTTAAATAAATCGATTACTTAAGCAGAATAAGCTTTCGGGTTTGGTTATACTCTCCCGATACGATTCTGTAGAAATAAATTCCTGAATTGAGCATGGTTGCATCAAATACCACTGTATATCTGCCTACATTTTTATACTCATCAACAAGAACTGCAACTTCCCTTCCAAGAGGATCATAAACACTCAGTTTTACAGATCCTGCCCGTGGCAAAGTGTAACTGATTGTTGTTGAAGGATTAAACGGATTAGGATAATTCTGCAACAGTTCAAATTCTTTTGGAATTTCAGTGTCTTTGATGTCAGACGCACCACAATCCGGAGTTGTAATACACAATGTATCGCTGTGGCAGCAGAAGTTATAAACCGTGTCGCCCGGCACTACAGTTGTAAAGATCGCCGATTGGAAGCAGAGAGATGTGTTTGGAGCAATTCCTGTAACAATCAAACTGTCGAACGGTGAAACCTGACCCGGCAATATGGATATATTGTTTACCAGCGTTTTCGAGAAGGTAACTCCCGGGGTAGTTGGGTTAATTCCATATCCGGTGGAGATGATACTCGAATTGTTCTGCACACGGAATTTGAACATAAATGAACCATCAGCACGGCATGTGATAGTTTGATCTATCAATTGTGAACAGTCATCTTCAGGTGGAACAGTTGGAATACATGTGAACCGGAGAGTATCGGTGCACATTACAACACCGTTTTTGATCCATCTAACAACAACTGTTTGGATTGAATTTGTGTATTGTGAAATACTCATATTGAGGATACTATTGTATGTCCCGGTTCCAATTCCGGTTGAAATCGGCATTTTAACAAGTGTAATACTGTTGTTGGGCCATACATTTGTGAATCCCCAGCCAGTTGATGACGCAGTGAAGTTGCTGAAAACTCCGCCTGAAATCAATTCAAACTGAACACTTGTGAAGACCATAGTGCTGTTGTTGACAAGTGAAATATCGTATGAACAGTTTTTAGGATTTCCAACAGCACTTACTCCGAGTGAATCGCAGAAAGTGTAACAATCCGGAATAATCACCGTTATTTTTCCGTAACACCAGCAACAACCGTCAGAACTTGTAAATTTAACTGACAATTCAACTGTGTCTCCAACTGATGCACCGGAAATCAGAACGCTCTGAAGTCCAGAGATTTGACCAGGAAGAACAGGAGTAGTCAATGTAACATTTGATGGATTTACTGTAACTCCTGATGGAGAAACCACGGTATATTGAATGTTTGACATGTTAAAATCAGCATCATTTCTGAATCTGAATTTCAGAATTGGATTCCCGTCGTTGCAGACAACAGTATCTTCAATTATTGTTGTACATGATATCTGACAATCGAGTTCAACCGTATCTGAACAAGCGATATTCCCCAATGTATCAATCCAATTTACCACAACCAACTGAGGGGTGGTCACATAAAGAAGTGACATATTAAAGAAATTGTTCAGGTCACCACCGGGGACGAGCCCTGTTGGCGGTGTAAAGATATTGTTTCCGGAAGAGAACCAGTTCTGGTAATTGGTGCCCAATCCTGTTCCCGTTGTAAACTGGTTGGGGAGCAGACATACAACCTGAACAGACGCAATACCCGGTAGGTTTGCGGGTTGATTAAGACTCAAAGTCCAATTACAATCATCCGGACTGGTTCTTACAGCGGTTGCCGAAAGTGAATCACAGTTAAGTGTTCCTCTCATATTACCAAAATTTACATTTTCGAGGTGCTGACCGTTGGTTAGTGTAACAGAATGAGTTCCGGGGGCTGCGGGATATGTTTGAACCCATCCGGGCTGTTGAACCTCTGACACTGTGTAGTTTCCAGCCGGGAGCCCCGTGAAACAATAATCTCCGTTTACATCTGTAACAGCATAAGGAACGGTTGCGATTCCAAGACCAATCTGCCATCCCGGAAGACCCGGTTCATTCAGGTCCATTAATCCATTACCATTCAGATCGTTAAATTTGGTACCACAAATTGAACCTGTTGGGGGGGGAACAGTATCTGTTGTACCACAAATCGTTACATTTTTATGGGTTGCAAAAGATGGGTTCATCGGATTGCTGCCGACTGCAGACCAGGGGTAAATCCTCATTTTAAAAGTCTGTCCATTTGGAACAACAACTCCGCCGGGAATCGTCAGGTTAACCCCAGTCATACCGGTATTTAAGTAAGTAAAAGTTGTACCAAGTTGAAAAGTATTCGACCAGTTGTTCACGGTGTAATATACTTCTCCCTGAAGAATATTAAAATTTGTTGAGGCAGGGTTATCCCCATAAAGAAACGAGACAGTATTAACCGTCAAATTATTTCCGGGTGTTGGGGAGACAGTAAATTCGATATACCGATTGTGATCACGATTGCTCGCCGGCCATCCTGCGTTTCCGAGCCAAAGCCTTTGACCATTTATGGTATATGGAAGGAAAATCGACATAAATGGAGCAGATGTGCCAAGTCCCAGAGCTTCCGGAGTGGCAGTTATGTTACCCGATATTGTGGATACTGATTCGGAACTGATTAAATTCCATGTAACACAAGTGGATGTTGGTGGCACTATAGGATTCGAATCTCCGCATATTTGCACACTGTTGTGAATTGCAAACGATGGACTCATCGGATTGCTTCCACCGGGGGAGTAAGGAAATATCCTTAAAGAAAATTGCTGCCCCACGGGAACTGTCACCCCACCGGGAATGGTGACATTAAAACTCTGCATTGCAGTATTTAGATAATTCAGCGTTCCACCAATCTGAGTACTGGTTGACCAACCATCCGTCGAGAAATAAACTTGAGATTGTATAATATTCAGGTCTGTGGTTAGTGTATTATCCCCATAATTAAACTTAACCTGATTAACAGTAAGCTGGTTACCGGCGGTTGCCTGAACATTAAATTCGATGTACCTGTTAGGGTCACGGGCTCCAGCCACCCAGCCTGTATTTCCAACCCAAAGTCGTTGACCGGTTGAGACATAAGGGGTAAAAACTGACATGAAAGGTGCTGATGTGCCGGTGCCAATAGCCTCCGGTGTGGCAATCATGTTGGCGGCTGTCGTGGTTACCGCCCCGGAATTAAATAAATCCCAGGTTGTGCAGGTATTTACCAGACACGAAAGGGTTTTCTTAAATACTCCTCCACCAGTGCCTGCGAACAGATGAGTTGGAGTTGAGGCTAATGTGACAACCGTAGGGTTCGTAAGTCCTGAATTGTCACCCGTCCAGGTGAGTCCGTTATCTGTAGATTTGCTTATTCCCTGGAGATTGGTCGATCCTGCGTAGATATCCGTTCCACAGGTCAGGGCGAAGGCATCAACAGAGCCCCCGGCTACAAAAGCCCAGGATGCACCTGCATCGGTGGATCTGTAAATACCTCCTCCGATACTTCCGGCAAAAATGGTGGTTCCAACCGAAGTGAATGCACGAATATCGAGGGATAAAATACCCGAGTTGGCAGCAGCCCAGGTGGCTCCATTATCAGTTGACTTGAAGACTCCCCCGGTCGTTCCGGCGTAAATCGCTGAACCGGCACTATGAATCGCCCAAACATTAAGATTTGTGAGACCTGTATTGGAAGTGGTCCAGGTGTTTCCGTTGTTGTTGGAAATGAAAATACCCCCACCGACAGACCCGGCGAAAATTGTTGAGCCGGAAGTATAAATACAGTCAAAACTTCCTGATTGCAAAAGACTCCAATTCCAGGTGGGTCCGTTCGCCGACCTGTAGATACCACCTGACAATGTAACAACAAAAATATCAGTGCCACTCGTAGTGAATTTCCTGGCAGTCAGAGTCGTCAAACCTGTATTTTCACCGGTCCAGTTAGTCCCGTCATCGCTACTCCTGAGTACACCCCCATTTGTTGCCGCGAACAGATTTGTTCCGTCATAATACAATGCGTTTATCCATCCCGACAGATTTGTTTGCTGCCATTGAGCAAACCCGGATGCCATAAAAAGGAAGCAAAGGAGAGGAATTAAAACCAACTTCGGGGTCAGGTTTGAATTTTTCTCTGCATTGTTTTTTCTTTCATCGGATGAAGTATTGTCTTCCCTCTCCCGTTTGATAATCACAACGGGTGCCGATGACCTTTTTGCGCTTTTTTGTCCGTCTGAACGAGAAAAAAAGTTAACTAAATTCTTTATAAAAACCATAAAATGCTCCTTGTTTTGGTGCAAATTGCAAATGAACAATCACAATTAAAACAGAGGAGTAGCCAATGGTTGGTTTGATTTAATAAACGGAGTTTATTTTCAATTTAACGGTGAAGATTTGCGGATCAGGATTGTTTGTTTTTTATCCTGTAAAGAGAAGAAGGGAGGGATATAACTATTTCAGTGCCTTGAGATTCGGGCCCACGGCTTCCAAGGTCTTCAAACAAAATCGGCTGTGGGATTTCCATCTTTGAACTCAGAAGACGCAATCGTTCTTCAACTATCTCGATCCCTTTTGAGATATGATCCACTTTTTTGTTAATTTTTGCCTGTTTAATCCCTATCCCGTTATCAGTCACTTTAATAACCAGGGCTTTCTCTTCAACCGATTCCAAAGTCATCTCCTCAAATTGGAATGAAATGTTCAACATCCCGTTTTTCCCCGACTCAATAATACCGTGCCAGATGGAATTTTCGACAAAAGGTTGAATTATCATATTTGGAATCATTACCCGGGCGGGATCAACACCATTAAAGGTATTAATTTGCCAATTAAACTTTTCGCCCAGCCTTAGTTTTTCAAGATTGAGATACAATGTTAGCCTGTTTATCTCTTCAGCAAGCAGAATGAACCCACTCCCGGCGGTTTCGAGGTTCATCCTCATAAGTTTCGCCATCATTGCGATGTAGTCATTTGCCTCTTCATTTTTGTTGCTGTTTATCAGATACTGAACGGAATTAAGTGAATTGAAGACAAAATGAGGATTCATCATCGCAGAAAGAGCCTGATGTTTTAGTTCATTTATTCTTTCGGTTAGTTCCAATTCCGAAATGTTTTTCTTTTTTTGAACAGCAAGCCTCCAGCGGAGAATCAACGGTCCCGTAAACACAAAAAAGAGAATGACTAAAACCTTGAACAAAGTTGATTCAAAAAATCCCGGCAATACGGAAAATTTAATTTCAGCGGATTTTCCCCAACTCCCGTTCATGTCTCTTGCCTGAACTTCGAGTTTATATTTCCCCGGCGAGAGTGAAAGAAGATTGATAAAGTCATTTTCTGTTTCCACCCAATCGCCACCAAGTTTGTAACGGTAGCGAACCGAACCCGGAGACGCAAAATTTAACGCTGAAAATCTGATAAACAAATCGCCATAATCCCGCTCCAATTCAAAATCATTCACGCCTGTCAAAACTTTATTCGCCGATTTTATTTCGGTTATAACTGCATTATAAGTTGGATTTGGGTAGTCATCCATAATGTTCAGATCGATTGCTGATACACCCCCGTTTGTTCCTGTGAAAAGAGAGTTCTTGTTCGAATCATAAAAAAGAGCAACCACCTCGTTTGATTTTAATCCTTTGTTTCGGTTAAAAACTATAATTTCTTTATGATCATAAAGGAAAAGACCTCTCATCGTCCCGATCCAGATACGCCCCTTGTTGTCTGTGACAACTGAATTGGAGCCTGCCAAATCCATACCCGCCAGATTTGAATAAGCCGTCATTTCCCCCGTCACCAGATCATAATTTGCAACTCCCCGTTCGGTTGCAAACCAGACTTTTTTATCCCTCTCGAGCCATATTGAATTTATTCTGCAATTCAGAACTGGGATATCTTTGAAATATCTTTTTGTGGCAGTAGCCCTGTTCCCTTTTATGGAAATATCCTTTACCATGCAAAGACCCACTCCTGTTGCGATCCATACATTTCCAAAAGTGTCTTCAACTATTTCGTTTATCCGGTTTACACTGAGTGTGTCACCAAATAGAGTAAAATAGACTGAGTCCTCCATAGTTTCTGTAAAGCCTTTTCTCACAAAGATGATGTTATTCCCATATCCAAACAACGACAATCCTTTTGAAGTTTTACAAAATGCTGTACGAGTTATCAAATGGACATTTTGCCCCTGATAATTTATCCTTTTTATCCACTTGATGCCAAAAACACCACAGACAAAAATTTCACCATCATACGATTTAATATTATAGATGTACTCATTTATAGAAAGTGTTGAGAAGATACCAACCCGTTTAAATGAGTCATCTTCAAGAGCATTTAAACCATCGAATGTCGCGACATACAGCCTCGATGAGTTATCTTTAAGAATGAAATTTACATTTTCACTGCTTAAGCCATCCGACTCGTCAAACCCTGTGGCATACAAATTATTAAGACAAAAAACACCTTTCCCAAATGCACTTACCCAAATGTTTCCTTCTCTGTCTTCCAGGAAGCCATTAACATGAGTGCTCTCCAGATTAAATTTTTTCCCCATATTAACAGTTCTGGAATCATTATGCCGCAGCAGATGAAAACCATTATTCATAAGTGAAAACCACAAATTATTCCTGCTGTCACAAAATATTTCAATCACATCCTGCGATCTTGTACCCACATCAATCGTATGCGTTTCGCTTACCGTGTCATTTACTATTTTGTATATTTTCCCTCTTGCGCCGACATAATAACTGCCGTCACGATTTACGAAGATAGATGTCATCTCTTCCCGGGGTAAACCCGTCACAATTCTCCTGGAGAAATTTCCATCTTTTTCAAAAAAGAGACCGTCTCTGGCTGCAATCAAAATTGTACCATCGGAAAGGAAACCAAACCTGTTAATATATACCGTTTTCAGGTTAAGAGATTTCGCTTCTCCTTTACCGTCTTTCCCCTTCGTTATTTCAAAATAGGGGCCTGAATTTTTATAAGAAAAGAGCTTTCCCTTCCCCGGTTTATTCTCCAGAAAGTGGAGGTAAGTGATTGGAAACTGTTTCCCCGACGGATATTTTAGCCAGTTTTCAATCTTTCCGTTTTTTATGATATTAATCCCGTTTTCATAAGTGGCTGCGTAAATCTCACCTTCACTTCCCGAAGCAATTGATACGATGGAATTTGAATTTAGCCCGTCTTTACTGTTATAAGTTTTAAAATGTTTCCCATCAAATCGGCTTACACCCTGAAGTGTACCAAACCACATGTATCCATCTCTATCTTGCAGCATGCTGAACACAGATGATGAAGCGAGACCGTCAGCGGAAGTGTAGTGATATGCAGGGGGGGTCTGTGCAATGCAGATAAATGAGAATAGCAGAACTGTGAGTATGGAAGTGGTAAATATCTTTATCAAACGGATCTGAACCCTGATTTTATTTTTTTAACAAAATCGGTCACTTTTCTTCGGGATACTTCAACTTTGCTTCCATCTGTCATTTTTACTGTTCCGCCATCGATTCCGGAGAATTCTTTAACATATTGCAGATTTACGATGTGTGATTTATGCACCCGAAAGAATGATGTTTCCGGCAGCGAATCCTCAAAATCCTTAAGAGTTTTTGTGACTATTCTGCTTTTCCCATCTATAAGATGAATTTTTGAGTAGCTCCCGTCTGCTTCAATTCTTATTATTTCATCCAGATTAATAATATTAAATCCATGGGAATCGGGGAGAACAAGTTTGTCGTTTTCAAAATAAGGACTTTCTGCAATCTGCTTTTTCTTGAGGGAGATGAGTTTTTTTACGGTAAGTTTAAGTTCTTTTATATTTACCGGTTTAAGCAGATAGTCAACAGCACCGGCTTTTACTGCCTTTATCCCATATTCTGAGTAAGCACTAACCAGCACAGCCATAAAATCACGATCTTCGAACTCACTCAGGAAGTCGAATCCATCGAGCACAGGCATATTGATATCGAGGAAAACCACATCGGGTTTTAAATCTCTCACATACTTTGCCGCTTGAACAGTCGATTCGGCAGATCCCAGAACTGTAACCTCGGGGCAGTAGAGCTCAATAATCTTTTTGAGGTTCTCTCTACCGTGAAATTCATCATCTACGATAATGGCTTTTAACTGATTGTTTGGTTGTGTTTTTTCCATTACTGTTTCTACATCCATTTAGCTCATTTTAAAACTGTTTAGCACAAAATTTGCAAATTCAATATGAGTAAACTCCAATTCAATGAAATAAAAATGTCTTTAATAAACTGAATTTATCAAAAATTGTGATATAAAATCATCATAATGCACAATTTTATAAACTTTTGTGCATTATACCTCTCAAAGTTGAAGAAATTAGATAAAATTTGGTTCTTTCAACACACAAGAATTGTATGAGAATAAAAGCAGGTCTTCTCCTGATGAATGGCATATTTACGATGATTCATGCAACAACCTAAAAAAAAACCTGTTGTGAAAATATCCTGAATCTCTTATTTTAATAATGAAAGTTTTTATAATTTTGGAGCCATAAGTGTTTAGATCCATCGTAATGGTAAAACAGGTTCCCGATACTGCAAATATATCGGGAAGTGTGATGAAAGAGGACGGAACCGTTAACCGTTCAAAACTGCCTGCAATTTTTAATAATGAAGACAGAGTTGCTCTTGAATTCGCTCTTCAAGTTAAAGACAAATTTGGCGGAACTGTAACGGCAATTACAATGGGTCCCCAACGGGCCTCGGATATCCTCCGTGAGTGCCTCTATATGGGTGCCGATTCAGTATATTTGATCAGTGACAGAAAATTTGCCGGTGCAGATACTCTCGCAACATCCTATGTTTTAAGTGAAGCGATCAAAAAAACGGGAGAATATGACCTTGTTTTTGCAGGAAGACAGGCAATTGATGGAGATACTGCACAAGTTGGCCCACAAACTGCCGAGAAATTAAATCTGCCTCAGGTTACTTATGTGGAAGAAATTCTCGAAATGACCGATACTCATGCCAAAATAAGAAGAAAAATTGATGGCGGTTATGAGATAGTGAAAGCGAAATTCCCGTTTCTGCTTACTGTACTTAAAGATGCTGCCGAACCAAGACCATTCAGCGCAAAACGAGTAATGGCTTACAAAGGTGCCAAATCACTAATGGATCTCGAAAAGCTGACCGAAGGAAACAGCCTTCTTTATACTGACACTCTCCGTCATGAATATGAAGAAAAAAATCTGTTTATCCCTACACTTACAATGGATGAACTAAAACTTGACGCCGATAGATGCGGAATAAAAGGTTCACCTACTAAAGTTCATAAAGTTGACTCAGTAATTCTTGGGGGTGGAAATCATATTATGGTGGAACCGACCCGTGAGGGACTTGAAAAACTGATCGATCAACTTTTAGCTGACCACATATTCGGATAGGACAATGAAAAAAAAGAATGAAATTTGGGTATTCATCGAAGTTCGCAACGGTAAACCTGCCGATGTGAGTCTCGAACTTTTGTCAAAAGGATACAAGTTGGCAGCTACCACCGGCTCAACTCTTAAATCGATCGTCATCGGCGAAAATGTAAAACATATTGCAGAAGAATCCTTTAGTTACGGCGTTTCAGAGTCAATTCTTGTGGAGGCTCCGGAACTAAAATATTTCCGGACAATCCCATATGCAAGAATATTGAATGCATTAATTGTTGAAAGAAGACCCCGGATTGTCCTTTTTGGTGCCACAGTGATCGGCAGGGACATTGCCCCAAGAGTTGCGTCTTTCACCAAAAGTGGATTAACTGCCGATTGTACCGATCTTCAAATCTCTGATGTTAAATATCTGAATCAGGAATATAAAGAGTTGCTTCTTCAGATCAGACCTGCATTTGGAGGAAATATCATCGCCACAATCATAACCCCCGACACTGAGACCCAGATGGCAACAGTGAGAGAAGGGGTGATGGAATCACACAAAATTGATAATCCAAACCCGGTGGTAATCGAGACAATTCCATTCATAAAATCAGATGAGGATGATCTTGTCGAAGTGGTTGAACAGCATTATGAAGAAAATAAAGTGAACTTAAAAGCTGCACCCGTTATTGTTTCGGGTGGTTACGGGCTTGGCACAAAAGAAAACTTTAAGCTCGTTGAAGAACTTGCCCACACTCTCGGTGGTGAAGTGGCCGGAAGTCGCGCTGCGGTTGATGCCGGATTCATTATCTCGGAGAGACAGGTTGGACAAACAGGAGTTACAGTAAGACCAAAACTTTACATTGCTATCGGTATTTCGGGTGCCATTCAACATCGTGCCGGGATGCAGGAGGCAAAAAAGATTATCGCAATAAACAGCGACCCTGATGCACCAATTTTTGGGGTAAGTCACTACGGAATTGTTGGCGATGCCACAACCATTATCCCAAAATTCATTGAAGTTTACAAGAGCAAGTTGAAATAGGAAAAACAAATGCCAAATTATTTTACAGATAACAGCGATATTCAGTTTCATTTCAAAAACTTTGACTCTGAACAGGTAAGGGAAGTAATTTCCTTGTTCGAGGAAAACTACACTGAGTCTCTTCACTATAACTTTGCTCCTGTCTCTTTTGAAGATGCAATGGAAAACTACCGTGCCGTTCTCGAAGTGGTGGGTGATCTTTCTGCCAATTTTATTGAACCAAGAGCTGCCGGAGTTGATGAACTCGGAGCAGTTTTTGTTGATGGAAAAGTTTCTTATGCAGAAGGCACTAAAAAGAATTTGCAGCAGCTTGCTCAAGCCGACTTGATGGGAATGATTCTTCCGAGAAAATATGGAGGTCTTAATTTCCCGTTTTTCATCTATATGGTGGCGGTTGAAATGGTTTCCCGCGCTGATGCATCCCTGATGAATCTTTTTGGACTTCAGGATATTGCCGACACAATAAGAAAATTTGGTGGTGAAGAGCTTGCTGAAGAATTTCTCCCAAAATTTTCCACAGGTGAGTTTACCGGAGCCATGGCTCTTACAGAACCTGATGCCGGAAGTGACTTGCAGGCAGTAAAACTCTCTGCTTATCAAAACGAAAAAGGAGAATGGTTTTTAAGAGGTGTTAAAAGATTCATCACGAACGGGAATGGCGAAGTTCTGCTTGTGCTCGCAAGAAGTGAATCGGGTTCAAAAGATGGCAGAGGACTCAGTCTTTTTGTTTGTTATGGTGACGAAACAGTTAAAGTTCGTAGAATTGAGCACAAACTTGGTATTCACGGCTCACCAACATGTGAACTTCAGTTTAATGATACCCCCTGCAAACTTGTTGGTACCAGAAGAATGGGACTAATAAAATATGTGCTTGATCTTATGTTTCGGGCTCGGGCTGGAGTTTCTGCGCAAGCACTTGGGATATCACAAGCTGCTTATGAAGAAGCCTTAAAATATGCAAAAGAACGGGAACAGTTTGGCAAACCGATCATCAATCTCCCCGTGGTCGCCAATATCCTGATGGATATGAGAGTTACGCTTGAAAGCAACCGGTCATTGCTTTATTCCACTGCGATCATGGTTGATCTTAAAGAGAAACTTGAAGAGGTGATTGAAAACCTGAAAAAAGAGGGTAAACCTTTTGCAGAAACAAATGCCAGACTAAAAAATGTAACAAGACTTGCGAATCTTTTAACCCCCATGGCAAAATATATCGTTACAGAAGCATCAAACAAGATTACTTATGATGCTCTCCAGATTCATGGCGGCACGGGTTACATGCGTGAATTTAAAGTTGAACGGTTGGCTCGCGACGCAAGAATCACCAACATTTACGAAGGAACATCTCAATTACAAATTGTGGCTGCTGCCTCCGGCGTTTTTTCTGATGTACTTGTCGATTTTATCGCAAAAAAAGAAGCTAAATCATACGATTCGGGCTTAACAAGACTGCAAAACTTCCTCAAAGATATCAGGATAATCTTTAATGAATGTGTTAAGTATGTCCTTGACAAAAAAGACCCTGTTTTCCAGGATGTTGCAGCAAAAGACCTTGTTGAACTTTACAGTTATCTTTATGTAGGCTATCTGTTGCTTGATGAGGCTGAAAAAGATTCACGCAAACGATTCATCGCTAACAGATTTATTATTAATTCACTTTCGCACGCAAAGAGAAATGCCGAATCAATAAAAGATGAGCTTTTCTCCGATATTCTGCATTCACATGAGATACTAATCTAACTCAGGAGCAACCAAAATGAACAACCAAAGAAATTACTTCAAAATCTATGATGACGAAGGCGTAAAAAGCTACTTTAAAACCAATCTCAGCTACGAAGAGATTGAGGCATTAAAAAAGGACTTTGAAGACAACCATCAGGAATATTACAACAACGATTTTATCAAATTCATCAAAGAAAATGACCCATCCGCAGAAGAGATTGAGGTGCATGCGATATACTATTGAGAACTGCAGAGATTCGGAACCTCGGTACTTCAGAAATTCGGTATTTCAGAAGTTCCGGGTTCTCAATAGCACTGGGGTTCTGGAGTTCTGAGGTTCTGAAGTTCCGACTGAGGTTCCGAGGTTCCGAAGTACTATATTAGTAGATTGACTTTTTGAAAAATTTGGAAGATACATATGAAAGATCACGAAAATCTTAATTTTGAGTCGATGTGTGTGCATGCAGGCATTGATGCAGATGAATTTGGTGCGGTAGTTCCGCCGATATATCAGACTTCTACTTTTAAGTTTAAATCAGCACAACACGGTGCTGCATTGTTTTCCGGCGAGGGGAAGGGTCACATTTATACAAGAATGAGCAATCCGACCATTGAAGCAATGGAAGATTCTGTTGCCGCCCTCGAGGGTGGAGTAAAAGCAATGGGTTGTGCAAGTGGCATGGCAGCTATTAATACAGTGTTTGCTACATTTCTTGGCGCCGGTTCACATGTTGTTTGCTCACAAGCAGTTTATGGACCTACAAACACTCTGCTCAGAACGGTTTATGCAAGGTTTGGAGTTGAAATATCTTTTGTGGATACCTCCAATCCTGAAGATGTAAAAGCTGCAATGAAAGAGAATACCAGGTTAGTTTATGTTGAGACCCCGGGCAATCCAACACTTGCAATTGCTAATCTGGCAGAAATAGTAAAAATTGCAAAAGAATTTGGTGCAAAGGTTTGTGTTGACAACACATTCATGTCACCTGCACTTCAGAGACCATTTGAGTTCGGTGTTGATGTCATAATTCATTCGATGACAAAGTTCTTAAACGGACATGCTGATGTTGTAGCAGGTATTGTTGTGGCAAAAGAAATGTCAGATTATACTCTCATGAAAAAAGTGTTAAATCAGACCGGTGGAGTAATCGACCCGTTTAACTCATTCCTGGTGCACAGAGGAATTAAAACTCTTGCCATAAGAATGGAAAAACATTCCGAAAACGCCCAAAAAGTGGCTGAATTCCTCGAAAAACATGAAATGGTTGAGTGGATTAAATACCCCGGATTAAGATCACATCCTCAGTATTTCACAGGTCTTAAACAGCACAAAGGTCACGGCGGAATGATCACTTTTGAATTAAAGGGTGGATATGACGCAGGTGAAATAATGATGAATTCTGTTAAACTTTGTCAGTTGGCTGTGAGCCTTGGTGGAGTTGAGTCCCTTATTCAGCATCCCGCAAGCATGACCCACTTTTCTATGGGACCCGATGCCCGTAAAGAAGCCGGAATAACAGAAGGTCTTGTTCGTTTATCAGTTGGTATCGAAAACCACAAAGACATCATCAAAGACCTCGAAAGAGCCCTCTATGAAGTTGGTGAAGCTTTAACTGTAAAACAGGAGAAAAATCTCTTTAGGTAGAGAGTACTTGAGAACTCGAGTGACTTGAGTACTTGAGTACTTGAGTAATGAATTACTCCGGTACTTAATTAATCATAAAATCCCTGCAATATTTATTATGGATACACATCCTGAGTTTTCGGGATGTGTATCTTTGTTTTAAATAGGAAACGGTCGAGTTAAACCGCAAAGGGCGCAGAGAACGCAAAGAAGGGATTAAAAATCAATCCGCGAAACTCCGTTTAATCTGCGTGTATCTGCGTCCTCTTCAAATCCGACTCTTACGGTTTGTCGTATTGCAGACGGCAATCGGGACGATTACCACTCCTGTCACTTACGCTCTAACTCCGTGGCCATCCGTGTTAAATCCGTGATATCCGTGGAACTATCCCTCTCTTCAGTCCAAAAATTTATAATGTTCCAAAAACGCGATCGCCGGCATCACCGAGACCGGGGACAATGTATCCCTTCTCATTCAAGCCACGATCGTGAGCTGCTGTATAGATATAAACATCCGGATGGTCGTTTAATACTCTGCTGACACCCTCGGGTGCTGAGATAATTGACGCTATAATGATGTTTTTTGCTCCACCCCTTTTCAAAAATGTAACGGCAGCAGAAACACTTCCGCCGGTTGCAAGCATCGGATCAAGGATAATCACCTGGGCAGTCTCCAAATCCTGTGGGGTTTTATAATAATATTCTATTGGTTCGAGGGTTTCTTCGTTTCTTTTCAGTCCTATATGTCCCATTTTCGCCTGCGGAAGAAGCTGAAGAAAAGCATTTCCCATACTTAATCCGGCTCTTAATATCGGCACAAGCACAATTTCACTTGCAATCTTTTTCCCGCTTGTAACTTCAAGTGGAGTTTCGACTTCAACATCTTTCATAATAATATTAGAACTGAGTGAAATACAAATAGAATAGGCTATTCTGTCGAGTGCATGTCGAAAATCTCTTTGTGGAGTGTGTTTATCACGAAGATATGTAAGGTCTCTAAGGATAAGATTGTTGCTGACTATGGTGAAATGTTCCATGGTACCTCTGTTTTATATAATCTTTGAAGCTGTTTTGTCGTCAATTAAAACTTTGATAAATTTTACTCCCACAAACAGAACCACTGCAAATATCAGGAAATTAAACAACCATGCAAAGAGCAGCAGACCTGTGTAGAAGCATATCACTGTAAGTAAATAGAGTAAAATTACCGAAATGTAAAGGGGAATAAATCTTTTCCGCGAGGGGAGAGGTGAATCAGGATTAAAAAATGAGCCGTAAAAATAGAGTTTTTGTTTATCTATTGGCAACTGAAAATCCCGCTCATGCAGATTCTCAGACATCCCTTTGCTTTTCCTGTAAGCTCTAAAAGCCAGGTAAATGGCAGTGAGCATTAGAAGCGAAAGCAGAGCCGTCGATGTAAAAATTATTAAGTCAGTTTCCAGATTCATCCGGATGTTAATTTCTCTTTAAGATTTGCCAAAAAATAGTAAATGTTATTGTAAAGATAGTGAAATTGAAGATTGCAGTATCGATTCGTATCACCCTGGATCAGGGAAACGAACAGAAATTAAGGGAGCCAAACTCCTTATGGCTGTTGCCCGGCAAGCCTCAAAACCTCATTAAACTCTTCTTCTTTTACAGGAAATACCGATAATCTGTTCCCTCTTTTAATTAAGGTCATATCCTTTAAATTTGGATTCTCTTTTATCTCTTGAAGTGTAACAAGTCGAGAGAATTTTTCAACCAATTTGATATCCACCATAATCCAGACAGGATTGTCAGGAGTGGATGAAGCATCAAAATAGTGGGATTGTGGATCAAAAGCAGATGAATCGGGATATCCCTCCCTAACCACTTCACACCAGCCTGCCACGCCCATCGGGTCGGTGCTGCTGTGATAAAAGAGAACTTTATCTCCAATTTTCATCGAGTCGCGGAGGAAATTCCGTGCCTGATAGTTGCGCACTCCATCCCAAAATGTAGTTTTATTGGGTGAATTTTCAAGATCATCAATTGAAAAAACATCAGGTTCCGACTTTACCACCCACCAATTCATTGTTTCCTCCTGAATTCAGCATTGATATAAGGTTTATAAGACCCATCGGGAAGTAGAAAATCGACCTCATATTTTATCAGGTCTGCACCCTCAAAATCGTAAATGATCCTGAACATCTGGTCTTCACGGCTTACATAATCCATTGTGTTCCCCTCAAAGATAAACTTGCTCTCACTTTTCTTAAAATCTCCATAGGCATTTATTGCAAAATTTCCCAACTCGTCCATTGAATAGAGGGTATATTTTTGCAGTCTTACATCATATCCAAGATATGCAATTGAGGTGATTGACATCCCAAAAGCGATGTTTTGAGAGCGGGATTCGATAAATCTTCCACCGAGAACCACTTGATTTTTTGAGTCACCGGCACCTTTTAATGCTTTCCCGTCATCTTTATCAAAAAAGAATTCGATCTGCACATCCCATTCCCCTTCAAAGAGAGCCAGAGCTTCATGTTCGGGTAGAGTAAGAGTAAGTTCCTCGAGTGTCGTCCATTTATTTGACTGGGCAAATAATCCTGTTGCAAAAATTGCAAAAAAGATAAGTGTGGTGTAGAGTTTCATTGTCATAAAATTTATTATTGAGCTTGTAAATATACCAATAATAAAAAAGAGGCTGCTCATTTTCATGAACAGCCTCTTGGTCAAAAATATTACTGCATTTTTGGATTATTGCATTACTGCATTATTTCATCAGGATCATTTTTTTGGTAGCAGAAAAGTTTCCGGCTTTGATCGAATAGATATAAGATCCGCTGGAAAGTTTTGCAGCATCAAAAACCACCTGATGTGCTCCTGCATCTTGTCTTCCATTAACGAGAGTAGCAACTTCGTTACCCATAACATCATAAATCTTAACAACTACATCTGAAGCTTCAGGTAATCTGTAAGAGATTGAGGTTGAAGGGTTAAATGGATTTGGGAAGTTCTGATCTAATGCAAAGGATGTTATGGTAGCAACATCAACTTCAACTTCACTTGAATAAGCGAATGTACCATCAAAATCAATTTGTCTTAAGCGATAAAAATATTTACCTGATTCGATTTTTGAATCTGTGTAAGCATAATTATTTGAACCGGTTGTGGTTCCTTTACCATCTATAAAGGCAATGGTTGAATATTCTGAGTTTTCCATTCTTCTCTGAACTTCAAAACCTTTATTGTTGGTTTCAGTTGCAGTTGCCCATGAAAGATTAACTGCACCATTATCTGATGTGGCTGCAAATGATGTAAATTCAACAGGAACAGGAACTCCCCATCCTTTTGAAATTGCGCCATTACTTCTGCATGCCCAGATAGCGGTTCCGGTACGGGCTTTATTAATGTGGTAGAAACTACCTGCAGTTGCTGTGTAAGCTGTTGTCCAGGTGGCACCGTTATCAGTTGACTGATAAAGACCGGTAGCCTGACGGGTTACATACCAGTTGGTGGCTTCGCCTGTAACACCTGAGATATTACCTGTGCCGGGGACTGTGAGAGCAGACCAGAGTGCTCCACCATCAGTGGTTGCCATAAAGTTTGTTCCGCCGGTTACTCCAACATTTGCGTTGTTGAACCAAATAGTGTAAGAGTTTACCTGACCGGTGGTAGCTTGTGATTGCCAGGTATTACCAAAATCTGGTGAGTGCCATACTCTGGTTCCATTTGTACCAAACCAGATTTTGTCGCCCATTACAAAAAGTCCATTATTCCAACCGGCGAATCCACCGGAAGCGAGATACATTCCGGTTGAATCCCATGTGGTTCCACCATTGGAAGTTCTGAAAAGTGTCCATCTGCTGGCTACAGGATCACCATAGAAAAAGCCATTGTTTGCATCTTTGAACCAGATACCATCGCCAAAACCGCCTGACTGGAAGAGTTGTTGTGTCCAACTTGTTCCACCATCGGTAGTTTTGTAGATGTATGTTCCGGAAGCAGGGGATGTTGTTACCCAGCATGTGTTTGCATCGAGTGCATAAACTGCATAAACATCAGCAGACCCAACACCGGCTCCGCCAACATTTGCCCAGTTGGTTCCGCCATTTACTGTGCGCAAAACCACACCGGCTGCTCCACCAATCCAGCAGACATTATCATCAACTGCCGAAACAGAATAGAGTGCACCTGTAACGCCCGAGGTTTGTTCAACCCACTGTGCGTTCGCTACAGAAAACAAAAAAACGAATAGGAAAAGAAGTCGTAAAGATCTCATATGAGCTCTCCTTTGTTATGTTATAGTCGGAACCCGCCCGGTTTAATTTGCGGAATTCGAACTACTAAAAAATTGTGATTAAAGTTATTCATAATCGAGCTAAAAACAAAATCTAAAATCAATTTTTTTGAGCATTTTTTATTTTTTAACTTAATTTTAATACAGGACTATTCAGAAAAACGGATTTAATTATCCAAACTATTAAATGGGAACATAAATTCCTATATTTGGGAATAAAAATTCAAAGAAATTCGACTATGAAAACCTCTTTTATTTCCATTATAGCTTCAACAGTTTTACTTCTCGGCAACATTTTTGCCGGAGGTGGAGATTCATCTATGGCAAAAACTGAATTTGTGCCCGACTGGGCAAAAGATGCCGTATGGTATCAGGTATTCCCGGAAAGATTCCGCAACGGGAATCGTGATAATGACCCTAAAATTGAAAATCTTAAAGGTGCGTATCCCCACGATATCACTTCTCCCTGGCAAATCCATCCATGGGAAAGCGACTGGTATGAACTACAACCATATGAAAAAGGGAACGGCAAAGATATCTGGTTCAACTTACAACGCAGACGGTATGGTGGAGACCTTCAGGGGGTAATAGATAAACTGGGATACATAAAGGATTTGGGGATAAATGCAATTTATTTAAATCCCGTTTTTCAGGCTCCATCATTACACAAATATGATGGTATCTCTTTTCATCATGTGGATCCCAATTTTGGAAATAATCCCGAAGCAGACAGAGAACTGATCTCCTCGGAATCATTTGATGATCCCACTACCTGGAAGTGGACAAATGCTGATAAATTAGTGCTTGAATTAATCCAAAAAGCTCATAAACTTGGCATACGAGTTATTTTCGACGGGGTGTTTAACCACATGGGAATCTCATCAATTCCATTCAGGGATGTTGTTGAAAATCAGGAAAAGTCCCGATTTAAAAACTGGTTTTCCATTAAATCGTTTGAGGACAAAGAAAAAGGGACAAAATTTGAATATGAAGGATGGTTTGGTGTTAAAGAACTGCCTGAAATTAAAGAAGATGAAAACGGAATTGTTGCAGAACCTAAAAAATATATCTTTGACATTACCAAAAGATGGATGGATCCCAATGGCGATGGCAATCCCGCTGATGGTATCGACGGCTGGAGGCTTGATGTTGCCTTTTGCATAAAACATCCATTCTGGAAAGACTGGCGTTCTCATGTGAAATCGATAAACAACGAGGCATACCTCACCGCCGAGGTGATCGATCCGATAGATGTAATCGAACCATATCTTCAGGGGGATGAGTTTGATGCGGTGATGAATTACAATTTTGGATTTGCCTGTGCCGATTTTATCCTCGCAGAAAAGACAAGGATATCCGCATCTGAATTTGATGAAAAGCTTGCAGAACTCCGCTCGGCTTTCCCCGGTGGAGTTGAATATGTTCAACAAAATCTCTTTGGAAGTCACGATGCCAACAGAATTGGATCCCATGCAATGAATGCCGACCTCGGACGATATGGTAACTGGGGTAAATGGTTCAATATTTCAAGAGGAAGTAACGACAAATATAACACGGCTAAACCGACAGCACAAGCCTTGAAAAAACAAAAACTTTTTGCCATACTGCAAATGACATATGTGGGTGCTCCAATGATCTATTATGGCGATGAAGTGGGAATGTGGGGAGCAAATGATCCTGACTGCAGAAAACCAATGGTATGGGATGATCTAAAATATCAACCTGAAATTTATAATTCCGATGGTTCAAAGCGTTCTTCTCCTGAGGAAGTAAAAGTGAACAACGACCTGCTTGGACATTATAAAAAGTTGATTAACATCCGTAACTCACACCCATCACTAAGAAGAGGCAGTTATAAAACAATAAAAGTTGATGATGAACATGAAATATTTGGTTTCGAAAGGAAATTTGAGGGAGAGGAAGTACTGGTATTCATAAATAATTCAGATGTTAAACGCACAACCACAGTTTTACGCGACGGGAAGTATAACGACCTGCTAAATGGTGGTGAGTTAAAGTTCAGTGCCTCATATAACCTGCTTGAGATTCCGGCTAAATGGGGTGTCATTTTGCTGAAGAGGTAGAATTAAACCACTTATACATATTAAACGGGTGGTTATATAATATTATAGCCACAATTCGCCGCTTGAATGTAAATTAAAAACTTCAATAAGGAATATTTTTATTGGCAGGTTTTTTCTCAAATCTTTATAAGTTATACACAAGTGACCTGAAAGATGGTGATGTCTCCCGACTGTTTCGTTCCGAAGCTCCCGAGGTGTATCAGTTTTACCTTGATAGCGCAAAAAGAAACGATTATAAGAAAATGACAAAAGGGCAACGCAAATTTGCCCTGCTAAAGGATCTTATCTATACGTTTCTCAGTAAACTGTCCCCGGTAAGAAGGATCGCGTTTTCAATTGCATTTGCGATCTTTTTATATGCTTCGATGATGAATATGTGGTTTTGGGGAGTGTTATCATTTTTAACGGTGGTATTATTACTCGCATTTGAAGTGGCAGAGAAGGTTTCAGCTACTAATGAACTGGATATCGCTAAAAACATCCAGGAGGAGTTGATAATGACTGAATCTCCTGTGTATGAGGGGCTGCAAGTTGCTGCTTATTCAAAACCTGCAAAAGTGGTCGGAGGCGATTTTCTCAACTTTTTCCCGCTCAATTCCTCACAAAAAAAACATTTTTATCTCCTTGGCGACATTTCAGGCAAAGGAATGCTTGCTGCTTTGTATATGGTGAGAGTTCACTCTGTATTAACTTATTTGACAAAAAATCAACTTTCAGCTAAAGATGTTTTAAAAGAACTGAACAAAGTTCTTAATTCCATTTTTAAACCGGGATTGTTTTTTACAGCTGCAGTTCTGGAAGTTGAAGAGGGGGAAAAAATAAAAGCAATCAGAGCGGGCCACACTCCTCTGCTCCATTTTTGTGCCGAATCGAAAGAAGTAAAACAATTGAAACCGACAGGCATAGGAATCGGTATGCGAGATAAGGGCATTTTCGATAAAACTCTCGAAGAGATTGAAATCGACCTGAAGGTCAACGATATACTCTTTATCTATTCCGATGGAGTAAACGAAGCTGTTGATGAATTTAACAGAGAATTTGGGATCGCCAGAATTGAAAAAAATCTGATCAAAAACGCAGAAAAATCGCCTGATGAAATTATTAAATCAATCCTTCGATCGATCAACAACTTTACCTATAATGTCCCTATGAGGGATGATATAACTATTCTTGTTTTGAAGAGAACTCCAGAGATTCAGAACTCCGGAGATTCAGAGATTCAGTGATCCAGAACTTCAGAGGTTCAGTATTACAAAAATTCTGAAGTACCGAAGTTCTGAGGTTCTGAGGTTCCGAAGTTCTGAGGTTCCGAAGTTCTGAGGTTCCGAAGTTCTGAGGTTCCGAAGTTCTGATCCTCTACTTAAGCAAAATCATCTTCTGTCTTAACATTTTCCCGCCGGCATTTAACACTGCAAAATAGATACCACTTGGCAGGCTGTTTGCATTGAATTCAACCTTGTGTATCCCGGACTCAAAATATCCGCTTGCGATTACTCCAACTTCCTCACCATTTGTATTAAAAACTGAAAGTTTAACATCACTTCCCTCGGGAACAGCAAACTTAATTGTAGTTGAAGGATTAAATGGATTTGGATAGTTACTGTACAATGTGAATTCAACCGGGGAAACCTGATCTTCTTCTGTTGACATCACTGTGTTGGCGGTTTTAAGAACTATCTCATCGTTTGGATCAAAAACAAGGGAAGTTGGTGATCTGTCAAAGTTAAATGTAAAGATTTGATTGTTCTGATCGTTAAACACTCTGATTGTGGTGTCAGCACCGGAAGTGAATGAAATCTTGAGCTCAATTGGCATTTTGTAATAAACAGAGCCGGACTGAGTTTGTCTTGCCTTAAAATTTAGAGTCCAATCCCTCGAACCCGGTTGGGAAATCCAATAAGTGTTTGAGTAGCTTGGGTGATTTGGTTCATACAGCCACTGTTCAAAAAACCATGTAAGATCCTGACCCGAAGCTTCACTCATTTTTACGATAAATTCAGGGATTGAAGCGTTTTTATATCTAAAGGTTGAATCTGTTGCATATGATCTGACGGTACTAAAAAAGAGTTCGGAACCAAGGACATAACGCGCCATTGCAAGCACACACGACCCTTTTGCATAGGTTATTGCGGTGTTAAAAAGTTCATTGGTGCCCGGAGTTACAATTGCCCATGATGGATTATAGATTGGCCATCCGGGATTTTGTTGTTTGTAATAATTGGCATCGCTGTTGATCATCGATTTATAAGCCGAATAACTTCCACCCGGTTTTACCTCTTCCCAGACTGATTCAGAAAAAGTTGCAAAACCTTCATTCAGGAAGATGTCTGCCCATGTTGATGGACTGATCATATCACCAAACCATTGATGAGCAAATTCGTGAGCGAGCAGATTTTGACTCCAGCAGTTTGGACAGAGTGAGGTAAGTGTCTGATTTTCCATCCCACCCCAAGTGAATTGGTTGTTCAGTGTGGCATACCCGTTTTTTTCAAATGGATATGGTCCATATTTTTCGCTAAATCCGGTTGTTTGATTGATTATTGCATCTTGAATTGTCTGTGAAACTGTTTCACCCGGATTTGCATAGAGTCTGATCGGTAGAGTGTCCCCTGAAACTGGATCTATCCAGTTCAGGATGAATAACTGATAGTTTACTCTGGCTGAAATAACAGTTAAATAAGTAGTAACGGGGTCTCTGCTTACCCAGCGATAATAGATTTCTGAACCGGTATTAGTGGAATCTTTTAACAATCCGTTTGAACCGAGTTTTACATTCACCGGCACTCGTGCTGTGAGGTCAACAGTCGCCTTGTCGGATGGTTTATCCCAGCAGGGGAACCACTTTCTTGCTCCCTCGGGTTCGTTATCGGTGAATACAGTGCCACCGCTTGCATAAAAAGCATTGTCAGATACATTGTTGTGTCGATAATAAATCTTCACCTCCACTGTATCACCGGGTGAATAAGTGGAATCAAGTGTAATATTTAATTTATTCGATGCATGGGTAAATGAGGCACCGGCAAAACCGAGTGAATCGACCACCATTGAGGTATTTACTGCATCCAAAACTATTTGATTTAGCGTTGAATCCACCTTAAATTTTACGACGACACTCCCCGTAAAAGATTTTGGATATGGCGAAATAAAACAGTTGTATATATCGAGATTCAGTTTGTAATCCAGTACATCAAAAGTATGTGCGATAACTTCAATGTTTTGAAGTTTTTGAAGTGATGCAGGAAGCATATTTTGCTTCTTTTCAGCACAATATTCGTAACCTCTTTTTTCTTGAGGAAACAAGGTGGATATTAACAATATAAAAAATATAACTGCGGCTCTGAGGGTCATTTTATGCCTGATGAAATAAAAAAGGAATGATAATTATTGTGGATTTAAATTACAGTATTCACAGTTCAAAAAAATGTCGATAATTTGGTATGATAACAAGATTGAAGATTAAGTAAGTGATTCTCTGTCAGCAACAATAAAATCGAGGATACTCCTGCCATTTTCTGAAGCTATCATAATTTTTGAAGTGTCGATATAAATATTGTTTAAATACTGCATTTTCAGAATATCACCATCCCTGAATTCGGGTATTAAACCTCCGAAGAAAAATCCAAGTTCTCTGAATTGTGAAACAAGGTACATGGTTGCCGGTTCTGAGAGAGGAAGTTCCAGATAAATTGTATCAATTTTTTTCATGCAGAGTTCTTTTATCCTCAGCCTGAGGATTGGCACAATATCTTCACCATATTTTTCAATAGTGATAACAGCAGAATTCAGGTCGGGTTTAAAGCTCAATTCAAGAGCTGTTTCTCCCGACATCTCAACAATGTTTTTAAAACTTTTTGTAGTGTGAACTGTTCTGTTGAGTTTTAGATCTGAATAAATCCTTGTCATTATATCTTCATAAACAGCAGGTATGTAAACGGTTCTTTTGGGTTCTTCGTTAATTTTAAGATAATAGAGCATCACGGCTTGTCGCTGCGAAAGCCCTTCATCGTTTATTTTTTTAAAAGTGACTCTTTCACCTGTGAAAGCTATTAACAGACCTGTTTCTTTTGCCCCGAGTGTGATGTTCCCTTTTTGAGTGTAGGGGTGAATTGTGACACTCTCACTATAAAGCCCGTAAAGCCCAATCGATTTCCCGTGCTCAATGGCTTGCATTTTCATTCGTTTAAAGAGATTATGCCCTCTATAGCGGGGATCAACAATCGCCATTCCTGAATCAGCTACTCTGGCACCCGGTTTTTCGTAAAACAAACCAAGATTTGCAATAAATTCATCTTTTGAATTTCTTACTGTTACAGCCTCGAGGTATCCGTATTCAAGAATTTCTTTAAGTTTTTCAGGGAGATACGCAACGCTGGCGTAGGTGTAACCGTAGGCGCGGTAGGCTAATCTGGCAAGCTCCAGAGCATCCTGTGATTTAAGCATGCCAAATTTAAGTTCTTCATCTTTGGGTGCGGGCTCCGGTTCAACAGGTGCAAAATCAGATACAAGGTGTTGTATCTCTTCATCAGGCAGATTTTTTACAACTTCAAGTCTTTTCCCTTCTTTGCCAAGGTTAACAAACTTAAATTCATCTGCAAGATGTTTTATCAGTAGAATGCCTAAAGCCGAGCGCTCTTCCAGTTCAAGTTTTTCAACATCCACCGGTAATCCCTTATCTTCAAATGTGAAGATCAGTTTGCCGGGAAGATAAGAAATTTTGAACTTTACAACTCCAAGTTCATCAGGTTCAAATGAATTTTCCACAACACTGACGAAGGACTCTTCAATTATATGTTCAATCTCGCGGAGTTTTTCCTCACAAAACCCAAACCATTTGGAGATATCTTTTGAGAGGTTTACAACCACAGGCAGGTAGTTTAACTGCGCCGGAATTGTTAACTCCGAAAGTTTGCCGGCAATTAAGATTCTTTTGTCGAGTTTGTTTTTCATTCCGTTACCCGTTTAAGGGTTATTTACCGGTCATGTGATCAAATTTACGCGAGGCGTGGAGGTCTTCATATTTGAGTTTTGCTTCTGCCAGTGCTTTGAATCTTTCTTCTGATTTTTTGTAACAAAATTTCATAAAATAAAATGATTCAACCACACCATAATCCCCTTTTGTGTATTTTACAACCTTGAGGGAATATTTTGGAAATCTGATTCCTTTTACTACTTCGTATTCTTCTTTCATTTCTCCATAAATTCTATTAAAAACGATGCTAAATTTACATATTTTAACGATCAATTAACAACATATTGTGTTAAGATATCATAAATTATTTTTGAGAAACGAACGAAATCAAATTTAATGTGGTTCCAAGTATGTGGAATGCATCACATGGTTTTGTTGGAAGGCACACGAATTGCCCCTGTTTTTACGATGTGCATCACATCATTAGTCTTTTCTTAGGGTTATATTGCGAGTGTTAAATAAGTAATTTTCTAAAAAATGCGAGAAATTGTGAAAAAAGAGTTGAACAACTGGAATGTCAAACATGGTGACTACCAGCGTGACTCCGAATACGACAAATTATACCTCCACAACCGTAAGGTTGAGAGAACGAAAAAAAGTGCCCTGGTAATCTCAGCCGGCATACTCCTTACTGTCATCTTCTATTTCATCCTGAAAGCGGCTTCCTCTATTTAATCGAGCGGGATTTTCCCCAACATCCTAATCTTCTTTTTTATTTCTCTAACCCCCCTCAAGGGTGTTTTTTGTCCATTTTAAACCCATTGTTAATATAATATATAGTCTAATAGTGAAGGATTCTCCAAAATATTAAAATAAAATCAATTTATTTTTGTATTTATTTGGATTTCCCTTGACTTTAAAACAAATTCTTTGTAAATTTGAAACAGGTTAAGGTGAGGTTTAGCGACCATAATTTTTCACACAAATTGGAGGTTTTCTCTTTTAGATCAACATTTTTATTATAAAGGCGGGATGTGGGCAGTGAATCAATAGGTGTGGTGAGGGAAAAGGTACACTACCGGTTATTGGTTTTTAAATTTATATGGTGAAAACCCCATCCCCTTTTATAATTTCCCCTTAAGCTTAACTTATCTACAAGAACTTATCTTCTTTTAAATTCAATTTCTGAAATCCAATTTCTATGCACGGTTTTGCGCACTCTAATTTAATTTAGTGTTGCATCTCCGTTTTTCGGTTCACCGGCTTCGATAAGCTATGTGCCGTTGTCATAGTATTTAAATATAATGTAGATAACTATACTTTTAATAATTTATCGAACAGGAGTGTTATATGCTCAGGAACAGGCAAACAGTTGATATCGGGTATGAAAAAATCGGTCTTTTCAGGTTGGTTGTTCTCATAGCTTTATATACTCCGATTGCTTTGTTATTGGTAGTATCATCGCCGCTTCACCTGATAAGGTTTGTGGCGGAGAAAATCATCACAAAGTAACATTTTGAGTTTAATTAATAAATCACAAAAGAGGAGCGACATGCAACAGGAAACAACATGGTACAGGTGGGACATCAAAAAGGGCGACTATACAAGGGATGCCGATTATGACCGTCTCTACTTCAAAGGGAAGAAGAGAGAAAAGATCTATCGTGCAGCGATGTGGCTGGGAGTGGCAGTAATTGTATCTCAAGTCTTTCTGAAGGTTCTTGCTTACGCATCGAGGATGTAAGCCGGTTGTGAGGAATGATCTTCCGTTTTTTTACAGTGGTCCCTCACTAACCTAACCTTGCCCGTTTGCCTTTCGAGGTGGCGGGCATTTTTTATTTAAAAATAGTTTGCCAGAAAATCATAACATTCTTAACTTGAGAAATTGATATATAGTTTTCTCCCAACCGCGTAAATAACAAGTACCAGTTAAATTTTAGATAGAGGAGCCTCATAAAATGAGTGATGAAGCAGGCATTAAACAATCCGAAGGTGAAGTTTATTTTCCTTCTCAATCAGTAATTGATAATGCACATTGCAAAGATTACGATTCGATGTACAAAAGATCAATCGAAGATCCTGAAAAATTCTGGGGAGATATCGCCGAAGAATTTGAATGGTCTCAAAAATGGGACAAGGTTTACGATGAATCTACTCCACCTTTCTTCAAGTGGTTTACCGGCGGTAAAACCAATATTGTTACTAATGCGATCGACAGACATCTAAAAACCTTCAGAAAAAACAAACTTGCCCTGATCTGGGAAAGTGAATCGGGAGATGATGTAAGAACATATTCCTATTTTTCACTTAATCGTGAGGTAATAAAATTTGCCAATGTCCTAAAAAGCATGGGAGTTCAAAAGGGAGATATAGTAACCATCTATATGCCCCGTGTTCCTGAACTTATGTTCGCAATGCTGGCTTGTGCAAAAATTGGTGCAGCACACTCGGTGGTTTATGGAGGTTTCAGCGTGGAGGCACTTGCCGAGAGAATTGAAGACGCTCAAAGCAAAGTGTTGATCACCGCTGATGGTGGGTATATGCGCGGGAAAATAGTGAACCTCAAACAGATCGCAGATGAAGCCCTCGCCCGTCAGGGTACAATCGAACATTGTGTGGTTGTTCGCAGAACGGGACATGAAATTTATATGGAACCGGGTCGTGATTACTGGTATCACGATCTCCTCAGTGTTCCGGTTGTTAATCAACCATGTGAAACTGAACAGGTTGATGCAGAAACAATGCTTTTTATCCTCTACACTTCAGGTACTACAGGCAGACCAAAAGGCGTAATCCACACTCATGGTGGTTATATGGTTTACACTGCAACAACATTTAAGTATGTGTTTGATATCAACGATGAAGACAGATATTGGTGTGCTGCCGACCCCGGTTGGATTACAGGACACAGTTATATAGTTTACGCACCCCTCCTTAACGGTTCCACAAGTTTTATGTATGAAGGTGCTCCAAACTTCCCCTATCCCAACAGATGGTGGAAGATGATTGAGAAGTATGGAATTACAATTCTTTATACTGCGCCCACAGCTATCAGAGGGCTAATGAGATTTGGAAACGCCTGGCCAAACAGACACGACCTCTCATCACTTCGTATTTTGGGAAGTGTTGGCGAACCAATTAATCCTGAAGCATGGAAATGGTATTATGAAGTGATCGGCAAATCAAACTGCCCTGTAATGGATACCTGGTGGCAGACTGAAACAGGAGGATTTATGATAACTCCCCTTCCTGTAACTCCACTCAAGCCGGGAAGCGCAACGAGACCGTTTTTTGGAATTGATGTGGATGTACTCGATCTCGATGGAAAAAGTGCACCAACCGGTGAAGAGGGTATTCTTGTTATCAAAAAACCATGGCCCGCAATTATGAGGGGTATTCTTCATGATCCCGAACGGTATAAACAACAATATTGGAGCAAATATACCACAATGTATGAAGCCGGAGATTCGGCGAGAAAAGACAAAGATGGTTATATCTGGGTAATCGGAAGATTGGATGATGTTATAAAAGTGAGTGGCTATCGTTTGGGAACCGCTGAGATCGAATCGGCACTCGTTTCACATTCGGCAGTGGCAGAAGCTGCTGCTATTGGACTTCCCCACGACGTGAAAGGTCATGTTATTCACTGTTATGTGGTGCTTAGAGCGGGATATGCAGCCTCGGATTCACTTGTTGAAGAACTAAAAAAACATGTGGGTCACGAGATTGGACCGATCGCCAAGCCGGAAAAAGTTAATTTTATGGACTCATTACCAAAAACCAGATCCGGAAAAATTATGAGACGACTGCTAAAAGCGAGAGCTTTGGGTCTCCCGGAAGGCGACAAGAGCACACTTGAAGAGTAATCTTTCATGGTCAATTTTGAGACTGTATCTCATTATGAGACTATAGGAGAATCGACAATGTGAGAAAAAAGCCTGCTATGAAATGTTTCATGGCAGGCACGATTTTTGCATAATTCTAATAAATGGTTTTAATCTAAAAGAGGCAATAATGCAGATTTATAAAAAATTTAGTTTAAGTTTTTGCATAATAACACTGTTTTTGTTTTCAGGTGTTACCTACGCAATGGATACACTCGGTGTGGCAAGTGAAGACAGTCACACTAAACTGCCCCCTGAATATTTTATTTCATCCGAAGGTATCACAAGTAGTGTAGCAAAAGTATTTGGGACTCAAATCGGTACAAATGGAATTAAATTTACCGACCCCTACAATCCCACAAAGACGATCAACACTTGGGCGGGAACCTTCAGGGGCGAAATTAACGCTCAAGCCTCAAATTTTTATTGTATCGATATAAGGCATAATATTGCTTTTTACACGACAAATCAACCACATCAATATATCGACTCGGGAATTACTCCCTCACAGATAACTTACATATTGATGAACTATTACCCATACAAACCGTATCCCTACCCGGGAGCAATGAACACGGTTCAGAAGGAAGCTGCTGCAATTCAGCTTGCCATCTGGCATTTTGCTGATGGTGTAAATGCGAATACCATTCAAACATCTGATATAAAAACGAGAGTTCTTGCCATTATAGCTGATGCGAATGCCAATGCAAATGGATTTGTACCTGTAAAAACCTTGATAATTCTTCCCGGTGCAAATCAATACCCTGCCGGCACAAGCGCAGAATTTAGAGTGAGGGTATTTGATGAACAAGCCCGTCCTGTTGCAAACAGACAAGTTACACTTGCCACCACAGCAGGAACACTCAGCCAAACCACCATTACAACCGATGCAACAGGTACTTCAGCTTTGGTTACTCTTAACCCAAACGGGGCATTAAATGCTGTAGTCACAGCGTCTGCTCAAATTACTATCCCGCAGGGCACACGGTATGTACATTCGATTCAACCGGATCAATATCAAAAACTTGTACTCGCCACTCCGGCAACAGCACTTAAAAGCACTGATCTGACTTTTGAATGGGCTCCACTTGTTGACCTGTCACTTACCAAAACAGTAAACAATTCTGACCCCCTGAATGGTGAAAATGTTACTTTTACAATCACAGCTTCAAATGCAGGTCCGGCGCAGGCAACAGGAATTGTCGTAAAAGATTTCCTGCCCGGCGGTGTGACCTATCAGAGTATAACATCAACTCAGGGCTCCTTTGATACTTTAACAAGTGAATGGACAGTTGGAACTCTGGGAAGTGGTGCATCAGCAACGCTGAGTTTAACTGTGAAAGTTGATGTTGCTGCTCCTTCCATTTTTGACCTCGGCGAAGCGGAAGGATACAATGTTTTCATTTTTGAAGATATGAATCAGCCGACTGCTGATGTTCAGGGAAAGGTTGCAGTAGGAAGAGATGGTTTCTTCTCCAATTTCAGTTGTGGTGATCTTTTGCCGGCTTCGGGTGGCACAGTTGATGTTCTTGTAGTTGGAAGACACCTGACCTTCACATCTGGAAATGTTGTGGGTGGAAATATCGTTTATGGCAACACCGGCACAGTTTCACAAATGGTTGGGATAGTGGATGGAACATTAAGGCAGGACAGCCCGGTTGATTTTGCTTCTGCAACAACCCACCTCACTGCCCTCTCAACACAATTGGCCGGTTATACAACAAACGGAACCACCAATATGTCGGGCGTTACACTCACCTTAAATGGTAGTGATCCATTCCTTAATGTTTTTAATGTAACTGCTGCTCAGATGACTTTGACTCAGGAAGTTTATATTAATGTCCCCAATGGATCAGCGGTTGTAGTAAATGTTGATGGTGACAATATCGATTGGGGTGGCAACCTCGTTGTTTCCGGCACCACAATTACCAATTGTATGTTTAATTTCCATAATGCAACATCGATCATTATCCAGCAAATAGATGTTACAGGCTCCATTCTTGCTCCTCTTGCTCATGTCAATTTTATAAGTGGTGTGCAGCATGGACAGATGATTTGCAAAACCCTTTCCGGTGGTGGACAGTATAATCTTGCCAATTTTATTGGGAACATCCCTCTTGACACCACATTAACCAATGTTGCCGAGATTATTCGCTGCGATCAGGTTGATATTGACTCAGAACCCGGGAATGGCGGTGACGATGAAGATGATTATGCTTTTGCCGCTGTCCATGTTCGCGGTACACACACAGGTGGCGGGGGAAGCATCAATGTTGGAACCTGGCAGTTTGTTGGAACAACCGGGCAGGATTATTTTATCTGGACTTTCCTTCAGGCTTTAGACGGATCAATGCTTGCAGGCACCTGGGGTGGAAAGATATTAAGATCAAATGATCAAGGCGTTTCATTCACAGTAATTAACGACGGAATGAATGTTGCATTTGTCTGGGACCTTGTACAATCCTCGAACGGAGATATATATGCAGCTACTGAAAGAGGTGTATTCAAATCGGTCGATAATGGTGCAACATGGACTGCTACAGCCCTTCCAATTTTTGATGTTAGAGCGTTACTTATTGATGGTAATGCTATCTATGCCGGGCTTTGGGGTCAGGGTGTTTACAAATCTGTCGATAACGGCTTAAACTGGACAGATGTAAGCAACGGAATGGTTATCAAAGCTGTTCAGGCTCTCACTAAAGACAATAATGGTAACATTTTCGCCGGAACATTTGGCGGTGGAGTTTACAAAACCAATGATGGTGGAATCAACTGGACAACCACCGGTATGAACTACCCGCATGTTTGGGCACTCGGCACAACTTCCACAGGAATACTCATTGCAGGAACTTATGGGAATGGACTTTATATGTCAGCAGATGGAGGTAATTCGTGGGTACCACAGACCTCGGGAATAAATGCAACCCACATATATTCCATCTCTGTTGATGCAAACGATAATGTCTTTGTAAGTTCATGGAACAATGGAATCTATTTTGCTCATATAACTCCTGCGCTTTTTCCGGCGACAGCCTGGAATTATGTTGGACTTACCGGAGTAAGGATCAGTACTCTTAGCTATAATCAAACTACCGGGAAGCTGTTTGCTGCTGCTACTGATGGCGGCATTCTCAGGAATGATGCCCCAACCTCGACAAAAGAGATTGGTGTAAATTCAATCCCCGGTGAATTCAACCTGGCAAACAACTATCCAAATCCATTTAACCCTGAAACGGTTATCGAATTTTCTCTTCCTGCAAGGGAATTTGTTAACCTCTCAATTTACAATGTACTTGGTGAGCTGGTAAGTGTTCTTACCTCCGGCGAACTTGATGCAGGTAAATACTCGGTTAAATTTGATGCAACGAATCTTCCAAGTGGAATTTACATCTACCGCATTTCTTCGGGTAATAATGTGGTCTCAAAGAAAATGATTCTGATGAAGTAAAATCTTTGGGGTTGTAATGTTTTAAGCCTCCGGTAGAAATGCCGGAGGCTTTTTTTATTTCCCGAATTTGATAAAATAACCAATCATCTGGATGAAGGTTGCGATTATGAAAGTGATGATCACCGCAAAAAAGACTCCATTACCGATGTCATCAGGAAAAATTGTTTTTAGGATGATAAATGAAAACAGTACCACCATCATCAGCTTAAGCCACCTGATCATTCTGACCGCGGTTGTGTATTGGCGTTTTGCATTCTCCTCTGTGATTTCTGTGAGGTAGTTAAAGGCGTGCGGAAATTTTTGTGCGAATGTCATCCCCGCATACAAGAGTATCAAAATCCCAAAGAAAAAAAATATCCCGCTTTTGTCCCCCATTCTGTCAATATTTCCCGCAAGGTCGTAGTGCATCGCAACCTGGTCTTCCACCGAAGGATATCGAAAGAGGAAAATAACAGTGATTGTCAATAAAACACCGGCTGTAACTCCCTCAGCGATCCGGTCAGCTACAGAAAGGGGAATGATATATCGTGGTCGGTCTTTGATCTTCAATTTCATTTTAATTGACAATTTTATTAATAAATGACAAAATTAACGATGGAAAATAACAAATCAAAATCATATTCTTTATCCCCCTGATCTCAAATCATCTTATTCTGCCTCATCAAATCTTTTACTGATGAAACTGTTACAAATTCTGAGTAAAACAGAGTCTGATATAAGCTTCTAAATATTAAGAATATCCCCACTATTGACAAATCTATTTTGTCATTATTGAAAATTTGTGCTTAAAAAGGGGGTGAATTGGCATTAATCAATATGGCATAATATTTGCATCAAAGTAGTGATTTTTATTCACGAATAATAACTGATGGTAAGAAAATGGAAAGAAAAAAAGTTACAATTGACGGTAATGAGGCGGCCGGTTATGTGGCGTATCACACTAATGAAGTGATAGCCATCTACCCGATCACCCCTTCGTCAAATATGGCAGAGTGGTGCGACCAATGGGCAGCGGAAGGAAAAAAGAATATCTGGGGAATTACTCCCTCCGTATCAGAACTTCAAAGTGAAGGCGGCGCATCAGGAAGTGTTCACGGAGCACTTCAAACAGGTTCGCTCACAACCACTTTTACAGCCTCACAGGGCTTGCTCTTAATGATTCCAAACATGTTCAAAATAGCAGGTGAACTTACTTCTACAGTCTTTCATGTTTCGGCCCGTTCTATTGCAGCTGCTGCTTTATCAATTTTTGGTGACCATAGCGATGTTATGGCTACCCGTTCTACAGGTTGGGCACTGCTCTCCTCAAATTCAGTTCAGGAAGTTATGGATTTTGCTCTGATAGCTCAGGCAGCCACTCTTGAAGCAAGAGTTCCTTTCATCCATTTCTTTGATGGTTTCAGAACCTCACACGAAGTTGCTAAAATAGAACAACTCACCCCGGACGACATGAAAAAAATGATCGACCAGAGACTGGTTTTTGAACACAGAAAAAGAGGCTTAAACCCTGAAACTCCTGTGATCCGCGGAACAGCTCAGAATCCTGATGTTTATTTCCAGGGAAGAGAAACCGTTAACCCGTTTTATAATGTTTGCCCTGACATCGTTCAGAAACAAATGGACAAATTTGGTGAACTGACAGGAAGAAAATATAAAATATTTGAATATTACGGCGCCCCTGATGCTGAAAGAGTAATTGTTGTTATGGGTTCAGGAGCCGAAGCTGTTGAAGAAACAGTGGAACACCTCACAGCAAGTGGTGAAAAAGTTGGTGTGCTTAAAGTAAGACTTTATAGACCTTTCTCTATAAAACACTTTATTTCTGAACTCCCAACCACCGTAAAAGTGATTGGTGTGTTAGACAGAACCAAAGAGCCGGGAGCGTCGGGAGAACCTCTCTATATGGATATAGTTACCGCTATATCTGAGACATTCAACGAAGGAAAGCTTCCTTTTGCTTATCCAAAAATTGTTGGTGGAAGATACGGTCTTTCTTCAAAAGAGTTTACCCCTGCGATGATTAAAGCAGTTTATGATGAACTCAAAAAAGATAAACCAAAAAACCATTTCACAATTGGTATCAATGAAGATGTAACACACACAAGTCTCGAATTTGATCCTTCATTCTCAGTCGAAAATCCTGATACTTTTAAAGGAAAATTCTATGGTCTTGGTGCTGACGGTACTGTTGGCGCAAACAAAAACTCAATTAAGATCATTGGCGAAGGAACTGACTTTTTTGCTCAGGGCTATTTCGTTTACGATTCAAAAAAATCGGGCTCAATGACCACATCTCACTTAAGGTTTGGACCTAAAGAGATAAAATCAAGCTACCTGATTAACAGAGCAAACTTTGTTGCCTGCCATCAGACAGTTTTTCTTGAGACCACTGACATGCTCCGCGATGCGGTTGAAGGTGCTTCATTTCTTTTGAATACCGCTGCATCAAAAGAAGAGGTGTGGAATACACTTCCGGAGAATGTTCAAAAAACCCTCATCAACAAAAAGATGAAATTCTATATCATCGATGCCTACAAAGTTGCAAACGAAACCGGTATGGGTGGAAGAATCAACTCTGTAATGCAGACATGCTTTTTCGCTATCTCTAAAATATTGCCACGAGAAAAAGCAATTGAGATGATCAAATATGCCATCAAAAAAACCTACGGTTCAAAAGGCGAAAAGATCGTTCAGATGAACTTTGATGCGGTTGACAGAACAATCGAAAATCTTTTTGAAGTTGCCGTTCCTGACACAATAACCTCCACATTCAATATTCGTGATGCGGTTCCTGCCAATTCACCTGAATTTATAAAGAATGTTACAGGAAAAATTATCGCCGGTTTTGGTGATGATCTTCCGGTTAGTCTGATGCCAATTGATGGAACTTTCCCAACAGGTACAACAAAATATGAGAAAAGAAATATCGCTCTCGAAGTTCCTGTTTGGGATGCCGATGTTTGTATTCAGTGTAACAAATGTGCTCTGATCTGCCCACACGCAGCAATAAGAGCTAAAATTTACGATAAATCTGCTTTGGATACCGCCCCTGAAACATTTAAATCGATGCCATTTAAAGCTAAAGAACACGGCGAAGGTTTGATGTACACAATTCAGGTGGCTGTTGAAGATTGTACAGGTTGTGGACTTTGTGTTGAATTCTGTCCTGCCAAAAACAAGAGAGAAGTAAGATTCAAAGCAATCAATATGATGCCCCAGGTTCCTTTAAGAGAAACTGAAAGAGTTAATTGGGATTTCTTCCTCGATCTTCCTGAATGGGATAGAACCGACTTAAAGATTAATACTGTGAAAGATTCACAGTTCCTCGAGCCTCTGTTTGAGTTCTCAGGTGCCTGCTCGGGTTGTGGCGAAACTCCATATGTTAAACTTGTCAGCCAGCTATATGGCGACAGAGCGGTTATTGCAAACGCAACAGGCTGTTCTTCAATTTATGGCGGTAACCTTCCTACAACACCATGGTCAAAAAACAAAGAGGGTCGCGGACCGGCATGGTCAAACTCACTTTTCGAAGATAACGCTGAATTTGGATTTGGATTCAAACTTTCCATCGATCAGTTCAACGAACAAGCGAGAATCCTCATAGTTAAACTTGGTGACAAAATTGGCGAGAGACTTGCATTCGACATCCTTAACGCCGAACAAAAAAGTGAAGCCGACATCAGAGATCAGAGACTAAGAGTTGAAGAACTTAAAGTTAAACTGACGGAAATCGAAAAAACCACCAAAGATGAAGATGTAAAATTTGACGCCATCAACCTCTTGAGCCTTGTTGATTATCTTGTTAAGAAATCGGTATGGATCATGGGTGGTGATGGTTGGGCATACGACATCGGTTACGGTGGACTTGACCATGTGCTCGCTTCAGGTAAAAATGTAAATATTCTTGTTTTGGATACTGAAGTTTACTCAAACACCGGTGGTCAGATGTCAAAATCAACACCAAGAGCTGCAGTAGCAAAATTTGCAGCAGGTGGTAAACCGGCAGCTAAAAAAGACCTCGCGCTTATGGCTATGAGTTATGGAAATGTTTATGTTGCTAAAATTGCCATGGGTGCCAACGACGCTCACACAGTAAAAGCCATTGTTGAAGCTGAAGCCTATGATGGTCCTTCACTCATAATTGCTTATAGCCACTGTATTGCTCATGGTATCGACATGGGTATTGCCACAAGAAACCAAAAAGCAGCAGTTGATTCGGGTCACTGGCAGTTGTTCAGATTTAACCCTGACCTCGTAGCTGAAGGTAAAAATCCTTTCAGCCTCGATTCAAAAGGTCTTAAGATACCATTCAAAGATTATGCTTATCTTGAAACCAGATACAAAATGTTAACAAAATCTCACCCTGAAGCTGCGGCAAAATTAATGCTCGAAGCCCAGGACGATGTGACCAAAAAGTTCAAAATGTATGAAAACATGGCGAACTCTACACCTAACATTAATCAATAACGGTTTTAACGAAAAGAATAACCTATTTAAGGAATAAAAAATGGATTTAACAACAACATATCTCGGTATGAAATTAAAGAATCCCGTAGTGCCTTCAGCGGGTCCTATCTCTCAGGAGGTATCATCCATAAAAGCGCTTGAAGATGCGGGTGCCGCAGCAGTGGTTCTCTACTCTTTGTTTGAAGAACAAATTGAAAAAGAATCGCTTGCCAACCACTATTATACAACTGCTCACAACGAAAGTTATGCAGAAGCCACTTCATACTTCCCCGAGCATATCGAGTATAAAGCCGGTCCTGAAGAGTATCTCGAGCTGATCCGTAAAGCAAAAGAAGCCACTGACATCCCGATAATTGCCAGTCTTAATGGCAAATCATTGGGTGGCTGGGTTAAATATGCTCACAATATGGAAGAAGCCGGTGCAGATGCTCTTGAACTGAACATCTATAAACTTGCCACCGATTTTAACACCGACGGCAGAGAAATAGAACAGCTTTATATCGATATCGTAAAAGAAGTGAAGAAAAATGTAAAAATACCTGTTGCCATTAAACTCAGCCCGTTTTTTAGCTCAACAGCCTGGATGGCTGATCAGCTTGATAAAGCAGGCGCCGATGGTCTTGTGCTTTTTAACAGATTCTATCAGCCTGATATCGATCTCGATAACCTCGAAGTAGTGCCAAATGTTCTTTTGAGTACACCAATGGCTATGAGACTTCCTCTCCGTTGGATTGGAATTCTTTATGGCAGACTCGATTGTGATCTCGCAGCAACAAGCGGTATCTACAGCGAAAAAGATGTTATTAAGATGCTCATGGTTGGTGCAAAAGTTACTCAGATGATGTCAAGCATCTTAAAATTTGGTCCTAATCATATAGCAGATGTAATATCAAAAATGAAGTTCTGGATGGAAGCCAACGAATACAATTCAGTTGACGACATGCGGGGTTCGATGAGTTACATGAATGTTGGTGATCCTTCTCAGTATGAGAGAGCCAACTATATGAAAGTGATCAGCTCGGTAAAATTGTAATTTATTACAGTTATAACAATTTATTTGTTTCTTACCACCGGCTGTTTCATTTAATTGAAGCGGCCGGTCTTTTTTTTTAATGCAGTAATCCAATAATGCAATAATGCAGTAATTTTGTGGAATGCAATATTCAATTAACCGAATAATGCAGTAATTTTGTGGAATGCAGTAATCCAATAATGCAATAATGCAGTAATTTTGTTTGAAGAGATTTGTTTTATTACAAATTTTGTTACTCGATAACTATTCTAAATACCAATTACGGAGATTAAATGAGCGGACATTCATCCGGGGAAGTTAAAGGACTTCCAAAAAATGCTTATTCAGAGCTGAAACCCGGCGAAAAATTTGAACCCATCATGTCGCCTCTCAGTATTGTACCCGAAGTTAATGTTTATACCATCTCTTTGGGCCTTCTTATGGCAATCCTTTTTTCGGCTGCGGCAGCGTATCTCGGATTAAAAATTGGACAGGTTTTTGAAGCAGCAATTCCAATTGCGATCATAGCAGTCGGCTTGTCAACCCTTCTTAAAAGAAAAAATTCACTCGGCGAGAATGTGATCATTCAGTCGGTAGGCGCAACTTCGGGTGCTGTTGTTGCCGGCGCAATTTTCACAATTCCAGCGCTTTATATCCTTGATCTTGAAGCAACTTTCCTTCAGGTATTCCTTTCATCACTGCTCGGTGGTTTCCTCGGAATCTTGTTTTTGATCCCTTTCCGTAAATATTTTGTTGCCGACATGCACGGGAAATTCCCGTTCCCCGAAGCAACTGCCACCACTGAAGTGCTTGTTGCCGGTGAAAAAGGTGGTTCGCAGGCTCTTGTTCTCGTTTCATCGGGTCTTGTTGGTGGAGCTTATGATTTTATTATTGCCACTTTTGGATGGTGGAGTGAAACTTTCTCAACAAAAGTTCTCCCCATCGGCGATATGCTTTATGACAAATACAAACTTGTATTCAACATCAATATCGGTGCCGCGGTTACAGGGCTCGGTTTTATTGTTGGATTAAAATATGCCGCAATTATAGCCGCAGGTTCATTTGTTTCGTGGTATCTTCTTATACCGGTTGTCTTCTATATTGGGCAATCACTTGCTACTCCTTTTGGAGCAAATGTTACGGTATTAATTAAGGATATGTCTGCCGAACAGATTTTCAGAAACTATGTTCGTCATATCGGTATCGGTGGAATTGCGATGGCCGGGATTATCGGTATCGTCCGTTCCTCCGGTATTATTGCAGGTGCATTTAAACTTGCTGCAAAAGAAATTGGTGGCGGAAGAGCTGCCGCTTCAGGAGCTTTAAGAACTGAAAAAGACCTTCCAATGTCAGTTATTGTAGTTGGTATTTTGGCAGTAGGACTTGGACTTCTTTTATTCTTCAACTTTGGCGTAACAGGCAATTGGGGACATGCTCTTCTTGGGCTCTTGATCGTGATGATCATCTCCTTCCTCTTCACAACCGTTGCCGCAAATGCTATCGCAATTGTTGGAACAAACCCTGTTTCGGGAATGACCCTCATGACCCTCATTCTTTCTTCTATTATCCTTATTTCGTTTGGAATCAAGGGAAAAGAAGGAATGGTAACTGCATTGTTGATTGGTGGTGCCGTTTGTACCGCTCTGTCGTGTGCAGGTGCATTTATTACCGATCTCAAAATAGGTTACTGGCTCGGAAGTTCACCTTACAAACAACAGACCTGGAAGTTTGTTGGAACAGCTGCCTCAGCAGCAGTGGTTGGACTTATCATCATGGTTCTAAACGAAGCTTACGGCTTCAAAGGCGAAGGTGCCCTTCAAGCCCCACAGGCAAACGCAATGGCAGCAGTAATCGAACCACTTATGTCCGGTAAAGATGCCCCCTGGATGCTCTATATTGCCGGAGCTGCAATGGCTTTGATCCTTACCATGATCAAGGTTCCTGCACTGGCTTTTGCTCTTGGAATGTATATCCCACTTGAACTCAACACCCCGATCCTCATCGGTGGTATCCTTGCGCACATCGTTTCAACCCGCAGTAAAGATGAAAATCTAAATACTGCCCGTAGAGAGCGTGGAACCTTGATTGCTTCAGGATTCATTGCCGGTGGTGCATTGATGGGTGTAATAAGTGCAGTAATGAAATATTTCAATGTGGATCTGATGGCTACTCATTGGGTTGAAACCAACGGCGCCATGTTTGTTGGACTCTTCATGTTTGTCCTGCTTTGTGGTTATGTAATCTGGGATGCAATGAAAGCTAAAGCAGAAGACTAAAATTTAATTAAAGTGCTTCTTTAATTGTGAACTGCCTTCGGGAATTTATTTCTGAAGGCAGTTTTTTTGTGGTAACAGACATCATAATTCAACCCGCTAAATTTTTTTGAAGGCTGATTTTTGTGTATTTTAAGAATCAAACCCTGGAATATTCTGTATTCAAGGAAATCAATTATTCGTTTAACAAGTTTAGCTATTATGAACCTTGACCTGTCATCTTTAAAGAAATCTATTGCAGCGCTTGAACAATCATTAAGTGTTACAGAATACTCCAAAGATTTTCATTCTCTATCACTTGCCCAGCAAGAAACACTCCAGTCAGGTGTGATTCAAAATTTTGAGATATGTTATGAATTGAGTTGGAAATTTATTAAAAGATGGCTGGAAGTGAATGAGGGACAAGAAATTGTAGATGGAGTTACAAGGCGTGAATTATATCGTATAGCTTTTGAAAACAGATTAATTGAAAATGTTGAAGAGTGGATGAATTTCCACTCCACACGAAATATTACCTCCCATTCCTACGATGCAGAGGTTGCAAACAACGCTTATGAAACTGCGGTTCGTTTTTTAGCTTTTGCCCAAAAACTTCTTGAAAGATTGACCCTCAAAAATGATTGATGTCACCCCCGAACAACTTGAACTTGTTAAGTCAATACTTCGACATTTTGTCCCAACAGCAAAAGTTATTGCTTTTGGAAGTCGAGTAATGGGCAATACAAGAGACACCTCTGATCTCGACCTTGCAATTGATGACAATAGAAAACTCTCACTATCTGAACTAGGCTTGATCAAAGAAGCTTTTCAGGAAAGTGACCTGTCATTCCGTGTAGATGTTATCGATTGGCACCGCACTTCAGAAGAATTTAAGGAAATTATTAATCAGGGATTTGAGGAAATTTTGCTTTAAGAGGGGCAATATTCCATTATAAGTTGGAATACCTTGTTGTTGTTGTGTATATTTGCAGTCAGACTGCAAATTTACATGATATTTATTGATTATGACCAATTACATTCCTCGAACAGCAGAGTTGACTCTGCTCAAATATCTTTCAGCATTCCCGGTTGTGGGTCTAACTGGACCACGCCAATCGGGTAAATCCACCCTGCTGAAAGAACTCCTCAAAGACGAATATAAATATGTCACATTCGACAGCCCAACTACTGTAGCTGAATTCAGGGATGATCCGGAACGGTTTATGAGAATTAACGGTGATAAGGTTATATTTGATGAGGCACAAAAAGCACCTGAGATTTTTACTTATGTGAAAATAGCTGTTGATAATGATCGTGAAAAATACGGGAAATTTATCCTCTCAGGATCATCACAGTTCACCTTGATGAAGAAGATAACTGAATCGCTCGCCGGAAGAATTGGACTTCTCACGCTGTTGCCCATGCAGTTTAGTGAGATTCCCTTGAATCTTCACGAGGAGTCAATATTTAAAGGTGGATATCCTGAACTGGTTAAAAGAGATTATAACTTTAGAAATGAATGGTATCAGGCCTACATAAACACTTATCTCGAGAAAGACCTGAGATCAATCAGCGACATCGGCAATATCAGGGATTTTTTCAGACTCATTAAACTCCTTGCCGCAAGATGCTCGCAGATGATAAATTTTTCAGAACTGGCAAGTGAACTTGGTGTTGTTGTGAACACTGTAAAACACTGGCTTTCTGTTCTTGAGGCTTCGTACATCATCTTTTTTCTTCCCCCATTCTTTGATAATCTTGGTAAAAGAATAGTTAAATCCCCCAAACTCTATTTTTACGACACAGGACTTGTCTCCTTTCTTACAGGAATAGACACAGAGGGACAGTTTGAAAACAGTCTATTGACAGGTCCTTTGTTCGAAAATTATATTGTTTCTGAAGTGAAAAAGATTATTGAACACAAAAAACTGTTTTTTAATCTCTACTACTATAGAACCGCAGCCGGAGTGGAAATCGATCTGATAGTGGATAAAAATCAGAGTCAGGAATGGATCGAAATAAAAACGAGTGAGACCTTTCAGACAAAGTTTATCAACTCGATTGAAAGGACAAAAAGCCCGGAAGAAATAGGTAAATTGGTTTATAGAGGTTTAACCAAAGCCGGAGCAGACGGAATCGGGATTCTAAATTACAAGGATTTCCTACAGGAATTTTGATTAATTCCCACCCATCCCTGTTTGTTCTTCGCTATCGACTCCGTTGGTCTATTCAAACTCTTTGATATTGATCCCAATCTCCCCCTCTATCCCAAAATAATACCTGATTGCTAATACCTGATACCTGTTTTGTATCTTTGTAATTCAGTTTTTCATAAAATCTTAAGAGAAAATGCGACAGAGCAAATCATTTATACCCACACTTAAAGAAGTGCCAAACGATGCAGTTGTACCAAGCCATGTCTTAATGTTAAGAGGTGGATATGTTAGAGCACTTGCTGCCGGAATTTATTCATTTCTGCCACTTGGTTACAGAGTGGTTAAAAAAGTTTGTGAAATTATTCGCCAGGAAATGGATGCCATAGGCGGACAGGAGTTCCACCTCCCTGCTCTAAATCCTAAAGAGATCTGGGAAGAGACAGGCAGAGTTCAGGCTTTTGGTGACACAATGTTTCACCTCAAAAACCGCGATTATGTTTTGGCACCTACCCACGAAGAAATTATCACTTTTCACGCCCGTAAGGTGGTAAAATCGTATAAAGACATGCCGCAGACATGGTATCAGATACAAACAAAATTCAGAAATGAAGCAAGACCAAGAAGTGGAATCATCAGAGGCAGACAGTTTTTGATGAAAGATTCCTACTCTCTTGATATCGATACCGCCGGATTGGATGTCTCCTACAATTTGCACGATCAGGCTTACAGAAAGATTTTTACCCGCGTGGGCCTTAAATTTTTTGTTGTTGGTGCCTCGAGCGGTGCAATGGGTGGAAGTGGAAGTGAAGAATTTATGGTTGGCTCCGCAGCCGGCGAAGATACTGTTGCTCATTGTGAAGCTTGTGGATATGCAGCCAATGTTGAAGTTGCTTCTTCAGTTATTCAACCTGTTCAGAGAGAAACCGAATCGAAAGCTGTTTATGAAATTAGTACTCCAAACATCAAATCGATTGATGAACTTTGCGGTTTCTTAAATATCAATGAAAGACAAACCGCAAAGTCACGCGTTTATATCGTTGATGACAAAGCGGTTTTAATTTTAATGTCGGGTAATGACGATGTTAATGAAACCAAACTTGAAAAAGCACTGGGAAGCGGAGTTAGACCTGCACATCCCGAAGAACTAAAAGCCATAACAGGAGCTGATGCCGGATCAATTGGACCAATAGGATTTAATGGCAGAATTATCGCTGATCTTAGAATTAAGGAATGTAATAATCTTTTTAGTGGCGCCAACAAAAACGACTATCATATTGGTGGAATCGATTTTGTCCGCGATGTCCCTTCAATTGAATATGCCGACCTGAGAACAGCTACTTCGGGAGAAGGATGTCCAAAATGTGGCGAACCCCTTGGTGTTTTCACTGCAATTGAACTTGGTCATATCTTTAAACTTGGTACCAAATATTCTTCCGCAATGGGTGCAACATACCTCACAGAAGAAGGCGACGAAAAACCGATTGTTATGGGAAGTTATGGCATTGGAGTTGAAAGGGTTATTGCCTGCTCAATCGAACAAAGTCACGATGAATCCGGTATAATATGGAATAAGTCAATCGCTCCTTTCCATGTTCATCTGCTTGGGTTGAATATGAAAAAGGAACCCGTTGCTGATGCATCAGAAAAAATTTATAATGAATTGTTATCAGCCGGTGTAGAAGTTCTGTTTGACGACAGAATTGATGCTCAGGCAGGATTCAAGTTTAAAGATGCTGACCTTCTTGGAATGCCAATCCAGTTGATAGTTGGTGAGAAAAAACTTGCCGAAAGCAAAGTGGAAGTTAAAATAAGAAAAACCGGAGAGCGATTGGAAATACCGCTTGAAGGGCTTGCGGCAACCATCAAGGATCTGATTGAAAAGTTATAATTTATTAGTGTGTGAAATATGAATAGACTTAAATTTTTATCCCTTTTTCTGTTTTTACCTTTAATTTGGATCAACGGCCAAAATCTTAATTTTGTCTGGTTGACCGATGTCCACGTTGGCTATGACAAATCTGATTCAGTAATCCTGAAACAGATTGAACAGATTAACAGTCTTGATGATGTCGGATTTGTTGTCGTAACCGGAGATATCTCTGAACTTGGTAAATGGGATCAACTTGAAAAAGCTTCAAATCTTTTCAAAAAGATAAACAAGAAGGTTTTTGTTATTCCCGGCAACCATGATGTTAAATGGACTGAAATGGGTGGAATGGAATTTTCACAGATATTTGACGATAACAAATTCAGGTTCGACACACTTAATTATGTCTTCCTCGGTCTTAACACCGGAATTGTTCTCAGAGGTGGCGGTGGCCACATCACCCCCGAAGATATTAAATGGCTCGAAGAGAATCTCGAAAAAATCCCCCTTAATAAAGAGGTTTTCTTTTTTGCACATCACCCTCTTAATCACGATGTTGATAACTGGTATAAAGTTACCAATCTGCTGCGCAAAAGGAATCTTAAAGCCATCATGGTTGGGCATGGTCATGTAAACAAGGAACTTGACTTCGATTTCCTGCCCGGATTTATGGGAGTGGGATCAACATCAAAAACCAAACTTTATGGTTTTAATGTTGTTGAATTGACCCAAAATAATCTGAAAATCTCTTCAGTGGCATCTTTAAGATCCGATTCATCATTAACCGACACTGTATTTACATGGTATAACTCACCTAAAGTGCCGGGGATTAATCCCGTTCCAACCGATTCTTCCGATTTCATCGACTATAAAGTTGCTACTAAAGGGATTACGGTTGACCTTAAAAAGACAATGGTTTCATCCCCTGTCCCCTATAAGACAGGTTTTATTGTTGCAACGCTTGAAGGTGCTATCTACAATTATGATTTGCAAGGTGAACTGCTGTGGTGGGTAGATCTTAATGCGAATGTTGTTTCGAGACCGGTAATTATTGGTAAAAATGTTTTTGCCGGAAATGTTGGGGGCGACATCTATCAAATTGATCTGGAAACCGGTGATGTGTTGCAATCACTCGGAATCAGCGAAGCAATTACTTCGCAGCTCGTTTCTTTTCCTGTGATTTTTAGAGACAGGCAAACAGACGCACTCCTTATCGGCACTTCAAACGGAACAATGTATGCCTATGAAGCCACCGATCTTACACCGATGTGGAAAAATGAAGATGCCAAAGGAAGAATTGAATCGCTGCCAATAGTTCTTGACAACAGAGTTGTCTTTTCTGCATGGGATGGAATGACCTACTGTATCGATCTTAGAACAGGAAAACTAAACTGGAAATGGTCTGAAAATGTCAACTTTTACTATTCAACTGCAAGTTGTATTCCAGTAACCAACGGGGACTATGTTTGGGTTGTCTCCCCCGATAAAAGTGTCTCATGTATTGATGTGCTCCTTGGTAAAACCCAATGGTCAAACAAAGATTTTAATGCATGGGAGTCACTTGGACTTAGCCAGGACGGAAAAACCGTCTTTATTAAATCTATTGATGACGACTTCCACACAGTAAATGCTGCAAACGGGAAAAAAATCAAATCCTGGAAACTGAAGTGGGGGCTTGATACAAACCCGGTTCAAATCAGAGAATTTGATAATAATGTGCTTTTTGGACGGAAAAACGGTAAGATAGTGAAATTTCAAAAAGATAAGTTCACAGACCTTTTTTATCTCGGGCAGGCAAGACCTCTAACGATTGAAAAAGTGGGTGACACTTTTATTGCCTCCAATATGGATGGCAGAATTCTTCTTTTTACGATAAATAAATAGTTTGATGCCTCTTAAATATTCCCTTTATATCTTTGACATTGACGGCACACTTACTTCAACAAATCAGTTGATATTTGATTCATTTAACCATATAAATGAAAAATATCTTGGCAAGACACTTACTCCGGAAGAGATTATTTCCCTTTTTGGTCCTACCGAAGAGGAAATAATAGTTGAACTGTTTGGTGAAAATGCTGAAAAAGCCATCTCGGATTATTTTATTTACTACAAAGACAACCATAATATCGCCTCGCTGCATGAAGGAATTGATGCGTTGCTCAACTTCATCATCAATAATGGTGGCGGAATTGCAGCTTTCACCGGCAAAGGCAGGAGATCAGCTGAGATAACTCTTGGAGAACTGGGCATATTCGACAAGGTTGAATTCCTTATTTCGGGTGATGATGTTACCAAAAAGAAACCCTCGGGTGAAGGTATCTTCAAAATACTTGATTATTTTAATATCGCCCCTGAAAAAGCACTTATGATTGGTGATTCTATCTCCGATATAAAAGCCGCTCGTGAAGCGGGGGTGGATGTTGCTTCTGTGATATGGGATTGTTATTCTATCGATATCGTAACCCAAATGAACGGCAATAATCTCTTTTCCTCCGCCAAAGAGTTGCAATCGTTTATAGAAAGATAGTAACACAGATTTCACGGATTTAACACAGATTTTCACGGATGGGATTTTTTAATAGGACGCGGATGAAACGGATTATCGCGGATTGATTTATGTAATTCCTTCCTTTGCGATCTTTGCGGCCTTTGCGGTTTGTCTCAATCACCTCCTCTGTGTGCTCTGTGGTTTTTATATATCTTTGCGGTTTATGAAAAATATCCGTTTGTTTAAATATTAACTATCTTTATTTTTGGTTTTTTAATATTTAACTTATTGGAACCGGCTGTTTTATGTCACAACACGAGATCCCGGAGCCTCGCGCTCAAATCGATTCGTTACTTGCCCAAACGAGGCAAAATCTGCTCAGACTCACTCAAGCTGCAGATTCCAAAGCTCACATTCTTATAGTTATATCCGCGTTTACATTGAATATCACTGTTACTCAGTTAGACCATCCCCTGCTTGGGTATGCTGCGTTTGTGATGCTTCTTCAAGCTTTTTCCACAGTGATTTTTGCGTCGTTGAGTATAATGCCAAAATTGATTTTGGGAAAATCAGATAAAACCGAACTTACCGAGGATGCAACTCTCGATTCCAGTTTCGCCAGTGCTTTTATTAAGTATGATTATGCAACCTTCGAAAGACTGATGGCAAATACTTTGAGTGACCCTCAAAAAACCTACCAGGTGCAATTCAGAGAAATTTATGACTCAAGTATGATTTTGATCAACAAAAAGATGAAATTCCTCCGTTATTCTTTTATTTCTTTGCTGATCGGTACCGGATTTTCCATTCTCACCGTTGCAATTACCATTATTGTTACAAAACCGGGGTAACGGTATTTTATGCTGATATCATTCGATGTAACTTCATGCTATTTTTTAAATTGTAGAAATTAAATGTTTAAGCCACCCCTGTCAGAAATTGAGAATTATTCAAAAGATACATCTCTAAGCGCAACTATAAGAGAACTTGGTAATCTTCTCGGTGAAGTAATCATCGAACAAGAAGGGAATAAGATATTCAAATATGTTGAAGAACTCCGCTCTCTCACCAAATTAATCAGAACTTCATTTGACGAGGCAACTCTCGTTAAAATCAAAAAAATTATCTCATCACTCACTCTCGAAGAAGCGATTAAGGTGGTTCGCGCATTCTCGATCTACTTTATTCTTGTAAATGCCGCGGATGAGACTTATACCCTTCGAAAAGAGAGAGGGAAAAATGAGGGAAACCAAAATTTTGAGGCAGGAACACTTGATGATACTCTGCAAAAGCTCAAATCACAAGGATTAAACAACCACGATCTTTCATCTCTCCTGAAAAAAATAGAGATAACCCCCGTTTTTACTGCTCATCCAACTGAAGCTTCCAGGCAGACAGTACTCAGGAAAATCTTAAACATTTCCAATCTTCTGCTGATAAAACATGACGCCGGTTTTCGATCCGGCGATATTGCATCCCGTCTTAAAACTGAAATCACTCTGCTTTGGCAAACAAATGATGTAAGAACTCACAAGATTTCCGTTTCTGATGAGGTTCAAAGAGGGCTTTTTTTCCTGAAAGATGTAATTTATGACCGTATCGAAGAATTTTATCATCACTTTAATTTTGTGTTAAGATCTACAGGCTACTCGATTAAAAACAAAGACCCTTTCATTTCTTTTGGTTCCTGGATCGGTGGCGACCGGGATGGACATCCGTTTGTTTCCATTGATGTAAGCAGAGAAACAATGCTTCAACATCGTCAGGAAATAATTGAGCTTTACAAGATTGATCTCGATAGATTATACACTGCGCTCAGCAACTCGGTAAATTTGGTTTCCGTCTCAAAAACCCTTAATTCTTCGATTAATAACGATATTCGAACACTTAAAACCGGGGATTTCCCTTCTTACAGAGATGCTTCGGAGCTCTATCGCAAAAAGTTGCTACTGATCTATGAAAAATTGGGAAGAACTACACAATCACTTGATTCCGGTTATCAGAGTGAAGAAGAATTCCTCGATGATCTCGAAATTATTGCAAAAAGCCTCACAGAAAATAAAGGTGGACTGATTGCCGATAACCTTATTCAGCCACTGATATATAAAGTGAAAACTTTTGGATTCTATTTTATCAGACTCGATATCAGGCAAAACTCATCTTATATCAGAGAAGCCACCGAAGAAATCCTTTTCCTTACAGCTACTTCACCTGACTTCAGGGCAATGAGTGAAGATCAAAAAAATAAAGTTCTGAAAGAGGAAATACTTTCGCCCAGGCCTCTGGTAAATTCATTTTCCATCCTCTCGGAAAGAACAAAGCAGGTTCTGGATGAGATATCTCTTATAGGATGGGCGAATAATAATATATCTCAAAATGCCGGAAAAGATTACATAATTAGCAATTGCTCCAAAGTAAGCGATTTATTATCTCTGCTGCTGTTATCAAAAGAAGCGGGGTTGATAAGGATAGAAGAACGCAAAATAGTTGCCTCTGACATCGACATTCTTCCTCTGTTTGAGACTATAAACGACCTTCGAAATATTGAACCGGTACTAAAAGAACTTTTTGATTCCAGGCTCTACAGGCAACACTTGCGCCACAGAAATAAAGTGCAAAAAGTGATGATTGGCTACTCCGACAGCAACAAAGACGGCGGAATTGTTACATCTAATTTTGAACTCTTTAAGGCACAAATTGTAATCAACCAACTTTGTTCCGATTATAAAATTGAACCTGTAATATTTCACGGCAGGGGTGGAAGCATCTCCCGTGGTGGTGGTCCCGTTTTCGATTCAATTATGGCAAAACCTTTTGGCACGATATCAGGAAAAATTAAGATTACTGAACAGGGGGAGATGGTTTCAGCTAAATATCTCATCCCGCAAACCGCTCTAAAAAGTCTTGAGATTACAGCATCCGCTATTCTGTTAAAAACAGCAGAAAAACCATCGGACAAATCAAATGAATTATCCCGTTCAAAAAATATTTCACTATTTGAGAAAATTTCTGAAGCTGCATACAAAAAATATCGTAACCTCGTTGAACACCCCGGATTTTTTGAATATTTCAGATCGGCAACACCCATAGATGTAATTGAGCAGCTTGAAATTGGTTCACGACCCGGCTCAAGAACTAACTCCCGTGACTTAACTGCACTTAGAGCGATCCCATGGGTTTTCGCCTGGACCCAAAACCGAAATACAATCTCGGGATGGTATGGTTATGGCAGTGCCATCGAAGAAGTAATTCTGAATGAGGAAATTTCAGAGGGTGAACTTGTAAGACTTTACCGTGACTGGAATTTTTTCCGCGTTTTAACTGACAACATCGAAATGGTTTTGTTTAAAACTGATATGATGATTGGGAGAGAATATTCGAAACTTGTACAAACTCCGATGGGTGAAGAAATTTTCAGAATGATTAAAGATGAATATGACCGTTCAGTGAGTGCGATTCTACTTCTTTCAGGTGAAAAATATCTTTTGGGTACCAATAAAGATCTGCAAAGAAGTTTGCAACTGCGAAATCCATATATCGATCCTGTAAGTTTTATTCAACTGCGATTTATTGAGGAGTGGCGCCGTGGAAATGACCAATCAGAAAATGAACCGTTAACCACCCTTCTTCGCTCAACTGTAAATGGAATAGCTGCCGGAATTAAAAATACCGGTTAAACCTTCTCCTCTTCTTTTGGATCGAGACTAAGCTCATTTTCAGGGGTATATTGCCTGTATTTCACTCCCGCAAGATCAAGAAGTTTGCGTGAAGCAATCCAGATTGGATCGTTATGATACTTATCAGAGGCATAGATTACCTGTGATATACCGTTTTGAATAATGGTTTTGGTACACTCATTACATGGGAAAAGTGTGCAATATAATACACATCCATGAACTGCTTTGTTTGCATTATAAATGGCATTTTCTTCAGCATGAACCACAAAAGCATACTTCGATTCGGTGAAGCCCCCGGTTCTTGACCAGGGAAGCTGCCCCTCATCAATCCCTCTTGGAAATCCATTATATCCCAGCCCCACAATCACCTTGTTTTGATCCACTATAACAGCACCGGCCTGTGTGTTGGGGTCTTTTGATCTCATTGCCATCAAATATGCCATCTGCATAAAACATTCATCCCATGAGATAGGATTTCTTGGTTTTGTCATCTGTAACTTCCATTTTTTAATCTTTAAATTTAACTGTTTACATCGTTAACCGCAAAGGACACAGAGGCCGCAAAGAAAATATTATTGCATTATTGGATTATTGGATTACTGCATTAAAAAAAAAGCTGCCCCCTTGTTAGAGAGCAGCTTAAAAGATTCTAAGTATGTATCAGATCAAAAATAATACCTGATACTTAATACTTAATAGCTATTTCATTACCACCATTTTACGGGTGATAATCTGGGTGCCAAACTGCAAGCGGTAGAAGTAAACACCTGAAGAGAGCTGTGTTGCATCAAACGATACATCGTGTCTTCCGGTTTCCATCTGACGACCTACGAGGGTAGCAACCTCAACACCGGAAACATTGTAAACCTTCAGAGTAACAAATCCATTTTCAGGAAGTTCGAAGGATATCTTTGTTGACGGGTTGAATGGGTTAGGATAATTCTGGCTCAAGCTGAGTGAATTTGGTAACGAGATTTCAACTTCAACTTCTTTGGTGTACTGTGTACTTCCATCGAGGTCAACTTGTTTTAATCTGTAAGTTACTTTTTTCATATTCAGTTTGGAAGCTTCTTTATCTGTGTAGTTGTAACTTGTAGTTTCGGTTGAGTTTCCTTTACCGTTTACAAATCCAATAGTTGACCAGTTGCCATCTTTGGTTTTTCTCTCCACGGAGAAGCCTTTATTGTTGGTTTCTGATCCTGTTGCCCAAACGAGGGTAACATTATTGTTAACTACTGAAGCGTTGAATTCTGTTAATTCTACAGGAACCTGTCCGCCAATTGCAAGGATCGATTTTTGTAGAACTGCAATAGCGTATTTAGGATTATGAACACCTCTGGATCCATCATAAGCGATAAGCTGATAGTTCCAGTAGGCTTTTCTTTCGTTCAGGAGGTTGTTTGTGTTGATCATGGTATATGAAATTGAATCGAGCCCAACTGGTGGAAGCCAGATTCTGAGCAATGTTACCAATCCATCAAATTCTGACTGGAATGGTTCAACTGTTCCGTCACCATCATGATCTGCAGAAGCAATAATTTCGTCAAATGAATTGATGTTTCCATGGCATGATTTACAAGCTGTGGTGTTATCATATCCGTTATCAGGATTGTGCATTCTCCATGTGTGGCTACCAACTTTATCCTTGTTGGCTGCAGTGGTGTCAGCTGCCATGTGGCAATCAACGCATGCGCCTTGAAGTGATTTGTGTGCAACAGATGAAGTGTAGCTGGTACCAAATTCAGCAGCGTTCTGGCCTAAAAGGTTGTCAGATTGTGTTGAATGGTGAGGTCCCCAATGTGAGCTGATAGTACCTGCAGGCACATAAGTTACATTGTCTCTACGGGATTTGTGGCAATTCATACAAAGCTTGCCTTCGCCATTAACCGCAGCGGTGTAGTTGAAACCGTTGCCAAGAGTATCACCAACGGATGGTGTAAATCTTAAGCTGGCGGGATTTGTTGTTCCGTGAGGATCGTGGCACATCGAGCATCCGAGATCCGTCTGGTTTGCTTCAGTCCAACCGGTAGTATTGGTTGTTCTGCCGTAAGAGTAGTTGATATATCCTTTTGCATCATGGCAACGAATACAGTTTTGCAAATTGTTGTTCTGTGAAGAAGCAGCCTGTGCAAATGAACTTGACCATATTGCAACTGAGTGTTTTGTCTGAGCAAACTGATTGAATGTTCTGTAGTAAGGTGGTGAATCATGACATCTCATACAAGCACCGGCTTCGTAGTTGATAGCGATGTTTGCAGAACTTGGAGCAGCAGCATGCTGGCTACCGGCACCGTGGCACATTTCGCAACCTACTGTAGCAGTATTAACAAGAACGCCTGCACCAACTGCCTTCAAAGTATCCCATTTTAACGGGTTTGGAGGACCTGAATAGACATAACCGTTTGCTGCAGCGAGATCATCAAATCCGCCGTTTACAGCTGCGAGGTTATGGTCAGTTCCGGTGGTGTGGCATTTTAAACATGTTGGTCCAAAATGTGTGTTTGTTCCTGTCATCTCTTTTTTAAGAGCGAGACCGTGTTTCGAGTCTTTCCATCTGTTGAAAATACCGCTGAAAGTTGGGTTTGAGGTGTGGCAGGTCATACATTTTGGGAATGATCCGGCAACGCCGTCGAATCCACCAACACCAACAAAATTTCCTGAAACAAATGTCATAGTGGTATCATGTGTACCACCTGTAGTTGTAACAGAAAGTTGAACCACATAGTTACCAACCAGATCGGTCTTCAAACCAACCATGGTTGGAAGAAGATTTTCGAGAGCGGCGGTAGAACCGGCAGGTTTACTGGTAAGGGTAAATGTGAATGCGGTAACAGGTAATGTATTTGCAATATTTCTTGGTGAGAAATAGAAATAAGTACCGTTAGCGGCAACTTTGGATCCCGAAGAAACGGAATTGGTGCTCAAGCCTAATGTTGTAAGTCTTGCTTCTGACATTGGCTCGGATACGATTTTAGCTCTTGGAACCTGTGCAAACACAGAAGCCGTCATTGAAACAGCTGCCAAGATGAAAAGTAAATTTTTAAGCATTTATGCCTCTATAAATTAAAGTGCTGAGTTCTTAATGCAATTTTTATGCCAATGATGAATTACTCAACACTGTTCGGTTTCTAAATCAATTTACTGTTAAATTTTTGAACACTTTTGGATGTTTTCTAATTATGAAGAAAACTTTTCTAATAATTGGAAATTTTAGTCTGATTTAAAACTACACTTCCAACATCAGTGAAGTAATAAGAAGTGAAAGGGGGAAATTAGAGTAGAGTTCCCCGGAGGAAGACTGCCGCACATGTGAAGTATATAATAATACCTGTAACATCCACCAAAGTGGAAACAAATGGAGCTGAGGAAGTGGCGGGATCAAACCCAAGCCTTTTTAGAAGAAGAGGCAACATTGACCCCACGAATGTTCCCCAAAGTACCACACCAACCAGAGCAGTGGAAACGCTAAGGGAGATGAGAACCCAATAGTCAAGATGACTTATATTAAGCATTTCAAGAATTGCAATCCGGAAGAAGCCGATAAAAGCGAGGATCAAACCCAGAAAAAGCCCGGTTAAAAATTCTTTTTTCATCACACTCCACCAGTCACCGATTGTTATCTCCCCAAGCGAGAGTGCTCTGGTTACAAGTGTTGCGGCTTGTGAACCTGAATTTCCACCCGAAGCAATTACAAGAGGAATAAACAAGGAGAGAACAAGTGCTTTTTGCAATTCAGCTTCAAAAATCCCAATTGCTGACGCAGTTAAACTTCCACTTATAAAAAGGACTGCAAGCCAACCCACTCTTTTTTTGATCATCTGAGTGATCGTAGTGTCCACATAAGAATCTTCCAATGCGGAAACGGCACCCAATTTCTGGATATCCTCGGTAGCCTCTTCTTCCGCAACATCCAACACATCATCCACGGTAACAATACCGATTAAAACACCGGATGAATCAACCACAGGAAGGGAGAGTTTATCGTATTTTTTGAAGACTTCAACCGCTTTTTCCTGATCGTCAAAGGCACTTAGATTAACAAAATTGTTGTCCATAAGGTCGTAAACCTTTTTATGGAGTGGATTCAGCAGGAACTCTCTGATCCGCACATCATCAACAAGTTGACCTTTTTCATTAACAACATAAATTGTACTCAGGGTCTCGGAGTCTTCACCGTTTTCTCTGATGTAATCCAAAACCTCTTTAATCGACCAGTCTTCTTCCACTGCAATATAATCGGGAGTCATGAGCCTTCCAATCGAATTTTCAGGGTATCCAAGAAGTTTTTTTGCAACCACTCTCTCCTCTGACGAGAGGAGCGAAAGGAGCTGTTTGGTTATGTTTGCAGGCAATTCTTCGAAGAGAGCAGTACGATCATCAGGAGACATTTCGTTTAAGATGTTTGATACCTCTTCGTTTCCCATAGCTTTCAGAAGATCATATTGATCATCAAGCTCAAGGTATTCAAAAGTTTCGATCTCAAGGTCTTTGGGGAGTACTCTAAAAAAAACAGCACGATCGGTATCAGGAAGGCAGGCAATTAAATCTGCCAGATCCGCAGGAGTCCATTCGTCGATGAGTTCTTTGATTGGTGAAAGATTCCGTTTCCGGATCAATTCACTGATCTCCGGTTGGAGTATTTTTCCGATCATAACTTCTCCTGCGTTTAATTGAGAAGACTGGAATTTATTTACGGGTTTTGATATTTACATTGGTATTGTCAATAACAATAAATTTGTCAAAAACAGACTTTAAAATTAAGGAATTTCAGCACTATTAAAAAGTCATTTTAAATTTTAAACTCCGGTGTCTTATCTGACAAACTATTTTTAATTTATTACAAAGGATTCGTTCATCGGCACTTACAAATCCTTCTGTAAAAACCGGCGATTGTGGAAGTGTCTGCCCTCCGACTCTGTTTATTTCTGAACCGGATTAAATATAATTCTTTAATAACAACTATCTCCTTTATTTTAAATATTTTTCGCAAAAAATATATAAAAAATCGAATAATTGTGACAAATTTGTTTGAATATTTGTTGGCATTTTTTTATTTTTCGAAAAAATGATTGACCATTTAGTCATGAATTTGCTTTACACAATCTAAAACCACCCAAAACAGGGTACCAAAACAGGTTGAACCGTTATTTGCCCAATTTTGCAGGCGGTTTACACCACTTTAATCCTTTCTTCTAATACCTTTCACCTCGACCGGTGAGGAAGACCGGACAGATCTTTTTAATCTTAAAAGACCCGCTCTCTCTCCCCCATTACGATCCCGTGTGTTTTAATCTCCCAGACATAGCACTATTGTTCAGTACCGTGATTTGCGCAGGCACGGCTAAATATACCCATTGATGCGGTCTTCCGCCATGGGTAAAAAGGAGAATTAAATGAAAAAGCTTTTACTTTTTGCAACCATACTGTTCGCGTTTTACGCCACCACTTCCGCCCAGATTGGGGGGTATGCCATAAAATTTGACGGCGTGGATGACTATATTTCAACGGATTTTACGACAGATCTGGCTACATGGACGATCGAGTGCTGGGTTAAAGGAGATGCCGCGCCCGGTAACACCAAAACAACCGGTGTTATTCACAGGGATGGGAACTTCAATATCTCCTGGGATCACACTGAGTCGGGTAAACAGGGTACCGCACAGTTATTGGTAGGAGGAATATGGTATACTGCATCTTTTGGAACTCTTGCTCAAGGTCAGTGGTACCACTTGGCAGCTACCTACACAAATGGAACTCTAAATGCATATACTAACGGGGTTTTGATATCTTCGAACTCCACCATGACCGGAAATCCCTCAACCGAAGACAACAGTCTGACAATTGGCAAACACAGTGATCCTGAAACAATAAACCGATGCTTTGGTGGTGTGATCGACGAAGTGAGGATATGGAATGTTGTTCGGACACCTGAGCAAATAAGAGCAAATATGTTCAGGGAGCTTGCAGGGAATGAAGACTTTCTTCAGGTTTACTACAAGATGAGCGATGGGTCAGGTACCACAGTTACAGATAATAAAACAAGCGGTACTACTATTAACGGTACTCTCGTTAACCACGCTTTTTGGCGAGCCTCCGGTTGCTTCGCGGGGCCACTGCGTACTTTGGTGAATGGGAATTCGAAAATAGTTGAAACACCCTCATCTCTGAGTAGCGCGCTGAGTGGGCAATCAAAATTCACATTTATGGGTTGGGTAAGGCCGAGTTCATTAAACGCCTGGCAGACTATTTTTTGCAGGACTACCGGATTCCATCAGTATAGAACTATAGTGCAGACCAGTGGTGATGTGCTGGGGAACTCAAAGATTTATGTTTCAATCTCTAACGGAGTTATCAACGGAGGATATACAGAAGCGGATGTATTGCAGCCTGGTGTTTGGACACATGTTGCCGTGGTTTTTGACGGTACCTTTACAGGAAATTCAGAACGCTTGAAGGTTTACATTGATGGTGTACAGAAACCGCTCAATTTCAGTTGGCAGGAAAATAGAGAGGTCCCGACAACCACACATACAGGTACACAAACCGGAAGTATTGGAGGCGAGTTCTTGAGCACCAATAATTTCAACGGAAGCTATGATGAGATAAGTGTCTGGAATGCTGCTCTTACACCGGCATTGATCCGTGACATAATGATGCGAAGCCTCTCCGGGAATGAAGTTGATCTACAGGCTTACTACAGGTTTGATGAATCGGCGGGCACAACAGCATATGACTTCTCTTCCAATGCGCGTCATGCTACGCTTCAAGGTATGACTTTCGATGCAAACTCAACTTCATCCACTGCTTTCAATACCTGGATCGGCAGTGAGAGTAGCAGTTGGGCAACCGGTGCAAACTGGGGATTGGGAACTCCGACCAACGGCGACATGAATGCAGGCGTTTATAAATGGGCTCTCGGCAATGAGTTAAATATCAATACTGCTGCTCTGGAAGGTCTCTCCGGTGTTAAGCATTTTCTGATATCTGCAGGTTCAAACCCGACCTTGGGGGCGAGTATATCAGTTTATGGCAATTTGTTGGTTGATGCAAATCTTGATCTCAACGGGAAAACGATAACACTTGTCCTCGGGTATAACCCCTATCTATTTGAAGGCAGTGGCAGAGTATTTGGATCAACAGGTTCCATCGGAGGACCGGTGTATATTCCGCCAGCCTCTCCACTAAAAGATGACAAAAACCTGGGATTCGCGATAACATCTCCTGTGGAGCTTGAAGTTGATGTATTTAGAAATCACCAGGTCTACACCAATTCTTCCGGCAGTTCGATCGCAAGGAATTTTACGGTCATAGCACCCACACCTCCGGGATCATCAGACTTCCCAGGGTCACCAGCCACCCCGGCTGTAATAGAATTCAAATATAACGAGCTCGAGTTGAATGGTATCCCTGAAGCGGATCTCCTGCTGGTTAAAACAACCAATGGAACAGACTGGACATCTTACCCGGATGCTGTTGTGGATCAGGTAAATAACAAGGTTACTCTGACAGATAACACAGGATCGTTATCGATAGCCGGCACTTGGACACTCACAAACAGTAACAACCCCCTCCCGGTCGAGCTTACAAGTTTCACAGCGAAAGCCACCGGCAACACCGTGACCCTTAACTGGGAAACCAAAACCGAGGTGATGAACCTCGGCTTTGAGGTTGAAATGAAAACCGCCACCACAGAGTGGGAAAAGATCGGCTTCGTAGAGGGGCACCACACGAGCAATTCGCCGAAGTACTACTCATTCACCGATCAACCAAAGGCATCAGGAAAGATACTTTATCGCCTGAAACAACTTGACACAGATGGACAGTTTGAGTACTCTTCCGAAGTAAGCGTTGATCTTGGTCTTCCTACAGAGTTTTCTCTCAGCCAGAACTACCCGAATCCTTTTAATCCCGAGACTGTTATTGGTTACGCGTTACCCGTTACCGGTGAAGTTAATATTTCGATCTACAATGCGATTGGTGAGAAGATAGCCACGCTTGTTGATGGGATGAAAGAAGCCGGCAACCATCAGGTGAGTTTTAACGCCGATAACCTCCCGAGTGGGCTCTACTTCTGCAGGATGATAGCTGATAAGTTTACAACGACAAGGAAGATGATGTTAATGAGATGAGGTTTGTCAGGGAATTACCCGGTTGCTGGTGCTGTTTACTTTGATATTATTTGCATCAGGATTTGCAGGAAACAGTCGTTTAATTCAAAGAATTTAAGTAGAATCAAAAAAACATTTTGAATTTATTTTCATAGTGCTTATATTTGTAAGCTAATTTTGAATTTATTTTTAATACCCCTCAAAATTAGCTGATTGGGCGCGTAGCTCAGGGGTAGAGCATCTGCCTTTTAAGCAGAGGGTCGATGGTTCGAGCCCATCCGCGCTCACTAATGTTAAGCCTCAAAACGGCTCGTTTTGAGGCTTTTTTATTTTAAAGCCTACTGATGATGGACAACTACCTACCTATAAAAAGCCTAAAATTGCCTGAAATAACCTGAAAATAATTCGTCTCGCTGTCACTATCGCTGTCACACATTTACATTGTTTAGAATATTAAAACTTCGTTTTTGACATAAAAAAACACGATTTTCAGGTCGTGTTTTCTTTTGGTGAACTTATTACTTCTACTTTACAGGCCGTTTGAACTTTATTAACTCCTTTTTCATCGTTTCGAGACTGATCTCATTGTAGTATCTGTCAGTTGTGTTCTGATGCTCATGCCCTACCAGTTGTCTTACAACTGAAGCGTCCATGTTATATTCTGATCGTGCAAGAGTTATAAATGTTTTTCTGAAAGTTCTTGCAGAATAACCCTTCTTATCAAATTCCATATCTTTAAATAGCCGGGTTATTGCTTTTCCAAGGTAGTTATATTGTGACCACTGTAGCAATCTACCAGCATTTCTGTCTTCGATATAACTTTTTATTATGGATACCAAGTCCTCATGTATAGCTATATGCCTGTACTTTGCACGCTTCAAAGAATAATACTTCAAACTTCTCTCTGTTAAGTCGATATCTTCAATTTGAACATTATATAAATCTGAAGGTCTTAGGCCAGTGTAAAATGCCATATAAACAAGTAGTTTTAATCCTGAATTAACTTTTTCAATTTCCTCGAAAAGTGTAATAATATCTCCTTTCTCAAATACAATTTTTGGACCAACTTCGGGTTTTGTCATAACCTCTCGATTAATCTTAAAAATCGGACAATAATCGTATTCAAATAGAAAGTTTAAGAAGTGTCTGCATTGTTTACCCAATGTGTGAATTGTGTTTTTCCTAAAATCTAACCTTTTGATTTTATTTAACCACTTTTCTATATTGAGTTTATTTATCCTGGTACATGGCATATCTTCATTAAAATCCTTTATAAATTCTCTGAAAAACCAGTTGTATTCCCATATAGTCTTTGGATTTTTATACTGATTGTTTTCAATAAAATGATCGAACGCATCTCGCAAAGTTTTCTTCTCTATCCGTAATCTCCCCTTTTTCTTTTTATTCTCATCCAATTTATCCTGTAACTGCTTCGCGACTTGCCTTGCAATTTTAAGATTCTTTGGTAAATTATCAAGACCGGTAGACTTACTTTTACCTTTTCCGTCTGTAGAATCATAATACAATATGTAAATTTTGTTTTTTCTAATTCTTAGACTTGCCATTATTTACTCACCTTCAATATTCCAGAGATAAAATCACTTGCATTGAAGGAATTTTTACTTTTCTTGTCCGGGAAGAGAAATTGGTCAATCTCCATATTTGAGAGATGTTCTGTTTCTGGCTCGTTCTTTGTGTAGGTGAGGCTTCTGATCTGAAAACTCTGCAACTCAGTGTAAGGAATCTTTTTCCTTTTTCCAATCTCTATAAAACCAATTTTGCCTTCGGCAATAAGTTTATATATTGTATCCTTGCCTAAATGCAGGATTTTTGCAGCTCTTGAGACCGCTAATAATTCATTTGTGATATTTTCCATTTCGTTTACTTGATTATAAATTCGACTTGAGTCGAGTGTTTAATTTACTCTCGTTTTTTGAGAGTTATGAATTGGTACTGTTCTTATACCGAATTCTTTTCCGAATTTTCCCGAAACCTCTATATAGAATATCGTCTATATCTGCCTGAGAGTCAATAGCCAAAACGAACTTTTTTAATCTTTTTTTAACCCTAATAAAATGTTTTGTTTTTTTTATGACCTCTATTGACTCTCTTACATTTATTGCTTATATTAAATTATACGATCTGAACAGAAAATTCAGATTGTAAACCCCGCGTCCCGGGGCTTTATCCACATTCATATTTAAACAACGCAAAAATGGGCAAGATTAAATTATTTTTACAATTATGGAACTATTTCAATTTTCCTTTTGTTTGCCATATCGTGAAGATATTTCACGAAAAGTTAATTTACAGCAGAAATACAATTCACTTTTTCTGTCTGGGAATAACTTCTATAAACGAACCATTCAATCTTTTGTTTACATTTTGCAATCCTCACTTCCCCCACTTCTGGGGAATGTTTCACTGTTTGTACAATAAACCTTTTTGTAGTTGCTTCCCCAACTACCATAGTCAATATTATACAGTTGACAGCGAAATAATTATCACAAATATAAACCATAAACAAACCAAACATAAATATGCAAAACACCTACTCAAATAGGGATTTTTACCTTGCAGCGTTTTTGATATCGGAAGGTTATGAAATACTTCTCCATTTTAGAGATCAAGGATTTACAACTTTTGTATTCCGGGATAACGATAAACTAAGAGAAGCAGTTCGTAAATTCCATTCATTAAGCGCAACAACAGAACCCGTACGTTACGGGCACGCTATCAAATCTTTAAAAACTTTGATTCATAGCGAACAAATATCAAACACAAAATCAAATAACTACAATGAACACACACAGAAAGGCCTCAATTGAATTATCCATAAAGGATAAAAACTATAATCCCGATCAGAACGTCAACTTCACAGAAGTAAAAGTCGTAAGGTATTCTGAATTGGAACAAACCTTCAAAACCTGTAACTACAGCCCTATCAAATGGAAAGGGAACTACCGCGCCGCAGTCAACTTTATCTCCGCAACAGGTTTTGTTGTTGATATAGACAACGGAACAACTCTTGATGAAGCAGAATTATTTCTCAACCAACAAAACATTAAATACGCACTTATCACAAGCAAAAGTCACAGTGATACTTTGCACAAATTTCACATTCTGCTGCCATTCGGAAGAAAAGTTTATACGAGGGAAAATTACAAAGCCATCGCAAATAGAATTAAAGATGAGCTGTTTCCTACACTTGACATAAATACCTTGGATGCCGCTCGTTATATCTTTGGAAGCCCTGATACTTCAATATATCGTAGCAGTTTCACCGGCAAATTCTTATGTATTGATGAAGAAAAATTTGTAAGCGACGCATGGGATGATCTCTTTGAAGTGACTCTTGCAGACTCCAGCGTTGAGCTTGCGGTAAATGTGAAAATGAAAAGAGACCAGACAGTTCCAATTTACTGTCCATTCCACAATGATGGATCACCGTCCGCTTTCCTTGCGTACTCAGAAGAAAACTATAATCACTTCATTCATTGTTCATCCTGTGGAAAAACTTACTGGAAAGTTCAGACAAAAGACATTATTGCACTGAAATCAGAACGATTCTGGTCTTTGGGCACGGGTGTATATGAAGCTGGAATTGTTGGTGATGTATTCTCGCTTGAGAATATCGCCGAAAAGAAGTTTTTTGTGAAAATTGGTGCTGAAACCAAAAAGGATAAAGATGAATATTACAAATACATTGTCAATAACAAGCACCTTCACCGTATGAACCGTATTGATAATATTGGAGATGTAACTATTGATCTGTCAATGTTTGATATTAATCCGGACAGTGGTAACATCACCGTTAGAGTAAAAGCACTTCCGGTGAATATAAAAGACAATGTTTACATTGAGGAATATTTAACCAGTGTCTTTGGGCCTTACAAAACATTCATTAAGGAATGGCTCGCATGTTATGTACACACGAACTATAGAAAACTACCAACTCTTATCCTCGGGGGTCCTCGTGGTGTCGGTAAAAACACTTTTGCGGAAGCAGTACAGGCAATATTCCCTGTGCTTTCAGATACGGCGAAGGATCTGGAGGGTAATTTTAATCCGTTCGCAGAAAAGAAACTTCTTGTGATTGATGAATCAGCTTCAAACGGTAAATTGCAGTACCAGCAACTGAAAAAGTTTTCTGGACAGAAATATCTTGAAGTCAATAAAAAATATCTACCGCAATACCAGGTACAAAACAACCTGAATATCATCTATTTATCAAATGATGATCAACCGGTTTATGTTGAACGCGATGAAATTCCAACTGATGTACGGAATAACCAGTTCTTTGTGTACCGTTTATCGTCAAATAAAACTTTTGATTCGGATTTGAATCAGAAACTTATTGATAGGTTGGGACATTATATCCGTACCGAGCTAAAAGTCGTCTTTAATAAACTTAATCCAACCGGATTTCGCTATACAATAGCAGTGCCTATCACTGATGATGAGAAAAAACTGTTTAATAACAGTGTCTCAGGTATAGAAGAGGAAGTTGACCGGGTTATTGACTATGTTGAGACCAACATAACAAACTCTGTCTGGTCCTATTATGAATTTGCAAAAGCAGGATATCTACCGACCGGGTTTTTCCAGGAAGTCATCCAAAGTAATCGAGTGAGCAAAACCAAGGTGATCCAGAAACTGCAAAAGCATAAACAAATTGCGAATGATAAAGCCGATAAGTACATTCAGGTAAACGGAAAGCGCCCATACTGCTACAAACTAGGGCCGGTTTGGTTGAGCTTGTTGCAAACACTACCAAAACAACCTACCCCAAATGTCCCTGTTCCGATGTTTCCCGACAGGCAGATTGACGGACAGCCGGAGGTGGCGACAGGCACTGATCAGTAAAAATTAACCCGGGAGGGCTCATTTTGTGCCTGTAGTGCCCGTTGGAGTGCCTGTTCATAGAGATATGGATGGGCACTTTTTGTTTTGTATTTAAGCTAAAAACACAACAAAACCCCTAAGTGCCTGTAGTGCCTGTTGATAATCATTAAGTAAGTAGAAAATATAAATATAGGATAAATAGAGGTAAAGACAGGGTAAATAGCGTATTATATAAAGTTTTGCTTTTTGAACAGGCACAATAGGCACCTGGGTAAAATCGTTTATGGCATCTGTGGGGAAAACAACATTCCGTGGATAGCACAACCCAAAACCAACCCAAACCCACCATAGAGGATTTAGGTTCCATACCCCAACCCCGGTCTTCGACCCAGGTACCAGTCACAAGCACTTTCAATTTCCATCTTGAAAATTGAGTTAAAATTTTTTATGGGATATTTTTTGATTATCAGTCTATAGCCACTAATTGTTACATTCTTATTTCATTTATATACTGCACAACAACGTACATAGGCAAAAGGTGGTCTCACTTTCTAGTATCTTAGGATAATAGAAATATTGCTTTGGAGTTATATAATTGCAGATGATAATGAATTCTAAACTCAATGCTCAATTTGTGAAACGGTTATTTCCCTTTTTTTCGAAAAAACATATAACCGAAATTGTTGTTAATTTCTATTTTGTTCCCCCAAAATTTGTCATTTTCGAAAGTATTTTGCTCAGTTGCAGTAAATCCGTTGGTGAGAAAATATTTCTCAACTTCAGCCATTTTCTCCATCTTTTCATTTTCTGATTGATTGTAATAAACTATTTGAGTTGAAAGAGGGTCGACTGAACCATCATTGAGCTTCATAAACACGTAAACGACTACGGCTTTGTTTATTAAGTCTGAACTACCTTCATCAGCACTATAAAATTTGAACTTATAATTTACTAAAGATTCCTTTATATCTTCAGCATTCACTTCTCCGAATTTATCAAATAGTTCCTCTGGCGATTTCCCACTCATCTCAATAAAACTCATCATTGGGAAAATTTTGGAATTCAAATAGTACCCAATTCTATCAATCTCATTGTGCCCTTTCTGATAAAGAAATTTCACAATGCTTTTGCCAGGATCGTTTTCGAGAATTAATTCCTTTTCACCATTTCTTAAATAATTAATCATTTTAATGATTTTACCATCAGAATAAGCTACTTCACCCAATATTTGACCATTGTCAAAATAGTTTTTTGATTCAAGTTGTTTACCATTCACATATTTATCTTCCTCTGATAACTGTCCGTTCTCGTGGTAGAACAAGCAGACACCATCGAACTTACCATCTTTAAAATAGACTTTCGATTTTATCTTTTTATCGTCATCGTCATAATACTCAAGTACTTCTCCTGAATATGGTTTCTCAGCGTCCTCTTCATACGCTAATCCTCCTCTGGATTGCATTTGCTTAATGTCAATAGATTTTTTACACGAACTTAAAACTGAGACCCCTAGTAATAGAACAATAATTGTAAACAGATATCTCATATATTTTTCCTTTTGATAAAATAAATTTTGCAAGATGTTGAAACAAAATTTGAATTGTTCTCATTTATCTCCTCTATCCGGTGGATTGGTACAGGGCTTTTCGCATCTATCCAACCACGAAGTCAAGGTTGAGTCCGAATTAACTTGTAATTTGAGTTGTTATACAGCATCCCTGGGAGTAACCTCACTTATAATCAGGGGAAACAAGATTTTTCATGTAAAACCACCAATATCACATCAAAGAATGAAATGAGATAATCATTGTTCTTGCCTTTTCATCACATTCTTTTTTTAATCCTATATTTTTAACAACTGCGTCATTATATCTTCGCATGGATTCAATGTAATTTTGCTGATCTTGAGCAAATTCTTCTTGTGAGGTCTTCAACTTTTGGGCATAAATAACTTGATCTTCTTGGTATGTCTCAACATCAGAAATTGAAACTTTTGTAGCAGGCGTGCCATTTCTTCCCCTGTCAATCATTATTTGAGAATTCCCGATTACATAGCCGGATAAATATCGAGCTGCCGGATTTCGAGGGTCTTGAGCTCCACTAATCACATAATACTTCCCTCCCGATTGTAAAAGGATTGATGTACCTAACAGACCTCTTTCATAAAATGGTCCAATATATGTACCTGACAGATAGAATGCGCCTTCATATACAGGCTTTTCATATTTAGGCGGCATAGGCCTTTTTACTCTTTGAGATTCATAGTCAGATTTACTTTTGTCAAATTCTTCCATGGAGTTTAACAGGTGCATTATCTCAGGAGATAATTTCATTTTTTTTGCTTTGACAACAGACCATATCTTGAATGGTTGTTCCTTGGCATAAGCTTGTAATTGGATTGTGTCACAATCAACGTTCAGGTTTGTATCCATATTCCGAAAGCTATAAAATTTCGTCTTTAATAATTCTGCAAACTCCACTTCTAATACTTTTGGCTTTGTGAGACCAATTATACTATCGGCATGTGAGTTCCCAACTTTTCTCAGAATTCCTTTGATATTACTGAAAAATGAATTATTCTCTCTGTAGAGTCCTAGAGAGTACTCTACTAATTTAACGTCGAAGTCATTGGCATCATCAACTACAAAAGCAATTATTTTCATGTCAATCACAGATTTCACTTTTGATAAATTCTCTTTGAAACTAAATGCTATTATATCCTTGACTAACTTGAGATGTACAGCCATTTCGTCATCTGAGAATTTCCTTACATCTTTCATCTCAGTCAGCAACCAATTTAATGTATCAACTATAGCAACTTCATTTTTCGTCTCTAGTGTAAAGATTTGTTAGTTAGCTAACTTATTCGTATATTTGTAGATGAGATATAGAAAAATAGAAATCAGCACAGAAGAGCGAGCAGAGCTGGAAAAAATACTGCGAACACAGAAATCAGAAAAACGA